>Ga0116223_10000018_pt1 | contig 215651 bp, 191 predicted proteins | sample Sb_taG_3_FD_90092 | JGI IMG/M metagenome (GOLD analysis project Ga0116223, IMG submission 90092) | Peat soil microbial communities from Weissenstadt, Germany - Sb_50d_a_PC metaG | ecosystem: Environmental > Terrestrial > Soil > Wetlands > Peat | place: Germany: Weissenstadt | collected... | reverse complement strand
CCGGTGGTTGAGTAGTAGTTGATCGAGTCGTTGCTTCCATTCATCGTGGTGTTGGTCGATGTCACTCCGGACGAGACATTGACCTGATCGTTGTTCCCCGTGACATTGGCCGAGTCACCGTTCACTTCCAGCCAGACCGTGTCACCCGATCCTGTCACGGTGTCGCCGGTCCCGATAATGCCAACCACACTGCCGGTAGTTGAGTAGTAGTTGATTGAATCGTTGTTGCCATTCATCGTGGTGTTGGTCGATGTCACTCCGGATGAGACATTGACCTGATCGTTGTTCCCGTTGACGTTATCCGATACGCCATTCCCTTCCAGCCACACCGCATCGCCCGATCCTGTCACAGTGTCGCTGGTTCCCTGAAAACCCACCACGTTGAAGCCATTGCTGTTTGTATAGTTAATCGTATCGTTGCTTCCAGCGAGAGTGGTGTTCGTCAATGCGACTCCGGATGAAACATTGACCACATCATTGTTCCCCGTGACGTTGCTTGAATCACTGCTCTGTATGAGCGTGACCGTATCGCTTGAACCGTTCACATTTTCACCGGTTCCAGCGAGGCTGATTGCAGCGCTGGATGCGTTAACTCTGGCATTGATGCCAGTGACTACGAATGTATCGGTACCGCTACCACTATTAAGGGTCGATCCGCTTCCTTCGTCGACAAGCAATACTTGCGAACCCGATCCTGCCGAGAGCGTATTATTCTGCCCAGCATCGACGAGAACTCCTACGCCGGCTGTTCCGGCATTGGCCGTTTGGCCAGCACCGGTCAGGATTTCGCCGGATGTGCCGTTGCTAAACGCGAACGTAATGAGGTCATTGACAGTTGAAAGGGATTTTCCATTTATCGAAAGAGTGCCGTTTTGATCCTGCGGTGTGCCTCCCGTGCCGCCAAACAAAGGGACTCCGAAAATAGTGGTCATCATCTCGATATCGTCGACGCCAAGGTTGTTTGCATCTTGTGAACCAACCGGTGGAGTCACACCCAAATCTCCGAAATAATGTCCCAGACCATGATCGCCAAACGTCATGCTGATACCGGCAAGTTGGTTTAACGGGTTGGAACTTGAAAGCAGGCTTGTTTCTTCGGTTACATTTTCGGGATTACCGGTAAACTGGACATTGCCGACATAGCCGCCGCCGTTCGGCACAAAATTGCCCAAACCATCGCCGTAATCTTCATAGTTCGTGAAGCTGCTGTTATTAACGGTAGTCTGGCCGGGCACTCCGGGCGCGCCGAAAGCATCGCCGCCACTGATTCCACCACTAACGCTACTTGTCTTGGCTTGGACATATTCAGCCTCCTCGCCGCCCAAGGAATGACCGGTGACAAAGACAGGATTTCCGCCTGCTTCCCTTGCCACTTGTTGGGCAAACGCCAAAGCATCCAAATTTGCTTGAGGGTTAGTGCCGTTTGTGATTGCGTTGTCAGCCGACACTTGCGCCAGGAACATCGATGGATTGGTAACAGCGTTGTTTGGGTTTGTCCCTTCGTACGAGATAACAATCTGACCGGTCGTATTGTTCTTGAAGGCTACGCCCTGCATGCCACTGGTCGATGTCGTTTGTTGATCGAGGATGCTCCAACCTGACGGAGCAACCGGCGTTCCGCCCGTCGTGTAGGATGCTTGAGCCAATTTCAGATAGTCAGATGTGGTGGGCTGGGTCATGGCGTGCTCCGTGTTTGAGGTTAATATTACTGGTAGATCACGACTTCGTTATTGTCGGTTGCGGCGAGCATTCCTTGCGGCGAGAAAGCAGTGCTGAAAGTTCCGTGAGACATCTTTTTTTCCAGCAACAATGTCGGGCGAGGGGCACTAACCCGCCATAGGCGAAGCGACAAATCGTCACCAGCGGCAAGAATTTCGCCATTCGGACTCCAGGAGAGGGTTCGTATGACGAGAGCGTCATCTTTGCCCTCACGCTTTTGAGTGGAACCTACAAGCGAAATCAGTATGTGTGTCTCGCTCACATCCCAAATGCTAATAGCTACGTCATTTGCATCTCGTTTTGTCCAAACGCCATTGATCAACTTACCGTCGGAACCCGAATATTTTCCTATGGCGATGAACTTCCCGCCCGGACTGAACGCCAACGCACTGCATGCGTACCACTCGGTTGGATAAGCTGTAATAGAGTGAATAAGGGAGCCGTCCAGTGGATTAAACAGATGCACTTTTCCGAATCCCGTACCGACAGCCAACTCTTTCCCGTTTGGCGAAAACGCCACAGACATCGCGTAATCAGAGTGAGTTGGCGCGGGAGGAACTGAAAGTGCTTGCGACACCGAGGCATTGCGGGTTTCATAAAGTTTGACATCGTCTGCCCAGACAGTTGCGATCAGAGCGCCGTCTCCAGAAGCAGCGAACGTATCCGTAACCTTCGTGGACAAGTCTTTTGGCGGATAACCAAGATCAGGAATATAACGCACGGGTTTTCCAGCTTCCGGATTCCACTGGATCAGAGAAAACATTTGCAGGGTGTCGTATTTCGGATCCGTCAGGGGAGTATTGGCGTATCGGGGGTCTTTGGAGTAATCTCCTATCGGCGCCGCCGTGAGCAACGAACCATCTGGCAAAAAGGCCAGAGAGTTGAACGAATAGCCGCCGCCGTAACGGTCAAACTCCTTCAGCACAGCCCAGTTCTTCGTCTCCCAGAGCGTGATCGTCCCTCCGAAATTACTGAGTGCGGCAAGTCGTGATCCGTCCGTATTCCATGCAACCGCGTTGATATAGCCCTTGACATGCAGCCGTTGAATCTCGTGTGGAGTGCTCTGTTCCTTGGTCAACTCAGCAGCGAAGGTGACCTGCGGCATATAGGCTTTTACAAGGATTGTTAGAAGGCCAATGATAAGAAGGGCGATCGTTTTGTAGAGCGGGCTACGGGCAAACGTTCTGAGAAAAGGAAACCTGGAATTTAGTACCTCCAGATACCTATATAAAAGCCAAACAAGGCCAAACACGCTTGGAAGGATATCGACGATGAGGAGTATTAACTGGGGCGGCAAAGGCCTCAATGGGCCTGGATTATAATGCGCCCATATAGCGCAGTATGGAATGTATAAGATAAATACTGCCGATGCTATGTCTATGCATCTTTTGAGGTTTGTATTCTTGCTGTTGTCAGTCATTTGGAGGGCTCGCGAGGGTGAGTGAGTCCCAGCATTGTTGGCGTTCCGATTCAGTTACCACTTGTGGCCATTCTCAGCAAGCGCTGGTTGATTGACCCAACGCGATTACCACTTCCTGATTTCCCGGACAAACAGAATTTTTAGTTAACAAATTCCTCTTTTGTGGTGGACGAAACCCTGTCCCTACAGCATTGGCGCGCCCGACCCATGTCCGGGGGGCTGAAGTCGAGCGCGAGCCTCTTGCGGTCTATTCCGGCGGCGGTGCTGCTGGCAATTCCGGCTCGGGCGGCGGAGCACCATTGTCGCGTATCAGAATGCGTCCGCTGAACCCGCCCACGGGCAGACGGTCGAGCACAACATCGAAGCCCAACCCGTCCTTATGTGTCGAGGCAACTCCAACCTCAAGCCAGCGGAGCACCGGGCCTTCTCGCTTTCCGCAGTAAGCAACGTGTGTGGATTTTGGTTTTAGGGTCATGGGGCAGCCCGGTTTTCGGTTTGAGGTGGGGCGTTTCGTAGCATGCTCACGGCTCCGGGAACAAGCCGGAAGATTGGTGATAATTCTCGGGCGGCACGAAATCCGGAATTTCCTCGTGCATACCACCATGATCGGCGTCGAGGCCCGTCATGTCACTTTCGTGTTGCATGGGTTCCCACACACGAAGCCAGTCCAGCAGATCCCATGCGGCCGGGACAACGTGATCGACGATGCGCGAATAGATGGTTTTCGCTTTGACCGGGCGCGTGATCTTGATGGCCGAGAGCCGGAATCCTCCAGCCGTCTCTTCGGTGCGGCGTCGCGTCTTGCGCTTTGGAACTGGGACAGCATTCGTGAGCCACTTCGCCAATTCCCGGAATTGCTGCAGGATCATTTTGCCGGTGCCGCGTTCTGGTTCTCGCCGGGGGATTCCGCCATCTCCCCGGCTCTCATCGGTCTCGGTCGCCTCGACCCCTCCTCGGCGTATTCGCGCGCTCGTGATACTGCTGCCGTTGGCGTTCGTGTTCGCGGTCGGCAAGGTAACGGGACACGTCGATCCTGTCCGCGGCCTCGGCCTCGCGTTCGCGTTTGGCCTGGGCGGCGTCCTGCTTCTGCTCGGGCGTCATGACCGGCGCAAGAATGGATTCAAACCCGCTGCTGAAAACATCGAGGAGCTTGCCGACGGTGCGCAATGCGCTCCGGTCGAGCGCTTTCGGCAGAACCTTGATGTCGTTCCCTATGGATTTCGGGGCGCCTCGCGGCTTCATAGCATTCTTAAGCCGGATCGCTTGCCACTCCGATGAACGTTGTTGCGCCCGTTCCTGTAAAGCTTGCTTCGTGGCCTCGATCCCCCGCACCTGGCTCTTGTCGAACGGCAGCATAAATTTCTGTGCAAGGGATTGGTCGATCCTGTGGACGCGCTTCGGCTCAACGAGTTCGCCGTCACGTCGATAGATAAGACCCGGCTTGGTGACGACGACTATTTCCCCTTCGCGGTAGCGCGGGGCGTAGTTACCGATCTCTCTGGCGAAAGCGGCCTCCCTGTGGCTGCGCGCGGCTTCGTCTTTCGTTACGACAGCCAGGGCAATGCCTTTTTCGTCGAGTGCTTCTCTGTAAGCTTTGGCGCTATCGCTGTTGGTCCAGGCTTTCCAGATTTCTGCGACGGGGCCTCTCAGTTTCTCAGGCGGGGCATCGTTTGTCGCCTCTTTCGTGGCTTCCTCTATAGGGGTCCATACCCTCTCCGGCGCTGGCGGCTTCCCCCGCCATTTTCTTGTTTCCCTACCGTCCTGCTTTCTCTTTCCCTCCTGCCTCGGCTCTACAAACTTGCGCTCGGTCTTTTCTTTTTCAATCGCGGCTTTGGCTAGAGCGTCCTGCCATTTCAGTTCCTCGCGGTGAGGATCGCGCAGAGGTTCCGGCCTCTGCCCCTGACGGTCTCGCTGCTGTTCGACGAGATGTTCGCGCACCTGTTCCACGGTCGGCAGATGTTCGCGGACAAGATCGGAAAGCTTCTCACGGGTCTCTTTTGCCGACACGCCGAGGATGCGTTTGCCAAGGGCGTGCATTCCTCCTTGCGGATCGATCACGACGTAATCCCGCCGCTCGCCTCGGGCGAGAAGCAGCCCTTGAGAGGCAAGCGCCGCTTCGAAGCTGCGTCCGCAATCCGAGCGGTCGTAACAGTCACGGATTGTATTTCGTGCCTCGTGAATGTCCAGACCGAGACGGCGGCTCTGTTCTTCTTCGGCGCGTGTGGGAGCATATTTGATCGGGCCGTCGCGCTCGTTCTTTACCCTCGTCAGGTCCATCTCAATCTCAAGCTCACGGCAGACTTCCTTGAGCCGGTATTTGAAAAACGGCAATGGGATGGCTTTCAGCGTCTCCTGGTCGATCCGGCTCCAGGCGACGTGCATGTGCTCGTCGCCGTTCTTTTCATACGTGTGAAAGGAAATCGCGCGCGGCTGGCCGCTCAATCCGAGCTTTTCTTCGATCCGGTTGGCGACGCGGAGCCACTGGTCGCGCGTAAGAGCCTCGCCCTCGGGGTTGCGCACCTGGATGTGCATGAGGGGTTTCTTGCATCTGGTCCCATCGGCCATGACATGCACATCCCGAAATGCATCATGAATGTCTCCGGCGGCGAAGCCGGCAAGCTGCCACAGTTCGGCGCGCTCGCCTTCCTTGCCGCTCGTCATATAACGGGCAAGCTTCGCGCCGTTGGCATGGGTGTTTCCCTTGGCGATCATGGCCGGTCCTTGCGCCCCACGACTTCCCGAATAGCGGCGGCCGCCTCGCGAACAAGCGCGAGCGTGGCGCGGTAGTCCTGGGCCATGCCGATGGCTCCGCTGGCATTCAGCACATGGGCGATCTGGTTCAGGTTGCTGCCGATTTTGTTCAAAGCCGCCGTGGCGCGGCCAAGCGCCTCGGCATTGATCGGCGGCGTGCGCTGCGCGCGCGGGCCGGGCGTGCCGAGAGCCGACGCGCGAAGGAAGCTTGGGCGGCTGAGCCCAACAGCCCGTGCCCGGTTGTCGATAAGCAAAAACTCCGCATCGTCGCAGGCGACCGGAATTTTGCGACCGCGCACACGCTTCTGGCTGCCGCTGCGGCGAGCACCGGGCTTCGGGTTGTCATTCGCCGTCATGGGCACCAATCCCATGACGCGAACATGACACACCCGCGCCGGGCGGAAGGTGCGGAAACCGGCACGGTGTCCGGTGCCGCTTGCGGCATAGGGGAAGGGATGCAACGGGAAGGGGCGAAGCCCCTGCCCTTGCCAAGTTGAGCCACACGTCCGGCTAAAAGCCGGAAGTCAGTGGCGTGGCGCGTGGAACACGCGCACAACTTGCTAGCGGCGTTAATCGCAAGAATCATATTGCGGAATGAATCCATCGAATCACGCCAGTGCAACTTCTATTTGCAACTTTCCGCACACGAAATAATCCGGGGGCAAAATAAAAAGAAAGACAGGACGCATCGCGTCCTGTCTTTCAACTTCACCAAACGATACGGGCCGTAGGAAAAAGATTGGGTATTACAAGAGCGTTTGCACGAATGATCGTCGGCGCTGAACGCCGAGCTGGTGACGAAAACTCGCTGCTGAAATTTCGTAACGCATACGCGGGGATGCACAGATTGTCTTGATGCGAGATGTCGGCTCTGCCTGGGCATACGGGGATTCGTGGGCTGGCTCATTCCAAGAGCCGGAAAATACCGCCCGCCGAAATCGAAACTCCGGCAGGGTCAGGTCGTCAAGCCTTCGTCTTATCGAATGGCAAGACGGTGAGTTTGTCGTCATGGTCGTATGGCGGGATCGTGAAAGTATGGTCCCCAGGTCCATGGCGGTTCATAGCGACATACTCCCGAATTTGAAGTTCATTGAGGACCACGGCGCCCTCCTGCTCAACGGTTTCAAGCCGTCCATCAGCATGATCCTCCAGCTGCGCGTTGAAGCTCTCAGCCGCAACCGATCGCTGCATTTCGAGAGGGATGTGGATGGTGTGCAAGACGTGGGAAGCGTCCTCCACCACGACGCGATAGTGATCGCCCAAGAGGCCGATTGATATCCGCCCGCCGGTTAATTCCGGGTATTCCTTTTCGACGAAGGCGCGGATTTCTTCACGGGATGCGAGTGGCTGGTTCGTATGCATGGCTGTCTCTCCTTAACGGTTGCGAAACCGCCCGCCGAAACCGAAGCTCTGACGGGCAGATAATCTAGCTACGACTGGCCTGGATTTCGTCGGCCTTCTTCAAGAGCGCGTGGAGCCTCGGGTGAATGCTCAAGACCTCGTTTGCGAGGTCGTGAGTTTTCCTGACAAACCGGTCCATGTCGGAATCCGTGTTTTGCAGGTCGGTTCCGAGTTCTTCGTTTGAATTCGTCATCGGACGGTCCTTTGCAATCGTTGAACGAAGAAAGGCGGAAAGGACAAGGTGCCCGTGAGAGCGCCCTGCCTGGATTTCGTTGGCCTTCTCCAGAAGCGCATGGAGCCTCGGGTGAATGCTCGAGATCTCGTTTGCGAGGTCGTGAGTTTCCCTGAGAAACCGGTCAACGTCGGATTCGGTGTTTTGCAGGTCGGTTCCGGGAGCTTCGTTTGATTTCGTCATCGGACTATCCTTTGCAAGAGTGGAAGAAAAAGGGACAAGGCACCCATGAGAGCGCCCTGCCCCGAGTTGTTACGCGGCCTGATCTTCTGGCTGCGCGTTGCGGTCGTTGACCCGAAGCTCGTAAATCTTGCTGTGAGCCAAGTCTGCGACCTTCGAGAGCAAGAGCGATTCGGCGAGGCCGAAATTGTTGGAGTGACTCCAGTTGCCGTCGCCGTCCCTGTAACTGCATTGGTATGAGACGGAGTAGTAAATGTCGCCTTTCTGGCTGACGTTCTTCCAGATCGAAGCTGACACGGGATGGAGCGTTACTTTCGCTGCGGGTTTTTTGTTGTCTGACATGTTCTTTCCTTTCGTAGTTGATGGGCTGCATGTTCGCAACCGATGCAAAGACCCAAGCGCGTTCCAACAGCCGGGATTGTCAAGAGCGCGAAGCGGCACCGCCGGAATTGTTCTGTCCGCGCAGCGGTGCGCATGCAAGGAACAATTGCGAGGAGCCACCTCTTGCAATCTCGGCGGAATGCGCCAGGATTTGCATCGATGGTTGCGAAATATGCAGTCCCGGAAACGGGAAGGCAAGAAATCCTCGGCAGACACAAACCCCCGGCGATACGGAACGACTACCGGGATTGAAAAGCGGTCTGGCATGGAAGCAACAAGGGCGAGGTGCTTTCCCGTCTCCTCGTTTCGATGATGCAGGGAATGACGGCGACCAGGCGTGGACGAAAGATGCTTTGCAGGATTTGCATACGCTACGGTGGGCGGGAACGGTCACGGGCAGTGCGAGTACGTCTCTCCAGGACTGAGAAGAAACGCAGGAAAAACACAAGAAAAATCAATATGAAAGCGATCTCAGCGCGTTCCTTTGCGTAGAACTAAATTTATCTTTTTACTTGCAAGAATTGAGTGTATTTTCCTGTGTCGCCAAGGGCTGAATTATGGATGCTGGGCATGAAGTTGAGAAAGCCGAAAACCGAATCTTACTTCGTTGAAATTCACCGAGACCGTGAGACGGGGGTCGCGGTCGGTGAAACGTGGCGTGAGAGCGATGGCCGGATTCATCGCCCGCGTCAGGACGGCCCAGCGGAAGTCGGACGCGATTACCGCACCGGCACGGTCCTCAGTGAAAGGGACACTGAGCATGGGATAAGCATTGGGGCAACAAGGCATTATCCGTGGCCGGTCGGCAAGCGCAAGGTTAAGCCTCCTGCTCCCAGGCCCCGCTAATTCTTTTTCTTGGCTCCGCTCGTTTTTGGAACTCTTTTGGACCACAAACAAGTCATGCCGGCCTTTTCTAGTTTCTCGGGTGTGACCTCGTAGGCGCTGACCTCCAACCAAGGGTTTGGCGACTTTGGGTCGGAGACACCCTCGATCACGATCATGAAATCGCCGAGCGATCCTTTGTGCGCGTGCCCTCTCACATATCGCTTCCAAAGGTTCCGCCAATTTTTGGCCAGATACAATCCGGCAACGGCCGTTCCCCGCTCCGTGAACCCTGCGACGACAAAAAGGAGGTGGCGGCGCGGCTCCAGCTCGGTATGACGCAGAATGATTGCGTAATCATTGACGCTGTCTTCGTACTCCAGCATGTCCAGCCAGCGCTGAATGTAGTTCTCGCCCCAATCTGACGGAACCAGACGGCGGTAGCTAGCCTCTGGTTTCTCAAGTCTCAAGCGCTGGGATTTCTCAGGCAAATACTTCGGCACAAGAGACTGATTGAAGGACAGAGCATCGCCGCATGATTTGCTGATTTGCGCCCAGGGATGGCAAATTCTCTTGACGGCACGCCTCGTTTCAAACGTAAAACCGAGGCCCATGCAGATCTTGAAGGTCGCGTTGTCAGTATGCTCCTGCGAGTGCTGCTCGCTGAGAATCAGGCTCGGGGCCAGCAGGCCGAGTCTTTGGAATTCATTCTGAATGGCGATTGCACCATATGTATCCCACGCATTGAGGAACTTCCGGGCCTTGTAGAGACGGCTCGTGGGATGAGCGATGCGCGCTCGCAGAACCTCATCCTTGAGAACTTCATCCATGTGATCGGACTGCAGAATGATCACGCCTTTATGCGCCGCGGTCGAAGCACCATCGCCAAAGAATTCATCGACAGCCCTGAGTGTCAGACTTTCTGTTCCCGTATGCGGCGGTTTTAGCTCGTTACCGTCCAATTGCGCTTCTTGCCGGACAATAAGAATTTCAGGCCAATACTCGCCTTTTCTGATTTTTATGAGAACTGGATCGTCCGCCCCGTGGTGCTTGTAATACCTCGCCAGCATTCGGCGAATCTCGGGGACCAGCTTTCTTCCCGGATGTTCGGAGGGATTTCTTTCGGGAAGACTTGCGAAACGTCGCAAGACCCTGCCGGTTACTTCGAAATCCTTCTTCTTTTTATCGTACATCCTGTCATAACAGTCCATGATGATCGAGATACCGCTGTCGCGTTGTTTGAACCTTTCCTGAACTTCCGGACTGACCAGTTGTCGGAGCAGCAATTCGCGCATATCGTTGCGATGCGTGAACAATCCGTTCTTGTGAAATCTCTCAAACTGTCGCTCAAGGTAATCCGGAAGTTTGTTTTCGGACTTGCCGGCGCGTGCCTCGTTGCCTATCGACATCCGCCAATCCTTCCATGCGGGAGATACAAAAACTCCCCTTAAAACTCCCCTATTGTAGTTCAGGAGCAATCCACCAAGGGAATAAGCGCTCCTAGTGCGGGTGACCGAGGTTAGCGAGTTGCGCACTGCCCGCGATGTTGCGCACGATTTTTTCGGACACAAACTCCCCGCCGATTCGAAAAAACTCATTGAGCGCTCTCTTTTCACCCCTCTGACCAGAAGGCAGGATTCATCGTGTGAGGTGAGATATGGACACGCCGATGACGATGGACGCACTGATTGAAAGGACGACGACGCAGGACGCCGTCTTTACCGAGATCCCGCTAGAACATGATGAGCTTCGATTCGATCCGGAAGGCATTCGATATAACGGCGATCTTATCCGGACCGATAGGGCGGCCCGAGCCCTATTGTTCGAGAAAGTAGGCGCGCCTGGGCGTTATCTGACAAAACTCAGCCCGGCGTTGCAGGCAGCTGCTCTCAACGAACATGCGGCAGGTGGGGATTTTGGTAGCCGTCCGACACTTGTGATGGACCGGCAGGAGTTCGTAACCATTATTCGCGGTGAGGTTTGGGCCCTCCCTAATTCCGCCGTGATTAGGGCCGTCGGCGACGCGGTAGAGGGGCAGCATGACGGTCTATTTGTGTCACGAATAAGGAATGATATCGAACGCCTAGACGTAGAACTGGTAAGTCCGTCTCGCCAGATTGCGGTGAGACCCGGCGACATTGTTCAATCCGGCCTTCACATCGTTCATGAGCGCTTCGGCGTGAACGCGACCATCGTTGAAGGCTTCATGCTTAGGTTGGTTTGCACGAATGGAATGACGCGCCGCGAGTGCGTCGGTGACGGAGAAAAGCGTCCACGAACCCGAAAGCTTCCGGCAGACTTTCCGAATAGCCGGGAATTGCAGATCGATCAGATCCGTCGCCTGGCACAGCGAAACTGGAACCTTCTCGGCTCGCAGTTGGAGGCCTTGCAACAGACCCGCGAACGATCAACCGATGTCCAGCAGTTGCTCACCCGTTATCTGCAGCGGGGACGTATCTCAGTAAGAAATATGTTGCCAAGGCTGTTGGAGGCCTGGCGGACAGAGGGTGCGGAACGCACTCACTACGGCGCAGTCAATGCACTGAGGCGTATTGCAACGCATGACCACACTCTGAGCAGAAGACAACGCAGGATGGTTGCGTCGCTCGCGGGTGTCTTGGCTTTTTCGGAAGTTCACATCTGCGAGCACTGTTTTTCAGTTTTGGGTACGGACTCGGCGGCCTGACAGCCGGAGGTGAAGCTGTGCTTAGTTCCGAACACGAAATATCGGACGGGGCGATTGAGCTTGCGGATTTTATCGAAGGAAGACCGAGAGCCCTGCTCGTTTCCGAAGTCGCCGCGCTTCTGAGTGTGTCAAGCCGACAGATTTACAAGCTCACGGCCGAAAGACGAATTCCACATTTGAGGATCGCGGGATGCATCCGCTTCGATCCCGCGGCTCTCGCTATCTGGTTGCGGGAGAAAACGGCTCGTGCCGAGGCCACCACAGTGTCCGATGACAGCTGGAAGAACGACGGCACCGGATGGAGTTTTGAATCGGGGACGCACGAATGAGAAGGAATCCTGCCAAGCCGAACAGGGGCGACGGAAGCACGTTCGAGGAATTGATCGAAGTGCTGATGGCCGAGCCGACTTCGCGCTGCACGAACTCGGTCGATGAAGGCGCGGACAGCGGAGTCGTAGTCGATCCGAAGGCGGCCCTGGCGGAAATAGACGAAGGGAGGAAAAACAGTGGCCGTAGAAAGCGGCAATGCAAACAGGTTGACGGTCTTACGGAAGCGCGAGGCAGCTCTCAAGGCTGCAATAGCTCAGGAACAGGTCAGGCAGCAAAAGCGGCGGGAAAAGGATCGGGCACGTCTCGCGGCAATCATCGGTGCGGCGCTTCTTGAAGAAGCCGGGCGCGTTCCCGATTTCGAGTTGCTTCTCAGGCAGACGTTGAAAAAAGCAGTGAAGGACGACAAGGCAGTCAAATTCCTTACGGAAATGAGGTGGCTGTAATGAAACCACTCGTTTTGAAATGCGCGAAGTATTTCGGATGGGGCTGCTGGGTTTTCACAAAAGAGCTGGCGGAAATGCTGCTGATGATGGCCGCGTTCTTTTACCTGTTGGCCTGCTTTGGCGAGGGCCAGCCCCAGCATTTTCTGAATGGTCATGAAGCGTGGGCCGTGTTCGGTCATTTCATGAAGGGCGGGATCGCGAAAGGAGCATGCATTCCCTGACAGCTCCAATCGTGATCGGAACGGCAAGAGGATGGCAGTAGGAAGAAAGGAGAAATCATGGGTTACGTTTTCCAAATCTGGCATTGGACTCAGCGGATCGCGGGCGTGCTGGTCGTGGTGTGCCTCTGCCTCTATCTCGTGCGTTGCGCCGTCGCATGGGACTTCATCAGCTTCGACCACTTCGACCGCTTCATGCGCGGGCTGATCGCTTACATATTCAAACAATAATCAGGAGGAACTATGAAAGAGATAGGGGAATTGATGGTCTTGTTCTTTGTTTTCGTCTTTCTGTCCTGGGTGCAGAGAACCGGATCGAAACGGCAACGCATCGATGACGCGTATCGATGGAAAAAGCCACAAATCCACGGCCAGCGGAAGTTCGCAAGCCGGATCGATCTTTGGAAGGCAGGTCTCTTATGAAGGGACTGCCGATCGGTTACTCAAATTGGTGGGAACGCCTGCGCTACGAAAAGCGCAACGGTTTCAGCAAGAAGCCTGGCGAGAGTTCCGGGCTGTTGATCGGTCCGGCTCGCAGCGGCAAAGGCACTGATCTCATCGTCCCGATGTTGCTTGACTATGAGGGCAGCATCATCTGTCTCGACACCAAGGGCCAGAACGCCGCTATCACAGCGGCGCATCGACAGAAACGGCTCAAGCAAAACGTCATCGCGCTGAACCCGTTCAACGAGTGGCGGCCGGATTACCTCCGGGATCTGCCGCATGCAGGGTGTAATCCCCTTTCGAGCCTCGACCCTGAGTCGGAAGGATACGGCGTTGACTGCGATTTGTTGGCGGAGGGCATCGTCGTCGGAAAACCGGGGGATAGCGACAGCCATTGGATTGAGAGCGCGCGACAGACAGTTTCGGGCGTGATCATGACCGTAGCGCGTGAAGCGCCCCCTGAACGTAGAAATCTCGCTTCCGTGTACGAGATTATCTCCGGACCACGCTTCTTCGACTTCGCCCGTGATGCCGTCCAAGCTGGTGACGAACTGATTGCGGGCCGCCTGGGACGTTTCGCCGTAGCCGGAGCCTTCGAAAACCGCGAGCTGGTTTCGATCCTGTCCACGGCGATCACCAATTGTAAGTTCATCGGCAATCGCGCCATTATGCGCAGCCTCACCGGGACAGCGAACGGTCAGCCTCAAATCAACTGGAACGAGCTTCGCACGCGGCCAACCACGGTGTACGTGATCTTGCCGCAGCGGTATTTGCAACCTTTAGCGCGCTGGCTGAGGCTCTGCATCACGGCGGCGTTGAATCTGTTGCTGGTCGAAGAAACGAGGGGCTTGCCCGTCCTTCTCCTGATGGATGAATTCCCAGCTTTGAACCACATGTCTGTCATCGAGAATTGCATGTCGCTGTCGGCGGGGATGGGACTGACGATGCTGCCTGTCGTCCAGGACGCGGGCCAACTCAAAGACATCTATGGCGAACGAATGCAGTCGTTCCTGTCGATGGCAGGCTATCAGCTTTTTCTTCCGCCTCGTGACCCGTTCACCGCCAAACTCATCAGCGATCTTGCGGGCCAGGGCGAGGTTATCGCGCATTCTCGCTCGGTGTCGATTGACCACGCAACGGGAGAGCCGCACGTCACCGACAGCGTCAGCCAGCAACCTCGCCAAGTGCTGTTGCCGGACGAAGTGATGGCTCTCGGCCGGCACGAGATGTTGATCCGCATGGAGAACGTGCCGGATATCATTCGCGCGAAACGGCGTCCGTATTACGAAGATCCCCATTATCGTCATCTCGCCTCGCCCGATCCCTATCACACGGTTCGGAAAAAGAGCGGCACGGTGATGAAGAGCGTTGGGTGATTTATGCGCGATGCAATGGATGGCAAAACGGCGGCGCTCGAAGCGGAACTTGCCGATATTCAAACGCAGTTGGCTGAGGCGGAGCATGACGGCGCGGAAATCGCGGCGCTCGCGGAGCAGACGATCACGGACCTTCGCCTCGAAATTGCTGCCCTGAAGAAGAAACGCGGAACGCAGGACGGTGGCGGGTTCTGCCGTAACTGCCAGCGGAAACGGGAGATCATTGCCGTGCTCATTGGCGTCATTTTCCTCGCTGTGTGGTTTCGCATAAACCCGCCGGGGGAGGTCGATGGGGGCCTGACATGCCTTGGGATTTCCTTTGCCCTGATCCCCCTGTTCAGCATCGTCGTCTGTTGGCATTGGGCGTTGTTCAAGCGCAAATACGCGTGGGTGTCCTGGAAAAACAACGATATTTATCGGCGGATTTCGGCGCGGTGGAATGGGTCTTTGGAAAGGGTAAGGATGCGGTGATTGTATGGCGAACGACAGGATCGATTTCTCGAAATACCTAGCGGGCGTGCGCGCGGAAAACGGCGGACGCGCGGAGAGTGAAGGCGTAAGCCGCCAGGCGCACCCGCAACGCGAGACGCGCTCCCAGCCGGAGAAGGAGCGGTTCCCGGACTATTACCAGAAACAACAGAAAGAAAGGGGTCGATAGTTTATGGCCGGCGATCTCGTGAAGGTGGTGCGCAAAGATCAGAGCCTCGTGCGCGTGAGCCCCGCACGGCAGGCCATGAGCAACGCGCTGATACGGTTACGTCAAGGCGGTGAACTGCTGAAACCGCGTGACGCGCAAGCACAGGTAACCTACGCACCGTCGCGGCAAAGCGGCGCAATCATCGATCTGCCCCGCATCTGCGCGGTGCATGACAAGCCTTATGCCTCCCGTTACATCCGGTGCGCGAACGGGCGGTTTCGGTACGCGCAGGCGATCCGCATCACGGAGCGGCTATGCGACCAGTACGAGGCCAATCTCAACGATGTGCGCGTGATGCCGCGAGAGGACTGTCAGGATGAAACCTGCCCCTGGTGCGGCGCTTACGGTTTCGGGTCGATATTGTGCGGGTGGTGCCGCGCCGAGGTTTGCTATGGCCGGACGAACGGAGAGCATTTCCGCTGCCGCCCTAGCTGCGGCGCTGAAAGCAAGCTTTTGTCGGATAACCGGCCCATGCGGGGGTTAACGCCGTCGCTGCCTAATTCCGGGGCGGGATCGGGGGGCAGGTAGTTATGCCGGTGCTTCGCCAAAAGCGCGCGCTTTCTAAATCCCAAGATCGTCCAGGATGGCTTCCTCTTCGGGCGAGAACTTCATATTGTTCATCTCGTCAAGCAATGCCTGCGCGCGGCGTTCGTGTTCAAGCCTCGCGCGTTTTCGGGCGGACATGGGCTGCTGGTCAGTTGCCGGTTCGTTCGTTTGCGGTGAAACAGGTTGAGATTTTTCCCGTTCGCCTTCCATTGCTCCTCCTGAGCGGCGCGGTAGCAGCAAGGTCCCCTGCTCTACGCCACACGGATCTCAGGATGAAACTCACGCAATGCGCGCGCGGCAATCCTGCCGACCTCCCGGAACGTTTCATACCTGGCGATCTCGTACTGGGTAACCTCGCCGGTGCGCTTCGGGCTCCTCAGATAGGTATAGAGGCTGTCTTCGTCATCGGCTTTCGAGACCAGAAGACGCAGGGCTTCTTCGTAGTTCTCAACCATTTTTTGAAGCGTTTCGGCGGGTATTGTCTCGGCCATAAAAAAGAATCTATCAAAAACTCGTTTGCAAGAGGGATAGAAAACTTCGGGATCTAACAAGGAGGCGGTGATGTATATACACGGTGCTGAAATCAGACTCGATCCACAGAAAAACAGTGTCGATGTTGCGGAAGACGACTGGTCTATCGGCAGCGGCAGTAACTTCATGACGCACCTGCCGTCACATGTCACGTTTCAGGTTGATCTGGATGAAGGGATGAAGAAAGCGGAGAGAGTCAGTGTGTTCAATTTCTCCGCGAAGCCCGTACATATCGGCCAGGGGCATGCGCTGCCTGGTCCTGAACAGCTGATCGAGCTGGGGCGTGGCGCCATTCTTTTGTATCTCCAGGGCATTGGCGCATTGCAGGCGGCACAGCCGGTGGAAGCACGCCAGGCGGGAGAACCGGATCTGAATGTCAACTGAGACGCGGGCGTCGCATTTTAGCGATTTTCTGGGCTGGTTCAGGCGGCAATGTTTGGCTACGATCCTGCCCGGTTTGGAATAACGGTGGGTGGGCAGTAGGAAAGAAGAGAGTCTGATGGATTCGGAACTGGAAAAATTCAAGACGGACATTGACCTTCGGGTCTACGCGGCGACGCAAGGCTACCAGCTTGATCGCAAGGAAAGCTGGCGCGGCTCCGCCGTGATGCGTCATGCGAACGGCGACAAGATCATCATCAAGCGCGGTTCCGACGGGCATTTTATCTACTTTTCCGTCCACCAGAGCGACGATAACGGCACGATCATCGATTTCGTGCAGAAGCGAATGCGCGTGAGCCTCGGCGCAGTCCGCAAGGAATTGCGACCATACATCGGTGCGCCGTCCTCACAGCTTCCTGCTTTCGCGCCGCTTCCGAAAACCAACAGTGATCGCCTGCGTGTCGAGAGCGAATACGCAAAAATGCAGGACGCCCCGAACCATCCTTACTTGGAGAACGAGCGCTCCCTGCCCGCTGCGTTGCTGGCACTACCGCGCTTTGTGGGCCGCATCCGCATCGATACACGCGGCAATGCCGTATTTCCGCATTTCGATCAGGAAGGGCTCTGCGGCTATGAAATCAAGAACAGAAATTTCACAGGCTTCAGTTCAGGCGGCACAAAGGGTCTCTGGTTGTCGCATGAGCGTCCCGAAGACAGCCGGATCGTCTTCTGCGAAAGCGCAATAGATGCGCTGAGCCATGCGACGCTGTTTGCCGATGAACACGCGCGTTACGCCTCAATCGGCGGCAAGCTCAATCCACTGCAGCCGGAGCTGATCCGAGCGGCGATTGCGCGAATGCCGGCAGAGTCCAAAGTTGTCTCTGCAATGGATGCCGATGCGGACGGCGCAAAGCTCGCGGAAACCGTGCATGAGGCGATGAAGCTCACGGGCCGTGACGATCTCTCTTATGTGTTCCAGGAACCCTTCGGTTACAAGGACTACAACGACCAGATACGCAAGAGACCAAAACACTCGTTGCCCTCGCGGGCGGAGGAATTGCCCGTCGCCTGAAGGATGGCGGCAGGACCTGGGTGCTGAACAGGGAGACGATGAACATGGGATACACACATTACTGGTCGCTGAGCGGAGAAATACCCCCTGAAACTTGGGAGTTGATCCGAGGGGATTCGGAGAAGCTCATTAAGGCGCTGCCAGATTCAATTGAAGATGCTTGGGTGGACGGCACTGAGATTGGCTTCAACGGGGGCTGCGAGACGTTTTTTCTTAACCGGGAAGGAAATGATCGCGGATGTTGCAAGACAGGGCATGTTCCCTGCGACAGGTTGATTTGCGCGATTCTTTCGATTGCACAGGGGCATCATCCGGCACTTTCGGTATCGTCGGATGCGCTGATGGGGGAAGAGCCAGACGGCTGGCCTGATGCTTGCACCTGGGCCTCGCAAGTTCTTGGCCGGGAAGTGGGTCCGCCTTGGAGCAATCCCAAGTCGGACGTGATTGCCGACATGCTGGGTGGAATTATTTCTGATGCAGGGGACCACACAATACTTGCTGACGAGTTGAGGGATTCGCGGCCATCTGGCTTGCGCGGCGTGTGGCGCTCTGCCTTGCGATTACTGAATTTATGATCTCCGGCACACAATCCGAATGGCTCACCGCTGATGAAGCGGCGCTCTATCTGAAAGTGAAGACGACGCGGTGTCTCCTGCGGTTGGTGCGCCTCGGCGCTGTGCGTGCTTATGCTCTGTCCGGCACACGGCGGCATGTCTGGCGCTTTCGTAAGGAGGATCTTTGACGCCGCTTTGCTCGCGCACCCTGTGGTAAGCTGCGAATCGCTACCTGTGCGCTCCGGGAAAGGAGCGACAAATTGAGAGCGTCACAGTGTGTTGTTTACAGCAGAAAACGCGGTACGTGGCACTTGAAGTGGTATGAAGAGGGCCAGCCTAAGCGTCGGCAGCTCGGCACGATCCGCGAATTGCCTTCGCGGGCATTGGCGGAAAAAGCAGCAGAGCCTTTCCGGCGCATGCTGGCAAAGCCGGTCAAGACAGTTCCCATGGTGAGCATTCTGGTCGAGCAGTACAAAGTCGAAAGGATGTCCACACGGGCAAGCACGAGCCATTCCGTAAAGGCCTGGCTCAAAAATCACATCGTTCCGAAATGGGGAGAGAGCCCGATCACTGATCTTCAGGCGCGGCCTGTCGATCTGTGGCTGAAGTTTCTCCCGCTGGCGCCCAAAAGCAGGGTTCACATTCGAGGCGTGATCCGTGAGCTTTGGGAATACGCGATGTATCGGGAAGATGTGGAATTGCAGCGCAATCCGATGGAGCTGGTTCGCATCAAGGGAGCGACGAAGCGGCTGAGAAAACCCCGAAGCCTGACGGTCGAGGAGTTTCAATCGTTTCTTGCGCATCTCGATGGGGCTTTCCGGACGATGGCTTTGGTCTGCATATCGTTCGGCCTTCGGATCAGCGAATGCCTCGCCTTGAAATGGTCCGATGTGGACTGGCTCAATGCGAAGCTGTCCGTCGAACGCGGCATTGTCCGGCAAGTGGTCGGCGACGTTAAAACCGAATACTCCGGACGCGCCATGAACATCGATCCCGCGATGCTGGTGGTTCTCAAAACCTGGCGGCAGGAAACACAATTCTCTGCCGATAGCGATTGGGTCTTTGCCAGTCCCGTGAAGCTTGGCCGCCTGCCCTGGTCCTATCCGTGGGTGTGGCGGGTATTCACCAAGGCTGCAAGGGATGCCGGCATCGGCAGTCTCGGCACGCACACGATGCGTCACAGCTACCGTTCATGGCTGGACGCTGTGGGCACGCCGATAGCGGTGCAGCAGAAACTCATGCGTCACGCTTCGATCACGACAACCATGAATGTTTATGGGGACGTGGTGACGGATGAGATGGCGGAGGCTCACTCGAAAGTGGTCCACCTCGCCCTCGCAAAACAGTGAGAGGGTTTCAGCGGGGTTTCATTGCTCGTAAGTTGTTGAAAAACTGGCGGAGAGAGTGGGATTCGAACCCACGTTAGAGTTTCCCCTAAACACGCTTTCCAAGCGTGCGCCTTCAGCCACTCGGCCATCTCTCCGGCTTGAATCGGTGGAAGGAACGACTCTTAAAGAAGCTTCCTACCCCGCCGCTGATCTTGGCGATTCCCGCGGCTCTTCGGGTCGTTTCAATTCTATGGGTGAAGTCGTCGAAACCGCAACTTTGAAATGGAGAGATGAAAGCGGGAACGAGAGAACCTAGGTGAGTTTTCCCGGAGAATCTGTCCCGGGGCCAGATGGCGCTCCAGCCGCGGGACTCGGGGCAGAAGTCGCCGCCCCAGCCCCCGCCGCTGCCGCGTTCGCGGCCTTGCTGGTCTCCGGAGGAGCTGGCAACGGAGGCACCTTTGTATTGTCAACTACATGGTGATTCAAACAATAGAGCGCAAGTTCCAGACGATCCGCGACTCCGAGCTTGTCGTACACTTTGCGCAGATAGTTCTTCACGACCTGCTCGGTCGTACCCACGCGCAACGCGATTTCTTTGTTCTTCATTCCCTGGGTCACGCAGGAGACAATCAGCGTTTCTTTGGGGGTGAGTTGCACCTTCGGACGCGCCCCAGTCGGCCGGTTGTTCTGATTGCGGTAGGCTTCCATCACCCAGTGAGTGGCCTGAGTGTCGAGCCAGGTTTCTCCGGCGGCCACCTTGCGCAGACAATCCACCAACAACTCCGGCTCTACTTCACGGGAGACAATGCCGTGCGCTCCGCGGCGGAACAGATCTAAAGTCATTTCCTCATCAGACCCGGGCGTGACCACCACGATGCGCACCTGCGGGTTCTGGCGCAGCAGATCGGCCACCGCTTCCACAGGATTCGGCGCCAGCGCTGCTTCAAAAATCATCACGTCAGAAGAAAACTTCTTTACGGCGGATTGAGCCTGCGCCAGCGTTTCCGCTTGCCCAACCACGCGAATGTCGTCTTCGAGTGCGAAGACCTTACGCAATCCGGCGCGGAAGATGGCCTGTGTATCGGCCACAATCACTCGGACAAACGCGCCATTCCCGCCTTCGTCGCCTGCCCCGAGATTTTCTTCCACGTCAACAGGAATGCTAGCCATTCGGTCCCTTGCGCCTACGCGCGCTCAAAATGGTATTCGTCAATCACTACACCAACGCCGCGCCGCCCGTGATCTTCGAAGCTGCGCACCACGCGGCCCCGGCAATCGATCTGCACGTCCCGTCGCGAGCCCACTACATCGGCTGGCAGCAGGATCGTGAAGTCCACCATCGAACCCACCGGAACGTCTTTGTCCATCGCAAATAGCACGCCGTTGGCTGAGATGTTCTCCGTCTCCGCCGAGTACGCGCTACCATCCGACTTGACCGACGCCGATAGGTGCAGCGGAAATCGCGGTGCACTCTGCATCTCTTCGTAGTGCCCCGTGTTTGCCTGCGCCTCGATCATCGGTGCTTTGCCTGGTTCCGCTGCCACGTGTTCGGACAACCTTCCTTCCGGGAGCGCTTTTGCCGCCCTTCCGGATCTGTCGTGAACTCAAGGGCAGCGTACACCCACGAATGGGACAAACAAAGTTACCGAAGTCATGGAACGATAGAGCGTAACTGCTTTTCTTTGAATGGATTAGGAGGGATTTTTGAACGGAGTTTCGAGACTAGAACAGCCTGTGCGACCCGTCAATTTCCGGTCAAATCCGGGTCAATTTCCGGTGATTGCCGGACAATAATCGGACCCAAAAATGCCGATGGATGGCGGTGAATTCGGAGCAGACTCTTGACCCTGACTGCCTTAGAACTTCGTCACTTCGGTGAAATTAAAGTCTCTTATCTTCATCGCGGGAACCACCATGTCAAACGACTCTTCCCCGCTCGCCCTCACCGGCTCGCTCATGGCTTCCACGTTCGACAGCATGTGAATCAGACTCTCATTCAATCTGAAATTGCGGACTCCGCATTGCACGCGTCCGTTCTCCACATAGAATGTGCCGTCGCGCGTCATTCCAGTCAGCATTTTCTCGTAAGGATCCACTTCGCGGATGTACCACAGCCGCGTCACCAGCACTCCGCGTTCGGTAGAAGCAATCATCTGCTCGATAGTTTGCGGATCGCGGACCGGAGCGAACACGATGTTTTGCGGCATCTCTCCCATTTCGTTGGGCAACGCGAAACCGTGGCCGGTCGCTTCGATTGGACCCGCTTTGTCCTGATACTCCGAGCGTTTCATTCTCTCCGCTGTCGCCCGCGCATAGACCACCCGCTTCACTACGCCGTTTTCCACCAACCCGACTCTCTGCCGCTGCACGCCTTCTCCATCGAACTGACATCCCGTCTGCAAAGGATGCGCCGCGTCGTCCCAGATGGTGATGTTGTCGCCGAACAACTTCGTTCCAATGCGGCCGCTGAGAAATGAGCGCTGGTCCAGAATTGCCATGCCTGAATAATCCCAGAACATAAAGCCCACGATGTCGAGCACCGCCGCGGGCTCAAGAATCACCGTGTACTTCCCTGCCGGAATCTCTCGTGGGCGCGACGAGTCCAACGCCTTTCTTGCCGCAACCTCGGCCAATGCCAGCGGATCGATGTTCGCCACATCCGGCGAATTCGCTTTCTGCCATCCGGAAGAATCCGCTCCCAGCATGGTGATCGAAATTTCCGCCGAGGTCTGCGTGTGCCAGTTACTCAACCCGCGTGAGTTAAAAATGCCCTCAAGAGATTCCGCACTGGAAAAAACTCCCGCGGTGGTGAGATTGTGCTTCTTCGCCACGCCCACAATTTTCTTGACGCCCTCGGCCCGGAGTTCGGGAGTGATCGCCGCGGTCTGCTGAAAATGACGGGAAGGCGCTAGTGGGGTGCGAACCATTGTGGCGCGGGAGCCCCCGCCCGCGTTGGCCGCAGCCTCCTGCGAATCAGGCACCGGCAAAAGGTCCGAATCAGGATGCTGAACCTTAGCCAGGCTCTCCGACGACCGCACGACTTGCCGTAAACTCTCGTCATCAAACTTGTTGGTAAAGGCCCGCGCCGTGCGCCCTCCAAACACAGTCCGCAAAGAGACGATGTGATTCTCTTCGGCTACATTCTGGTGAATGGTGTTGTTCGCGAACCGGGTCAGGGCGAACTTCCCGCCCGAGAAAAGAACCTCGACCTCGTCCGCGGTCGAGAGTTTCCTGATACGGTCGAAAATGTCGCCGGCTTGGTCCTTACTTAGCATTCAGCACTCTACATTCGGCACTCAGCCCGCGAGACTTCCGCGTCGACCTTGCGCAAAAGAGCAGCCAACATTCGCTTCACTGTAACGACGCCATCGTTCAACTGCCTGTATGGGATATCTGTAATCAAGCTCAGGTCGCGGGCTAGCAGGAAGTGATACTCGAGTTCACTCGCCGACCCAGCAGCAATTCCCAAGAATCGCTGAAATTCTCCATTCCCACGTTTTCCACAGCCCTCTGCGATAGGTAATTATCCCTTGACAACAAGTAGAACGTATGGCAAAGTAGTTGCATGAACTACCGCAAGTCTTCTATTCGACAGACCATTCCCGCAGAACTCCGGTACACTCGCCAGCAGTTTGACCGAGAGTTCCCGACCGACGATGCTTGCTTAGAGCAGATCAAAGAGCAACGCTTTCCTGATGGAATGGCTGTGTGTCAGAAGTGCGAAGGCCCACGCAAGCACTATCGCGTGACTGGCCGCACTGCCTATGCGTGCGCCACTTGCGGGAATCACATCTATCCTCTGGCCGGGACCATCTTCGAGAAGAGTACCACTTCGCTTCGCGTCTGGTTTCAGGCAATGTACCTGATGGGCTCGACTCGTTGCGGTATCTCAGCGAAACAGATTCAACGCGAGACTGGCGTGACCTACAAGACCGCTTGGCGGATGTTCCGCCAGATTCGCTCGTTGCTGTCCGAACCTGACATGCAACTGGAGGGATCAACGGTTGAAGTAGACGAGATGTATCACGGAGGACGGCGCAAGAATGGGCGCGGTCGTCCGATGCGCGGAGACAAGCAAAAGACTGCCGTGATCGGCGCTGTCGAACGTCATGGACGCGGGCGCGTAATTGCTCGTACTGCCAGTGATGTGACTGGCGAGACTCTACGCGGATTTGTGAAGGAATGCGTGCTGCCAAAGAGCACCGTGTTTACTGATGAGTTCGCCTCATACAACGGTCTTGAGCGTATTGAGGGAATGGACTACCAGCATCGGCGGATCAATCACGAATCGAAGGTGTACGTCATGGGTGACGTTCACACCAACACTATCGAAGGATTTTGGAGTTTAGTGAAGCGCGGGATCGGCGGAGTCTACCACTCCGTTAGTCAGAAGTATTTGCAGACTTACCTTGACGAGTATTCGTTCCGGTACAATCGCCGCGCTTCTGGGAATTTGATTTTCCCCGCGATGCTGGCGAAGGTTTCCGAAAAGGTGTCGTTGAAGCCTTCTGCACCAACCGCAGAAAATCAGACCGTGTAAACGGTCGCGTCTCACTCTCGGCATTCTTGGCGGAAGGTTTAGAGTGATTCGCCATAATTCGCGTGCGCTGCGCTCGCTAGAAACGAGTGTGGCGCACCCGTGTCCAAAAGTCAAATTGATATCCTCGCTTCTTTGGTGCATCCTCGCCTCGGAAAATGGAGAAATCGCTTTGTGATGATGGAGGCGTATTTCGACGAAAGCGGAATCCATGAAGCCGCGCGAGTTTGCATTGTTGCAGGCTTTTACGGAACTCAAATGGCCTGGAGGAAATTCGAGAGAGATTGGAACAGAATACTTTCCTCGTACCCAGAGCTGGAGGGTCGTGGATTTCATGCCAAGGAATTCTTCGGGCGACACGAGAAGAAGAGAGTTGGCAGATATGCCGAATGGTCAGATGAGAAGGCTGGAAACTTTTTGGACTGTCTCGTTCAAGCCATCTTGCGCAATCGTATTTTTCCGATTGGTTACGGTGTGGTGGTTAAAGACTTTCTCGATTTGCCTCTCTTTAGCAGACAGTGGCTTACTGGGGCCAAGTTCAGAAAAAGCGATGGCAAGGCCATAACTAGCGGCTGTCCCAGCAAAAGCTACTACCTGCCATTCCAGTTTTGTGTTCTCAAGTCTGCCCAACTTTCAGTCGTAAATCCGGTTGATAAGATGCATTTCTTCGTGGGCATAGACCGGAAGTTTCATGAGTATGCTAGCGATTTGTATAACTACATCCTGATAGATGAGCGGCTGCCCGAATCACTTCGCGGCCAGCTTGGGACTCTCTCAAATCCGCTCAGCAAAGATACTCCGGGCATTCAAGCGGCAGATTTGCTGGCGTATCGAATGTATCGCGCCTCTCTCGATGCTCTCAGCAAGCCCAACTATGAACCTCCTGCACTTCTGATGAAACTATTGCGCAATTGGAAGGGAAAGTTGGCGCTTAGGTTGATGAATAGCGAGATTTTCGCGGCAATGGAACAAGGCGGAAGAGAAGCATACGAAAGGATGATTAAGGACGGAACCGTTACTCTTTAAATGTCCACCCCCAAAAACTCTTCTCCACTCGTCCACGCCTCCCGAGGCGTTTTAGAGACTTTATGACCGACTCTTCGCTTCGCCCTAGAGATTCAGATATCTCCTTACTCGAATAAGGAATCTCGTGCGGAACAATGGCGGAATGGACCTCTCCCCGCACCTGCATCGCTGGCGATCCTAGACTGAATTTACGGATGCGCAACTCGTCTAGGACTGCGGCATCCCGGAATCGATCGACATACCAATCCCACGTCTCTAGCATTGTCTTAGGTCCGTAGTAGGCGGCACTCAATACCGCAATTGCGGCGGGGATTGCTCCCTGCCATGTCTTCAGCCAAGCCCAGATCGTGCTCCAACGCATCCCGCCATGTTATCACCTTGTCCTGATGGGATACTTACCCTGCGATATTGGCCGCTATCGAAACAGCTGCCCTACGGATCTGGCTTGTCAATCCAAACAACTCCTGTTTAGGAAACCTGTTCGTGACCTTGTACGAATCCAGGGTCAATTGATGAGCCTTGTGCCACACCTGCAAATCTCTGAAATTCTTCATTGCAGCAACTCCTTGTTCGGCTGAGTGCCGAGTGCCGAGTGCTGAATGCTATTCCGTCTGCTCAGCAATTCTCTGTGACAGATGTCACAAACTCTTGTACGCGCTCCCCACCTTGATCCCCCGAAACCGCGACGGCGCCGCACCGTGGCCGGTCCCCATCACCTGCTGCGGCTGGCCTTTCCCACAGTTCGGAGTACCCCACAGAGTCCACTCGTCACGTGAGCAAATCGCATCCAGCGAATTCCAGAATTCCGTCGTGATGCCCGAATACGAAGGATTCTTCACCATTCGCGCGCGCTTGCCGTTCGCGATCTCCCACCCGATCTCGCAGCCAAACTGAAAGTTATAGCGCTTGTCGTCAATCGACCACGAGCGGTTCGTCTGCAGGAGAATTCCGCGATCAGTCGAGGCAATCAGCTGCTCCAGGCTCAGAAGCTTTTCTCCCGGCAGCAGACTGATATTCGTCATGCGGATCATCGGCAGCCGATTCCATCCTTCGGCGCGCAACGTTCCCCCCGACCGGTTCTCGCCAATCGTATGCGCGGTCTCCCGCGAGCTCAGATATCCCGTAAACAGTCCGTTCGTGATTATCGGCGTGCACTGCGCCGCGACTCCCTCGTCATCGAATCCGAAAGTCCCGAGCCCCGGCCCGTGCTCCTGGCGGGCATCCGCGACCACATTGACCAGTTCGCTGCCGTAGCGCAACGTGCGCAGCTTTTCCAGGGTTAGAAATGACGTCCCCGCAAAATTTGCTTCCATGCCCAGCACGCGGTCGAGTTCAATGGGATGCCCGACCGATTCGTGGATCTGCAGCCCCAGCTGGGAGCTGTCGAGAATGACGTCGAACACCCCTTCTGGACACTGATCGGCCTGATGCAGCGCCACGGCCTCCTCGGCAATGCGCCGTGCGTTTTCTACCAACTTCAATTCCTCGATCAGTTCATATCCCTTGTTCTGCCACTGTCCCCCATAGGAATTCGGATACGACCGCTTCTGAATCTCGTTCCCGGCAAACGCATACGCGGCATATCCCGCGCCCGTCGAGAGCTTGGTCTGATGAATATCCGCACCCTCCGACGACACGAACCACTGCTCCTCGCGATTGAAGTTCAGGTTCGTCTCCGCGAGCGTGATTCCCGCCACCGAGAGCAACTCAGCATCAATCTTCAACAGCAGCTCAATGTTCTGTTCGACCGAGACAGTAAAAGGATCAACCTTGTACGGCGTGGCCCACTCCGCAACCACAGGCTTCTCCGGAGCAAGGCGGACGTCATGTTGCTTCACCCGCGCCGAAGCTCGTGCGATTTCGACCGCGCTGGCGGCGGTGGCCTCGACGGCGCCACGTCCCAGCTCCGCGGAAGCGGCGAATCCCCAGGCCCCATCGGCGATCACTCGCACGCTCATGCCCACCGATTCCGCATCCGACGCGCTGCCTACCTTGCCGTTCTTCGTGGTCAGCGCGCGGCTGCGCTGCGCGACAATGCGGACATCCGCGTAGCTCGCCCCCCGCAGGGCGGCAATGTTCAAAGCCCAGTTGGCAACGTGCTTCATGGGAAGGAGTTCAATTTAACACACTGCCATCCGGGCAAGTGTCTCTCACTCTGAAAGAGCCGCAGGGGATCCCGCCCGAGAAGAACTGTTAACTACCGCACGCTCCTCTGTGACTAGCATCACTGCCTGCAGGTTTTCCCGGAACTCCAATACTCATATGCACTAAGCCACTACGCCAGCGGACAGCTCCGCTGTCGAAGGAGTATTGCTTATGAGCGTTTATATTCCGGATGATCGTACCGAAGCTCTGGCCAGCAATTTCGAGTCGGATTGCGCCGAACATCGCAGCGATCCCCCAACCGATTCCCAGGCCAGCAAGAAAGCCGACTTGGCTGGCCCCGGCATTGGCGACTATGACGAACTTGAAGAGATTCTGCCCCGCGACTACCACCCCTTATTAACTGCCAAAGAAACCCAGAAGGCACTTTTTCACCTGAAACGCAATATCGAAGACAACTTGTGCAAAGAACTCAGCCTAATGATGGTTGAGGTCCCGTTGATCGTCGACGCCGAAAGCGGCGTCAACGACATGCTTGACCGTGACGGCTCCCGCACGCCCATCCAGTTCCACATCTCCAACGACCGCGACAAACATCCCATCGACGCCCAAGTCGTGCAGGCCGCCACAAAATGGAAACGATTGGCCCTGAAGCAGTTCGAGTGCCGTCAGGGCGAAGGCATCTGCACCGACATGCGCGCCGTGCGCAAGGATTACTTCCTTGACCACGACCACTCTGCCTACGTTGACCAGTGGGACTGGGAACGCGTCATCACTCCAGAGCAACGGAACCTGGACTTCCTCAAGTCGATCGTGCGCAAAATCTGGAAAGTCCTGGTCGGGGCCGAGAAGTTCGCTCAGGAAATGTTCCCCGAGTTGCGCCAGCCGCGCTATCCCAACCTGCCCGAGGAACTCACGTTCATTCACGCCGAGGAACTGCTCGCGATGTATCCCGATCTTCCGAGGAAACGGCGCGAGACGGTCATCCTGCAAAAGTATCCCGCGGTGTTCATTGTCGGCATTGGATGGCCCCTACTGGACGGCTATCCTCACGAGATGCGCGCCGCTGACTACGACGACTGGGTCACCGACACAAGCAAGGAAACGTTACGCGACACCCACGGATTGAACGGCGACATCCTCGTCTGGAACCACGTCACCCAGCGGCGCCACGAACTGAGTTCCATGGGCATCCGCGTCAACGCCGAATCGCTACGTCGCCAGCTTGAGATGTCGAACCTGCTCGACAACCTCAAGTTCCCCTATCACCAGGGCATCGTCAATAACGAACTGCCGCTCTCCATCGGCGGCGGCATCGGGCAGTCACGTACGCTAATGCTCTTGCTGCGCAAAGCCCACCTCGGCGAAGTAAGCGTCACGGTGTGGCCGAAAGTGCTCAAGGAAATGTGCGCGAAAAAGAATATTTTCGTGCTCGAGTAGTTCCAGCGCACTTTCCGAATTGGGTGCCCCATTTCTCGCGCCCCCTTTGCGCGAGAAGTGGGGATTTTCATTAGAAGCACATCAGCAGCGAATCGGTTCGTAACCGGAAATTACGGCGTGGCGTGCGCCTCATCCAACGCTTTCTTCACCGCCAGTAGTTCCTTCAACACGCCGCGCAGCTTGGTCGACTCCAGCGCGTTCGCCCCGTCCGATTTCGCTTCCTTCGGATTGTCGTGGACTTCCATGAACACTCCGTCCACTCCGGCAGCCACCGCCGCGCGCGACAGGAGCGGAATGAACTCGGGCTGTCCGCCGCTTACCGCTGGACCATTCCCATCCGACTGCGACGACGGCAACTGCACCGAGTGCGTCGCGTCGAAAACCACCGGCGCAAACTTGCGCATGATGGCCAGCGAGCGCATGTCCACAACGAGATTGTTGTATCCGAAGCTGGCTCCGCGCTCGGTTAGAAAAACCTGGGTATTCCCGGCGTCGCGGCACTTCTCGACCGCGTGTCGCATATCCCACGGCGAAACGAACTGTCCTTTTTTGATGTTCACCGGCCGGCCGCTCAGCGCGGCGGCAACCACCAGATCGGTCTGCCGGCTGAGAAATGCCGGAATCTGCAAAACGTCCACCACTTCCGCAACTCTGCCCACATCCGCCGTCTCGTGCACGTCGGTCAGCACAGGCACGCTCAGCTCATTCTTGATCTTCTTCAGAATTCGCAGACCTTCCTTGATGCCCGGCCCACGAAAACTGCGAATCGAGGTGCGGTTGGCCTTGTCGTAACTCGCCTTAAAGATGAAGGGAAATTCTAGCGCCCGCGTCACGCCCTTGATGATCTCCGCCATCCGAATGGCGTGTTCCTCGCTCTCAATCACGCACGGCCCCGCGATGAGAAAGAGAGCGCCCGACCCGATGTGGACGTCGCCGACTTGGAATGCAGTGGCCAACTCAAAACCCATTTCACCGCCGAGATCGCAGAGAAATACCTGAAGAAACACCCGCAGTCATTCTTTCTTACGTTCTTCTCGGCGTTCTCTGCGAACTCGGCGGTAGATCTTCTCGCTTACCGCCGCGCGACCTTCTCCGGCCGGTGGAACATTTCCACCTCGGTCGCTTCCCTCTCCGCCCGCCGCTTCAAGCCATACTCGTAGGCCGCGCCCACAAATGTGCTGAACAGCGGATGCGGCTCAAGCGGCTTCGACTTGAATTCGGGGTGAAACTGGCAGCCGATGAAGTGCGGATGATCTGGCAGTTCCACCATTTCGACGTAAGTCCCATCCGGCGTCGATCCTGAGATACGCAGTCCCGCAGCCGTCATCGGCTCTTCGTATTCGCGATTGAATTCGTAGCGATGCCGGTGCCGCTCGCTGATCTCCAGCTTCCCGTATATCCGGTGGGCCAGGGTGTTGGGCTCAATCTTACAAGGCCACGCGCCCAGCCGCATCGTGCCGCCCAACTCTTCCACGCCGCGCAACTCGCGCAACTTGTAGATCACGCGATGCGGCGTCGCCGGATCGAACTCACTCGAATTCGCCTCCGCCAGCCCCACCACATTGCGTGCAAATTCAATGCACGCCGTCTGCATGCCCAGGCAAATGCCGAAGTACGGAACCTTGTTTTCACGCGCATACCGAATCGCGATCAGCATCCCCTCGATGCCGCGCTTGCCAAATCCCCCGGGGACCAGGATTCCGTCATAGCCTTCGAGCTGCGCTTCGAAGCTCTTGTCGCCGGTCTCGAGTCCCTCCGCCTCAATCCAGTTGAGCTGCAGCTTCAGATTGTGAGCCAGCGCTCCGTGCACCAGCGCTTCCTTTAGTGACTTGTACGAGTCTTCGTACTCAACGTACTTGCCTACGATGCCGATCGTGACCGTGTCTTTCGGGTTGTAAACGCGATGGACAATATCCTCCCATTTCGACAGGTCGCGATCCTTCGCTTCCATGTGCAAGTGTTTCAGCACCAGAGTATCGACGCCTTCATTGGCGAACACCAGCGGCACTTCATACACGGAAGCCACATCTTTCGCGGTGATCACCGCTTCATCCGGAACATTGCAGAACAGCGCAATCTTCGACTTAATCTCCTTCGCCAGAAAACGGTCGGTGCGGCACAGCAGAATATCCGGCTGAATTCCGATGCTGAGCAACTCCTTCACCGAGTGTTGCGTCGGCTTGGTCTTGAGTTCCTGCGCGGCCGCAATAAACGGCACCAACGTGACGTGCACAAACAACGTGTGCTCACGCCCCAACTCCTGCCGCATCTGCCGGATCGCTTCCATGAACGGCAGTGACTCGATGTCGCCCACGGTCCCGCCGATCTCGACGATTGCCACGTCCACGTCCTGCGCGACTTTCTTCATCGCCGCCTTGATCTCATTGGTGACGTGCGGAATTACCTGCACCGTTTTGCCCAAATAGTCGCCGCGGCGCTCCTTGGCAATGATCTGCTCGTAGAGCCGGCCGGTGGTCCAGTTGTTGTCGCGAGAAAGTTTGGCGTGCGTGAAGCGCTCGTAGTGGCCCAGATCCAGGTCGGTCTCGGCGCCGTCGTCGGTCACGAAAACCTCGCCGTGCTGAAACGGCGACATCGTCCCCGGATCCACGTTGAGATATGGATCGAACTTCATGAGGTTGACCTTCATCCCGCGGCTTTCCAGCAGGCAGCCGATGCAGGCTGCGGCCAGCCCCTTGCCAAGTGAAGACACAACTCCGCCCGTTACAAAGATGTACTTCGCTGGCATCTCTTCCTCGCTCTAAATTGTTTTTGAGAAATTGTGCAGGTGGGGCGCACGAGTAATTATGACAGAAGTGCCCTGTGGAAAGAAACGAAAGAATTTGGGTGTGGGCTATTTTGAAATTACTTGGCGTGATTCAGCCGCCGCCGCAGGGATTCCACGACCAGACCGGCCAGCGCATACGTAGCGGCATTCGCAAAAAGAACCCAATAAAGACGAAGCGGATAAGAACTAAGAAACGCAATTGGGCAAGTTAATCGGACGAGAGTCAGAATGGGGTCGGCCGAGGTCAACGCTGGAGGCGCGGTTGCGAGGGCATACAGCGCCCAGCAGCCCGCTACGAGAAAGCCCGCACTCGCCCAAATACCAATCCGGTATTTCATGCTGCCGCTCCTACTGTTCTGGTTCAATAGTCTCACATGCTTTCGGGACCACCTAAGAAAAATCAAAACAGCCCCTGCCAAGGATTCCCGGTAGTGGTGCTCTTGTGTGCGCCAAGACCCGACTACCAGGATTCCCCTCGCGTTGACTATCTCGGCGTGGTCAGCGAGAATACTTGTGCCGTCCGCAACGGACAGCCTGTAGTGTCCCCAACAGTGGGCCTGTGGCGCAGCTGGTAGCGCGCTTCCATGGCATGGAAGAGGTCGTCGGTTCGATCCCGACCAGGTCCACCAGATTTTCTCAACGGTTTAGCTCCCATCGCCATTTTGATCCCCGTGGTTCTTACCTGTGATTCCTCACCTGTGTTCTACTGCACTACTGCACCAAACGCGACTCAAACCGTTCCAGAGCTGCCCTTTTTGGCCGGGTCCTGAGCATGCGTGTAGATGTTCATGGTCAATCCGGCGTCGGTGTGGCGCAGGATGCCCTGCGCCGTCTTCGGGTCCACCTTTTCCTCCACGATCAGCACAGTGGGGAGCGAGTGCCTGAATGCGTGTAGGCCAGCCCGTCCCACGTAGTCGGCCTCAATGAGGCCGTGTTCCAGCACGGCCTCCAAACAGCGGTGTGACGGCGACTTCCTGCTTACTGCAATCCCTCCTGCGTCAGTTTCACCGCGCAGTGTGTTCCTCCGCACGAGCTGTTGGGCTGCAATGTGGCAAAGTACAGGCTCGATGCCTGCGGTGCGTTGATGACCTCCCACGTCACACCACTCGTGCCGCCTTTGTAGGCAACTGTGTTCAAAGGGACAATCCCTGCGGCTCCGCCCGCCGGGCTGATGTCAAGAGTTTCGACATCGCCGGCAGTGCTGCTCATCAATCCCGCTACTAGCAGATCGTGGTCGTTGTTGTTGTTCCCCAGGTTGACATTGGGGTTATACAGTTCACTCAAAGGAGCGCATGGGATACCCGCGGACGGGCCGAGCGCGAACGAAGCGGATACGGAAGAGTTGTCCATATCGGGCCAGGCAGCTTCAACCCCGACTGAGCGAATGAACGGCGTCGTGTCCGATGCCCCCGTGCCACAGAAATAGACGTGCGCGTTTGCTGTGTCGTCTATCCACCAGCCGTGGTCGAAGGTAGGAAAGTGGATGTCCACGTTGGTCGTGGTGTTCCCTGCGCTGCCAAAGCCAATATTGGCAACGATGGGGTTCGTCAGATCGCGGTTGGCCTGGGTCACGTTTGCGCTTGCGCCCACCACGCCGTTATTCCCGGTCCAAGCATAGATTTTGAAAACAGCTTCGTCCTCGATGACTCCTTCGGTTAGGCCGTAAGAGCCGCCATTGCTGGTGCAGGGACTTGGCGTACCCGTTCTGCCCGGCGGATTGGTCACCGAGCAACCACCGCCGCCAATCATCATCGGCCCGAACAAGGCTGAGGGCGTGCCAGCTTCGTTGAGGATCCACAGTTCGCCCAGCGCGTCGGAAACATTGATCGTCTGGTTGTTCAGGTCATAGGCGGGTACGGACGGCATGGGCAGGGCCCCACCTGTCCCCGCAACTGGGAGCTTGAACGTCCAGTTGATGGTCGGGTTGGTGTTAAGCGGACAGGTAAAGGCGCAACCGAACTCATAGATGGTCCCATCATCACTGGCGGCCCATGCCTTGTCGCTTCTCCAGTCAACGAAAACCCCGCCGAACGTGGAAGGCGAGGATTTGGAAAACGTGACCGAAACCAGGCAGGAAGACGTGGCGGTGCAACTGCCGGAGGGCGTCGGAGCGGCGGCATTGGTGGCGCTTGTTCCTTCGCCGGCCTTCCAGGTTAGGATGTGGAGAATAGCTGATTTCGTCGTAGTCTCGACATAGGCGATCTTGGAACCGTCGGGCACACCCGGATCAAGAAAATTGATGTCCGGCCAAATCAGGATTCGGCCGCCAGCCGTGCTGCCGTTGTACGCCCAGTTCACTGTGGGTGCCGTGCCGCATTGGCCGGTGGGACTAGTGCCGCTGTAGAGATTGTTGATGCCCACGATATTTGCCTGCCCGCCGGTAACACCGGGGACGTTGAGGGCGTAAGCGACATAGTCATTGGTGCAGTCAGGAGTGGTCTGGCTCGCCGTGAAAATCGCCGGGAACTGCAGCGCCTGCACCGTCCCCGCTCCCAGAGACACAGACCAGTCAATCTTCTTCTTCGGTTTCGTCGCCGGAGGAACCGTGCTAGCCAGGCCCAGTTGTGCTCTGCCGGTTACATCCAGCGACGCCCTCTGCAGGTCCATGCGCTGCCGCAGCAGATTGATGACCACGCGAGCATCGGCGTGGGACTGCAGCGCCTGTTCCAGTGTGCCGCTGTAGACAAAGCGACGAAAACTGCCGTCCCAAACCATGGGCAGCTTGTCGAGCGGACGAGAATGCAGTTCATCCTGCGCGAGCGCAGCCATGGGAGCGAGGAACAGCAGCGAGATACGGAGCAGGGTGAGAGGTTTCATGTCTTCTCCTTCTGCTGAACAACAAGTTAAGGACCAACTTCAGTGATCTAAAATGTTTGCTCCGAGGGCAGTCAACGACGCACCCTTAGCAAAGTGGGTACGGTGTTTCCTACGTCCACAAATTCATAAGGGATTCTGAAATCGTCGTACGCTCTTGCGATATTCCTAAGGATTCGACTTTTGTTCTCCTCACTAATTGGGTGGTTGTTGAACGGCGATTCCCATCGGAGTGTATCGGTGACCTCGATGCGCACCCAATTGTCCCACCAACGGGAACTTCCATTGACGATTCCAGTGCCAACTTTCAAGAGGTGATCGCCTTCGCGATATTCAAGCTCCCATGTAGATATCAATTGGACTGAGAAGCCTGACTCCTTGTAAAGACGATTGCCGCGAAGGATGAGTTGGATATCAGAGACCAATCCGTCCCACCATCCGGTGGTTCTTCCAACCACGTTTCTCATGGTTTTCCCATGGGGAGCACAGACACATCCGAACTCTTTTCCAGAATCGGCAACTCCGTTTCAAGGAGGGTAGTGCCGGCGGTGCGTGGGTTGAAGTTAAAGGTTAGCACATCGCCTTTGGCACCCCGGGCATAAGCCGCAGATAACTCATTCCACATGGTTCTTGAAACCCGGGTTCCCTGTAGACCTGCCTTATCCAGTGCCTCGCCGAGATTGCCAGCCGGAGTGTCGCCGATGACTTTTCCGAATTGTGAAGCCATTTCTTCCGACCCTGCGCCTGACCAAAAGACCCTGCCCTCGGCTGCACCGAACATGGCCGCGTCGAGACCTTTTGTGATCACACTGTTGGCTGTGAATGCAATCGAGGCGGCTTTCAATGTGTCTCCACCAACCGCCAACGCCGTTTTGCCGGCGCTGCACTTGTTGCCTCCGAGACAAGTGCCTGTCGCAGTTCCCGTCGTGAGAGGCGATGCGACCATCTTCACCGTATCCGCAACAAAGCCCGAAGAGAATGTCGTCAAGGCCGCAACAGTAGGACTGTGGTTGACGGCATTGTTGCGCACACTCGTGGTCCATTTATCCAGCCTTCTCACAAGTGCGTCATAGCAGGCTTGTGCTGGCCAGCAGTGACCATCAGGGTCTATGTGTACGCCTGGAGCATTCCCAACGAATTCGTATAAATTCAGAGATTGTGGATTCCCAAACGTGGCGTAAGGTACTGCCTGCGCCGCCATGCTCCAGTCCGGACTCACCCAGCGTCCCATTCCGCTCTCGTAATAGCGTGCCCCGAAATAGTCATTCCCCGTCTCGTTATCGCGTTCTTTGCCGGTGAAGTGGCGTTCCGTGGCATCGGTGGCGGAACTCTGGGCTTTCTGGTAAGCGCCGAACGGGTCCGATACCCAGGAGTTCTGGGTCGTGCCGTCGAAGTTGCTCTGCAGCCGTTTCGTGCCCAGCCAATCGGAGAAATTGAAGCTCAACGGTGTTTGGGCGTTGTTGTTTAGAGTCGCGAGGAGGTTTCCGGCGGAGAAAACGTCGGTATGGCGCCAGTTGCCGGAGCCGTCGAACTCGATTTGCTGTTCGCTCAGCGCACCCCGCAAAAACAGTGCCACCCCCGCGAAGCCGTTGGCCGAAGTCGGAGCTTTGCAGGTGGCGCCGGCTGCCGGGAAGGTGGTGAGCGTGCCTTTGGCCACGCGACGGCCTTCGGCGTCGTAGACATACTGTGTAATCGCACCGCCGGCGGCAACCGTGGTCACGGCACAGATGCGGCCATCCAGATTGTAGACATACTTGTTGATGCCGTCGTTGGTGATGTTGCCGGCGTCGTCGTAGACAAACGTGCTTACCGAGTTGCTGGTGATCTGGTTGGAGGTGTTGTAGAGCGCGACGTTTGAGTGGGTGGAACCGCTGATCGGGTTCGGACAGGTGGTACCCGTGCTCATCTCGCCTTCACCGGTGCGGTTGCCGAATCCGTCGTAGGTCCAGCACTGGGTCACAAAAGTGCCGAATGGCGTGACGATACCCCCCGTAGACGTGGTGGCGACCGTCAAACGATTCAGCGTGTCATAGGTGTAGGACCAACTGCCAATCACCGTGTCCACCGCAGTAGCGACATTATTATTGGCAGCGTAGGTGAGTGCGTAGTGGTAGGCAGTCGTTTCAGTATCTCCGCTCAATTTGCTGCCCGACGTGGTGGCTTTGAAGGGCGCGCCGGCTGAAACGCTCACCGACAAAGAAACCTCGCCCTCTTTGCCGTACTCGATAGCAGTGAGGGTTATGGTGTTGGAACTGACTGTTGCAGTGACCGGCATCCCACTGGCATTCTGAATCGCTGAGGCAAGTAACGGTGCCAGATCAGAAAACTGGCCAGCTAGGACACTAGCCGAAGCAGAGACCCCGCCGATTACGGCGGTTACAACATCGGTGGGAGCAGGAATACAGGGAGATTTAGTGCAAGCCAGTGTAATTGTACCGGTGGCCTGCGTACCTGCAGTGTAGACCGTGTTGTCGGTCACGCGGGACCTTTTGTCATACAGGCGGCTGAGCAGCATAGTCTCGTTGCTGCCCAATCCGACGGAGCCGTAAGAGGCACTCGTCAGGCCCGCTGGCCCGTACTCCTTCGCCATATACTGAAATTCACCGATCGAAGACGTAGAGCCCAGGGTGGACAAGCGTGCCACGCTATCGTAGGTATAGTTGGTGACAGCCATTGTGGTGGGCGGACCATTGAGGCCGGTGGTCGTGGTTGCGTTCAGTACGTTGCTGGCGTAATCGTAGGTGTACCCAAAAGAGAGGTAACTGCTGCAGCTCCCAAACGTGCATTGCTGCTCGTTCAGCAGCCGGCCCATCTTGTCGAACTGATAGGGACTGCGCTCCCAGATTGCAGTACCGGCTGTGTACTCCAGCGCGTCAGTCATCTGCCCGATGGCATTGTTGGGCGGCGTGCCGAGCGAGGTGGTGTCGTAGGTGTAGGCCGAGATGAGATTGGCCAGCGTGATCTGCGATGGGCTGGTGCAGTTACCGACGAGCGAGCCGGTATATTCCGCGGTCTTCCGATTGAGCGCGTCATAGCAGTAGCGGAGGGTCTGAGTGCCCGACGTGGCGTTGACCAGCGGCTGCGTCCGGCTAAGCTGGTTGCTGTTGGCGTCGTAGGTGTACGATATGGCGCCGGTTTCGGGATTGGTGGCGGTCGCCAGCCGCGAAAGCGAGTCGTAGGTAAACGTGCGCGGCGCGCGCGGCGTGTCTTTGTTCGACCCGCTGGTTATACCGGTCTGCGTCACACCGGTCAGGTTGCCGAGCACGTCATAGGTGTGGGTCGTCTGCATGGACGGCGCGTTACCGCTGCCGTTAGGCTCCATGACGCTGGCCAGTCGGCCGAGTCCGTCGGAGTTGCGCTGCCAGTCATGCGACAGTTCGTCGCGAAAGTCCACAAAGCTGCCATTGCTAACAGCGCTGCCCGTCTTCGCCAACTGCGCGTGGCAGTTGGTTTGCGAGTTGGTGGCTAGGTTCTGATAGCACCACATCTGCTTGCTGCCGTCCGGTTGCGTCTGGATAGTCTTTCGGCCAATCGCGTCGTAGGTGAAGCTGGTGACGCCGTAGGTGGATTCGCCCGTGGAGTGGAAGGGATTGGTTTGCGTAGCGACACGGCCTAGAGTGTCATAAGTGGTGTTGGCGTAAATGGTGCCCAGCGGGTCCGAGTTGATCTGCGTTTGCACCTTCCGGCCCAGCGAGTCGGCCAGTCCGGTCTCGGTGTATAGCGCGAAGACGCTGTTTAGCGTCTTGGTAAAGACGTAGCTTGGGGGGATGGCATCGTTGTAAGTGAAGGTCTCCTGGCCGCCGTCGGGATAGTCGGTCGTCGTCAGGCGGCGCATGTTGTCGTATTGGAAATTCGTTACGTTCTGGTTCTCATCCTGGTGCGCGAGCAGTTCTCCAGTGCCCGCGTCATAGGTAAGGATTTCGATATGCGTGACCGAGCCGGTTTGCGCGTGCGTGATCTTGTACGGATAGAGGCCGGTGGTGTCGTATTGGATGAAGGTGGTGTTGCCGTTGGGATCCACCTTCCAGATCGGCATTGCGTCCGCGCCGTACTCCGTATGCGATGAGGGAGAGGAGCCGCTGTTGAGCCACCGTGTCACGGTAGTCTGCGCACCGATTACATTACCTTGTATGTACCCGGATTCGTCATAGAAGAAGCTGGTTTGCGAGGCTTGGTTGCCGGGAGGTGCCGGCGCGGTACAGTTGGGCTGGCTGCCGGCGTAAGTCCCGGTGAAGATCGTGTCAAGGCAAGGAAGATCGACTAAGTTTGCCGCCCAGTATTTCCAGTACGATTGCCACTGATTGGTAAAAAGTGAAGTCCTCAAAACTAGGCCGGGACTGCCTGCGCTCCAGTCAGACTCGGTCGCGACCAGTTTTTGGCCAAACGTGAACGGGTACGTCGTTCCCTTGTAGTCCTGATAGCTGCCGAATTTGTCGTGGACATAAGCGTCCTGCTGCACCTGGGTGCCTCCCACGCCGTCGTAGAGCGCGGTCGTCACCGTCGTGGGCAGGACTCCGTTGGCGATGTAGTTAGAAAAGTTCGTCGGGTTGGCATGGTCAATACCCGAGCTTGTGTACTGCGTGGCGACCTGCTTGATGAGGACGGGCGTGACGCTCGTGCTCGACCCTTGATAAAACGCCACGTTGGTTTCGTACGGTCCGCAAACTGGCTGGCCATACGTGGGCGTGCCGATCAAGGAATAGGTGTGCACGATGTCATTGCCCATCGCATCAGTGACCGTGACCGTGCCGGAGTTCGGCGAGGAGCCCCAGCCGGATCCGATCGTGCTCGCATATGTCCATTGCTGGACCGAGATTGTGCCGTCAGGGTCAGTCGCCGTCAACGTCCGCTTGGCGACCATCCGGTTCGACATGAGATTCAAGAACGGCCAGGTGGGAGTGCCCGACACTGGAATCTCTCCTGGAGGATTCCCGCAGGCCACGCGCATGTTATTCGTGCTGCCGCCATAGGCATAGGTCGTCGTCGCGCCAGTCGGCATCGTGACGCTAAGCACTTGGCCATGAGTGTCGTAGACAAAGACCCACGACGTGCCATTGGGCAGAATCGCACCCGTCAGTACGGGCCACACTTCGTTGATTTGTGTCGTTGTGCGCTGCACATTCGGCAATGCCGCGCTGACCTTAATCTTCTGATAGCAGAACGTCAGCCGCACGGTGGTGCCGTTCTGACTGGGAAAATCGTAGAAGTCAGAGGCCATGAGCGGCAGCCCTGTGGGACCGGTCGCGACACCGGTTTCACCGGTTGTAGTGTTGGCTACTTGAGCGGTCGGGCAAGCAGAATCGCTCGAACCAGTCGCGGGATAATACGCCGTGTCCAGATCCACCAGACAGCTGTAGGCTTGCAGCGGCTGCACGTACGTCGGGTTGGGAATCACTCGTTCGACGCTGTCAACGATCGAAGTCGCCGAGGCTGTACCGTAGGCGTAGCCCTCCCACGCCGGCAGCGACGCGTTGTAAAACTGGCCCGAGCCGGCCGGCTTAGCGCAGGGGCCGTGCAGCGAGATGGCATTGCCGTCGGGGTCCTGCAATCCGCCAATGTTGCCGTTCCTGTCAATGATGACCGGCGCGGTCGGTGAAGCGGTCAGCATCAAGTCGCTGCCATCAACGCTGTAGCGGATGTTGCCGATGTAGGGCGCTGTTGTGTTGGCGATGTTGCCGCCCAGCGAGTGCGTAGCCCCGCTATCGTCATAAGCCACGAAGCGTGACAGTTGAGCTTTCTCCAGCGTGATCCTCTGCTCTTTCCAGTACAAACCGCCCGGGCTGATCATCACGTGCGGCTGCCCCGCCGGCGATCCCAGTGCGCCGGAAGGCACTTCGAACTGCTTCGTGTCGTTCGGCCCGCTGGAAAACGGCGGATCAGACTGAAACGTCGTCGAGTTGCTGCGGATCGCAATGGTGACCGGCGGCAACCCGCCGCGCTGCTCGTACGACAGCAGCGGGATGTTCAACACCAGGTTCCCGTTCGCCAGATTGACGGTATCGAAATCAGTGCCGTGATAAGACTGATAGGCTTGATACCCCTTCTCGAAATCCGCCTGCGCCAGCGCCCAGCGTGATTGAGTCACGAGCACGGCGGACAGCAAAACGAACAGCACGCGCAGCCTTCTCGAGATATTGAGCGGAAGATAATCACTTTTCGCGTTCACGGGATTTCCTCTTCAGTTTTGGCAGATCACAAGAGACGCACGTGCAGCGGGACTGAGTTTCTTGGGCGAGTGCGCTGGTCGCAGACTGAATCTCCAGCCAGCACACTCGCCCAGGAAGTAGTTCTAGTGTCCAGTTCCCGCAAGAAAGGAAGCGGGCGTGAATCCCTTGGTGTCAGACACGTTCACCGACATGCTGGACGTGGTGCCGCCGCCTGAAGGTTGAATGGTGATCAGAGCCCCGCTCGCACTTGCGGTAAATGCTCCGTTCGCGGCCGCAGTCAGCTTCGTGGCGAGCGCTTTTGCGATCGTCGCAGAAGTGCTCCCCTTTCCCCACCCGGAGGAGGCCGCTGCGCTCCCGACTGTAGCTGCAATCGTTCCACCGTCATACTTCGTGGTGGTTGTCGCATCCTGGCCACCTGTGAGCGAGCCGCTGCCGGGAGTGATCGAAAAATCGGCGCTCCCTGCAGCCGTGTAGGCAAGATTGCCGGCGGCGCCAGCCACGATGCTCTTCAGCGCAACCACATCTCCATTCACCGCAGCCGTAACAGGCGATTGCGCTACGTTGAGGGCCGCAGCGATCTTCTTGGCGATAGTGGTTTTCGTGGCGGTGGCGTTATACGTGATGTTTGCGTTGAAGCCACCTACGGTCAGAGTTACTTGCCGTGTTCCGCTGAAGGTCTTGGCTACAGCACCGCCAACCGTAACCGACCCTTTGCCTGGTGTGGCGGGTACCGTGGTTGTCGCACTCTTCTCTTCGCCGTTGATCATGATCTGCGATGCAGTGGGAGGTATGCACGGAGACGGGCAGAAGATCATCGTAAGGCTGCCGGAGGCGAAAGCGGACACGGGCGTACCTGATCCACCTGTTTGCGCCGTCCCAGGGTAGGTTACCGAGCCACTAATCGTACAGTTGCCGAAGGGCCCGTTGTTGCATGTGCCACTAGCAGCGAAGCCCGCCGACGTGGTTGCTTGGGCAGCTACAGTTCCACCATCGCTTCCAGTAAAGCCATTCGTTCCGGTTGGGGTGCCCAGTACCACCGAATAATTTCCGACATTGGTCAGTGTCAACGTTGAGTTAGAGCCGCAGCTACCACTCGTCGCGTTTTGAGTTATGTAGCAAGTCAACGAGGTATTCCCTGACACTGAGATCCCGGCGAAGGTCAGCGGCCCCGACGCACCTGCGAACGCTAGCGGTGCCGCAAAAGCCGACCCCTGGGGCGTTCCCAAGATCGTCATCTTTGTATTGAGCGTCGGTGCGCTTCCGACCGGAAGATACTTCAATGTGACAGGGCAAGTACTTAGACTCGCGACGGTTGTTCCGGAGCAGCTGTCCGTCGTAATGGAGTAGTCGGTAGCATCGCTCAGCGTGAATCCCGAGCCCGCCGTCGCTGTCGAACCGCTGATCACCACCGGGACGCTGTAGTAGTTCTTGAACGTAAACACCTGCGTCTGGGCTGTTCGATTGGTCGACAGCTCCGAGGCAAATTGCACAGTGCTGGGTGTGAGGGTGGCTCCAATCGTGGTACTGCCCGGCGTCGCCGTGCCCGATACCACGGTGCCCGTGTTGCTGACAAGAATGTTCTGCCACTGTGAAATGTTCTCCGTTCCAGCGGCAACCAGGTATGCGTTCACCGGGTAGTTCGGCTGTATTGCATTCGCTGCGTCGGAAACAACCGGCGAGAATTCCACCGTGATCTGGCACGAGAAGGGGAGGGTCCCGTGCGGTTGCAACTGCACATTGGAACAGAAGTCCAGACCTGGCACAATTTGGAATCCCGGATCACTGAAGGTGACCGCAGGGCCCACGATCGTCATCGGGTAGGGCGAGTTATTGGTCAAAGTCAGCGTCTGCGACGCAGAGTTGCTGCCAACAGTAACCGTTCCAAAGTTGCTGGTCGCACTTACGCTGATCGGCGCCTGCCCGCTCACCACACTCAGCTGAATTGGCGGGTACTGGCGTTGCTCATTGGAATAGAAAGCGAAGGTGCCATAGACATTATCTTTGTAAACGTCGAACACGACCGGGCCGGTGTAGTTGTCGCTGGCCTGGGGTCCGGTAATGGAGTAGGAAGCTGAATTCGTGGTCGCATTTTCCTTCGAGGTGGTGTATGTTTGCGCGCTCGAATCGGAATAACCGTTGCCGTTGCTGAAACCAAAATTGAAGCCGGCACTTAAGTTGCTGCCAAAGAATTGTGCCGTTTGCGACGTGGGCGCCAAGGCGGCAAAATTGGCGGAAAAGGCGAAACTGACCGTTGTATTCTGGTTATACGAATAGCTGCTTGTTGTCGTCGCAGTGACTCCCGTATTTGAAGTCGTGGTATAGGAGAAGTTTCCTGAGTAGGTCTGGGGCTCTCCATTGGGTCCCGGCACTGGGTATTGTACTGTCCCGTAGGGGTCAAACCGTGACATCACAGAGCTGGCTGGGCCACAAAAGCTCGCTGGCCAACTTGCACCCGAGTGCAGATAGGTCGTAGGAAACTTGGTGGAATCCGGGATGACCTCGGTATCATTGGGGTCGAGGTTAACGCCATACGTCGGATGGCAATAAGATCCCGCTGTGTACTGGTCCAGGATGCTGGTTTGGCTTATGAACGGATCAGACTTCAGAATATCGGCATAATCCGCCAAAGTGAGTCCGGGCCCAAGTGGAACGCTGTTGCTGTCCGTTCCCCACGGCGTAAGGTCCCACGAGCGCGAGGTAAATGGCAGCCACTGCGCGCAACTTTGCGCAGGAAAATAGGGGTTCTTTAGACACCATACGGGGATGCCAACAATGTCGGCATAGGGGTACTGGTTGGGATCACATCCATTCATCAACTGGAGAAAATTCACTTTGTCACTGGCGTCGGTGAGGTCACAGCTGTTGAATTGCAAACCTCCCCAATTCAGGGCGAACGGGGCGCCACCATTCGCGCCTGTGCCCTTCAGCGAGGCAATGACAACGGGATTGAGCCAAATGTAAATGATGTCATTGTCGTGGTTTACCCCCAGCGCGGAACTGACCGGCCCCAGCGTGGTTACCGAATTCCCAGTTGTCGTCTGTTCGGAGTAACTCGAAGAAGTGCTTGACGAGGTACCCCACGAATTGCTCGTCGAAGTTGTCGTGCTGTCACCGAATCCGAACAGGCTGAATCCCGTGGTCTGGCTACTCGTGGTCACACTGTCGTAAGTACTATTCATCATCTTCGAATGCGATGAACCCACGAGCGTACTGCTCCCATACGTGACACTGCTTGCGGACCCCGGCGGAGCGTAGACGACTCCCAACACCTGATACTTTGGATAGAGGGGAAACTCGTTGGCATTCTGCGCCAGCATGACCGCACTGAAGACACACACCAGTGCCACAGGAAGAAAGACCTTCACCATCAACCGTATTGAGCAATGAGCCCGGCCGGTGGTATTGGAAGAGAAAACGGTGCTGAGCGGCAGCGTCATAGCTAGTCTCCTAAGCAGAAGTTCTTCGGGCGGTAACAGGCGCCTATCCACCTGCATAAGAATCAACATCTGCAAATACTGCAGCATTGTCTTTCAGGCCCCTAAAAGTGTCCATGAAAGCAGTCGGTTGAGCGCGGGCGGGCACACCCGTTCAAAAGCCAAAACCACCGCGATAAACAATTCTTCGGTTCGAAAAGGTTCGTTCCGAGAAGCCAGCGAGGAAGGATTAACGGGACTGAGAATCCGCCGCACTTACTGGCCGATCCTGTTCGCTGAACTATGGCGGGAACACTAGTTGCGCGCGTCTGTGGAAATCGCAAAAAACTAGACCGCGTTACGAAATCCGAAACTTAGTAGTCGGAACCCAAGCACAGCCTATTACTCCTACCTCAAACGGGAAGTTGAGGTGTTCGGATTGTGTAACAAACCTACTTCGGATGTCATGTTCTGAATGCAAGGGAGGACGGGAATCGTGGCTCTTAGCGGCATTTTGTTGATAGGAAAGCACAGATCCGGTTTTCTGCTCGCCGACTGTTGTGATTTGTCGCGGGGAGACACAGCATTCGACAGGATTCCCGACTGCATTTTTGTGTCGTAACTTGTGTCGTAACCCTCCCATCCCTACCCGCGATGGTCGGTGTCGGGCGCTGTCGTTCGGGTACAGGTGAGGGGCGGCGAAGATGCGTCGGACCCGCATGCACACCGCCCCTCAGTATCACTCAAGGCTTTTCGGTATCGCTCCGCCACAGTCGATGATGAGAAATGGCATGGAAGAGGTCGTCGGTTCGATCCCGACCAGGTCCACCAAATCTCCTTCTCTCGATTTGTTGAGTCGGTGTCTCTAGGGTCGGATCTCAATCGGCGTCCCGTCCGCCACCGCCCGCCAGATTTCGTCGATCTCTTCGTCGGTCACCGCGACACAGCCATCGGTCCAGTCCTTCAGACGGTGCGACGCTCCCACAAACCCGTAGCCTCTGGGCAGTCCATGAACGAACACATCTCCTCCTGCCGCGACCCTGTTCTTGCGTGCCGCCGCCCGATCCCGTTCGTTGGGATAGGAGATATGGATCGACTTGTAAAACTGGCTGTGGGCGTTGCGAAAATCAAGAACGTAGACGCCCTCGGGAGTCTTGTGATCTCCCTGCTTGGTCTTCGGCCCGACCGGATCCCCACCCAGAGCGACCTTGTACGACTTGATCACTTTGTCGTGGCTGAGCAGTTGCAGCGTGCGCTCCTTCTTGAGCACCAGCACCCGGTCGACATGCAACGCCGGTTTGCCCGCTGTCTGTGCCAGCCCTAGTCCACAAAGCCACAGAATCCCCAAGCCAGTAAGAACCCGGATGCGCATGCCCGGATTATAGTCGGGGACGATTCTGCGAAGTGCTAGGCTGATGTCGTGCACTTGTTGAGTCGCGAGAGACCGCGCCGGAGGGAGTTAGCGTCGTCAGATGAACTCACTTGGAGACGGCTGCCCTTCGACAGGCTCAGCGCAGGTTCTTGGCCGTCCCGCCGGGGCGAAGCCCGGCGGCTCCGCGAATGCTCTGTCCAAGTCATAGCAATCTGGGCACTCGTCTTCGTATGCAGCGTCTTTCCCGCCCTCGCCGCCAACCGGACCATCCGCACCCGACCCGCGCGCTTGGTCAACGGCGCTCCCGTCCTGTTTCAGGTGAAAGCTCCGGCCAAGCTCGAATCCCTGACCGGCACCTGGCTCGGCCACCAGCTCACGTTCAGCTACAACCCTTCCACGAAAACTTGGTTCACCCTGGCGGGCGTGAGCTTCGAGACAACCCCGGGTAAGTACGCTCTCGAACTAACCGGCCAACGCGACGCAACTAAGACTCCGTGGACCTTCAAGCAGACGCTCACCGTCTCCCGCGCCAAGTATCCGCAGATCAAAGTCGAGCTCACGGTAGAGAAAAAGTTCACCGAGCCCAATCCGGAGCAGCAACAGCAAATCGCAGAAGGTGTAAAGATAAAAGAGGATTACCTGAACCGTGTGACGCCAGCTCGTGAATGGGACGGTAAATTCACAGCTCCCGCTGAGGCCCCGATCTCCGACGTTTTCGGTTCACAACGAATCTTCAACGGCAAGGCGCAGCGCCCGCATTTCGGTCTTGATTTCCGCGTCCCCGCCGGAACCCCCGTCGCCGCCATGAATCAGGGCACGGTGCTGCTGGCGCGCTTCCTATATTTCGAAGGGAACTGCGTCGTCATTGACCACGGCCAGGGACTCCTCACTCTGTATTTCCATCTTTCTGAATTCAAAGTGAAGGAAGGAGACTCCGTGAAGCGTGGCCAGGAAATTGGATTGAGTGGAGGCACCGGACGAGCCACCGGCCCTCATCTTCACGTCGCCGTCCGCTGGCAAGGCGCCTATCTCGATCCCGCTCGCCTCATGCAGTTACCGCTGCCCTGAATCGTGGTGCGAGCTTCACGCTACGCCGCCCCACCCGACAGCCTGGCCCGTGGCACACCCCGCGATCCCTCTCGCAGCGCCTCATTCAAAGCATCCTTCACTCCGAGGTTACGGATCAGCCGGTGCAGATAATTAGGATGCACACCCAGAATCGCCGCCGCCTCCACATAATTCCCGCGGGTCTGCTGCACTGCTTCGAGAATCAGTTCCTTCTTCAACTCTTTCACGTTCGCGTGATACTTGCCCTCGGTTATCTCTGGCGCAGGCGCCTGTTCCAGCAACGATTCCGGCAGGTCCTCCAGCAGGACCATATCCGGCGCCCCCATCACCAGCGCCCGCTCAATCGCGTTCTCTAATTCGCGAATGTTGCCTGGCCACTCGTAGTTGACCAGGGCGGCCATGGCTTCGCGCGACACCGGCTTCGCCTTCACCTTGCACCGCTTCGCGTATTTCTGCACGAAATGACGCGTCAGCATGGGAATGTCTTCTTTATGCTCGCGCAGTGGAGGCATAGTCAGCTTCACCACCGCCAGCCGGTAATACAAATCCTGGCGGAACTGCCCCAGACGTACCGCTTCCTCCAAGTCGCGGTTGGTGGCCGCGATCAGGCGTATGTCGACCTTGATGGGATGCGTGCCCCCGACGCGCTCAAATTCGCGCTCCTGCAGCACGCGGAGAAGTTTCACTTGCAGTGCCGGCGCCAACTCTCCGATCTCGTCGAGGAAAAGTACGCCTCCATCCGCGATTTCCACCCGTCCCTTCTTCTGCGTGGACGCTCCGGTGAAACTGCCACGCTCATGACCGAACAGATCGCTCTCCAGCAGAGACTCCGGGATGGCGGCGCAGTTGATTGCGACGAATGACTTGCTTCCCCGCCCGCTGTTGCGATGCAAAGCGCGCGCCGCCAGTTCCTTGCCGGTTCCGCTCTCGCCTTCGATCAGCACGGTCGAATCCGAGGGCGCAACTTTCGCCAGGAACTTGTAGATCTCCTTCATCCGAACCCCTTCACCGACCAGGCTCTGTTCCTGTCTCACCTCCGTCGTCAGGCGCTGATTCTCCTGCTCGAGCCATTGCAGCCGGCGCGCGTTGTCCAGTGCCACCGCGGAAATCCCGGCAATCGCCGCCATCAGTTGCAGGTGATCTTCGTGAAAACGGCTGCTGGCGTTGGTGCTATCGAGATAAATGCATCCGATTACCCGCTGAAATACGCTCAGAGGTACGCACAGCAGCGACCGCACTTCTGAAACAGCAAGGCTCTCCACGTCGCGCAACTGGCCGCTGGAAGGCACGTCCACGCCCAGAATCGCCATGTCCTCCTTCATGACCCGGCGTGCAATCGTGCGGCTGACGCGTACGAGTTGCGGCTGCCCCGCCTGCCGCGTCCGCGCGTACATAGAACTGAATTCCTGCGCTCCGCCTTCCGCCAGCAGGATCGCGCCCCGGCTGGCCGGCACCACTTCAAAAATCAGGTCCAGCAACTGCGCCTGCAACTCCTCCAAGTCGCGGATCGCGTGCACCACGCGGCTGATCTTGAGCAGCGCACTTAGATTGCGCGCCACCTGCGAGGTCGGCGGCAACTCGCGCAGCAGCCGGTCCGGCTGCAGGTAGACCACCTCTTTCGGATGAATGAGTTTGGTCTCAGCCGTGGGCTGACTGTCATCGAATTCCACTCGGCTGGCGGGAACCGCCCGCTCGTCGTCTTCCACCAGGAACAGGAACATCGAGTCGCCGGTCGCGATCTCGTCTCCGTGATGCAGCCACTGTTCTTTCACCGGCAGGCCGTTCACCACGGTCCCATTGCGGCTGTCCAGATCCTTGATCTGAAACCGTCCGTCTTCCTCCTGCCGCAAAAGGCAGTGCTTTCGCGAAACCGATGGATCCACCACCGGTAGCGCGTTCGTTGGATCGCGTCCGAGTGTGACCTCACCGGTGGGTAACGCAATGATTGAGTCCTTTAACGGTCCTGCTGTGGCCAGTAGTCTAGGGTGCAATCTGGGTCTCCCGGGTTCGTTCAGAACGTCTTATCACAGCGCGGACGGAATTGCATGCCTTGCTCGAATCCTTTCCAGTATCCGAACAGTTAGAGGAACTATCCGATCGGATAGTTCTAACGAGGTTCCAGCCCTGCCCGACGGCAACGGCCGGCCCACTTGTCCAAGAATAGTATGACGCTAAATGACTGTAAGAACTAGGGGTTTGCCACATTGGGAAAATAGTTGGACGCGCCCGAGGGGATTTGGAATCCGGCATGCACTACTGTAAAGCGCGGATTCTCGGCACAAAGCGACGGGGGAAGCGCTTTCGATCAGTTCTCGCCGAGATCGCCAGTCAGAAGCTCGGGGGACCCCCTCATCGAGCTTCTGACTTTTTTCTTTTTCCCCGCCTCCGTACCAAAGACTCGAAGGCCGTATCCCCGCGTCTTCCGCAGCCTTTGCGTTCTTTTGCCGAGAGACTCGCTGTAGGGTGGCGCAGCGCATCTGGGTGAAACGGCGCCCGTTATAGGAGCCCCAGCCGCGAAGCGAGGGATGTGGCACACCTAGTCTAGCGGCGAACCACTGGCTACTGGTAACTGCCTACTGACAACTGCTTTTCGTTTCCAGCTCTTTCCCGATACTGTCGAGCACGCCGTTGACGAAATGCACCGACTCTGGAGTCGAGAACTTCCGTGCGATCTCCAACGCTTCATTGATCACGACCGCACGGGGAGTCTCCGGATAGGCCAGAAACTCCGCCACCGCCGCGCGCAGCAGATTTCGATCCACCGCCGCCATCCGCTCCATGCGCCAATGCTCAGCGTGCCGCTCGATCAGCCCGTCGATCTCGGCGATGCGGTCGGTTGCCACTCGAAACAAATCATCCGCAAACCCGCGAACATCCGCACTGGTAGCCCCATGCTCGGCCCAAAATGTTCCCCGAACATGTTCAGCGTCCTGCTTGCCCATGTCCGATTGAAACAGCATCTGCAACACCAGTTCCCGGGATTTTCGGCGCGTGCCCATAGTTCGTGTAGGGACGGACGCCATCGTCCGTCCCGCGGGCGAAGCCCGCGTCTCGCTTTTGCGACACTTCCTGTTGCCAGTTTACTTCAGAAAGAACTACCGGCGCTTCTTCGGCGAAGTCCTCGAAGAGATCTTGTCATTCCGACCGGAGGGAGGAATTCGCTTCTGGCCGACAGCTGACGGCTGAGAGCGGATAGCGTCCCCCAGCGACGCCATCTCCACCGCTGCCAGCGCCGCCTCAAACCCCTTGTTCCCCATCTTCAGCCCCGCGCGGTCAATAGCCTGCTCAAGAGTTTCGCAAGTGAGCACGCCGAATGCATGCGGAACGCCCGTCTCCTGCGCGGACTGCCCAATCCCGCGCGTGACCTCGTTGACGATGACGTCATAATGCGCCGTATCCCCGCGGAGTAAGCACCCTAGGCAGATGATGGCATCGTACCTCCCAGTCGAGGCCAGAGTCCGCGCCGCAGAGGGAATTTCGAAGGCGCCCGGAACTCGCACGATCTCGACATCGTTCTTCTTCGCCCCAGACCGCAGCAGCCCGTCGTAAGCGCTTTGCAAAAGCCGCTCAGTAATGAACGCATTGAATCGCGCCACCACGATGGCAAACCGTTTCCCGACGGCGCTCAGCCCACCCTCCAGCCCACGCAGCCGGGGTTCGGCGGAAAGCTCCGCGTGCGCATCGTGATTGCCTTTCTTCTTCATCTTCTTCCGGTTTGTCATCCTGAGCGAAGCGAAGAACCTATGAAACTCGCCGGGCATCAGTAAAATGCATAGGTCCTTCGGCGGCAAACGCAGCCGCCTCAGGATGACAATAGTAAATGGGAACCCGTGATAATCCGCGTGAATCCGCAGCGAACAGTTACTTCCCCTTGAACACCGCGGTCCGCTTCTCCAGGAACGCCGTAGTCCCTTCCTTCTTGTCCTCGGTAGCACAGCACACACCGAACAGCGTCGCTTCCAGAAACAAACCCTCGGCCAGCGTCATCTCCATGCCTTTGTTGACGGCCTCCATCGCATACTGCACGGCCAGCGGAGCATTAGCGATGATCTTCGCCGCAATTGCCTCCGCCCGCGGGATCAGCTCAGCCGCCGCAGTCACTTCATTCACCAGCCCGATGCGATGCGCCTCCTGCGCCGTGATCATCTCGCCCGCCAGCACCATCTGCATGGCGAGCCCCTTGCCCACCAGTCGCGGCAACCGCTGCGTCCCGCCGTATCCCGGAATAATCCCCAGCTTCACCTCCGGCTGTCCCAGCTTCGCGTTCTCGCTGGCCAGCCGCATAGTGCAAGCCATGGCAATCTCGCACCCACCGCCGAGAGCGAAACCGTTAATGCAAGCAATCACAGGCTTGCCCAGATTCTCAATCAAGTTCAGCACCGACTGCCCACGATGCGTGTATTCCTTACCCGAGACGGCGTCGTGCTTGGCCAGTTCGCTGATGTCGGCACCGGCGATAAAAGCCTTCTCGCCCGCGCCAGTAACGATGACGACGCGGATCGTCTTGTCGTTCTTAATGTCGTGAAACGCCGCCCGCAGTTCCTCCATGGTGGCCATGTTGAGCGCGTTGAGCACCTTCGGCCGATTGACGGTGACATAAGCAATCGCGTTTTTCTTTTCAAGAATGATGTTTTCGAAGTTCATAAGTCCCCGGAAACTGGTAAGCCTTGCAGACTCAACTCGCCCGTGACAGAGTATGTCAGAGGACGACAAGATCAGTAAAGGAGAGTTCGGATGACTCCTGATTGCGATTGCGAGAATCCCCACGTTGTTTTCGTTAGGGAATCTGTTACACCAGATGGCAGAAAAAACAAATATTACAAGTGCCTTAGCGGCGGAAAAGACCAGATGACCAGCGTCCGCGACCAAGATACCTCAACTGAGGACAAGTGAGCGTTAACGAGACACAGGAAGCATCCCAGGGTGACACCTACACGTGCGCTCTCTGCGGCCGAAATCGAACGCCCCAAGCTTGGTACTCACAAGGACAGGCAGCGTATTGCAGCGAATGTGCATATGTCGATCCGTTTTCTAACACGCTGTTCATTCGCAGCGAAGACGGCGGCTGGGAGGGCGCTCCCGACGCAGAGAAGGAGGAGGCTCGCGCCGGGTCAGGTAGAAACAGTGCAGGCAGTAACGACACTACCAAAATCCTTGCCTTCGCCGGATTCTTTGCGCTCTTTCTGCTCTCTCTCTGGGTCATGCTTGGCTCCGGGTGGGGAGAGGCGGGCTTTGTGTTCGGAGGCATGCTCGGGTGCGGATTGTTATGGCTGCTCTTTAAGAAGAACCCTTTCGGATAGAAGATGCTTTCCTTGATCCGCGGAGGATTCCGAGGGCAGCCTCTTGGCTAAAGTTTCTGCGCCCGCGGCCTCTCTGGGTCCGCATAATCATAAAATCCGCGCCCCGACTTCCGCCCGTACCACCCCGCCATCACCATCCGCTTCAGCAGCGGAGGCGACGCAAACCGCCGTTCCTTGAACTCGTCATACATCACATGCGTGATGTAGTAAGTCGTGTCGAGCCCCACAAAATCCAGCAGCGTGAACGGCCCCATCGGATACCCGCATCCCAGCTTCATCGCGTTATCGATATCCTCAATCGACCCCACGCCCTCTTCATACGCCCGGATGGCGTCGAGCAAATACGGCACCAGCAGCCGGTTCACGATGAACCCCGTCTTATCCGAAGTCCGCACCGGAACCTTGCCCAGCTTCTTCGCAAACGCGTAAGCGGTCTCGTAAACATCGTCAGCAGTAGCGATGGTCCGAACGACTTCCACCAGCTTCATCAGCGGCACCGGATTAAAAAAGTGCAGCCCAATAAATCTCTCCGGCCGCTTAACCGCAGTCAACAACTCCGTCACCGAAATCGACGAAGTATTCGTAGCAAAGATCGCCTCCTTCTTCACCACGCCATCGAGCGACGCATACATCCTCTTCTTCTCGTCCACATTCTCGATGATGGCCTCAATCACAATGTCGCAATCCGCCAGGTCGGCCTTGGAAGTCGTCCCGTGAAGCCGCGCGCGCGCGGCGCCTTTCTGCTCGGCCGTGATCCCACCCTTCTCGACCGGCCGCTCAGCAAACTTCGCCAGAGACTTCTCAATCCCCGCAAACCCCTTGTCGAGAAACTTCTGCTCAACCTCAAGCACAGTGACGTCAAATCCAGCCATAGCGCAAACCTGCGCAATGCCGGACCCCATCAGCCCGCAACCGAGAACGCCAGCTTTTCTGATCTCCATAATTGCTTCTTCCTCGAAAAATTAACGTTGTCATCCTGAGCGAAGCGAAGGACCTATGCACTCTGCCTGCACCGGCAAACTGCATAGGTCCTTCGCGGCAAAAAGCGCCGCTCAGGATGACAACAGTATTTTTGATCCGTGTAAATCCGCGCAAATCCGTCGCCGAACGGTCAATTCATGCTCTCCACCACCATCGCAATCCCCTGCCCCCCGCCAATGCAAGCCGTTGCCAGCCCATACTTCTTCTTGCGCCGGTGCAATTCATACAGCAACGTGATCACCAGCCGCGTCCCAGTCGCGCCTAGCGGATGCCCCAGCGCAATCGCTCCGCCATTCACATTCACCTTCTCGCGGTCTAATCCCAACTCTTTCTCCACCGCCAGATACTGCGCCGCGAACGCCTCATTCACTTCAATCAGATCGATATAGTCCAGCGACAGCCCGGCCTTTTGCAGCGCAATCTTCGTCGCCGGAACCGGCCCGCGTCCCATCAGCTTCGGCTCGACGCCCGCGATACCCCATCCACAAATTCGCCCCAGCGGCTTCAGACTACGCTTGAGTGCCTGTTCCAACGACATCACCACCACCGCTGCAGCGCCGTCGACAATTCCGCTCGCATTCCCCGCCGTCACCGTGCCGTTCTTCCCAAAAGCCGGCTTCAATTTCGCCAGCCCTTCCATCGTCGTTTGAGGACGCCGGTGATCGTCCTCGGTCAGCGACTCTCCAGTCGGTTCGCCCTTCGCGTTCCGCAGCGGCACGGGCACCAGTTCTTCCTGAATGCGTCCTTCTTTGTAGGCCGCGTCAGCCCGCTGCTGCGATCGCAGCGCAAACTGATCTTGCATCTCCCGCGTGATGCCCTGTTGTGATCCATACAACTCCGCCGTGTTCGCCATGTACGATCCGCAATAGGTATCGAGCAACGCCACCATCAGCGAGTCTTCCAGCTTCCCGCCTGGCGCCAGCGTAAACCCATCGCGCCCGCGAATCACAAACGGAGCCTGCGACATCGCCTCCATCCCGCCCGCCAGCACAATCTTCGCCTCGTCAGTCTGGATCATCTGCGCCGCGCTCACAATCGCCTGCATGCCCGAACCGCACAGCCGGTTCACCGTTAGCGCCGGAGTTTCAATCGGAATCCCCGCCCGCAATCCGACGTGCCGCGCCCCATACAGCGCGTCGCCGGAGGTCTGCTGCGCGTTCCCCATCACAACGTGATCGAATTCCTTGGCATCGATTCCGGCGCGTTCAATCGCACACTTGGCCGCGACCGCACCCAACTCCTGCGCGGTGAAATCCTTCAACTTGCCGCAATAGCGGCCAAAGGGCGTCCGCGCCCCGCTGACGATGGCGATGTCACCTGGCTTCAGCATGATTTTCCCGGCAGAACTCCGATCAGAACCGATCAGAGTCGATTAGCCAAACGTGTCAGTTTAGCAGCGGATGAGAGTCCTTGGCCAGAACCGCGAACAATTGTCAGTGGACAGTTTCAAACTGGTCCACTACTGAACAATTAGCCGCAGTGAGGCAGAGCCACGGAGAAGGACTCAAGCAACAACGGAGCGCCACAAATCGGAGACCAACCGCCCTGCGCCGCAAGGATTCTTAGAACTGAAGAAGCAGCCAAAGGAGCCCTATGGTCCCTCGTTCTTCTCTGTGTCTCTGTGGTGAAAGCTCTTTCAGTATGGAAGCTTCGAAGCCTAGGCTACCGCTCCCGCGGCCAGCGCTGGCCCAAGCGCCACAATCTTTCCCGGCCCCTGCGCCATTGCCTGAACCAGCGCGTGTTCAGCTCGGTTGATCACTTCCGTGACCACATCTACGGGATCGTACTCGGTGCGAATCACGGCCTCGGCTAGTCCTGCCGAAAAGAGCGCCGGCTGCCCCTGCGTCGCCCCGTCCTTCGCTGGCAGCCGCACCTCCGAAATAATCTTGCGCAGTTTTTCGACTGCCAGCACGGCTTCTTTTTCCGCCGTCTCGCCCAGCAGAATCGCGATCGTAGTCGTGTCGTAACGAAATGCCAGATCGTTCGTCCGGATGTTGGCTCCGAAGAGCTGTCCCACTCTCCCCATCATGGTCTGCACTTCCGCCTCGCCATATTCCTTGATCATGGAAGCGCTCTTGCCGAACTGCAGCAGCAGCACCGAAAGTGCAGACGAGTTCTGGACTGCCCTCTTGCTCTCCGCCATCAGCAGATCGATATAGGAAGCTCGTTTCAACAGCCCGGACTTCTCATCCGTCACCGACAGATTCTTCACCAGCCGCCGTAGCCCGGCGTTATTCAGCGCGATCACCATCTGGTCGGCCACAGTCTTGAGCACAACCATATCCGCTTGCTGCCATACGCGAGGCTTGTTGTGCATCAGCACCAGGATGCCGACCGTTTCCTCACCGTCACTGAGCGGAATCGCCAGCACACACTCCGCGCCCAACTCGGTCACCGCCTTCCGCGCTGGCTGCAGCGCTGGCGCTTTCGGCGCGTCGTTGATCGCCAGCGGCTCATGTCCATCGACGGCCTGCTGCAGGCACGCGACCAGTTCGGCGATCGCCGAGGCGCTCCCCTTCTTGAATCCCTCGGCACAAAACTCGTCGACTGCCGTGGCCGATTGCCCCGGCTTGCCCATCGCCGCCACGCAGCGCGTTGCTTCCCAATGCCCGCCAATCTCTTTCACCGCCGTGCTCAATACCGCTGGAGCCGTGCCCTGGTGATACAACTTGCGCGTAATCTCCGCCACTCGCGTGAAGCTGCGCACGTCCGTCGCAGGATCAGGCGCGGGCGCAGGTACAGGCGCAGGCGCTGCTGCCGGAGCTGTAGCCATGGCCGCAGCCGGGGGCAAAGGCGCAGACCCCGCATATCGCGGCGTTACGCCCGCGGCCAGATATAACCGTTGCAAATCTTCGTTCCGTTCTTCCTCGCGGGGAAACAGTTCCTGTATTCTTTGTAGCCGCTCGACTGCCTTGTTCCGCATCCCGTACTGCACCAGGATTTCCGCCTGCAGCATCAAATCCTGCAGCGTGGAGGCCCCCAGGGTCGGTCCCTCTACATGCGCCGGTTCCTCGACCGGCTTACTGACCGAGCTAAACCGCGACGAGATCACCCGGAACCGCCCATCGTCGACTTTCCCCTTGAGCTGATCCAGACGTTTCAGGTGCCCCGGTTCATAGGGATCGACTTCGGCCGCTCGATCCAGACACTCGGCCGCTTTCGCAAACTCTCCCGTACTGCAATAGAGATCAAACAGCTTCAGCAGCGTCTGGCAGTAATCATTTTCGCGATTGGACGCGTTGTAAAGCTCGCTGAGGAACTCCAGCATCTGCGGCGAAGGCCGATGCGCCGCCGTGATGTCCTCCATGATGGCGATAAACTGCCGGCGCTCGCCGCGCCGCCGCTGAAACTGTTCCAACTTGCGCGCCAGCGCGACCGCAGCGTCGTCCTGCTCGGCGTCCAGCAAGTTCCCGATCAGCCCGATCACCTGCTGCACCCGCGCTGGATTCTGCTCGAACAACTGCCACACCAGCGGCTCCGCCTCTGAATAGCGACCTGCCGCCACCAACGCCCCCGCGTACGTCTCGCGCAACTCCGGTGTCACCTGCTCGGAGTTCAGTTGCGGCTCCAGAATGAAAATTGCCGCCCCAATTTGTCCCTGGGCGAGCAGAGTCTTCCCGTAGGCGAGTGCGATGCTCATGTCCGACGAGTCTTCCTGATAAGCGCGCTCGTACCATTGCGCGGCATCGCCTCCCTCGGCCGTCGCCAACTGCGCAACCCGCTGAAAGGCCAACGCCGCCACCTTGTGGTTGCCCTGCTCCGAGGCCAGTTCGGCCACGCGCAGGAAGTTGGCCTGGATCGGCTCCAGCGCCACGATGCGCGCCAACACCTCCGCCGACTCCTGCTTTTTCCCCAGCTTCGCCAGATCCGACAGGGCCGCCTCGTACGTGCCCACGGCCAGCTTCTTGTTCGATCCTTCCAGGAGTTGCCCGAAGCGGAATTTCTGCTGCCAGGTCGGGCTGCCATGGCGGGCCAGCTTCTTGTAGGTCAGGCTGGCTCGGGTCGCGTCCGCTGCACCCACCTGGCGCTCAAACAGATCGCCCAGAAGCCGCACGGCGTCGGCGTTCCGGCTTAACGAAAGACACAAGTCCGCCGCCAGTTGCCGCACCACATCGTTCTCTGGATCATCCCGCAGAACCAGGAGATACTCTTCCAGGGCTTCCGCAGTCTTGCCCTTTTGCAGGAGCTTCTCCGCGCGCTCCACGCGCTTGGCCATTTCGACCCGATCCAGTCGTTTTGTGATCTCAGGCATGCGGAATTGAAGCGGAGTATCCCTGCTCCGATTCTAGGAGTGGGCTCCAGCAGCAGCAATGCGGTAACGGTGCCGTCCGATTACGAAGGTCACTATCGCCGTTTGTCCTGATGTTGACTTAACATTCGCCATAACACGCATTGACTCCCGTCACGACCAACAGCACTAGTGTTCTCCACCAAACGCTGCCGCCTTCGATCGCTGCTTAATCGCTTTCTGATATCGTGCTCCATGGCTTCGGCCCAGTCTCCACCACAATTCCACGAAGAGGGGCTCCGCCACCAGCTCTCCGCCGGTCAAATGGCCATGGTGGCCGTCGGAGGCTCCATCGGCACCGGACTCCTCCTTGGTTCCGGCGCCGCCATGGAGGTCGCCGGTCCCGCCGCCATCATTAGCTTCGTAGCCGCCGCTTTCATTAACTGGACCGTCGCCATGGCTCTCGGCGAACTGGCCTGCGCCCATCCCGCCGCCGGATCCTTCGGCGTCTACGGCGATCTCTATCTCAACCCCTTCGCCGGATTCATCGCCCGCGCCGGATACTGGATCGGACTCGCCCTTGCCATCGGTGCCGAGATGGTCGCCGCCGCCACCTATATGTCTTCCTGGTTCCCCGGCGTGCGTTCCTACATCTGGATTGTGGTCTTCTCCGCGCTCCTGCTCGTCATCAACCTGCGCAGCGTCGGCTCTTACGGACGCGTCGAATTCTGGCTCTCCATGATCAAGCTCGCCACCATCGTTGCCTTCATCGTGATTGGAGCGGCGTTGCTGGTCAGTGGTCGCGCCACGCCGCAATACAATGCGCAAGGCGGATTCTTTCCCAAAGGCTTGTGGTCGCCGCTGATCGCGATGACCTTTGCCATCTACAGTTTCGGTGGAGTAGAGATGGTCGCCGTCACGACCGGCGAATCGCGTTCATACAAGGAAACTCCGCGCGCTGTCTGGCTCACGTTCCTCACCCTCACGTTCGTCTATGTCGGCGCAATGGTGGTCCTGCTCGGCGTCATGCCCTGGAATCACGCCGGCGTCACCGAGAGCCCTTTCGTCACCGTGTTCCGCACCGTGAAGATTCCCCACGCCTCCGGCATCATGAACTTCGTCGTCCTCACGGCCGCGCTTTCCGGAGCCAATGCCGCCCTCTACGTCGGATCGCGAATGATCTTCTCCCTGGCGCGCACCGGATGGGCGCCCGCCCGTCTCGGCCGATTGAACCACGCCGGCTCTCCTCAATACGCCGTGGCCATCTCTTCCTTCGGAATCCTTTTCGCTCTGGCGCTGGTCCTCTGGGCCCCGGAAAACGCCTTCCGCTACATGATCGGCGCCGCGTTCACGGGAATGATTCTTTCCTGGTTGGTCTCCCTGGCAGCCCACGTAAACTTCCGCCGCCGTCGTACGCCCGAGGAACTCGCAGCCCTCCCGTTACGTTCGCCACTAGGACAATGGGGGTCAATCCTAGGATTCGTGATGGTGACAATCGCCCTCGTGCAGACTTGGCTCTATCCCCTCATGAACCTCTGGAGCGGCCTGACCTGCATCGGTGCCTTGGTCCTGGCCTACGTACTAGTCAAGCCCCACCGAAAAACGGCATGACTCCAAATGCGGAGACTCACTTGTTAGCCCTGTCACGCTGAGCAAAGCAGTGAGGAGCGCGCAGCGATCCTAACTACGCAGTCGAAGCATCGCTATCCCCGCCTGCGTCCCATCCAAGAGGTGCCCGTCGTTGCAGGACTCTCAAGGATGCCTCGTGACCACCATCACACCTTCTTGTGATCTAAATCATCGTTCGCCGCAGCAATACTAGGTATCCAAGAGCATCGCCCCTATTTGGGGCGCAGATCGCGCCCGGACTTGCGCGCGGAAAACGAACTTGTTTAAGGACATAGAACATCTCATCCGCCTCGCCGCCGTCATGGCGATAGCAGTCTTGGCGTTTGTCGTCCTGCGCGCCGCCGTTGTCCCGCGCAGCTTTGGACAGTACGGCCACTACCGTGGTGCTGCGATCGCAGAGATCGCGGCCCGCCCGGTTGCCTTCGCCGGCCACGATGTGTGCGAGGCCTGCCACACCGACGTCGTCGATCAGAAAAAGCTAGGCAGACACGTGGTCGTCCCTTGCGAGGCTTGCCACGGGGCCTTGGCCAAGCACGCTGACGATCCCGCATCCGTTACACCTGCAAAGCTCGACACTGCGGTCGTGTGCGCGCGCTGTCACGAGGCCAACGCCGCCAAGCCAAAGGGGTTTCCGCAAGTGGCGACCGCAGATCACTCGGGAGGACTCGCCTGCGATACCTGCCACCAGCCCCACCGCCCCAAAATTGAAACCAAGGCCGAGACTAAGCCCGCGACGGAGGCCAAGAAATAATGGACATTACCCGCCGTCGCTTACTGATGCTGTTGCCCGCCGCTGCCGTCGCCTGGAAATACGTTCAAGCGGGTACGCCAGAGGCCTCCCCCAACTACAAACTCACCGAACACTGGTGGAGCATGTTGATCGACATCCCCAAGTGCATCGGTTGTGGTAGTTGTGTCCGCGCTTGCGCCGAGGAGAACGACGTTCCCGAGGGCTACTACCGCACCTGGATTGAGCGCTATCACGTCGCCGACTGGAAGATTGAAAGGCCGGAGGTCGAATCGCCGGACGGCGGCAAACAGGGTTTTCCGCCTCATCCAGACGACGGTGGCAAGAATTTCTTTGTCCCCAAGCTCTGCAACCAGTGTGCGGATTCGCCCTGCACCCAAGTCTGCCCCGTTGGCGCAACCTTCGTCACGCCCGATGGAGTCGTGCTCGTCGACAAGAATTACTGCCTCGGCTGCCGCTACTGCGTGCAGGCGTGTCCGTACGGCTGCCGCTTCATCAATCCCAAAACCAACACGGCGGAGAAATGCTCACTCTGCTATCACCGCATCACCAAGGGTCTGACGACCGCGTGCTGCGAGGTATGCCCCACAGGCGCCCGACAGCTCGCTGACTTGAAGAATCCCAAAGACCCGATTCATGAATTCTTGCGAACTCATACGGTGCAAGTCCTGAAGCCGCATATGGCCACCGGCGCAAAGGTCTTTTACAACGGCATGGATGGTTCTGTTCGATAAGTTCAGTTCGATAGGTAAGGAGGCTCGTGCACATCCCCGTCGAAGGTTTCATGTATCCGAACGAAGTGGAACTCCAGTGGAGTGTTCTCATCGTTCTTTATCCCTTCATCACGGGGCTTGTGGCCGGCGCATTCATCTTGGCTTCTCTGGAGCGTGTCTTCCGTGTCGATGCAGTAAAACCAACCTACCGCCTGGCTTTGCTCACGGCGCTTTCCTTTCTGCTCGTCGCCCCGCTCCCGCTGCAGTTGCACCTGGGGCATCCCGAACGTTCGCTCGAAATGTATCTCACGCCGCACCGCTCCTCCGCCATGGCGATGTTCGGATTCGTCTACCTCTGGTACCTGATGGCGGTGCTGTTGTTGGAAATCTGGCTCGATTACCGCCATGACATTGTTACGAAGTCCCAGACTTCTACGGGGGCAACGCGCTTCGTCTATCGCCTGCTCACCCTGGGTTCCAGCAATGTCAGTGAACGCTCGCTGCGGATCGACGAAAGACTCGGGTATTTCATCACCCTGATCGGAATTCCTTCCGCCTTTCTCCTCCACGGATATGTCGGCTTCATCTTCGGATCGGTGAAGGCCAACCCCTGGTGGTCGTCTCCCCTGATGCCGATTGTCTTCATTTTCTCGGCTATGGTCTCCGGCATCGCAGCGGTCATGTTGCTCTACATGCTCTCCAGCCGGCTGCGCGGACGCGAAATCGACATTCGCTGCCTGGACAAGATCGCCCAGTATCTGCTCTACACCTTCGTCATCGACTTCAGCCTGGAGATGCTCGACCTGCTGCAGCGCATCTACGAAGCGGACGAATCCTTCCGCAGCCTTGATTTCATGGTGCACACGCGGCTCTGGATGTCGCAGGTCATTATTCAAATCCTTCTTGGCACCGTAACCCCCATCGTCCTGCTGGGCCTGGCTCAGGTTCTGAAGCTGAACGTTATGGTTCGAAAGCGCATCTACGCACTCGCCGGATGTCTCACTGTGATCGGCATTTTTGCCATGCGCTGGAACGTCGTCATCGGCGGCCAACTCTTTTCCAAGAGCTTCCTGGGATACACGACTTATAAGATGGCCTTCGCCACGCGGGAAGGATTGTTGACCGCGATCGTGCTCATGCTTCTTCCCTTTGCAATTCTCTGGGTTCTAGTGAAACTCCTGCCGCCCTGGCTGGACGCGGGTTCCCTTCCCGCCTCCGGTGCCACTCCGGCGCACGGCACCAGTTAGGCTCCATCTCACCGGAGCAGATGCGGAGAAGCGAATGGCGCAAGCTTTCGACGGGATCGCATCGGACGTGGAGAAACTCACCGAACGCCTGCGCGAGCTGGAACGCCGCGTCGCCGCACTCGAAGGACATCCCGAAAAGCCAACTCACACCGAGCCTCTTGCGACCGAACCTCAGTTGGCGAGCGCCGCACTCCAGAGACCGCGCCCTCCCGCCACTTGGCGAGGCTTCCCTCCGGTAGAGACGCCAGCCGGAGCAGTGCCCGTTCTCGGCAAAGCGGTCCTCGGAATCGCCGGCGCCTACCTTCTGCGCGCTATCGCAGAGTCAGGCACGATCCCAAAGCTCCCCATACTAATCGTTGCCATCATCTACGCAGCCGTCTGGATGGTTTGGGCTGTCAGGACTCACGCCACCAGTCGCTTTGCCAGCGTGACGTATGGCATCACCTCTGCACTCATCCTCTCCCCATTGCTGTGGGAGTCCACGGTCCGCTTCCAGGTTCTGTCGCCCGCCTTCACTGCGGTCGTGCTGGTCGCCTTCGTTGTGCTGGCTTTGGCACTGGCATGGCAGCACGACCTGCAGCTGATTCCGTGGATTGCGACCCTCGCCGCAGTAGTCACCGCCTTGGCGCTGATCATCGCAACTCATGAACTTGTACCGCTCACGACCGCCTTGTTGGCAGTGGCCCTGGCCACGGAAATTACCGCGTGCCTGGGACATCGCCTCAGCCTGCGAGCCGTGCCTGCGCTCGCCGCCGATTTCGCAGTGTGGCTGCTCGTGTACGTGATGACCTCTTCCGAAGGAGTGCCGGAGGGTTATCATCCCGCGGCTCCCGCCACGATCACCCTGCTATGCCTGACTCTGCTCGCCGTCTACGGCGGCAGCATTGGCATCCGCAGCTTCGGATTGCGGCGCGGTATCACGATCTTCGAAATCGGACAGGGTGTGCTGGCCTTCGTGCTTGCGGCTTTTGGCGCGATTCGCGCAACTCACGGCTCGGCCGCGCCAGCGCTCGGTGTCCTGTTCCTGCTGCTCGCAGCAGTGTGCTATTGGGGAGCGCTCTCACGATTCGCGGAGGAAACACACGCGCGCAATCGTCGCGTTTGCGCCACCTGGGCTGCCGCGCTTCTTCTGGCCGGCAGCTTCCTGCTCTTTCCCGCAAACCTCCAGGTACCGTTCCTGTGCCTGGCCTCGGTGGCCACCGTCTTCGTGTACACGCGCACGCGCAAGCTCAGCCTGGGCATGCACGCGTCTTTCTATTTGGCCGCGGCAACCGCGGTCTCGCCTCTTCCTGCTTATGCCGGAAATGCTCTGGCGGGTACCGTGCCGTCGGCCCCGAACTGGGGCGTCTGGATCGTCGCCACCTCGGCCGTACTCTGCTACGCCATCGGCGCACAGGTACCCGAAGATCGAAGCAAACGCCGTTTGCTGTGGGTAGTTCCAGCCGTGCAGGTAGGTTTCACGGGAGCGGCTCTCGCGGTGGTGGCAGTTGTGTGGCTGGCCGCAGGTCGACTGGAGTTAGCCGCCTCGCGCCTCTCGGTAGTCCGCACCGTGGTGAACTGCGCCCTGGCTCTCGGCCTCGCCTATCTTGGTTCGCGCTGGCAGCGCCTCGAACTCGGCTGGGTTGCCTACGCCGCCGTCGCCTTCGGCACGCTCAAGCTCCTGTTTGAAGATCTGCGCTTCGGCAACGCCTCGTCGCTGGTGGTCTCGCTACTGTTCTACGGACTGATTCTGATCCTGCTTCCTCGCCTGACCCGGCGCAACCGGCCTGAGTCCTGAAGACCAGGGCCAGGTCAGGCCGGAGTCGTGTTACATTTTACGAAAAATTCATGCCCCGGTAACACGTCCACAGCTGTTGCAGCTCAAATCATTCAGGTCCGGGAAGGAACCGAATTCAACGGACAATCCCATCGACTTCAAAACAACCGTGACCCTGCTCGTGCAGGCGGCACAGTTGTTGGAAGAAGTCAAACAACTGCATCACGCACACTAGAGCCTGCTGCTTCCCCCAATAAATACCTGTCATGCTGAGCAGAGCGGAGAGCCCGCGAAAGCGATCTCCCGCGCAGTCGAAGCATCTCTACCCTCCGCCCTCACTGAGAATGCCGCCTCCCACAAACGCGCCGGATGCTGTTGTCACGCCCTCCACAACCGGAAGAGTCCGCGGTGAGGTGACGGTTGTAACTTGTGAGCCTGCTTTTTCTCCCTTACCGTCAGGCTGGAGTCTTGCCCATGTCTAGACGCCTGCGCTCTGCAGTTCTCTTCCTGAGCTTCATTTCAATTACGTCGTTCCTGCTTTCAGCGCAAGAGGAGGATCCCGGCTGGCGAATTTCGCCGGAGAAGATCAACATCCAGATGGGAGAAGACCGCGCACTGCAGTTGCTCGACGACTCCGCACAGGAACTCCACGGTGCGCAGTGGGCCGTAGACAATCCTGATCTGGCCGACACTGCGGAGACAGACGGCCTCATGGTCTTGCACGCGAAGGCGGTTGGCACTGTGCGTGTGAGCGCTTTACTGAACGGCGAAATGCGCTTTCGTGAAATCAAGATCTGGTCCGCTGTTCGGCCGATTCCGCTTGGGACAACGAACTGGGGATTGCACCCCATCGGCCGTGAAATCGGCGACCTTCCCGCCGTGCCTACCCCCGACGGACCCTTCGTGTTTTCCTTGGAGCAGACTGTAGGCGGCGACACTTACCTTCGAGCCGACAGAAATGACGGCATTGAGGTCTGGACTTGGCACATGCCGGAAAAGACCCACGATGTGGAGTTGGTCTGCGGTGACTGGCTCGCGGGCGCGCTGATCAGCGCCAATCGAAACGGTTCGTATACGCTTTATACGGTCGGAAAAGATGGCAAATTGCGCTGGCAGCATGCCTTCGAGGGCGTTCGTAAGGGCCTCGCGATCAGTACTGATCATCTCCTCTATCTGATAAACCAGTCATCGGAAGGCACTAACACAACCTTCACCGCGTTTGACGATGCGTCGGGTGCGAAGAAGTTCGAACTCCCGTTGCCGCCCTCGACCGAACAACTGGTCAACGTCCGAAAAGATGGCGCCACTTTCGCCTGTACTTCAGCTTCTGTTTCCGGCCCCGCCCGAACTGTCATAAGCCGGGTCATCGTCAACATGGACGGACTGGCCTACGTGGCCTTCACCCAGAGTGCGCGAAAGTTGGGCATCGCAAAGTGCAACCCAGGATCAACCGTTAGTCCGGCAGACATGTATTTGGCGCGTGACGAGAATCTGCTGCTCTGGCAAATTCACCCCGACGGCGAGTTTCGCTCTACAGTCGTTGAGGGATACAAGGGTGAACAACCGCTCACAGCCCCAGTCAACACGCTGTCGCCAACTCCCTCCATTGTGACCGACAACATGAACGGCCTGCTGATCCCGGTCCAGTCCTCCCACCAGGCGGGCTGGGAAGGTTCCTCCTCCCCTGCCGATGAATTCATCTACCGCATCGATCCCGAGGGGGAACTGGTCTACAAATATCCGCTGCCAAAATACTCCGGCCCCTTGCACGACGACATGGTAATTGGCACCGATGACACTGTGTTCGCGACGCGCGGCGGTCTTCTGATCGCCTTCAGCGCACGCACCGGAAAAGATGTCTGGCGCTGGGACTCAAACTTGCCGGAAATCTCGGTTCTCGCTGCTCTCGTTCATGGCCACTGTCTAGTTCAAACAGACACTGCAGTGGTGGAGGTTGAGAGCGGCACCAAGTCGAAAGAAATAACCAAGGGCAAGGTCATGATCAGTTGGCAGGGGCAAATGTACCGCAAGCACAACTAACCTCTCTTCCGCATCCCTGAGATTACGTGACCAAAAAATAGGCGCCGGAAGAATTCCCGGCGCCTCTACAGGATACGACTCGCGAGATGCGCTCTAGCGAGAAGGGAAAACTTGTTGGGCTTAGCTCATAGCACGTAGCTCGTAGCTCTATTTGCTCTCCGCCACCGATGGCAGCGGGCCTGCCCCGAAGTCGCGGCGATTGTTTGCAGCCGTGCGCGCTGCCCGAACATTGGGCTGGCTCGCCGCAGCGGCCCCGTAGCGCTCCAGCAGCACCGGCGCCATCGTGTTCTCGGCTTCCTTCACGAAGATCATCTTGTTCTCCGAAGCCATGTCCACCCGAACGAAATCTCCCAGCTTCACCTGTCCCGTAGCCACCAGATTGGCCAGCGGAAATACTAGGTTCCGCTCAATCGCGCGCTTCAAGTGACGCGCTCCGTACCGCGGATCGGTACCTTCCTTCAGCAGATACTCTTTCACCGCCGCAGTGCAGTTGAATACGAACTGGTTCGTCCCGGCAGCCATCAGCACGCGCTGCTGCACCATACCCAGTTCGATGTCCAGAATCTGCGCCAGATGCTCATCGCGCAACGTCTTGAACACCACTGTCTTGTCGATGCGGTTCATGAACTCCGGCGTGAACTTACGCCGCGCCGCTTCCACCGCCGTCCGCTGAATCTTGTCGTCGAATGACTGGTCGACCTCAACCGCTTTCGGCGCGAAGCCGAATCCGCCGTCCACCAGGTCCGTCATCTCCGACGCACCCAAGTTCGATGTCATGATGATGATGCACTGCGACAGATCCACGCGCCGGTTGTCGCCCAACGTCAGAGTCGCCTTGTCCAGAATCCCCAGCAGCAACTGCCACAGCGAATCCGACGCCTTTTCAATTTCGTCAAACAGCAGAATTGAGAGCTTCAGCTTCTCGGTGAACCACTGGTTCAACGCTTCCTGCGTCAGCAGCGGATGCGTCTCGCGATGCCCCAAGTATCCCGGAGGCGATCCAATCAGCTTGGCAATCTCGTGCGAGTGCTGGAATTCGGCGCAATCAATCTTGATGCACGCCCGCGAATCCCCGAACAGCGCCTCGGCCATGGCTTCCACCACGCGGGTCTTTCCTGATCCTGTCGGCCCCAGGAACAGCAGGTTTCCCACCGGACGTCCCGGCGCGTTCAACCCAGCCAGAAACATCTGATAGATTTCGACAACCTTTTCGACGGCCGCGTCCTGGCCTACAATGCGGCGGCGCAGGGCGGCATCAAACTCTCCAGCGTCGTTGCTGCGACGGTTCGGATCCAGCACTGTTGCGAGATTCGTTCTCATAAAGTCGTTGCCCAGGGGCTCCCGGACATTTTTCCCTTTCGTTAGGCCGTTTTCTGCGGCTCTTCTCTGTCTATTACCGGACTTTGTGGGCTTTGTTCCCTGTCTTAAGCCCACTTTCTGGAAGTTGTCCAAATCTCAATCCACGCTTCCCGATTGTGGCGCGTCCGGCTGCCTTAGGAATAAGCAAGCATCAGGCCACGGTACGACCCAAAGTGCGACCCTATGGAACTCCTGCATCCACCAAGGTTTAGCGCCAACCCACCCCGAATCTCCACGCCCAAACCAGAGACCCCACAGAAGATAAGAGAAAACCTTTGCACCATCGGGGAAGGAACATGCACCGCTGAAGCCAGTCCCGAGTACCGAGTTGCGAGTCCCGAGACAGCCCATGTGGCGACGGACGCCTCGTCCGTCCCGCGATGGCGAAGCCGAGCGCACCACCCAGACGCACAAGGCATCAAAGCTATATAGAGGCGCGCGAGCAGCTCGGTACTCGCTACTCGCAACTCGGTACTCGAACAGTCAACCGTAGTAGTCCGCTCGTAACTAGCGACCGCCGAACCCCGCGGCTACTATCGCAATCAGGTAGGTTTGCGGAGGAAACGCTTGCGCCTTTCGTCGGTTCGCATCATTGCTGGGATTTCCTGTCTCTTCTTCGCCGCCGCCGCCGCATGGCGCGTCGGCTCTCACTCCTCCGACTTCACCGCTCAAGCACAGTCGGTCAAGCCGACCGTCTCGTCCTCGGCCGCCGCTCCGACCGCGAAACTGCACTCGGTGAGCGCGACCGTCCCCAGCATTGCGAAGCCGGCAACTATCCCCGAACCCAAGCTCACAGCCGCTCCCGGTACCGAGATCTACACCGCGAAGCGCGGCGAAGCCATCCCGACCGTCGCCCGCCGCCACCTGGGCAAGACGAGTTACCTGACATCATCCGAACTCGCCGACGCCATCCGCGCCGCGAACAAGAAATCCGACACGTCTAACATTCTCAAAGCCAACGAGAACCTCATCATCCCCGGAATCCTCGCCGCACCCATCACCGAGAAGACCATTCCCATTCCCAAGGAGTTCGAGGTCCGCGCCATCTACCTGACCGGCGTCATGGCTGGCAGCGATCACGGGCTCCGCATCATCCGCCACTGGCGTGAAGTCGGCGGCAACGCCGTAGTCTTCGATATCAAGGATTCCGACGGCAGCGTCAGCATTCCCTTCGAACATCCACTCGTCAGCAAGCACAACATCTACATTCACGACGTGGCGAAGTTCGTTCACTTCCTGCACCAGCAGAATATGCACGCCATCGCTCGCATCGCGATCTTCCGCGACGAGCGCCTGGTCGTTGAGCATCCCGAACTAGCCGTCCAGTCGCGCAAGAATCATCAAGCGTGGCGCGAAAACGGCAAGCTGGTCTGGACCGATCCTTCGAACCCCAAAGTGCAGGACTACGACATCGCCCTAGCCAAACACGTTGCCCAGTTTGGCGTCGACGAGGTCCAGTTTGACTACGTCCGCTTCCCCGCCGAAGGCGACCAGAAAGACGCCGCCTTCGTCTACCAGAACGCCAGCCCGGAAGCCGGGCAGTCGGCAGACCAGCAAGACGCCGGTGGCAACAAAGAAACGTGTGGCGACGGGCGCCTCGCCCGTCCCGCGAAGGCGAAGCCAAGCGGAACCGCAGAGAAGACTGCAGCAAAGCCCGCCGCCTCGAAGCAGCCCGCCTGCCACGCCCCGCGCGGCCCGCAGCGCACCGACGTCATCACCGCATTCCTGAAGAAGGCTTACGCCGAACTGCATCCCACGGGCGTGCTGCTCTCGCTCGACGTCTTTGGGGTGATGGCCTGGCAGCGCCAGGTCGACCTCTCCCACACCGGACAGGACATCGTCGGCATGGCCAAGTACTGCGACGTGCTCTCGCCGATGATCTATCCCTCGCACTTCTTCGGCATGGACAACATCGCGCATCCGGGCGACGAGCCTGCGCACTTCATCGGCGAGTCGATGGACCGCTTCATGCTCATCACCAAAGGCAGCGGAGTCGTCATCCGCCCGTGGCTGCAAGCCTTCCACTGGCGCACCAAGACCTACTCGCCCGAATACATCAAGGTGCAAGTCGAGACCGCCAAGAACAAAGGCGGCATCGGATTCTTGTTCTGGAACGCCGCCAACGACTACTCCAAGCCCTACGCAGCCATGCCCGAAATGAAGACGGCCAACGCCAAAGAAAAAGACAAATTCTTCCGCGGCGACGAACTGCCAGTGACCACCACGCAAGCAGCCCTGACTCCGACAAAATAAGGGTTGGAATCGGGATCGTCTCGCGCGGAAAACAGCTCGTGAGGAAGGAAACTCACGTAGGGACGGACGCATTCGTCCGCCCGGCCGGCCGGCCGGCACCCAGGTGGCTTTCCCATCGATCTGATTTCAAGGGGGTGCCCCATCCTTGTCGCGTTCTTTGCGACAGGGTGGGGATTTTGACTTCTCCCCGAGCCGATCAGAGCCCTCAGATTTTCATTCAGCACCAAGACCGGGAAGGGCACGACTTCGAGTCGTGCCGATCAGGCCCCAACATAAGTCGCGGCTTTAGCCGCTGAGGGCCGGCGTCCCCGTCTCAAAACGATGCACCTCGAGCGTCCGTTTTCACCCGATTCCTCCCCCACGCCGCCCTCCTGCCGATATTTCGGCAGGCCGCAACCCCGACGATCCAAAGCACTTAGCAACGTACAGATATAACTGTACGTACATTCTTGTCTATCAACGTGTTCCTGTAGGAACACTTCTCCAAATTGCAGTTGTGTTCCTGCAGGAACACTGCGGCCCAACACACCTGGTCGCGACAGGCGGAGCCGTCAGTAGCGGGCGTCTTCGACCCAGCGGAGAACCTGATCCTCGACCGAGAACCTCTCGGGCGTAGGGCGGAGGAACTTCGAGGCCAACGAGAAGGCATGGACTTCCAGAGGCACGGTGAAGTGAGCCCTGGTCTTGATGAAACTGCGCACCCACAGTTCGGCGTAACGCTCAAGGCCAAGGACCTGAATCTGAGTGGCGTGGACGAAGGCGTGGAACAGGGATCGCTCGGTAAGTTGTTCGTTGAAGACGACCACATCGATAAAAGTCAGAGAGTCCATGTGGCTGATTTCGGGTGGCTCAAAACCCAGGGCTCGTGCTTGCGCGAAGAATTCAGGCACGGGAATCCTTGCGCCATGCAGTTCGACGATTCGGATCCGGTCGAACAGGGCGGACGAGAAGTAGGGCAACATCGAGGCCCTGTGCTGGCTGCCGATCGACCTTGCGGCCGGGAGATAGTGTTCGCGCTGGGCACGCAAGAAAGAAGCGAGCCACTCAACCGCCTGCTCAATCTGCTCGCTGCTCGGTTGAGGGGACGATCCAGGATCGGGCGTGGTGCGGGGAACCTTCTTTTCAATGGCCGAGTAGAACTCGTTCAAAGCGCTGGCGGCCTCAGCCGACTTGCGGAGGACATCGCGGCGACCAAAAAGGGCGAGATCGTCAGCGGAGTAGCGAAGGCGAAGCTGATGGGTAGCACAGTGCGCGCTCAGCAGCTCCAGTTGAGCATGCTGAAGCTCCGAATTCATTTGCAGAACAGTAACCCCGTCATCGGGATTCTCGTACGGATACATCTAAGAAACTCCTGAATTGAACTGCGAAACTGCGGGGGAGGGGCCAAATGCCTTGATTATTTATACATCATTATAGTAACGCCGTCAACGTAACATCGAAGGACTGCCAAGAAACCAACGAGAGCCCGAACGCCGAAGCGGCCGCGCGGCATCCGCCAGCCGCGACCGCCTTTCCTGACAGTGGCGCCTGGGTAATTTGCGGGGGAAGGCTTGTATGTTTAGGTATAACAGTGTTATGTCTACACTGTCAACACAACATGGGTGGGTTGAACCTAGCCCAGGAGGAAAGTAAAGATGCCCCGGCAGCCGGATCCCAACCTCGAGGAGCGCATTCTGAAAGCGGCGCAGGTGTTGTGGAAGCGGGGAGGAGAGAAGTCGCTGACCATGCGGGCGGTGGCCCGGGCCGCGGGCACGAATACACCGGCCGTCTACCGCCGGTTCAAGAACCGCGAAGATCTGGTGCGGGGCCTGTTGCGGCACATCTCGGCCCGTATTCGGGAAGACTTTGAGGCCGGCGAAACGCTGGAGGAGATGGCCGAGGCCTACGTGGAGTCCGCGCTTCGACTGCCGCACGAGTACGAACTGTTTTACACCCACGCGCGCGCGCTTTCGCCTCGGAAAGGATCTGGGCGGCCGCGGCCGATCCGGGAATCGAGACCAAACTTCGGATTCGTCGAGGGACTGCTGGCGAAACGTCTGGGCGGATCGCCGGAGGATCACACGCGGCTGGCGCTGGCTGCGTGGGCCACGTTGCACGGGACGACCATGCTGCTGCTGTCGAAAGCGATTCCCGAGGGGCATGAGCGGGAATTGCGCTTGGCATGCCGTTCCGCGGTGAGAGCGCTGATCGACGGGGCGGCCCGATTCTCGCGACGGAAGTGACCGACCGGCCGGCAACCGCACCTCAGCATTGCACCTCAGTCAGTAATAACGCGTTCAATCCTCGCCAGACCGGATCACGAGGCGTTGACCAGCCCGTCACAGAAGAATGCGAAAGCGCTGGAAAAGGATGGAGCCGCCAGCTTCTTCGAGAAGTCGGATGCCATGCTGGGAGGGGGTCCGGATTCGTTGGTGGCAGCGATCGGGAAAACGCTGAAGAAGTGATGAGCACGGCGGTGCCAGCCGCCGAGCTGCGAAGATTCCGGCGAAACCTTAGAAGAAACTTATCCTCGTCAAACTCACGCTCGCCGTTCCCTTCTGCTGGTCTGTTCCACAATTCTGCCGATAGGAGAGGAGAAGGCTGTGGAATCGCGGGAAGGAAGCAAAGCATGTTGCCTGCAGCCGGTTAGCAAGGAAGCGAGCCAGTCGCGTGTCTATTGCGTCGCAAAGAATGCGACGTTCCGCGCGGGAGGAAGAAGTGGGACGCATGACGAAGATTCTGCTGGTCGACGACAGCAAGTTCTTGAGGCTGGCAACGGAGCGGGCGCTGGCGCGTGCAGGGTACGAAGTGATCACGGCGATGGACGGCGAGCATGCGTTGCATCTGGCGCGCGAGAGTCGGCCGGACCTGATCCTGCTGGATATGTTGCTGCCGAAGATGACGGGGCCGGACGTGCTGAAGGCGCTGAAGAAGGATCCAGCGACGGCGGGCATTGCGGTGATCGTTCTCACGGGGCTATCGCACAAGAACGCGGCGCGTCTGCAACAGGATGGAGCTTACGCATTCCTGGAGAAATCGGAACTGGGGCTGGACAAGGGATGCGAAACTTTGCTGACGGCGCTGGCCGGGATCGTGCAGAAGTTAAACCTGAAGGTTCCGGCGGGGACCCTGGCGAAATAAGCGCGGACTTGAGCGACTGGACATGCCCAACACAATCGCTCGCCTAATACACGTCGGCTTTGCGAATGCCTTTTCCCCGTTTCTGGATCAGCCAAGACAATCCTCAGTCATATTGCCTTTATAACAAAAGAAACCCGCACAGGACCACGCTTTCCTGTGCGGGCGTGCCCCGTTCAACTTTTCAAAACAACCAGCGCCGCGAGACCCACCAAGCGCAGGCGAGTATCGCGGCGACGCACAACCAATACAGTGGCGAATGCACGGTCACGGTAGACACCAGCTTGATGTCTATCGCCGTTGTCCCGCTGTGTCCCCAAGTCCCCTTAGTCTTGGCGACTAGCCACGCAAAGGTAAACAGGAGCGACACGCAAGCGGTGACGACAATGGTGAGCGTGTACTTTAGGAGCAGCATTTTTCTTTTGCCTCCTTTCTCTCAGGGATTATGGGTGCATGGGTACAGCGGCGGCACATTGTTCATCGCATTTTGTTGCGCAAGGGGAGGGAAACAGATCCATGGTCCGGACGTTGCAAAGCGAATACACGCAGAAGCAGTAACCCAACTAATGTAGGTGGCAATCCCCCTATAATCACCGGTAGTTATCCCCCCGATGGGGGCGTCCGGAGGCGTGGTGGCTGGTGTGCAAGTGTTCTGCACCCTGTAGACGCAAGCGTTAACCCCGGAACCGACGCAAACGGGCGGCGGTGTGCCAACCCATGCTGCTTGCGTGTATGCGATTTCATCCTCAAACGAAAAGGCAAAATAGGCGAGCCCTCCGGCCTGAGTGCATTGCACACCGGCGTTCTCGTTGCCCGTGCAAGGGACTGTCAAGTCCAGTAGGCACGGATCTGTATTCGAGTCCAAGGTCACAGATGCGCTTACCGAAATGTACGAGGTTGGTGTAACGAAAGGTCCGGAAACGGTGGCCACGTGATTCCCAGACTCAATAAAAACGTTGCCATGATGCATGGCTCCAGACATCATGGTGCCCGGCCAGTTTCCTTCCACTGTTAAGCTGTGGATTAGCGTCACATGAGGCGGTGAATATGTCTGTGCAGTGAGAACATCGCTCTGTACCGTATTGTAGCAGCAACCCGTCGGCGAAGAGGTTAGCGGTGGATCGTTCGAGACGAACATCTTGTACTTGGCCCTCTGGATGTCAGCCCGTAAAGCTTTGAACGCTGGCGCACTCAGCATACTCCCTGCACTGGCCAGAGCATCGCTGGTGACTATAGCTGACCGTGCTTGGAAGTTGGCAAGGCTTGATTCGTTGAATCCCGTAGCTTGGGAAGCATTATAGATACGCACTTCGTCGTTATACTGCGTTCTGAATTCCGCAACCATTTGGACTGCAGCTACAATGTCGGCGGCAGGGAATCCCAAGTTGAAAGTGAAGTAGCTTTTGACCGTAGCGTTGTCCATGGTTGACAGCGATACGAAGTACAGCCTTTCGGCTGTGTCGTCCGGGATCGCCGCGCCCGTGATTCTGGCCGCAGCGGTGGCTTGCGCTTGGTTGTGTGTCTGTGCTACCGCGATCGCAGCACAAAGGATGAATACAACTGCTATTTGTTTCATTGGCTCCCCTCCGCGGGTGGCGGAATACTGCCATAGGTCGGCGCGTCCCGCACAAGTTTCTATTATGTGTTACGACAAACGAATGGTGGTAGGCTAATCCGTTGTGAGGGAGTAACCTAAAGCGGACGAATGTGCCGGTTCCTCCGAGACACTCGACATCAAAGAAGATCCTTGGCTGGATAAGGCGGTGGAACCCCATCCTTGACCAAGACCAAGAGCGTCAAAGATGGGGCGCCACCCGGCAGTTAGCTCCTAGAGCGAACGCAGGAAGTCGAGAATCGCTTGCTGCTGCGCTTGCGTCAGGTTGTTGAACGCATTAATCGACCCGCATGCCTCTCCACCCCCAGTGCTAGCTGGAGTGGGACAGTGTTGCTCGATGGCAGTGACTAGATCTGTCGCGCGACCGTCATGCAAGAAGAAAACACGTTGGCCAAGTCCCCACAAGGGCGCCGTCCGGAAGAACGCGGGACCGGCGGCACCTTGAGTAATCCCGTCCGCAAGATTGGTACCCATGTTGTGCAAGGCAAAGTCCGAATAGGGATGGTAAGTCTGGTTGCTCAAGGAGGCGTTTTGCGAAAGGCCCGAAACCAGGGTTGGGCTGTGACACTCGTTACAGCCGACGGTGCTGAACAATCTCTGCCCGTTGACCACACTCGCCGAAGAAAATGGGGGACACTGGGCAGGACCTGAGGTGCCATAGGGGTCTTGTGTGAGGAGGAGACGGGCATCGCATTGTGAGGGAGGAGCGTTCATCCGCATGAACACAGCGTTGTCTTCGGCGTTTGACGAGATGATCGCAGCGATATTGGCAGCGCCAGTACCCGCGGGGAAGGTAGCCGGCAGGATCTCATCCTCGGGTTGATTGCCTGCGGGCGCAACGTTTGTAGGGCAGGCTTGCGTTGACACCGATGTTGCGATCGTTTTCTCGTTGGGGAAAAGTTCGTTGCTAACGCCCATTTCCACGTTCGAGGCTTCGCCAGCAAATATCAGCAACGACTTGTTTTGCGCTTTCCAGCCAAAGCGCGTAATGGTACCGTCATTGCCGTTTCGGTTGAAGTTTCCCTTGACCACGCCAACCGCAGAAATCGCTCCAGCAGGAGAATTGGCCATCAAGGTCGCATCCGGGGTAGCTTCGACAAGACCCAGACCAAAGGTAGGAGTGGGAATACGGAAGGCGATGGACCTAGGCCCTAACGACGAAAAAGGAAACTGGGCAAGCGTGCAATTTGGCGCGTCCGTGCGGCCCTGGATGGTGAATAGTTCCGCCACGCTACCCGGCTGGACAACAAATCCACCGCTCCCTCCGCCGGCAATCACGCGCACTTCGATGGCCGGTCCCTCGACCGGGACATTGGGAAAGCCCGGTCCGGAAAACGAACTCCCGCTCGGAAAATTGGGATTCTGGTTGGTTGTATTCCCCTGATCAAAAGCGGCGGCGAGTTCGGGATTTCCGTCGAACGAGAGAGGCATGTTGAAAGTTTCCTGCGCACCGTTGCTCTGAACGATGGTGACAGTGCCCGGGCTGCTGCCGCCCACGACCGGCGCGGAGTGGCACGATACGCAGCTATTGGAATTGAATGCCGGCCCAAGGCCGACGATGGGTTCCGTGGGAACTACTGACGCTCCTTGCACGCTGGCGACTGCTTCAAAGACGTTTATCGACTCAAACCACAGACCCGTCAAAGGACCTCCTCCGACCACGTTGCCCGCTCCGGCAGCGGGCGGCTGCGGGGGCTGGCTCGGCGGCTGGTCCAGGTCAATGCAGTTGGCCAAGCCCGCTATCGGCGGGAATTTGACTGGATTTCCGACCGGACAGACCAGGTCGAATGCAGCGGTGCCAGGATTACGGGGCCCGATGTCAGCAGCCCCAGCGGGCGTCGACTGGCTAAGCAGCATTGGCGCACTCACCAGAACGATGAGAGCTGCGACAAGAAGGTGAAGTGAGAAATGGAATGAGTGGTTAGCGTGGAGTCGCATAGCTATTTCCCTCCTACTTACTGACTGGTGATCGGGGAACGATGCCTCTGAACAAATGTTTTGTCAAGAGTTTCTTTTGCACAGCCTCTAGCAACTGATAAGACGACGTACTTTGATGATACTTACTGGACTCATGTGTGTAGCCACAGTTAGTAAGTAGCATCACTGTACGTCGAGCAACACGTTCGTCGTTCGTAACAGAGCTGAAACGCGAGACTGAAATAGCACCTCGCCTATTCTCGCGACAAGGCTAGTAAATGCTGCACTTTAGCTTAGAAACAGTTCGTCTTTCGTAACGGGAACACGCCGACACGGATATTGTGCAGGCGTTTCAGTTACAACCTTATTCCACATTTCAAGCAAATGGACCCGAAAAGCGGGACGGGACGCGTCAGCGTTTGCTCAACGTGCTTGCCTGCGCATAACCACCACGTAGTCAGGGCGTGTTTCTGACTACTTGATACATTTAAGGTCTACCAGTTCTGCCTACTGCAGGTTTAAGAAGGGCAGCCATGAGTCTTCCAAGATCGCTTCTCCTGTTTTTCTTTCTATCCCTCGCAAGTTCGGCGCAGACGATTCAAGGCAATGTGCTGAACAGTACTACAGGCAAACCTGAACCCGGGCATCAGGTGATTCTGTTTACCGCACAAGGTGAGCGGGCCCGCACAACTACCAATGAGAATGGGGCGTTTCAGATTGAACTACCCGAAAAGTCAGACCCGCATTCGACGGCTGTCCTGCAGGTAGTTCACAACGGAGTCGAATACTTCCAAGCAGTTGAATCCGGGAAGAGTACGAACGTGAGGGTATATGAGGCGTCCAGTCAGGCCAGTGCGATCAGAGGCTATTTGAGTATCTTGCAGTTTCAGGCCAAGGGGAAGATGCTGCAGGTGACGGAACTGCACGCTCTCAACAACACTTCAAATCCGCCGATCACAAGAGTTAGTCCCGATAATCTGGTGCTCGCGGTTGCCGATGGGACTCAGGTCGAACCTGCAATCGTTTCCGGACCTGACGGCGGCACACTTAAGTTGCCTCTCGTTCGGATCCCCGGACAAAAGGCCCGATACAGAATCGACTTCCCGCTGAAACCGGGTGTAACGAAGTACGCTATCAGTTATGAAGTGCCCTACGAAGGTAAGTTGGTGTTTCGCAGGCAAGCTCAATATCCAACGAAGCGGCTTGGCGTCATCGTGCCTGAATCCATCCGCTTCCGGTCGCTCGGCCCGAAGCCGTTTCATGCCGTTGAGGACCAACCAGGAACCCATGAGCAGGTGCTCGACGGCCTTGACGCCAATGAAGCGTTCGCCTTCGAACTTTCGGGTGTGGGTGAACTGGCCCGCTCTCTCCGCCCGTTGAGTCCCGGTCAGCCTACGAGATCGACGCAGGTTCGAACGGAGGTCCAGACGCTGATGAGCGCGCAGTGGCCGCACAGTGGACCCTCGGGAACGACCGCGAGTCCTGCGCGAGCTCGCACCGACGTTGTTGCGCGACAGGTGATCGTAGGTGTCGGTGTTCTGGTCCTAGCGGGGATGTTGATTTGGGGCATGAGGCTCAGAAGGGCTACCCGAGCGTGAAGGTCGAGTTGTTTCCGACACTGCGGCAAGCGCAGGCAAACACCCAGGTCCCTCGCTTTGCTCGGGATGACAGGGTTTTTGATGGCAGAACCGTTGCGATCTACGCTTTTGCGCAGGTTTGGTTTTATTGTTCGACCGCGGGCGACTACGGATGTGGACTCGCCGAAGGACTCACGGCGGGTGCGGTTTTGGGCGAGCCGAAATACGCTTCGTTGAACTCCGGTTTCGCGGACTCGTTGATGGACCGCATGGCTTCGTCGTACTTGCTCTGAGCAATCTGGCGCGAGATTTCGTCTTTGACTGAGTCCTCCGACAAGGTCTCCTTCGATGCAATTTTGTAGATCACATACGATGCGCCCTCAGTCTCCACTTTGCTGACTTGGCCCGACACCAGCGAGAAAAGTTCGTCCGTTTCTTCTGTGGGGAAATTGGACCTGGGATTGGCTCCTAGATTTGTGATTGGAGGAGATGATAATCCCAGAGCAGAATAGGCATCCTTCTGCACAAGATCAGGATCTTCCCCGTTGGCAGCGCGCTCCCGGGCGGTATTCGCTACCTCAAGAGCCTTTTTGTCGGAGCGCTTCGCTTCGTCCGTATCGCCTGGCGTTCGAGGAATCAAGATGCGCGCCGCTTTGATGCGCTGATACGACTGGAGATGTTGAACGTAATAGGCATGGACCTAATCGGGAGAAGGGCTCTTGAACTGCTCCTGCAGATTGCCACGATACAGACCCGCCAAGGTCCGCAGCCGCCACCAACGCATGATCTCGGAAAACCGCGGCGTGCTTTCCAGTCCCGCCTTTGTTGCCGGGCGCTCCAGGACCAGATACTGAGCATAAACTTCTGCGAGGTTTCGCCGAGTCTCGGGAGTAAGCGGCTTGCCCGTAATATTCATGGAGTCGAGAAGCCGCTCAAACGCTTCCCGAGTGACGACGGTTGTACAGGAATTTGCAGCAGTCGCCGGTTGGATTGACTGGTCCTGACAAAGTCCATGAATGGTAAGAACCGGCTCTGCTGCGGCGATGACGGTCACCGGTGCTGTTGAGTTTATTTTCTTGTCTGATTCTAACTGTGTGCGAGCGGGGTCAACATTTGTGGAGTGCTGAGTAGAGGAAGTCGGTTCGCTCCGTGCGCCTTGCGCCCATGCGCTGCAGATTGACAGCACGCCGATCAATAGTGCGGCAGCCGACGAGGTCCTAAAATGTGTCATCGGTTTCCCCTGCAATGTCGATTGGAATTGTTCGATGCCGAAGTCTCCATGTTTCGCGAGGTGCGCTCAGCATCGGATTCCTCAGAGTAGACACGTTAACCTCAGCGGAGAATGTTGTCTACGGGCGTGCCCTGTGTCAAAACGCGATGAGCCCGGAAGTTCCGGCGTCCCTACGGGGCGCGATTCGTTTTCGTTTCGTGGCTACCCGCCAGTCGAACTGGCGGGCTATTGTCAGTGGTCCCTGCGGGACCGAGCTCACGAGTGAGTTTGCTAGCCGCGTTCCCGCAGAAGCATTTGTGCTGGTGCTTGGCGACTGGGTTCGTGGAGTACCGCTGGTAACGCAGGGGCTGTGACTGTTCGCCTCTTGACATCGGATGGGACTGGCTGGGGACTCCGCTTCCCTTTTCCGTGTCCCCTCCTGATCTGCTGAAAATAAATCACTTATAGGTGGGAACCCTGGACACTCCGGCGGAGTCTATGTGGAGTGAAGGTCCCGGCTCCGCTGGCAGTTGGCCGAGCGTTCTTCGGACTGGGCCAGGTAGTTGAAATTTCAGGGCGCGTTGGGGTGGAAAATCCTATAATCAGGGGACGCCATTATGGCGGGAGCAACCACCTTGGGTGATCTGGCAAGTGCCATCGGAGCACGGTCGCAGGAAGAGGCGGCGATCGTCGCGGAGTTGAAGGCTGGTTCGGAAACGGCGTACGCCTGGCTGATTGGGGAGTTTCAGCAGCCGGTGTATGGACTGGTATACCGGATCGTGAATGATCCGGCGGACGCGGCCGATACGACGCAGGACGTCTTTCTGAAAGTGTTTCGCGGGATGAAGCATTTTCACGGCTCATCGAGCTTGAAGACCTGGATCTACCGCATCGCGCTGCACGAGGCGGCGAACCGGAGACGGTGGTGGTTCCGGCACAAGGCACGCGAGACTTCGATCGAGCCGATGGAACCGGAGGTCGCTACCGCGCGGGAAAACGCGATGCAGGTGGCGTTGACGGATCACGCGGATTCTCCGTTCGACCACGTGGCTCACCACGAAGTGCAGGCGCGGGTGGAAGAGGAACTGCGGAAGCTTCCGGAGCCGTACCGCACGACGCTGATACTGCGCGATCTGGAAGACATGTCGTACGAAGAGATTGCCGAGGTGCTGGAGATTTCGCTGGGAACGGTGAAATCGAGGCTGACGCGCGGCCGGGATGCTTTGCGGCAGAGGTTGACGCCGTATGTGCGCGAGGTTGGGAATGAACTGGGGTTAACCGCTCCGACTGACGAAAACAAAAAAGAAGAGCGGGACTTGCGGTCGCGGGTTGCTGGAGGGGGTAGAAGGGTCGAGGTGATGCCATGATGGTGACGGGCACAGAGAAAATCAAAGGACTGCAGTGCCCCGCGGCGAAGCGGTTGTTGTCGCCATATTTAGATGGAGCGGTAACGGGCACGGAGATGCTCGCGCTGGAGCAGCATCTGTCGGATTGTGCGGCGTGTGACGAGCGGTATCAGTCACTGCGCCGGACCCAGCGGTTGCTGGTGAGCGTGGGGCGTCCAAAGGTTCCGGCGGATCTGGGATTGAAGTTGCGATTGGCGATTTCGCGGGAAGTGGCGCAGGCCAAGCGGCCTCCATTCTGGGGGCTGCTGGTGCGGCTGGAAAATGCTTTCGAGGCATTTATGGTTCCGGCGACGGCCGGCTTTTTGAGCGCGCTGGTCATTTTTGGAATTGCGATGGCGTATTTTGTGGTGCCTTCGTCACTGCAGGCGAGTAACGATGTCCCGCTGGTCATGGTCAATACCGCGCCGCAGTTGCAGCAGAGCTCGTTTGGCATGAACCCGATCAATGACGACTCGCTGGTGATCGAAGCCTACATCGACGTCAACGGGCGGGTGCAGGACTACCGCATTCTTTCCGATCCCGACGATGCCAGGGAGTTGGCGCCCCAAGTAAAGAGCATGCTGATTGACATGATGACCTTCACGACATTCCGTCCGGCGCTGTCGATGGGACGGCCGACGCCGAGCCGAGCGGTGCTGTCGTTTTCGAAGATCAGCGTGAGGGGATAGGGGCTGTTGGCTCCTAACTCCTAAGCTTTTGGGTCCAGCGTTGTTTGTCGGCTTTGTCTCTAAACTGCAGGAATCTGCTTTCTCCCTAAGTCCCCACTTCTCGCAAAGGACGCGAGAAATGGGGCACCCGCCGAGTGTGTTCTGTTTATTCCATGCGAAGAGTCTCTGAGGGATCAATTCTGGTGATCCGCATCGTTGGAAGGAAACTGGCTGCCGTCGCAATCACTGCGAGGATCACGGGAACCACGGTGAGGGTTAGCGGGTCGTAGTCGCGGACACCGTAGAGTTCACTTTGCAAGACGCGCAGGACTGCGAAGGAGAGCGCCAGTCCTGCGACCACGCCGAAGGCCGCGGCCACGAGTCCGGTAGAGCCGACATCGAACATGGCCTGACGGGCGGAAGAGCCGAGAGCCATGCGGATGCCAATTTCGCGAGTGCGCTGCGCGACCAGATTCGAAACCAAACCGTAAATTCCGACGGCCGAAAGGAGCAGCGCCAAAGCCGCGAGCATCGCGAGGAGAGCGACTTCCACTCTTTGATACACAAGTTCGCCAGCGAGGAGGTCGTTCATCGAGTGGAAGCCAGAGAACGGCAAGTTGGGATCGACCTGAGTAAGAGCCGCTTGCATGGCGGAAGTCAGGCCCTGCAGCGGTCTCGCGGTGCGCACGATCCAGCTGGGCTGGAACCAGATGTGAGCGATGTTGACGAGTCCCTGATCCATTTGCGTGGCGGGGAGATAGAAGACGGGCTCGGTGGAGATGGGGGCGTCGCCATTCATGCCCGGGCGCTTGGCGACGTTGGCGACGACGCCGACGATAGTGTAGGTGAGCTTCGAGCTTTCGTTCGAGATTTGAATGTGGCGTCCGATGGGATTCGGGTCGTCAAAGAATTCGCGAGCGAAGTCGACGTTGACGACGGCGACGGGCAGCGAAGTCGGGGTGTCGCTTTCGGAGATCGCGCGGCCAGAGAGGATGGGAATTCGCAGCGCCTGGAAATATTCGGGGGTAACGTAGGCGGTGCTCGCGCCCCAATCCTTGCCGGCACGTTTGCCGTCGACGGCTTTTACGCCGTCGTTGAGGCCGCGTTCGTAAGGGACGCTGAGCCCGACCGCGACGCTTTCGACGCCGGGGATCTGATGCATGGCGGCCACGCTGCGGTCGAGCAGGCCGTGAAATGCGGCCGGCTCGCGGTAGCGGGCATCGTCAAGCGAAAGCTTGGCGGTCATGACATTGGTGGCGTCGAAGCCGGGTGGAAGGGTCTCCAAGTAAACGAGGCTGCGGATCACCAAGCCGGCTCCCGCAACAAGGACGAGGGTGAGTGCGACTTCGCCGGCGATTAGCGTCTGACGCAGCCGGCTCGAGCCTCGAGCCACGGACTGACTACCTGCAGCGATGGACGAGCGGAGATCGACACGCCGGGTTTGAAGTGCGGGCAAAGCACCGAATAGAAGACTGGTGAAAAGCGCCGCCGCGAAAGTAAAAGCCAGGACGCGAAGGTCGATGGCCACGCCGCCGAGCGGGAGCATGTAGTCGGGCAGGAATCCCGGAAGCGATGCGAGGATGATGCGGGCGAGAGCGAGTCCAATCGCGGCGCCGATAGCCGCGAGGACAACATTTTCCAACCAGAGCTGGCGGAGGACATCCCAGCGGCTGGCCCCGAGAGCGAGACGGGTGGCGATCTCCGGGGTGCGGCGCACGATGCGAACCAGCGTGAGCCCGGCAAGATTGGCGCAGGCAATAAGCAGGATGAGACCGACCGCCAGCATGAGTCCCAGAACCGGTTTGCGCATGCCGTTGTCGAGATTCCGGGCGAGCGGCGAAGCGTAGAACCAGGCTCGGCCTTTGTTACGAGCTGTCTCGTCGAAGCTGGGCTTGTGCAGGTGAGCGAGTTGGGCGGAGACCTGCTGCCACGATGATCCGGGTACGAGGCGCATCAATATCTCGCAGTTATTTCCGCCGCATTCTCCGCTCTGGTGCGGTTGCAGGGGCGTCCAGAGGTCGGCAACGCCGGTGGGCTGCGCCTGGCGCGGGAGAACTCCGACAACCGTGTAGGGCTCGCCCTTGAGAATGACCGGCTTGCCGAGCACCTGAGGATCAGCCTGAAAGGCTGACTGCCAGAGCGCGTAACTCAGGATTACAGCGCTCGGCCCGTGAGGCCGGTCTTCTTCGTCGGTGAAGCCGCGGCCCAGGAAAGGCTGGATGCCGAGGACATCGAAGTAGTGCGCGGAAACGCGCATGTCCTGGACAAAGCGAACGTTGGCGCCCGCTGCGGAGCCGGCTTGCAGATTGACGCCGTTGGTGCCACCAAACGAGGCGGCCCGCACGGCGGGGACGCGGTCGCGAACCATTTCCCAGGTTTCGCCGTCCTGGCTGGGATCGTCGTCCTGTACGAACTGTCCGGACTTGGAGATGCCCTCCTGATGGAGGAGAAGAATGGCGATGCGGTCCGCGTTGGGATACGGGAGCGGCCGCAGGAGGAAGCCGTTGACCAGACTGAAGACCGCGGTGTTGACGCCGACTCCCAGCGCGAGCGTGAGAGTGACCGCGAGGAAGAAGCCGGGATTCTTCTGGAGTTGTCGCAGGGCGAAGCGAAGGTCGTTGGTCAGCATAGGGTGGGCACAGGTCCCGAGGCTGGAGTGCACTTTAGCTGCCAGAGGGCGAGGGAAGCATCTGGTTGATGGGGCGGAAGTTAGGCGTGGGGAGATTGGTGGTGGGGCGGGGCGCGGTGTCCGGAATTGGCGGGGAGTGTCCGGAGGTGAACAGGGGGGCGGGAAGAGGAGCGGCAGCGGACCGGGTCTCGTCCTGCGCGAATGGTCTCAGAGTCCACACACTCGTCGCGGAGGGGGGATTACAATCCGTCCGTCAGGAGTTAGCATGACCCCACGGATCAAGAACTGCGTCGAACGAGCACGCCACTACCAGAACGAAGTCCTCCAGGAGATTAGCAAACACCCGACCGCCGATACCAGTGACCGCTCTCACGTTGCGAAGGCATTCATCAGCATGGCCGTCAGCGACTTCAAGGCAATCCTCACGGAAATCAGCGACGACAATCCTGGTCCCGCATTTAAGGTGTTTCGACTACTGTACGAGGACGTGGTCAATGGATTGTGGACACAGCAGTTTGGGTCCGACGACCTGATCGACAAACTCCTGAATGGAGACAGTGGGCAACCACCAGGCCCCATAGCTGACCGGGCGGCAAAGCTCGACACGGTTTTTGTCGATCCAGCCGACGTGGCTGCGGGTGGTAAGGAAGGAACGCTGTTCGTTCATTTTCAGAATAAGTTCTGGAATACGGCGAACAGCTACACCCATGGCGGTTCGATGGCTATCCAGATGGAGCTCGGCGGATACGGTGAGGAACTCCAGCACGGAATGCTCCGCAGCGGCATGACTCTGTTCATCGTAATCGCAGACGCGATGTACCGACTGCACCACAAGAAGCCGAACGACGTGCTGACGGGAATTGCGAACACCTACTTCGCAGAGGAGTGGTGATTATGAGAACGCGTTGCCTTACCCTTCGCGGTTTTTCGAAGGGCGGCCTCAGCTCCGCGGTCCTGAGAAGGTCCGGGGGTTTGACCCTCTGCTGCTAAGCCCTTAAACTGAAGGGGTTCTCCGCCTATCTTTAATAAGGCCATCGAGTTTCGTGGCTGTCGGGTGGCCATGTTGCGGGAGGGATTCCTGAGTCGTTTCTTCCTGAGTCGGTTGCGTCGGTGTGGGATTCGAGGTTTGGTGGTGGCGGCCCTAGTGGGGCTGCTGGCGCCGGTGTGTCTGGCGGACGGCAATAATCCGATTTCGCTGGATACGAGCGAGACTTTGTTCGCCGTGCTGACGGCGATGAACACGTGCGGGTATGACGTGGACTTGAACACGTCGGACGCGCAGCGGCTCAACATCCGCGCCGAGGTGCAGAAGAACCTGCAGGGGTCGGATGAGGCGCAGGCGACCATGACCGCGATGTGCGACTGGTACCTAGCGCACCGGGGCAAAGACGCGGCGCATGATTTGTCGCAGTACGTGTCCCTGGCGCTCTACCTGCAAGGGCCTCCGCATTTTCTTCCCAAAGGAAAAGAGGATGAAATGCCTCCGGACGCGGCGCCGATTGCGGCGTTTGGGGCGGTGCTGGAGCGCTTCTACGACAAGGCGGGGCTGCACGGGATCTGGGAGCGGCATCGGGGCAACTATGCGGCGCTGATGGAACGGTATCACGTACCGCTGGCGAAAATGGTTTTCGATACGGATATCTACCTGAAGATGCAGTCGGGGGGATATCTGGGTCGTACGTTCACGATTTATCTGGATTTTCTGGGCGATCCGAATGAGGCGAACGCGCGCAACTACGGAGCGGACTATTACGTGGTGGTGTTTCCTTCGCCGGACCCGAGTTCGATCGATCCGCTGAAGATGCCGCAGATCCGGCATGCGTATCTGCACTATCTGCTGGATCCGCTGAGCGAAAAACACTTCAGTTCCATCAAGCGGATTGAGCCCCTGTTGCAATCGGTAAAGCGGGCGCCGCTGGAAGAAAGCTTCAAGAGCGACATGTCGCTGCTGGTGACCGAGTGCATGGTGCGGGCCATTGAGATCCGGACCCTCGGGACCAAACAGACGGCGGAAGCGATGCGCATGCAGGCCGTGGACGATGCGGTGAAGCAGGGCTACATCCTGACGCGGTATTTCTACAGCGCGCTGCTGGTGTTTGAAAAAGATCCGGCGGGACTGCGGAGCGCGTATTCGGACATCCTGGACAAGATCGATGTGAAGGCGGAGGAGAAGGCGGCGGCGGCGGTGCAGTATGCCAGCGTCTCGGCACCCGAGTTGGTGCAACTGTCGCGCCTGGAGGACCGGCGGATGCTGGTCACGGCGGAGAAGCGCCTGAAAGCGGGCGATGCCAAAGGGGCGCAGGAACTCGCCCAGCAGGCTCTGGACAGGAAAATTGGGGACCAGGGGCGGGCGCTGTTTATTCTGGCCCAGGTGGCAGTGGCCAATAAGAATATGGAAGGGGCGAAAGAGAACTTCCAGAAGGCAATCGAGGCGGCCAAGGATCCCAAGGTGATTGGCTGGTCGCACGTGTACCTGGGAAGGATTCTGGATTTGAAAGAGGAGCGCGAGGCGGCGATGGTCGAGTACCGCGCGGCGTTGACGACGGGGGCAGAATTGCCTGAGATCAAGGCGGCCGCCGAGCGGGGACTGCAGCAGGCGTACGAGCCACCGGTGAAGCCGCAATAGGGAGCCGTCAGCCCTCAGCTATCAGCTTGGAAACAATCGATCTTCTGGGCGCTGCGATAGAATGCACGGTTGAGAAATTCGGCAGCGGGTTTGAAATCAAGATGTCTGAAGTCGAGGAGAACGCATGAAGCGAGCAGCGATCGTGGTCGCGGTGCTGGGAATGTGCGCATGGAGTTTCGGGCAGGGCAACGACAAACCGGCGGCACAGAATCCACCGGCCGGTCAGGCAGCAGGACAGGCTGCGGCGGCGCCGCAGGGCAAACGTCCGCCCAAAGTAAACAGTCAGGAAGAATTCACGGCTTACAAAGCGGCGGCAGCGCTCACCGATGCGGCGGCGCAGGAAAAGGCGACCGACGACTTCGCCGCGAAATATCCTGAGAGCGAGTTGCGTCCTCTGCTGTTCAAGTCTGTGATGCACGCATACCAGCAGGCCAACAACTCCGACAAGATGATGGAGATGGCGAAGAAGGTCCTGGCGTTGGACGCCGACGATCCTGATGCGCTGCTGGGGGTAGCGCAGTTGCTGGCGGAGCGGACGCGCGAGACCGATCTGGATAAGGACCAGCGTCTGGCCGAAGCGAAGAAGGATGCGGATCGGGCGCTGGTGACGATTGAGACCGACGTTCCGTCCACGGGCTATCCGCCGGAACAATTGAATGCGTTCAAGGGGTTCTTGCGGTCGGAGGCATACTTTGTACTGGGAACGCTGTCGTTCAACGCAAAGAATTGGGCGGATGCGGAGACGAATCTAAAGAAGTCGATTGACGCGTTTCCGCAGCAGCCGGATGCGATCGCGGTCTTCCGAATGGCGGTCGCACTCGACATGCAGAACAAGATTCCCGAGGCGTTGAAGTACGCCGACCAGGCGGTGGATCTCACCAAGGACCGGCCGGATTCGGCTGCCGGCAAAGCGGCGCGCGACGAAAAAGACCGCTTGACGAAGCTGAGCAGCGGAACGGCGCCGGGGACCGCGACGCCTCCGAAAAACTAGGAGCTGCGTTTGAAGGAACGGGAAATCTCGGCGCTGGAAGAGGGGCTCGGCTACCATTTCCGGCGGCGGGCGATGATTGAGCAGGCGGTCACGCACAGCTCGCAGGCGCGGGAGCAGGAAGCGCAGCAGGCGGGCGAGAGCAAGTATAAGGTCAGCGACAACGAGCAGCTGGAATTCCTGGGAGATGCAGTGCTGGCACTGGTCACGAGTGAAGAGTTGTTCCAGCGGTTTCCGCAATTTCGGGAAGGCGAACTCTCGAAATTGCGGGCTCATCTGGTGAGTGAACGGCACTTGATCCGGGTAGCGCAGCAACTGGAACTGGGCCACTATCTGCGGCTGGGGCGAGGCGAGGAAAAGAGCGGGGGGCGGGGCAAGACGGCTTTGCTGGTGGACGCTCTGGAGGCGATCCTAGCGGCGATCTATCTGGACGGGGGGCTCGATGTGGCGCGGGAGTTCGTGCTGCGTACTGTGATTTCGCCGGAACTGGAGCGAATGGAGCGCGGCGGCGGCGCGCTGCCGGTGACGGATTTCAAGTCTGCACTGCAGGAAGCGGTGCAGAGCCTGGGGTTGACGCAGCCGGCGTATGTGCTGGTGGAGGAGGCAGGTCCGGAGCACAGCAAGACGTTTACGGTCGAGGCGCGTCTGAATACAAGGAACGGCAAGGAAGCGGAGTTCGTGGGACGGGCGCAGGGATCGACCAAGAAGACGGCGGAACAGGATGCGGCGCGGCAACTGCTGACGTTTCTGGCGTCGCGGCCGAAAGCGGCGGAAACGAAAGCGGCGGCGCGGGGCGTGCATTCGGCAGACCGCCATTCGGCAGATCGTCACGGGGCGGACCTGCACCCGGCAGATAAGTAGATTTCATGGATTCGCCAAACCAGCCCATCGCTTCGCCCACGGACCCGGTCATCCCGCCAGAGATCCCAGGCGCTTCGCCAGAAGGCGCTAGTCCTTCGCCACAACTCCCCATCGCTTCACCAACCCCGCCTGTCGCTTCGCCAGACCGGCCTATCGTCAGCACCCTCGGAAGCGACGTGATCGGTTCGATGCAGTCGTTGATGGGCACGGTCGTGATCGCAGTTTTCGTGATCACGTTCATCGTGCAGGCATTCCAGATTCCTTCGCAATCGATGGAGAACACCCTGCTGGTGGGCGATTACCTGTTGGTGAACAAGCTGTGCTACGGAGGACGTGGGCCGGGCGATCATCTGATGCCGTACCAGAAGATCGCACGCGGAGACATCATCGTGTTTCACTATCCGGTGGACCCGACGCAGCATTTTGTGAAACGAGTGATCGGGGTGCCGGGGGACCATCTGCGGCTGGTCAGCAAAAAAGTGTGGATCAACGGCAAGCCAATCGATGAGCCTTACGTGCGATTTCTGGAGCCTCCGAATAACATGTTCCGCGACAATTTCCCGCGAGTGGATATTCCGGCGCTTGGCCTAGAAGGAAAGTGGTGGCTCGAGATGCGGAAACTGGTGGAGGACGGCCAGCTGATTGTTCCGGAAGGTCACTACTTCGTGATGGGCGACAATCGCGACGACAGCCAGGACAGTCGCTATTGGGGCTTCGTGCCGCGGGAAAATATTATCGGGCGGCCGCTACTCATCTACTGGTCGGTGCAGGACTGGGACCAGAGTTCTCCGTCGTCTTTGTCGGGGAGGTTGTATCACCTGGCGTACGCGGTGACGCACATCTTTCAGATCACGCGCTGGAACCGGACTCTGCGGCTGATACACTGAGTAGGCTCGCGGATGGCAGAGGTCTCGATTGTTCTGAGAAACAGTTTGTGGGCCAATTGAGCGTCTCACAGGGCTAAAGCCGACATGTTTTTTGGACTTTAGCGGCACGGCTGAAGCCGTGCCCTTCCCAGGGCCATTCGCGGGACGGGTTTCTCACAACAGCTCCTGAAGGCGCCATCAAGAATACGCCTTCTCTGGCACGCCTGAAGGCGTGCCCCGATACGAATCTGTGAAACACGGAAGAAACTATAGTGGCCAAGAAAGAAGATAACGTAGAAGAAAACGGCGCGGTAGAGAAACCGAAGGAAACGACGGTCGAGTTTCTGGCATCGCTCGCCGCGGTGCTGGTGACGGGGCTGTTCATCATCACATTTGTGCTGCAGGCATTTGAGATCCCTTCGAGTTCGATGGAGAACACGCTGCTGATCGGGGATCACGTGTTCGTGAACCGCATCCAGTTTGCGCCCAAGAGTTCGTGGGTGGGGCCCCTGCTTCCCTACCGGGATGTTCACTTCCGGGATATTGTGGTATTTCTATCGCCAGCTGAGCCGGGACTCTATGTGGTGAAGCGGATTATTGGACTGCCCGGAGACCGGATTCACCTGCGCAACGGCGTTGTGTATCGCAACGGGGTTGCGCTGGACGAGATCTACGTGTTTAACGACGAACTCGAAAAGGAAAGTGTCGACCCGTATCGCAACAATTTCCCCGCCGTGTCGCCTTCGGATGATCCGAACGTGTATCCCAACTGGATGGTGGATTTGCAATCGTATATTCAGGGGGATGATATCGTCGTTCCACCGGACCATTACTTCGCCATGGGGGACCATCGCAGAGTGAGCCTGGACAGCCGATATTGGGGATTCATTCCCAAGCAGAACATCATCGGGCGCCCCATGTTCATCTACTGGTCGTTCGAGACGCCGGACAATCAATATCGCAAAACCGCGTGGAGCGACCGGATTCTGTTTCTAGGGAAAGTTGTGTTGCATTTCTTCGATGAGACCCGCTGGAAGCGGACGCTGCGGGTTGTAAAATGAGGCCCCTCGAAGGTCGAGTGAGGGCGCGGTGAAGTTTTTCTCCTCCAAGTGGCGCATAGCAGCGGTGGCGGCACTGATCCTGCTGCTGTTTCTTCTTCGGCCGGGCGCCTCCCGTTTGAAATCGCGAATCGTATCGTCCATCAGCGCGGCTGTGGGGCGTCCTGTGGACATCGGTTCGGTACACCTTCGGCTGCTGCCGCGGCCGGGATTCGATCTGAAAAATCTGGTGGTGTACGACGATCCGGCGTTCGGAGCCGAACCCATGCTGCGCGCGAACGAAGTGACGGCGGATCTTCGTCTGACTTCGCTAGTGCGCGGGCGGCTCGAGATTGCGCGACTGGATCTCGCGGACCCCAGCCTGAATCTGGTGCATGGCGCGAACGGGCGCTGGAACCTGGAAGCGCTGCTGGAGCGTACGGCGCACACGCCGCTGGCGCCGACGGGGAAAGCGAAGTCGGAGCCGCGACCGGGATTCCCGTACATCGAAGCCACTTCTGCGCGAATTAATTTTAAGAACGGGCCGGAGAAAAAGCCGTACGCGCTGACCAACGCGGACTTCTCGCTCTGGCAGGATTCGGAAAATGCCTGGGGCGTCCGTTTGAAAGCCCAACCGTTCCGCACCGATTTGAATTTGAACGATACTGGCACGCTGCTGGTGAATGGCACGTGGCAGCGCGCCGCGACATTGGGCGATACTCCGCTGCAGTTCAGCATGGAGTGGAGCCGGGCTCAGCTCGGGCAGCTCACGAAGTTCTTCATGGGAAACGACCAGGGCTGGCGCGGCGGAGTGCAAGTCGATGTGAGCTTGACGGGGACTCCGGCGAAGCTGCGGGTTACGAGCAACACTTCGGTTCAGGATTTTCGGCGTTACGACATCGCAAGCGGGCAGCCTCTGCGTCTTGCGAGTCACTGCGAAGGGCAATACAGTTCAGCGAATCATGCGTTTCACGAACTGCTCTGCACCGCACCGGTGGGGAGCGGGGCGATTACGTTAAAAGGAGACATGGGGCTTCCTGGGAGCGGGAGCTACGAGCTGGTGTTGATGGCCGACGATGTGCCAGCTAGTGCTGCAATGGCCCTGGCTCAGCGGGCAAAAAAGAATTTACCTGAGGATCTGGTTGCGGGCGGAACCGTGAGCGGGAACTTCACGCTCGAGCGGAAGAAAGCGGCGCAGGTTCGAGTTAAGGGAAGGGGAGAAATCGCTGACTTCCGGTTGGCGTCCGCGGCGAATAAGGCGGAGATCGGACCCGAGACGATTCCGTTCGTGCTGACGAACCGTTCGTCGGGAGGTGTTACGTCGAGGCGAACGAGGCGAACGAGGCGCAACGCCGCGCCGGAGATGCGGTTTCCCGAAGGTGCGCATGTCGAGTTCGGGCCCTTCCCTATCGCCATTGGACGGGTGGCCGGGCCGACGACGCGCGGATGGGCCAACCGAGCCGGGTACGGTCTTTCGGTGACGGGTGAGGCCGAGACTGCCAAGGCTCTGCGCGTTGCGCGCATGTTGGGGCTTCCCGCGTTGCAGGCGACAACGGAAGGTACGGCGCAAGTTGATCTGCAAGTCATGGGATCGTGGGCAGGGCGGAACGGAGCTGCCTCTGGCTTCTCGGGGCCCCAAGTGACGGGGACGGCAAAGCTGCGGAACGTTCGCATCGCTGTTCGGGGAGCCGGTGGGGCGGTCGAGATTTCATCGGCAGACTTGCAGCTTGCGCCAGATGCAGTTCGCATCGAAAAGTTGAGTGCGAAGGCGGCGGACACATCGTGGGCCGGCTCGATAGTAATGCCGCGCGGGTGCGGGACTCCCGACGCCTGCCAGGCGCACTTCAGCCTGAGTGCAAATCAGATTGCGTTGGGCGAGCTGCGTGATTGGGTGAGCCCGCGTCCCAAAGCGCGGCCGTGGTATCGGGTGCTGGAATCGAATGCGCAAGCGGGAACATCGTTCCTGGCGAGTGTGAGGGCGTCGGGGCGTGTGACGACTCAGCAATTGCTGGCGCAAGGCTTGGCGGCGACTCACGTTTCTGCGAACGTGAGCCTGGACAGCGGGAAGTTGCAGATCTCGGAGTTGAATGCGGATTTTCTGGGCGGGAAGCATCGCGGCGAATGGCGGACGGACTTCAGGGCAAAGCCGACGGTCTGTATCGGCAGCGGAAGCGTGACCGGAATTTCGCTGGCGCGTCTAGCGGATGCAATGAAAGACCAGTGGATCGCAGGCACTGCGAATACAAGCTACGAAGTGAAGGGAACCTGTCCTGCGGAGTTCTGGACTTTGGCCGAAGGCACACTGCAGTTTGACGTCAGAGACGGAACCCTGCCGCACATCTCGCTCGCCGAGGACATGGGAGCGCTGAAGGTTACGCGGTTCTCCGGGAAAGCCCGATTGCAGGCGGGCAGACTCGATATTAAAGACGCTAAGCTGGATTCCGTGGGTGGAAAGTTTCTGGTGAGCGGGACAGCGTCTTGGAAGCGCGATCTCGACATGAAGCTGGCGCGGATTCCTAGTGGTGGCGCGGCCTCGGCGTACACGATCACCGGCACGCTGGCTGAGCCGCGGGTGATTCGGTTGGCTGGGCCGGAGACGCAGGCGCGGCTGAAGCCGGAGCCTGCGAAGTGATTTCGGCGGTGCTGCGGAGAGCCTCTCTCGTGAGGCTGAGATTCCCCTCAGCGGCTGAAGCCGTCATTCATTCCCCACACATACGGCGCGGCTTGAAGCCGCGCCCTTTCAAAACAGAAGCAAAACTTCTTGAAGCAGCCTCTGGAGGCGTGCCTGATAAAAGCACCGACTGAGGACGAACCTCTAGGGCACGTATGCCGGGCCGCGCAGGACTTTGCCGGGGAGAGTGCCTGTCATCTTGCCCTGATCGATCACGGGCACGCCATTCACCAGGACGTACTCCATTCCTTCGGAAAATTGATTGGGATTGTCGAACGTAGCGCGGTCGCGTACGGTAGCGGGATCGAAGATCACCACGTCGGCCCACATTCCTGCCTTGAGAACGCCGCGATCCGTCAGCCGCATGCGCTGCGCGGGGAGCGCCGAGAATTTGCGGATGGCATCTTCCAGCGTCAGGACTTTTTCATCGCGAACATATTTGCTCAGGATGCGCGGGAAGGTCCCGTAGGCGCGGGGATGAGGATGAGCCTGGCCCAAAAGCCCATCGGGCGACGTGCCTTCGGAATCGTTGTCGATGGCGACCCAGGGCTGTTGCAGAGCGAGGGTCACATCGGGCTGCGACATGCCGAAGACCGCGACGCCGGTGGAAGGATCTTCGATCAGAAAATCGAAGAGGGCGTCCATGGGATCTTTGTTCCATAGTTTTGCGATCTCAGAGAGACGCTTGCCTTGCAGCGGAAGCAGTTTCGAGTTCTCGACTGCGCCGATCATGATGGCGTCGGGGCCGGGGATCTCTTGCCACTCGTTGTCCCAATCCCTGGACGGAGTGAGCATGTCTTTGCGAATGCGCTCGCGCGTAGCGGGATCTTTCAGGCGGGCTACGAGTTTTTCGGTACCGCCATCGTGCGCCCAGGGTGGAATAAACGCGGAGAAGTCGTTGTACCAGGCGGTATAGGCGTATGTGTCGGCGGTGACGTCGGCGCCGGTAGCACGGGCGGCATTTATTTTTTCGACAACTTCGGGCATGCGCCCCCAGTTGGCTTTGCCTGCAACTTTGATGTGCCAAATCTCCACGGGGATGTGGGCTTCGCGTCCGATGCGGAGGGCTTCGTCGATTGCTTCGAGAATTGAGTTGCTTTCGTCGCGCATGTGCGTGGAGTAGATACCGCCGGACTTGCCAGCCTCGGCAGCGAGGGCGATCAACTCATCCGTCTTCGCGTAAGGTGCCGGAGCGTATTCGAGCGAGGTGGAAACGCCCGCGGCACCGTCTTTCATGGCGTCGCGCACAAGTGCTCTCATCTGCTCCAGTTGTTCGGGGGTGGGCTGCTTGTCGTCGTCGCCGAGCACCATGCGGCGGACTTGTGTCGCGCCGACGTAACTCGCCAAGTTAATGCCCATGCCTTGCTTTTCGAGGCGCGCGAAATACTGGCGGAAGGTGCGCCAGTCGGGATTGATCTTGTAGTGGTCGTATCCGGAGCGGTCGGACTGGATGATGGCATCGTTGAGCGGGGCGGCAGATCCGCCTTCGCCGGTAATCTCGGAAGTGATGCCCTGGTAGATTTTCGAGGGCAAGCGTGGGTCGACGAGGATGGTCAGTTCCGATTGGCCGAGCATGTCGATGAAACCCGGCGCTACAACTTTGCCAGCCGCATCGATCGTGCGTTTGCGCGGGGCGGCAGCGAGATTGCCAATGGCGGCGATTTTTCCGTCGCGGATGCCGACGTCGCCCGAATACCACGGGGAGCCGGTGCCGTCGATGATGTGACCGTTGGTGATGACGAGATCGAAGGCGGGAGCTTGTGTTTGAGCCAGCAACTTAGAGGGAACAATCATCAGCATCAAAGCAAGCAGAACGTGATACAGTCCCGATTTCTTCTTCATCGATTTCGTCTCCATTGGGATAGAACAAAAGCTTACCGCAGAGTCCGCGAACAAATGCCGCGAAGGACGCTGAGGGACGTTTCATGTTTGAGCGTTCGCAGTTCTTGTGCGGCGCGAAATTGCGCCCAGGGCGATCCAGACTCCCAGGGCAATCCATTCATAAACAGTGAAGTGGCCGGGAACTAGAGGGATCACTTTCATCAGAGCCATCGCGATTCCCACGGCGAGTCCGAAGGCGGCCACGGCACGCTCGGCGACCGATAGCTTCATCAAGCCGGGGCGGGAGCGCGGCAGGGCCAGACACGCGGCACAGGCAGCCGACCAACCGATCGCACAGGCGACTGATCCGACTTCGGTGATTGGTACAAGGATCGCGTCCCCTAGAAGCATACAGGACGCGGTGGCGAGGCCAACACACAGAACTGCCGTTGACGGCGTCTGGTGGTGCGCATGGATAGCTCCGGCGCGGGCGTCGACCATACCACGGCGTCCCAGGGCAAAGAACAGGCGGCTGGCGGCGACGAAGTTTCCGTTGAAGCATTTGAAGAGCGAGAGTAAGGCGGCGGCTAGGATGATGTTAACAATCCAGCGGGAGCGAACGGCCTGCTGGAACGCTACGGCGGTCATGAACTTTTCGCCGGTCAGCTGGCGCCATGGCGCGACGAACGCGACGGCGGCTACGATGCTGGCGTAGAAAAGGGTGCCGATGACGATGGCCATCCAGATGGTGCGAAAGAAGCGTTGAGTGCGGAAGTCTGGGCTGGCTTCTTCCGCTGCTTTGCCTACCGATTCGAATCCGGTCATGAAGTAGGGAACGACCTGAATCACGAGCAGAATCGAGACCAACGGAGTGTGCGTGAACAGCGGCTGGAAATTGGCGGGAGAGCCGCGGCTGACGCCGAGAGCCACAAAGACTACGAATAGAGCGAGCGTGCCGAAGCTGGTCCAGTTCTGAAATGTCGCGCTGAGGCGAATGCCGCGATAGTTCAGCAGCGTGAGCAGCGCAGTCAGAGCGAGGCCGATGACGAGATGCGGGAGATACACTGGGCGGCCGGCGATGCGGTAGAGTTCCACGGAATCGAGACCGGGGAAGATGTAGCCGGCGATGCGGCCGACGGCGACGGCCTCCCACGGGCAGACGATGAAGTAGGCGAGGGTCATCATCCAGCCGGTGGCGAAGCTGATGGAGCGCGGGAAGACGGCGGAAGTGTAGGCGATCTCACCGGCTGCATCGGGCATCGCGACCACGAGCTTGCCGTAGACCCATCCGATAGGCAGTAAGAGCGCACCGCCGATCGCGAAACCGAGCAGCGCGCCGAGCGCGCCGCCACGGAGGAGCCAGTCGTCCATGATCACCAGCCAGCCGACGCCCACCATGGTGCCCCAGCCGAGAGTGAAGTAGTCGGTGGCGCGGAGCTGGCGGGCGAGAGTGGTCACGAGGTTGTGTTCTGGTCCAATGAGCGGGGCGGCGCGAATTATAAAGCATTTGCGTGCTGCATGACCGGGCTGCGCCCAGCGGACAGCCGGGGGCGGCTGTCCCCACATTCGGGCTTTACGCGTGTTAGTATCGAATTCAGTTCTGCATGACACTTCAACATTTGATTCTTTCCGACAGCCCGGTAATTGCCGGTCGTGTGTCTGAGCGCAGGGCTTCTAGAAAATGACCTCTTCGTCAAAATCTCGCAAACGTGTGCTCAGCGGCATGCGGTCGACCGGTAAGCTGCACCTGGGAAACTATGTGGGCGCGCTACAGAACTGGGTGCGCATGCAGGATGAGTATGAATGCTTTTTCATGGTCGCCGACTGGCATGCGCTTACCACCGACTACGCCGACACATCCCGCATAAAGGAGAATTCGCTCGAGGTCGCACTCGACTGGCTGGCCGCCGGACTTGATCCGGAGAGGTCGGTGATCTTCATTCAGTCGCACGTTCCGGCGCATGCGGAATTGCACTTGCTGCTATCCATGATTACGCCGCTGGGGTGGCTGGAGCGAGTGCCGACGTATAAAGAGCAGCGAGACAATATCAAGGACAAAGATTTGGGCACCTACGGGTTTCTGGGATACCCGGTGCTGCAGGCCGCGGACATCTTGATTTACAGGGCCGATTGCGTGCCGGTGGGTGAAGACCAAGTTGCGCACGTGGAGCTGACGCGGGAGATTGCGCGGCGGTTTAACGGGTTCTATCCGCCATCGATACGAGTCACGGAGAACTTTCTCCCAAGCGAGACCCGGGTCATTTACGAAACTGAACAGGTAGTTTTCCCCGAGCCACAGGCGCTGCTCACGCCGGCGGCCAAGCTTCCCGGCACCGATGGCCGCAAGATGTCGAAGTCGTATGGGAACACCGTAATGCTGACCGATCCGGAGCCGGTGGTGCGGCAGGAGCTGAAGACGATGGTGACGGATCCGGCGCGGGTGCGGCGGTCGGATCCGGGGAATCCGGATGTGTGTCCGGTGGGCGATCTGCACAAGATTTTCAGCGACAGAGCGACGATGGCTAAGGTGAATGAAGGCTGCCGGTCGGCGGGGATTGGGTGCATCGAGTGCAAGGGATGGGCTGCCGACGCTATCGTGAAGCTGTTGAACCCGATGCAGGAGAAGCGCCGGAAATTTGAGGAGAAACCGCGGGGCGCCTGGGATATTCTAGAGGCTGGGGCGGAAAAAGCGCGCAAGGTGGCCAGCGAGACGATGGACGATGTGCGCGCGGCGATGGGGATGTCGCTGGGGTATGAGGCGGCGAAGTAGTTCCGGAAGTCCTCACTTCTCACAAAAGACGCGAGAAATGGGGCACTCAGGGAAGGTGAACCGGCGGTAGGTTTGGCGCAGACGGAGTGCATAGGTCCTTCGCTTCGCTCAGGATGACAGGTTTAGCGGGTAATGACCGAAGAAGCAAAACTCGTTTCCAGCGGCGAACCAGCAGACTCCGTCTCCACGGCGATTGTTGCGGGCTCGCTTGCTGCAAAACCGGCGGCGAAGAAGGAAGAGAGCGATTCGCCGTTTGCCGTCGCGGTGGGCGATGTTTATGAAGGGCCTCTCGATCTGCTGCTGGATCTGATCCGGAAGCAGGACATTGATATTTATGACATCCCGATCGCGAAGATTACGGCGCAGTATCTGGCGTACGTGGAAAAGATTCGCGAACTTGATGTGAACGTTGCCGCCGACTTTATTTATATGGCGGCAGTGCTGATTCACATCAAGTCGAAGATGCTGCTGCCGCGCGATCCGCTGGCAACGACGGAGGAGCAGCAAGATCCGCGGAACGAACTGGTCAACCGGCTGCTGGAGCACGAGAAGTTCAAGTCGGCGGCGCAGATGCTTTTGCAGAAGCAACAGATTGAAGACGCGGTGCTTTCGAATCCGTCATTGAAGGAATTCATGGAGGCGGAGGGCACCGAACCGGAGATTGCCGCGGACGTGATTGATTTGGTCAAGACGTTCCAGCAGGTGCTGGAGCGGGTGCGGACGCGTCCGGTGCTCAATGTCGATGAGGAGACCGTCACCGTGGGGCAGATGATTGACTATCTGCGACGGCGGCTGTCGCTCGAAGACCGGCCCATCCGGCTGAAACAACTCCTGATGAGGATTCCGTCGCGGCAGGCGCTGGTGTGCATGTTTCTGGCGCTGCTAGAAATGGTGCGGCTGCAGGCGATCCAGGTGCGGCAGGAGAAATTGTTCGGCGAGATTGCGGTACGCAAGCACACGCACTTTGACGAGATCATGAACGAACAGTCGGCGGTGCGCGACGACTGGAGGTAATAGGCAGTTGCCAGTACCCAGTTGCCAGTAAAACAGGACTATGAGTCTTAAAGCTCAACTCGAAGCTATCATTTACGCGGCGGAAACGCCGATTACGCTGGAGCAGATCATCCAGCTCGTGAAGGAAACCGTGGTTGCTGACGGAGCGGCCGACGACGCGGAGATCAAGTCGCGCGTGCGGTCTTCTCTGGAAGAACTGGTCGGCGAGTACGGATCGCCTGAACACGGGATCGAGATTCGGCAGGTCGCGGGCGGATACCGGATGTCGACCAAGCCGGAGCAGCATGAAGTGGTGCGGGCATTTGCTAAGAGCCTGAAGCCGCCGATCCGGCTCTCACTGCCCGCGCTGGAAACTCTCGCCGTGATTGCTTACAAGCAGCCGGTTACCGTGCCGGAGATTAACGACATTCGCGGCGTGGATTCGGGCGGGGTGATTGGGACGCTGCTGGATCGCAAGTTGATCACGACCGCGGGGCGCAAGCAGGTAATCGGGCGGCCGATTCTGTATAAGACGACCAAGGAATTCCTGATGCGGTTTGGGCTGAAGGATGTGAATGAACTGCCCAGCATGGAGGAGTTCGAGAAGCTGGTAGCGGAGTCGTTTCAGGAAGAGTTGGTTCCGGCGGAGAGTGCGGCGCTGGACGCGAGCCAGCCGACGCAGAGCACAGAAGTGACGGGTTCGGAAACCGTCCATGAAGACGCCGCCACGGAAGAGAAGGCGGGCTGACGCGGCCCGGCCTGTGCCGTCCCCTTCGGGACTCGTTCGACTTTTTATTCGCGCCCCGGACTTACGTCCGGGGCTAATGGATGCCGCCCCTTCGGGGCTCTGAGTTTCGATAATGCCGCTTGAACGTCTGCAAAAGATCATCGCTGCTGCTGGAGTGGCTTCCCGCCGGACGGCGAAGAAATTGATTTCCTCGGGAGCCGTACAGGTCAACGGGACCGTTGTCACCGAACTGGGAAGCAAGGCCGATCCTGAGACCGACCACGTTCGCGTCAATGGGAAACTTTTGCACGGAGCACAGCGGCACCACTACCTTCTGCTCAACAAACCCAAGGGCTACGTCACGACGATGAGCGATCCGGAGAAGCGGCCCACCGTGATGGACTTGATTCGCGGCGTGAAGGGGCGCGTGTATCCGGTGGGACGGTTGGACTATGCCAGCGAAGGGCTGCTGGTGCTCACGAATGATGGCGAACTTGCGCATCGCTTGATGAAGGCCGCGTCTCATGTTCCGAAAACCTATGTGGTGAAAGTCGCGGGTACGCCGAAGGAAGAGGCGATAACCAAACTGCGAGCAGGAGTGTCGATCGCGACGGATGACGGCAAGCGCGTCAAGACTGGTCCGGCTTTGGTGCGCGTGGTGAAGGAAGCGGCCAATCCGTGGTACGAGATCACGCTGGTCGAGGGGCGGAACCGGCAGATCCGGCGCATGTTTGAAGCGGTCGGGCATCATGTGGAAAAGATCAAGAGGGTACGTTACGGACCGCTCACGCTGGATGTTCCGCCGGGCAAGTTCCGCTCGCTCACGTTGAAGGAAGTGGAGCGGCTGAAATCCGCCAGCAAGACTGGGGCGATGGGCAGTAAGCAATCCTTATCGTGAACATCCTTATTGTAACAATCAGTGTCGTGATCATTCATGTCATGATATGCGGCGAGCATGAGCCGATTCTTTGATCTGGTCTCGAAGCCGGCCCGCGAGATGGGCAGCTACCTGGCGAGCACGCCGTCGCGGGCCGCGGACGCTCAGCCGCGCCTGATCAAGCTCGATTCCAACGAAAATCCATTTGGTCCATCGCCGCGCGCGCTCGAAGCGATGAGGCTCGCGCTGGCGGCGGCACATTCCTATCCCGACGATGACTGCACCGAACTGCGGCGCAAGCTCGCCGCGCACCACGCCGTGCCCCAAGAACAGGTTCTGGTGACCGCGGGCTCGACGGCCATGCTGAGCCTGCTCTGCCACACGATGCTTGCGCCCGGATTGAACGCGGTGACCAGCGAACGGTCGTTCATCGTGTATGCGATGGCGGCGCACGCGACCGGAGCACAGCTGATCGAAACTCCGATGCGCGAGGACGGGTTCGATCTGGACGCGATTCTCAACGCGATCGACGAAGACACGCGCATTGTGTTTCTGGCGAACCCGAATAATCCCACGGGAACAATGATTGACGCCGACGCGGTCGACAAATTTCTTGGCGAGGTTCCGGGGCATGTCGTGGTGGTGCTCGACGAGGCGTACTACGAGTACGCGGTGCGCTTCGCGGCGCAGCGCAAGGTAGAGTACTCGCGGTCGCTGGACTACCTTCGACGAGGCGCTAGCGTGGTCGTGTTGCGAACGTTCTCGAAGGCGCACGGACTAGCGGGGCTGCGCGTGGGCTATGGCCTGGGCCCGGCGGAACTCGTGGCGTATTGCGCGCGCATGCGCGACACATACTCAGTGTCGTCAGTGGCGCAGGCGGCGGCCCTGGCGGCGCTCGACGATCAGATTCATGTGGGACGGACTGTCTCCAACAATGCCGCGCAGGCACAGATTCTGGGCGTGGGATTGTCGGAGTTGGGATACCGAGTGGTGCCGACGGCGGCGAACTTTCTGTATTGCGATGTGGGTGAAGACGCTTCCGGCTTTGCGGGCCGGCTGCACGGCGAAGGAGTCAGCGTTCGAGCACTCGGGATTTGGGGAGCGCCGAATTGCGTGCGCGTGAGTATTGGGACGCCGGAGCAGAATCAGGTTTTGCTGAGTGCGGTGCGGGAGGTTGGCGGGGTGTCGTAGCAAACGGGACGAAGAAATACGGCCACAGGGGCTGAAGCCCGTGACTCTTCTCGCTTTTACGCGGCCCTGGAAGGGCCGCTCCTCCACGGTCGTGCACGCTTTTCCGACGCGTGCCGAAGCCTGCTGCTAAGACGCGGGGATTCTGGCGGCGCCGTAGAGGCCGGCATCGCTGCCCAGCAAGGCACGGGTGATGATCGTCTTCTTCCGCGTGTAGTTGGCGATCTGGGCCGACGCGCCTTCCTTTTTGCCAAGAGGATCGTCGGGGGCAGTTGCGGCGTAGACCAGGGAACGCTCGCGCATTTCTGCGAACATTGCGGGAGCGAACGCGTCCCACGCACTCAGCACTCCGCCGCCGATTACGAACATGTCCAGGTTGAGAATGTTGACGAGATCGGCCAGCAGCATTCCCAGGGACACGCCAAAGCGATGGAAGATACGTTGAGCGTCTTCATTGCCCTGAATGGCGAGGTTGTAAATTGACTTGGCACTGAACTCGGCGTCGGAGCCGGCGGCTTTCGCAAGCGCGGGCGCCTGACCGGAGTCGATCGCTTCGCGGGCCATGCGCACGACCGCGGTCGCAGAAGCATAACGCTCAGCGCATCCGTGATTGCCGCATCCGCAGGGGACGCCGTTGGGCTCGATGGTGACGTGTCCAAACTCGCCGGCCATGCCATTCATGCCGTAGAAGATTTTCCCATTCAAAATGATGGCGCCGCCGATGCCGGTGCCCAAGGTGACCATCGCCATGTTGTCGGCGTCGCGGGCTGCGCCCAGCCACTTCTCGCCGAGGGCGGCGACGTTGGCGTCGTTCTCGAGAAAGACGCGGGCGCCCAGGCGGCGCTCGATTTCATCGCGCACAGGATAGTCAGACCAGCCGGGAAGATTGGCCGACTTGCGCATCATGCCGGTTTCCATGTCGATAATACCGGGGACACCGATGCCGGCGCCGACAAACCTGCCGGCGCCGCGATACTGATCGGTCAGGCGATGAATGGCGTCGCACATTTCGCCGATGACGTGGTCGCGGCCGAGGGCGACTTTGACGCCGAGAGTGATTTTTTCCAGAAGCTGGCCGTCGGTGCTGATGGCCGCGATGCGCAGGTTGGTACCGCCGAGATCGACTCCGATGGAAAAATCGGGCATGGGGAGAAGGGTATCAGAATCGCAGCGGGTTTTCTCAGGCTGGACACGTGGCGCATGCAAAAAGGCGAAACCACAAAGGACACGAAGTCACACGAAGGAAAACCTACATCTCAGCATTGTTATTTTTGGCATCTCGGGCAGTAGTGGCTGCTGCGGCCGGCGATCACGACTCGCTTGATCGGAGTCTTGCAGACGAGGCAGGGCTCGGACTCGCGGCCGTAGACGCGGTGCAGGAGCTGGAAGAATCCTTCTTCTCCGTCGGCGTCGACATAGTCGGAGATGGAGGAGCCGCCGAGGGCGATCGCTTCTTTCAGGATTTCTCTCACGGCGACGAAGAGCTTGCTGAGTTGGTCGCGCGTAATGGTAGATGCGCGGCGGCGGGGACGGATGCCGGAACGGAATAGAGATTCATCGGCATAGATGTTTCCGACGCCGCGGAGGAGTTTCTGGTTGAGCAACGCACTCTTGATGGGGGTCTTGCGACCGTGAAACAGGTTTAGGAAGCGGTCGAGATCGACTTCCAGAGGCTCGATGCCACCCGCGTCAAAGTCTGCGGCCCTCGCGACGCTGAGACGGCCAAAGCGGCGCGGGTCGACGAAACGTAGTTCCCTGCCCGAAGACAGGCGCAGGATGGCGTGGGTGTGCTTCGCCACTTCCGTTTGCGGTTCGCACACTCGCAGGCTGCCGGTCATGCCGAGGTGGACGATCCACTGGGATTTCTGGGGACTGGGGCGGACACTCTCGTTCGGCTGTGCCTGCACTTCCGATGGCGGCCGCGGTGACACGGCTTTTGAGTTCTTCGTCTTCCGACTGCTACCCCGGCTTTTCGCGGGCAGAGCCTGCCCTGAGCTTGTCGAAGGGAGTGCCCGCGCCACATGATTTTGTTCCAGGTCGAAGACTATGTGTTTGCCCATTCTCCGGACCGAAGCGATGCGGCTTTGCTCGAGGGCTGCAGCGATTTCAGATGCGGGAGATTTCAGCGGTTCCTTCTTTTGGCCTAGCCAGACGGATTCGACGACATCTCCGGTCACGCGTTTGGCGAGACCGCGGGCGATGGTTTCGACTTCTGGCAGTTCGGGCATCGGTTAGAGACCCAACATCAATAACCACAAAGGCCACGAAGGTACACGAAGGAAATCGCGATTCTTCGTGTCCCTGGCAGTTGAACCAGTAGGAGCTATTTCTTCAGGAACGTCCCCTGCTCGAGTTCTTTGAAGGCTTGCTGCAGGTCTTCCTGCGTGTTCATCACGATTGGACCATACCACGCTACGGGCTCTTCGAGCGGCTTGCCGGAGACTAAGAGGAAACGAATTCCGTCCTCGCCGGCTTGGACGGCGACTTCGTCGCCGCGATCGAAGACTACGAGTGAGCGGTTGTCCGCTTCTGTGGGAGGTTTCACGTCAGCCCATCCAACTCCCTCAGTTGGCACAGCCAGGGGAGCGGAAGCATTGCAGAATTTTCCGGATCCTGCGAAAACGTAGGCGAAGGCGTGGCGAGTGGTCTCGACCGGGAGAGTTTTTCTCTCACCGGGAGGCACCGACACGTCAAGGTAAATGGGGTCGGCGGCGATTCCGTCCACGGGGCCGGACTTGCCCCAGAAATTTCCGCAGACGATGCGGACGTGTGTGCCGTCGTCGTCGGTGACTTCAGGAATGTCGCCGGTCTTCACCTCCTGGTAGCGCGGCGCCGTCATTTTCAAAGCCGAGGGGAGGTTTGCCCACAGTTGGAAACCGTGCATGCGGCCGGTGGGGTCGCCCTTCGGCATCTCCTGGTGAATGATGCCCCTGCCTGCGGTCATCCACTGAACGTCGCCCGCGGCGATTGCGCCCTTGTTGCCCATGCTGTCGCCGTGTTCAACGCTTCCGGCGAGAACGTAGGTGATGGTCTCGATGCCGCGGTGCGGATGCCATGGGAAACCCGCAAGATAGTCCTCGGGAATATCGTTGCGAAAGTCGTCGAGGAGGAGGAAAGGATCGAAGTCGTGGGTGTTGCCGAAACCGAAAGCGCGGCGCAGATGGACTCCTGCGCCTTCGAGAGTGGGCTTGGACTTGATGAGCCGCTTGATGGGTCGAATGGACATGGTGGCCTCCGGCAAACCCGTGCGTGTCTAAGGTACTGCGAGAAACTATTTGATGCACGTGGGAGCCTTCTGGAGGCTAGAGGTCGATTCGGAGCATAACACCCGGGTCGGCGCCCGGCGGCAGCGCAGCGGCGCTGTGTTATAAATCTCGCACATGCCGAGCGCGCAGCAAGGGTCGATCCGCCTGTTTCGCTTCTCTGGAATCGATGTGTTCCTGCATTGGTCGTGGTTTCTGGTGGCCGCGTTTGAAATCAGCACCCGAGGGAGAAGTTATTCCTCCGTCACCTGGAACGTGCTGGAGTATCTGGCGCTGTTTGTGATTGTGCTGCTGCACGAGTTTGGCCACGCGCTGGCTTGCCGGCAAGTTGGAGGAACGGCGAACCGGATCATGCTGTGGCCTCTCGGCGGAGTGGCATATGTGGACCCGCCACCCCGGCCGGGCGCCACACTCTGGAGCATCGTGGCCGGGCCGCTGGTGAATGTGGTACTCCTGCCGGTGTTGTGGGCACTCGTCAGCGTGAGCCGATCGTCCGGGTTAGCGGCGGCAAATCCGGATGTCTATGAGCTACTGCTGGCTGTGCAGTGGATCAACGGACGACTGCTGATCTTTAACATTCTTCCCGTCTACCCTCTGGATGGCGGACAGATTCTGAGATCTCTGCTCTGGTTTGTGCTAGGACGCGCCCGCAGTTTGACTGTGGCGACGATCCTGGGCTTGCTCGGCGCCGTGGGGTTTGCGGGTCTCGCCATCTGGCAGCAATCGGTTTGGCTTGGAATTATCGCTTTCTACATGGTGTCGAACTGCTGGGGCGGATTTCGACATGCGCAGGCATTGTCGCGTGTGGCAAAGCTGCCGCGCCGGGACGGGTTTGCGTGTCCGAGTTGCAAGACAGCGCCGCCGATTGGGGATTTCTGGAAGTGCGGCCGGTGTGGGCAGGGATTCGACACGTTCCAAAGCCACGCCGTCTGCCCGCACTGTGGGGCTCAGTATCCTGTGACGAAGTGCCTGGACTGTGGGGCGGTGCATCCGATGAGCGAGTGGGCGGTTTCGGCGCTTGCGCCTTCGAACCTGTAGCGGTCCTGACGAAACATCTCCCAGGCGAGCAGTGCGACCACAGGGGCTAAAGCCCGCCTTGGTCTTGGGTTCCCTACGCGGCGCTGGAAGCGCCGCTCTTCTACGGTGGTATGCGGGTCACAGTTCCCGCCGCAGCCAAAGCGGCGGTTGAAGCCAGTAGAATCCCGCGCCTTTGACGGCATCGCTGAGACGAAGCCCTGATACGAATCGTTGCCCCGGCCTGTGGCCTTATAATCCCCGAAGCGGCTGAGTCCGCGGAGGAGGCGGCGTGGGCGCGTGGGGGACCGGAAGCTTTGAGAACGACGACGCTGCGGGTTGGCTTGCAAACGTGGGTGCCATTACCCCCGACGGTCTGACGCAAATATTGCTTCAGGCTGCGGACAATCCTGGCTATCTTGAGGCGGCCCCCGCCGGGATCGCGGTTGCGGCTGCCGAGGTCGTCGCCGCCTTGAACGATGCGCCCGCCCAGGGAGTGCCAGCCCAGATTGTCGAATGGACGAAGAAGAATCGGCAGGCGTCCACTCCGGAACTTAGGGCTCTGGCGGTTCGAGCGTTGGAACGGGTGCGGAGAAATTCTGAAGTTAAGGATCTGTGGCTGGAAGCCGACGGGTTGAACGACTGGATTGCAGCGATACAGGATCTGCAGGCGAGGTTAGGCAGCTAGGGCTGCGCTCATAGATGGAGGCTGGGACGCGCGAGCAGTCTGCTAGTCTTTCAGAGGAACCACGGCGCTGCCGTCGCGGCAGAGGGTGGCGACTCGCTGCAGGTCGCCGTTGGCGCGGGGGACGGTCATGACCGGACCGTAGCAATACACCGCATGGCCGCTGGCGGCAAAGTACCAGCGTCCGCCCTTGGAGCGTTTGGTTACCTGAGTGGTGGGCTGCCGCAGGGGCTTCGGCGGCGCCAGTTGGGCGACGGGCAGACTTAACAACAAGGCTAGGGTCAGGACCTTCATTATCTTCCTGGGACTTTCCGCTTTCTACTCTCACAGAACCGTACTGCTGGCACAACTCAAGTCTGAGATCGTGGTCTTAGATCACGATCAGCGCCCGGCGATCGTCCATCAGGTCTGACGCCGGCTTCGATGGCACCTGGAACTGCGGCTTCTGTCTTTCCGTCTGGTTCTGCGTACGATGTTGTGGTACCGCCTGGGAAGACGGGGCTTGTTTCGTTGGAGCCTGGGTTGACGGGTACTGGGTCACTGGAACCTGTTTATTGGCCGACGGAGTCTGGCCGTGGCGCTGCGCATCCGCCACAGTTGTGCCCTGTTGAGCCCTCGTCTTCATGGCCGACAATTCGGTGCTGTCGCGGAACAGCTCGCGAATCAGAGCGCGCTGCGATTCAATGGTCGCGCCCTGCTCCACAATCAGCATAGTCATCAAGCCATAGGAGATCAGGAACAGCACGGTCAACAGGGGCAACCAGCCGTGTTTCTTGGGAGTAGCCGGAGCATCTATCGTCGGTTCGGCGGGTACGGCGGCGTTTTCGAATAAGGTCGTCAAGTGGCACTCCGGTCGTTGCCCCAAGCGGGCAGGCACAAGTGGAATTGCACCCAGCGAGCCAACGGCCGACCTCTGATTAAGTGGCTGATAACAAGGCGGTTAGCAGCCACCGACTGGGAAGGGGGAAACGGGAGAAGTGCAACTCGCTGCACATAATGAGTAACTGGGATTTGCTGCGGCCCAGGCCCCAGATCGGCCAAATCGCTTGTCTGGCACGGCTTTTCGCGTCGCGCTTATCGAGAGCAGCGCGAGGAAACTGCCTGTTTCTGTCCCGCAATGGGTTCCATCGAGGTTACTGCGGTTACTTTTCGGGAAGGCCCAGAACCTCCTAACATCGTTTCCAGGACAGTTGGAATCTATCTTTCTCAGGGACCTCCAAAACATGCACGTACTGCGCCCTGTCGTTCTGTTCTTGCTCCTCTCGTGCTGCGTTGTGCCTTTAGGAACGGCACAGAGTCCGTCATCATCTGCGGGAGCGCGGCAGGTCGTCCGAAAGACGCTGCCCACGTATCCAGAGATCGCGAGACGGATGAACCTCACGGGTACCGTGAAAGTGCTCGCCACCGTCTCAGCGGACGGAACGGTGAAGGACGTCCAGCCCGTGGGTGGCAGCCCAGTGCTCATCCAGGCGGCTGAAGAAGCCGTCCGCAAGTGGAAATTCGCCCCGGCCACCGCTGAATCCAAGGAGCTACTCGAACTGCGGTTCGAAGCGCCGTAGGATTGTCTTGCGGCCGTCTTGCCCAGAACCCTACTTACCCAGGACCAGCTTGGCGATGGTCGCCAACTGCATGTTCGACGTGCCTTCGTAGATCTTGCCGATCTTGGCGTCACGCCAGTATTTCTCCACAGGATAATCTTTGGTGAATCCGTAACCGCCGTAGATTTCGATGGCAAGCGAAGTCACGCGCTCGGCGACCTGGGAGGCGAAGAGCTTGGTCATGGCGGCTTCTTTGACGAAGTTCACGCCGGCGTCTTTCATGCGCGCGCAGTTGTAGACCATGAGGCGGGCCGCCTCAATCTCGGTGGCCATTTGCGCGATCTGGAACTGAATGCCCTGAAATTCGGCGATGGCTTTACCGAACTGCTTGCGTTCGACGGCATACTTGCAGGCAAATTCCCAGGCGCCGCGGGCCAGGCCTATCATTTGCGCGCCGATGCCAATGCGACCCTCGTTTAGGGTTTCGATCGCGATCTTGTATCCCTTGCCGGGTTCGCCCAGCACGTTCTCTTTGGGCACGCGGCAGTCTTCGAGAATCAGTTCGCAGGTCGATGATGCGCGGATGCCGAGTTTGTCTTCCTTCTTGCCCACGGTAAATCCGGGGAAGTTCTTGTCGACCAGGAATGCCGTGATGCCTTTGTATCCGGCGCTGGGATCGAGCGTGGCGAAGAGCACGAACAATCCTGCTTCTTTGGCGTTCGTGATCCAGAGCTTGCGGCCGTTGAGTACGTACTCGCTACCTTTGAGTACGGCGCGCGTCTGCAATGCGAACGCGTCTGAGCCGGAACCGGCTTCGCTGAGAGCATAGGCGCCTACGGTCTCGGTGGCCATCTTCGGAAGGTAGCGCTTCTTCTGCTCTTCATTGCCCCATCGCAGCAATGCGTTGTTGACCAGCGTGTTCTGCACGTCGACGATGACGCCGGAGGAAGCGTCCACGCGCGAGAGTTCCTCGACAGCCAGGATCGCCTCGAAAAACTTCGCGCCGCCTCCACCGTACTGCTCGGGAATCTCGATGCCCATCAGGCCCAGTTGAAAGAAGTCATGGATGAGGTCTTTGTCGAAGACGCCCTTCTCGTCCATCTCCTTCACCAGAGGACGAATCTTTTCGTCGGCGAACTGGCGGATGTTGTCGCGGAAAAGAATTTCGTCTTCGGTGAGGGTGGTCAACGGGGCGGACGGGGCGGCTTGCAGCGTGGTCTCAGGCATGGAAACACCTTCAAAATACTTTAGGACGGCAACGTCGTAATTTTAGCACCGTGGAAAATTAGGCCGAGGAACACAGCTCGCAGATTTCCAGGTCACTGGGGAAACCTATACTTCTTCCTTTCGAATTGTAATTTTCGTTCCTCTGCTTTTGCTTCGTCGCCGTCGGCGCAGGACAGTGTCCGATATTCAACGCTTCCCAAGTTCTTAAGAACATACTCGCGCTTGTCCTTATTGTTCCGCTTGCCGCGTCCCAGTTTTTCTGGTAGCAAGGACGTCATACGGTAGGCTACGTTGATGCCTCTGCCATAAAGAATTAACTTGCGACCGTTGCGAAGCTCGTAGCAGCCAGGTCCAAAGGGAGCCACGAGAATCCCATGCTGGTGGGGATCGGGAAACAGCCGCCATTTCGACCATTTCATCGGGACCTTGCCCTGGGATGTTTGCGCTAACGTGGACGCGAATGGACCAGCTTCAGTCCATCCGCCTGCAGAATGCGTTTGATCTGGCTGCGGGCATGCACCGACCACGGGCCTGAGGTGTCGAGCTTGACATAGGCCTGCCAGTGTTTGAGCGCCTTGCGAGGTTCACGGAGCTTTTCATAGGCCAGCGCCAGATTGTAGTGAGCGTCGGCGTAGGTCGGAGCCAGTTGCAGGGCCGTCTTGTAGGTCTGAATCGCATCCTTCACGCGGCCAGTCTCGTCGAGGACATTGCCCAGATCGAAGTAGGCGAGGGCATAGCGCGGGTCGGCTTCAATGGCCTGACGGTAGTGCTTCTCGGCGAGGCCAAAATCCTGGCGGTTGTAGTACAGCGTGCCCAGATTGATGTGAGCCGCGGCGTGCGTGGATTCAATCTCGAGCACTTTGTGATACGCGGCGATGGCCTCAGCCTGGGTGCCAGGATCTTCTTCCAGCGCGATGCCGCGCGCAAACCACGCCGTAACCTCGTTCTCGCGCGGACTGATCTCGGCCTTTGGCACGGGAGTGCTGGTCACAACTTTTTCGCGTTCGGAAAAGTCCATGAGGAACTGGCCGGCGATCGGCTCCAGCAACCGACCCTCGTGGCGGAAGGCCACGCGGTGCTTCGCAGTCGACCACGCTCCGGCTTCGAGCAACGGCTTCTCCACGCCGGAAGCCTGCTTGCGCATCGCCTCAAGTGACTGGCGAATCACCGCCGGACGCACGCTCATAGCGCACAGATCGCGAACCTTCTTGATTTCCAGCAGATCGGAAAAGGAGTAAGTTTCCGCAGACGGTACCAAGGCGTTCCGCTCCCAGTTGGCTAACTGGCGCGGCGTGATGTGCAGAATCCTCAGTAAATCAGTTCGACTGTACACGGCAATACACAAGCTCCTGCGGCGCGCGAGAACATCCACGTCTATTATCTTTAACTTGCGGCGACAAACGCAACAGCAAACGGTGTGGAAGGCTGTGGAGAACCTGGTTGATTCATATGCAGCGGGAATGGTGCAAAGGCAGCTGGGGACGGGGGGATTGCCGGGCTTGGGCGGCTGGTCGACGGAAAGCCGAAAAATCCCCACTTCTCGCAAAGAACGCGAGAAATGGGGCACCCCGGGCATTGCTGATTTCCGCCTAGACCGCGACCACTGCCGCCTGGTAGTCCTCGTAGGTGCCCTTGAAGTCGGTGATCTTGTGGTCGTTCTCGAAGTGCCAGATGCGGGTGGCGACTTCGTCGATCAAATCGTGATCGTGGGTGACGAGGAAAACCGTCCCATGATAGCGCTGCAAGGCGATGTTCAGCGCGTTGATCGATTCGAGATCGAGGTGGTTCGTGGGTTCGTCCAGCACAAGTACGTTCGGCTTCTGCAGCATCAGCTTGCAGAAGAGCAGGCGCGCGGCCTCTCCGCCGGAGAGGACGCTCGTAGACTTCGTCGCTTCATCGCGGGCGAACAGCATCTGCCCGAGGATTCCGCGCAGTTCCTCGTTCACGGCTGCCCCGTCCCATTGATGCAGCCAGTCCAGCGCGGTCATGCCGCCAGCGATGAGGCTGCGGTGATCTTGCGCGAAGTAACCGATCGAGGCCTCGTGCCCCCACATAGCTTTGCCGGAGTCGACGAAGGGGCCGTCGTAGCCACTGGTCTTGCGTAGCTCGGCGTCGGGCGTGGTTGGAGAATTTGCCAGCAGGGCGTTCAGCAGCGTGGTCTTCCCTGCCCCGTTGCGCCCCATGAGCGCGATGCGTTCGCCACGCGTGATGCTGGCGGTGAAATCGCGAATGACTTGCTTGTCGCCGTACGCTTTGCCCAGATGCTCGATTTCGAGGATGTGCTTGCCCGAGGGGCGCTTCTGCTCAAACTTGATGAACGGCCGCTGGATGTTGGACTTGGCCAGTTCTGTCACCTGCAGGCGTTCGACTTCTTTGCGGCGGGATTGTACCTGGCTCGAGCGTGTTCCGGCCGCGAAACGCGCGATGAATTCATTCAACTGCGAAATCTTCTTTTCGCGCTGCGCATTTTGCGATTCGATCTGAGACCGGACCTGCGTCTTGGCCACGACCATGTCGTCATAGGTGCCGGTGTAGGTGATGATGGTTTCGTAATCGATGTCGGCGATGTGGGTGCAGATACTGTTGAGGAAATGGCGGTCGTGCGAGATGGCGATGACGACGCCGTCGTAGACGTTGAGAAATCCCTGCAGCCAGTGGATCGAATCCAAGTCGAGGTGGTTCGTAGGTTCGTCAAGCAGCAGAGCCTGCGGATGCCCGAACAGGGCTTGCGCCAGGAGCACCCGGACTTTTTGTCCGCCTTGCAGTTCGCCCATCTTGCGGGTGTGCAACTCGTCGGGAATGTCGAGACCTTGCAGCAAAATGGAGGCGTCGCTCTCGGCGGTGTAGCCGTCTTCTTCGCCGACAATGCCTTCGAGTTCGCCGAGCTTCATGCCGTCGGCGTCGGTGATTTCGGGCTTCTCGTAGATGGCGTCGCGCTCTTGCATGGCCGCCCACAGGCGCTTGTTGCCCATGATGACGGTGTCGATCGCGGAATAGGCGTCGAAAGCGAACTGGTCCTGGCTCAGTACGCCGAGTTTGCGCGGGCGGACGACCGTGCCTTTTTGCGGCTCCAGTTCGCCGCTGAGCAGATTCATGAATGTCGATTTTCCGGCGCCGTTGGGCCCGGTCAGGCCATAGCGCTTGCCCGGCGTGAACGCGGTGGAGACTTCATCGAACAGTATTTTGGCGCCGTAGCGCATGGACACATTGGTAACTGAAAGCATGGTTTCTTTTGTAACTTCTTCAGGGACTGCGGGGAATTCCGCCAAGACGGTGCGCAGCTGGTGATATCAGGATATCATGCGCACGTCGTATTACGGCTGTCGCAGAGACACGTATCCTCAGATGGCTCGGCGGGACGACGTCTGAGAGCGGTCTCCTACATCTTCGTGTTCGCAATCGCTTCCGGCACGGCAACGAAGCCTTTCAGCACAATCTCTTCCGACGATCGTCCGACGAGAATGCCGAAGGTTCCGGGGGCGATGCGCCACTGCTTTGCGGCTGGATCAAAGTAAGCGAAAGCGCGCGCGTCGAGATTGATCGAGATGTGTTTCGTCTCTCCGGGCTGAAGTGCGACCTTCGCGAAACCCTTCAACTCTTTTGCGGGACGGGCGATCTTCGAATGATCGTCAGCCACGTAGACTTGAGCGAGGTCGGCTCCGGCGCGGTCCCCGGTGTTGGTGAGGTCAAAGGAAACAGTGTAGAGAGCTTCTGGCGCGCCCCCAGCCGGAGCAACCGACAGGTTGGCGTACTTGAACGTCGTATAGGAGAGACCGTAGCCGAACGGGAACAGCGGCTTCACGTTGTTGTGTTCATAGCCGCGGTAGCCGACGAAAACTCCTTCTTCGTAAACGACGCGGTTGGTGTCGCCCTCAAGATAGTAGTTCGCAAATGACGGATTATCTTCGCGACGGCGCTCAAATGTCGCTGGTAGGCGGCCGGAGGGATTTACAGCTCCAAAAAGAATCTCGGCAAGGGCGGTGCCTCCCTGCTCCCCCGGATACCACATCTCGATGTAAGAGGGAATAAGATCGAGCCAGTTCCCGGGATCGACGTTTCCGCCTGAGGTGACCGCAACTATTGTTTTCGGGTTCGCGGCGCAGAGTTCGCGAATCAGTTCTTCCTGGCCGAAGGGCAGGTCGAAAGTGCGGTCGGAGCCTTCCGACTCGCTGTCGGGATCGAATCCGGCGGCGATAACGACCACGTCCGCCTTAGCGGCGAGAGTTTTCGCGGCATCGCTTACCAGTTTGCGCTGATCTGCAATGCCGACACTCAGCGAGCCTCCGATGGGAGAACTCTGGAAATCCTCGACCACAACCTTGTGCGGACCGGCAGCGAACTGTAACGTGACGTGGGGCTGCAGAGCTCTCGCGATCTTCCAATTGTCAATCACGAGCTTGTCGTCGACGTACACGCGGTTGCCATTTCCTTCGCCAAAGCCTTGCAAAGCGATTTCGTAAGGACCGGTCTCGGCGGCCATGTAGTAACCCGTCCAACGGCGGGACGCTTCGTGCTTTTTCCCGGACGCAAACAGGGCAAGCGCCGCCTCAAAATCGCTGGCAAGACTCTCCCAGGTCGTGCCGGTCACGTTGATGTGCTTCACCGTCTGAGTCGATTTCGGAGAACCTGCGAGTTCGGCGTTGCCAAACGTTTCCAGCTTCAGGCCACGCTCTCCGTTCTGACGAGCAGTCATGAACTCCGTGGAGCGGGCAATGTCAGACAGGGTAGGCAGGCCGCGTTCGTAGTAGACGGTGGTCGAAGAACCGAGAAAATCGCTGATGCCCTGAAGCACAGTCACCGGCGCGAAGGGAACCGCGCGGGCGCTTCCGCCACCCACGATCTGCGCGGGATAGGCGTCGGGCCCGACCACGAGAACTGACTTCGTGCTGGCCTTGTCGAGGGGAAGCAACTTGCCATCATTTTTCAGCAGCACAAGGCTTTCGCGCGCGGAGTCGAGTGCCAATTGATGATTCTGCTGGCTGTAGGTCGACAGTGACAGGTCCGTCTGATCGCGGTCGAGCCAGCCGAAGCGCACAGCGGTTTCGAGAATGTGAGTAACCTTCTCGTCGATGGTCGCGGTCTTGACGCGGCCGTCTTTCACCGCGGGAAGAAGATCCTTCGCGTTCATGAAGGCGCCGTTGGGCATTTCGAGATCGAGCCCCCCGTTGGCTGCGGCAACACCGTCGTACGTTGCGACCCAGTCGGACATCATGACGCCGTTGAAACCCCAGTCTTTGCGAACTATGTCGGTATTGAAGTAGCCGTTCTGCGTCATATGCTGGCCGTTGGTGAAGTTGTAGGAATCCATGATGGCGCCCACGTGGGCGCGCTTCACCGCCGCTTCAAAGGTGGGAAGATAGATTTCGCGCAGCGTGCGTTCGTCGACAACGGAGTTGGAATCATGACGGAGAAACTCTGAGTTGTTGCCGAGAAAATGTTTGATGGTCGCGCTCACGCCCTGGCTCTGCATGCCCGTGATGTAGCCCACCGCCACCGTGGAACTCAGGAATGGATCCTCCCCGAAGTATTCGAAATTGCGGCCGTTGATGGGCTGGCGGTAGATGTTTACGCCGGGCCCAAGCATGAAGTGAATGCCGCGGGCGCGCGCGTCTTTACCGATTCCAGCGCCAACTCGTTCGGCGAGAGCCGGGTTCCAGGAGGCTGCCAGGCCAATGCCAGCGGCGTAGACCGTCGAAGGAAAGCCGGAGTTCGCGCGGACACCGATGGGACCGTCCGACATCTCGAACGCCGGCAGATGGAGCCGTGGCACGGCGCGGATGGCGAAGCCAGTGCCCCCGATGTAGTCAATCTTCTCATCGAGGGTCATCTGCTGAACGAGGGCAGCGGCTTTTTCGCGGGCTGCGTCGTTCGACTGCCCAAAAAGCTGAAATGAAACAAAAAAGATTACGGCAAGAACGGAAACGATGTGGTTCAGTCTCGATTTCATTTGGGCTCCGTGTGCCCCTTGATATCACGGGAAAGGGCACGACAAATCGAGGCGGATTATATCGAAGAGCGGGCCCGGAGTCTGTGATCCCGGGCCTCGGTTGTCGTGAGACTCAGTTGTGCTGGGCTGCGCTGGCCTCGACCAACTGTTGCACCGGCGAAGCCACCATGAGAAGCAGGTCGGCGATCGGCTTTTTGGCCTGCTCGATCAGAGCGAGTTGCTGCGTCCTCCACAAATCCGGCGCAGGCTGGGCCTTGTCGAGATAGTCGAGAGCTTGCAGACCGGCCGCGCCAAGCGCAGAAAGATTCTGCGACACAGGCACATCCTCCTGCAGAAGATACGATTGATCGAGCAAGGGATGCAGCCGGGCATCGTTATCCCGCCAAGCCGTGAGCGAGGCGCGGATCTGCGCCTCCGCAGCCTGGTCCTTGTAGCCGCTCTGCGCGAAGGCTTGCACGAGATCGCCGAAGTGGCGTGCCGCGTCGCTCTCTGGATAGACTGCATCGATCATGCGGGTCAGAGGCGCGTGGAAATCGATGGGGCCCTTGGAATCGCTCCAACGGTTGTAGTCCTTCACCGGCTCAACAACATCGGCGAGAGCGCGCAGCGGCGTAATGTCCGCATTCCCCGCCATGCGATGCAGCATGTGCATCCGGGCGGACCGGTGAGTTAGACCCAGGAATTCGAGGTCGAGGCTCACGGCGTTGAGTCTCGTGGACATCGAGGCGACGTCTGTGACATTCTGCGGAGACCACAGCCGCTCAGCAATCACCGCATTGCGCGGCCAGATGTGCGAATCGATATTTTCGGGAGTGACCCACTCCGCCCACTGACAGGATTCACCGCCGAGAATGCGGCTCTTCTCTTCAGGAGTCAGAGCCGCGGCCGCATCAGTCGTTGTTATGGTCATCGGATCGACGGCATAATGCCGCGCCGCCGGCCACATTAGGTCGAGGTAGTATCCGGAGGAAAGCAGGCCGCTGTAGCCCCGTTTCGCGGCAGCGGCCAACGACTGCTGCCCGCGCCACGATTGCACAACAATCGCCTTCGGCAAATCAGGATGAAGGATCTCGTCCCAGCCGACCATCGTTTTGTGATTCTTGGCCAGGATCTTCTGCAAGCGCTGGTTGAAGTAGGCTTGGATATCCTGATTGTTCTTCATGCCATGGGCGTGGATGAATGTCTGAATCTGCGGATTGGCGTCCCACTGCTTGCCGTCGACCTCGTCGCCTCCAATGTGGAAATAGACGTCGGGGAAAAGCTTGGCCATTTCCGCGATGAACTTTTCCAGAAACTTGTAAGTCGACTCGCGCGTGGGATCCATGATCGGATCAATGTATGGACCTGGGCCGCCGCCTTCCAGCGTGTAAGGGCCGGAACCGCTGGACAGCTCGGGATATCCCAGGAACCATGAACGGCTGTGCCCCGGTATATCGAACTCAGGAATCACACGGATGCCGCGATCATGCGCGTAGGCGATGAAGTCGCGGATTTCTCCCTGCGTATAGAACAAGCCGTCCGATCCCATTGCGGTCAGCTTGGGAAATTGCTTGCTCTCGACGCGGAATCCCTGGTCGTCGGAAACGTGCCAGTGCAGGACGTTCATCTTGACGGCGGCCATTCCGTCGAGGTTGCGTTTGAGCACGTCGATGGGAATGAAGTGGCGGCTCACGTCGATGAGCAGGCCGCGCCAGGGGAAGCGCGGCTGATCTTTGACGGTGACGGAGGGGACGGCGAACCCGGTGGGAGTGATCTCGACGAGCTGAAGAAATGTCTGCAGACCGCGCAGCGCGCCGAGCGATGTGGATGCCGTGAGCTTCGCGCCGGAGTCGGCGACGATCAATTCGTAGGATTCATCGTCACCGAGTTTCTGGATTGCGGCGCGGCCGTGGTCGGCGTGGATTTGCAGGGTCGGAGCAGAGCCGGCTTTAGGGCGAAACGGAATTCCAGTTTGCCGTGAGAGCCGGGTTTGGAATCTTTGGACTTCGCGGTCGAGGGATGCGTCGTGCGAGCCGGTGACCGCGACCGAGAACGATTGAGTGATCGCGAGTTGTCCTGCGCCCGGCTGCACGCTGGCGGGCATCGGCATGAGGTTGAGCTGCGGTTGGGACTGCGAAACAGCAAAGGCAGTCAGAATCAGAACAAAACTCGTCGACGCAAGACCGCGCATAAAGTTCACCTGGAGTAATTTGGGCGGGACAGCTCCTATATTAAAACGTTTCAGTAAAACACGCGCCGACCTGCATTGCCTCTCGCATTTAAAGTCGGGTCAGTGCCCGCCGCCCAACTCGCGCACGATGCCACCCACAAACTGTTTCGCATCACCGAACAGCATCAGCGTTTGATCCAGGTAGTACAGCGGGTTGTCGATGCCGGCGAAGCCCGGGCTCATGCTGCGCTTGATGACCATTACGGTATGCGCTTTGTCCACGTCGAGGATGGGCATGCCGAAGATAGGGCTCGACTGATCGGTGCGGGCAGCGGGATTGGTCACGTCGTTGGCGCCGATGATCAGGGCGACGTCGGTCTGCGGGAAGTCGCCGTTGATCTCGTCCATTTCGATGAGGCGGTCGTACGGGATATCGGCTTCAGCGAGCAGCACGTTCATGTGGCCGGGCATGCGTCCGGCGACCGGGTGGATCGCGAAGCGAACTTCGACGCCTTTCTTGGTAAGCATGTCGTAGAGTTCGCGCACTTTGTGCTGCGCCTGCGCCACGGCCATGCCGTAGCCGGGAACGATGACCACCTTGTTGGCGGCCGCAAGAATCGCGGCGGCTTCTTCCGGCGTGGCGCTGCGCACGGGCTTCGCTTCCTGCCCCGCGGCGGCGGAAGCCTGCACCTGACCGAAAGCGCCGAACAAAACGTTGGTGAATGAACGGTTCATCGCCTTCGACATAATGATGGAGAGGATGAGACCGGAGGATCCATCGAGTGCGCCGGCGATGATCAGCAGCTTGGAGTCGAGCACAAATCCCATGGCGGCGGCGGAGAGGCCGGCGTAGGAGTTCAAAAGCGAAATTACCGTCGGCATGTCGGCGCCGCCGATCGGGATGACCAGCAGGACTCCGAAGATCAGAGACACGCCGACAACTATTGGGAAGAACACTTTCGCTTCGGGATGCAGCACGAGGTAGACAGCGCTTCCGATGGCCACCACGAACAGCAGGAAGTTGACGAAGTTCTGACCTTTATAGGTGATGGGGCGTTGCGGAAGGATCTCCTGCAGTTTGCCCGCGGCCATCAAACTGCCGGTGAAGGTCAAGCCTCCGAGGATGACTTCCATCGACAACACGGACATCATGAACTTTTCGACGTGGGGTGTGCGCAGATAGAACTCGGCGGTGCCGACCAGCGTGACGCAGAGCGCGCCGAAGGCGTGGCTGAGGGCGGTCCGCTGCGGGACGGCGGTCATCTGCACCATGCCGAGCGGGATGCCGATACCAGAGCCCAGCACGAGCGCGATGATGATCCATTTGTAGTCGACGATGCCGTGATGGAGCAGTGTGCCGCCGATGGCCAGCACCATGCCGATTTCCCCCGCCAGAATGCCGTGGCGGGCGGTGGCGGGAGAACTCATCCACTTCAGCGAAAGAATGAAGAGGGCGCTGGCGATCAGGTAGATGATTTCGATGACGTACTGACTTCCGGCAAACTCGGTCATGATTTCGGCTCAGTTATTTCTTTACCGGACGGCTGGTCTTGAACATCCTCAGCATGCGGTCAGTGATGAAGAATCCGCCAACCACGTTGCTGGTCGCAGCTACGATCGCGATCACACCGAGGACCGTCGCGAACGTACTCTTCTTTTCGCCTACAAGAACAATGGCGCCGACCACCGCGATCGCGTCGAGGGCGTTGGTCAGCGACATGAGCGGCGTATGCAGCAGAGGCGAAACGTGGCGGATGACTTCGAATCCGATGAAGGCCGCCAGCATGAATACGAAGAGTGCGTCGATCAGGTTGGTGTTCATAGCTTGACCCCAGTTCTCGGTTCGCTTTCTTTCTCCCGTCATCCGAGCGGAGTGGCTGCTTCGCGAAGCAGCCACGAAGTCGACGGATCGCTACCAGCCCTGCGGCGGCTCGACTAGTGCAAGGCGTTCTTACCGTGGTCCGTACAACGTACCGTGAGAACGCCCAACAACAAAACGAATGCTCAACACAAAGCAGGGATCCTTCGACTGCGCGAGAGTTCGCTACGCGGACTCTCGCTTCGCTCAGGATGACAATTTTATAAAGAGCACTGACGGCACGGCTGAAGCCGTGCCCTTCCCAAAAACAAACCGTTGCAAGGCGCCGCGAACCGCCCTATCCACCCGCCGGCACCAGCGCGGGCATTTTGAAGAAATCGCGGACGCGGGCGTTTACGACTTCTCCGCCGTTGGTGATCATGGTCTCGCGAGTGATCTCGTCCTGCAGGTTCAGTTGCAGTTTACCGTCCTTCACCATGTACAGAAGGAACGTCGTGAGGTTGCGGGCGTACATCTGGCTGGCATGGTATGGGACGCTGGTGGCCAGGTTGATGGCGCCGATAATCGTGACCCCGTGCACTTTCACGGTCTCTCCAGTGCGCGTGAGTTCGCAGTTGCCACCGCGCTCGGCGGCGAGGTCGACGATTACCGAACCCGGGGCCATTCCTTTCACCATGTCTGCGGTGATCAGCACCGGGGACTTCTTGCCGGGGATGACTGCGGCGGTAATAACTACGTCGCTCTCCGCGACCACGCGGGTCAGAAGTTCTCTCTGTCGGGCGTAGAAAGTTTCGTCCTGCGCGGTGCCGTAGCCGCGGGCGTCCTGGGCGTTCTGGGCTTCGATGGGGAGTTCGACGAAGCGTCCGCCGAGGCTCTGCACTTGCTCTTTGGCGGCGGGACGCATGTCATAGGCGGAAGCCACTGCTCCCAAGCGGCGAGCGGTTGAGATGGCTTGCAATCCGGCGACTCCCGCGCCGATGACAAACACGCGCGCGGGCGTGATCGTTCCGGCGGCGGTGGTCATCATGGGAAAAATTCGCGGCGAAGTTTCGGCGGCAAGCAGCGTGGCTTTGTAGCCGCAGATCGTGCCCATGGAGGAAAGCGCGTCCATGCTCTGGGCGCGCGTGGTGCGGGGCATGAGTTCCACGGAAAAAGCGGTGACACCCGCCTGGGCAATCTGCTGAACTACTTCTGCGGAACCAAGAGGCCGCAGGAATCCGATGAGCGCCTGCCCTCGGCGCATCAGAGGGAGGTCGGCTTTGCCGGTGATGTCGTTCGAGCCGTAGCACAGCACCTGCACGACAATGTCGGCGGTGCCGAATACGGTGGCGCGATCGGGCACAATCTTCGCACCCTTCTCGACGTAGGCTGCGTCGGGGTAGCCAGCCTGCTCTCCAGCCCCGGCTTCCACGATGACCTCGAGGCCTGCTTTGACGAAGTTGGGAATCGCGACGGGCACGAGCGCAACACGACGCTCTCCGGGATAGCTTTCTTTCGGAACTCCAACGATCACGCGGCTTCGTCCTTTCCGTGCCGATCAGCCCATCTTGCGGTCTCGGCGTTTCCGGGAGTGCCCGGATGTGAGCGGCAATCCTTTCATGGGGTGGCCTGCGAGTTCTGTGACATGTGTCGCACGAGCCCACAAAAAGTGGACTGAAAACAGTAACAGATCGGGAGGGGAACTGGAAGGCGAACAGGCTATGGCAGCAGGTCCCTGAGGAATTCGAAGGCCGCTGGAGCTTTATGCGCGACCTCCTTCCAGAGCTCGTGGAACGCAGGGAGTGCCATGTTGAATATGATCCCCTCCCTCCACACCCTCCAAGTCTCAGGCCTCACCCGCCCCTCGCGGTGCAGAAACGCTTGCTCGTTGGAGAGGTCGATGTACCGATAAATCGCATCCCGGCAGCGTTGTCGCTGTTCTCCTTCGAGCGTCTCCAACTCTGACCCGAGCCACACGTCCGTCGGAATGCTCTCCATAATCCTGCGATACTCCTCGGTCAGGCTGTCTTCAAAAGCGGTCGTAGATTGTGCTCTGAGTTGCTTGAGTTCCCACCACGCGATGACCGCGACAGCGACTGTGGCAAAAAATGTGCCGATCTGAACTAGGTCGGGGAGCGTCGTCCAACTCACGTGTACTCCTTGTGCGCAGATGTTTGCTCTACCAAAGGCTCACTCACCGAAGCGATAGTGCCAGACTCTCGCGGCTCCGATCAGATTGGTGTCTTCTCCCAGAGAAGCGAGCGCGAGTTGCGTTTTCTCAGCCGGGACGAAGCGGCAGCCGCGGCGGATCACGGCGCGGATGCGGTCGAGGAACAATGGCGCGCTCTTCATGACGCTACCGCTTAGTACGATGGCGTCGGGAGTAAATAGGTTGATCAGATTGGCGAGTCCCAAGCCCAGATAGTAGGCCTCGTGTTCGACGGCTTGGAGGGCGACTTCGTCTCCCTGTTGTGCAAGCTCGCAAATCTTCTTGGCGGTAATGCCCTGGAGATGCGGATAGCCGGCGGGAGCGTGGGCTGCGAGCCATGCCACCATCGCGGGCCCTGCGGCCAAAGACTCCCAGCAACCACGGAATCCGCAGGAGCACTCCGGACCCGCGGGATCGACTACGTGGTGCCCAACCTCGGGATGAGCGTCGTCGACGCCACGGTAGAGTTGGCCGTCGAGAACGATCCCTCCGCCGATGCCCGTGCCGACTGTCACGTAGATCAGGCGTGAGCGATTCCGGCCTGCGCCCCATCCTGCTTCGGCCAGGGCAGCGGCGTCGCCGTCGTTTTCCAGTGCCACGCGCACATTGAACATTTGCGTGAGATCTTTAACTGGACTCTTTCCGCGCCAGCCGGGTAGAAAATCGACGTCGCCAAACTCGCCGCGAATGGGATCGACTGGCCCCGTAGATCCGATGCCGATGCCGGAGAGCTCCACGCCCGCCCTTTGCGTGGTCTTGCGCAGCATGTGCGCGATGAGTTCGATACCGTCGGAGTAGCGTTTCGGATCTGTCGGAGCTTCCATCCGGGAAAGCACTTTGCCGGTGTCATCGACAATGCCGACTGCGATTTTTGTTCCGCCGATATCGACTGCACCGATCATGGGGATCCCTTGCCTCCGGTTGGTGAAGGTGGATTCTAGCAGGCTCGGAAAACGTCCTTCGCCGACAAGGAAAGCGACCACTGGAGCTGAAGCCCGTGTTGGTTCTGCTCGCGGACGCGGCGCTCAAAGCGCCGCTTTTCCACGGTTGTGCACGCGTTTTCAAAGCCGCTCTCGCATAGCTGTTCACGCGTTTGACACGCCGGTGCTTCCATGACAGGTTGTGCACGCGCTTACGCAATGCTCAGTCTGCTAGAACTCAGGAGTTATTGCCTTCGCTTCTTCCAGCGTGATCCGCTTCTTGTTTCGGTAAGACAGGTTGGCCATGTGTACGGCCAGCGCCGAGCGGTAGCCAATTTCCGGCGGGGCATTCGGCGTGGCGCGGCTGCGGACACAGTCGATCCAATTGGCCATGTGATTCTGATTGTGACTACTGCCTTTCTTGGACTCGCCATCGGAACGATTCGTTTTCTCCGGCCAGTACTCGAGGGCTTCTTCGAAATGATGTTCGAGTGTGCCGTCACTGCCCAGAATGCGGTCGGCCATGTCGTAGTGCTTGTTACTGAAGCTGGACTGCCAGGTCACGACGATGTCCTTGGGGAAATCAAGTGTCACCGCGATCGTGTCGGGGACCTCGCGGCCGTCTTTTTCGGAAAAGACTCCGCCCGACATGTAGGCCGCCGACGGCAAAGGCAGATCAAGCGCGCCCATGATCCAGGCGATCTGGTGCACCATGTTCTCGGCGCAATTGCCGCCGGCGAACTCCCAAAACAAGCGCCAGTTGATCAGCTTAAAAGGATCGAAAGGACGGTCGGGACGGCCATTGAGAAATGCGCTCCAGTTGACGTTCTGCGCGGTGCAATCGGATGGAACCGGGCGCACCCATTGGCCCTTTCCGTGTGGAGTGTTGCGGCTCATCCATGATTCGACCTGCGTGACTTTGCCGAGCCATCCGTCTTTGATCCATTGCCGAGCGTCAGTCTGGGCACCGGAACTTTGATGCTGCAATCCGATCTGGACGACGCGGTTCGACTCTTTGGCGGCGGCCAGGCATTTGTCGGCTTCAGGAATCGACCACGTCATGGTCTTTTCGGAGTAGAGGTCTTTGCCGGCCGCCAGAGTATCGAGAAAATGCCGCGCGTGGATGTGCAGCGGGCTGGCCACGATGACGGCGTCGATATCCTTCATGTCGAGCAGACGGCGGTGATCATCGAAGGTCTGGATGCCGGGCACCTTACTCTTCGCCTCGTCGCGGCGGCGGCTGTAGACATCCGCCATGGCCACGAGCTCGACGCCGTGCACTCCGCGAACCTGCCCCAGCAAGTCATTTCCGCGATCGCCGACACCGATCATGCCGACGCGGACGCGATCGTTCGCTCCGAGCACGGTGGCGGTTGGATATGCCAAGACAGCAGCTGTACCTAGCGCGGCCTGCTTTAGAAAAGTGCGCCTGGTTTGATCGGTCATAGTGGCCCTCCTTCGTATGGCCCAAACAGAACTGCTGAGAACCCGGCTTGTATCAGGGCACGGCTTTCAGCCGTGCCGACTAGACGTTAGAACTATTTGGCTTTAGCCGCTGGTGCTGCTCCCCACGAAGCGGCTGAAGCCGTGGTGAATCTCGCTTGCGTTGACGGCGCCGCTGAAGCGATGCCCTGACACGAATCCTGACTTTTTGACAAACTTTTCAGCCGTACCGCGATCGCCGGAAAACTAGTCCCAGGTTCAGTCGAGCGGATTGAGATCGTCCTGGCAAAACTGAAAGCACGACGCGCCTACAACCTGCGTTCTACAGCGCGTCCGCCTGTTGCAGAAGTTTCTTCATTCCCGCCCAACTCTTGCGAGATGATTCTTCCGGCGTTCCGCCCCCGCCCCAATGAGTTTCGAGACTCACCGCGAAGTGGTAACCGTCGCGCTTGAGCGCCTTGAACTGACCCGCCCAGTCGATGATCCCTCCGCCCATGGGAGCCCAGTCGTATCCCTTGCCCTTCTTGACGGCATCTTTGCAGTGGCAATGGCCGATGCGGTCCTTGGGCAGAAGATTGTAGCCATCCGGATATGGAATTTCGCCCCGGGTAGCTGCGTTGCCCGGGTCCCAGTTCAGCATGAGGTATGGAGACTTCACCGCCTCGAGAACCTTGGCCGCTTCGGCTCCGGTGGCTGTGTTACACGCCGACTCGTTTTCAAGGACGAGCGTAATTCCCTTCTGGCCCGCTTTATTCGCCGCCTGCAGCAGCTTCTCATTGATAGCGGCGCGATACGGCGCCTGATCTTCCAGGCGCCAGAAGTCGAAGCAGCGGATGCGATCCGTCTGAAAAGCTTTTGCCATATCCATGGCGCGCTCTAGGACTTCGTCCTGCTGATCCAAGGTGAAGTTTGCGCCGAAACCGCCGCCTTCGCTGAGCTTAGATTTTGGAGCGCCCGGCCAGTCGGCCTTGAAGAGCGGACTGGCAATGTCGGTCACCTTCAGATCGTATTTCTGGAGAATGCGGCGCGCTTCGGCAACTTCTTTCTCGTCGAGATTGACAATGTTCTTCTTCCACATGCCGCGGAGTTCGATCCAGCTCATGCCGAATTCGCGCGCCGCCACTTCGCAGGCGTGGCCGAAGTCCTGGGAAATCTCATCGTTGATGACAGAAACGCGGAACGGCGAACCGGGCTCAGGCAGCGCGGCAAAACGAGACGCAGCCTTGGCGGCCGTCACAGCAATCATTCCTGCGAGAAATTCACGGCGCGCAAACTGGACGGGCATGACCTGCTCCTCGAACTGCGTCGGTCACGACAAGAAAGAACGGCAAGGGTGCAAACAAATCTACCACCATCGAAACATTGGCGGTAGCGGGGAACAGGAAATCACGGACTTTGCCAGATTGGAGCTTGCCTTCGAGGAGTGAAATACAGGCTTGCCGGAGAGTTTTGTGCGCATAACAAAACGCCCCAGACTCGATTTGAGTCTTGGGACGTTTGTTGATCAGCCCTCCCCCAAGTGCTGCTCAACAACAATCTAACTCTGACCCCGATTCCGGTAAATGGCTCACCAGTGCCATGCCTGGCACGAATGGCTCACGCGAGCGATGTTGCTTTACGCGCAAAACAAAACGCCCCAGACTCGATTTGAGTCTCGGGACGTCTGTTGATCAGCCCTCCCCCAAGTGCTGCTCAACAACAATCTAACTCTGACCCCGATTCCGGTAAATGGCTCCGCCGTGCCATTACCAGCACGAACGTGCGGGGTCGGGGGAAGACGACGTAAGTGCGTGAAACGATTGGGCCGACGGCCTTTCAGATTGGCTACTAAGTGACAACGGTAACCACCAGCGAAAGAGTGCCACGCCAGTTTGTAGAATGGGACGCCATGAAATCCCAGCAGATTCGGTTCCTTGTCGTGATCTTTTTCGTCAGTGTCATCGCGCAGACCCAAGATTCGCGTTTTTCGCCCAACGATCAGCAGATTCCCGTACCCGATTGCCTGTCGGCGGCGAAAGATCTCTGGACAGCCGACGCCAAACTCTGCACCCAGACGGAACACGAGTCATGGCTCGGCGACATCCGTCACTGGCGTGATGAGCGCCGCATCCGCATCGGTTATGACGGTTCTCGTTATGAAAGGCCCGACTTGCAGTGGGCGCAATCCAGCTTCATCCAGCCTCAGATGATGGTTCAGGACCGCTACTTCTACGATCCGGTGGCGGGGAAGTACACGGTGGATCGCTATGTGGACGATTTGGAGAAGCGCTACGGGGGAATCGACTCGGTGCTGATCTGGCCCACGTATCCGAACATGGGCATCGACAATCGGAATCAGCACGACCTGATTCGCAGCATGCCGGGCGGAGTTGCGGGCGTCAAACAAATGATTGCCGATTTTCATCGCCGCGGCGTGCGCGTACTCTTCCCCATGATGATGTGGGACCAGGGCACGCGACAACCCGATCACTCGTGGCCGGAAGAGATCGCAAGCCTGATGGCCGAAATCGGCGCAGATGGCATCAACGGCGACACGCAAGACGGAGTGCCCTTAGCTTTCTCACTGGCCGCCGACAAATCCGGTCACCCGCTCGTCTTCGAACCGGAAGGCGGTCCATCGGACGAGGCGCTTGCGTGGAATCTGATGACCTGGGGGCAATACCAGTTTCCGTTTACGCCGCTGGTCGACAAGTACAAATGGCTGGAGCCCCAGCACATGGTGAACATTTCCGACCGTTGGAATCGGGACAAGACCAGCGACCTGCAGTTTGCCTTCTTCAACGGAGTGGGCTGGGAGAGTTGGGAGAACATCTGGGGCATCTGGAACGGAATCACGCCGCGCGACGCGGAGGCTACAAGACGGGTCGCCACCATCGAGCGCGCGTTCGCTCCCTTCTTGATCAGCAAAGACTGGGAGCCACTGGCTCCTACGTTGCGCTATGGAGTCTTTGCCAGCCGCTGGCCGCTGCGCGATCAGGTGCTATGGACGATCGTGAACCGCAACGAGTATGACGTCGAGGGCGATCAGTTCGAAATCCCCGCTGGCCCAGGCACGCACTATTTCGATATCTATCATGGCGTCGAACTCAAGCCAGCGATCCAAGCAGGACGCGGGGTACTTAATTTCCCCATCGAGGCCAAAGGTTATGGAGCCGTGCTGGCGACAAATGTCGCGCCGGATGCTGCGGTTCAGGCTCTGCTGTCGAAGATGAAACAAATGACCAGCACTCAGCTCGCAAGCTACTCGCACGAATGGAAGGTTTTGCCGCAACAAATCGTTCCGATCAAGCCGACCGAGCCTGCGACGAGCACGCCCGCCGGAATGGTGAAGATTCCGGCCGCAGATTTCGTGTTCAACGTCTCCGGGAATGAAATCGAAGGCACAAACGAGATGAGCGTGGATGTTCAGTATCCGTGGGAGGACTCGCCCAGACGCTTTCACCGGCAAGGGATCAATGTTCGTTCCTTCTTTATCGACAAGTACCCGGTGACGAACGCGGAATTCAAGAAGTTCCTCGACGCCACGCGCTATCATCCGAAAGACGACCTGAACTTTCTTCGCGACTGGAAAGATGGAAGCTATCCGCCAGGATGGGAGAACCGTCCGGTGACCTGGGTTTCTCTCGAAGATGCGAGAGCGTACGCGAACTGGGCCGGAAAGCGCCTGCCCCACGAGTGGGAATGGCAGTATGCGGCGCAGGGCTCAGACGGTCACCTCTATCCCTGGGGCAACGACTGGGATCCCTCCGCAGTTCCAGTGCCCGACAAGTCCCGCAATATGCGCGGTCCGGATCCGGTGGATGCGCATCCGAAGGGAGGGAGTTCCTTCGGCGTCATGGATATGGTGGGGAACGTCTGGCAGTGGACGGAGGAGTTTGTCGACGAGCACACCCGCGCCGGCATTCTACGCGGCGGCAGCTACTATCAGCCCCAGGGCTCGATCTGGTATTTCCCGCAGGCGTATCGCCTGCATGAACACGGAAAACTGCTGCTGATGTCGCCGAGTATGGACCGTTCGGGCGCCGTAGGATTCCGCTGCGTTCGAGATGCAAAGTAGGAGCTTCCAAGGAATTGGGAGTTCGGACGAGTAGGTCGGGGATGTAAAAATGGAGCCGACGAGCGGACTTGAACCGCTGACCTGCCGATTACGAATCGGCTGCTCTACCAACTGAGCTACGTCGGCCTGTCATCGATTCTAAACGGCGGCCGGAAAAGCGTAAAGCAGCAAGCGCGTCGTCCGCGATGAAACGAGCCCTTCGTGCATCGTCGGCCGCCGCCGTGGGTCTACTCCCTCGGTTACCTTCGCCTCCGCCCGCTATGCGGCTAGCATTTCCATCAGAACGACATTCTCAAACACATGGGCTGTTAGGGATGCCGCCGAATAGGAGCAGAATCAGGCGGGGAAGTTCCAGCATCGGGGACGACCTGCGAGAATCCTTCGCTCGACCGGAAACAGCCCACGCCTTCTGACCAGGCCCGCAGCTGTTAGGTGTAAACGCCAGCCGACAATTCGCCCGCCATATTTCGCTGCCTAACGACGCTTGATCGTAGGAGCCTACGCCGCTGGCGCCGCAACCAGGGCGTCATATTCCTTCTGCGACTGACCGGGCAGCAGGACCCACATCGTGTACACGCCGATCGCGGTGCCGAACGGGATATTAAACAGAGAGATAAACGACAGCACGAGTGCGACGACGCGCGCCCAGGTTTCGCGCTGCATCAGTCCCCAACCCGCGATGAATCCGCATGCCGCCTTGGCCAGAACAATGATTCCGAGCGTGCTGAACAGCGCCGTCAGGAAACCGACGGGCACGTCCGGTGGCACATCCTTCATCTCACGCAGGTGCGGAAACAGAGTATTGCCGAGAATCAGCAAGATCAGGCCGCCCACCGCGTTGAACGCCGACATAGCCAGCCACAAAATGCCGAGCAGGTGCACGTGCTCCTGCACCCGGCCCGGGCGCGGCTGCATGGCTGATACTGGACCGACAATCTGCTTGCCGCATCCGGGGCAAAAGGCTTGCCCCGCTTGTACTGCTCTGCCGCATCCATCGCAGAACATGACGCCCTCCGAATGATTTCCCGGCTCGCCGCTGAGTTCACAAGAATACTTTCAACAGATGATACGAAGAACACACAGAACAGTTCCCTCGTGAGCAATCGCGAGCAGTTTGGAGTTTACTCCGTTCGCACCAGCGCGATGTCAGAAACGAAAAGGCCACCCGGCAACTGGGCGGCCTCTTCTTCAAGGGAGAATAGTTCCAACGGAGGCAAATCCGTCAAAACTTTCTGGAGAAATCTTATGAGTCCAAAAACGGGGGTGTCAAGCGATTTTTGTGAAATAAATGTCTTTGTTTTCAACAGCTTACAAAACCAATCAATACCGGCGTGGAGTGTAGCAATTTGAGACAAGAACCCTTATGGAAGTTCGTAAGGCGCTATTTCTAAAGGCACTTACCCTGGCTTAGGCGGGTGTCAGGCGGGGTTTTGGGGTGCCTGGCGCCCCCCATCCGACCCGGTTTGGGACGCGCCTCGGACCGCTGTTTCAGTGAGGTGCAGCGAGATGAATTCCATCTGCTCCGGGCGGTCAAAGACCTTGTTGGGGAACCATCGCTTCATCAAAATGCGTATTCCGCCGAAGGCCACCCCCGCCACAATCGCGAGTCCCGCGAGAATCGCACACAGGACGACGATGTTGAGAATCAACATGTACAGGTCGCGCACTTGTGCGTTGTCTGTAGCCGTGTTCCATGTGACGCTGGCTTCCCAGTTCACCATGCTCAGCAGCGACTTCTCATCGCTGGCAGACGCCGGACCAGTGGCAATCGCGATGATCGGCCCGGTACGCCGGTAGAAGAACGTACCGGCATCTTCGATAGTGGAAACGCCCGCCTGGGGCTGCGTTTGGGGCTGGGCCGATTGATGCGCCGATTCGATGCGCCGGAGATGATCCGCGGCCAGCTGCGGCGTGGGATAAGAGATCAGCATCAACGTCGCTTCCCCGCTCGATGTGTTGTAGCGGCCCATCGTCACTTCGGAACTTGCGCCGAAGTCCACCATGTCCGCGGAAACCGGAGGCGCCAGCGCAGCCAGTGCTGCCGGCCCCATCGCATACTTCTGCGTGTTCGCAATGTAGCCGCGTTGCGGCATGTACTGGATGAAGCTCGGCAGGTTGGCCGCACTTCCGCTGGGACGCGGCAGCGCTCCCGCCAACTCACGCAACTCAGCTCCCGACATGGCCGATTCCTGGCTGAACAGCGCATCCACGAGGACGTGCCCGCGATAGAACAGGACGCGCGGCTTCAGCGACGATCCCTGATCGCCGATCTTCTCCTTCGTCATCTCTGGTTGCAGATAAAACGTGTAAGCGCCGAAAGCGCCGGAAGCGTCGGCGAAACGGGCAGCGCGGATTTTCAGCGTGCGGCCATCGTCGCGGGTGTAGGTGGACGAGGCGAAATCCGTGAAACGGTATTCCTTGAGAACGGAGGCATTGGTGGGATCGGCCGCCGCGGCGTCGGTGCTGGTTACGGCGGAGCCCCGCATCTGCCATCCTGCAAACTGTTGCGGCAGAATCGCTGGCGCCTGGTTTGCTGAACGCGCCGGAGTCTGCGCCTGTGGATTGGCGGCGAAGGCCACGGCCAGCAAACATCCGATCAAAGCAGCATTACCGACAGAACGGGAAAGGCTCATGAATGCCCCGGAAACGAACGCCTATTTTAATTAGACCACAGAGGCGGGAGAAAAGTTTCCGAGAGTCTGCAAACACTTGATCTGGCAGCCCTTTGATCCCGGTAACCCGAGCACGGTTACCGTCGTGGGTCGTTGCCGCACATCGGAGCCATTCACAAGCCTCGCGACTGGGGCCAAACTACTTCTGGGTGATTGAATGCGATCGAGCAGTGAGGCAACGAATCAGCGGCGCGGAAATCGAACGAAGGCAGTTCTTCCCGTCAGAGTAAAGGGCAAAGACAGCACCGGGAAGGCTTTCGAAGAGCTGGTGCATACGCTGGACGTGACCCCTGCTGGCGTGCGGTTGGGCTCGGTCCGTCGCGAACTGAATGTGCTGGACGAGATCACGGTTTTCTACCGCACGCGAAAAATGCAGTTTCGCGTGGTCTGGACGAAGAAGATGCAGGGAACGTCCGAGTTTCAGGTCGGGCTGCAGGCGGTGACGCAAGACCGCGAGGCCTGGGGGATGAGCTTTCCGGACTACAAGGGACAGCCCGTTCCGCAGACGGTAGGCTCTCACGCTTCGGGAACAGTGTAGGACACAAGGGAGAATGCTTTCTTATGGGTAATGCATTTCGCAATCATTGGCTGAACCATCTGTGGGCGGACGAAGAAGGTCAAGACGTCGCCGAATACTCGGTGATGCTGGCCGTGATCCTCGTCATCGTCGTGGGCACGGTCCGCCTGATCGGCTCCAACTCGGGCAACATCTTCTCGCAGGTAGGAAGCTCTCTGCAGTAAGCAAGGGAAAGCTCGTGGCAAGAACAGGATCGGGTGCCCCATTCCTCGCGTTCTTTGCGAGAAGTGGGGCTTTTGATTTTGCGCCTCCAGAAGCGGATTTGATTTCGAAGCTCAACGTCCGAAGGCCTGGCTCAGGGGCCGACGAGTGTACCGGTGACTTAACACCAACTGAGGCCGCAAACGGCACTTCCAGGAAGTCGTTCGCGGGGTTGCCAAGTGCTACCATGTGGTCGCCCATGAAGAAGCTGGTCCTGACGACTGCTCTGTTCCTCTGCGGTTTCTCGCCGCTTTTAAGTGCTACCGACCCCGATGCACAGCAACTACTAGTCACGGCCAAGCAGCAGGCAAGTCTCTTTCACGATCAAGGTAGTCCACTGCAAATTGATGTCGATTTCGTTGTGCAAATGAATGTTCCTACCCAAGGGCATCTGACGCTCAAATGGGAAGCAAAAGACCGCTGGTGGCGCAAGATCGTCATGGACCATTTCGAGCAAATCGAGATTCGGAACGGTGACAGCCTCTACACCAGCCGAAACATAGCTTTCACCCCCGTCCGAATTGGAGAACTCGTCAGTTTGCTTCAGTTCGCGGAGGGCTCTGCAGGCTTCTAGTGAAGAAACGGAAACAACGCGTAGACAATGGCGTCGAGATCACTTGTCTACAGGTCGAACAAGAAAACGTCAAGGCTAAGCCACATGAAGTCTGCGTCAATTCTGTCTCGCACGAGATCCTAAGAGATGAATGGCAGGAACCACCAGATGAGCGGCGCAAAGAGCAGTACGCGGACTACTTCGACTTTGGACGCCATCGTTACCCACGCAAACTTCAACTCTTGGTGAATGGGAGTGTAGTTATCACTGCGAACGTCCAAGATCTGACGGCCACCGTTTTCGACCATGCATTGCTCCTTCCGCCGAAAGGGGCGATTGAGCGACGTCAGTGCAGCGATATGAAACACGCGGTGCCCATAAAAACGCCAGAGCCGATGTATCCCGAGTCTGCGAGTCAAAACAAACTAATGGGCGACACCGCTGTCGCAATGACCGTTCTGACTGACGGGTCCGTCACCGACATCCGGCTCACCGGCACCGCAACCCGCTCGATGGACGATGCCACTCTGCAAGCGCTGAAGGGCTGGAAATTCAAGCCCGCCATGTGCGGATCAGAGCCAGTCGTCTCCGATCTCGAGGTTGTGGTGAGTTTCAGGTTGCAGTGAAGACGGCGGGTTCAATCAAGCCTTCACACCCATCGAGAAACACTGCTTTTGATGATCGACGGGGATACGCCTGGCGTGGAAGCAGTTACTGACCTGCGGTGCGATCCATCTTGCTGGCCACCTTCACGCCGCTCAGCCCATTCACATACTTCGCAATCCCCCGGTAGAGGGATTCGGCGATGCGCTGGCGGTAGTCGCTGGTTTCAAGCCGGTGCTCGTCGCCTGGATTGCTGACAAACGAAATCTCGGCCAGGATGGACGGCATATTCGCGCCAATCAGCACAATGAACGGCGCTTTCTTCACTCCGCGATTGCGGATTCCGGGGCTCTTGGCGGCCAGGCCGCTGTGCAGCGACTCCTGCACGTCTCCGGCAAACTCGCGGGACTCTTCGATCTTCTCTTTCAGAGCGATCTTCTTCACCAGATCCTGCAACTCGTAGATGGATTTCTCGGAGACTGCATTCTCGCGCGCCGCCACTTCCAACGCTTCGGGCGACGAAGTGAAATTCAGGTAGTAGGTCTCGACGCCGCGCGCGGCGGAATCATGGCTCGAGTTGGCGTGGATCGAGATGAACAGGTCGGCGCGCTGCTGGTTGGCGATGGCCGTGCGCGTCTCGAGCGGAATGAACGTGTCGTCCTTGCGCGTGTAAACAACTTCGGCGCCGAGGCGCGTCTCCAGCAACTTGCCCAGACGGCGGCCGACTTCAAGCACCAGATCTTTTTCTTCGAGACCATTGGGACCGATCGTACCCGTGTCGTGGCCGCCGTGGCCGGGATCGATCACGATCTTGCCGATCTTCAGTCCCAGCGCCCGAATCAACGACCGGTCGCCGCTGGCCGTCGGTTTCGCCTCGTGGACATCCAGATCAGTCGCCTTCCGGCTGGAAGCAAGGCGCGACGAGGACTTGCCCCTAACATGGTTCAACACCGGATCGGCAGCAGGCTTCTCCTCGGAAACGGGAACGGGAACGGCAACCGAATCGGAATCCGCCGAGTCGTCGTTCTTGCCGGACGGGTCGCTGGCGACGCTCCCGCTCGATCCGCTCTTGCCGGGCACGGTCTTACTCGCTGCGCTCTTAGTTGCCAGCGACCGCGAATGTCCCGCCGGCGCATCAAGCTTCGCGACCTTTACCGGAGGAGTCTCGTCATCATCGTCCGCTTCGACCACGACTTTCGTGGGCAGGGTCGTACTCTTGGCATTTCCACCAGCGTGAGCAGATGAAGCCGGCGAACGCGGCTTCGCGCCCGAGTCGTTTCCCTTAGGCACAATCTTCGTGTCGTCGCTTACGTCCTCGGTGGTAACGGGAGCCTTCCCCGCCTCGGCGCGCAGACTTTCTTTCATCTCGGTCAGCGCTTCCGGCGCGGCTCCTGCATCGGACTTCGATCCGCCCTCAGGCGGAGCTTCGACGTCTGCGGTCACTCGAGGTGCGCGCTTTGACGACTTGGCGTGCGCGGACTTGCCGGCATCTTTGCCGTGAATGTCGATAATCAGCCGGTAAGGATTCGGCAGCAGAAAGGCTTCGTAGTCGGAAAGGTCGTCGACTTCAAGCACGACCCGAGTGCGTCCGGGTTGAAACTGGGCCACGCGAATCTTCTTCAGGAATCCGTCATCCACGTCGAAGCTCTTGCCCACCAGCGTGGAGGCCAGTTTGGTGTCGCGCAGGTCGAAGAAGATGCGGTCGGGATTGGCGATGCGCTGCGATCCGAACTTGACCTCGCTTTCCAGGTCAATGGCGACGCGGGTGTAGTCCGGCGTAGACCAGTGCCGGATTCCGGTTACGCGCGGCAGCCGGCCGGAATGATGCTCGGAAGCGTCTTGCCCACTGGCGTCGGTGCCAGAGTCTGCATCCTTGCCCGCGGAGTCCTTGGCAACCTTGTTCTTGTCGTTCTTGTCAGGACCGCCCTTGTCCGCAGTCTCCTTGCCGGCCTTCTTCTGCTTCTGCGCTTCGGCCTTCTTCTCAGCTTCAGCTTCACGATCGAGTTCGGCGACTGCCTGCTGCGCATCTTCTACCAGCCGGTTATGGGGATAGCGATGCAGGAATTCCTGAAACATGGCGCGAGCCTGTTCGACATCGTTGAGATCGTCTTTGTAGATTTCGCCAATCGTAAACAGAGCGTCACAGCGGTACTTGCTGCCGGGATACTCCCGTCGCAGGAATTTGTACTGGGCGATGGCCTCGTTCAGGATCTTGTCGTCATCGAAGCGGCGCCCCATCTCGACCAAGGTCTCGGCCACCGCAACCACGCTGGGATCGGCCTTGGTCGAGGTAGGAGCTCCGAAATAGATATTGCGGTAGGCGTTGATGACGCGCTGATAATCGTGCCGCGTGCGGTCCGCCGGCGGTCGTCCGTTAAGCGCTTCCCGCATGCGCTCGGCGGCGGCAAAGCGGTCGCGGGCCCAGGCGTCGCTGTGGTGCGCGCGGGCATAGGCCGGCAATCCGGAAAGAGCTGCCAGCAAGAGCAGCGCTCCCCAGCGCGAACCGCGCCGGCTGGATGTCATTTTCAAAGTCGTCGGTCCGTTACTGTCTTGATCCAACGTTGCAGTTGAACTGCCGTGGTACCTGAGAGTGTCCTAAAGACTGCTTATACAGATGCTCCGAACTTAGTCGGTGTTGCTGATATAAAGCACGCCCCTCGCATCCCGTTGAACTCGAACGGGATCTCGCGAAGGACCAGACGGCCCAAGATCAAACCCACCGTAGTAGAGGTTAGTGATCCGGCGGACGTAGTTCTGGGTTTCGGCAAAGCGTGGGATGCCCGAACTGCGCGCCACCGCGCCGGAACCCGCGTTGTAGGCGGCCAGGGTCAGGTTTACGTCGCCGCCGTAGTTCTCCAGAAGCTGTTTGAGATGGCGCACTCCCGCATCCACGTTCTGCTCGGGGTCAAACGGATTCTTCACTTTCAACGAGCGTGCGGTCGAGGGCATTAACTGCATCAGGCCCATCGCGCCCTTGCGCGAGACTGCATTGGAATTGAAGTTCGACTCGACCTTCACCACCGCGCGCACCAGGTTGGGATCCACGTTGTGGCGGGCAGCAGCCATCACGATGGAGGCGTCGATCTCCTCCGCGGAAGCCTGACGACCTCGGAAATTGGCCGCCACGATCCGCGCATTCGCCGACTGCGCCGATTCGTGCCCGAAGTACTGGCTAACCTCAGCCGCAGCCGAACGAGCCGCTTGCATGGAAGCCGTGTTGGCCGACGGCACGGGTTTCCACCGATTCTCTTTCGTACTCCAATACACCAGCGTGGACCGCCTTGCCTGAGGAGCCTGAGTCTGATGAGGTTGCGCCGGGGCGGACTCGTTCACATAAACCTTGCGTCCGTGCTCCTCGGTTGTCGTGATCACGGTAGACGGGCCGTCGCCTTCGGCAGCCCACACGATTGGCGGAATAAGAGAATAGGAGGTCGCGATTGCCGCACTAGCCGTCAGCATGAATGCGATTTGTAGGCGCTTTCGCATAATCCGGGCGTTTCCCTTTCACCGAACCTTCGTAGGAGGGACGCCAGACAAACTTCGCCCTCCCCGTGTCCTACCCGGAACCTGACGGAGAATCGTGAACCAGAGTAGGTCGATTATAGGCGGCAGGGGATAGGTGGGCAATCTCTCCGAAGGGAGTAGAACCACCGGAGTAATCCCGGCAAGTCGCTGAAAGATATGCCCATTAGATCACTCTAAGACCCTTAGCGGAGATGTCGGAGGTAACCACACGACAGGTTACGAGCGGAACCGTTCATGGAGGGACGGAACGCCTCGTCCGTCCGCGGAGCGAAGCTCCGCTAAGGTTGTACTCCAGAGATGCATATGAGTACGTCGACCACGAAGCAGCTTGAGGTGCTCACGGCAAAGGTTAGGGTGCGCTAAGAGAATCTGACCGCAAGGGAGCGCGTCCGCAGGACGGCTGAAAATAGCCCCGCGTTTCCAACGCCGGGTTAGCGAAATCAACGGAGACGCGCGTCCCGGATGGGACGCCTGAAACTATACCGAACACGCCGCTTCAGACCTTCTCCAACGCCGCCGCAAACGCGTCGAGCGAAAGCGACCGCAACAGGTTCCGCCTCATCCCCCGCTCGACCTCGGCCAGCCGATCGGAAGCAGCCGTGATCCAGGCAAAGTCCGCGGATTCGGCCAACCGCTTCAACTCAGAGGCAATGTCGGTATTGCGGATCAGTTCCGGCGCACCCGAGTCAATAAACACCAGATCGCGCAATAGAGAATAAAGCGTGCGGATCAACTGCTCGGTCTTTTCCCGCCCCTCGGCGCCGGGACGGTAAGACTCCGTGATCTTGAACAACTCGCTGTGTTCCCCGCCCCGCAGGGCAGAGTTCAGAATGGCAACCGCGTGATCGCGGGCCGAAGTGTACGCCGCGAGATCAAATCCGCGAGCCCGCCCGACTGCTCCCTCCGACAAGCGGGCCACCAGAGCGCGCTGCGCCGGCTTCCAGTCCGGGCGATGCTCGGCCAGGTAGCGCTCGATTTCCTCCGCCGACAAAGCTCCCAACTGGACCACCATCGACCGCGAGCGAATCGTCTGCAGCAACTCCCCCGGATTTTCGGTGAGCAAGAAAATCGTCGCGAACTCGGGCGGCTCTTCCAACACCTTGAGCAGCGAATTCGCCGCCTCCTTCATGAACGCCGAGTCGGTGAAGATGTAAACCCGTTCCCTGCCCTCGGCTGGACGGTAGTAGATCGTCTCGATCACGCGCCGCACCTGGTCCACCTTGATCATCATCTGCGGCGGGTCGGGCGGAATGATCAACACATCGGGATGCGTCTGGACAAACAGCCGCGTCTCTTTCTTGTCGGTCTCGCGCAGGTTCTCGCGGGCCTCGACTGCCTCGGCAAAGCGAGAGTCAAGATCAGCAGCCTGCGCGATGCGAGTACAGTTCGCGCACGTGCCGCAAAAATCGGGCAGGCCGTCGGTGTTCAAAGGTGAAAGGCAATTCAGGACTTGCGCCAGCATGAGCGCCAGCGTGTACTTGCCCGATCCCTGCCCGCCCGCGAGCACTACCGCATGCGGAAAGTGGTCGCGCGCCAGCATATCCCGCAAGCGATGAACGGTTTCGGCATTACCGTGAAAATCAGAGAATCCCATAGATCTTGTTCACCACGGAGACACGGAGACACGGAGAAAACAAAATAACGATACATCGAAACGCGGCGCCCTTTGCCAGTTTCTATACTTCTCCGTGCCTCAGTGCCTCCGTGGTGGAATGCAAGTCACAACTTCAGTTTCCGCTGAACCAGTTCCACGATGCATTGATGCGTTTGCCCCGGCGTCCCGCGCGCGTCGACCATCACAACCCGGCCTTTCTCCCGCGCGGCGATCGCAAGATATCCTTCGTGCACACGTCCAAAAAAAGCCCGGGTCTCCTGCTCAAAACGATTTTCGTCGTGACTGCGGACGCTGGCCTTCGAACTACGCTTGTTCCGCCTTCGCGCCCGGCTCACGCTGGCGTGTGGATTCGAATCCAGCAGAATCGTCAAGTCCGGCTGCAGATTCCCGCACAGCACGCGATGCAGTTCGCGAATGGCCTCGCTGCCCAGCTTGCGCCCGCTCCCCTGATACGCCTCGGTTGAATCCGTGAAGCGATCGCAGAGTACGATGCTGCCGGCCGCCAGCGCAGGTTCGATCACCTCAGCAATGTGCTGCGCGCGCGCGGCAAACATGAGAGCCATCTCCGCCAACGGCGATAGCCCCGCCGTGCTGGAGTCCAGCAGAACCTTGCGAATTTTCTCTCCGGTCGGCGTCCCGCCAGGCTCGCGGGTTTCGATCACCTTATGCCCGCCGGCCCGCACCACGGCCGCGAGCTTGCGCATCTGCGTGCTCTTGCCGGTTCCATCAAGGCCTTCGAAGGTAATAAATCTTCCGCGCCGGGACATCTGCGGAATCATAGCAGCAGGACGCGGCTCTCTGTACCCGTGCGCTCCCCGACTGCTATAGTTTTGAATTCGGCAGCACGAGTGGGATTCAGCTCATCACGAACATGGGGGCTCCGGAACAAATGAAACTCTCAAGAATCGTGGGAGCAGTGTGCGTCGCAATCTTAGCCGTTTCCGCCTGGTGCGCAACTCCGCCCACCGTCACCATCGCCGTTGACGCCACCGCCGCTCCCCGCAAGATCTTCCACGCCTCGCTGAAAATTCCTGCCAGCCCCGGCGACTTGACTCTCTACTATCCCAAGTGGATTCCCGGCGAACACGCTCCCGACGGCCCGGTCACCGACCTCGCTGGACTGAAGTTCAGTGCCGGTGGCAAAACGCTGAAGTGGCGCCGCGACCTGCTCGATGGCTTCACCATCCACGTCGACGTCCCGGCGGACGAGAGCGAAATCACCGCCGAACTCGACTTTCTCTCACCGGCAACTTTCGAAGGCGGCTTCTCGGCCGGTTCCTCGGCCACCGACAAACTGGCCGTCATCAGCTGGAACCAGGTCCTGCTCTATCCCAAGGGCTGGAAGTCCGACGACATCAACTACGCCGCGACCCTGAAGCTTCCGGAAGGCTGGAAATTCGGCACGCCGCTTCCCGTGACCCGCCAAAGCGGAAACGAAATTCATTTCGCCACCGTTTCCCTCACTACGCTGGTCGACTCCCCCGTCATTACCGGTGAATTTCTAAAGGTCGTGCCCCTGGCCCAGGATCCCCTCACTGAAATGGACATCGCCGCCGACAGCGCCGCCGCCCTCGACGCCTCAGCGGAAGTTTGGGACCACTACAAGAATCTGGTCGAGCAGGCCCAACGCCTCTTCGGCGCCCACCACTACCGCGACTATCATTTTCTCTACACGCTCAGCGATCACGTGGCACACTTCGGCCTGGAGCATCATGAATCCGACGACAGCCGCGTCGACGAGCGCGCCCTCGTCGACGAAACCTCGCGCAAAATGTCGGCCAGCCTGCTGCCCCACGAGTATGTGCACTCGTGGAACGGAAAGTTCCGCCGTCCCTCCGACCTGGCCACGCCCGATTACCAGCAGCCCATGCAAGACGATCTGCTCTGGGTCTACGAGGGGCTGACCAACTATCTCGGATTCGTGCTCACGGCCCGCAGCGGTCTGCTCACGGCTGAGCAGGACCGCGACGATCTGGCTATCACCGCCGCCGCTCTCGATCACACTCCCGGCCGCGACTGGCGCAACCTGCAAGACACCGCCGATGCCGCCCCGCAACTTTATTTTTCACCCGAAGCGTGGCATTCCTGGCGCCGCGGCACCGATTTCTATGCCGAGGACACGCTCAACTGGCTCTGGGTCGACGTCATCATCCGCCAGCAAACCAAGGGCAAGAAAACGCTGGACGATTTCTGTAAGCTCTTCCACGGCGCACCCAGCACCGGACCGATGGTCAAGCCCTACACTTTCGACGACGTGGTCAACACGCTCAACCAGGTCGTGCCCTACGACTGGCGCGGCTTTTGGACCGAGCGCCTCACCAATCATGGACCCGGCGCGCCTCTGGCGGGCATTGAGGGCAGCGGATGGAAGGTCGTCTACGACGAGACTCCCTCGGAAATGATGACCAACTCGGCTGGCATGTACCACTTCGTTCCTGCCGCCTTCGCTCTCGGCCTCGAACTGCGCGAAGATGGCACCATCACCGACACGGTCGAAGGGATGCCCGCAGCAAAAGCGGGCATTGGCCCGGGCATGAAAATCGTCGCCGTCAATGGCCGCCGTCTTTCGCCTGAGATCCTGCGTGACGCGATCAAGGCCGCGAAGAGTAGCACCGCGCCGATCGAGTTGCTGGTCGAAAACACCGACTACTACAAAACTTACAAGATCGACTACCACGGCGGAGAAGGCTATCCGCACTTGGTGCGCGACGAATCCAAGCCAGACCTGCTAAGCGAAATTCTGAAAACCAAGTAGCGTGGAGTGGTTGTGCGGGTTTGATTGTGTGGCACCGGGCCCTCCGGCCGGGTCACGGTGCGCAGCACCGTGCCTTTCGCCGGTACGACCGTTACCCCTTGCCACCCGGAAGAGCGGCGCTCTACTCGCACCCGACTAAAGAGAAAGATTAGGGGGCTTCAACCCTGGGGCCCCTGCCCGCTCGCTGGGGTACAATCGCATCCGTCCATGAGCTTCTCACGCTACCTCACAATCGCTCTTTACTTTTTCTCGTGCGCGAACACTCTCCCCGCACAGACTTCTCTTATCCTCGGTTTTACTCCCGCCCACTCCGCTCACGAGATTGCCCTCGAATCCAAATTCAAATCCATCCCCACGCCCGACGAAGAACGCCGCCAGCACCGCATCTTCACCCAGGAGCCCCACGTTGCCGGATCGAAGCGCAACAACGAACTCGCCGACTACATCGCAGCAGAATGGAAGAAGCAAGGACTCGACGACGTGATCATCCGCAGCTACGACGTCTACGGCACAAATCCCAAGAGCGCTTCACTCGAAATGATCGCGCCCACGCACTATCAAGCCACCTTGCGCGAAGCCGCACTCGATGCCGACCCCGACTCGAAGAATCCCGCCATCAGCGGCGCCTGGAGCGGCATGTCGATCTCCGGCGAAGTGACTGCGCCCGTGGTCTACGCGCACAGTGGCAATCCCGAAGACTACGACCTGCTGCGCAAGAATGGCATCAGCGTCAGAGGCAAGATCGTGCTCGTGCGCTATTCGAACCCTTACAGCTACCGCGGATTCAAAGCGCTCACCGCCCAGCGCGAAGGCGCGGCCGCGATCCTGATTTACAGCGATCCGCAAGAAGATGGATACAAGAAAGGCAAAGTCGATCCCGACGGCCCCTGGGGCCCGGAGTATCACATTCAACGCGGCGCCATCACCTACGATTTCATGGTTCCGGGTGATCCACTTACTCCCGGATGGGCTTCGGTGCCGGGCGCGAAGCGCATTCCAATTGAGCAGGCAACATCCGCGCCGAAAATCATGGCCCTGCCGCTTTCCTGGCACGATGCCAAGCCGCTGCTCGAAAACATGGATGGCCCGCTCGCACCGGAAAATTGGGGAGGCGGATTGCCGATCCAGTATCACCTCGGTGGCGAGCGCGTGAAAGTCCATCTGAAAATCGAGATGGATAACGGCACTCAGCCCTACTACGTCGTCGAAGGCCGCATCCGCGGCGCGGAGTTGCCTGACGAATGGGTCGTGCTCGGCAATCATCGCGATGCCTGGGTCTTCGGCGGCGTCGATCCCTCGAGCGGCACCGCTTCGATGATGGAAATGACGCGCGCGCTTGGCAAGCTCGCGAAAGAAGGAATGCGTCCGCGCCGCACCTTGGTCGTCTGTAGTTGGGACGGCGAGGAAGTCGGCCTCACCGGTTCCACCGAATGGGGAGAACAATTCGCCGACGAACTGCGCAGCAAAGCAGTAGCGTACATCAACGTCGACGAGGCCACTTCAGGACCGAACTTTCACGGCCAAGCGGTCGCGTCGCTTGCACCCATGCTGGTCGAAACCAGCCGCTCTTTGCAGGACCCGTCAGGCAAGAGTTTATACGAGGCGTGGAAAGCAACCGTCGAGCGTGAGAAAGAGGAGACCAAGCAGACAGCCGCAGTCACCGGCGCGAGCTACTCTGGTAAGAAGTTCACTGACACGGATCTGGCCGACACGCGCATCGGCAGCGGCTCCGACCACACGGTCTTCCTCAACTTTGTCGGGATGCCCGTCATCGGCCTGCAGTTCGACGGAGACTACGGCGTCTACCATTCCGCCTACGACGATTTTTATTGGATGAACCACTTCGGCGATCCTGGCTACAAATACCACACGCTCATGAGCCAGTTGTGGGGAGTCACAGCCCTGCGCCTTGCGAACGCCGATCTGCTCCCCTTCGATTTCGCGAGCTATGCGAGCAACGTCCGCCAGTTCGTCAACGAACTGGCCAGCCAAAACAAGCTTGTCATCCTGAGCGGAGTGCGTGCTCCGCGAAGCGAAGCACGCACGCAGTCGAAGGACCCCGTGCAAGCCGACACCACCGGCGGCCCTTCAGGGAGTTTCCGTCAAGGGTTTGTGTCCAGCTCTCCGACTGCAGCCAGCGACACAACTCTCGACCTGAATGGAATCAGAAAAGAAATCGACAACTTCGAAGACGCCGGCAAGCGCCTGAACGAATCGCTCAGCCGCAAACTCGCGGCAGGCCCAATCGATCCCCAACTCGCGTTCACCCTGAATCACGGCATGATGCAAGTCGAGCGCAACTGGCTCAATCCCGACGGCATCCCCGGCCGCCCCTGGTTCAAACACATTCTCTACGGCGCTCGATTCACTTACGCCCACCTGGAGTTGCCGGGATTAACCGAAGCAGTCGAAGCGCAAGACTGGCGCACGGCGAAGCAGCAAGCAGAAATTCTGCAGCGCGCATTAGAGATGAACACTAAACTCCTGAACGAACTAAACGCCGACGCAACGAAGCCCTGATTTGAGCTCTGTCATTCTGAGCGAAGCGAAGAATCCCTAACATGTCGCCCCTTGCAGCGGCGTCAAAGGGAGTTCGCACCATGATGCCTGTGCGCTAGAGGCTGCCCGCAAACCCAATCCTCCACTTAGCCGCCGTAGCGAAGCTTAAAGCACCAGTCCCAGATGCTACGCCAGTTCGCCGCGGCAGGCGTAGCTACGCCATAAAGAACTGCCGCGAGAAGCGCCCACCCCATTCTGCGCTCGCTTGAGTCGGTGCCAGTTCGCAGGAACCGAAGCTGGCGAATGGAATAGATGCTCGAAACGAGCAAGGAGAGAATTGCCATCGGCGTGTCTGGTTCATAGCGAATTAGCCAACCCAAATTACGTCCCCAGTTCATGCGACCGAATTCCGGTGCGAGAAGCGGCCACAAAAGGGCAGCTGCACAGAGAGCACAGATGGTTGCCCATCGCGGCGTAAAGAAGGATAGGGCGCATGCAAGCCCGAACAGAGCGATTCCAGCAATCAGCAGGTACACGAGGCGGCTGACGTCTGGCGCTGCACCATAAAGAAAATCGACGATCCCAACCACGGTGATGGTTGATGTGGCATAGACAACTGCCGAGACTAGTCTTCGTTTCTTCATCGCGTGCCCCATGTCTCGCGTTCTTTGCGAGACGCGGGAATCTCGGCTGGAGGGTTGACGAGCCAGTACGTCGAGGAACGATTAATCCCCAGCCTCTTTCATCTCGCGCTCCATCACCCTACGCAACGCAGCGTTGATTCGCGTCTGATAGCGGCGTCCGTCCCTCCGGAACCAGGCCAGCACGTCCGCATCCAGCCGCAGCGTGACCGGCTTCTTGATCGGTTTGTAGAACTCCATCACATCGCCCATCGAAACCTGACCCCGCTTCGACGGTTCGACCGACGCCGACAGACTCAAACCCTTGCGCTGCCTGCTCTTACGCCGTGCCCCACCAACCGCACTGCGCCGGCTCTTCTTCCCGCTCTTCGTAACTCGTTTCTTCTGTGCCATATAACCCACTATACTTATATTAGTGTACGTACACAATCGTCACAAAAGTGTTCCTGCAGGAACACTGTGCAAATCTCTGCCGGCGCCCATCACCCAGCCACAGTTTCAGGCAGCGCTTCGTCCTCGTCCGCATCCTGCTCCCGCATGAACCCGAAGACTTCTTGCGGCACAGGATTCTGCCAGACAGGCGCGAACGACTGGCGGTGCAACGCGGTCGGCCCAAACTCGCGCAGCGCAGCGAGATGTTTGGGCGTGCTGTATCCCTTGTGCGAGGCGAGACCGTACGCTGGAAACACGGCGTCCCACTCGCACATCATGCGATCGCGTTCGACCTTCGCCAAGATGGAAGCTGCGGCGATCGACGCGGACAGCGCGTCGCCATGAATGATGGGAACCTGCCGCTGCTCGCAGTCGATGCGCACGGCGTCAACCAGCAAGTGGTCAGGTTTAGGTGCAAGACGCATCACGGCTTCACGCATGGCCAGCCGCGAGGCTTGATAGATGTTGATCTGATCGATGCGAGCCGCGTCGACCGCGGCGATAGCCCACGCCACGGCGTGCTCGCGGATGCGCTCGGCCAGCACCTCGCGGCGTTCAGGCAGGAGCAGCTTGGAATCGCGCAGGCCACGCAATCGGTAGGCTGGGTCGAGGATCACGGCCGCAGCGACGACGCAGCCGAAGAGCGATCCGCGTCCAACTTCGTCGACGCCCGCCACCAGACTCGCGCCCGACTCCCACGCGCGCTTCTCATAGCGCAGGGTGCAGCGCAGCCGCTTCAGCAGCCGCAGCTTGGCCGCCGACGCGGAGAGCGCGGGCGCCTTGCTCACAGGAGACTTGATCACAGAGGCCAAGGGAGTTGTCCAACATCTTCGTCGAGAGCAGGAAATCGCGCAAGCGAAGATTCGTACTCGGGAATAGGGATTCCTCGCTTCGCTCGGATGACAAATGCAGTTTCAAGACAAGCACCTGGCACCTGCGGGCCACACGCCCCCCACTCGGGTAACCGCGACCAGTAACCATTACGTGGATTACGCACGTACATTGCCCGGTCGGATACGCACTGGTAACTTGGCCTCAGTCGAACGCGACGCGAGAGGCAGCTTTGGAGAGCACAACCAACACGTCATTGGAGAACGGCCTGCTTACGGGAAAACTCGTGCACTTGGCCCTTCCCGTGCGTTGGACCCTGGTCGCGCAGGAGGGGCGCGGGCCCGCGGAAATCGCGTGCACGTATGACATCCACCCGCACGGGGCGCGGCTGCTCAGCTCGCGCGAAGTAAGCATCGGCGATCTGGTGATGGTCGAACGCGGACGCAACAAGGCCGTCTGCCAGGTAGTGTGGGCGGCCGATCCCACGTCGCCTCTACGTGGGCAATTCACGGTGCAGTGTGTGGAAGCCAAGACGCCCTGGGACGACGAGTTGCGGCAGATAGAAGAGCAGTACCAGCCGATCATTCTCGATGGCGAGCGCGGTGCGCTCACTCGTGGTTCTAACCGCCCGGATCCGAACCGACGGCGCCGTCCGCGCTTCTACGTTGACGGTCAGGCGGAAGTGATCGACGGCCTGCAGCACGTCGAGGGCGTGGTGCAGCAGATCTCAGAATGTGGGGCGCGCATCGCAGCCGCCGAAATCCTGCAGCCCGGAACCGACTTCCGGCTGATGCTGAACGTGTTCGACGTGAGCGTGGCGCTCAAGGCGCAAGTGAAGTACCTGATCAACAATCTCGGAATGGGCGTGGAGTTTCAGGAAATCCGCCGGGGGGACCGGCCGTTGCTCAGCTATGTGCTGAGCAAGCTGCGCGCGAGCAGGGTCGAGGACTTCGCAGAGGTTGAAAAAGCGCGGGAGCCGCTCGCGGTTGCTGGTTAGCTAATAGATATACGACGTGATCGAACTGGCAGACAGCGGAACCTTCGAACCTGTGCCGTCCCTGCGAAGATTCTGCCGGAGTTCTTCTTTCGCCCTTTTGGGGCTTACCCATTTTCAAATTGCCAGCGACGGCTTTACGCCCTTTCGGCAGGCTCAGGGCAAGCTGTGGGCTGCATGCTTTCGCCGCTACGCGGCTGGGCCTTACGCCTTCTCTACGTCGCGCAGGCGGGCGGCTTTGCCCCGGAGTCCGCGCAAATAGAACAAGCGAGCGCGGCGAACTTTGGACGAGCGCAACAGTTCGACCTTGTCGATCACTTTGGAATGAATGGGGAAAATGCGCTCCACGCCCTGGCCAAAACTGATCTTGCGCACGGTGAAGCTGGCCTGCGGCCCGTTGTCGCGCTTGATGACCACGCCTTCAAAGGCCTGCACGCGTTCCTTGTCGCCTTCCTTGATCTTCACGTGGACACGCACGGTGTCACCGGGGCGGAATGCGGGAATGTCGGTACGGAGCGATTTGGCCAGCAGCTTTTCGATGATTAGGTTTGACATAGTGATCCTTCGTCTTTCACAGCGCCTAAAGGCGCGATTGATTGTCGTTCCATCTCGGTATGCCTGAAGGCATACCCTGATACGAATCTCGGTACAGCGCTACTCGCGACCGGCTTTGATCCGAGCCAAAATCTTTGCGTCTTCGGCGCTGAGTTCCGCGCCTTCCAGCAAGTCCGGACGGTTGCGCAGCGTTTTTTCCAGAGCGCGCTGCCGGCGCCAGCAGCGGATCTCCTCGTGATTGCCGTTGAGCAGAACCTCCGGTACCGCCATCCCGCGAAAATCCGCGGGGCGCGTGTAGTGCGGATAATCCAGCAATCCGCCGGAGCCGCACGTCGAATCCGCTCCTACGACTTCCGTCTCCACATGCGCGGTGAACGATTCCTGCCGCGTCGACGCTTCGTTGCCCACGGCACCGGGCAGCAACCGCGTGACCGCTTCGATGATCACGGCCGCCGCTAATTCTCCGCCACTGAGAACGTAGTCACCGATCGAAAGCTCGCGGTCCGCGAGAAAGTCTGCGACACGTTCGTCCACGCCCTCGTAGCGGCCGCAGATCAGTATGACGCGATCAAGCACTGCGAGCTCTGCGGCGACCTGCTGCGTGAAGCGCAGGCCCTGCGCGGAAAGCAAGATCACCGACTCGCGGGCGCTACCTGCTACACGGTCTTCGCGTGAGGCCAGTTGCAACATTTCCAAACATTCAAAGAGCGGTTCCGGCTTCAGCACCATGCCTTCGCCGCCGCCGAAAGGGCGGTCATCCACGGTGCGGTGCTTGTCGTGCGTAAACTGCCGCAAGTCGCGGACTCCGATTTTCGCCAAGCCCATCTCGCAGGCCCGGCGGGTAATGCCGTGATCCAGAGGTCCGCTGAAGAAGCCGGGAAAGATCGTGAGAATATCGGCTTTCATCGGAACCTGCAAAACCTTTGACCACAAAGGACACTAAGGTTCACGAAGGAAACCACTCAGTGCCTCTTCTTTTTCCCTGATTGCTGCGCCTGCTTCTCTTCCTGCGTGACCGGGGCATTAATTTCCAGCATGCCCTCGGGAAGGTTCATGCGCACTTGATGCTGCGCCACGTCTACACCCTCCAGATACGCTTCCGCGAACGGTACATCAAACTTCTTGCCCGCACTGTTGGCCACAATCAACAACGGCGCTTCGCCGGCTCCGAACTGCACGTCTTCGAGGCGGCCGATTTCGCGGGCATGATCGAGAACCACACACCCGATCAAATCGCTGACGTAGGTCCAACCTTGTTCAAGTTCCCTGCGCTCGGCGCGCGGAACCTGCAATTCTGATCCGACCAGCAACTCGGCGTCGGAAATCGAATCCACGCCGCGGAATTTCAGAACCAACAGGCCCTTGTGCGGCCAAATGTCTTCCAGTTCCAGTTCGCGCCGGGTCGCTTCCGACTTGCCCAGAGCGAACAACTTCATGCCGGGGACGAAGCGTCCCGGAACGTTGCTGTGAACCTCGGCCGCAACCTCGCCCTGCCGCCCTTGCGTCTTCACGACACGGGCTAGGGTAATGAACTCGCCGTTTGTTTCAGGACTCAATGCCGGCGGGCGCCCTCAGCGCTAAAGCCGCTCGTCTGCCGTTGCTCCCGCATTGCCGTGCGTACGCGCTACTCGACGATTTCGAGCGTGTAGCGCTTGCGAGCCCGGTGGCCGGCGGCGCTCAGCAGCGCGCGCAGAGCGCGAGCCGTACGTCCCTGGCGTCCGATGACCTTACCTACGTCGCTTTCGGCAACTTCCAGTTCGATCACATCGTCATCGAACTTCTCGACGAAAACCTCGTCGGGAGCATCGACCAGCGACTTCGCGATCAGCTCAACAAGAACGCGCACATCTCCAGAGGGCTCAGTCATAAGTCTGCAATTCTCACGGTGGAAATGATGCCGACAATTGCTGCCTGCAATCCACTCAGCGGCTAAAGCCGCGACGATTATTGGTCTTTGCGGCACGCCTTGAAGGCGTGCCCTGATACGAATCACGCTCGCCGGCGGCAAATGGCGAGACCGATTTAGGCGGCCGAGCCGGCGGTGGCCGGAGCCGGAGCTTTCGAGAACAGCTTGTGCACCCGGTCCGACATTTGGGCGCCCTTCGACACCCAGTAGTCGACGCGGTCGCGCTTCAGTTCGACGCTGGCGGGATTGGTGCGGGGATTGTACGTCCCGACCACTTCCACCGGACGGCCGTTGCGCGCGCGCGCCTTCTCAATCACCACAATGCGATAGTGCGGTTGTTTGCGCGCACCTCTGCGCGCCAGACGAATCATTAACACGAGTCTTATATCCTTGTTCCGGAAGAGTCCGGTGAGATCGAGGCAAACTCTTATTATGACGGAGGTTAGCCGGAATGGCAAGGGGGCGTAGCACCCGGGTAGTGGGTCAATAAGATTTCCACAGGGCTAGCGGTGGGCGCTGACTCCATGGCATGATGGGCGGCATGGCAAAACGGCAAGGAGGTTTACTCATGCCCAAATTCGCGATTGTTGCAATCAATGCTCAGAGCGGAATCCCTGGTCTCATGGGTTATGCCGAAACAATGCAGGACGCGATTGCCATTCAAGACAGAGCAACGCGAACTGGCTGGTTGGTCGCAACCATTTGTGATTCACCGCAACAAGTTCATGAATTTGGAGAAGCCGCCCGGATCCAACCTTAGCTGTGAAAATCTTGCTGACCCACTACCATCTCTGCCTTGTGCTTTGCCTTCTTGCAGGTAACTCCGACGCAACGTCCATTGTTGCCATACGAATGCCCGGCGTGCTGGTTATCGGCGCTGACAGCGCTGGTACGTTTGAAGGTAGAGCCAGCGTCACGAATACTCGCCCGGTCTGCAAGATATATCAATCGCAGGGCCTCTTTTTTGCCGTGGCTGGACTCGTTCGCGATCCCGTCACTAATTTCGACACCGCTGCTATCGTCCGCTCTGCTGCTAAAAGTCACACCAGTATTAGGGCTAAAACCAATGCTGCTATCAGTGCTATCCGGCTGAAAATCCCGAGAGAAATCCGAATCCTCAAGACCGCTGATCCCACGATGTATCAGGAAACTACTTCCGGGAAGCGGGAGTTTGTCACGGTCCTTTTGTTTGGTCTTGAGAAGGGCGATGTCCTTGCCGATGGATTCGGCCTTAAGGTGCAGGTATCCACTAAGGGAATAATTACGACAATTCCCAACCGCAAGTCTTGCCCTGGTCACGCCTGTCCAGATGGGAAATATATATTTTTGTTGGGAGACCACGATGCAATTGATCGCCATTTCGCCGCTGGACGACCTATCCCGAATGTCCTCTCGGACGCAGTGAGGTTTCTTGTCAATATGGAAATCCTTGAAAACCCGAACGATGTTCACCCCCCAATTGACATTCTCGCTGTCGATCCCACTGGGGCGAAGTGGGTTTGCCGCAAGGCAGAATGCCCCGACGTTCACAAGTAGAATTATGGCTAGGGCAGCAACACGCAATTGAAGACACCACCGGCGTCTTTTGCCGCGAAGGATCTATGCACTCGCCGGCAGCGCCTCGCTGCCGGCAAGTTACATAGGTCCCTTCGACAAGCTCAGGGCAGGCTCTTCGCTTCGCTCAGGATGACAATGGATCGATTACGGCTAACGTTGAACAGCGATCCAGCGTCTGTTTACGCGACGGCTTTTCTCTTTGCGGTTGACGCCTGGTCTTTGGCCGACGGCTTTGCCAGGAAGCTGACCAGCGCGTTGTTGACTTCGTCGGCGTGAGTCCAGGCGACGTTGTGCGGGCCGTCTTTGATGACGACGAGTTCGGCGCCGGAGACCAGTTTGGCCGTGCGATGTCCGGCGGCCGTGATCGGAACGATTCGATCCGAGTCGCCGTGAATCACCAGCGTGGGGACGTCGATCTTCGCCACGTCGTTGCGGAAGTCCTCATGCCAGGTCGGGACGCAAGCCAAGCTTGCCGTGGCGGAAGCGATGGCAGCAACGTTCCAGCTTGCCTGAATCGCATGCTCGCTGACGCGCTTCCCGAGATGGACATCGGTGTTATAGAAATTCTTGAAGAATTCGGTGAAAAAGGCGTAACGATCGGCGGCCACCGCTTTCTGGATGCCTTCGAAGACGCTGCCGTCGACGCCTTCGGGATTGTCGGCGGTCTTGAGCAGGTAGGGCGGGATGCCTCCGATGATCACGGCCTTGCTCACGTCCTTCGATCCGTACTTGCCGATGTAACGCGCGACTTCACCGCCGCCCATGGAGAAGCCGACCAGGGCGAAATCTCGCAGCTTCAGGTGAGTCACGAGTTTGTGCAGATCTTCGGCGAAGGTGTCGCAGTTGTAGCCAGTGGCGGGCTGGCTGGACTTTCCGAACCCGCGGCGGTCATAGGCGATCACGCGATAGCCGGCATCGAGAAGCACAGGAACCTGTTTCTCCCAGGACGCGCTGCTGAGAGGGTATCCGTGGATCAGGACAACGGGCTGACCGGAGCCGTGGTCTTCGTAGTAGAGGTGGATGGAAGTGGAGTTTTCTTTTCCGACATCAACGTATGACATAGAGCCTCCTGAAGAATTTCTGGGCGGAGATGGAAGTTTGTGTTGGCTGTTGGCAGTGTGCCCTTGCAATAGATTGTAAACGGGCGGGTCAGGATTCACATGGCATTCGATTTCCGCAGGAAAAGTTCGGCCCAATGATTAACGACTCGGAGGGCCTGCGCGTCTTGCACCAGGGGTGCAGTCTTCGCGGTTGCCATGAGCAGAGAATAGATCGCCCTGCTAGACTCAACCGTTCGGGAGGTGGCACGTGCAAGGGGTCTATATTCTCTCGGCGGTGCGGACGCCGATTGGGAAGTTTGGTGGATCGCTGGCTTCGCTGACGGCGGCGGACATGGGCGTGGTGGCGGCGAGGGCTGCGATGGAGCGGGCCGGAGTGCGGCCGGACCAGGTCGAGGAAACTATTTTTGGTAACGCCCGGCAGGCTGGCGGCGGGCCGAATCCGGCGCGGCAGATTTCGGTGCGCAGCGGTGTGCCGCAGGAAGTTCCCGCGTTCACGGTGAACAAAGCTTGCGCGTCGGGAATGAAGTCGATTGCGCTGGCGTATCAGGCGATCCTTCTCGGCGATGCGAACTGCATTCTGGCTGGCGGGACCGAGTCGATGTCGCGGCTTCCTTATTACTTAGACGGCGCGCGATGGGGATACCGGCTGGGACATCAGGAACTGGTGGATGGGATGTATCGCGACGGATTTTTCTGTCCTCTGGCGAAGATGGTGATGGGCGAGACCGCCGAGGTGCTGGCCGAGCAGTACAAGATCACCCGCGAGGAGCAGGATGAATATGCGTTGATGTCGCAGACCCGCGCGGCGCGGGCGATTGCCGCAGGTAGGTTCGACGCGGAACTTGTTCCCGTGACAATCGAGGGCAAGAAGGGCGCGACAACTTTCACACGCGACGAACATCCGTTCGCGGATGCAAGCATGGAGAAACTGGGAAAACTGTCGCCAGTGTTTTCGAAAACCGGGACAATTACGGCGGGGAATTCTTCGGGGATCACTGACGGAGCGGCGGCGGTGATCGTGGCCAGCGAATATTTCGTGAAGCAGAACAACTTGAAGCCCCTGGCGCGAATTTCAGCGGTGACCTCGGCGGGAGTGGACCCGCGGACCATGGGGATTGGACCCGTGCCGGCGCTGCGCAAACTCGAAGACAAGCACAACCTCCGGCTGCACGAGTTCGGGTTGATCGAATTGAACGAGGCCTTTGCGGCGCAGGTACTGGCATGCGACCGCGCACTAAATCTGAACCGCGACCGGCTCAATGTGAATGGCGGAGCGATCGCGGTCGGGCATCCCATTGGGTGCACGGGCACGCGGATCACGGTCACGCTGCTGCACGAGATGCTCAAACGCAACACGAAGCGCGGAGTGGCGACGCTGTGCGTAAGCGGCGGCATGGGGATGGCGATAGCGCTGGAAAACGTGGTGTGAGCAGCCGTCGAGCTTGGCGCGACCGGACAGCCGAGGGCGGCTGTCCCCACACGAACCTCCACGCGAACCTCGGGAGTGACGCGAACTAAGTGCTGTGAACACGGAGCCGCAATTTCGTCTGGCGGTGGAGTCTGACGCCGATCCACTCCTCCATTTCATGCAGGAGTACTACGCCTTCGACGGCCACGGCTTCGATGAGCAGAAGGCGCGCTTGGCGCTGACCGCACTGGTCCGCGATGCAAACCTCGGTCGCGCGTGGCTGGTTCTGGACGGCGGCACACCCGTGGGTTACATCGTCCTGTGCTTCGGCTACAGCCTGGAGTGGCTGGGGCACGACGCCTTCGTCGACGAGTTTTACCTGCGCGAGGAATATCGCGGGCGCGGCTGGGGTCGCAAGACGATGGACTTTGTGGAAGAGGCAGCGAGGTCGGCGGGAATCCGTACGCTGCGTCTGGAAGTCGTACAGCAGAACTCGACCGCATTGAAGCTGTACCGCAAGCTTGGGTTTCAGGAGCATGCGAGTAGGTTCCTGTCGAAATGGATCGCGCAGGATGCTTCCAAGCCACAGGGCCGAAACGGACATTGAATTCCAACTTCACCCATCGTAATGATTCGTGTTCCGCCGCTCTGTAAGGCAACTGCGGACTTCTGCTATGCTTTCTCCGCTCCCCCGCAATTCAGCAGTCGCGCCTCAGTACAGGGCGCAACAATTTCAAAGGAGGCTGCCATGCTTCGATTGATCGTGCGTACTTCATGCTTCGTAGCGTTGCTCGTTCTGGCCAGCGTTGCCGTGGCGCAGACCGAGTTCTCCGCCGACGTTGTCGACACCGCCCACCAGAAACAGGGCAAGGGCCCGACCAAAGTTTATTTTGGCAAAGACAAGGTGCGGTTCGACTCTCAAGACTCGCGTGATCCCCGGGGCGGCGGAGCGGTCATCTTCGATCTCACCCACGAGAGTTGGATCGTGCTGATGGACCAGCAGCACATGTATATGGAGATGCCATCGAAAATGATGGAGAGCAAGGGAATGTTTCACTTCTTCAAGACCGGCGATGTCGAGAACGCGTGCTCCGAGTGGCTGCAACAGGCCCGGAACAAGGGAGGCACGTGCCACAAGGTCGGAAGCGAAACGGTGAACGGACGCAGCACAGTGAAATATGAAGGGACGAACTCGAGTGGTGAAGCCGGCACCATGTGGATGGATTCGAAGTTGCGCTTTCCGGTGAAGTGGGAAGGCAAGAACAATGGCGGTGAATTGCAGAACATCAAAGAAGGATCGCAGCCCGCGAGCCTGTTCGAGGTTCCTGCAGATTACAAGAAGTTCGATATGGGCGCGATGATGAAGCAGAATCAGTGAGCAAAGCCTTAACCACAGAGGACACGGAGATCACCGAGGAAAGCCTGCGTTGCGCCGGAAAAATCGGGCTACTATACTGAGCTCAGTGGTTCCGGAGCAGCAATGCCTTTATCCGCAGTAATCGTGGACGACGAACAGCTTGCCCGTGACGAACTCGCCTACCTTCTCAAGAACGCGGGCGATGTAAACGTTGTGGCCCAGGGCAAGAACGGCCTGGAGGCCGTGAACCTGATCAAGGAACACAATCCTGATCTGGTTTTTCTCGACGTGCAAATGCCCGGGCTCGACGGCTTCGGAGTGATCAAGAAGCTGCTCGACAAGAAAATTTCCCTGCCCAAGATCGTGTTTGCCACCGCGTTCGACCAGTACGCGGTGAAGGCGTTCGAAGTGAACGCGGTCGATTATCTACTGAAACCCTTCGACAAGAAGCGGGTTGCGCAAGCGATCCAGAAAGCGCGAGCCAAACAGGACGCGAACTCGCTGCCAGCGGAGAAGATCGAGACGCTGGTGCGGATGATCGAATCGCAGAAACAGCCGGCGGCCAAGGTTCTGCTCAAGGCGATCGGACGCATGTTTCTGGTGGACCAGAGAGATATCTGCTATGCGTGGATTGAAGACGGCGTGATCACCGTCGTGACCGGGGGAGCGGCCGGCATGGAGGGCCAATCGAACTGCCGGACGCTGGAAGAGCTGCTGGCATCGCTAGACACGAATCTTTTTTGGCGGGCCCACCGCTCCTACCTGGTGAACATCAACCGTATCCGCGAAGTCGTTCCCTGGTTCAAGAGCTCCTACCAATTGCGCATGGACGACAAGAAGCAGACTGAGATTCCGGTCAGCCGCGCTCAGACCAAACGGCTGCGGGAACTGTTCGGGCTCTAAGCTTGCCCTTCCGGGCTGGAAAACGTCGGCCTGCGCTTCAACGCTGGATGCGGGCGAGTTTTTGCTTTCGAGGCTCGGGCTCTGGGGTCGGGGGCTCTCGGGTTGCGGCTGGCTGGCAAAGGTCTCCGCTCTCTCCACCGCAGCGAGCAAGTCGGTAATCAGCGTCCCCGTATACATCGATGTCTCCACCGCAAGAACCGGCGGAGCAGTGTTCAGAACAACTCTAGAGGACGGCGGAAAAAGGAGCCGTCCTCCAGTCCCAGGGGGGAAGGTTAGACTGCCAAGGCCTCCAACGCTTCGCGGTTCCGGATGACCAGCGTGGGCCCATCCAGTCGGATCAACTGCTTCTTCTTCAGATCACTTAAGAGCCGGGTTACAGTTTCACGGGAAGAACCGATGCGTTGTGCCATCTCTTCATGAGTCATCGAGGACTGGATGCGAATCTCAAGGTCTTCGATGTCCTGCGCCGGAGACTGCGACAAGAGCAATCTCGCCAGCTTGCCGGCGGAAGAACGGGTAAGCACCAGATCGTGGATGTCGCGATACGCCGATTGGAAATCGCGGCTCAAACACTGCGCGGTGTGCATGCCTACCTCGCTGTGAGACTGCATCAGCTCCAGAAAGTGTTTGCGATCCACGAAGTTCAACTGGCAGGGAGTGGCAGTCTCGGCGGTCGTTTCATAACCCGCGCCCGAAATCGCAGCACTGAGGCCGAGGGCTTCCCCGGCTGCCGCGGTCTTGAGAATGAGGATCTTGCCTTCGCGCGAGGTAGTGGAGAGGTTCACTTTTCCCGAGCAGAGGATGAACATGCCGCGAGGACTCTGCCCTTCGACAAACAGGATTGCACCGGCAGGAAGAATGCTTTTGTGGCTGATCGCATTCAGCGACTGCAGAGCCGTATTGGAGAATCCGCAGAAGAAGCCAGCCTTGGTAGTCGTGCACTCGGCACAGTTGTCGATGATGTCGAGCCCATAAGGTGCCTTCATGTTTGCCTCCGTAGCGAAGTACTTCTTTTGTCTGGCAGCGGACTCCGAGACCGGGGCCAGACCGACTCCACCGAGATGATGCGAACTGGCGAGCAGCGCGCGCGCGTGAGCACGGGTATCGTCGTGCGAACTCTGCGCGGCCGCGATCAGTTCCCAGGCGGCGCTCGGCTCTTCCCGCCGCTCCCACTCGATGTGACAGGCAAACAGATAGAGAGGATCGGCCTGCTCCGGGTGAACCTCGGGGGCGGGCTGAAGGTCCGGCCCGGCCAGATGGCAGGTGCCTGCTTCGCTGAGCAACGGCGGCTCAATCAGAGATGTGCTCCATCCCGTAGTGAGGCTTGAATGATCGCTGGCTGGGCGGCAGGGTTGAGGTTTTGGCGAGGTTGCGGTGGTATCGAAAACCCGCGTCGCAACCCTAGGGCTTAACGGTTGACGTCGGCTGGTTAACAACACTTCTATGACTCCACAAATCCGGCAAATTACGCCGGGGATTTATTCCGGCATGTGGGGCAGGGCCGTCTCTGCGGGGTCGAGAAGAAAACTTGCTTCGGCCAGAGGCAGAGTGAACCAAGCACTGTGCACGTGGCGTTCCGTAATGGTCCGGCGGAGTGTGGAGTCGGGAACTTCCCTGTTTGGAACGAGTTCCAAAACAGCAAAGCCACAACCTGCTGCGACGGGAATGCCGAGAAGTCGGCAAGCTGCCGATTAGCCGTCAAGGCGTGCCCCTTACCGGACCACTGGTTCTCAACGCAAAGAGCCCTAGCTCTTTTGGAGTTCGCTCACGGCTGGCTGTCTCGCGGAACGTAGGGAACCCGACAGATTGGAACAACAGACAAGGAACCTGGTTAGGAGCCCATGTAGTCCCGGCGCGTGATTTTCAGGCGCTGCATCTTCGATTGGAGAGTAGTGCGCTTCAGACCCAGGCGATGGGCAGCGCCGTCGGGTCCAGACAGGAGGCCTCCAGTTTCGCGAAGAACTCGGATGATGTGCTCCCGTTCGGCGTTATCCAAGGTGTGATCCGGCGGGGGGACAGGGACTGGGGTTTCCCTTCGTAGTTCCGACAACGGGACACGCAGGGCATTGCCCTCGCTCAAGATGACGGAGCGTTCCATCAGGTTCTCGAGTTCGCGAACGTTACCCGGCCACGACCAAGCCGTCAGCACTTTCATGGTCTCGCTGGGAACGGCTTCGATATGACGGTCCATGCGCGGAGCGAACTTGCGAACGAAGTAGCGGACAAGGACCGGGATATCTTCCCGCCGCTCGCGCAAGGGAGGCACGCGGATCGGAAACACGCTGAGACGGTAGAAAAGGTCGCTACGAAATTGATGTTCTGCCATCCCCTTGGCCAGATCCCGATTTGTGGCCGCGACCAGGCGCAGGTTCACTTTGATGGTGCGATTGCTGCCGAGCCGTTCGAACTCCTGATCCTGAAGCACGCGCAGCAGCTTCGGCTGCAGTTCGAGTGGAATTTCGCCGACTTCATCCAGGAACAAAGTCCCACCATGGGCGAGTTCCATGCGCCCGATCTTCTGACTGATGGCGCCGGTAAAGGCGCCTTTTTCGTGGCCGAAGAGTTCGCTCTCCAGCAGGCCGGTAGGAATGGCGGCGCAGTTGACCTTGATAAAGCTGCCATCCTTGCGGCGGCTCAATCGGTGAATGGCGCGGGCGATCAGTTCCTTGCCAGTGCCGGTCTCACCCAGAACCAAAACAGTGGCATCGCTAGTGGCCACCGTCATCACCTGGTCGAGCACTTGCCTGAGAGCCGGACTGTCGCCGATGATTTCCGCGAACAGGCCCTCGGAACGGATCTCGCCTTCCAGATACATCCTCTCCTGGGAAAGACGCTGCTTGAGGACCTCGATCTCGACTGCGGCTCGATTGTTTTCCAGAGCCACGGCGAACTGGGCGGCGACTTGATTCAGCAGAGTCAAGTCCTCGGGCTGAAAAGCGTCTGGCCGGGTGCTCCCCAGCACAAGGACTCCCAATGTGGTATTCGGCCGGAAGAGCGGGAGACAGCAGAGGGATTGAAAACCTTCCGCCACAAAGGTCCTTGCAATGTCCGCACGAAAATCCAGCATCTGGTCTTTCGAAAAAATCAGGGGAGTGCGCTCACGCAGAGCGAGGCCTCCCGGACTGTTGTCGGGGCTGATGGGAAGGGACGAAAGCAGGCCTTTTCCCAGCGGAAAATCTTCGACCTGGCGGATCAGAAGGCCGGTGTTGGCGTCGCGCAACTCGAAACCGGCGTATTCCTGTAGCAGCACGCGGCGGATGCGGGCCGAGATCCGCGGAAAAACCTGTTGCAGGTCCCAGTTCGATGCCATGATCGTGCTCACATCCAACAGCATCTGCAAGCGATCCATTTCCTTGCGCAGTTTCCCGCTGAGGTCTTTGACCGATTGTTGCAGTCCCACTGGCGCAGTAGTCTCGACCACAACAACGCCAATTCGCGCGACGGTTCCGGTTGCGTCTTTGATCGGGAAGGAGTGCGCCATCCAGTGTCTGGCCTCCGTTCTTGTGGGGAGCACAGCGGAAACCTCGAAGCTCACAACCGGTTCCCCTGTGGAGAGCACGCGTTGAAGCTCGGGCTCCGCTACATTGGCGAAATCTCCCAGTACCTCCCGTACCGTCTTGCCCAAATGGTCGGGTGCAGGTATGCCGTTGAGTTCCGCAAGCCTGTTGTTGATCGCGAGATAGCGAAGCTCAGAGTCGAGGATGCAAAGCCCCACCGTGGACGAATCGAAGTAGGCAGCCAGCAACTTCTCTGAGTCGGTGAGAGCTTCGGGGTGCGCGAAGGGAATCAGCTTGCCGGCGCCAGAGGGGTCAGTCGGCATGGTGGGAAACCTCATTCGTTGGGAGCGACCGGTCTTTCGGGGTGAGCCCGACAAAGTAATTGGCTGGACTCTCGCCCGTCTCTGCCCCAATACGATTTGAAACATGAACGTCAGTTCTTCGAAATACAGGATTCACCTGGTTCGGAGACGGAGGACGCGGTGGGCGGGCCAGGGCAACGAAACTGTGAAGCAGGACGAAAGAGGAGCGCAGCGGGAAACGGCAGCAACGATCACGGCGAGAATCGCGGAGAAATGGAACACCACCCACACCCGGAGGTGCGGAGCGGCCCGACAATTCAAATATCAAGCGTGGAGCGCTTGAGGGGGACACAGATGAACAACTCCCCGTTGCCGCCTCCCCCTCAAAAGGCGGACGTTACTACACCCGAGCACCGGAATTATAACCACAAAGTCAGAGAATGTAATGCTCTTTTCTGTTTTGGTAGCTTTTCAGGAAACGCGCTTTCACCCGCAAGAATATCGTTTCTTGGATAGAACACTGGTAAAGGTCTTCCGTAGCTCCGATTCGCGGGCCGAGGAGAGCGGCCGCCCGAGAACTATAATGACCACGTGGCCCGAGGGTGGGAAAGCAAATCGGTGGAATCTCAACAGGCGGAGGCGGGCGAGAAATCGAACCAGCCTCGCCCAAAGATGAGCGCGGAAGAAGCCGCAGTTGTTCGAGAGAAAGAGAATCTTCGCCTCGCCCGGCAGCGAGTGCTGCAGCAGCTGGCCACGAGCCCGAATCCACGGCACCGCAAATTGATGGAGGATGCGCTCGCCGATCTGGAGGAGAAGCTGGGCAGGCTGGCAAAGTGACTGCGAACCTCAGACGTCAGACCTCGGACTTCAGACCTCGGACTTCAGACCTCGGCCCTCAGAGTGACGTCCGAGGTCTGAGGTCCGACGCCAGCACCGTCACGTATAATGATTCCTTTATGACAGCCTACGTTTACGTCTCGCTCAAGAAAAGCGTTCTCGACCCCCAAGGTAAAACCATTCAGGGCGCACTCAAGAAGATGGGCTACAAGGGGCTGGAGAGCGTTCGGCAGGGAAAGTATTTCGAGCTCGCACTCGACGGAGGACTCTCGCGCGAAGAGGCCCAGGCGGAAGTCGAGCGGATCGCCCGCGAAGTGCTGACCAACCCCGTGATCGAAGAATACCGTTTCTCCCTGGCCGAGTAAGGCATCGGACGGGGAATCCATTGAGGTTTCCACATGTGCGGCATTGTCGGCTACGTTGGTAAGAAAAGTGTCGTTCCCATCATCATCGAGGGCCTGCGCCGCCTCGAATATCGCGGCTATGATTCGGCGGGAATCGCGGTCGCCGGCGACGGGGAAGGCCTGCAGATCAGGCGCGCCGAGGGCAAGCTGCGGAATCTGGAAGAAACCATCCGACAGAAGCCTCTCAACGGCACCTATGGCATAGGGCATACGCGCTGGGCCACGCACGGGCGGCCCACGGAAGAGAATGCCCATCCTCACCGCGACTGCACGGGAAAGATCGTCGTCGTACACAACGGCATCGTCGAGAACTATCTCAGCCTGAAGAAGAAGCTGATTGAGGAAGGACACAAGTTCACGACGGAAACCGACACCGAGATCATTGCCCACTTGGTCGAGAAATATTCCGTGAGTGCGGGAAACGGACGGCGTCCCTCCCTGGAAGAAGCAGTGCGGCAGACGGTGAAGCAGCTCACCGGTGTCTTCGCTCTCGCCGTGATCTCAACCGATGATCCGAACAAGATTGTCGCGGCGCGGAATGGGCCTCCGGCGGTGATCGGGCTGGGAAACGATGAATACTTCGTAGCCTCCGACGTGCCGGCCATTCTGTATCACACGCGCGACATTTTCTTTCTGGGCGACGGCGATCTGGCGGTGGTGACGCCGGACGGCGTACATCTCTCCGATTTTGAGGGCAGGCCCGTTCAGCGCCAGGTGCAGCATGTGACCTGGGATCCGATCATGGCGGAGAAGGGCGGCTTCAAGCATTTCATGCTCAAGGAAATCTATGAGCAGCCGCGCGCCGTGCGCGACACGACTCTGGGCCGCGTCTCCCAGGATACGGGGCATATTTTCCTGGACGAGATGCAGATCAGCGAGGCCGAGCTGCGCGCCGCCAGGAAGATCAATATCCTGGCGTGCGGTACGAGCTGGCACGCCGGGCAGGCTGGCAAGTTCATGATCGAAACGCTGGCGCGTGTACCGGTGGAAGTGGACTACGCCAGCGAATGGCGCTACCGCGCTCCCATTGTCGAACCGGACACGGTCACGCTGGTGATTTCGCAGTCCGGAGAAACGGCGGACACAATCGCCGCTCAGCGAGAGGCCAAATCCAAGGGATCGAAAACGCTGGCCATCTGCAACGTAGTCGGATCGATGATCACGCGCGAGGCGGCAGGCACGATTTATACGCACGCTGGGCCGGAGATCGGCGTGGCCTCAACGAAGGCTTTCACGGGACAGCTCACCGCGCTGTACTTGTTCGCTATGTATCTCGCGCAGGTGCGCGGGACCATGACTCCCGAGCAGGCCCGCGCCGCAGTGCAGGAACTGACGCATATCCCGGGAAAGCTTGAAATCATTTTGACCCACGACGAGGCTTGCGACGAGTTGGCCAAGCGATATCAGAAAGTGCATGACTTTCTATTCCTGGGCCGCGGGATTCACTATCCCATCGCCCTCGAAGGTGCGCTCAAGCTCAAGGAAATTTCCTACATCCACGCCGAGGGATATCCCGCAGGCGAGATGAAACACGGCCCCAACGCGCTGATTGACGAGAACCTGCCGGTGGTTGTAATCGCGACCAGAGACGTGAACAATCCGGGCTCGATGACGCGCTACGAAAAGACGTGCTCGAACTTGAAGGAAGTGAAAGCGCGGTCTGGCGTCGTGATCGCGCTGGCCACCGAAGGGGACGAAGAGATCAAAGAAGCGGCCGATCACGTCCTGTACATTCCTCCCGCGCCGGAGGAGTTGTCGCCGATTCTGGAGATCGTGCCGCTGCAGTTGCTGGCGTATCACATCGCGGTGCGGCGCGGGTGCGACGTGGATCAGCCTAGGAATCTGGCGAAGTCGGTGACAGTAGAGTAGGTCCCAGCAGTCGGGCTCTCCTTCAGATCTAAAGTTTCAGGACTCCCCCTTCGGCGGGGTGCCGTGTTGTTTTACAAATGCCAGCACTCGATTCCACGCATCTGAGCATGCCTCTGCGTGCTCGGCGTACTTGATATCGAAGAAGCTGTGGGGCGCGCCGGGATAGATAACGAATTCATGCTTCACCCCGGCGGCGTTCAGTCCTACGTCGAACCCCTCGATTTCCTTGAGCGGAATCCCTCCGTCGGCACCGCCGAACAGGCCCAGGATTGGGGCTGAGAGCTCTGCCGCATGCTGCGTGGGCCCAGCGGCTCCGTTGGGATAGAAGCCAGGCATGCCGTAGAAGCCAACTGCGCCGGCGAAGCCGAAGCGTGATGCGGATGCAAAGAAGGCCTGGCGTCCTCCGAAACAAAACCCCAGAGCGAATACGGTGCCGCAGTTGCCGCCATTCGGTCCGCGAAGGTAGTCGCCCGCGGCCGCGATGTCGGCATCGATCGTTTGGCGCGTGACCCGGACGATATGCTCCATGAAGGGAAACTTGTCGTCGCGCGGCGACAGGCCGGCAGTGCGTCCGAAGTAGTCGATTGCCAGAGCCGTGTGTCCTTGTTCGGCGAGTCGCTCCGCGAGCAATTCGTAAAAGTGGAAAAGGCCGCGAGCGTCGGGCAGGACAACAACCCCAACGCCGGTGGACCGCTCGGGGCGGGCGAGGAAAGCGGCAAAGGAAGTTCCGTCCGTGGAGGTGAGGGTCACGGGAGCGGCGGCAGAACTCGCTTGGCGCGCTGCCGGAATGGGAGGCGTGGAATCAGTGTCAAAACACATGCGAGAAAGTCCCCTTTTCTTCCTGGCTAAACGTACGCCGACCCAAGGTCGCCTAGCCCTCACACAGTGGGGCCGACGCCAGAAGGGCCTTTAGTATCATACTATATCTTTAAGAATAAGTCAAGAAGGCGCCATCCCAAACAGGCGCATACGCGGCTAGGACTATCCTCTTTTTCATCTATCACGCCGATTGCTAGAGGTTCAGGGCATCCATCCGGGGATTCTCGTAGACGTCATCCTCTCCCGGATAACGAAGGACTCCTTCAAACCTTCCGCTTTCCTTGGCCAAGGCCCAGATCAGGCCTTCCCCCGCGGGCAGGATTTTCGGCTGGCGATCGTACACTTCATCTTTGTACGCATATTGCGCGTCCACCGGCTTCCATCCCTTCTTGCGGAACATGGTCATCAGGTCACCAAGGAACAGCGCGTTCAGCGCGTTGTGATGCAACAGCACCGTGTGTCGTACCGGCCGCGCGAGCACGCGCTGCGCGAGCGAATCGTAGAACTGTGCGCGCTCCCAGATATGCTGAAGAAAAAAGTCGCGATACGCCGCCAGGTCGGCATGGGGCTTTGCCTCGGCTCGCTTCTTCAGACGCGTGTCGATGGCCCAGTCGGAAGCATCAATGGTCGCTCGACCAACGCGATAGCCATGTTCTCGCAGAAAAGCGCGCATGCCGTCGCGCTTCTCCACCGTGTCACCTTCTTTGAAGTACGGATAGCGAAACAGGCGGGTGAAATGACGATAGGAGCGAATGAACGGTTCGTTCTTCAGAGCGTCGGCTTCGAACTCATCCAGCGTCACTTTCTTGAACCCATCCGGATCCGTGTCGGTGCTCACGTTGAAGTACAAATGGGAGTACGAATGATTCCCGATGAGGTGACCAGCACGATCCCACGCGGCGATGAGTTGTTGCCCGGAGCTGCTATTCACTCGCTTACCAACGACAAAGAGTATTGACTTGAGATTGTTGCCAGCGAGCGCCGCCAGGATGCGCTCGTTCACGTCGTGCCACGTCAGATTGGCGCCGCCGTCGGTGGTTGGGTCATCAAAGGTGAAGGCAATTTCAGGGTCATGCTCCTGCCCCGAAGCGAGCGGCATACCTGCTAGCGCTGCCGTTATGGCCGAATAGCGAAGGAACTCTCTGCGATTCATCGATTTCAATCCTCAGATGGGAGCGGTCCAACTAGAAGGTGAGCGTACAAGCGCCACAAAACAGCGGGCAGGGCCGCGAGCGCAGCGCCCCATATTGCAAACGCAGTCCTGACCACCCACGACGGCGCGGCGCCCACGCGGCGCAGCAGGAACGGCAGAAAATTCCACGCCGTGATGTGAACGTAATCCCACGGATCCTGCGTCATCTCCTCGGTATTTAAGCCCCACGCGTCCATCTTGCCCAGCGCAAACGCAACGATGTTCTTGAAGCGGAGCGCGATTACAAACGTAGGATGGCCGAGCGTCTCCATCTGATAAATCTCGATCGGAAGCCAGAAGGCCAGAGACGCGATTTGAACGACGAGACTGGCGGCGAGAAGAACGATTCCACTGCGCCAGACCCATGGGCTCAGATTCGCGCGATGACGCAGGAGCAGAGGCACGGCGATGAGCGCCACCATTTCTGCTGCGGTCGACACGTAGCGATCACCCCAGGCAAAGTCGCCCGCCCAATAAGTGTAGCGCGCGTAAAAGCCGATATAGCCGACGAGGAGCAGAACCGCAGTCACTCCGTAGGCGCGAACTTCCGGACTGAGACGTTTCCACAACAGCACCAGGAGCACGAGGGCCAGCACGAGAAGAGGATCGAACAGGAAGATCGACTTCTCGGGCTTGAAGAGCGCGCCCAGAACTCCTTCGTGAAAAGGCGTGCTCCAGGGGAAGTTTGCGGGCAGAGTCGGATCCTGCAGGCGCTGCTCCCGCGCGAAAATCGGAATGTAGGTCTGGGTCAACGATCCGAAGCGGTAGAAGCTGTAGAGACGCTCAGCCAACGCAAAGAAAGCATAGACCGGCAAAGCGATCTTGCAGTACGCGAGCAACCGGTGCCACAACGCCCGGCCGCGAACTCGCTCAAGCCAGAGCACGACCAGGAGGAAGAAACCGCCTGCCATCAGGTCGAGGCCTGTTGTTACACGAGTCAGCAGGTTGAGCCCAAGCGCGGTGGACCCCAGGAAGAGTGCCCGGACGCTGTCGCTCCGAAGCCACTCATAATGAAAAGAGAACCCCACCAGCGTCAGCAGCATGATGTAGTTGTTCTCCTGCATGTTCTGCGTGTAGTGCAGGTGCGTGGTGCAGAACAGCAGCGCCAGGACGCCGGCGATTGCTTCGTTCGCGCTAAAGCGCAGTTGACTCAGCAGACGAAACGCGACGAGCGCGGTCAACACGGTTACCAGAATGTTCGTGCTGTAACTAACGATAATGCTGCGCACGGCGGGGTCATCTTCGTATTCAGAGAAGATGTGCCAGTGCGCGATCCAGGTGGCGACCAGGTCCGCCGGCAGCATGAGTAGCGATTGGCCAATACCATACCAGCTGTAGATGTGGCCACCGCGGCCGTGGAGGCCGAACTCGGGGTATTCGATCGGGAACACCTGCGGCTGCGATGTCCAGAGCCAGTGCGTCGTCTGCAGGCGGTGCATGGTGTCGGCGCTGCCCAGTTCACCAGATTGCACGACGAAGGCGAGGAGCCCCGCCGTGAGACACAAGAGGAATAGAGGCTCCCGCAGCCAGCGGGCCAAGGGTGAGGTCATCGCTATGGATGGTAACAAAACGGAGTCGGGCGTCGGACCTCAGACTCCAGACCACTACCCTCGGAGTAGGTCTGAGGTCTGAGGTCTGAGGTCTGAGGTCTGAGGTCTGAGGTCTGAGGTCTGAGGTCTGAGGTCTGAGGTCTGAGGTCTGAGGTCCGAAGCCCAAGGTCTGGGTTAGACTGTAGCGGGAAATTTCCATGGCCAAGTGCGCAACCTGTGGGACTGAGCTATCGGGCAACGTTCGCTTCTGTTCTTCCTGCGGAAGACCAGTTTCAAATACCGACGACATGGCGACGATGGATTATGCGACCGCGCACTCGCCCCGGCCTCCACGGCCCCCGTCCCTGTCGTCACGCCCCTCCAGTTCCGCCGAGTATCTGCTGAGCGAAGGGCGGTTCCTTCCCGGGCGGCTGGTGGCGTCCCGTTATCGCATCATCGCTTTGCTCGGAAAAGGCGGCATGGGCGAGGTCTACCGCGCCGACGACCTGACACTCGGTCAAGCGGTCGCTTTGAAATTTCTGCCCGACGAAGCCGCAGGGGACGAGGGACTGCTCGAGCGCTTTCGCAACGAAGTGCGAATCGCGCGCCGGGTTTCCCATCCTAATGTTTGCCGCGTATACGACGTCGGCGATGTCGATGGCCAGACGTTCTTCACCATGGAGTACGTCGACGGTGAAGACCTGGCTTCCCTGCTGCGGCGCATCGGGCGGCTCCCTCAGGACAAAGCACTGGAGATTGGCCGCCAGCTCTGCGCCGGACTGGCCGCGGCCCATGCCAAGGGTGTGCTGCATCGCGATCTGAAGCCGGCCAACATCATGCTCGACGGGCGCGGGCAAGTCGTCATCACCGATTTCGGCCTAGCCGGAGTGGCCGACGACATTCGCGGCAACGAAATCCGTAGCGGAACTCCCGCCTATATGTCGCCGGAACAACTGGCGGGAAAAGAAGTCAGCCCACGCAGCGATATCTATGCGCTGGGCCTGGTGCTGTATGAGGTGTTCACCGGCAAGCGCGCGTTTGCGGAAAAGCCCGTGGGCACTGCGCACGCGCCCGGCGATCGCACGCCCAGCCGGCCATCGTCGGTGGTGAAGGATCTGGATCCGATTGTAGAGAAGGTGATTCTGCGATGCCTTGAAGCGGAACCTGGCGCCCGCCCAGCCACAGCTCTGGCGGTCGCTGCGGCGATGCCCGGAGGAGATCCGCTGGCGGCGGCGCTGGCGGCCGGAGAGACGCCGTCGCCGCAGATGGTGGCCGCGGCGGGAGAGACAACAGGCCTTCGTCCGCGAAGCGCGGTCGCATGCCTGCTCTTAGTGCTGGCTGGGCTTGCCGTGGGAACCTATCTCACAATCCGCTACAGCGCAGTCGAGAAGATGCATCTGGAACAGACTCCAGAAGTTCTGGCACACACGGCGCGCGAGATCGTGGCGCGGCTTGGCTACACGGAAAAGCCAGCAGACAGCAGTTTTGGCTTTGACTACGACACGAATTTCCGCGACGCGTTGGAGAAGGATCAGAAGGCGCGTCCGAACTGGGATGAGGTGATTGCCGAGCGACCGACCCTGCTGGAGTTCTGGTACCGGCAGAGTCCGGACCTAATGGGACCCACCGGCTCTCTATTGATTCCTGGAGTTATTGCAGAAGAAGACCCGCCGACGACGCTCTCGGGCATGGTCAACGTGAAGCTGGACGCCAAGGGGCGGCTGATTTATCTGCAGGCGATTCCGCTGCAGAAAGAAAGTGCCAAAGACAGTGCCGCCGCACCAGCCGCGCCGCCGGATTGGAGCGGGTTGTTTGCCGCTGCGGAAGTAGACTCGTCAAAGCTGCAACCCGCCCAGCCGGAATGGACTTCCCTAGGTGCGGCCGACACGCGCGCTGCCTGGACGGGAGTGTGGCCCGGGTCGAACCGGCCACTGCGAGTCGAAGCCGCCGCATGGCACGGCAAACCCGTGTTTTTCGCGATGATCGGCGAATGGAATAAGCCTTGGCGCATGGTTGCTCCTCAATCCAGGGACGAAAAGAAGAATTGGGCGAGCCAGATCATTGCATTGTTGCTGCTGATGGCTGTTCTGGTAGCGGGCGCGCTGCTGGCGCGCCGCAATTATCGTCATGGGCGCGGCGACCGCGAAGGAGCGCTGCGGCTGGCGGGCGCAATGTTCGTGCTGGAAATCGTGTTGTGGTTGTGCCGCTCGCACTTCGTGGCCGGTTTCCAGACGTTCGCGTATCTGCTCCTCGCGATTGCCGCCGGGCTCTTGTGGGGAGGCACGATGTGGATGCTTTATCTCGCGATCGAACCGTGGATTCGCCGGAACTGGCCGCAGGCCATCATCTCCTGGAGCCGGCTGATCTCAGGGCAGGTGCGGGATGCGATGGTGGGTCGCGACATTCTGTTCGGAGTCGCGTTCGGCACGCTCTGGATTCTGATCTTCGAGGTCAGCTACATCCCGCTGGCGCGCCTGGGCGCCTCGCCGCCGATCAGTGCGTCGGCCTACTTACTCGGAGGGCGCCAGGCACTGGGCCAATGGCTGCTGCAGGTTCCTTTCTCGATTTTCGGGACGCTGGAGTTCTTCTTCCTGCTGCTGGGGCTGAGGGTGCTGGTGGAATTTCTGTTCAAGCTGGTGGGCGTGAAGACTTTGCGGGCCGATTGGATTGCAGCCGTCTTGTTCGTCGCGATCTTCGTCGGCATGCGGTCGCTGCAGAGCACACATCTAGCGGTGGACATCCCGGTCATTTTCCTCATCTACAGTGTTCTGGTGCTGATTGTCCAGCGCTTCGGGCTGGTGCCGCTGGCGGTCGGAGCGTTTACCGTGGACATGTTCGGTAGCGTGCCCTTCACCGCCGACTTCTCGGAGTGGTACGTGGGCACGACTCTGCTGGCTCTGCTGAGCGTGGTGGCGCTGGCGGGATGGGGGTTCTACCACTCGCTGGGCGGGGAAACTCTCTTCACCGCCGAACCAGAGTGACCTGCGTCGTCCGTGGGTTGGCTGGCGTGGGTTGGCTGGCGTTGACGCTGTCGCGCAGCGGGACGTAGCATTCTGACAGCGGGGAGGGGTTGCTTATGCGAATTTCGATCGCGGGAATCCTGTGGCTAAGCAGCCTGGCCTGCATGGCTCAGGTTCAACAAACTCAGCCGCAAAATTCACATCCGGCAGCGCAGGATGGAGGAGTGCGGGAAGTCCTGGAGAGCATCGTCATCCCGTCCATTGCCCATGCGCCTTTCACCGCTACGCTGGCGACCGAAACGGTCAAGTACACCGCCGATGGCGCCACGATGACATTCGTCAACGAACGGCACATTGCGAGGGACGCGCAAGGGCGCATCTACCAGGAACGCTGGTTGTTGGTGCCAAAGAGCGGGAATGTCAAGTCCACGATGAATTGGATTCAGCTCACCGATCCGAAGCAGCGAACGCTCTACAACTGCAGCCCGGCGAGGCACATCTGCGAGCTGCTGGTCTACGACCCCGCGACCGATCTTTCGGCTGCGTCGCTGCGCAAGGGCTCTTCGGGTCCGCTGCCGCATGGTAATGGCAATGTGGCCTGGGAGGACCTGGGAAGCAGGAGCATCGCAGGAATAGAGACCCTGGGCATGCGCGAAACAACCACCATCAATGCCGGGACGATGGGGAATGATCAACCGCTCACCAGCATGAGCGAATACTGGCACTCCGAGCAGCTTGGAATTAATTTGCTATCCATTCGCACCAGTCCTTTTTTTGGAAAGCAGACCTTCACCATCACCGAGATAACCGCCGCCGATCCCGATCCGCAACTGTTCGAGCTCCCGGCGGGCTTCACAGTGAACGATCAGCGGAAAGACCCACCGATCTCGCATTAGGGTCGAAGAAATCCGGGGGCTTTTCATCATTCCTATTTGCTCTGAAAATTCCTCGGATCGAGGCTTATGTTGTCGTGGATCGCGTCCGCTGTCATATCCCAATCGTAGAGACGAGTCGTGCCGTTCTGTAGTTCCTCCGAATACTGAAGATCGTAATGCCGAGGCAGCGTGATTCCTTTGTCGGTGTGGAAGTCACTGAAGCTCTCTTCGATGGTGAAGCGGAGTTCGTGCTGTTGCGCGCTGGTGGTGATGCCGTGGCTTGCGCCGCTGGGGACGACCATAGCAGAATAGACGGTCTTCACGTGGTAATAGGTTTCGGGATCAAAGTAAAGCTTGACGGTCAGACCCGAGCCAACCTTCGAGACGTACTCCAGCGCCTGGAGTTCGCGACCGTCGATTTTCTTGAGGCCAAGGTATTCCAGCTTGCCCCGCTTCGGGTCCAGGTTTTCGAGCGCCCAGGCCGTGGAAAGCTCCCCGCCCAGCCAGCCCTCTTTGACGATGAAATCCTGACCACTCACGAATTTTGCGAAATCACTGTACTGGTGCGAGGCGGTCGCGGCGGCATAAGAGGTCTTCTCGCCGTCGGTGATGAATTGTTCCCCCCGCCAATCCCCGCTGCCAAACCTCATCACGAATCTCGATTTGCGGTGGTCGGAGACCTGTCCCCAGCTGCCCACGGCTTCGCCCGCGCCGCCGACCAGAATCTTGAAGCGCAGTGTACCTTGTATGGCACGCGACGTAACCGCCGCACGCGCTTCCGCCGTACCGATGGAATCGAGGTGCTTGGCAACGATGTCTTCCGGCTTCGCGTCGGCCGCATGCGCCGAATAGAGAAGGCCGGCCAGCGAAAATGCGACAACCAGATTTCGGCAGATGCGGTTAGTCCCTCTTAACATGAGCTCGCCTCTCCGTTATTCAACTCGCAGCAAACCGACCCGTCCGAATACTGCTCCATTGGACAGCCAATATACCCCCGGTTCATGCCTTCCCTCCACGCAAAACTCCAAGATAAGGAGTAACGGCACTGTAGTTCCGCCGCATCCTCGCGGCGTGCCCTCGCATCTAAATCTTGACAACAACACACTCAGGTCTTAGCATGGCCTTGAGCGCAATCATGACTGCACTGATTTTAAAGCACTTACTTAGTTTAAGAGGAGCGTCTTATGGGAAAGATCATCGGAATTGACCTGGGGACTACCAATTCCTGCGTAGCTGTCATGGAAGGCGGCGAGCCCAAGGTCATCGCTAATGAAGAAGGAGGGCGCACTACGCCCTCGGTCGTCGGCTTCACCAAGACCGGTGAGCGCCTGGTTGGACAGGTGGCGAAGCGGCAGGCCATCACCAATCCGGAAAACACGGTTTTCTCGATCAAGCGGTTCATGGGCCGACGCTACAACGAAGTGTCGGAAGAGATGAAGATGGTGCCCTTCAAGGTCGTGCAGTCGGGCGACCACGTGGGCGTGGTGGCGCAGGGCAAGGAATACACGCCGCCGCAGGTGTCGGCGATGATCCTGCAGAAGCTGAAGAAAGCGGCGGAAGACTATCTCGGCGAGAAAGTGACCGAGGCCGTCATCACCGTGCCTGCATATTTCAATGACGCGCAGCGGCAAGCGACCAAAGACGCCGGACAGATTGCCGGGCTCGAAGTGAAGCGCATCATCAACGAGCCGACGGCGGCCGCGCTCGCCTACGGGCTCGACAAAGGCAGAGACGAAACCATCGCCGTGTACGACTTCGGCGGCGGCACCTTCGACATTTCGATTCTGGAAGTGGGCGGGGGCGTGATTGAAGTCAAGGCCACCAACGGCGACACGCACCTGGGCGGCGACAATCTCGACCAGCGGATCGTCGACTGGCTCATTGACGAATTCAAAAAGGACGAAGGCCTCGACCTGCGTGGCAAGGGCAACGAGATGGCGTTGCAGCGACTGCGCGACGCGGCCGAGCGTGCCAAGATCGAGCTCTCGACCACCATGGAGCACGAGATTAACCTGCCGTTCATCACGGCGGATGCCAGTGGTCCGAAGCACCTGGTGAAGAAACTGACGCGAGCCAAGCTCGAAGGGATGGTCGAAGACATCATTCAGCGCTCGGCGGGTCCGTGCAAACAGTGCATGAAAGATGCGGGCGTGGATGCCAGCAAGATCAACGAAGTCGTGCTGGTCGGCGGACAGACGCGCATGCCGCGCATTCAGGCGCTGGTAAAGGAACTGTTCGGCCGCGATGGCCACAAGGGCGTGAATCCTGATGAAGTCGTCGCGATCGGCGCCGGGATTCAGGGCGGCGTACTGGGCGGCGAAGTGAAAGACCTGTTGCTGCTCGACGTGACTCCGCTATCGCTGGCGATTGAGACGCTGGGCGGCGTGGCGACGCCGATGATCCCGCGCAACACGACGATTCCGACGAAGAAAACCGAGACGTTCTCGACCGCGGCCGATAGTCAGACGTCGGTTGAGGTTCACGTGCTTCAGGGCGAGCGTCCCATGGCGGCGCAGAACCGGACGCTGGGCAAGTTTCACCTGACCGGAATTCCGCCCGCTCCGCGTGGAGTACCGCAGATTGAGGTGACGTTCGACATTGACGCCAACGGCATCCTGAACGTGACCGCGAAAGACACGGCCACGCAGAAGGACCAGAAGATCACCATTACCTCGTCGTCTGGTCTTTCAAAAGAAGAGGTCGAGCGCATGGCGAAAGAAGCGGACGCGCACGCCGCCGAAGACAAGGCGCAGCGCGACTCGATCGAAGCCAAGAACCAGCTCGACAGCATGGTCTACAACATCGAAAAGATGCTGCGCGAGCAGGGCGACAAGATCTCCGGTTCCGAGCGCGGAGATGTTGAAAACGCCCTGGCCGACGCCAAGAAGGCGCTGGAGTCGAACGATAAGGCGCAGATGGACAAGGCACGAGAGAAACTGACCGCGGCTTCACACAAGCTGGCCGAACAGATGTACAAGGCGGCCCAGGCAACGCCGGGAGCGCAGGGTGGCCCGGGTGCCGGTCCAACGCCGGGCGCGACCGCCGGCGGCGACCCCGGAGGCAACGGCCAGGCCAAGAGGGACGAAGGCGTGATCGACGCCGAGTACGTGGATGTAGAAGACAAGAAGTGAGCTGTTTTAGCAGGCTTCGGGGTGCTCTTGGCACGTGATTAGGAGGATTCGATGGCAAAGAGATATGCCGTTACACCCGTTGATACAAACTACTCTCCGCAGGTGACAAAACACAGCTCTTCTGCGGTTTCTCTTCCGGAAATATTCGACTCACGAGAGGAAGCTGAAGAATTCGTCCGAACGGCCTCTCAGCAAGACACCAAAAGACGGTACGCATTGGCTGTGAATGAAATAGAGGTTTCAGAAAAGTAAGGTGCTGTCATCCTGGGCGTAGTGGCTGCTTCGCGATAGCGAAGCAGCCACGGAGACGAAGGACCCCGGGCCTGCATGCAGTAGATGAGAACCCGGAAGGGAGTTTCTGCGGAGCTGACAAGAACGCACCGTGAGAACTCCTTGCATCGACCCCCGTCGAGTTTGGGAGTAAGGGGTCCTTCGACTGCGGTTGGTCTTTGCGCTTGTCGCGCAAAGACCAGGTGGATAAGTAATGGGGGGATCGAAGTGGATTTTCAAGTCAATGGGGAAACGTATTTCTTGAGCCTCGCCGAGGATGAAAGGCGGTGGCTCGTTTTTGTGGAGAGTGCCACGGGAGCTCGGCCCGTCCCGGTGTATGACGACGGCCCCGAGCCGGAGGATTTAAAAATCGTCGTAGAAGATAAGGAGAGGCGGAAGATTCTGAATTAGACTGGGCTCGTCCCGTGATCCGATTTCAGATTGCGCTCAATGGCAACCACACCCAAGAAGGACTACTACGAAATCCTCGGCGTAAAGAAGTCCGCCTCCGCCGAAGACATCCGCAAGGCGTTCCGCAAGCTGGCGCGCAAGTACCATCCCGACGTTAATCCTGGCGACAAGTCAGCCGAGGAAAAGTTCAAGACGCTCTCCGAAGCCAACGACGTTCTCAGCGATCCCAAGAAACGCAAAATCTACGACCAGGTCGGCTTCTACTCCGACAATATTGATCCGGCAACGGCGGAGGCCTACGCGCGCGCCGGCGGCGGAGCGGGCGGCGCCGCAGGATTTCCCGGAGGCTTCCCGGGCGGGACGCACGATGGCGGTCAGGGCGTTCACTTCGATTTCGGAGGATTCGATTTTTCCGATCTGGTCGACAACGCGGCCCGTGGAGCCAGCAGAAACCGCGCCGGCGGCAGCAGCTTCAAAGACATTTTCGGTTCGATCTTCGGCGGAGGCCACGGCGCCGCTCAAGCCGACGAAGGCCCCGAGCCCGGGACCGACCTCGAATACCAGGTCAATGTTCCCTTCTGGACGGCAATTCGCGGCGGTGTGATGCGGCTCAATATCTCGCGCCATGACGTCTGCTCGAATTGCCACGGACAGGGTTCGCTCGAATCTCCGGGCAAATGTCCCGAGTGCAACGGCACCGGCCAGATCACCCAGACCGGCGGCCGCATGAAGTTCAACGTGCAGTGTCCGCGATGCCACGGTACGGGCAGGAACCTGACAACCTGCCCCACCTGCCACGGCGAAGGCACCGTCACCAAGACCGAACCGCTCGAGGTGCGCATCAAGGCCGGCACGCGCGACGGGCAGCGCATTCGCGTTCCCGGCAAAGGCAACGCCGGAGCCCACGGCGGGACGTCAGGCGATCTGTACGCGATCATGCGCACCGGCGAGCATCCGATTTTTCGCCGCGATGGCGATGACATCTACCTGACGGTTCCGGTGAGTGCCACCGAAGCGGCACTGGGCGCCAAGATCGAAGTGCCGACCATCGATGGCCGGGCGCTCCTGAAGATTCCTCCCGGCACCCAGTCCGGCCAAAAGCTGCGTCTGCGCGAAAAGGGCGTCCCCTCGGCAACGAAAGACGGCGTGCGCGGAGACGAAATCGTCGAGATCACGGTGACCGTGACGATGCCCCGCGACGAGCGCACGAAGGAGCTTCTGCGGGAGTTGGCGAAGTTGAACCCCGAAGACCCCCGCGCAGACCTGTGGAGCAAGGTTTAGGGATAATCGACTTCATGCGCCCTTCCATTGCATTGTCATCCTGAGCGGAGCGACTGGTTCGCGAAGCGGACCGATCGCGGAGCGGAGTCGAAGGCCCCCTACTCAGAGGGCAGTGGGATGAGCGTGGGAGGGAGTTCACACGATGCTGTCTCATGGTGGAGACTCCTTCACTCGTCGCTGCTGACATCATGTGGCTCGCGATCCTTCGACTGCGGCGCCGCCGCTTCGCGACCGGCAACTCCAGTCAAGATGAGGCCGCCTTTTCGCTGTAGGGTTCGTCCTGTACCGCCGCATGGATGATGCGCGGGCACACCGTCGTCACTTGACCCCTGACACGCGCCGGGAACACCATTGCGGTATGTACCTCATCCCACTCAGCACACCGCAGAAAGTTGGCGCGATTGTTTGGAGCCTTCTGGTAGGCGCATGCACAGCCATCGGCGTATCCGCGGCGGGCTTCGTGGTCGGGATGGGGATCACATTTGCTGGCATGCGCGGGTGGGTTAATCTTGGCGAGTACCAGCCATGGCTCCCAATCATAGGTCTGGAACAGGGGCTCCTTGTAGGTCTCGTCGTGGGTGCAATCGTCGCCTGGAGACGCTGTCGTTCTCGTCTGCGTGGAACACCTACGGAGTGAGCCTCTCAGTACTCGCGACTCGGTACTCGCAACTCGCGACTCATTACCTCCGTACCACACCGCTCGCTTACAAAAATTTGCAAAATAACTCAAAAATAACTTGCATCTCTGGAGATTTGCCGTAATCTCACAAATGCGAACTAACTTCGCCGAAATGCCCGGGAAATCGCACGATTCCGGGAGCCGCGAACAGGCAGTTCAAGGGAGACGCGGTGGTGAGAGTGAGTCGCTTGAGGAGGAAGACATAGAAATTGGCAACAGCTAGCGCCCCGCGTCAACAACTCGAAAATCCCCAGCAACTCTCCGCCGTACCCAACCGGAAAAAATTCGTCCGCCTCACATTGTGGCCTCTGGTCGCCGCCACCTTCTTTATGGTGTCGGGCGGAACCTATGGCACGGAAGACATCGTGCACGGCGCCGGCTACGGACGCGCGATCCTTATTCTGCTGGTCACGCCGCTGCTCTGGAGCCTGCCTACGGCCTTCATGATCGGCGAGCTCTCGAGCGCGCTGCCCTACGAAGGCGGCTACTACGCCTGGGTGCGCCGCGCCATGGGCAATTTCTGGGGATTCCAGGAAGCCTGGCTCTCGCTGGTTGCGTCGATTTTCGACATGGCGATCTATCCCACTCTGTTCGTTGCATACCTGACCCGGATGTTCCCCTGGTTCCAGGAAGCCAATCGCGGATGGTGGGTCGCGCTGTTCGTTGTGGTCGCGTGCGCGCTGCTGAACATTGCCGGGGTGAAGGTAGTCTCGCTCACTTCTCTGTGGCTGTTTCTCGCCTTGTCGGCGCCGTTCGTGGCAATCGTGGTGCTGGCTCCGTTTAAGCTGGGAGTCTTGGCCAATGCCGTAACCAAACCGACTACTTCGACCGTGGACATTCTTGGCGGCCTGCTCATCTGCATGTGGAATTACATGGGATGGGACAACGCCTCAACCATCGCCACGGAAGTGGAACGTCCCCAGCGGACGTATCCGCGGGCGATGCTGGTCGCGGTTTGCATCGTGGCGGCGAGCTACGTGCTTCCCTTTGCCGCGATGTGGATGACCGGCCTGAAGCCCACCGCGTGGGAAACTGGCTCCTGGGCGGACATCGCCGGACTACTCGGCGGCCCGCTGCTCCGCGTCGGTGTCGTCCTCGGCGGCATGATCAGCGCCTTTGGCATGTTCAACGCGCTGGTGATGAGCTATTCGCGTCTGCCCCTAGCGATGGCGCAGGATGGCATGCTTCCCGCAATCTTCGGCAAGCTGCAGAAAAAATCGCGGGCGCCCTGGGTCGCGATTGTCGCGCTGGCCATTGGATGGGCGATGTGCCTGGGCCTGGGCTTTGCCCGCTTGGTCACAATCGACATCCTTCTCTATGGCGCCAGCCTCTTTTTGGAGTTTGTGGCGCTGGCGGTGCTTCGCTTCCGGGAACCGGAACTGGCGCGTCCATTCCGCGTCCCGGGCGGCTTGTTTGGCGCGATTGCCATCGGCATTCCGCCCATGCTGTTGCTCGGCTTTTCGGTGATCCGCAGTGAGCATGAGCAGATCTGGAATATGAGCTCGTTCGCCTTCGGGATGATCCTGATCGCGGCGGGCTTTGTCGTCTACCTCGTTAATCATGCGCTGAAGCCGGCAGGGTGGCCAGCGGCGCAACAGAAACCGGAACCGGCGGCCTAGATTCATTGCCACGGATTCACGCGGATTCACACGGACTCGAAACCATCCGTGAGCGATCCTCGGCGATCCGTGGCATTTGTGTTTCTGCTATAAAATGAGGCGCGATGACCAAACGGAAATCCAAGGGGGCGTACATGATCTCGGCCGTGGCCGAGATGTATGGCATTCATCCGCAGACGCTGCGCCTGTACGAGCGCGAAGGATTGCTCAAGCCTTCGCGAACTGAGGGGAATACCCGCCTCTACACAGACGAAGACCTGCAGCGGCTCGAATTCATCCTCTCGCTGGCCCGCGACCTGGGCGTAAACATCAGCGGCATGGCCATCATCCTGCAAATGCGCGAGCGCATGGAGGAGATGCAGCGCCAGATCCAGGAGTTCGTGCAGTACATCCAGCAGGAAGTGCTGACCCGCGCCAACGCCGCCGCCGATCCGTCCAAGGGTGCGATTGTCCCGGTACGGAGGTCAATGATCGCGCCGACGGTTCAGGCCCCGCGAAAGCGGTAATTCGCACCCCTCCTTCCCGCCTGCCGCGGAAGGGGAACAGTCTTACACTTACACCCTCCTGACCGGCCAAATGCCAACGGCTAAGTGCCAAATGCTGACCCTCCCGCGTATTATATGAAGTCCCTCAGCACCCGACCGGCCGAGTGCTGAATGCTGAGTGCTGAATGCTCCCCTTCAAGCTCGTCTACAGCGACGCTTACTACCTTCCGATCGGCAACCACGTCTTCCCTGCCGAGAAGTATCGCCGCATTCGCGACCGGCTGATCGCGAGCGGCGTTGCCGCGGCCACGGACTTCCTCGAACCTGAGCCCGCAACCGATCAGGACATCCTCCTGGTCCACAAGCCGGAGTACGTGCAGAAGCTGAGAACCGGCACGCTCAGCCCGCGCGAAGAAATGGAAATGGAAGTTCCCTACTCGCGCGACCTTGTCGAGGCCTTTTGGCTGGCGGCTGGCGGATCGATCCTGGCCGCACGCCAGTGCCTGACGAATCGGGTGTGCATCAGCATTGGCGGCGGATTTCATCATGCGTTTCCCGATCATGGCGAAGGATTCTGCATGATCCACGATGTAGCCGTGGCCATCCGGCGACTGCAGCGCGACGACAAGATTCGCACCGCGATGACCGTGGACTGCGACGTGCATCAGGGCAACGGCACGGCGTCGATCTTCGCCGGCACGCGCACCGCGAGTGCGCTCCTGCCCTCGTCTTCCACTTCGACTGTGGAGCAGCCTGCGACCGCGCCCCGAGGAGGAAAGATGCGCGGCGCCCATGCCGGCGACGTCTTCACCATCTCACTGCACCAGCACAATAACTATCCGCTGTGGAAGCCGCCGTCGTCGATTGACGTGGACCTGCCCGACGGCACCGGCGACGACGACTATCTCGCCTGGCTCGACAACGCGCTCAGTTCCGGGTTGCGCCAGTTTGAGCCCGATCTGTTGTGCTACGTTGCAGGCGCCGATCCCTATCGCGAAGATCAGCTCGGCGGTCTCGACTTGTCGATTGATGGATTGAAGAGGCGTGACGAACTTGTGTTTCGCGTGGCTCACGCCCGAGGAATCCCAGTGATGGTGACCATCGCCGGCGGCTACGCCCAGAATGTGGAAGACACGGTCACGATTCACTGCAACACGGTGATTGCTGCGAAAGAAATCTTCACGTAGTCTGCGTCCTCCCATTTCTTTCTTTCGCCCCTTCGGGGCTTGTTCCTGCGTGGTTCTTCACCCACCGCTTGCGCTGTGGGCTTTGATCTTTCGCTCCTTCGGAGCTTCGGCTTCTTTCACACCTAGTGGCGGCTTGCGTTGAGTTGGATCGACTGCGGCGGTCTGCTTCGTGGATGGGACGCTGCGGCCCGATGCTTCTGGGCCGCCTGGACAGCCGGGGGCGGCTGTCCCTACATGGGCTTGAGTAACGGCGGCTGGATTTGGTGGAACTGCACAGCGGCCCGGGGCTTCCGGGCCGCTTGGGCGGACGGGGGCGTCCGCCCCTCCATTGGGTGGTGCTGGGTCGGAGTAGTCGGGGATTTGGGTGATCATGTGGGTGGCGTTGTCGAAGCGGGCACGGCGGATGTTGCGGACGGCGGTGTTGAGGGCACGGAGGATGAGTTCGCCGCGCTTGAGGTCGATGGTGCCGCGGATGAGGGCGTTGACGACCTCCATGAGCGAGGCCTGGATGGCCTCGTCGTTTTCGAGGAGAGCGACGTGGTGGAGGCGCGAGTCCGGTCCCTTGACGGTGCGGATCATGCGCTGGTGGAAGTAACAGAACTGCTCTCCGCGGAGAGCGGGGGAGCCACAACGGACTCCGGTGACTTTGACGTGCATGCAGGTTTTGACGTTTGGCATATTGGTCCTATTGACAGTGGTCTGAGTGGTGGTGGTCGGGTTGGTGTTGGTGAGATCGGCACCGGTCAGACCACGGATTTTTTTATAGTGCCGGGCTAAGATCTTGGCTTCATTGGAGTTAGGAGCGGAAGACATGACGACATCCGCGTATAATCTTGGAAAATCAGGACTTGCGAGTAAAGTATTGCGAATAATGGACCTAGTGCGGGCGGCGATGGTGGCAATCGTATCCGAGTCGTGAGTCGAGGCGGATGGTTTGGGAGGGCGCGTGGGCATAGTCCCAATTTGGCCCTGTGAGTTTTCTCAGTAAAGGTTGGATGTCACAGGAATGGGGAGTATTTGGGGATGGGCTGTGGAAAAGTCCGTGTGGCGGGAAGTCAAGATCCCCACCCTGTCGCAAAGAACGCGACAAGGATGGGGCACCCCCTTGGAATTGAATCGGATGAAAACGGCGGGCCAGCCCCAAGCAAGATTAGGATGGGGCATCCGCGCGGGTAGGCTACGCCGCTGGTGGGTTCTGCGTTGTCGGCTGGAAGAGTGTTGCTTGCAGCTCTACCGGGGCGCTTTTGGGTTTTGTACCGAAGGTTATGATGTTCTCGCAGAGCTTGTCGAGGCTATGAGAAGTGACTCCTCGTTCTTTAAGCAGTCTGAGTAGGTTGCCGATATAGACCATGTTCTTGCTGAGGCCTCCGGCGTTTCCGCACGCTAGCGACGCTTTGTTCTGCATGTCTTCAAATTGCTCAGCGCCCTGGACGCCGAGCGCTACGATGAATTCACGTTCGACAGTGTCAGCAAGGTTGGAAGGCCACATTACGAAATTATTGAGCGAGACGGGGGCCACTGGGAATAGGTCGCCTTCGTCGGCCCCGAAGATACGGATCAAAGCTATGTCGTCTCTATGGTGTCGGGTTCGATCGTCGGGTTTCTCGATTTTGTCGCCGTCCGCATCAACGACGGCGACAGTTGGAATTCCTAATCCCTGGGCAATGATCGCTGGTCTGATCATCTCGCTTTTTCCGTCGACGGGGACAATGTGACAGCCGCTGCGCCGATACGCTTCCCATCGATCGGTTAACACCAGCCAGGAAGTAATGTAACCAACGTCCTCGAGACCCTCAACTAGGATTAGCCTCTGCGTGAAGAACATTTCGTTGAGACTGGGCTGTAAGGCTTGGTTGACCTTCGACATGGTCGCGGTCTCTTTCTTAAGGGGCTCTCCCACCACCTGTGCAAACCTGTTCGCTGTTTCTGCGTATGAATATTGTCGGATGTACGCCCGATTGTTTTGAAGGTCCCTGCGTACGAGTCGTACGCCCTCAAAATTCCTGCCGGACACAAAGTACGGGCTGTGCGTTGTGACTATTATTTGGGCGTTTTCCTCTGAGAGCTTTTCGAACAGTCCGGACAGGTAGCGCTCTTGCGGTGGGTGTTGGTAGAGCTCAGGTTCCTCGCACCCCAATATCAGCGTCGGCGCGGAGGTGTCGTTGGTTGTGGCGAGTTCCTGCAGGAGTGCCAGCAGGTACGAGCGCTGAAAGCCGTGGCCGAAGCGCGCCAGGTTACCCTCAAATCCGCTTTCCCCTGCAATGACTCCGGCTATGGGCGGATCGACTCTGACGGCTTTGGATGAGTCTTGCTGCCACTCCAGCCGTAGGGTTGCGTCCGGGTGCGCCCATTCCGCGAGTCTCTTCCGCAGCGCCTCAGATACGTCGTGTAGGGCTCCCTCGTTGTCGTCCAGCATCTTCTGATATTCCTGTCTCGCCTCCGCTACGAGTGCATTCACTGTCGCCGAGAAGTTGACTTTCGCGCGGACGGTTCTCGCCAGGAGCTTTCCGAGAGCCGAGTCTCTGCTCTCCGACTGTTCCTCCGTGGCGTCCTTCACCGCCGGAACGAATATCCACTGGACATATTTCTGGAGTCGGTTTGCGCCCTTGCTAATTCCGTAAAACTGGTCCTCGCTTTCGATGGCCTCGCATTCGGTCGGTCGCTGGGCTTCGAATTCTCGAAGTGTCGCGTACATTGCCTCCTTCGTCTTTTTTGATTTTTTCGAGGCGAGATCCGGAATCTCAGTTTCAAGCCTTTCGAAAATGGACTTCAGCTCACCGGCAAGCGCGCCGTCGCCGTAGGCCTTGAAGAATTCCTTGAACGCCGCCATGCCTATACGCCGGCCGTATTGCTTCACCTCGGCGCGGTTCAATTTGCTGTCATATGACGCTTTTGCCGAGATGATGAGCTTCCCCTGCCTTGCGTATTCTTGGAAATCAGTTTCCGCGTCTTTTGAGAGGTTCGTGAAGGTGACGGTAATCTCGATCGCGGCTGTTGTGTCGTTCTGAAAGAAATCCTCGGATGTCAGGGTCACGACATCTGTTCTCGCGTCTTCTGTGTGCCTGAAGAAGATGTTCAGCGCGTGCAACAGCGTTGATTTGCCTGCGCCGTTGGGGCCGACAAGGCAGGTGTAGGGATCGAGGTTGACCGTCGCTTCTTTGATGCAACGTAGGTTCTTTATTGAGATGCTCTCGATACGCATGATTAGTCCGCTCCTTCGTTACAAATGGAAAAAGGGTCCTACGGCATTGGCCGTGGGACCCCTGTCCTGACGCGTCCTTTTTACGCTTGTGCGCGAGCGAATGCAAAGGGCACGACGGTGGCGGGGAGGGGCACGGGAGGGCCAGTAGGGATGCGAACCAAACGCGCGATTTATTCGCCCGCAAAACGCGCGGGCGATTCGCGCGGCTCGCTCAGGTCCCTCGTCGGGCAAAAGGCGCCCTCGGGATGACAGATCAAAATCAACTTCAAAGGCAGCGGACAGGAGTGTCCGCTCCACACGCGGCTGGCGCTGCTAGAATATGCAATTACCCTTATGTTCGAGAATCTACAGGAAAAACTACAGCGCGCGTTCAAGTCGCTTCGCGGGCAGGCTCGGCTTACCGAGGAGAATATTGACGAGGCGCTGCGCGAGATTCGGCTGGCGCTGCTTGAGGCCGACGTCAACTTCAAGGTCGTCAAACAACTGATCGACCAGATCCGCGCCAAGGCGGTGGGGCAGGAAGTGCTGACTGCGCTTTCGCCGGGCGAACAGGTCATCAAGATTGTGCGCGACGAACTGGTCGAGATTCTGGGCAAGGACACGGCGCGCATGAAGTTCGCTTCGCAGCCGCCGACCGTTGTGCTGATGGCCGGACTGCAGGGGTCGGGCAAGACCACAACTTCGGGCAAGCTGGCGAACTGGTTCAAGACGGGAGGACATCGTCCGCTGCTGGTTTCGGTGGACGTGTACCGTCCGGCGGCGCGCGAGCAGTTGAAGATTGTGGCGCAGGCGGTGAAAAGCCACATTTACGAAGGCATGGTCGGCGAGGCCAATACAGCGACGGTCGAACGGTTGGTGAAAGAGGCGCGGCGCGAGGCCGTGATCTCCGGCTGCGATGTGCTGATCGTCGATACCGCGGGACGATTGCACATTGACGATCAGCTGATGGACGAGATGCAGTCGCTGAAGAAGCTGCTGAATCCGTCGGAGATTCTGTTCGTGGCCGACGCCATGACCGGACAGGACGCGGTGCGCTCGGCGGAGGAGTTCCACAAGAAGCTCTCGCTCACGGGCGTCGTGCTGACCAAGATGGACGGCGATGCGCGCGGCGGCGCGGCGCTGTCGATTCGGCAGGTGACGGGTCAGCCGATCAAGTTCATCGGCGTAGGCGAGAAGTATGATGCGCTGGAGCCGTTCCATCCGGATCGCATCGTTTCGCGCATTCTGGGCATGGGCGACATTCTGTCGCTGATCGAGCGCGCCGAATCACAGATCGACAAGAAGAAAGCGCAGGAAATGGCGACCAAGGCGCTTTCTGGCGACGGCTTCTCGCTGGAAGATTTTCGCGACCAGCTGCGGCAAGTCAAGAAGATGGGATCGATGAAGAGCCTGATGGGCATGCTGCCGTCGATTGGGCCGTTCTCGGGGCTGCAGAAAGCTGCCGACAACGTGGACGAGAAGCAGATCAACCGCGTCGAGGCGATCATCAATTCGATGACGTCGCACGAGCGCAACCATCATGAAGTGATCAACGGGAGCCGGCGTAAGCGGATCGCCCGCGGATCGGGAACGACGATTCAGGAAGTAAATAACCTGCTGCGGCAGTACGTGCAGATGAAGAAGATGTTCAAGGACATGGGTAAGCCGAGCTTCGCGCGGCGGCTGGCGGGGATGAAGTTGCCGGGGATGTAGGGACGGCGGATTTAGGGAATGTCCGCTGACTTAGCGCCCGCATTAGGTGGCGTTTCGACGTTAGCAAGAATTGGCATACACAAACGCCTGAATTCTCCGTCAATGGCGACAAACCTTTTGACGTCGGGAGCTACATCTAAGGCCAGCCCATCTAACAAGGTTCTTTGTGCTTCAGTATATTGTTTGGCCGCGCAGTATGATTTTGCTAGGTCAAGGTAACCGTACGGGTCTTCTGGGTCGAGTTGAATTGCTTTTTTGCCAACGTCTATCGATTCGGAGACCCGACCCGCCCTCAACAAAGCGTACCCCTCAAGACCCCAGGCGTAGGGGTCGTCTGGCGCGAGTTTTATCGCCTGCTCGTATTGCGCGATGGCTTCGTCATACCGTTGTTTGTGAAATAGGTCTCGGCCTTGCTTTAAATAGAGTTGTGCCTTCTTGACCTGATCTGCGTTGGGCGCTGCGGCCTGCTGAAGCTGCTGATTTTCTTGTTTTACCTGGCTCAACTGTTGAGCAAGTTGATGGTTAACCTCGGATTGGGGGCGCTCCCGGAAGAAGATCCACCCAGTAATGAAGAGAGCGATAACGGCCAAAACGACCTGCACGATTATCATCTTTCGCATTTACACTAGCCCTTCTTAAAGGCTATTCCCAGTATTTTTATGAGAATAGTGCCGATCCCCAACAGACCGGACCCCGAAGCCAAACCCAAAGTCGTAGGGCCGACAACCCCGAGCCTCAACAGCCAGAACGTGCCAACTACGAAAATAAGTAGGCACAGACAGACGGTACCGCATAACATTATGCGTTGGTAGTCATCGGCGGTCCATAGCCTAGGCATATCTTGGTCTGGAAAGTTTTGCGCCAATCCCGACTTATGTCAAGCGTTAACCTCGAAATGCCTTAGTGTCTGCAACTAGTTAGGTGACGGATGAAATGGAGATCCCTTGAAGAGTCCAGTCCGGGCACGGATCTGCGTCCGTTGCGCGAGATCTTCGCCGAGCGCAAGGAACTGATTGCGAAGTACGTTCCTGCGGAGACACAAGCGATTCATGCGCAGGCTGTCGCCGAACTTAAGGCTAGGCGGCTCGCAGCGAACGTTCTGCAAGTTGGCGCGAAGGTTCCCGCGCTTGAACTGCAGGATCACGACGGAAAGCTCGTATCTTCTTCCGATCTGCTTGCTCGCGGGCGGCTCGTGATTTGTTTCATGCGCGGGCGATGGTGTCCGTTTTGCGTGGGACAGATGGAGGCGATGAACCTACTCCTGCCGCAGATTGAACAGGCTGGAGCGTCGCTCGTCGCCATTTCTCCGCAGACCGTGAAGCAGTCGTTCTTTATGCGCGATCAGCACAAGCTGCGGTTTCCTCTGCTTTCGGATGCGGGAAACAAGGTCGCGCGGCAGTTTGGGCTGACCTATCGCGTGCCTGCGACTCAGGAAGCGGTGTATCGCCGGGCCTTTGTCAACCTGCCGTTCGCCAACGGTGACGAAAGCTGGGAGTTGCCCATTCCGGCGACTTACATCGTCGACCGCGATGGCACGGCTTTCTACGCGTCGGCCAGCGAGGACTACACGGAACGGCCGGAGCCGTTGGAGATCGTTCGCGTTCTCGAAGACATGCGCCGTCCCTGACGAAGTCCGCGGCGACTGTTCTTTCGCCCCTTCGGGGCTTACACGTGTCTCTCTTTTCCCACGGCTTGCGCCGTGGGCTGCATTCTTTCGCCGCTCCGCGGCTGAGGCGCTTTTCGATACACTGAATACTCATGCACTACATCTATGGCATCAATTCCGTTACCGAGGCGCTGAAGGCGCGCGGGCGGGCGTTCGAGTGGGTCGGCATGGCTAAGGAACGCCACGACATCCGCTTGCAGCGTCTGATTGAAGATTGCCGGCGGCTGAAAGTGCCGGTGCGTTTTCTGCTACGCACGGAACTCGACCGGATGGCGGGCAATGCCGCGCACCAGGGAGTCGTCGCCGTGACTTCGGCTAAGCAATACAACGATCTCCCCGACGTAATCGCCGCCAAGCGCGATCAATATTCACTCATCGTTGTGCTCGACGGCGTTGAGGATCCGCACAATCTGGGAGCAATTCTGCGAACCGCCGATGCCGCGGGCGCGAACGGGATTGTGATTCCTGAGCGGCGATCGGCGAGCGTGACGGGAACGGTTACGAAGGCATCGGCTGGAGCGAGCGAGCACATGCCCATTGCCAAAGTAACCAACATCGCTCGCGCTGTAGAAGAGTTGAAAGAGAGCAATGTGTGGACCGTGGGTCTGGACGAGCGCGGCAAACAGACCTACGACGCCCTCGACTACAACATGGACTGCGCGCTGGTTCTGGGCGGAGAAGGCAAAGGGCTGCACGATCTGGTAAAGCGGAAGTGCGACTTCCTGGTTTCGATTCCGATGCTGGGCAAGGTTCCGTCGCTGAACGTTTCCGTGGCCGCAGCGGTGGTCTTATATGAAATCGTGAGGCAGCGGCGGGCACGAGAAGGCGCATCGAATACGAAATGAGGTTCCGCGTTGGAATCCCGGGAGAGTCCCCGAGAGAGGCTTCTGGTGGCGGAAAAGAACCGACCTCAGGCGCTAGAGCGCCGATCATTTTGAGCGCGCTGACGGCACGAGTGGAAGAGGCTGCGGAAGAACTCCTTCGTGAGGCTGAGATCCCCTCAGCGGCTAAAGCCGTGATACATTCCACACTCCTTACGGCGCGGCTCGAAGCCGCGCCCTTTCAAAACCAAGGCAAGAGCGGAGTTCTTCCGCAACCTGTGGAACTCGTGCCCTTCCCGTTCGTGTTTGGTTTCAGAGTTCTTGAGCAACCTCAACGCGTGCCGTTCCCGCTTCCCTTTCTGCGAAGAAGCGTCTGCGGGTTGTTCGGTCTCTTCTGTCTTCTCTGCATCTCAGTGGTGAGCGGATTCGCCCTCGACCGCGAGGCGTTCAGCTTCACCAACTACGATCTCAGTCTTCAAGTGGAGCCGGAACAGCATCGGCTGGGAGTGCGGGGAAAGATCACGCTGCGAAATGACACGTCGACTCCCCAGAAGATTGCGGTGCTGCAGATTTCGTCGTCGCTCGACTGGCGATCGGTGAAGGCAGGCGACAAGACCTTGCAATTCGTTTCGCAACCCTACACTTCCGATATCGATCACACAGGTGGACTCTCTGAGGCCATCGTAACTTTGCCGCAAGCGGTCGCGCCCAAGGGGACGATCGAGCTTGAGGTCGGCTACGAAGGCGTGATCCTGCTGGATGCGACTAGGCTGACGCGCATCGGCGCGCCTGACGATGCGGCGAAGAGTACAGACTGGGATCAGATTGGCGAGGGCTTCACCGCGGTGCGAGGCGCGGGATATGTGGCGTGGTATCCGATTGCGACGGAGGTGGCGAATCTTTCCGAAGGCAACGGCTTGTTTGAGGTGCTCAGCAGGTGGAAGAGCCGGGAAGCCAGCTCGCAGATGCATTTGCAAACCGCACTGACGGACGTCAATAGCGGACCACCGCAGCTTCTTTTCAACGGCGTCACATGCCCCCTCACGATGCAAGAGTCAATGGGTGCCATCTCCCAGTTCCTCTGGGATTGCGCCGACCAAGCGCTGCGGCTGGATGCGCCCACCTTTATGATTGCCAACTATCAAGTCCTGGCGCGGCCGGCAATCGAGGTGCGTTACCTCCCGGGCCACGACGTGACAGCTACCAATTTTGCTGACGCGGCAGAGAAGATCGTGCCATTCATCACGGAGTGGTTTGGGCCACGGCGGGAGACGGCTAAGACTGCCGACCTACTGGATCCCAAGGCCGCGCCGTTCGAGAGTGGGTCCTTGCTGCTCACTCCGCTGACGAGCACTGATCCCAAGCTTGCCGGACTGGCTGCTGCGCATCAACTCACGCATGCTGCGTTTTTGTCATTCCGTCCGTGGATCGAAGAGGGGCTCGCGCACTTCGCGCAGGCACTCTATCTCGAGCAGCAGAGTGGACGCCAGGCCGCGCTCGTCTACATGGGATTGCACCGGTCGGCTTTTGGTGAAATCAAAGCGCCGACGACAGCGCCCCGATCCGAAGATGAAGTCAACCGCTCGCTGGTGAATACGACCAGCGAGGAGTTGTATCGCAGCAAGGCGATGTGCGTGTGGTGGATGCTACGGGACATGGTCGGCGACGCGGCGCTCAAAAAGGCGATTGCGGCGTATCGTCCGGAGCAGGACAAGGAACCTTCGTACATGCCGCGGCTGATCGCGGCGCAAACGCAGCGCGATCTGGAGTGGTTTTTCTACGATTGGATCTACCGCGACCGCGGGCTGCCTGACTTCAAGGTGGAGTCTGCTTTCTCGCGGAAGACGATGACCAACTCGTTCATGGTCACGATTACGGTCGACAATCTGGGGACGGCGGGAGCCGAGGTTCCGGTCACTGTCAAGTTTGCCGGCGGAGACGTTGCGAAGCGGCTGGAAATACGGGCGCAGAGCAAGGGAGTGATTCGCGTGGAGGTTCCGGCGGCTCCGCAGGAAATCGTAGTGAACGACGGCAGCGTGCCGGAGAGCGATATGACGAATAACGTGTTCAGGGTCGAGGCGCCGGAAAAATAGGATTCACTACAGAGGTACGGAGGATACAGAGAGGTCAAAGTCCGGCGATTTCAACGAATAACACGTTCAAGATCGCGCCGACGGAACAATTAGGATTCACCACAGAGACGCAGAGGACACAGAGAAGTCAAAGTCCCCATTTCTCGCGCAAAGAACGCGCGAGAAATGGGGCACCCGGCTTGAGGTGGTAGAAACTCCTATCCAGGCCGCTGGAGACTCGGACAGGCATGGGATTCTTCGCTTCGCTCAGAATGACAGATAATCCAGGAGGAAAAGCTTGGCCTACATCCAGTTTCTCGGTGCCGCGGGCACTGTCACGGGTTCGAAGCATCTCATCAATACGGGAGATGCGTCGGGCAAGAATGGCTTTCAGGTTCTGGTCGATTGCGGGCTCTTTCAGGGTCCGAAAGAATGGCGCGAGCGCAACTGGAGTGACACGCCGGTTCCGGCTAAAGAGATCGACGCGGTCATTCTGACGCACGCACATCTGGACCATTGCGGCTGGATTCCACGATTGGTGAAAGAGGGATTCCACGGGTCGATCTACGCGACGCCTCCTACGCTTGATTTGTGCGGAATTATTCTTCCCGACTCTGGCCACCTGCAGGAAGAAGACGCGCGCTTCTACAACAAGACGAAGAAGTCAAAACACGATCCTGCACTGCCGCTATACACGTTCGAGGAAGCGCAAAACTCGCTGCAGTATTTCAAGCCGGTACATGTGGGCCAAAATAACCAGCTTTCTCCTGAGATTTCTTTCCGCTTCGTTCGTGCGGCGCACATTCTTGGGTCATGCATGGCTGAGGTCTCGCTGAACACTGGCGGCCAGACGCGGCGATTGCTGTTCACCGGCGACATAGGTCGCGTGCTCGATCACAAAGTCGCTCCGGGAAAGGTAGTGCATTCCGGTCCTGCGGAAGGCGAGACCGCGGATTTGGTGGTGATGGAATCGACCTACGGCAACCGGATACATCCAAGAGAAGATCCGCTACCGGAACTGGCGGAACTGATTACGGCGACGGCCAGGCGCGGTGGCAGCGTGATTGTCCCGGCATTTGCGATTGAACGCACGCAGAAATTCGTGTTTATCCTGAAGCATCTGATCGAGTCGGGGCAGATTCCCCGCCTGCCGATTTTTTGCGACAGTCCCATGGCCATTAAGGCGGTCGAGATTTTCCTGAAGCACGACGAAGAATACAGCGACGAGACCCGTGAGATGATACGGAAGTACGGCTCGCCGCTGCAGTGGCCGGGATTCACGTTTGCATCGACTCCAGAAGAATCGAAGAAGATCAATGCGGCGGTGATGCCTGCGGTGATCATCTCTTCTAGTGGAATGGTGACCGGTGGACGAATCCTGCATCATTTGGCGCAACGGCTGCCTGATCCAAGGAACCTGGTGCTTTTTATCGGCTTTCAGGCACCGGGGACGCGCGGGTTTGCGATCAAGAGCAAGAATCCCGAAGTGAAGATCTTTGGCGACTTCGTCCCCATTCGCGCCCAGATCGCGGCGCTCGAGCAGTTCAGCGATCATGCCGATCCGCCGGAATTGCTGCAGTGGCTGCGTACTTTCCGGAACCAGCCAGCAACTACGTATCTGGTGCACGGCGAACCGGACGCTTCGGGGCAGTTGCGCGAGTTGATGCAGAAAGAACTTGGGTGGAATGTGCAGCTGGCGCAGTATCGGGAGAAAGTGGAAGTGCGGTAGTTCGTGACGCCGACGTCACCGGTACTGCCGAAGAGTGCACAGGTCCTTCGCTTTGCTCAGGATGACAAGCGCTTGCCGGAGATTATCAGCCAGCTGAGGTGAAGTGGGCGAGTGCTGCGAGTTTTGCGGCCGCTGAGCCGGAATCGATCGAGTTGGCCGCGAGCGGGACTGCTTCGGCAATGTGATCCGCTCTGCTCGCCGCGACTAGTGCGGCGGCCGCGTTGAGCAGGACGACGTCGCGCCGTGGCGACTTTTCTCCGTCCAGGACGGCGCGAATGATCGCGGCGTTCTCCGTGGCATCGCCGCCGGAAATATCCTGCAGCGCGGCGCGAGCCATGCCGAACTCCTCCGGTTCCACTTCGTAGGAGCGCACCGAGCCTTCGCGGGCTTCGGCCACGCGCGTTGTTCCGGTGATCGTAATCTCGTCGAGGCCGTCGAGGCCGTGCACTACGAGCGCGCGACGCAGACCCAACATGCTCAGCGCCTCCGCCAACTTCTCGACGAGATCCAGCGAATACACTCCCACCACTTGTCCCGAAGCGCGCGCCGGATTGGTGAGCGGACCGAGCAGATTGAACATGGTGCGCATGCGCAGTTCGCGGCGTACGGTCTGGACCTGCTTCATGGCGGGATGCAGATTCGGGGCGTACAAGAAGCAGATGCCGATTTCTCGCAGACACCGAGCGGCACGCTCGGGTGGAAGTTGGATGTTCACGCCCAGGGCCTCGATGACGTCGGCTGAGCCGCACTTGGAACTGATGCTGCGATTGCCGTGCTTGGCCACGCGGACACCCGCTCCGGCAGTTACGAAGGCCGTAGCCGTCGAGATGTTGAAAGTGCCACTGGCGTCGCCGCCGGTGCCGCTGGTATCGACCAACGAAGTGTCCACTGGAAGTTCTTCGACCAGCGCGTCGCGGCCCGTACCAGTGACGGCGAGTGCGCCAGGCGAGCTTTCGTTTGCTCGCGCGCGCTCAATCGGCAATGGGGCGGCGGCGGAGCGAATCGCCTCGGCGAATCCCACAATCTCTTCGACCGTCTCGCCTTTCATGCGCAGCGCGATGAGCAGCGCGGCAATCTGCGCGTCGGTGCATTTGCCACCCAGCACCTCGGACATCACTTCGCGGGCCTCGGCGCGGCCTAGGGATTGAGCGTGGTTCGCGATGCGATGGAGGGCGTCGAGGATCATGGGTTAGTAGCGTGGCCAATAGCCTAGCATTTTGCTCGCGTTCTGGCACGGACTGACCAATCGAGCGCGCTAGACGTTTGCCCTAGTTCCCTGCCCTTCTATAGAATTGAAGGTTTGCTGCCCGCAGTGCGACGCCGCAAGCAGGTTCCTTCCGATTCTTAACAGACGAGCATTCATTATGAAAATTCATGAGTATCAGGCAAAGGCAATCCTAAAGAAGTACGGTGTGAGTGTGCCGCGGGGGGCGATGGCAGCCTCGCAGGATGAGGCGGAGGCTGTCGCTAAAGATTTGTTCAGCTCGGGCGCGAGCGGAGTGGTAGTCAAGGCGCAGATCCACGCTGGCGGCCGAGGCAAGGGCGGTGGCGTGAAGATTGCGAAGTCGGTGAACGAAGCCGGCGATCTCGCGTCCAAGATGCTGGGCATGAAGCTGGTGACGCACCAGACCGGGCCGGAGGGCCGCATCGTGCGGCGCCTGTTGATCGAGGAGACGCTGCCCATCGAGAAGGAACTCTACTTGGGCATTCTCGTGGACCGCGCCGAAGGGAAGCCGGTGTTCATGGCCTCGGCGGCGGGCGGGATGGAGATCGAACAAGTCGCGGCGGAAAATCCGGACGCGATTCTCAAACAGCACATCGATCCGGGCATGGGTCTGGAAGCGTTTCAGGCTCGAAAAATCGCATTCAAACTTGGGCTAAGCGCGAAGCAGATTAATCCCGCGGTGCAGTTTTTGTCGAGTCTCTACAAGGCGTTTCTCGACACCGACGCGTCGTTGCTTGAAATTAATCCTTTCATCACGACTACAGATGGCCGCCTGTTTGCGCTCGACGCGAAGATCAACTTCGACGACAACGCGCTGTTCCGTCACGCCGATTTGCGGGAGTTGCGTGACATTACGGAAGAAGATCCGCTGGAGGTAGAGGCGTCGAAGTACAGCCTCAACTACATCAAGCTCGACGGGAACGTGGGTTGCATGGTGAACGGCGCGGGCTTGGCCATGGCGACGATGGACATTATCAAGTACGCCGGCGGCATGCCTGCGAACTTCCTGGACGTGGGTGGAGGCGCCAGCTCTGAGCAGGTCGCGCATGCGTTTGAGATTCTGCTGAGCGACAAGAACGTGAAGGCGGTGCTAATTAATATTTTTGGCGGCATCCTACGCGTGGACACGCTGGCCACCGGCGTGGTCGAAGCGGCGCGCAAGACGAACATCAAGCTGCCGATCGTGTTACGTCTAGAAGGGACGAATGTTGAAGAAGGCAAGAAGATTCTGCAGAGTTCCGGATTCAATTTCGTCGTCACGGATACGATGAAGGACGCGGCCGACAAGGTGGTTGCGGCGGCGAGAGGCAGTGTGGTGTAACAGAATGGCGGTAGGAGCCTTCACACTTGCGGTAACCCAGGGAACTGTCATCCCGAGCAGCGGCGAGGGATCTGGGGATTTGCTCGTAGCGGCGACACTGATGGTGCAGGCAAGGACCTAGGTCCCTCGCTTCGCTCGGGATGACAACGTGTTCTCGGGATGACAACGTGTTTTGGTCCACGCCACACTCAAGAAATGGACTTGCGGTTTCGAGGAGTTTCTATTTATGGCAATCTTAGTTAATAAAAATACGCGGGTAGTGGTGCAGGGTCTCACGGGACGCGAAGGTACGTTTCACGCGAAAGCCAGCCAGGCTTACGGCACACAAATCGTCGGCGGCGTGACGCCTGGAAAGGGCGGCACTACGCACGAGGGCTGGCCCATTTTCAATACGGTGCGTGAGGCCGCCGAAAAGACTGGCGCGAATGCGACGGTGATTTTTGTGCCGCCGCCGTTTGCAGCTGACGCGATCATGGAAGCGGCTGACGCAGAGATCGATTTGATTGTCTGCATCACCGAAGGCATTCCGACGCTCGACATGGTGAAGGCGTGGGAATTTCTGCAGGACCGGCGCTCGCGGCTCATCGGGCCAAACTGCCCGGGAATCATTTCGCCGGGCAAGTGCAAGATCGGCATCATGCCAGCGTCGATTCACAAAGAAGGACCGATCGGCATTGTTTCGCGCTCGGGCACGCTGACGTATGAAGCGGTGCATCAACTTACGCAGCGCGGCATTGGGCAGTCGACGGCCATTGGTATTGGCGGAGACCCGATCATTGGCACGAATTTTATTGATGCTCTGGACCTGTTCAATCGCGATCCGGAGACGGAAGCCGTGATCATGATCGGCGAGATCGGCGGCAATGCTGAGGAGACCGCGGCGGAATTTGTGAAGTCCCACATGAAGAAACCCGTTGTCGGCTTTATTGCTGGACAGACGGCGCCTCCGGGACGGCGCATGGGGCACGCGGGAGCGATCATTTCCGGCGGCAAGGGCACGGCGGCGGAGAAGATGAAGGCGCTGGAAGCTTGTGGGATCCGAGTGGCGAAGTCTCCGGCTGCGATCGGGGAGACGCTGGCGGCGGCAATTGGAGTGAACGCTTAGTACCGAGTAGCGTGTACCGAGTACCGAGAAGGAGCAGATTCCTGGGCTCGCTGGGTATGACTAGAACGACCGAAGGAAATCACCGAACTTATGAAAACTCTGCAACGCACATTTACCATCGTTAAACCTGACGCCGTGCGCAAGAATGCGGTCGGCGACATCATTGAGCAATTTGAGAAGAATGGCTTCCGCATTCTCGCTATGAAGATGCTGGAAATTTCCAAGCATCAGGCTGAGCAATTCTATGCTGTGCATGCGAGCCGGCCTTTTTTCAACACGCTGACCGATTTCATGTCGAGCGGACCGATCGTGGTTCTGGCACTCGAGAAGGAAAACGCCATTGCCGATCTGCGCACGCTGATGGGCTCTACCAACCCGGCCAACGCGGCGGAAGGCACGATCAGAAAGAAGTGGGCGAGCAACATCGAGCACAATGCGATCCACGGCTCAGATGCGGAAGATACAGCACGGTTTGAGTTGAGCTTTTTCTTTGCGGGCTACGAGTTGGCGAAATAGTTCTCGGTTCTCAGTTCTCAGTTTCTGAGACTGGGCGGCCGCGTTGCTGAGAACTGAGAACTGCTCTTATGCCGATGGTTCAGATCACAATGCTGCAGGGGCGCACCGCCGATCAGAAGCGGAAGATCGCTAAGCGGATTACCGACGCGCTGGTCGAGGAAGCCGGGGCGCGGCGGGAAGCGATCGTTGTGGCTTTCAACGAAGTGTCTAAGGAGAGCTACGCTTCCGGCGGCGAGTTGATGGCCGATAAGGGGAAGTAACGACTCGGGCGATTGGACTCCGACTCCGACTAGCATACGCGGGCGAGTCGCCCGCGCCCACACGAACACAACGAATCCACACAACCTACCCTAGCGGTTCGAAGAGATGGCCTTCCACGCGGTCGGCGATTTTGGGGAGATCCTTGCGGGCGTGCTGCAGGAAATGCGGAGCGGAGCGGTGCGCTTCGAGCGCGGCGTCGTCCTTGTACTGCTCGTAGATGAAGAAGCGGCGCGGCTCCGTCTTGTGCCGATGCACCTGGTACATGGCACAACCTGGCTCCTTGCGGGATTGTTCGGTCAGCTTTTCAAACAACGCGGTAACTTCGGTTTCGTGCCCAACTTTCGCCATCCAGGTAACCGCCAACACCACCATCGGTTCGCTCCTTCCCCGCCAGCAGGTCAGCCGGGGAGGAACATTCTAGGCCTTCTTCGTGGCCGTCTTCAACTCCGAAACGAACTCATCCACAAGGATGGTGTGGCCGCGGTCCGGACCGGTGGAAATCATACCGACCTTCGCGCCCGATTCCTTCTCCACGAATGCGAGGTATTCCCTGGCCGGTTTGGGCAACTTTGCATATTCCGTGATGCCCTCGGTCGAAGTGCGCCAGCCCGGCAGCTTCTGGTAGATGCACTCGATCTTGTCGTAGCCGCTGGCCTGCGCGGGCGCGTCGGATGTGGTCTTCCCGTCAATCTTATAGCCGACGCAGACCGGAATCTCGGCCAGTTCATCGAGCACGTCCAGCTTGGTGACCACCAGCCACGAAGTTCCGTTGATCATGCCGGAGTAGCGCAGGAGCGGGAGGTCGAGCCATCCGGTGCGGCGTGGACGGCCTGTGACTGCGCCATATTCGTTACCACGCTTGCGCAGGTTGTTGCCGGCGTCGCCGTGATCCTCGCTGGGGAATGGGCCCTCGCCCACGCGCGTGCAGTAGGCTTTGGTGATGCCAATGACAGAGTTGATGGCGTTGGGCGCAACGCCCGTACCAATGACCGCGCCGCCAGAAGTCGCGCTGGAGGAAGTCACGAACGGATAGGTGCCGTGATCGATGTCGAGCATGGTGCCCTGCGCGCCTTCAAATAGGATCGATTCGCCATTAGTCAGCGCCTGGTTCAGCAGGACCGCCGTGTCACACACAAAGGGCGCGATCTTCTCGGCTGCTTGCGCATATTCCGTGTACATCTTGTCGGCATCGAGCGGCTCGGAGTTGAAGAGCGCGTGCGCAATCATGTTCTTCTCGCGCACAGCATTCTCGATGTGCTTCTTGAGAAGTTGCAGATCGAGCAGGTCCGCCACGCGCAGGCCACGGCGCCCCATCTTGTCTTCGTAGGCAGGACCGATGCCCCGCGAGGTGGTGCCGATTTTCACCCGGCCCGGAGCGTTTTCCGCAGCCAGTTCGATCATGCGGTGGTAGGGCAGGATCACGTGGGCGCGGTTGGAAACGAAAAGGTGGCCGTCGATTTTCACACCGGCTTCACGAAGGGCACCCGCCTCTTTTAGAAACGCCAGGGGATCGAGCACGACGCCATTGCCAATCACGCTGCGGCAGCCGGCGCGCAGCACGCCGCAGGGCACGAGCTGGAGAATAAATTTCTTGCCGTTGATGATGACGGTGTGGCCGGCGTTGTGGCCTCCGGCATAGCGGGCTACGACGGAGAAGTTCTCCGACAGCACGTCGACGATCTTCCCTTTGCCCTCATCGCCCCACTGGGCGCCTACGATCACCGCGGTCTTGCCTTTTTTCAATTGCAACTCCATCCCGGGAGATTCGAGCGGACACATCGCCACACTGCACCCGGGTCCGCACACTCCTTGCCCGCGGGAATTCCTGCACAAAAAATTCTAGGGATAGAAGCGGAGAAGATGTGTACGAACTATCTTATCCTGCCTGCGTGGCGAATGGCAACGCAAGCACGATGACCCTGCGACAGAGCGGAACACCGACGGGAAAAGGTACGCCACGATATCCTATTTCCTAGGATCTTCGGATGAGCAACATCATCATCGAACTCGCCACGGCAGCCAACGCTTCCGAATGCGCCATGGTCTTGAGGATCTCGCGTAAACACTCCCTTCCGTACTTGCCCGACCTCCACACTTCGGAAGAAGACGTCGACTTCTTCAGGAACCGTGTATTCACCAAAGACACGGTCGTTGTTGCTCTGGATAGACAAAGGAAAATTGTCGGATTCATCGCGTTTGGAGAAGGCTGGGTCAATCACCTCTATCTCCTTCCGGATTTTCAGCGGCTTGGGATCGGTGGGCGCTTGCTCGAGAAGGCTAAGCAGGAATGGCCGACTCTAAGGCTCTGGACCTTCGCGCGTAATATCTCCGCGCTGCGATTCTACGAGAAGCAAGGATTCTACGCTGTGAAGCATACGGAAAGCGCAGAAAATGAAGAAAGGGAGCCGGACATTCTGCTCCGGTGGGATCGATAGCGAGCGCACGGCCTCCTACTCGCAAGGCGGATCGGCGGGTCGCGAAGGGCAACGATGTACCATTCTCGGTTAAGATTGGCGTGACAGAATCGTCATGCAGAGGAGGCCCCGTGAAAAAGGTGTTTCACTTCGACGCCCCGCGCGAAAAATATCACTGCGACGCGGCCATCCTATGGTGTTTCGACAACCGCTTTGAGTTGGGATTTCGAAAGTTCCTGAAGCGGATTGGCGTGGTGAATTCCGATCCCATCAAAATTGCCGGAGGCGCGAAGTGCATGGCGTCGCCGGAACATGAGGCGGACCGCGAGTTCGTGCTGGATCAGATCCGGAAATCCATGCGGCTGCACGGCACGCAGCGCGTGATCCTGATGGTGCATTCCGATTGTGGGGCCTACGGCGGGCTTGCGGGAGGATTCGGCGGAGACGCGGCAGCGGAGGCTGCGCATCACGAACGCGAACTGCAGCGCGCCGCGGCAAACCTGAGGGCAGCGATTCCCGGCGTCGAGGTGCAGGGATATTTCGTCGATTTCGAGGGGATCTGGGACGTGGGGGTCAACGCTGACGCGGCAATTCCAGAGCAGACGGTAGCCTGATGCCGAAGTTCGAGAAACATATTTTCGTTTGCGGAAATCAGCGACCGGCAGGCCATCCGCGGGGATGCTGCGATCCTCTGGCCGAGGCTAAGCTGCAAAAGCTGTTCAAGCAGAAGCTGGCCGAACGTGGCTTGAAGGGGAGAGTGCGGGCGAACCAGTCCGGCTGCCTCGATCAGTGCGAGCATGGGCCGAATGTCGTTGTGTACCCGGACGCTGTCTGGTACGGACGCGTCACGGAAGCTGATGTCGAGGAGATTGTCGAGTCGCATATCGTCGGCGGGAGGCCAGTAGAGCGGCTGCGTCTGGAGGACTCTTGCCTGAACACGGCGACTTGTGAGCATCGCAAGTCGAGTACCTAAGACGCAGCCGGCAACGGCGTAGCGGCCACAATACCAAGATCCAGCACGGCCCCGCATACCCTCACGACAGTTGCATAATCTGCGCGCTAATGTTTGAATAAAATGATCGACGCAGGGCGCTTAACTCAGCGGTAGAGTGCCATCTTCACACTTCTTCCCGATTCAATACTTTCAACAACTTAACTAGGCTACGGGGAACTGCCAAGTACTTGAAAATACGTGCAACCACACGAGCTTTGCGGGTGCTAGATGCGGGTGCTGCGAAAACGTGTGAAGTCGCACTCTAAGGGCTGTGAGACCCCTCCCAGACGCTCGTCCAGAGCCCTGAATACGCTCCAAGATGGCTCAAAGCTCTACCCCGGAACAGCCGCGCTCTGACCTCTTGTCGCACCCGTTCCGGCCCCCGCTATTGTTCTTGTAAGTGTTAGGAACGAGTGCCACAGCGTATCGCGGAGCGTCGTTACGTCGAATGAGAATCAAGCCTGTCCCGGCTTCAAGAATCGTCTGAGAAAGGACAGCTTCGGCAAATTAGTCGGACGACAAGATGGGGTTTATCATGTCTCCTCAAAGAAGAGGAGGGAGCATGGCAAATCGCAAAGCGGCAGCGAAGAAGGCAGCCAGAACGAGAAAGCTCAGGGCGGCTGGCAAGAAGGCCGTGAGGACGCGAGGCCTAGGGGCGGCAGGCAAGAAAGCAGCCCTGACCAGAAAACGAAGAGCGGCGGGTCGCAGGGCAGCGGCTACCCGGAAGCTGAAAAAGGAACAGAGCACATCCGTGCCTGCGACTGTGCCGGAGTCAGCAACGGAGATGCAGCCGGAGCCGGGGATCGAAGGCGATCAGCAATGATCCGAGACGCTGGCGCTAGGGGAATTCGTTTCAGTTGACTCGCAACTCTGGCTCACCCAGTTTTATCTTCGCGCTCGGATGATCCATTATCGGCGGATCGCAATCGACCTCAGCCTTCGTACCCGGACGCACGGACACTGCGGAACAGCTTCCCCTCGCTACGTCCACACCTTCGTCCGTGGCATACCATGCCACATAAACCCACAGATCATGACTACTTTTGTTGAGCACCGTGAGGACAGGACTGAACATATTCGGAGCAAGAAAGTGCTTACGCATGGCAAGAATCTGGAAGTCTGATTTGGCTACGCCACGGTCAGGTTTCCTTAAGGTACTGCCTGTCCCTTCCGATTGGGCTGCGCTTGCTGCTGTGTCAGGTTGGTAGTCTGCGAGGAAGTACACCGCTTTCGATCCATCGGGACTGCTGATGATATAGCTTTCCTCGGTTCTGCCAACTCCCGGTTTGCCATGGCCTATTCCAGTTCCCGAAATGCTGAATTCTGTACCCCGCTTGTAAGCCTGAGGATCGTCGTCTGGCAACTGGACAAGATGGAGTTGCGTGTGAACCAACGGCTTCTTACAAGTGACTGTTTGACTCAGGCACGCAAAGACGATTGCATCTCCGGGGCTGACCCTTCTTGCATTCAACTCCACGTCGGCCCAAATAACGTACACACCGCCACCAGAGCTGGTTTGCACTTCACGGACTGTAATGAACCCCTCTGCCTGTTTCTTTTCTTGAGGTCTCGCGGGTTTGCAGCCCGCGAGCGCGATCACGAGGAGTAGCGTGACAGACAATGGCTTCATCGACCTTCTCCTTTGCTTTGAGTTCTACCCAGAACTGGAGAGGAGAGGCGGATCGCCCCTGAACCGGGGCACACACCGCAACGCTGCCTTCGGAGGTTACATAGACTATATGCTATGTACTAGGCGTGATGAAGCGGAAAAGATCGGTGGGTGGGTACGAGAGTCACCGATCCCCGGAAACCACTCGGCCATGCCGTCAAGCGCCAGAGGCTCAAGTTGGGAATGACACAGGAGCAGCTTGCCGAGGCTGCCGACCTTCACTGGACGTACATTTCTGGGATCGAGCGTGGCGTCCGCAACGTGTCCATCGTGAACCTTTTCAACATTGCCAATGCCCTGAAGCTTCGGGTGCGAGATTTGGTCAGGGAACTGTGAGGACGACCTCGTGAGATTCCTGCACCGAACTGCGCCATAATATCGAGGCATGTGCCCCGTGCCGGACGGCTCCGCTAAAGCCTCTTCCGTTGTTTCGGATCGCGAGCTTGAGAAAGAGAAGAGCCACGAGCCATCTGATCCGCGCATCCGATGCCCGCTGTGCGGCTGGGTCACCGGGCAAGGATGACCGCTGGTTCTGCACGTGCGGCAATGAGTGGAACACCTTCGATACGGGAGGTGTGTGCCCCGCCTGCCTTCACCAGTGGGCTGAAACCCAGTGCCTCAAGTGTGGCGGCTGGTCGCCGCACTCTGATTGGTATGCGCAGGGACAATCCGATTTGCGGTCAATCTATTTAAGCTCAGTGGCCAGTTTCCCCAGATAGAGCGGGACGGAGCGCGGCACGCGCCCCCCGCCCGGTACAGAAACTGGACCGAGAATCTGGTTCTTCTCCACCTGAGCCGTAGCAAGTTGGGGGAATACGTGGACAAAGTTCTCCCAGTCGGTGCTGTTCTGGGTGAGCTTTTTCTCGTTCAGGCTTGGAGATCGGAATTCGTGAACCAAGAAGAGCCCCAGTTCTGCTCTGTTCGCGGCTGCTTCGATGAGCGTGGCGGCTGCCGCGTGCAACAGTTGATACTGGAGTTTTCTAACCGCTTCATCCGGCACTCGTCCGAACAAGGCCAGCGATAGCTGCTGAATTCGTGCAGGCACGTTGGATCGAGAATCGGCCGTCCGGTCATAGTAGTCGCCTATCGTATCGTCGCCGAAGGGTTCATCGGCCTTTGCCTCAACATTGACGACGAGACACTGCGTCCCGACGCCACAGAGAACGACAAGGTCACAATTCCTGTTCTCGCCGGGGAAATCATCGAGTTCGATGACGCACTCCGGCTTTGCTTCGTGGAAAGTTATCTCCCCATTGAAAGCCCCCTCAAGAAGCAGCCGCATCTCCTCCGGTGGGCACGCATATCCCTTTCGGACCCAAGATCGAGCGAGTTCTTTTGCGCTCCGTCCGTCCTTCCAGTGGCGTGCACGCATTTTGGGTGGGGCGTACTCGAACCAGTCCTCGATGGAGCGAATGTCGTGGCCGTCCTTGTGGATATGCAGAGAATTCTGCCTCGTCAGGGCCTTCAGAAGTTCGCTGACATTCGCTTCCACGCTCCGGATCGCGGTGTCGATGACGATATGGTCGCGCTCCCAAGGTTCGTATTCCCTAGAAACGACTTCTTGCCAAGTTGGTAGTCTCAATCCGCTGACATCGGCGATTCTCGTTTCCACCCGGTATCGATGCTGTGCAGGATCAGGGCATGTGACCTCGACTTCGACGGGTTTTGCTTGCGCCCGATCCGCGACACTTATCCAAGCATCACGTGTGAGTCGAAGTGGATTGACTGAGTCCGCAACTACGGTCCTGCCGAGACGGAGGTTGTCTTCGGCGACCGCGTAACCGACCCGATAGCCCGCATCATCAAGAGACTTGCTGACGACACCGGAGTCGCGGATGGCCTGCTCCATTGAGTCGATGCGCAAATATACTGCGCCAAGCTCGCGAGCTAACTGCTGGGCAATCGCGGTCTTTCCCGTGCCCGGCAGACCGACGAAGATTATCAGCATTGGCATGCGGACCTGTGCCTATGGCTCCTCGGAAACCTCAATGACGTTGCCTTCCAAGTCCCGCATTTCAAAGTAGTGCGTGCCTTGCCGATCCTCCTGAATCCCTCCCACATTCACACCCCGAGAACCTAAGACCTCCCGCGCCTTGCCGAGCGGACCCGATCACATCGTTCTGTATCAGAAGAATATTGAATCGGTCTGCTCCAACGAGGCCGAAGTCCGCGAACAAATCCGCCTGACGGTCATCCATGAACTGGGCCACTATTTCGGGCTGGATGAGGAGCAACTGAAGGATGTCTAGGGCCCTTCAAGTGAAACTCGCCCAGACTCAGAATCGGCTCTTCTCGTATGGGAACTGTGGCGTGGGATGTACCCGCGCCCACGATACGGCCCATTTTCTTGTCACCGTGCTTCTTGTGCAGGAAATGGTTCTGGGTTCACTGTCCTTGGTGCGAGCAAGTTTCCTCAGGTTCGCCTGCCACTCTTCCGAAAGCGGGCCGGACTCGTTGGGTTCACTCTGACTGATGTTTTGCTTTCTCGTCCGGGCCTTTGCGACCACCGGAAACGTGGTGCGCTACCACGAGAGACCCCGAAATCAATAGAACCCCTGCGCCTAGCTCCAATAAGTCTAGTGGACGCTCATACTTAATGCTGAACGACTGTTTGAAGAAAGTTACGATCAAAATCATAATGACGACCTCGCCAATGCGTGAGGTCAAGTCATCCAAGTCGTGAACGCGGAGCCAATTTGGTCGGGTCTTCTCCCTCCTAGAAGATGGGTCTATTTCGCTGATAAACAACTCGTAGAGTCCCATCGAAATGATGAGAAGAATCGTTGCGAAGAGATAGTTGTCAACGGCGGGTATAAAAGCAAGCAAAACATTGGTGTCATCAAGGGATGTGGGCTGAAGACTTGCGAAGCTTGGAATGGCGCGAATTCCTTGGATAACCTCAATGCAACCCTTGAAAAACATCACTATGCTTGAGGCAAGGATGCCTAGCACGGCTACAAGCACGAAGAACCGAGAGCTAAAGAGGGCGGTTTCGAAAGCTTCTTCCACCCACCCATGCGGCTGATTGTCGGGGCTCATGCTCGCTCCTTGCAGAGCGGGTCGCAATTCTTCGGTGCCCTACTGCACCGAGTACTTGTCTGTGATTGGGCGGGATTCGCGAGGATACAGAGAGCGAGCAAAGTGGCTGCAAAACGCATGGCTATCCCTTCGGATGTGTATGCAGCCCGACCAGCGGCCCCCTCCGCTGCATTGCGTGGAATTCTAACATAGGGGTCAAGGGCGCAAGACCGCGGCATGGGCGGGGACTCGCCTGCGGCTTTGACGATTGTTCCTTTTGAGAACTGCGAGAAGCGATACGCGACGGGCCGTGGGGCTGTCACTAAGGTCTAAGTCCGCAGTTTTCGTCGGTGGTTCAGAAGGGGTTCTCCACAATACTCGCAACTGGTTTCTTTTCAATGCTCGAATCTTCGCACGAAGCTGGTTCGCCGAGTAAAGGTTTTGCGCCAGTCGTGCGGCGTCCTAACAGCCCGGCGAGACCAAAAACCGTTTTAAGACCGTAACGCGGTCTGCCTCCCTGCTTGACAGATTATGTACCCATATAATATGCTTTCATGCAATCGCTTTGGCGGTTCAGAAAAGGATCACTCCGTATGGAACAAGACGCAGTAAAGGGTAAGACACGGATGGCGAGTTTCAGCGTCTACCCTGCGACTGCTCACAACATACGGTCCACGTCTGGTCACTTCGGTTCAGTGGGCAGGGGTATACAGGTTGCCGTGGAGATTCTCTTCGAACGGGCGCAAAGGGGGGAATTGCTTAATGAAGAGCCAGATTGGGATGTACACGACGATCTGATCGGCGTGCCTCGGGACGCACGGGATAACCTGAAGGTTCCTCTTGGGTTCTCTATCCTTCACCGGACCAAGAAATTGATCGAATTTCTTGCGGGGAAAAAATACTACGGCGACCGCAACACTGTGATCATGTACTGCGGGACTTTGCTTCCCCAGCTTTATTCGGATTTCATTGGCAGCGTGTTGACTGCCGCCGAAAGGCGCGAACGTTCGGATGAGTTCAACGCAAAGCTGGATGCAAAGGCTGAAGCCATTCTGGACGATGCACGGAAGGGGCATGTAAGTCATCACCGATCCGCAAAGGCTACTAGGAAGCGGGCGGTTTTGGACTAGATGCTGTGGACCTCCACGCGGAGGGGCTTTCCGATAGTGGACGCGAAGACGAACCCGTTGATGGCGGAGTGCCAGCGTGGTGGTTGTACTTGGATAAACCACAGCAGGTCATGTTTCAAGACTCCGATTAAAGGGGGAACACCCAATGGCGAAATACAGCTTACCGAAAATAACAGAACCGCAGCGTGAATTGTGGCGACGATTGAAGCGTTCGCTCAGGAAATACGGCTTGGAGCCGGAGCTTGAGTATTCAGTGGGCGGAGACAAGGTTGACATTGCTATTCCAGAGCTAAAGATCGCCGTCGAGGTGGATGGCAAGTACCATAACCGATGGGAGCAGCGATGCGAGGATGAGCGCCGGGATGACTCACGCCGCAGGGCAGGATGGACACCCATTCGGGCAACGAACGAAGAGGTCAGGAATCCGGGGGTGGTTGACCGCCGCATTCTTGCGGCTGTCCGTAAAAATAACAAGCGCAGGTCAGGCGGAAGGTAACTCTCCTCTTAAGACAGCCCACAAGCGGCTCCGCTTGTCGCCAAAACGAGCCGCCCGTCCGATCTGCCATAATCTTCCTGTGTGCGGCCGCTACCGACTATCCCGGCGAAAGCAGATCATCGATGAGCACTTCGATAGCGTTTCGGGCGAAGAAGACTGGAGCCCCCGCTACAACATCGCCCCCACGCAGCCGATCCTCGTCATCCGCCAGAACCCGAAGGAACCCGTCCGGGAATTGTCGATGATGCGCTGGGGACTCATTCCAAGTTGGGCGAAGGATTCTTCCGTGGCCGCCAGCATGATCAATGCTCGGGCTGAGACGGCGAAACACGAAGCCCGCGTTCCGCGATGCGTTGAAATCTCGCAGGTGCGTGATCCCCGCAGACGGATTTTACGAATGGTCGCGAGCAGGAAAATCCAAGCAGCCGCACTGCTTTGAAGTCAATGAAGGGGAGTTGTTCGCGTTCGCAGGAATCTGGGACCGCTGGAAGGACCCTTAGGGGCAACAGGATCAAAACCTGCTCGATCCTCACCACGACCCCGAATGCCGTGACCGCAGCAGTCCACGACCGAATGCCAGTGATTCTCGATCCAGATGCCTACGACCTTTGGCTCGATCCAGCGATGACGAATGTGGGCGCGGCGTCCGAACTGCTGAAGCCCTTTGATGCCCGGCTCATGCGATGCTATCCGGTGAGCCCTCGGATCAACCACGTCGCTAATGACGATGAGGAATGCTCAAAAACTCTGGAACTCGCGGAAATTCAGAATCGACTATTCTCATACCACGATAACCGATGACATCCAGCACGGGCGACCTCTAGGTATCGACCCACGGCAAAGAGTTCTTCGCCGACCGAGCCAGCGTTCATCTCGCCACCCGAAGGCGCACTGATGTATCACGGCTTTGTCGTCCTCGACGACGTTACACCGCCGTCAAGCAGTTTGTCTACGCGCCGCAATTGGTGCATGGAAAGCCGTCAGCGGTGACGACGCAAGCGAGCTTTCATTTCGGTTCACAGCATTAGGTGAATCACAGGAATTCGAGGCGCTCAACGTGACAAACCCAAACTAAAGCCTTGAAAGACCGCCTCGCAACGGTTGTTTGATTGACACAGACTACCCGACCCTCTTGACGGTTATCTGTCAAGTAGTCTGTCAAGCCCATTTGTATCAAGCTGCTGGCAGACGCAAGAAAACTCTTTTGAACGATCCGCGAATTCCTCCGTTCTTCTTGGGTGCGTCGATGCGCCTGACCTCAAAGTCTCTGTCGCTGAATCGCTGTATGTACTGTTGGGCAATCTCGTCATCCAGCGAGTTCGCAGCTATCTGGGTAATACATCTGGTATGAACCTTCTGGCCCTCGGATGGGCATGCCTTGGTTTCGTCAACCCAAAGAGCAAAAGCATCGTGGGTATAGTCCGCAATCAAACCAGTGGCAACTGTACCGTTCCAAGTAACCTCCATGCTACCGCAGATGCTAGTGCCAGAACGTCGAGCCTCAGTTCGCTGATCGCGACGAGCACCGTCTACAAGCTTCGTCTTATAGAATGTGTCGCAGACAGATCGCAACCAATCGCCCCGCTGGTCAAAGATGGCTTCCAAGATTCTGTCCCTGCGCTTCCTGCGATCAGCCACCGCATACACTGAGCCGTCTGATGTGGACCACAGCTTATTGAAATGGTCTAGCAAAACGCGGAACGTCTTATCCCCCCGCTTTCTGTCGATCCTGAAGATCGGCATCTCAGAACCGATGGTTTGAAACTCATCGGTTTCTCTGCTGCTGCCGAACGTATAAGGTTGAAAGAAGACAACGTCGTCAACGCGGATCATCCAGCAGATAGGTGTGTGGCGGTAGAAACGAACGGCTTGAAGAAACGGCTGACCCAATGCGCGACTCGTGAACGTGTCCAAGTCCTCGTGAAATTTCTTATAAATATTGTGAGCATAGTAAGGACTGTCGGCGTTTCTTCCATGCTGAATCATGCGGACAGCATCTGCACGCGCACTCTCGATCAAATCGCGAAATAACGCTGTGCTACTTAAAGCGTCAAGCAGCAAAATCTTAAGATCGCTCGGTTTGCGTTGAGCAAATCGTTTAAGGAAGTCCTCCAAGCAAAAGGAGTCCGCAGAAAGGGAGATACCCAGCGCCCACACGTGTTTCGGGTGTTCGGCAAGCAAGCAGTGATCGCCGACTGCGAGTTCCGTCCACACTCTGTCGCGAGAATCATAAATCGCGGTAATGCCGTGAGTTCCGCAAGCTTTCAAGAGAGAATCCTTATCCAGAAGTCTTAGCAGTCGCCGCATCGGAACAAACTCAGCAAACAAATGCACTAAGTAGACCGCACAAAGCGCAAGGAACACATGTTGTATCTCGGCGGGTAAGCGATTGTAGAAAATGCCGACGACGGCAGCGAGGCCAATCACTGGAAAGTGGAAACCGAGACTCTTAAAGTCCCGCCAGTAGAGTGAAGCCTTTCGACGAGTGCTAACCAGAATGCTGCTCATATTGCCCACCTTTCGTGCTGCTTGCTCTGGTACAGCACGAGCTACTTGCAGCCACAAAGTCTATTCAGTCCTTCCTTCAAAACCGCTGCCGAGAACTCGACGACGATAGATGCTGCCTTCCCGGAAGGGTCAGGCGGAAGTTGAAGCGTGGTGGCCACAATCTTCGCGGTCTCGTCGGCGACCAGACCAGTGATTGCTGCCGCCGTGTCGTAAACGTGTCGATTCTTACAAAACTGCAATTTGCCGCAAATCGTGTCTTCAAGTGCTGGTCGTAGTCTGGTAGCGTAGAAAGTACGCCCTATCTGAACGATGTCAGACGGCTTGATCGACGCCGCCTTTGCAGTTTGATCGATTTGCTCTTTCGGGAGCGCATTGGCGAGGCTCGCGAACAGTTCATCATCGCTAGCAATCTGCGCTCTCTTTTGAATGGTCTCTATCAAGCTTTGCGATGCCATAAGTCTTCCTTTCGTTTTACTTCACAACGCCTTCATTGCCGCACCCACGTTGATAAGTCCGAAACCCTCTTCCTGTCGTGAGTACCCAAGCTTACGAGCAGTACTCCTAAGAGCATTGGCAATTTCGTAGTGTTTTAAAGTCCTGTTCCGGCGCTCGCCGTGCTCCAATATAAGGGCACATGCGCCACTCACTAGAGCGGCTGCTTGACTCGTCCCCGAAACGCCGTAGTGATCGCCGTCTACTTGCCATGGCCTTTCTCGGCTAGAGAGGTTATCCAGAGTGCTGCCAGCAACTCGCGAACTCACCATACTGACATTCTGGTTGGCATCGCCTTCAGCGTTCGCGAAGCCACCCGGAGCCACCACATCCGGCTTTTGTCTATCCCACGTGGCAGGGCCGCGGCTTGAGAAAGGTGAGACAACGTTGAATGCCGCAGGAGGCCGATTAACCGACGCTCCAACCGTCAGGACTCGAAACCCACCTCCCGGAGCAGTGATGCTTCTTGCTTCTGGGCCGCAGTTCCCGGCCGCTGCCACAACCACGAGAGAACTGGTTGCATCGTCGAAGGGCTTGCAAAAGGCGTCATAATCCGCATCATCTGCGAACGCACTCATCGGTACTTCGAAGCTACAATTTGCAACGACCGTTCTTCCGGTGACACTCGCATCGACCACCACGTCCTGAATGGCATTTACTAGACTTGCTTGGCTGGCGCTTTCTGCGTCTTTATCGAGAGCACGATATGACCAAAGCTGCACATCTGGAGCTACTCCGCTGTACGTCGCACAATTGGAAGCCACTATTCCTGCGAGGTGGGTGCCGTGCCCATGTTCATCTGCAAAACCATTCCCGACATAGTCCTTCTTGTGGATCACCCGTCCCTTTAGGTCGGGGTGGTTGGAATCAACTCCTGAATCGATCAATGCGACAATCTGGCCTCCACCGAGGTAGTTGTGAACCCTCGCAGAATCGAAGATTCTCGGCAATGCCTCATTTATACAGGCGCGCACTGGGAGCGACCGCGTCACTCGCATCACGTCATCACGCTGGGTCAAACGAGCGACATCGAATCCATTAACGAAAGTGACGATCTGATTTGAAAGCCAAAGTTGCAAGTAGGGTCGTCCGCGACTGCCAAGCTCAAGACTACGAGTCAAAGCTGATTGGGAGGCATCCGCATGCCGCCTTCGTAAGGCTATTTGTTCAAGCGCAGGTAGCTCTGCGACTTGCTCGAAAAGTAATTGATCTCTCATTTGGACGACAACTTCGAGTCCATCGCCATCATTCTCGTCGTTTCGAAATGCAAGCTCGACAATGAGCGCCCGACCAAGCTTGTCGATTTCATGTCGCTTCAGCCCGTATTTATTAACCAGCTTCTCCGCGCCACGATAGTGTCGGTCCGACAGCCACAAACGCCCTGCGATCCGCATCGCGTTGACTTCGTCAAAATGGAGCCCCGCCTTCCGGCTGGCTTCCATTGGGCGAGAATCCATCAATGAGCGAACTGTGCCGAGTCCCACGTCATTTAAGCAATTTGCGATGCATGACGCTTGCTTTTGCCCAAAATGCGAATAGACATACAATTCGCGCAACAACGTGGCACCACATCTCGGGCAGTGAGCGTATTTCGTGTCGAAACCCTTTGCCAGTGAACAAATGACCTCATCCAGTGTCCAGTCGATCATGGTTGACTCGTTGGTATGCGCAAGGACAACCGGCTACCGGGTACGGAGCCAGACCACCCCGCACTGAGCGCATCTTTTCTTGTGAGTTTTAGAAACGGTTGGTCAAAAGCGGGGAAGACACAACAAGCGGACGAGGTGGCGACACGTCGCATGGCTGTCCCTTTTGGGATGTATTTGCAGCCCGCTAAGCGGCCCCCTCCGCTGCATTGCGCAGGATTGTAGCATAGGAGTCGAGATTCAGCGTTCGATAAAGGCGGAATGTTGTTCGGAGACACGGTGATGAGTGAGGGTTGCATGCGTCCATACGAATACGCAATTGATTACGAGGGTGTGTTGTCCGCCGCATGAGCGGAATGCTCCGTCAGTCTCGCATTGTTCCTGCAAGAACACCTTCCGTTCCGATGGCGCGACGTGTACATGAAGACAGTCGGGCACCAGACGAACCTTGTGCGTTTTCGGTTTCGCACTTTCGAATACATTTGCGACATCTATTCCGAACTTGAGGTCACCGGGGAAGTACCGTACAACCAGACAATCGAGGACAGAGTCGTGGGCGTGCTCGGAGTCTCAGCGCGTGCCGAGGAGGGGCGCGATGCGAGTCGAATGCGTGGTTGGGTCGGACCAACGGAAGAACTTGTCGGAACGGAAAGAGACAAGGGTCATTTCATGGCGCACAGCATCGGCGGTGGACTCGACGTAAATGTCTTCTCGCAAGACCGTCGTCTAAATCGGGGCTGGTCATCCCAAGGGAAACTCTACCGCCAGATGGAAACCTACTGCTACGAACAGCCGGGAACTTTCTGCTTCTCCCGTCCAATCTACGCCGATGGCTCAAGCGTCCCCCGCTGGCTTGAGTTCGGTTTGCTGAAAAGCGACCAAACACTCTGGGTCGAAGTGTTCGACAACTAGACGCAGGTTTAATCTGCCATAATCTCGCATGGCAGACGAGTGCAGTCCCCAGTCAAATTGAAGAAGAGCTTGGAAGTCCGCTAAGGCATAATGGGTGTTCAGTCACGCTCCTGACCATCACGAATAAGGATTTAGTGCATGATGACCTGCGACACGACCTTCCGTAAGCTTAGGCGGCGGATTTTCGAGGGTACCAAACCGTATGAAGATCGCTCGAAAACGCTTTCTAGGCTGCTGCGCGATATCGGTGTTGCATCCGTTAGCTGCGGCGATGGCTTCGGAGAAGTTCTTCAAACTATGGCGAAGCAGATGTTCGGCACAATCGGAACAGACGAAGCTATTCGTCGATTGCTTCCGCCTGCGAGGAATGACTCAGTGCCCTTGTACATCCGAGTGGCAGCCTACGCTCGATGCGCAGCTTTAGCCTTTCGGAATCCCACGCAGAGCCAATCATTGGAAGTTGGTTACCGACGTGAGGCAGTGCGGCTTTCTAAAGAGGGCGGACTTGTTTTCGATAGTTTTGTGCTGCTGACAAACTGGTTGTTCGCGGCTACTTACGCTGGAGATTTGAAGCAGGCCAGCATGCTAATCGAGGAAATAGACGCGCTGCCTTCCTTACCCACGCCACGCACAACAAATGAGAAGGCAGACATGCTCGAATGGAAGGCAAGACTTAAGACTCATCGAGCCAAGTATTCTCTCCTGAAAGCCAGAAGCGAAACTGGTGAGACGAGGCGAAGACTTTTGAAGGATGCCGATGCGCTTTACCAAGCCGCAATCGATGATGAACCACACCAAGAGCACAGGCGGGTGAACAAGTATATCGAGTGGGCCAGCCGCTTGATAGCGGCGGCGTCTCATGGAATGACTGACGATTTCAAACAAATTGAAGGGCTGTTAGAGACAGCCCATCGGAGTCTCGACACCCACGTCTGCGATTCTTGCAGAGCGTACTACTTCCAAACAATCGCGGAACTGACAAAGCTCAAAGGTGATCTGATATTCAACGCGGATCGACGGGCCGCTCTTCAAGAGTGGTCTGAGGCCGAGGGATATTTCGAACAGAGCTTGCAACTATACACTACGATGAAACACCATTTTCTCGGCGAGGTCAAAAAAGAGATGGATACGTTACGCGGCCAAATTGCCAATGAGTCCAAACCGGAGATGATCTTTCTCAGCCACAAAGGAGTCGACAAAGCTATGGTGCGTCGTTTCTATGTGGTGCTCGAAGAACTGGGGTTCAAACCATGGCTGGACGAGAAGCAGTTGACAGCAGGGAGCCGAATACATCGTGACATTCAGCGTGGCTTCAAACAGTCGTGCGCATGCGTATTCTTTGTCACCGAAGCGTTCAAGGATGAGAAATATTTGGAGGCCGAGATCGATTTTGCAAACACAGAGTTCATCGAGCGGGGTGAGGAGAATTTTCGTATTATCACGATCCTCTTTGGTGGAGCCACCGTTCCAGAACCACTTAAGAGATGGGTTTACAAGAATTGTCAGTTTGAACTCGAAGCTCTTTTGGAGATTCTTCGGGCACTGCCAATTACTGTTGGGAGTGTACATTCACGGAAAACACGAGTCGAAGCGTAGAAGACCACGTAGTGTTCTCTCCACTAACCTGCACAAAAGGTATGCTGGCTGACCATCTCCCGCCGAGGCGAAACAGGGGCGAAAGGTCGCAATAATTGAGGTCGCTGCACGCAGCCTTTTTGACCACCAACTTCCAAGTCCAAGAAAAACAATGCGTGGGGACAGTTCGTGGAGTTTTCCTGCGCTTATTGACCCTGTGCAGTCACAGTCCTATGATTCCCGCCAATGGATACATCCATCCAACTCGTCGGTCGGACCATCTCGCACTACCGAGTCGTCGAGAAGTTGGGCGGTGGCGGGATGGAAAGACTTTCCCATATCAGTTGTGCGGGCGAGGCTGAAGGTGCACGGGTATGACTAAGAGAAAGCACGTTTCTCCCGAAGTTCTGGACGCGAGCTTGCTGCGCAAGCAGCGCAAGCCTATTCCACACCCATTCGTGCTTGATGCGATTTCCACACTATCGCCGTACACGCGTCCGATGTTTGGCTGCCTCGCAATCTATGTAAAAGACAAAATCGCGTTGATCCTACGGGACAAGCCTAAAAGCACTGCGGATAATGGAGTATGGCTCGCCACTACCCAAGAACACCACCACAGCTTGCGGCGTGAGTTCCCGAACATGCGATCCATTCAAGTATTGGGCAAACGCGTAACGGGTTGGCAGGTCTTACCAGCCGATGCCCCTGACTTTGAATCAGCGGCACTGCGAGCATGCGAGCTTGTGCTGGCTGGAGACCCTCGGATCGGCAAAATTCCGGGTGCACGAACCTCGAAGTCCAGATCAAAAGCGGATGGAAGATCGCCGAAGCAGATCAAAACCTCGAAGAAACACGGGAGCACGATTAACTTCGACACCGTGCGGAAGATCGGCTTGGCGATACCCGGCGTGGAGGAGAGCACGGCATACGGGTCACCCGCATTGAAGATTCGCGGAAAACTCTTGGCGTGCGTGCCTACCCATCGTTCGGCTGAGCCGGGCTCACTTGCGGTTCGGGTTGGCTTCGACGACCGCGCCGAACTGCTCGCAGCCGCTCCCGATGTTTACTACGTGACCGACCACTATCTCAACTACAGCGCCGTGCTGGTTCGCCTGTCTCGCGTCACACCTGATGTCCTGCGCGACTTGCTCGGCATGGCTCACAAGTTTGTGACTGGGAGGAGGGCATGATGAAGCGAGAACGTGCGCTGAAAGTTGTGCTGGTCGTGGTGGGCGTGATCTTTTGCGGTCTAGCTTATCCCTTGATTATGTTTGTGAAGCAAGACCCCGCGCTCGCGATGATGATGAGTCTTTACGTCACCCTTGGCGTCTTCTTGCTGCTTGCATCCCGCGACCCGTCCGCGCACCGGAGCCTCATCGCGTTCGCGGCGTGGTCGAGTTTTGCACACGCAGGGCTAATGTCGTTCCAAGCATTGCTCAACATGATCGCTCGCAGAGAACTGATCGGGTCGGCTGTGTTCGCGGTAATCGGCATAGCTCTGATCGCGCTGGCTCCGGCGAAGCAGCATGTCGATGGGGCGTCCGCTATTGCCGCCTAGTTTTCCGATTGGGAAGTGCTGCCGCAGTTTCGAAGACGAGAGCAAAATCAATGTTTTCCGCGTTTTCGGCTGTGCGGCTCCATAGAACGAATCACAATGACTGCCACAGCAAAATACCTCATGCTACTTTCCTACTTGGCGCTGACGTTGGGAGTTGCTATGGAGAGTAAAACGCAGGCTCGCCCGCCGCAAATTCTGGAAATTTATCGCGACTATCTGAAGCCGGATGCTATAGCTGCGAATCGCAAGCTTGAGAGACGCGCCGAAGACCTCTGCCGAACGCTCGGCTTTACTCATCCTTATCTGACCATCGAGTCTGTCTCCGGGCATGCGGAGATGTGGTACCTCAATGGTTTCGACTCGGAAGCCGAAGTGGAGAAGCTCAGGCGGGAGTATCAGCTTAATACGAAATTACTGGCGGCTCTGGACGATATTACTCGGCAAAAGGTGCCGCTCAAGCGTTTCGAGTCCACCGACGAATTTGCGAACTATCGACCCGATTTGAGTCGTGGCGATCCGTGGATCATCGGTCGGGGACAGTTCTTTGTCATCGTATTGTTCGTTGGCGATCCGCCGATGAATGGCACGGTTTTTGAAATGAAGGACGGCAGCAGGATCCTCGTGCGAACGACGCAAACTGCTTCCGAAGCACGCGCCCTCGCTGCATCGGCAGGTTCAATCGCGAGGGTTTTTCAGTCATTTTTCTATTTTCGACCAAAGACGCTGTGACGCGGTGTTTTATAGCCTCATTGCATGCAGGTTGCTCGCGGCAGGGGAATGCGAACTGAAAACTCGCGGGAAGAATTATCAGCTTTCCGCACCGAAGGTCGTGCGCGATCCCACGCGGCGGCGATTCCCGCTCCCGGTGCGGATCGTGTTGAGGGTCGTAGGCGCGGATGAGTACATGGAGCTTTCAAGTTCAAGCTAGACGGCTCTGCGATTGCCCTCTCGCCAATACGCTTTCAGCTTAGTAGTATTCTGCGCACGGGGAGATACCTGATGCGAACCGTCCGCCTCATTTTTCATTTGGCAGTTCTTGCCTTTACCGCTTTGCTTCCCGCTGCCTTTGCCCAGAAGCCCAGCCCCGACCTGATTCTCTTCAACGGGAAGATTTTCACCAGCAATGCAAGCCAACCATACGTGGAGGCTCTCGCGATTCGGGGAGAGCGCATCGTCGCGGTTGGAGGCTCGAAAGAGGTCATGGCGCTCGCCACTCAGAACACCAAGCGTATAGACTTGGGGAATCGCGTAGTCATTCCGGGGATCAACGACGCGCACTTCCACCTGAGTGTCACGCCTGAAACCTACGACCTCCCAATCAAAGGAACCGATCCTAAGTGGCAAGAGATGAAGGACGCGCTTTCGTCTGCGGTCACCAAGGTCCCCAAAGGAACTTGGATCGAGTCTGCGTTCGGAGCAAACATTCTCGACGATCCACAAGCTACACGGACGGCACTGGACTCGCTCGCACCACACAATCCAGTCGTTCTGTGGGATTGGACGGGACACGCATCGCTACTGAACACGGCTGCCCTCAAGAAGCTGGGAATTCGCGAAGACGAGCCGAATCCCGAAGGCGGAATCTATGTTCGGAACCAAGCGGATCGCAAGCTGACGGGGATGGTCTTTGAGTTTGCACAGTTCCAAGCTAGTCGCCGCTTTAGCGAATTGGCGAGTCAGGAACAGGCAGAAGAGCAGTTACACGAGTTCTTCAATCAGCAGGCTCGTTGGGGTGTCACGACGGTCCAGAACATGTCAAACCCTATTACTGCCGAACGCGGTGTTGCCCTCTTTGCGAAGGCTCCCCCGCCTATTCGTGTGCGCGTCATGTGGTTCGGTCTAACGGACGAGCATGGTCGTCTGACAAAGGAAGGGCACGATCTGCCTTTGCACCCGACTCCGCTGGTTACAGTAAGCGGCACAAAATGGATTCTCGACGGCACTCCCATCGAGCGTTCAGCGGCTATGAGGACGCCGTATGCAGATCGCCCCAGCACTTCGGGCGAACTGAACTTCTCCGAGAAGGAAATGGAAGACATGTTGCGCGAATCATTGCAGCGGGGCGATCAACTGCTGGTTCACATCGTAGGCGACCGCACCGCAGAGACTTTTCTGAATGCGATGGATGCAACCGGAGGAAAGGCGGTGTGGAGCAAGCGCCGGGTACGGATGGAACATGGAGATGGAGTCCTGCCAGACCTCGTTGCCCGTGTTCGGGAGCTAGGCATAGTAGTGGTGCAGAATCCAACACATCTCGCATTGCGTGACTTGATGGTGGGGCGCTACGGCAGTCAGCGAGCAGATCAACTGCAACCGCTCCGCTCTTTGCTGGAAGCTGGTATCCCGCTCGCTCTTGGCTCCGATGGTCCGGCGAACCCCTATCTCAACATCATGCTCGCGTCTACCTACCCCGGTAAGCCACAAGAAGCAATCACACGCGAGCAAGCTGTCGTGGCGTATACCCTCACATCTGCTTATGCTGAGTTTGCCGAGAAGGACAAGGGCAGTCTGGAACCCGGCAAACTGGCTGACCTTGCCGTGCTCTCGCAAGACATTTTCAAGGTTCCTGCTGACGACCTGCCCAAGACGGAGTCGGTGCTATCGCTGGTGGACGGAAAGATCGTCTATGACAGCAAAGTGCTCACGGCTCAATAACTATCTTCCGACTATCGAACGGCTTTCATCATCACGCTAACCTAGCTGTGTCCACCACTATTAGGCCCGTTGTCTGTCGATAACGCCAGCCGACTCAAGCAACGCGAGGCACTGGCTGGTCGTCATCCGTTTCCAGCCCTTGTTCGGAAGGAACCTGCGCTCAATGGGCGGAATGGTCACGTCTCGGACTTCGAGGATGAAGAGCGTAAGCGCGGGATCGGCAAGCCCGTCGTTGTCGTCAATGGCGAACTCGCCGAGCGTCTCGTGGCAGGCGACAAGTTCCCAGCGATCCGTGTTTCCATCAATGATGACTGGGCGCACCTTCATGTGCGTGATGACGCGACCATTGAGTCGGAACTGAAATTGTGTGTTCACAGTGTTCCCCTCGCACTGCTGCTCAGGCACCGAGTTCAATTCGCAGTACAAGGGGCGGGTAGCAAATCGTTTTCGAGTGCTCGAACGATCCCTGCCGCGAGGAGACTTGCTCGCAGATCAGGCATTTGCGAAGGTCCGCTCCAAGACAAATAAAGACCTTGGAATAGCTCTCGTTGCAAGACCCGATCCGCTTGTCTGCGCTGTTTCGGATCATTGTCCGGCTCCAGCTTGCTGCGCGAGTCCGACCGCAGAACTGAGAACAACGGGAGTGACATTTTCGTTTACCTCTTTCATTAGGCGGCAGACGCTTGCCCTGCTGATTGAGTGTTTACGGGCCACTTGCGTCAGCGACATCCCTGAGCGGCGATCAATGACAACCTGCTCGCGATCCACATCCAGCCGCGCCCGACCTATCTGCCGCCCTTCCAGTCGAGCCCTTCGCATTCCAGATTTGACACGCTCCACAACCAGCGACCGCTCCAATTCTGCTATCGCAGAGATGATGGTCACAAAGAGGCGACCCATGGCGTCCCCCGTTGCCACACCTTCTCTGCGAGAAATAAATTCGATTTCCATGCTGTCCAACTCATCGATGATTTGGAGGAAATTCCGGGTGCTCCTCGCAATGCGGTCGAAGGCTGCGACCAGTACGACAGAAAACTTCTTCCTCCGGGCATCTGCCATCAGAGCGTCAAGACCCGGACGGCGTGCCTTCTTTCCGCAAACACCACGATCTTCGTATTCGTGGACGACTTCGAATCCTCGCTGTGCCGCCAACTCTCGGAGATCGTACAACTGGGATTCAACGTGCTGGTCGGGAGTGGAAACACGGACATAGATCGCGGCTTTTTTCATTGGGTGACATTCTCCTTCGTGGATTTAACAACGGAGGGGGAGTTGAGAAGCCGTTCAGTAGCGATTTGGCAAATTGCCAGTTCGGGGCTAGACACGTCGATCACGTTCCAGACGACATCGAACATCAACTGCCCCACTGCTTCGTTTGACAATAGGGCGAGCTTCTGTTTGAGCAGTCCGGCCACGATGAGAGAGCCAATCACACGTTTAAAGAGAAGTTTGGAAGATGCAAGACGGCGTTGCTCTTCAATCAGCGCCTCGATGCTCGGCTCTTCGATCCCATGGTTGTGGCTCATTGATCCCTACTGATGTTCTACCAACCCGGCCTCGAAAAAAGGTAGAAACGAGCGAACAAAGTTAAGGTAACCACACGAAATTGTGACTGTGGTGCCATGCTCGCGAAATATTTCGCTGAATCACTATCCTTTTTTCGAATGCGATTGGTAGAACGTAAGTGGAGGGCAAATGACACTGACCAAGACCTACGTGCGTGACGGGAATCGCAAGATCATCGCCAGCGTTACATCTGGATTCTCAGATGAAACCGAGATCGTCCGTGACGCTGACAATCGCATTCTCGGTAAAGTGAATCACCACTTCGGAAACACGCGAGACGCTCGCGGTAACCTCATCAGCGTCGATACTGCCGATCCGGGACTCTTGATCGGCGGGCGCAAATAGCAATCCAGCGCACCCACCTTGCTTTATCTCCCCCTGTTTTTCGTTTCCGAATCCTCTGGAGGTCAGATTGCACGCATCGACTGAGACAATTGACTGCCCGTTGTGCTTGGGAGTTGGGAGCCTAAAACGTTCGGAGGTTTTGGATCGCCTCGGAGTCAAAGACCTCGCGAGGGTTGCGCAACTGTCGGCAGAAGAAGTCTTCCGCCTTTTTCAGCAAAAGCACAGTCAGGACAGCCAGCAGGTTTGGGCTCGGTTCGACTCGGAACTGACGAGGCACACTGCCGAGATCGAACTGCGGCATCGGAGCGAACTCCAAGCCCTCACAGTTCAGAACACAACCCTGACCCGCCGAGTCGAAGACCACTTGCGTGAAGTCGCCCAGCTACGAGAGCAGAATCAGGAGTTAGAGGCCGAGATGTCGAAAGTTGCTCGCATCGGTGCCCGTGAGGAGGCGGATTTTGTGCAGGAAGCTCGGACATGGGCTGGAATCTGTGTGAGCGAAAAGCTGGCACGAAACGGGGACTTTATCTTGGCTTACCGCGATTCGAGCGGTGTGCCCGTCGAGCCGCGAATGTTGGTCGATAACAAGGACAAGGCAATCGTGGGCGAAAATGATGTGGATAAGCTGGTGCGGGATGCGCGTGAGCGATCCATCCCTGTCGCTGTGCTGGTAGCCCGCAGCGAAGATCAGCTTCGGCAAGTTGATCGGGAAACCAGATGGAGCCGCAAGGACGGGGTCTGGATATTGAGAACAACCCGGCAATGGCTGCCTCGCGATCTCGATGTT
>Ga0116223_10000014_pt1 | contig 225462 bp, 201 predicted proteins | sample Sb_taG_3_FD_90092 | JGI IMG/M metagenome (GOLD analysis project Ga0116223, IMG submission 90092) | Peat soil microbial communities from Weissenstadt, Germany - Sb_50d_a_PC metaG | ecosystem: Environmental > Terrestrial > Soil > Wetlands > Peat | place: Germany: Weissenstadt | collected... | reverse complement strand
TCCACTGCCGTTTCGTGCACGGCTGGGGCGGCTGCGGCGGCTTGCGCCGCGTCGGCGGCTGCCTGCATGTCGGCCACCTGCTTGTCGGTCATCAACTGCGCGCCTTCGGCGATCGACTCCGAAATCTTCGAGGTGAACAGCCGGATCGCCCGCAACGCGTCGTCGTTGCCCGGAATCACGTAATCCACTTCGCTGGGATCGCAGTTGGTGTCGACCACGGCGACCACCGGAATACCCAGCTTGCGCGCCTCGCGCACCGCAATCTGCTCCTTATTGGAGTCAATGACGAAGATCGCGTCGGGCAGGCGGCTCATATTCTTGATGCCGGCCAAGTTGGCCTGCAAATGCTTGCGCTCGCGTTCGAGCTTGATGACTTCCTTCTTGGGGAGCAGCTCGTAGCGGCCATCCGTGGCCATCTCGTCGAGCTCCTTCAGCCGCTTCACCGACTTCTGCACGGTAACCCAGTTGGTGAGCAGTCCACCCAGCCAGCGCTGGTTGATGTAGAACATCCCGCAACGCTGCGCTTCTTCGGCAATCGCGTCCTGCGCCTGGCGCTTGGTGCCGACAAACAGCACAATGCGGCCGTCGTTCGCCAGATCCTGCACGAACTTCGACGCCTCTTTGAACATCTTCAGCGTTTTCTGCAAGTCGATGATGTAAATCCCGTTGCGCTCTCCGAAGATGTATTCCTTCATCTTGGGATTCCAGCGCTTGGTCTGATGCCCGAAGTGGACGCCCGCTTCGAGCAACTCCTTCATGGTAATAGTAGCCAATGAACCTCCTCTTTAGTCTGCATCGGAAGCCAGTTGTCAGTACCGAGTACCCAGTACCCAGCAAAAACTGCTGGCGACTGGGCACTGCTTACCGATTGCCATTCCCGCCCCGCACCGCGAGGCACGGGATGAATTGAACACCTAAAAACAGTTTCTGGTTTCTAGTTTCCGGTTTCGAGTGCTCAAGCGAAATGCCACCACCACCCACTTGAAACTTGAAACCGGAAACTTGAAACTATCTCTTCGAGAACTGGAAGCGCTTGCGCGCGCCCTTCTGGCCGTACTTCTTGCGTTCTTTGCCGCGCGAATCGCGGCTGACCAGGCCCTCGGACTTCAGCTTCTTGCGCAGTTCGGCGTTGAACTGCATCAGGGCGCGGGCGATGCCGAGTTTCACTGCGTCGGCCTGACCACGCACGCCGCCGCCGAGCACACTGGCGATAATGTTGAACGAAGCCGCCGCCTCCGAAGAGGCCAGCGGAGCCTTCGCCGCCGAACGCTGCGCGGGAGTCACGAAATATTCTTCAAAGGCGCGCCCGTTCACCTTGAACTCGCCACTGCCCGGACGCAAATACACGCGGGCAATCGCCCTCTTGCGGCGTCCCGTTCCGTAGTACTGAACCAGTTCTGCCATTTAGCTCGTAGCTCCTGAACTTATTTCGTAGAGATGTAGCTTGCTACGTCTCTTCTCACCACATGCTGATCTGCCGGCGCCAGCAAAGACGTTGCAAGCAACGTCTCTACGAGACAACGGCCTTGGCCGCGGGATACACACGCACTTCCAACTTCAGATCCTGCGGCTTCTGCGCCTGGTGCGGATGCTTGTCGCCCTTGTACACATTCAGCTTCGAAAGCATGTGCGCCGCCAGCTTGTTCTTCGGCAGCATGCGTTTCACCGCCGCCTCAATCACCGCTTCGGGCTTGCGCACCATACGTTTCTTGTATTCTTCCGTACGCAGGCCGCCGGGATATCCCGTGTAGTGCTGGTACACCTTCTGCTCGGCCTTCATGCCGGTCGTTCTGATCTTCTCGGCATTGATCACGATCACGTGATCGCCGGTATCGAGAAACGGCGTGTATTGCGGGTTCTCTTTACCCATGAGGATGCGCGCGACCTGCGAAGCCAGGCGCCCGAGCGTTTGCCCGTCCGCATCCACGACGTACCACTTGCGCACAATTTCCCCCTCTTTGGGGAAATAGGTTGACATCGGAAATCTCCCAGATTGAATAAAGCTGCGAAAGAAGACCGCTCGTTGATTCCCCGGCGAGGACGCCAGGCCATCAGGCGGGCAACCACACGACCACCAAAGTCTTTACGATAGCGTAGTCTACGAGGAATTGTCAACGACGTGTTACTACCACCGCGACGCTGGTGGTAACGTAAGCATTGGAGGTTCCCCATGAAACTACTTCCCGGAGTTCTTGCTGCAGTACTGATCCTTTCCCTGCCAGCGCTGGCACAACGAGACGACCACCACGACCGAGACGACCGCCACCATGACGTTGGCGGCGGATACGTTCCGCGCCACGGTCCACCCGCTTATCATGCCAACCCGCACGAAGCCGAACATCACGAGGGCGGCGGGGACAAGCATTTCAGCGATCGGGAAGGCCACCCGGAAGCCCCACACGTCCACCACAACGGCGAATGGGTCGGACATGAAGGTGGACGAGACGATGCCCGCTTCCATGTCGATCATCCCTGGGAGCATGGCCGCTTCACCGGTGGTTTCGGTCGCGGACACAGGTGGCGAATTGAGGGTGGCGATCCTCGGCGCTTCTGGTTTCGCGGCTTCTACTTTGGCGTCGCGCCCTTTGACCTTGCCTATTGCAATGACTGGTATTGGGACCGCGACGATGTCGTGATTTACGAGGACCCCGACCACGATGGGTGGTATCTGGCCTACAACGCCAGGCTGGGCACTTACGTTCACGTGACTTACTTCGGGCGATAGCCTCTGAACGTTACAGGCAGGGTGCCGCATTCAGTTGGTAGCGGTGCAGCTTGAGACAAACGATTTGTATCAGGGCTTCGCTTCAGCGATGCCGCCAACATGAGCGAGACACGAAACGGCTTCCAGCCGCTGGTTCTCGCCGTCGCCACCGCAGCCGCTAAAGCGGGGATAACGTGGCGGCCTTTGAGGCACGCCTAAAGGCATGCCCTGATACATATTGTCTCTCTCACGTGGCCCGCCACCCAACAGTTGCACGGCCCTTCAAGTCCCCGGCACCTGTGCTATATTTCGCGCCATGCACACGCGCCGCCTCGTCTCGTGGTGCCTGCTGGGGATACTGCTACTGGAGTCATTGTTCGCTCTGGCGGGCGATGAAACCGGCCAGCCTGCTCCGCGCTTTCGCGCAAAAACCACCGCGGGCGAACAATTCAACAACGAGTCGGTCAAAGGAAAAATCGTACTCTTCGAGTTCTGGACGACCTGGTGCAAATATTGCGCCGAGGAAGCGTCGTTGGTCGACGACATCGCCAAGGAATTCAGCGGGAAGGGATTGATCGTGCTGGCGGTCGACGTCCTCGAGCCGGATCAGAAGGTCAAGAAATACCTGGCGGACCACCCGCGCACCGTGCCCATCGTACTCACCAAAGACACCAATCTCGCCGCCATGTACAACGCGCAGGTCTATCCGATTTATGTGGTGATCGACCGCGATGGCAACATCGCTGGAGAACAGCGCGGCGCCGCGGGTGAACGCGGGCTGAGGAGAATGCTGCGGCGGGCTGGGCTGGAATCCGAGGACTAGCCTAAATTTCAGCAATGTCATCCTGAGGCGCCGCTTTTGGGCGCCGAAGGACCTGTGCATTCGTTCCTGGCGCAGGCAAGTGCAGAGGTCCTTCGCTTCGCTCAGGATGACAAGATGGGCAGCGCGCTACTCGTACGCCAGCGCGTCAATCGGATCTTTCTGCGCCGCCTTGTAGGCGGGATACAGCGCTCCCAACGTGGCGCCCACAATTGCGATCAGGGTGGCCCGCAACATCCATTCGTTGCTTTTGTCGATGTGGATGAGCGGCCAATGGTGTTCGATTCCGATCCGCGCTGCCAGGCTCACTGCGATTCCGACGAGAATACCCGCCAGAGCCAGAAGGATCGTCTCGCGCAAGATCACGTTGATGATGTATGCCTTCGACGCGCCCATGGATTTCAGAATACCGATCTCGCGGGTGCGTTCCATCACGGCCGTGTACATGGCCTGGAAGATCACCAGAAATCCGATGATCAGGCTGACGCCGATCACCACTCCGATGAACGGGCGAAATCCCGGCAAATTGCTCGGCGTCATCATGCTCAAATACTCCTCCATCGAGCGCACGATGTACTGCTCCATTCCGGGCTGCTTCTTGACCGCGTCAATCGCTGCGTCGGTGTTGGCGGGATCATCCAGCTTCAAGTAGAACACGGACGCTTTGCCCTTCGCTGCGATCATGTTCTGCAGGGTTTCCATGGGAACGAACTTGCGCGCACCTCGCCCGTTCTCGACGATGCCACATACGTGGAACTGGTGATTCAGGATTTCCATGGAGTCGCCGATCGTTACGTGTTTCTGGCGGGCAATGAAGTCATCCACCAGCACGTCGTCCGGTCCCTGAAACGGCCCGCCCTTGATGTAAATAAAGGGCCCACTTAGTGCCTCAAAACTGGCGAGGTCAATACCATCGATCACTTCCAGACCGCCTCCGGTGGCGATCTGCCAGACGACCGGGCTGACGACCTTCACATGCGGCATACCTCGCAGCACATCGGCCACCTTCACCGAGACGGGCGCACCGCCGATCGCTGCGAAGAACGACGACCCCGGGGGCTGCACGATCACGTCGAAACCAATCCCGGCGGTTCTATTCTTGTTGTCGTTCATGATTCCGTAGCACAGACCGACGATCAACAGGATCAGCGTGACTTCCAGAGCAATGGCGACAATGCTGATCAGCGATCGGATGGGCCGGTGGACCAGGTTAGCGAGAACCATTTTGTTCATCATAGGAAAAAAGCTGTCAGCTCTCAGCCGTCAGCAAATGCCGGATGCCCGTAGTCGTGCAATTGAGAAACGATCCGTATCAGGGCACGCCTTCAGGCGTACCAATCAAGCCGCAAGCCACCTCCGCTTTAGCGGCCGCGCCGGGAAGCTTCAGCGAGCGAACAGTTTGTTGAAAAAACATTTCCTTGGCGATGGCATCTCGCAGCGGCTGAAGCCGAGACTGATTCTGTAGCACTTACGGCATCGCTGAAGCGAAGCCCTGATACAAATCGTTTTGAAACTGCGCCTCTGACCAAACACCCTACCGGCTGCTGGCGTCACGCAGAATCGGGGCTGCCAGGCTCGATTGCGGGCGGTCGAGGTGGATCACTTCCGCTCCTGCCGGCTGTTGCAGCGTGAACTGGTCGTCGGTCAGCGGCTTATTGATGTCCACCTTCAGCATGTTCAGCGTGATGTCGTACTCTTCCTGCGGCCGAAAGATCTCGATGCGCGAGGGGTAGCTGACACCGTCGTAGTCTTTATATTCGGCGTACTTGGCATCGGTGACGACTTTGCCATCCTCGTCGTAGATGTACTGGCGATGCGGCTTGAGGTCGGTGCGCCCAAAGATAATCTTGCGCGACAAGCCCCAGCCCTTCTCGTACTTCTTGATGACGGTCAGTTCGTAGTCGTCCTGCAGGACGCGGTGTCCTTTGCCGTCGTGCAGGGTCTCGTAGCCGTTCTCCAGGACCGCAATCTCGGTTTCAGGATCGACGCGGCGGATCAGCAGCGCCTCGTAGATATTCTGCGGGCGGATGTTCTCCATGGGCTGGTCGGTGTTGGGCGTCGCCATCTGGTTGAGGCCGACCACGAAACGGTTCTTCGTTGGAATCCAGACCTTGAACTGCTGGCCGTCGCTGACCATGTCGAACGCCGTGGTGCGCACGATGGGCATCAACCCGATCATGTGCAGCGAATCCGGTTTGCGGGCGAGGACGTAGCCGCGGATCTCCTTGTAATCAGTGACGTGGCCCTTCTTCATGCCGCCGACGGAGCTGTCAATATCGACCGTCGCCTTCAACGAACGGATGGCCTCGGCCTGCTGGTTGATGATGTCGATCAGTCCCTGCTGCGAGGATTCTTTCAGCGGAACTTTCGAGTACTGCTCTTCGACCGGACGCGTGCGGAACACACAGCCTGTCGTGGACAGCACTGCCAGAAACAAAGATACAGTCCAAAAGGGCGAGCTACGTCTCATGAATGTACTTAAAGAAGACCTCTAGTGACATTTGAGTATACCGCGTCGGAAAGGGTTCAAAAGCCAAGGCGATCACTTTCGGAAGTGTCCTAATAACCCCCTGATAACTGCCCGGACACTGGTTCGCTTCCCCCAGGAGACGATCCTGAACAGAACCAGCTACTTACGAAAGTCAGGTACACCATCGTGAGGTACCAGTGACTCCCTGATCGTCTAAACTGTGTCGTATTGTAAAGATCGTGCTGTAGATATTGTGGCGTAAATCTTTGTGCGCAAGATCGTCTGGCTCATCCTCGTCGCAGTCGCCGCCGCCGCGGGCTGGTTTGCGTGGGCGGTTTTGACGCCCGCCGAAGTCACAGGACAGACGTTCGTCCTACTGCGCCCCGGATACTCGACGCATCGCATTGCCGCCGAACTCAAGGGCGCCGGGGTGATTCGCAGCGAAGAGGCGTTTGTGTTGTGGCATTACGTCCATCGCAAGCGCTCGCTCAAAGCCGGGGAATATCTTTTCGACAAACCGGCGAACATCATCGATATTCAGAAGCGCCTGCGCCGCGGCGACGTCTACTTTCATACCGTCGTCGTGCCCGAGGGCTACACCATGTTCGACATCGCCCGCGCCGTCGAAGCCGCGGGACTCGGTCCTGCGGATGACTTCCTGAAAGTGGCCCAATCCAACACCGCGCTGATTGCCGATATCGCTCCGGGAGCGCGCTCTCTTGAGGGATATCTTTTCCCGGAGACCTACGAATTCACGCGCATGATGAGCATGCACGACATGGCCGCCGCGATGGTCAAACAATTCCGCCAGGTCGCGCGCCAGATCGAACTGATCCCTAACTCAGCTGGCCCCCAAGGCATCGTGCTGAGGACGGCGGTGAATCCGGCGTCCATCGCGCCGCAAGACGGAGCCCAGAATGACGTTGAGCGTACGGTCATTATGGCCTCCATCGTCGAAAAGGAAACGGCGGTGGCTGACGAGCGCCCGCTGGTGGCCAGCGTCTACTACAACCGGCTCAGCAAGAAGATCGCGCTCGACGCGGACCCCAGCATCATTTACGCGGAACTTCTAGCGGGAACGTACCAGGGCGCGCTGCACCACGCCGACATGCAGTTCCGTTCTCCCTACAACACCTATCACAATGCCGGTCTGCCGCCGGGGCCCATCGGCAATCCTGGACGCAGCGCCCTCGAAGCGGCCATGCATCCCGCCCAAAGTGATTACTACTATTTCGTCGCCGACGCCCAGGGTCACCACCGCTTCGCCCGCACGATGGAAGAACACAATAAGAATGTAGCGGCGTATCGAAAAGCAATGCGGGGACGCTGAATGGTGGACAGCCGCCCTTGGCTGTCCGGCGCACGACAGAGACTGTAGGACGCAGCACAAATCCGCCCGCCACCTAAAGATTCTGCCTTCCTGTGCCGATCCATGTTCTCAGAGGTACTTTATCCAACCAAAGCCTCACTCTTAACGCTTTCATCGGAAGGGCCCTACATGGACATCGCGAAATGGAACAAATCGTACGAGACCGGTAACAAAGTCGTGGACGCTCAGCACCAGCAGCTCTTTCGGATGGTGAACGCACTACATGCGGCCATCCTGGAGAACAGAAGCAAGGATCTCCTGATGCCAACGCTTGAGAAACTGGCCAATTACACCATCGAGCATTTTCACTCCGAAGAAGCTCTCATGGCGGAAGTGAACTACCCCGCTCTGGCAGTCCACAAATGGAAGCATGAAGACTTGACGCATGAAGTCGAAGAATTGGTGGGGAAGTATAAATCCGGACAAGTTGTCCTGACCGTCACCCTCTCCAACTTCCTGGCCAACTGGCTCCAGCACCACATAAAGGAAGATGACATGGACCTGGTACGGTATTTGCAGGCTCAGGCAAAGTCTGCGGCTGCATCATCGTCCGGGAGCTAGCGGCGGCAGTACTTGCAAGCTCATCCCGAAGGTCTGGCAGCGAAATCCCGTGTCTGAGACTTCAGAGGCCCGGGGCCTGTGACTCAGCGCCGGCTGTTCCCCGGGAAGCCGCTTATAATCGCTCCGTGACCTCTGATCAACAGACTGCGGCCGGGCGCATTCTCGGACTCGACGTCGGTGCCCGGAAAATCGGCGTCGCCGTCTCCGATCCGCTCGGCATCACCGCGCAAGGCCTGGAGACACTGCAGCGTAAGAACAAGCGGCACGACTTCGAACACTTACAACGCGTGATTCGCGACTACGAAGTGAAGGAGATCGTGGTCGGCCTCCCTCTGCGTATGAGTGGCGCCGAAGGAACGCAATCGGAAAAGATGCGAGCCTTCGCCGAAGATCTGCGCAAGAAGTTCAAGTTGCCGGTTCACCTATGCGATGAGCGCCTGACTTCGGCGGAAGCGAACCGGTTCTTGCGAGAAACGGATCTCTCGATTGAGAAACGAGGCAAGGCGGTGGATCGAATGGCAGCAATCCTGATTCTCCAGGGATGGATGGAACAGCGCGCCGGGGCCGCGTCCGGCTTTCGGCTGCCGGACGAATGACGTCCCCGAACCCATTGTCAGTCAATATCTTACAGACAAGTCACCACCCAGGCTCTGCCCCCTCCGCCGTCCTTGCTTTCGTCAAGTCCGAGGAGTAGCATAAATTTAGGACGATTCGAACGCTTCTCCCCACAACCCCATCACCTGCCTTGGGTGCCTAACATGAGTGATTTGAATTTCCACATCGGCGATAAGGTCGTCTATCCCAATCACGGAGTTGGTGTGATTGAACAGATCGGCAGTCGCTCGGTAGGCGCGAGCGTGGAGAAGTTCTACCTGCTGCACATCAAAGCCAGCAGCCTCAAAGTCATGGTGCCGTGTCAGAATGCCGGCAACGTGGGGATGCGGCGCGTTGTGCGCAACGGAGAGATCCAGAAAGTGCTGGATTTTCTTTCGCTTACCGAAAACGGAAGCAACGGCGACTGGAAGGACCGATTCAAGGAAAACTCCGAGCGCATGCGCACCGGTTCCCTGCTCGAAGTCGCCGTCGTCCTGAAGAACCTGATCGCCCTGCATCAGGCCAAGCCGCTTTCGTTCCGCGAGAAGAAGATGCTGGAGCGCGCCCGCTACCTCCTGGTCAGCGAGTTAGCCATGGCACGCAATTGCGAAGAATCCAAGGTGGAGGAACTCCTTACCACCGCTCTCGCCAAAATCAAGCTGCGCTTCCCCGAAGCCTCGGAATTCCAGGCCTAGCGCCTCGCCAATCTCCCTGCTCCCAGCGCCGGCAGACGAACGGGGTTATAATCGGACTATCGGACAGTCCTCTGGCCAGTAGGTTTTTCCTCAAGCCCGGAGTTTCGACTGCACACGGGGGTTTTCTGACGCGCGACGAATCCAGTTTTTCCTACGCCATCATCCGCCACAACGTCCGGACCTACGAGTCGGGCGGGGTGGTCCAGGTCATCCGCGGCAAGAACAACGCCGAGACCACGGTGAAGCAGTACGAGGCGAGCCAGAGTCCGGAAGACCGCCACGCCGGCTGGCGCTATTTTCCAGAGAAGACCGAGATCAAGCCCGGAACCAGCCCTACCGAGGCTACTCACCGGCGTCAGGCAGATTTGGAAACGCGCGAGCGGAAGGCCCAAGAGGACATCGACGCCGCCCCCAAAACACACTAGAGTTTTTCCCTTTCCCGGGATTCGGTGGAGAGCACTGCCTGAGGCGGACGTTCTGGAGAACCCTAGCGCACGCCGGGTTTATAATTCGACAAGTTGCGCCGTGATCGTAGTGCCGTAACCCATGACGGATCAAATCAAACGAAAATTGCAGGAAGAGATCAACACGCTCGAACACGAGCTGATCCACGAACTTCCTAAAGAAATCAAGAAGGCCGCCGCTCTCGGCGACCTCAGCGAGAACGCCGAGTACCACATGGCCAAGCAGCGCCAGGAGTTCGTCAAGGCGCGCGTCCGCCAACTGGGCAAGCGCCTCGCCGATCTGTCGATGGTCAACATGAACAACATCCCCCACGACAGGGTTGGCCTGGGCTCGACGGTCAAGATTTTCGACAGTACTAAGAACGAAGAGATGGAATACAAGCTGGTCACGAGCGAGGAGTCCGACGTAGCGACGGGAAAGATTTCGACCACGTCGCCCATCGGCCGCTGCTTGCTCAACAAGAAAGTTGGGGACACCGTCGTCGTTGTCAGTCCCAACGGCAAGCGCGAGTTGGAAATCCTCAGCCTGAGCACCATCCACGACGAAATCGCCGACGAGCCGAAAGAGGCGGGCGCGTAATGAGCGTCTCTTGGACGAGCGCCTTCGGCCGTGCCTGCGGAGTTCTGCTCGACACCATCGTCCGCTGGCTGGCGCTCTCCCGCATCAATCCCAACGTCCTGACGTTCATGGGACTGGTGGTCAACACCTGGGCCGCCATCCTTTTCGGATCGGCCAACGCCGACAACCAGAAGCGCATGTTCATCTACGCCGGGCTGGTCATTATTTTCTCCGGCTTCTTCGACCTCGTGGACGGCCAGGTCGCCCGCGCCACCAACCGCGTCACCCGCTTCGGAGCGTTTTTCGATTCGGTCGTCGACCGCTACAGCGACGCCTCGCAATTCCTGGGATTGCTCGTCTTCTACGCCCGCGGCGGACGCTTTTTCTACGTCGTGCTCGCCGCCTTCGTCATGATCAGCGCTATCATGGTCAGCTACACCCGAGCCCGCGCCGAGAGCTTGATCGGCTCCTGCCGCGTCGGCTTCATGGAGCGCCCGGAACGCCTGGTGCTCGTCATCCTCGGAGCCCTCTTCAACCGCATGGCGCCGGTCCTCTGGGTGATCGCAGTCCTCAGCACAATCACGGTCATCCACCGCATGCGCTACACCTGGACGAGAACGCAAGACCCGCCGGTTGCGGTCACGCCGGGACAAGCCGCGTAGGATGGGAAGAGATCGGCTAAGTGCCGAGAAAACGTTGTAGTCGCTTCTGGACTCTATCGGCATTTCTCAGTTCGTGTTCCCGAATTCTCAGCACTTGCCACCCGCGGCTGCGGAGTGTGCGGTTGACTTCTTTGTCGCGCTTTTGGTTGCGCGCGAATTTTGCGGTCCAATACTTCCGGTTTGATGTTGGCTTGAGATTGCATCGGGGACAGTGGTGCCAGAAGCATCCATCCACAAATAACGCGACCTTGGTTTCTGGGAACACAAGATCGGGCTTTCCAAAGAGGTTGCTACGGCGTCGCCAACCGGTCATATGCCATTTTTTCAGCAATGCGACTAGCCGCACTTCTGTGGTTTGGTTCTCTCGGCCCCTGATCCGGGACATGTTGTACGAACGCTGCGCCCGCGTGTGCACGTCAGCCATGGCACGAATCCCAGAACGTGGAGAAATCAAGAACCCTGTGTGTAGGGACCAAGAAATTTGTCGCCGTCAAAATGAATCAAGTGGCCCGGAGATTCGACTAGCCAGACTTCAGTTTCCCAACTGATATCGGCTATCCATTTCCGAAGACTTGCGCGATTCTCGAAAACACTCACATAGACCCGGGGGGCCGTGCACTCCACAGTGAACTGCTCCAGAGCTACGTGGCGGAGAGCTGAAATAGGATTGGACGAGTGCACCGCCTCTATCAGGAAAAGCCAGTTTCGCTCAGCGTCATACACAACAATATCGGGCAACATGTCGTGCGCCAGGTCTTTGAAACCCAACTTTCGCAACTCTTCCGCTTTAATATGCAGACTCTTCTTGGCGGTGTCACCAATATAGAGAATCTCCGGCTTCTTCACGAAATGAGGCACGAACTCCTCGACGATTGCCTTTTGCAAATGATTGTGCGCTCCGGCGCTCAATTCTAGCAGCGTGCCGTCGGGCAACCGTGCCGCTACACCGGCTTGTTGGCGCTCTCGTGCTAAGCGTTCCTTGAGTGATCCGTGTTCCTTGATAAAGTTTGCGCTGGCTTTATCTCCAGCCGTCGTACCGAACCCTCGCAAAACCGACGCTGCATCGGGATTGATTCCATACCTTCTGGTGGGGTTGTTGGTACTCGCACCTGGATTCCCCGCACTCGCAAGGATCAGCCCAGCCGTCTTAAGATATAGAAAGTCCCTTCTTCGAACGTCGTCGTAAGACCCTGGTGAGATTTTCTCGCCCCAGTTCTTGTTCCAAAAGTTGATCGTCTCACGAGTACTCAATTTCCACGAATCTGCCCCTTCAAAAACGGAGGCGTCTGACCAACGGGTGTCCGGTTTCATGTTTGCCAGTGCTAACAAGGCGAGTGCCACTCGGCGCTGGCGACGCGGACTCATGCCATCTACCGGGATGCCTATCTTGCCCAACAACTCAAGCGCTTCCTTCACCCTTCGTTCGGCCATCGCCGGTGTTTTCGGGCGCATTTCAGCTAAATTCCCAGTTGGTATTGCGTGTTCAACTGATTGAGAGATGCAATATCCGCCGAACTAAGGTCTTGCGCTAGAAGGCAGCTCATGACTGCATCAGCGATCGCGCGTGCAAGTAAGGGCGGAACTGCATTCCCGATTTGATCGAACTGGCTGCCTTCTGCCCCAGTAAACGTGAACCAGTCAGGAAAACTCTGGAGCCGAGCTGCTTCGCGAACCGTTAGCATCCTTCTGCGTCCATCGCTCAACCGAATTCTTAGCATGTCACCCGTCGCTCCATACAGGTTTCGGCAGGTTACTGTTCTGCTTGGCTGGTTGAGGTGCAGATCTCGCGGCCGGATGCATTGCGATTTTGCTTCGTACCGGGCGACGTATTCGTCCATTGATGGAGTTAGAAAACGGGCAGAATCCGGTACCTGCTGAGCGAGGTCTCCGAGGGCGTCTCCTGCTGTGAAGGGCTTCGATATGGACGCATGTTTAGGTTTCTCGAAGCCTCCACGGTGCCCGACCACGAAAAGACGCTCTCTATTTTGAGGGACGCCATAGCGGACCGCATTCAATAGTCGAGGTTCGGTGAGATACCCTAGCTCGTTTAATCTCGCGACGATCATTCCGAGGTAAGTCCGATTTCGATACATCATCCCACGTACGTTCTCGAAGACAACGACCCTCGGCTGATAGCGTTCGACCGCAGAGAGAAATGCAGGAAAACCATCTCTCTCATCCTTATGCCCATTTTGCAATCCGCCGACGCTAAATGGCTGGCACGGCGGGCCGCCGATAATCACGTCGGCAGATTGGCCCAAGTCGGAATCCCGCGTCAAGAACACGCGAGTGCATTCACCATGCAGGTTTTTTCGGTATGTCGTGCAAGCGTCGTCGTTCCATTCAAAGCCTAATGTCCTGAAGCCAGCGGCCTCGAACCCAAGAGCCAGCCCACCGCACCCGGCAAACATGTCGAGCGCCAAGGGTGCCCGGTCTTTGGGCATCTCCAACGATAGCCGAGATTCGAGAAATTCAAGATAATGTAGCGTGCTCATTTGACTGCTGTCCTGCGGGAAAAAGCATTCGGCTGGATTATTTACAGTCCAACATAGCACATGTTCGCCGAGGTCGTAATCACCCTGGCAAAGCGATGGTATACAGCCATCAGTTTGTTTCATTTTGTGGGCGGACGCCGAATCGCAGCTCCCACATCGGGAACATAGCGATTCGAGCTCGCCACCATAATCACACCTGCTATCCTATCGAGTCGCATCGCTAATTCTGGGGACAACTCTTGCCGACTGATCCGGTTCTGGTCGTTCATGGTGGCGCGTGGGCCATGCCTGATGACATGGTCGACGCCCACATCCGTGGCGTGAACAACGCGCTGGCTGCAGGTTGGCGCGTGCTCGGGCGCGGCGGCACGGCGCTCGACGCCGTGGAGGAAGCCGTCGTCATCATGGAAGACGACGAGACCTTCGACGCCGGGCGCGGCAGCTTCCTCAACCGCGACGGCAAGGTGCAACTCGACGCCCTCATCATGGACGGAGCCACGCTCCGCGCCGGAGGCGTCGGATGCGTCGAGCGCTTGCGCAATCCGGTGCGCGCCGCGCGGAAGATTCTCAGCGAGAGTCCGCATGTTTACTTTGTTGGCGAAGGTGCGGAGAACTTCGCCGCCGAGCACGGGATTCCGCTCTGCGAGAACGAAGACCTGATCATTTCGCGCGAAGTCGAACGGCTGCGCGCGTATCAGTCGAAAAGCCCCACTTCTCACGCAAAAGACGCGCGAGAAATGGGGCACCCAAGCCCGGCGCCCGGCAGCGAACTGTTCGCGCCCGCGGACGACGATCCGACCATCTCGCACGACACGGTGGGCGCGGTCGCGCTCGACCGCGATGGCAACATCGCCGCCGCGACTTCGACCGGAGGCACGTTGAACAAGGCTCCCGGACGCCTGGGTGACTCGTCGCTGATCGGCTGCGGCTGCTACGCCGACAATCTGAGCGCCGCGGCCTCGACCACGGGATGGGGCGAGCCGATCATGAAACTCGTGCTTGCTAAATGGACTGCCGACCGCATCTCTGCCGGCAATCTGCCAGAGTGGGCGGCGCAGGAAGCGATGAACTATCTGAAGCAGCGCGTGAACGGACACGGCGGCATCATCGTCCTCAATCCTGAAGGCCACTTCGGGATCGCGCACAATACTCCGCGCATGGCCTGGGCGTATAAAACGGTGAAGAAGGAAGACTCCGGGACCGAACGGACCAGCCAGTCTTGAATGTGTGCAAAGCCGTGAACTCTCTGCGTGAATTCTCTGAATGATCTTCAGCCACTTTTCGCTTGACGCCGCCGGGTTGTTGTATCACTATTCAAACGTTTCAATAGGCGGATTTCCCTGAATCCGCCGGAAGTACTCCAAGGCCACCTCGTCTCGACTCCTCGATATATGCGGGGAGAATTTCGTCTGGTTTCGCCAGGAGGATGAGATGCATTCGACCCTTTGCCTTCGCCCGCTCCACTTCACCCTCAAGCTTGCGGCTCTTCTCTTCTTCGCAACTTTGTCAGTTTACGGCGTCACGGGCTACGTGCGCGTGAACCAAGTCGGCTATGAAGCCGGACTGTCGGCGCGGGCGTATCTGATGACGACCAGTGCGGTCAGCGGAGTGACCTATAGCGTCAAGAATTCCGGAGGAACGGTCGTCGCTTCGGGATCGGTAGGATCGAAGACGGGAACGTGGGGAAGCTACAGCGTGTATCCCATCGACTTCACGCTGACGACCTCTGACACCTACACGGTCTCGGTCAGTGGCCCCGTGTCGGCCACTTCGCCGAAATTCCGCGTCGACACTCCGACGAATCTCTACACCACGCCGCTGGCGAATAGTCTTTACTTCTACGAGAATGAGCGCGACGGCGCGAATTTCATTTCCACGCCACTGCGGAACGCGGCGGGCCATCTCAACGACGCCAGCGCGACCGTCTACCACACACCGAAGTTCGACAGCAACGACAACATCATCGGCAGCTTGAGCTCCACCGGGACGACCATCAACGCGGAAGGCGGCTGGTGGGACGCGGGTGACTACCTCAAGTTCGTGCAGACCCACAGCTACGCGGTTGCACTGATGCTGATTGGCGTGCGCGATTTTCCCAACCAGATGGGGAGCCTCTCGACCACGTCGAACTTCACCAATGAAGCGCAGTTTGGGCTGAACTGGCTGCAGCAGATGTGGAATGACAGCAGTAAGACCCTCTACTATCAGGTCGGCATCGGCACTGACTTCGCGAGCTTCAACTACCAGAGCGATCATGACATCTGGCGGCTGCCGCAGGCGGACGATACTTACGGCGGAACGAGCTCGCAGTTTCAGTACATCCGGCACCGGCCGGTGTTTGTGGCGGGAGCGGCGGGTGCGAAGATCAGCCCGAATCTTGCCGGACGCATGGCGGCCAGCTTCGCGGAATGCTTCCAGGTGTTTCAGGCTACGAATCCCACGCTGGCGAATCAGTGCATGCTTTCTGCAGAGCACATTTTTGATTTGGCGAACACTTCGCCGAGCGGAAACTTGCTCACGGTTGCGCCATTTGATTTTTATCCGGAGAACGAGTGGCGTGACGATCTGGAACTCGGCGCGACGGAACTCTATTTCGCCGTGCAGCGCGGTAATCTTCCTGCCGGGCTGCCACACACGGACCCGATGTACTACCTGAAGCTGGCAGCGAGTTGGGCAAATGCATACATTACAGGTCCGAATGACGGCTCCGACTCGCTCAATCTTTACGACGTGAGCGGACTCGCGCACTTTGAGCTCTATCGCGCGATTACGCTCGCGGGAAAACCCGCAGGCCTCGCGGTAACGCAGGCACAGCTACTCAGCGACATGGCCAACCAGATCACGACTCAAATCGCAAATGCTAATGATCCTTTTGGCTTTGGCTGGAGGTGGGCCGACGGAGACTCGGTCTCGCATGGAGCGGGGCTCTCCGTGATGGCCAAAGAATATTACTTCCTCACCGGTACCGGGAGTTACGCGACCGATTCCCGACGATGGCTGGGAAATATTTCCGGTGCCAACGCTTGGGGGGCGACCTTCACGATTGGAGATGGCAGCGCCTTCCCCGACTGTCCACAGCATCAGGTGGCAAATCTGGTTGGGTCGTTGAATGGCGAACCACCGGTGCTCGCAGGCGCAGTGGTAGAGGGGCCCACGGACGCAGCATCATCAGGATCGCTCACGGGCATGCTGGCGTGCCCGCCGGGCGGCGGCGACGCTTATAAGAAGTTCAATGGCAACAGCGCGGTTTACAAAGACAATGTGCAGTCGTTTACGACCGACGAGCCCGCGATCGATCTGACGGCGACATCGTTCTTGATGTATGCGTGGCGGGTTGCCGGAGGGCCGAGCGGAAATCCGTGAGCACGGCGACCGGAAGTTGCCCTCCGACATTTCCGGTCTCCGAGATATTTTCGATTCGTAAACCTCCAGCTCTTAACAGGATCACTTCGAAGATTCTCGCATCCTGCACCTAGCAGCTGAACATTCGGCACCGGCAACGAAGCCGCGTCGGCGCTTTTGGACAAACCCACTTCCCGTCTTGGGATTCCCGCTTTCGTAACACTCACGAAAAACGAAACAGAAAACACTCAACGTGCGTTAAGATACCGCGATTCTTTGCGACAGGGACGCTCCAGCAACTGGACGCCTTGACATCTCGAGAATCGAGAGGATACGAATTATGTGGAAAAACACTCGCTTTATGCCCAGACTGGCAGCGCTGATTTGCGCGGCCTTCTTTTTGCTATTCACAATCCCAGGGCAAGCCCAGCAACAGCGACAGGTATTGCATAGTCATGTCCGACCCACGATCGCCAGCGGGCGAGCGGCGCCGGTGGGAGTACTTCCACCCACTCAGCGCATGAACCTGGCCATCACCCTGCCGCTCCGGAATCAAGCCGAACTGACCAGCTTGCTGGAACGGCTGTACGACCCGTCCAGCCCGGATTTCCATCAATTCCTCAGCGTGGCACAATTCACGGAACGGTTCGGGCCGACGGTGCAGGATTATCAGGCCGTGGTCGATTTCGCGAAAGCGAATGGATTTACGGTCGCCCACGCACCGCGCAATCGCCTGCTGGTCGATATCAACGGCACGGTAGCGCAAATCGAAAAGACTTTCCATGTCGCGATGGTTGTCTATCAGCATCCGACCGAAAACCGCACTTTCTATTCACCGGATCGTGAGCCGTCGCTCTACCTGAGCGTGCCGGTAGCTCACATCGCCGGTCTGGACAACTTCTCCATCCCGCGCCCCAAGCTGAAGCGGGCCCCAGTGGAAGCGGCGATACAGAGTCATACCGGGTCAGGTCCGGGAGGTGCGTATCTTGGCGGCGACATGCGGGCTGCTTATTACGGTGGCACCGCACTCACCGGCAGCGGCCAGTCTGTGGGGCTATGCGAGTTCGATGGCTACAACATGAGCGATGTGACCGCCAGCTTTGCTGGAGTGTCCTACAGCGTTCCGATCAACAATGTGCTGATTGACGGCGCCAGCGCGGGGTCAGACGGGGACGATGGCGAACAAGTCCTGGACATCGTGCAGGCGATTGCCATGGCTCCTGGCATGAGTCAGGTTCGCGTCTACATTGCGCCGGGGACCACCTCGATTGGCGTGGGCGACAAGGACATGTTCAACCGGATGGCCACGGACAATATTTCCAAAGAACTGAGTTGCTCGTGGGGCTGGAATCCGGCCGACACTTCGTCGGACGATCCCATCTTCCAGGAATTTGCAGCGCAGGGTCAGAACATGTTCGTGGCTTCGGGCGATTCGGGAGCCTACACCGGATCCAACGCAACCGATAGCAGCTATCCGGCGGAATCCGTTTACGTCGTGGCAGTGGGCGCAACTGACTTGACCACGTCCGGCGCTGGCGGCCCCTGGCAGTCGGAAACGGCGTGGCCCGACAGCGGCGGCGGTCCCAGTGACAATGGCTTTGCCATTCCAAGTTGGCAGTCAGGAGTGGCTAATTCGTCCAACGGGGCGTCGACCACCATCCGCAACATACCAGACGTCGCTGCGGAAGGTAATTTCGACAACTACCTCTGCGATCAAGGCTCGTGCTCAGGAGGTTGGGGAGGCACCAGCTTTGCGGCACCGCGCTGGGCCGGCTTCCTCGCGCTGGTCAACCAACAAGCTGTGGCCAATGGGAGTTCGACGCTGGGCTTCATCAACCCGGCCATCTACTCGATCGGCAAGGGCACCAGCTACACCAGCGACTTCCACGACATCACCAGTGGAAACAACAACAACGGCAATGGGACATCGTATAACGCCGTGGTTGGGTATGACTTGGTGACCGGATGGGGAAGTCCGAATGGAACAAACCTGATCAACGCTCTGACGGGATCGGCAACGCCGAGCTTCACGCTCTCGGATTCGCCCAGCAGCCTGACGATCACACAAGGCGGCGCAGGCGGGACGAGCACCATCACGGTACAAGACCAGGGCGGGTTCACCGGTAGCGTAACTCTTGCCGCGTCCGGACTGCCCAGCGGCGTGACGGCGGTGTTCAGTCCGAACCCCACCGCCGGAACCAGCACGCTCACCCTGACGGCCAGCAGTTCGGCCACGACCGGAACAGCTACGGTGACTATCACCGGAACCTCCGGCAGCCTGGTGGCAACTACCACGCTTGCTCTCACGGTCACTGCCGCGGCAACGCCAAACTTCACCATCGGCGCATCGCCGGCCTCTTTGACCGTTACCCAAGGCAGTAACGGAACCAGCACGATCACCATCACCAGTCAGAACAGCTTCAGTTCTGCGACCACGCTGAGCGCTACCGGCTTGCCCAGCGGAGTGACGGCGACGTTCTCGAGCAACCCGGTTACGCCGCCAGCCAATGGCAGCGCGACCTCAACGCTCACGCTTACAGCCTCGGCCACCGCGACCACGGGAACGGCCACGGTGACGGTAACGGGAACGTCCGGCTCACTCACGCACAGCACGAATATCGCTTTGACAGTGAGTTCAGCCTCGGGAGCGCAAACCGCCGTGTACAACTCAACGTTGAAAGCTCCGGAGTGCGCAACCGTCGGCACGTCGTGCGACTCGGGCGCGTCTCTCCTGCTGGGACGCGATCACATGTCGGGCGGCTCGGAACCCAATCAACCAAACACGATCAACAATTCCTGCGCCGATGGGACCTCGGGAACATTCCACTCCGATGAGTCCAACGACCGCATCGTGGTCACCTCTAGTAGCGGTGCGCTGACGCACGGCACCAAGGCGACGGTGACAGCCACAGTTTGGGCCTGGAGCGGATTCAGTTCCGACTCTCTCGACCTTTACTATGCGGCCAACGCTAACAGTCCGTCGTGGGTCTTTATTGGAACAATCAAGCCGACGAAGGCTGGAGCGCAAAACCTGTCGGCGACGTTCACACTACCGACCGGCAGCTTGCAGGCTGTGCGGGCGCAATTCCGCTATCAAGGAAGTGCGTCCTCGTGCACCTCAGGCGCATACAACGATCACGACGACCTGATCTTTGCTGTGCAGTAAGTAAGGCGGTAATGATCAGATTGTTAAACATTCGAGCCGGCCCGCACAGGGCCGGCTCGGTGCTTATTGGCATAACGATGGACGCTCGTGGCAAGCGATTCGACTGCCAACCCACTTTCGAGTCCGGCAGTTTCGCAAGGGAATGGCGGGCACTTTTGATCGGCTTTACAACCAGCCTTTGGTTCTGGCGATTCTGGCGGCCTCGATGCGATTGCCGGCACCGAGTTTGCTGATAGCCTCCGATAGATAGTTGCGGACCGTGCCATCGGAAAGGCCTAACTCGCCGGCGATGTCTCCGCTGGCCATGCCTTCTCCGGCGAGGCGCAAGACCTGGCGTTCACGATCCGTCAGAGGATCCATCTCGGCCCAAGCTTCGGTCGCGAGTTCGGGATGGATGACGCGCAGGCCCTGATGCACGCGGCGCACGGCATCGGCGAGTTCCTCGGCGCGCATGTCCTTCAGCAGGTATCCGGAGGCTCCGGCTTCGAGCGCGCGGCGAAGGTATCCCGCGCGCGCAAACGTCGTGACGATGACGACGCGCGTCCCGGTCCGGCGCCGCTTCAACTCGGCTGCAACATCCAGGCCGCTCATGTGGGGCATTTCGATGTCGGTGATGAAGACGTCGGGCTTGTGCGTGAGCACAGCTTCGAGCGCTTCCTTGCCGTTGCGCGCCTGGCCGACGACGGAGATGTCGCCCTCGATTTCGAGCAGGGCGGCGAGAGCGCCGAGAACCATGCCTTGATCCTCCGCCAGAACCACGCGGATGGTCTTGCGTCCTTCTTTGACGGATGGGTTCAATTCCGGACGCCTTCGTCGTGTGGCATGACTTCCTTCAAGGGCAGCGTGATAGTGAGCGTAGTGCCGGATTCGGTGCTGCGCTGAAGCTTGCCGCCGAGCATTTCGACGCGTTCGCGCATGCCGCGCAGCCCATTGCCTTCGCCGTTGGAGATGCCGCAGCCGTCGTCCTGAATCTCCAGGCGGCAGTTGCCGTTCTGTTGTTCGAGGCGCATCCGGCAAGTGCGGGCTTGCGCATGTCGCACAACGTTGGTGACGGCTTCGCGCACCGCCAAAGAAAGCACGCTCTCTTGCATGGCGGGAAGTTTCACGGTGGTCGCAGCGTCACATTGCACCGTCAGGCCGGCCGTTTCCAACGTGGTCTTGGCCTGCGCCAGTTCCGCAGCGAGTCCCTGGGAGCGATATCCGCGGATCGCGTCGCGCACATCGGAGAGCGCCTGCCGCGAGATTTGCTCAACCTCGCGGATTTCCCTTCCTGCCCGTTGCGGATCGCGGTCAATCAATTTGCCGGCAAGTTCGGACTTGAGCGTGATCACCGACAGCGTGTGACCCAGCACATCGTGCAGATCGCGCGCGATGCGCTCGCGCTCCGCGACCTTGGCCAGATGTTCGATCTCTTCATTCGCCTTGCGCAGTTTCCGGTTCATACGGTTGCGCTCGGCAAAGAACGTGTTCCCGGCGCCGATGACCACTGGAAAAAGCCCAGTGTAGAAGAGGCTCCACCCATTGATGTGCAGCAGCAGTCCTTCGATGGCGCCCACCAAGCCGACGGTGAACAAGCCAACGACTGCGGCGATCTTGGTGTCGACGCAAAAGGGGAGCATCGCCGCCGCGAAGATGAAGAATGTACAGGCACCGCCGTTGATGGGTTGAAACAGCATTCCAAGAAGCACCATCCCACCAACGTGCAGGATGGCTTTCGGATTCTGCAGGGCGAATAATCCGAAGTAGAGAAGCAGAAATGCTGCAGCGCCCGCGATATCGAGGAACCAAATTCGGAAGCTGGCGTGACTCACAACCGGATCAATGAAGAAGAAGCCCAGATAGACAACCCAGAGCAGAGGACTCCATCCGTGATCCTTATCCTTGAGGATCGTTCTCCAAGGCTTCAGCTTCCACGGGCTACCGGTTCCGTACGTTTCTTCCCGATCGAAAGACACTAGTGGCATAGGTCTATTGTCGCCCCTGCAGTCAATTCCGGCCACTGCGCAAGGCCGGACCGGCGCCGTACCAGATCAGCATGGCCGCGGGAATCAGGACTGCCAGCCACTTTTCGCCGCCGTAGAGCGCGACCAGTCCAAGAAGGATCAGAACCGTTGTCCAGGCCATCGATTTTTTCGAATTCATGCTCATACGAAACTCCATCGGCCCTCAGCGGCCGAAGCCGTGATTCATTTCCACACGCCTTACGGAGCGGCTAAAGCCGCGCCCTTTCAAAACCGAGGCAAGGGCAGAGTTTTTCGGCAACCTCTGAAGCCATGCCCTGATACGAATCGTGTGTCTTTCGGCAAACCGTCAAACCGAAAAGCTTATCCATACATTTTTCCCTGATCGCGTTGAAAGCCGATGCGGGCTACGCCCAGGCAGATCATGGTGAAGGCCAGCAGCACTTCCCAGTGCGTTGCGGTCGATTCGTTGCGTCCGGCGCCCACGACTCCGAGAGCCAGTTGCGACAAGTGATAGGGCGGCAGCGCCAGCGCGATTTCTCGCACGATCTTCGGCAGGAACATGAACGGCACCCACAATCCGCTACAGAACGACATGGGCAGATAGATCAAGTTGATGGTCGCGGGAGCCGAGTTCGGCCCGGTGAAATATCCGAGAGCCAAGCCCATGGCAGAGAATGGCAGCGAACCGAGCGCGAGTGTTCCCAACAGTCGGGCGAAGTCGGCGAAGGGCATCCGCACTCCGCCCAGAGTGAAGCCGAGCAGGAACAGGGCGAGCACGATGATCGTGCTGAAGATCATGCTGGTGATCACCTTGGCCGCGAAGTACGCAAATGGCGGCATGGGACTGGCGCGCTTCACCTGCAGCCATCCCAGGCCACGGTCGGACGCCAGGCCAGCGGCAGTGCCGAACAGCGAGGCGCCCATCACTCCGAACGTGCCGTAGGTGGCGATCAAGTACGTAGGCACGGCGAGGCTGCCAATCGATTGTTTCTGGTTCAGCACCAGCCCGAACAGGACATAGAACATGATGGGGAAGCTGAGCACTGACGCCGTGTACATGCGGAGGCGCAGGTTCTTGAGGAATTCGTACTTCGCTTCCTTCAGATAGATCGTGGCGGTGTGACTTGGGGAGCGCTCGATCCGCGTGTTGTTCAGGGCGATGGTTGCGGTGCTCATTGCATCTCCTTCAGGTATGTAGATGTTGGGATCAGTTAGAGTTGTTTCCGTTTCGCGTGCTCTCCTGGGTCAACGCAAGAAACGCCTCTTCGAGGCCAGCGCTCGTGATTTCCAGTCCGGAGAGTTGGGCGTCGCGGGCGAGCAATTCGCGGACGACGGTCTCGGCCTCAACGGCGTGAATTTCGACGGCTTCGCGATCTTCCTTGACATCGGTCACGCCCGGAATCTGGCGCAGGCTGGCGACGCTGAGGCTGGTGATGCAGCGAATACGCTTGCCGCTGGTCTTCGCCTTGATCTCCGCGGGAGGTCCTTGGGCAATAATTTCGCCCTGATTGATGACGGCAACGCGGTCGGCGAGGGCGTCGGCCTCCTGCAAGTAGTGGGTCGTGAGCAGCACGGTTTTGCCGCGGTCGACCATCCGGCGAATCTCATCCCACAACAGGCGGCGCGCTTCTACGTCAAGGCCAACCGTGGGCTCGTCGAGAAAAAGCAGATCCGGATCGCCAGAGATGGCCAGCGCGAACAGCACGCGCTGTCTCTGGCCGCCGGAAAGATCACCGAATTTGCGGTCGCTCAACTTCTCGAGCCCGGCGGCGGCAAGAATCTCCGTCGACGGCATCGGCTTCGGGTAATAAGTGGAAAACAGATCAATGTGTTCGCGAACGCGTAACGTTTCCGGAACTCGCCCCACTTGCAACATGGCGCCGGTGCGCATCCGGTTTTCGGGATTCGTCGGGTCGCCGCCGAAGACGCGCACCTTTCCCGAATTGGGCTGCATCAATCCGAGCAGCAATTTAACCGCGGTCGTTTTGCCCGCACCGTTCGGGCCCAGCAGAGCCACGAGTTCGCCTGCGCGGACGCGGAAATCTACTCCGCGCAGCGCACGGACATCGCCGTAATTCTTGTTCACGCCTTCGAGGCTGGCTACAATGAAGTCCGCGGCGGCGGCTCGTGCGCTTTTTTGTGTAGTCACGGATTGTTCCACGGTTGCGATCATCGTCAGTCCTTCCGGCGTGTTTAGGGCCGCTGGCGGGAATCGCGTCGCTGTTCCCATCCAGTGATTGCATGATCGCGGAAGGGCGACGAGCGCACCAGTGCCATCCATCACGCCAGGAGCGTGACAAATGTCATCCGTGCTTTAGGAGTGGATTCCAGCTTGCGGGGACGCGGAAGACCGGGCTGCTTTAGAGAGAAGTCCAGGACTAGGCCTGAAAAACGGGCTTTCTCCTCAATTAGCACTGTTACGAATTCCGAACAATCACAGAAAATCCGCAAGCGAGGAGGGGCCGCTGATTCCGCGACCTTGGATGTGACGGTCCCTGGATTATGTGCGCGGGGCAAGGCTCAGAGCGTGTTCGGAATTCGTAACAAACCTCAAGTGCTCAAATTTTTGCACAATTTGCCGACACAACGGCTGCCCCCATTTGATATTATTCCTGCACTTCTTTGGAGGCACACCCATGCTGCCCGCTGGAAAAAGCCTTCGTACGCTGCGCGAGAAACTCGGCCTGACCATGCGTGACGTGGAGAATTCCAGCGCGCGCGTTGCCGACAAGTACCGCAACGAAGAGTTTTCGATTCCGCCCAGCCGTTTGTCTGACATCGAGACGAAGGGCATTCTGCCCAGTATTTATCGGCTCTACACGTTGTCGGTGATCTACCGCCGTGATCTCCGCGAACTCATGTCCTGGTACGGGGTCGACCTCAACAACATGGCGGCCGATTTGGGCCTGGTAGCACCGCCGAAATCGCATGTTTCCGACGCTCTGGCGGGATTGTCGTCGGTGCAGGTTCCGGTGCGCATGGATCCCGGCTTTGATGAGCGCCGCACGACGAATCTTGGCCGCATGGTGGAGCAGTGGGGACTCGTGCCCTTTGCTTATCTGGCACAGTTTGCCAACAGCGATTTCACATATGGCTATGTCGGGACGCAGGATTTCACGATGTATCCGATCCTGCCGCCCGGCAGCTTCATCCAGGTCGACGAAGCAAAGAATAAGGTCGTGGAAGGCTCCTGGCGCTCGGAATACGAACGTCCCATCTATTTTGTGGAAACCCGCGACGGCCACACCTGCTGCTGGTGCGGCATGCGTCGCGACGAGATTATTCTGCAACCGCATCCGCTTTCACCTGTTCCGGTTCGAATCCTGCGGCACCCGCAGGAAGCTGAGGTGCTCGGCCAGATCGTTGGCGTAGCTATGAAGTTGACCGAGTGGCACGCGCTCGAGCCTTCTCCAGGCTCGAAAGCGCCACCAGCACTGAATTGAGATGGCTGGCCTCCGGCGAGTCTTTGGGTTCGCCCGGCAGCAAGTCATCGAAACCGTCGCGCATCCTTTCGACGTAAGAGTGCGCGGGAACGCCGCTGCTCTTGCTCGATTCCTGCAGGTCCTCCACCAGAGACGCCAGTGGTGTTCGCAAAACTCCGGCCACAACCTCGGCGTGGGCCGTCTTCAAGGCGCGCTCGGAAGACTCCGGCCCGTGAACAGTTTCCATTCCCCAGTGTTCGTAGCGGCCCTGGGCGCGACGCAAGGAAGCCAGATAGGCGAGTTTCCCAAGCAATCCGGTGACTGCCGCCAGGGTGGTTTCCTTCACGTCCTGCAAAGCTGATTTCAGCGTCATCTTGTTACGAATTCCGAACGCTCAAAGGTTTGGCGAGCCCGTTGCGCCCGGGTCCCGCCCATGAAAATATCACGGTCCAACTCGCAGTCACAAGGAGAAACCAACCGTGAAACGTGTGCTACTCGTCCTCGCAGCAGCCGTACTGTTCCTGAACACTCTCGTAGTTCCAACCGTACTCCGGGCTGATGGCGTTGGCGGTACCAATTGTGACGGAAAGATGTGCAAACCGTAGCCCAAAGTTCCGGCTCTTACGAAAACGGAACAAGAATCGCGTTGAGTTGCTGCCTGCAGCAAGTCGCGGTATAGTGCGCCATTACCGCCATGCTGCAGGCGCACTCACTTCTCTGGCATTACCTCTGGCTCGCACCCCACATTCTGCAGGTGGGGCTGGCTGTATTGATGTGGCGCAGCGGGCTTAGCAGGCTCTTCCCAGTTTTTCTGGCATATACCCTTTTCGAAGCAGTGGAGGAATTCACGCTTTACGGGCTCGACGTTTTGCCTTGGGTCCGGCCGGAGATCTTCTGGCAAGCGTTCTGGGTCGGTCTAATTGTCGAGGGCTTGTTGAAGTTCGCCGTGACCGGCGAGTTGTTTCTGCATCTCCTCCGGCCCTGGCCCGCCGTTGCTAAGATAGGCAACCGGCTGATCACCTGCGCTGGCGTAGTTCTCGTGCTGGTCGCCGGTTTGACGGCCGGCTTCACCGTACCAGCAAACCCGTATTGGCTCATTTCCGGCGCGCACGCGCTGCAGCAGTCGATGTACATAGTCGAATCCGGACTCATCTTGTTCATCGTTCTGTTCGCTGCTTACTTCAGGTTAGCTTGGAGCAGGCAGACCTTCGGAATTGCTCTCGGCCTTGGCATCTTGTCCTGTGAGCACTTGGCCGCGTGGGCGACCATCGCCAGCGGGATTCTGGCGAGCAAGAGTGGCCTCCTCGATTTTCTTAACATGGCCACCTATCACGTCTGCGTCTTGATCTGGATCTACTACTTGCTCGTGGCCCAGAAGAAAGTGGTTACAAAATCTGCGGTTTCGCTGCCGGAGAACAACCTTGCGCTGTGGAACCAGGAATTGGAGCGTCTCCTACAGCGATGACTCTAGCCATCCTTCTCGTTATTGCCGCCGTTCTTGCGCTGGTTGTAATTCTTCGGGTTACGCTATCTGGAAGTCTGCAGCTTGCGAGAAGCGGCAGCTTCGCGGGACAGATTCAGCCCATCGACGTCGCGGCCTTTCGCAATCTCGTTGACCCGGCGGAGGACGCCTACCTGCGCCGCCGCCTGCCTGCTTCCGAGTTCCGCGTTGTACAGCGCGAGCGCCTGCGAGCTATGGCGTTCTATGTACAAACGGCGGGAAGCAACGCTGCCGTTCTGGTACGGATGGGACAAAGCGCTTTGAGTGCGAGCGATGCCCACACGGCGGAAGCCGCGCGGCAGCTGGTGAACGATGCACTCTTGCTGCGCCGCAACGCCGCGTTCGCTCTCTTCAGGATCTACGCTGCCCTGGCATGGCCGAACTCGGGACTGGCGGCCGCTCCCGTCCTTCACGGCTACGAGCGGCTGAATGGCGTTGCGATGCTCCTTGGCAGGCTGCAGAATCCGGCTGCGCCGCTGCGCATTTCGGCCAATTTGTGACCCCGCTCACTGACAATCTACCGCTGTTTTGCCATGCTCCCGACGCCACACGACAAACGTCGAGAACGCGCTCGGGGTAACTTGGAAACGACCCCTGTTTGATTCCGGACTTGTTTTCGAGGCCCGTTCTGTTATAAAAACCAGCGGGCATCTAAGCAGTCCAAAACCACTTGAGTACTTCGGCATCTGCCGTGGGGAAGTATTTCCGCCGTCCGCTCGCGTCCGCGAGTCCAAGGGAGAACCCTATGATCCGCACACTGAGGTCTGCCTCCGTCTCTTTGTTTTTCCTGCTGCTTTCGGCCGTTGCCTTTGGCCAGGGCGGCGCCGCCACTGGCGATCTCCACGTCAACGTGAAAGATCCCAAGGGAAGTGTCGTCACCAATGCGACAGTGGCGGTGCGGGACGTCGCCAAGGGTCTGGAGCGCACCGCTACCAGCGACGGGCAAGGCGGCTACAGCGCTCAGTTGCTGCCGCCGGGCACGTACTCGGTTACGGTAGAGGCCACTGGGTTCACCAAAATGGAAAATACCGGGGTCGCCATTACGGTGGGAGGATTGGTCGAACTGCCCGTCACCCTTTCGGTATCCGGCGGCAAGGAAGTCGTAGAGGTTAGTGCGCAAGGGGAACTGGTGGAGACCTCGCGCAGTTCCACAACGGACACCATCGGCCAGCGCCGCATTGATAATCTTCCGATCAACGGCCGCAACTACATCAACTTCACGCTGACCGATTCGCAGGTCGTGCACGATGCCGCCCCCAACCTGGGAGCGGCGCCCACTTCCGGGCTCAACATGAGCGGCCAGCGCGCTCGCTCGAACCTGGTTAACGTTGACGGCGCCGACGCCACCGACAACTCGGTCAACGGCGTGCGCTCCACCGTCTCCCAGGAAGCCGTGCAGGAATTCCAGATCATCACCAACAACTACGCGGCCGAATATGGGCGCGCCTCCGGCGGCGTGGTCAACATCATCACGCGGTCCGGCTCCAATGCCTTCCACGGCGACGTGTACGGATATCTTCGCAACCGCAATTTCCAGGCGGTGAATCCGTTCAGCACGGTGAAGGATCCAGCGTACACGCGCGTACAGGCGGGTACGGCTTTCGGCGGTGCGCTCAAGAAGGACAAGACGTTTTACTACTTTTCCTACGAGATTACGCGTCGGCATGAAACGGGATTCTCTTCGATCGGGCAGGATTGCACGACTAGCGGTGGCAAAGTCTGCTTCGCGCTCTCTCCCTTCGATGCGTCAGCGTTGTTCGGCGCTCCTCAGGGTCTTGTGAACCTTCAACTCACGCCTGGCCAGATCTCGTTCTTCAGCAATCCTACCGTCTTGGGCACGATGGCTTTGAGTCCAGCCTATGCGGGTGAAGTCCAGCAATATGCAGTGCTCACTGGCGCATCCTCCGGCCAAGGAATACACGGAGCATGGCCTACAGGTCTTGTCCAGGCCATAACGCTCGGCGCGCTTCCGAGCTGGGCGGGTTTCCCGACAAGTTGCGCGCCTCCGGGTCCGTGCGCTCCTGTGCCTGCGTCCTACCAGACGCTGACGTCGCAAATGGGCAATTTCCCTGTGTCTGAAGGCTCCAGCTTGTACTCGCTGCGCCTCGATCACAACCTGAACAGCGCTAACCGGCTGATGCTGCGGGTCAACGTCAGCCCCAGCACTGTGACCGGCATCGAGGTCAGCGGACAGGACCAGCCCTTCGGACAGAACGCCTACTCGCGCACTTCGCAACAGACCTATCGCGATGTCGCCGGGACAGTGCAGGACACTTGGGCCATTGGCAACACCAAGGTCAACGAGTTCCGCTTTCAATACGCACGACGCGGACTTTCGTACTTCTACAACACGCAGATTCCCGGGGGCTCCGACCCAGCCGTCAACATTCCCGGGTTCGCCTATTTCGGACGCGAGCCTTATTCGTACATCCAGCGGACTGAGACGCGCTACCAGTTCACCGATAATTTCTCGTGGAGCATCGGCCGCCACAACACAAAGTTCGGAGCGGACTTCAACTACCTTCCGTTGAAAGCGGTCTTCACGGTCAACTACGGAGGCGTTTATGACTTTGGCGCTTTCAGCGCCAGCAGTCTGGGTTTTGTGAACCCCAATCCCGCCGCCCTACCCGACTTCCCGACCCTCTCGCCCGTCCAGTCCTATGGCGCCGGCCTCCCAGGGGACTTCATTCAGGGCTTGGGTAGTCCAAGCGATACGTTCAAGAACATTCCGATTGGCGTGTTCTGGCAGGATTCCTGGCGCGTCAGTCCAAAGGTCACTTTGAACTTTGGCGTCCGCTACGACGTTGAGATTCCGCCCAAGTTCAAGGCACCCCAAGGGCTGGCCCTTCCCGCCTATAACCTGCTGGGATTGCAAAAAGGGATTCAGACCGACAAGAACAATTTTCAGCCGCGCATCGGCCTTGCCTGGGATCCCGCGGGGAATGGCAAGACCGTCATTCGTGCCTCGTACGGAATATTTTATGACCACCCGCTCCTGGGTCTCTACTTCCTCGGCGACGCATCCGACGGTTCATCCAGCGGACAGCTGGCGTTTGCCGGAACCGGACCGTGCAGTGGAGCGGGCAGCCCCTCGAATTTGAATGCGATTCCGATCTTTCAGGGGTTGCAGGGTCTACCGCAGTGCGCCCCGTCGCCATATCCGCAGGCGAACGCCAACCTCGGCTACTTGGCCAACCAGCAGCAGTTCCAGTCTTTGAATTTTCCGCAGTCAGTATTCCTGAACCAGAACTACCTGAACGTGGTCTCAACCAATCCGACGTTTTTGCCGCTGGGCTTCCAGCCCTTCGGGTATCCGCAGTCCAAGAACTTCGTTTATGCCTACTCCCAGCAGTCGAACCTGACTGTGGAGCGCGATCTTGGCGGGGGCTTTGCCCTCAGTCTTGCCTATAACTTCAACGGCGGGCGTCACCTGAATCGTCCGATCAACGCGAATACGATCCGCGGTGACTTGATGGTCGCAAACTTCGAGGCGGCTTATTACGACGCTTTGTTCCTTCAAAGCACAAATCCCCTTATCAAACTTCCGACCAGCCCGTTCACAGTCAGCGGATGCAATCCTGCGGGCGGACCCGGCGGGCCCTTCGCGTACAACGATCCTGCTCTGATGAACTTCTTCCGGCCGGGCGGGTTGAATCCCTCGATCGCCGTCGCGGAGCCCGGTTGCGTGCCCCAAGCGGTTGCGCTGATTCAGAGCCTGCCTAAGTTCAATGCCAACTGCAATCCGACACCGCCGAGCTACACCGGCTGCGTACCGTTCGGCGATATGGACGCCAACTACTCCAACGGCAGCTCCGTGTATCACGGCTTCACCGCAAACCTGCGCAAGCGTTTCAGCGACCACTACGAACTGCTGGGGTCTTACACCTGGTCTCACTCCATCGACGACTCCACCGACCTGCAATCCACGCTGACACCGCAGGATAGCTACTTTCCCGCCCTGGATCGCTCCTCCTCATTGTTCGACCAGCGCCAGCGCTTCGTCTTCAGCGCCGTCTACCAGACAGGCAAGATCGCGGGCCATGGTTTTGCAGGAAAACTCTTCAGTGACTGGACCTTCGCTCCTGTCGTCGAGGTCTCGTCTGGCCGGCCGTTTAACATCATTACCGGCAACGGAGACAATCTGCAGCTGTCCTCTCTGACTGGCCGCCCGAATACAACGGCCAACCCGATTTGCACGGCTGCCGGCTTCGCGCAAGTCTCTTCGAAGTTCTCCCCTTCGGGAACCTTCCAGGAACCCTGCGTTCAGGCCTTCGTTGCTACCCAAACCGTCCCAACTCTTCTGCAACTCGACGGCAACCTGGGCCGCAACGCCGGGCTTACTCCGTGGACCGTGTTTGACGACATGCGCATTTCCAAGAAGGTGTACTTCGGCGAGCGCTTCAACATGGATCTGATCGCCGACGTATTCAACATCGCCAACAAGGTGAACGTGGCCGCGGTCAGTCCGCTTTTCAGCAACGCCGGGCAGGCCACCGCCGCGTACGACCCGCGCCAGTTCCAGTTCGCCATGAAACTGAACTGGTAAACGGTTCTTGCGGATGAGGCGGATCCATCCCACGCTTTGGCATCCTGAGGCGGGCGCACTTTGCCCGCCGAAGAGCCTGCCCTGAGGCTTGTCGAAGGGACCTATGCAATTCTGCCTGCACGATCCCCAAGCGCCGAGATGCTCGCTCCCGCGAAACTTCCGCACCATGGATTGCGTAGACTCAACGGTAGAATAGTCCCGCGTTTGAAAGGCACCCTTCACCATGGCCGATCGGGAAATTCTCCCTCCGTCTCCACCTCTCGCTCCAGTTGCGCCGACTCCGCCGGACACGGTGTTCCGCGGGCCCAACGGCATCCGCGCCGGTTGGCGCGTGCTCATTTTTCTGGCGCTGGTGGCCGCCACTGCGCTTGCCCTTGCGGTCCCGTTTGTTCTACTGCTACTGGCTGGTAAGGGCGGCACTGGAGCCCGGGTCAGCATTGGCGTGTCCGGCTTGACTCCTCTGGGACTCGGCATCTCCGAAGGGGCGATCTTTTTCTGCACTTCGATCGCAGCGCTCGTCATGACGCGGATCGAACGCCGGAAGTACGGGCAGTACGGGCTTCCCTTTCGATCGGCGTTCCGAAAAGATTTTTGGATCGGCACGCTTGTTGGCTTCCTGTCGATCAGCGGCAGCTTGCTGGGAATTCTCGCGCTGCACGGCTTCCACCTCACTGGCCTTGCCATTCACGGCAACACCATCGTTGCTGCGACGGCCGCGTGGAGCGCGACGTTCGTGCTGGTCGGATTGGCGGAGGAGTTCGCCTTCCGCGGATACCTTCAGTTCACGCTCACCACCGGCATGGGATTCTGGCCCACGGCAATCCTGCTCTCCGCACTGTTCGGTCTAGCGCACAAGGGCAACCCGGGAGAGAGTACGTTCGGACTGCTTTCGGTGGTGCTCTTCGGTTTGCTGTTCTGTTTGTTTCTGCGCCGCACGGGCAATCTCTGGTGGGCGGTTGGATTTCATGCGGGATGGGATTGGGGCCAGACGTTTTTCTATGGCGTGCCCGATAGCGGGATCCCTGCCTATCACAACCTGTTCAACTCGGCCTTCAACGGTCCGCGCTGGCTCACTGGCGGCAGCGTCGGCCCGGAAGCGAGCGTGTTCACTCCGATTGTGTTGGTGATTGTGGCGATCTTGTTCGCGAGCGTGTATCGCGAGAACCGGTACCAACTGCAGGCGCCGGAGGCCGGACCGCAGATCTCGGCCTAAAGCGCAGTTCCGAGGAAATGCAAGATGCCGCAGAAGTAAGGAGCAGTGTCCGACGCCTTAGGTCTCAGTTCTGACGCCTGAGGGCCGCACCTCAGAACTGAAAAACTAGACCGACCGCGGGAGTTATCGGCAATCCCTGCAGCGTCTTCACTTGCGCTTGCCCGGTATTCGGATCGACCACCGACGAGTACACATAACGGGCGTTGTAGTGGTTGGTCAGGTTCAACACTTCGCCGTAAAGGGTCAACTTCCAGCGGGTGAATGCCCAATCCTTGTCAGTTCGAATGTCCAAGCGCTGATACGGGAAGCGCAGCGTTTGAGTCCCCACCTGCTGATACGTGGTTCCGACCAGAACAAAGATCCCGGACGATACTGGGAATCCCGAGCCATACAAGAACTTCCCGCTCAGGTTGATGCTGGGTTTGAGGCGGTACATGGCAAACAGGTTGAGAGAATGGCGTTGGTCCTCCAGGCTCGGGAAATACGAAGTGCCTGAGAAGCAGACTGGCAGGCACGGGTAGAAAGGATTCGAGTAGGCGTACTGCCGCTGTTGCGCGCGCGCCAGCGTGTACCCCAGCCAGCCGGAGAGACGATTCGCGCTTCGTCTCTGCAGTACCAGTTGTACCCCGCGAGAATAGTCGCGCTCATATGTGGTGTGCGGAGCGGGTTCGGCCGAGTGTTGGCAGGGGCTCGACACAGCTGGAACGCCCAAGCCGGGAACCTGGGCCACCGAAAATGAATCCTGCCGATCGAAAACTTGCAGCCGGACACGCGTGTTCTCTCCCCAGCGCTGTTCGACCGCGGCAGTATAGTGATCCGATTGTTCGGGCATGCTTCCGATCGCGGAACAGAAGGTCGACCACTCCTCGAGTGCGGGAAACTGCTGATATCGTCCCGCGGCCAGTTGGAACTGAGTTGTCGTGGTGGCGCGAAACGACATCGAGACCTGCGGCGAAAGGGGATGAAAATCAAGCTGCTGCAGACTGTCCCAACGCACTCCTCCCAGAAAGTTAACCCGGCCTTTCATGAAAGAAGCCGTTTGCTGCAAGTAACCGCTCTGGCGGAATTCCGCACCGCTTTCCCGCGATGTGCCAATACCATTGGCGTCATAGAAAGCGAAAGAAGAACTCTCTCGCACGCGCCGGGTCGTCCAGCCGGCTTCCAGAACGGCATCCTTGGCCCAGTTCCATGTGAGGCCGGCGCCTCCAACCCATTCCCCATGGTCCGTCGTCTGGACAATCTGGTTCGATGGATTGCGCAATTCGTCGGGCTCCCGGAAGAACGCAGTCCGCGCATCCAGCAGCAGGTGTGGACTCACGCTCCACCGCCATCCCAAACGGGCCAACAAGAAATTGCTTCTGCCGCTGCCGAAGCTATTGCTGCCGGAGGCGCTGGAGTCGTGCATGTCAGTGTGTCCGCCCGTAGCGAAAAGATTCACGTTTTGGCGGGGCGTCAGGTCGTAGTTCAGCTTCACATCGCCATCGTAGAAGCCGACGTCCGCAGCGTTCTGCACGCGGTTCTTGATCAGGTAGTTGATATAGCTCTTGCGCGCCGAAACCAGCCATGATCCTTTGCGCGAGCTACCCAAACCCCCTTCTCCGAGAAATTCACTGGCCGCGATCCCCGTCGAAATGCGGAACAGTGGCGCGCCCCGGCTGCCCTCGCGCGTGCGAATGTCGAGCGCTGCGCCGGCTGAGTCACCGAATTTCTCCGGATATGCGGCGGGCATGAGCTTCATCTCCTCCACCACTTCGCTGGTCAGCACGCCCAGGGACGCACCTTCGCTGAAGTTTCCGATCTCATGAAAGGGGCTGGGCACGAGCACGTCATCCACATAGATCGAGACGCTCGAAAACGGTGCGCCCATCACAGAGAACTCGGCAAAAAATTCGTTGTTACCTTCCGCGGAAACTCCCGGCAAAGTCTGCACGGCGCGGAAGGGATCGTCGGCAAACACAGTCGAGGTCTCGCGGATTTCCGAGCTTGTGAGATTGGTTTCGACCGTCGCGGGTGAATCGGCGGCCTGGAACACGTCCCCGTGCACTTCCACCTTGTCGGTGTGGTGGAAATTGTCGGGCACCATGGTGATGGAGAATTCCTTCACGTCCGTGGCGGTCAGGGTGAATGGAATCGTCAGCAGGCGGTAGCCGACCGCATTGAGCCGCAGGGTATACCTGCCCGGCGCGAGATTGGGAAGCTCGAACTCGCCGCTGATCGAGGTAACGGCGCTGGTCTTGGACTCCAGTACGACGACCTCAACCCGTCCCAGCGCTTCCCCGCCAAGCGCGTTCGTGACTCTGCCCTTGATCTCGGCGGCCTGGGCCGCAACCGCAGCCAGGAGAATAAGAAGGGTGAGACGAAGGCGCATGTTCCTCCCGAGCAGGGGCGGACATTCTATCCAATAGACATGAACGATGCAGGATACACCGCTTGCGTTGTAACTGCCGACCTTGGACGGCGGACCTCAGACCTCGGACCTCATGCCGCGAAGCTCGCGATGCATGCGTATGAACAAGATCCGCCGAGTCATCCTGAGGCCCGCGCCTTTTGCGGGCCGAAGAGCCTGCCCTGAGCCTGTCGAAGGGACGTATGTAATTACTGGCTGCGTCGACGAGGCAAAGAGTACATGGGTTCTTCGCTTCGCTCAGAATGACAAAGCAGGTGCGCGATTGATCCAAAGTCGGAGGTCTGAGGTCCGAGGTCCGAGGTCTGACGCCTGGTGTTAAACTCTCCTTTCACCCATCCTTGGCGCTTGCCCGGAGTTCGTTCCCCAATGTCTGAAACGCAACTGCCTACTGCGCGCACGCGCGTGGTCCGCGAAGCTGATCGCGCGGTCTATGATCGCCAAGTTGCATATCAAATCCTCGACGAAGGATTTCTCTGTCACGTCGGGTTCGTCGTCGACGGGCAACCGTTCGTGATGCCAACATCGTATGGCCGGAAGGACGCGAGCTTGTACGTTCACGGGTCCGCCGCCAGCCGCATGTTGCGCCAGATGAAGGAGGGCGTGGCCGTCTGCGTTACAGTTACTCTGCTCGATGGACTGGTGCTGGCACGTTCGATTTTCAATCACTCGATGAACTATCGCTCGGTGGTCATTCTAGGGAAGGCAACGCTGGAGGACGATCCGGAAGAGAAACTGGCGGCGCTGCGGGTTCTGTCGGAACACATTCTGCCGGGTCGATGGGATGACGCGCGTCAGCCCAATGAGCGCGAACTTAGAGCGACATCGGTGCTGCGCGTGCCCATTGAAGAATTCTCCGCGAAGGTGCGGGTCGGCCCGCCCATTGATGATGAGGAAGATTACGCGTTCCCTACGTGGGCCGGAGTTGTACCGCTGGAGATGAAGACTGGAGAACCGATCAGCGATCCGCGGCTTGATCCGGGACGTGAAGTGCCGGATTACGCGAAGGGTTACTCACGAAGACGATAGATCATCCGACTCTTGGAGAGGAGCGGGGTCCGAGAACGGAATATGGGTTCTTGACCGGGCTGGTAGGGAATGCTATCTTTACAGTAAAGATATGAAGTAAAGATGAAATTCTCCAGTTCCATCAGTTCCAAGGGTCAGGTGACTGTGCCGCAGGAGATACGGAATCGCCTCGGCCTCTCCACCGGAGACCGAGTAGAGTTTGTGATTGAGGGCGAGCGCACGGTGATCCGTCCTTCTCGCCCCGATTCCAGTCCTTTCGAGAAGTACAAGGGCGTTCTGGGGACGTTCCCGGGAGGCAAGAAGGAAATCAACACCTGGCTGCGTGACTTGCGCAGCGATGAGGAAGACGGCGGCCGTTGAGGACTGCGCTCGATACCAACATCCTCTCCGCTCTGTGGTCGAGAGAGCCGTTGGCGACACGAGTGGCGGCCCAACTCGCAAGTGCGCACGCCAAAGGTGGGTTGGTGGTCTGCGCGCCAGTTTATATCGAATTGCTAGCCCATCCCGCCGCCTCTCAGCGATTTGTGGATGAGTTTCTGAGCGAGACGGGGATTGCGGTTGATTTCGATATGGACGAGGCCGTGTGGCGCGCAGCTGCCAAGGGATTCTCCGCCTATGCACAACGGCGTCGAAGATCCGGAGGCGGCTCGGCGAAACGATTGCTCGTGGACTTCATTATCGCAGCTCACGCCCTGCTTCACGCCGACCGTCTCATGACGCTTGATCCGGTGCGCTACGAATTGGACTTCCCCAAGCTACATCTGGTCTGATCTGGCCTTAGGGAATCAGCAGCAACTTCCCCGCCATCGTCCGCGCTTCCATGTCGCGGTGCGCTTGCGGCGCTTCCGCCAATGGATACGTCCTCGCAATTCGCAGCTTGAGCTTTCCTTCGGCGATCATCCCGAAGAGGGCGCCGGTGCGGGCCAGCAGTTCCTCGCGCGTGGCGGTGAAGTGCGCCAGCGTGGTGCGCGCCATGTAGAGCGATCCCTTCTCGGACAGCTTCGCAGGATCCACCGGAGGCACCGGGCCGCTCGACATGCCGTAGAGCACGAGCATCCCGCGCAGGCGCATCACGTTCAGATTCTTCTCGAACGTGGCCTTACCCACACCGTCGTAGACCACTTCGACACCCCTCCCGCTCGTGAGTCGCTTCACTTCGGCTTCAAAATCCTGCTGCGTGAACACGATCACTTCGTCCGCTCCGGCCTCGCGAGCCAACTTCGCTTTCTCCTCACTCGAGGCCGTGCCAATCACGCGCGCCCCGATCGCGTGTGCCAACTGCACCAGCAGCAGTCCGACACCGCCCGCAGCGGCGTGTACCAGGGCGGTCTCGCCCGCCTTCAGCTTGTGCGCATCGTTCACCAAGTAGTGCGCGGTCAGACCGTGCATCATGGCGGCTGCCGCTTGCTCATCGGTAATCGACGGCGGTACCGGGACCAGGTGATCGTCCTCCGCCGCCACGTATTCGGCATACGAGCCCAAAGATCCGCTCCACGCCACCCGGTCTCCGACCTTCACCGTTTTCGCTTGCGCGCCCACCGCCGTGACCGTCCCGGCGCCTTCCTGTCCGGGAACGAATGGGAGCGGCGTCCGAAATCTTCCGTCGCGAAAGTAGCCGTCAATCGAGTTCACGCCGGCGACCGAAACTTTCACGACCGCCTCGGACGGCTTCGGCCGCGGGACAGCGACCTCCTCTAGTGCCATCACCTCCGGCCCGCCCGTGTGCTGCACGCGAATTGCTTTCATGGATGTCCCCTTATGATCGCCTTGTCATCCTGAGGCCCGCGTTCTTTGCGGGCCGAAGGACCTATGCACTCGTTGGCACCACCCATACCGCGAGCCAATGCACAGGTCCTTCGCTTCGCTCAGGATGACAATCGCTGTGGGTTGATATGAGCTCAAATCAAGGTATCAGCAACAGCTTCCCGGTCGTCTTTCTTCCTTCGAGATCGCGGTGCGCTCGCTGCGCCTCAGCCAGGGGATAGATATATTCGATCCGCAACTTGAGTTTGCCTGCGGCCATCATGCCAAAGACGGCGCCGGACCGCGCCACCAGTTCCTCCCGCGTCGCGATGTAATTTCCCAGCGACGGCCGGGTCAGAAACAACGATCCCTTCTGCGTCAGGATGATCGGATCAAACGGAGGCACCGCGCCGCTCGACCCGCCGAACAGCGCCATCATGCCGCGTGGGCGAAGAACATTCAGCCCTTTATCGAAAGTGGTCTTCCCTACGGAGTCATAAACAACGTCGACGCCCTTGCCACCGGTCAGGCGTTTCGTCTCGGCTTCAAAATCGGATTGCGCGTAGAGAATGATTTCGTCGGCGCCCGCCTCGCGCGCCAGCTTCGCCTTCTCATCGGTGGAGACGGTGGCGATCACGCGCGCGCCGATGTTGTGCGCCATCTGGACCAGCAGCAGTCCAACGCCGCCGGCCGCGGCGTGCACAAGAGCGGTCTCGCCGCGCTTTAGCGCATAGGTGTCGTGCGCTAGATAGTGCGCCGTCATGCCTTGCAGCATGGCTGCGGCGGCCTGCTGATCGGTCACGCCCGCGGGGATCGGCACCAGTCGGTCCGCGGGGATAAAGGCGTACTCCGCGTATGATCCCATCAGCATCGTCCAGGCGACGCGGTCGCCGGCCTTCACCGACTTCACGTCGGCGCCGACGGACGTGATCACACCCGCGCCTTCCTGGCCCAACACGCAGGGCAGGGGAATCTTGTATCGGCCCTCGCGCTGATAGACATCGATAAAGTTGACGCCCGAGGCGGCTAACTTCACGACCGCCTCATTCGCCTTCGGCTGCGGAACCGGCAACTCCACCAGTTCCATTGCCTCCGGCCCACCGGGTTGCTTCACTTGAATCGCTTTCATGGAAGTTTGGATTCTCTACCTTTAAAGAAGATTCGTCGACAGGTGATTCTACATGTCGTCGACGGAACTGGACCTGGTCGGGGTTCTTGTCGCCTCAGGCCAAATCGCAACGATCCGAGGGCCGCCGATTGAACTGGTGTCGACTCTGCTACACTGGCACGTCTTCCCGCAAGGAGGCCTTATGGCCGAAAACAAGCCGCAGACGTTGGCGAATCATGTTCGCTGGGACCCTCCGTTTCACTTCTTCGTTCTCCCCGTCTTCGCGCTGGGGCTGATCCTGACTCTGGTCCACTTTTTTGCGCATATCACCCACGGCGATCTCCGGGACCATATCCACGCGCTCTTGCTGATTTTGCTGGCGGCCGCCTTCCTTACCTTAATGTTTAAAGTTCGACTCTACTCGCTCAGAGTGCAGGATCGCGTTATCCGTCTGGAAGAGCGGCTGCGGCTCACACAACTTCTGTCAGAGCCTTTGCGTTCCCGCATTCCCGAGCTAACGGAAGATCAACTCTGCGGGCTACGTTTTGCGTCCGACGCCGAGATTCCGAAACTGGCGGAGCGCGCTCTGAACGAGAAGTTGTCACGGGCTGACATCAAGAGGGCAATCCAGAACTGGAGACCGGATTATTGGCGAGTGTGAGAAGCGGACTCCGGACCTTGGACTCAAGAGTGTAGAGGAACTGACAACCGACGCAGAAAACCGGTCATCCAACTTCTGAGGTCTGAGACCCGACTTTCCCGGTAACCCTCCGGGCGGATGTCGAAAGTAACCGTACTGGGCCCTTTTCGGCGATTGACCGCAGCGAGAGCGGCGCGTACGATTTTGGTAGAATTCACCGGACTTTAACACAGGGAGAAGCGCCCAACCCATAGAGAAATATGCGACTTGCAAACCTCTATGTCCGGACTGCTGTCCTTGCCTCCCTGATGCTTGCGGCCTGCGCCTGCCAGACTGCGCAGAAGCCGGTCTCCGTTCTGCCTCCCGGGACTGTGCCTGCGCTTAAACCTGCGCCGCCTGCTCAGACTCCGACAACGCTTTCGGCCAGCGAGCCCGCCGCATCTCATGTAACGCCCCAGGCGGAAGAGGCTCCACAAAAACCGGCCGCAGCCGAAGCCAACTCACCGCCCGCGCCAGCTTCCGATCCGATTGCCGATCTGATCGCAAAAGTCGAAAAGGAATACCAGACCGGACTAACGAATTATCAGGCGGGCAAGACCGACGACGCCAAGCAGAATTTCGATAACGCGTTGAACGCCCTGTTGGGCAGCGACCTCGATATCCGCTCCGATGACCGCCTGCAGAAAGAGTTCGACCACGTGGTCGAAGGCGTCAACCAACTTTACCCCGGCGGCACGTCTGCCGATTCCGGGTCGCCGCAAGACGCCCAGCAGAAATCCGAACCTGCGCCGATCGACGAAACCAACGGCATCGCTCCTTCCGCCGACGCCGGAGTCAAGGCCAAGGCTGAGGCCGAGATCAAGAGCACGCACTCCGACTTGCCTCTGATGATGACCGACCAGGTCGCGGGATATATCAGCTACTTCTCGGGTCGCGGACGCGGCGTGTTCGAGCGTGCCTTTGCCCGCTCGGGCCGCTACCACGACATGATCGTCTCCACGTTCAAAGAGGAGGGCGTTCCGCAGGATCTGATCTACCTGGCGCAAGCTGAGTCGGGATTCCATCCGCTCGCCGTGTCGCGAGTTGGTGCCCGCGGCATCTGGCAGTTCATGGCGAGCCGCGCCCGCGGATACGGCCTCTCGCACAACATGTGGGTGGACGACCGCCAGGACCCTGAGAAATCCACTCGCGCCGCAGCCCGCCATTTGAAGGATCTCTATAACCAGTTTGGCGACTGGTATCTCGCCATGGCCGCCTACAACTCCGGGCCGGGCACGGTGCAGGCGGCGGTGAAGCGCACCGGCTACGCCGACTTCTGGGAACTCTACCGCCGCAACGTTCTGCCCAAAGAAACGCGCAACTATGTGCCCATCATTCTGGCCGTGACCATCATGACCAAAAACCCGTCGCAGTACGGGTTGGATGACGTTGCGATGGAGCATCCGGCCGACTACGACACCGTTACCGTCAACTATCCCGTGGACCTGCGCCTGGTGGCCCAGTGCGTGAACTCGACCGCGTCAGAACTTCAGGATCTGAATCCGAGCCTGTTGCGACTGACGACTCCACGACAGGGACAGTTCGAGCTTCACCTGCCGGCCGGAACTAAAGGCCAGTACCAAACCACCATCGCCGCAATTCCGACCGACATGCGGCTGTGGTGGCGCTATCACACGGTTCATTCCGGCGACACTCTCGCATCGCTGGCCCGGACTTACCACACGACGGCCAAGTCGATAACCGAAGTCAACCACCTCGACAGCACCGAACTGGATGCCGATGCGAAGCTGATCATCCCGGTCGCGCCGGGCAAGCATCCGCTGAGCGACACCGCGACTTACGCCCGCCGCATTACACGCTACAAAGTCCGTCGGCGAGACACGGTCGAGAGCGTCGCCGAGAACTTCGGTGTGTCGCCGCAAATGCTGCGCCGCTGGAACGGTCTCCATGGCAACGGCCTCAGCGGACGCCGCGTACTTGCCCTGCATTTACCGATCACGCCCAGTGCGCACGACGCCGATGTCGCAGCATCACGGACGAAGGCGAAACATCCGAAGACAACAGAGACGGCCACGACGAAACCGCCCGCCACAAAGTCCGCGCAGATTGAACGGCTTAAGACCGAAGAGACTGCACAGGCCACAGTCGTTCGCCACAAGGTGAAGACCGGCGAGACCCTCTATTCGATTGCCAACGCTTACCGAACCACCGTCGCAGCGCTCAAGCGCGACAACCGCAACGTCGCGGTTCTGCATCCCGGCATGATCCTGATCGTGCAGCATGCCCGCTGAAATCCGGGAAGCTCAGGTTTGCAAATTACTGGGCTCGCGCACCTTCTTCCGGAGAATCCCGGCCGAGGCCAGCGTGACCACCAGCCCGATTGGAAAAGGCTCCGCGAACGTCATGGCCACATTAATCGCTGGATTGTCGTACATCACCTTGAACTGTTTTGCTTTTTGCTCCGTCTCCTCTACCTTCTGCGGGCTCGCCCCGGACGCTTTCGCGCGGTCAACCATGTGGGCGGCATATTTCTCGGCAAAGTCGGGCATCAGTTTGTAATAGATGATCTCCCAGGTGCCCACGTAGCACGCGTTAGAAATCAACGTGATCAGGATGCCGACAGCGAACCCACGTCCGAAGGTCAGACGCCCGCCCCCAACATTCTCCCGATACGAACGCACGCCGAAGAATATGAGGAGCGCCGAGAGCACGATGGTGGTGTAGCCGAGGATTAACCCCTTATCCGAACCGATCTTCTCGACGAACGGAAGCGTAGCCAGCATCATCGCGGCGGACATCGCGCCGGAAATCAGTCCAAAGGTCAGCACTGCTTTTTTCATGGAATTTCAGTCTCCTTTTTCGCGAAACCTGGTTTTGTGTGCCGCAACGTAGCGGAGGATGCCGCCGCTGCGATCATTCTTCTTTACGATCAGTCTTGCTTTGGCTTGGGCGGTTCCCATAACTCAATGCGGTTGCGGTCCGGGTCGGTGATCCAGGCGAAGCGGCCGTAGTCGTAGTCTTCGCGGTGGGGATCGATTTCAATACCTGACTTCCCCAGGTCTTCGAGCAGCGCGTCGAGATTGTCGACGCGGTAGTTGACCATGAAGCCGGCTTTGCTGGCGCCGAAATATTTTGTCGTCTGCGGGAAGATGGACCACGCCGTCAAGGCTTTAGGGCCGGGCTCGGTTCCGTCGGCGGCCTGCAGTTCGCGCCAGTGAAACGATGCTCCCTGGCCGTGCGGTTCGCGCTGGATGCCGAGATGCTTCTCGTACCAGTCGTAGAGCTGCGCCGGCTTTTCTGATTTGAAGAAAATCCCGCCAATACCGGTTACGCGCTTCATGAGCCTCCTTCACCTGCGTTCAATATGCGAAATGTAACGGAGTACGCCGCGCGCTGTCGTCACACTTTCGGGTGATTTTGCATTGGGGAGCGAAAAATCATCCTTTTGCGTGGGTTGCAGCGGCCGCCGACGCCTCACGGGATCAGCCGGGCGGTCTTGCCGATCTGCACGGCCTGGGTACGCCGCTTGGCGCCGAGCTTATCAAACAGGCGGCTCGAATGGGTCTTCACCGTGTTTTCGCTGACGAATAGCCGGCCGGCAATCTCCCGATTGCTCAACCCGCTGGCGATGAGCCCGAGAATCTCCAGCTCGCGCGCGGTGATGCCGAACTGGCTCACCCGCGTCTCATCGACGACGAACGGGCTCGTCGCCGGCACCGGAACTTCCTTGATGACCGTTTCTTTGATGATCGTTTCCTTGACGATCGTCGCCGGCTTCTTTCTGGTGAGGGTCTGGCCGAGCCAGATGCCGAGTCCGGCAAACAGGGCGGCGACCAGTGCGCCGTAGATCTCTACCGAATGCTCGACGACCAGGAAACGGTACTCCGTCAGCTTCAGAACCGCGATCAGCACTCCGCCACACAGGCCGTAGAGCAGGATGTCGCGCACCGCGCGGCGGCGCGAACTCGGGGCGGATTCCCTCGTCAAGGTCACGGCAGGCCATGATATCCGAAGACTGCAACCTTGGGGAGCACTAGTCTCCTATAACCGGGCACACTCGGTGCGCTTCGGACTCAGGAGAATCGCACTTCTATCGCTAACGTCTTGCCCCTCCCTTTTGTGCCTTGCAGTGGACGGAGGATTGCTCCACCAATGCGCAGGCATGTCCCGCTTCTTAGATCGGTCAAATCAGATCGGACCGATCGAAGTGGGCGGCCAGAATGCCCCGCTGCAAGAAATGGGAAGTCAAACGTCTGAAGGATTCTCACAGGAAGTAGCGCCGGACAATCTCTCGGCCACGTCGGAACCGGTTCCGCCAGGCGGCGATCATCCGCCCGGATCTACCGAAGCGGCCAAGGTAAGCGAACTTGCGCGCGAGGTCGTTTCCTGCGCCCGTCAGACCGAGGAGAACTCCTCCGGCGCTTCTAATACAGCTTCCATGGTCGTAATGAACGTCCGCATGGTGTCGGGCATGATGGGCGAGATGGCACGCGGGATTTCCGAGGTCAAGAGCTACGTCCAACAATCTCGCGAGGCCGCTGCGCGGGCTGGGGCGCAATCGAGTCAAACCGCGAGCCGAATCGAAGTGCTGACCCGCTCCGTCGAGCAGATCGCGTCTACCGCCTCTCTGATCAACAAGATCGCGGAGGCAACCAATACCTTGTCGCTGAACGCGACCATTGAGGCAGCGCGGGCTGGGGCGGCGGGCAGAGGATTCGCCGTGGTCGCGAACGAAGTCAAATCCCTATCGAAAGAAACCGGCCGGGCGACCGAAGACATCAACGAGCAGCTGACTTCCATTCGCCGGGCCAACGACGAACTAACCACGTCGGTAGCGGGAGTGAACCAGGATTTCGCCACCATCCAAAGCTCGGTCGCCGGGGTCACAACCGCGGTCGGGGAATACGAAGGGTCGCTCAAGACGATTATGGAGTATGCCCAGCAGGCTGCCGATAGTGTAGAAGGAATCGCTTCCATACTCGATCAGACCGCGGCAGCGGCTCGCTCCATCGTGGAAAAGTTCGAGCAGTTCGAAAAACGTTCGACAACCCAAGAACTCAACTAGAAAGGACACACTGCAAAATGCCGTTAATGACTTGGACCGATAAACTGAGCGTGGGCGTCAAGGTGATCGACGACGACCACAAGAAACTGGTCAGCATGGTAAACGAACTGTATGACGGAATCACGGCGGGGCACGGCAAGGAGGCGCTGGGAAAGGTTCTTGACGAACTGGTGAATTACACCAAGTTCCACTTCAAACGGGAAGAAGATTTCTTTGCCAAGACCGGTTATCCGGCTGCGGTCGCGCACAAGAAAGAGCACGACGATCTGACCACGCAAGTATTGGACGTGCAGGCGAAATACAAGAGCGGCGCGATGGCCACGCTCTCGCTGGAGGTGATGAACTTCCTCAAGAATTGGCTGGTCAATCACATTCAGGGCTCCGACAAGAAGTACGGACCGCATCTCAACGCCAAGGGAATTCAATAAGGGGATTCATTCGGGAGCTGACCCGGCCCTTCGCAACATTCCTCTGCTGATAATGCCCCACCCTTGTCCCGCTCTTTGCGACGGGGTGGGAGCAGACGATGCCAAGGCCGTGGCGGCATTCGTGAAGACGCTAAAGTAGAGTTCCGTACGGTCCGAGTGCGTAGCGCCCGAATACGGGACAGGCCTTACTTCGCCGGTTCCGGTTCGAGCGTGTGCACCAGCCACGGAACAATCACCTGCTTGAAGATGACGGGATCGGGCCAGACTTTTACCTGACGTCCGAGATGACCGCCTTGCGGATTGATCCAGGCAGTCTTCGGAACATCCCCCTTGCTGAGCAGCAGGTAGATGTCGTCGATCGGCACCTGGGTATCCAGCGTACCGGCGAGAATGAGCATCGGCACCATCGGCTTCCCCAGCAGACCTTGCTTGATCAGCGACATTCGGGGCAAGACTTCCGCCATTTGATCGAGCGTGGTGACGTTTTCGAAGATTGCCATGAGGGCCGGTACCTGATCGAAGAGGTATTCGCGATTGCCCAAGAGTGAATGCATCAGAAAGTCTTTCTGGAAAAACATGTCCACGGGAGGCGATTGTGCACTGGCGCCCCGCAGGCGCGAGCGCTCGATGATCGCCATCTTCGTTGCCCAGTAAGCGCCCCAGCTGACGCCGTGGATGGCGATGCGTGTCTTATCCACCTCGGGTCGGGTTTGAAGATAGTCGAGCACGCGAGACAAACTGCGCTCCGCGGTTTCATTCACTTTGATGGGCGACTGCCCGGTTCCGGGGCCGTCCACTGCGAGATAGCCAATTCCATAAGGAAGAATGGCGGAAAAGGTCTCGGTCAGATCCTCCTTGCGGCTATCCAGTCCGTTGACGGCGATGACGACGGGGACAGGGCCTTTCGCGTTCTTCGGGAGGCGCAAATAACCGATGATTTCCTTTCCTTCGAACGGAATGCGAACGATTTCGAGTGGTGGGTCCCAGAAACGGGCGTGCGCCAGAAATGCTTCGATCGCTTTCTCGTAGGAGCGCTGTTTGCCGGGCGACGCGGGAATCGGCCAACGGCCGAAGGAATAGAGCCGCCAGGCGCGGATGTAATCGGCGTTCGCTTTTGTTGGGTCGGTCTTCTCCAGCGACTTCGCCTCGTTCATGTAGCGATCGGCGACGCCCATGAATCCGGCTGCCCACTCGTCTTTGTCTTTCGTGTGGATGGAAGCGAACGCCTCACTCACGTCGCCGGGATCGAGCCCGATGAGTGGATACATTCCGTTCTCGGCACGATGGACGGCCTCGGTCTTGATTTCATCGAGCGTTCGCTCTTGCTTCTCTTGCGAGAGCGCGGAGAGGCTCAGGGAAAACATGAGCACAACTAAACTGAATATCCGAAACTGATCGTATTGCCTAAGGAGGACTGTCACGAGTTTTGCCTCTGTGTTTTGCATGACCCTCTGCTTTTCGTCAGGGATTGCGGTGTCGGATCGCATCCGAGGATTGGGTAATTTGAAAACGCTCAACTTGGACTTCGGAAAACTGGGGCCGGATCAAAATCCGGCCCCGCGGTGCAGAAACACGGGCTCGCCTAGAACGTGAGCTTTAGACCCAGTTGGACAGCGCGACTGCCGCCGGAACCGATGACTGGGTTGGAGGCCGCCACGTCAGGGGTCGCGCAAGAACAGCCGAACGAACCGGTCGACGGATCGTTGTGCGCCCACCCATTCTGTCCCCCAAACGGATTGGCGAAATTCGGATGGTTGAAGATATTGAAGAACTCGATGCGGAATTGAGCTGCGAAGCGCTCGCCCCACTTGAAATTCTTCGCCACCGAAAAATCAACGTTGCGAAATCCCGTGTCCCGGAAGATGTTGCGCCCCATGGTGCCAAATGTGCCAAGCGCCGGCGGGATCAGCACAGAATTGCCCGCTGCATAGCAGCCGAAGGCTGCAAGTGCGTAGCTGGTATTGCCCACCGTTCCGCCGTCCAGAGCCAACGCCCTTGCGCCACACGCAGCATTACTCGGATTACTTGGATTGCCACTTCCGGGAAAGAAAGGAATTCCGACAGTCGTGGACTTGAAGTCTTTCGGATTTCCGAAAAAGTCCCATCGGTCGGAGATGAACTCACCGGTTCCGCTGACATCAGTGCTCGCGTCCATCACCCCATACGGCTGTGCGCCATAAAGGCTGATAATGGAGTTGAATTGCCAGCCTTTCAGAAGTTGGCCGAAGCCGTCCTTCCCCGGTAGCAAATAAGTCATGGAGAGAGTAAAGCGATGGCGCATGTCGAAGTCGCTGCTGGCATACTCCCGATTGGTGTGGGTGCTGTCGGTGGGCAACCCCGATCCCGCACCAAAGTCCCAGTTCGCACCGACCTGGTCCAACGCGTGGGAATAGGTATAACCAGCGACCATGCTGAGACCGTGGAAATTCCGCGCCGTCAGAGTAGTTTGCAGTGCGTTGTAATTAGAGCGGTAGATGTTGCCCATCTGGAAGATCTGAGCGAGATAGGGGAATTGGGTGTTGAAGGGGCGCGCAGTTTGTTCAGCACCGGGATCGGTGGCGCCCGCGCATGCGCTGAAAGGAGGTCCCCCGGCCCCAGTCACGCAAGCTGCGATCGCAGCCGGGGTCCATCCCGCGCCAGTCGTGGGCTGGTTGATGTCGCGAATTCCCACCAGCCTTGATCCGTGGTTCCCCACGTATCCCACTTCCAGCACGAGATTCGGCGCAAAAGAGTGCTGGATGTTCACGTTCCAGTTGGAGACATACGGAGTCTTGAGGTTGCGGTCGACACCCATCACGGTGCAGGGGGCGCCGGTTACTGGGTCGCAATTAACAGGGTTGCTGCCAAATAAGGTGCCATTCCAGTTCAGCGTTCCGCCTGGATAGAACTGGAGTGCGGTTGCGATGTTGCCGCCGGAAGTGCCGCCGCTGGCGTTAATCTGCGCACCCGTCGGGACGGTCGCTAATCCAAGGGAATTGTTCAAAGCTAGAAATGATTCCCAGTTGAGCGTTTCGTAGGAGATGCCGGCGCCTGCGCGCAGCACGGTTCGGCCGTTGCCGCCGATGTCCCACGCAAATCCGAAGCGCGGGGCAAAATTCTTGCGATCCGGATTGTAGGGGCCGCTCACGCCGCCCATTCCCGCCTGTATCAGTCCTTTTGCTGGATCGAAGTTGCCAAGCAGGTTGTGATCTTCCTTGATGACAGTATTAACCTCATAACGCAAGCCGAGGTTCACCGTCACATTTGAAGCCACACGATAGTCGTCTTGAATAAAGCCGGCATAGCCCCAGTTGTGAATGTGGCGGGTAGGATCGCCAATCAGCAACGTGCCGTTGCTGGGCACGCCCGCGAAGAAGTCTTCGATGCCCTGAGGAAAGGCGTCGTTCGGGGCGCCGGCTCCAAATTTGATGCGGCCCCGGCTGCCGCCGTAGGCGCCGCCGTTGAAGGCGTCGCGGTGGAGCTCCCCGCCAAACTTGATAGCGTGCCTGCCCACCAGGTAAGAAACATGATCGATAAACTGGAAGCGCGTGTCTGGTCCCTGCACCTTGGGCCAGTTGAAACCGCCTAGTTCCTGAGGAAATATGTACTTGGGAAAAACGCTGATGCGCGGCAGCCCGCCGTAAAGAGGGTTGGTGACGCCGGTGTTCAGACCGTAGGTGCTCGCAATGTTCGTGTTGTGGTCATTGGTAAAGGTCGGCTGGTAAAGCCGGTTGTATCCAAAGCGCGCCTCGTTGACCCAGCGCGAGTTGGGCACGAAGGTCCAGTTCTCGCCCAAGACCTGAGCACGAGTGTGGATCTGCGTGAGCCACTTCGACTGCAATTGGCTGGCATCCGACACCGTACCGGAATTATTGCCAAAGAAATACAAGGTGCTGAGCGTATTGCGTGGGTTCAGGTTGTAATCGACTTTGCCAATCGCGTTGTCGGAACTCACGGTATTGGGCAGGCCGAAGTTGATGGAGCTGTTAGGACTGGTGCTGGTGTTGAGCGGGAACCCGCTGCCATCGCAGGTCACGGTGCTGGGCGGCGTAAAGGTGCAGCCGCCGATCTTGAGGCTGGTCGCGCTTACATCGTTGGGAATCGCGCCCGCCAGAAACGCGGCGTGTACGTCGGCGATGGCATCGGGGATGCTGTTGGCGCAATCGCCAGTTCCTGAAAATGCGCAATTGCCCGCGTTCGCCAGTGGCACCGTGGACCAAGTCTGAAGCGACCCGGTATTGCCAACGGTGTAGCGCTGGCCCTCAAAGCCGCCGAAGAAAAATGCCTTGTCTTTGACGAGCGCCCCACCGAACGTCCCGCCAAACTGCTCGAGGCTGCGCGGATTCTTGGCTTGCGTGGTGGGGTTGAAATAGTTACGTGCGTCAAGCGGCGTGTCGCGCCCGAAGGCGTAGCCGGAACCGTGAACCTGGTTCGCTCCGGACTTCAGGCCGACGTTGACGATCGCGCCCGGCTTCCAGCCATATTCCGCGGGAGGATTCTGCTGCAGATTGAATTCCAGGATGGAGTCCACGGGAAGGATCGTCGCCGAGTCTCCAGCAATGCCTGCTCCGTTGATGATGCTCTGGCCGGAGAAGGGCTCGCTGTTGAACAAACCATCGACCAAGTAGGCGTTATCCTCAGCGCGAAGGCCGTTCGCGCTGGTGGTGGAGAATCCACCGCCAGGATAGCGCACGACCCCAGGACGCAGCTGAAGCAGGTTCTCATAGTTGCGTCCGTTCAGCGGCAGATCGTTAATTTCTTTATTGCTGAGCGTGCCGCCTAGAGTGGCGGAAGTGGTATCCACCAGGGGAACGTCGTTTACGACCGTGACGGTCTCGGTGACGTTCCCGGGCTGGAGCGAGAAATCGAGATCCGCATCTTTCGCGACTTCGAGCAAAACGTTCGGACGCTGTAAGGTCTTGAAGCCCTTCGCCTCGATGCGAATAGAATATGTGCCCGGCGGCAGTGCCGAGACAACATAAGCGCCGGCGGCGTCCGCGGTAACCACTCTCGTGGTCCCCCTTTCCGCGTCGGAAACCGTGACCGTAGCACCCACGAGCGCGGCTCCAGTCTGGTCGTGGATTTCTCCCAGGATGCGACCGGTGGTAGTTTGGGAAAAAACTGGCACGGCGTTGGCAAACACTAGGTAGGCGAAGCCCCAGAACAGAATGCCCTTCGTCACGGAACGCATTCACGGACCTCCACAGAACTATTGGTCTGACAGCTGTACCACTGGATGGGCGGCGATGTCAAGAACCAAACTTAGGGCGCGGTTGACCGGGAGGACACCCGCGAAGCATGCACGCAGTCCCTTGCAATTCGAGCGATCCATTCCACCTCGCTTCGGGGCGCTACAGGGTTCGTAGTTGATAATTTTTTGACATTTGGTATAGTGGTCATACCACTGGCCCGTACGCGCAGGAGCAATTCTTATGACTCATGGAACATTGGACCCGTTGGGGGCCAAGCCCGTGTACCGCACGGTCAAGGCCTCGCGCCTCTACGAACAGATTGTGCAGCAAGTCGAAGACTCCATTCGGAAAGGCCAACTGAAGCCCGGGGATCAACTGCCGGCGGAACGTGACTTGGCTCAGAGTTTCGGCGTCAGCCGAACTGCGGTGCGGGAGGCGGTGAAGACCCTACGCGAGAGAGGCTTGGTCGAAGCCTATTCCGGGCGCGGGACTTTCGTGACCAACGGGAGTTCGCACGGGATTCGGCAATCACTCGACCTGATGATCCGAGTGAGCCAGCAGGAAGGATCGGTCCATCTCGCCGAGTTGCGCCAGGTTCTCGAGCCGGAGATCGCCGCCCTGGCGGCCGCGCGCATTGAGGAACAGCTGCTCTTGACCATGCGGGAAGCCGTCACGGCAATGGACCGCAGCCTTCACGATCCGGACGCCTACATTGAAGCCGACCTGGATTTTCATCTCGCTCTGGCCGAGGCTGTGGGGAACCCGCTGATTCTTTCTCTGCTCGATTCCATCGTGGTTCTGCTGCGCGAGCAACGCAGTCGAATCTTCAGCGTAGATGGCGGACCCGAGCGCGGTCAGTACCATCACAAAAAAATCTTGCAGGCGATCGAACAGCGCGACCCCGATGCTGCCCGCGATACGATGCGGGCTCATCTCGAACAGGTTCGCGAAGACTCGTTCTCCTCGGCAACGACTGCCGTGCAAACCAAACTCACTTCCTAGTTCGAACGGAGCGATTGATGGCGAAACTCGGATTTGTAGGCCTGGGAGTAATGGGCGGCAACATGGTGACCCGGCTGCTCGAGAAAGGCCACACCGTCACCGGATACAACCGGACGCGCTCCAAGGCCCAGAAACTGATCGACCACGGCATGCAGTTTGCCGATTCTCCCAGAGCAGTAGCCCAGGCCTCCGACGTAACCTTCACGATGGTGACCAATGCCGTCGCGCTTTCGGCGGTTACCGACGGGCCAGATGGCTTGCTCGCAGGAATTTCCTCCGGCAAGTTCCACATCGACATGAGCACGGTGAGTCCGGAAGTTAGTCGCACCCTGGCCGCCAAGATTCGCGAGAAGGGCGCGGACATGATCGACGCTCCTGTTTCCGGCAGCGTCATCACCCTCCAGCAAGGCAAGCTTTCGGTGATGGTGGGTGGACGCAAGGAAACGTTCGAGCGATTGAAGCCGCTGCTTCTCGATATCGGGCCCAAGGTGACGCACGTCGGCGACAACGGCGTCGCGTTGTCCATGAAGATCGCGGTGAACCTGCAGCTGGCGGTGCAGATGATGGCGTTTTCGGAGGGTGTACTGCTCGCCGAAAAGAGCGGGATTCCACGCGAGGTTGCAGTCGACGTCATGGTACATAGCGCAATCGCTTCCCCCATGATTCAGTACCGCGGTCCTTTCGTCCTCCAGCAGCCGGAAGAGGCGTGGTTCGACGTCAACATGATGCAGAAAGACATGCTGCTCGCCCTCGATCTGGGACGCAAGCTGAACGTGCCGGTTCCAACGACTGCGGTGAGCAATGAGTTCCTCACGGCCGCGCGTGGCATGGGCTGGGAGAAACTGGATTTCGCCGTGATGTTCGATGTCCTAGCCCGCATGTCCGGAGTGCCCAAATGACAACCGTCGTGCAGCCGACCGGGACTTCGGAGCAGACTTCTCTATGGCACCGGATGTACCGCCAGATGCTGGCGATCCGCCTGTTTGAAAACCAGGTGAACGAACTCTACACCCGGGCCTTGATGCCGGGTCTCGCGCACCTGTACATCGGTGAAGAAGCAGTCGCCGTGGGTGTGTGCGAGGCGCTGAAAAAAACCGATTACATCACCAGCACACATCGTGGCCATGGCCATTGTTTGGCGAAAGGCGCCTCTCCCGATCGAATGTTCGCCGAACTACTGGGCAAAGAAGCCGGGTACTGCAAGGGCAAGGGAGGCTCCATGCACATTGCCGATCCGGCGACCGGCAACCTGGGAGCGAATGCGATTGTATGCGGCAGCGCCGGCATAGCGACTGGAGCCGCGTTTTCCGCCAAGCGTCTAGGCACCGGCCAAGTGGCGGTGTGCTTCTTCGGAGAAGGTGCTCTGGGGCAGGGCGTCCTGTACGAAGTGATGAACCTCAGTCAACTTTTTAAATTGCCTGTGATCTACGTCTGCGAAAACAACCTCTACACCGAATACACCCACTTCACGGAAACCACGGCCGGGAACATCCTGGCGCGCGCCACCGCCTTCGGCCTGGAGGCCGCTGCCGTAGACGGACAGGATGTGCGCGCTGTGCATGGCATTGCCCAGCGCCTGGTAGAACGCGCCCGCCGGGGCGACGGTCCGGCGTTTCTTCTGTGCGATACGTACCGTTACCACGGCCATCATGTCGGTGACATCAACCGCGAATACTATCGCTCCAAGCAGGAAGAGCAGACCTGGAAAGCGCAGCGCGATCCGATCCTCAACCTGCGGAATTGGTTAATCGAGCAGAAGTTCGCCGATGCCGGCACACTCGATCTCTGGCATGCGGAGACTGAATCCGAAATGAAGAAATCCATGGAATACGCGATCGCCGCGCCCTACCCGAGCGCCGATCAAGTAGCGCAGGACGTCTATGCCTGAAACTCCAGGTCGCGAATTGACTTTCGCGCAGGCGATCCGTGAAGCCCTCGCGGAAGAGATGCGCCGCGATTCGACCGTCTGCATTATGGGCGAAGACGTCGCCGAGGCTGGGACGCCTTTCAAAGTACTTGCCGGCCTCGTGGAGGAGTTTGGCAAGGATCGAGTGCTCGACACTCCGATCTCGGAAGCTGGATTCACAGGACTCGCGGTGGGAGCAGCGATGACGGGGCTGCGCCCAGTCGTCGACATCATGTTCGGCGACTTCATCACCCTGACCATGGACCAGATGGTGAACCAGGCGGCCAAGGTCCATTACATGTCCGGCGGCAAGTGGAAGGTACCCATGGTGATGCGCACAACGCTGGGAGCCACGCGCCGTTCCGCGGCCCAGCACTCCCAATCGCTGCACGCATGGTTCTGCCATGTTCCGGGATTGAAAGTTGTGCTGCCATCAACTCCTTATGACGCCAAAGGACTGCTCAAGGCAGCCATTCGCGACGAGAATCCCGTCGTGTTCTTCGAAGACAAGATGATGTACAAGCTCAAGGGCGCTGTCCCGGCGGAGGAATACACGGTGCCGCTGGGCGTAGCCGACGTGAAACGAGCAGGCGAGGACATCACGCTGGTCGCGACCAGCAGCATGGTGCAGGTGGCACTGGGTGCGGCGACGATGCTGGCAGAGGTCGGTATCAGCGCCGAAGTGCTAGATCCGCGAACCATGTGGCCACTGGACGAGAAGACTCTGGTCGAATCAGTGAAAAAGACATCGCGTGCAATTGTGCTCGATGAGGGCTATGAAAGATACGGCGTCACGGCGGAGCTTGCTTCGGTCATCGCGACGGGCGCATTCTACAACCTGGACGCACCGGTGAAGCGCATGGGGGCAATGCACGTTCCGATTCCTTTCTCGCCGCCGCTCGAAGACCTGACCGTGCCGACGGAACAAACTGTATTTGAGGCCGCGCGCACGCTCTGCGGCCGATAGCGCCAACACCACAGCCGTCGGAGCGTCGACTGCAAGGAGAAAAAAATATGGCTCTGCCAACCTACGGAACAATGGCGGTGGATTGGGAAAACCGCGTGGACTTCGATCGCCTTCGGCGGGAACGCCTGGCTCGCGCCAAAGATCTTCTCGCCAAGTCGGAGATGGGAGCTCTGCTTTGCTTCGACATGAACAATGTGCGCTACCTCACCGCCACGCACATCGGGACCTGGGCCCAGGACAAGGCAAACCGCTTCACGCTTCTTGCTCAGAATGACGAACCGATTCTGTGGGATTTTGGATCGGCCGCCAAACATCATCAACTGCATTGCCCATGGTTAGGAGACCGTTCGCGGCCCGGAATTTCCATGCTCCGCGGCGCCATGACGCCGGAGATGGGACGCGCCGAGGATGTCGCCAAGAAAATCCGCATCGAGCTCGAGATGCGCGGACTGCACAAAGAGCCGGTTGGTATCGACATCGTCGAACTGCCTGTCCTGTTTGCGCTTCAGAAAGAAGGGATCAAAGTGGTGGATGGGCAAGCGCTGATGTCGGAAGCGCGGCTCATCAAGACGCGGGACGAGATCACGCTCCTGAATACTTCGGCCATGATGGTGGACGCCGCCTACGACGAACTCTATCGCGCCATGAAGCCCGGCATGAGTGAGAACCAGGCCGTCGGGTTAGTGAGCAAGGTGCTCTACGATCTTGGCTCGGAGTACGTGGAAGCGGTCAACGCGATTTCAGGAGAGCGCTGCAGTCCACATCCGCATGTCTTTTCCGATCGTGTGCTGCGTCCGGGCGATCCGGTTTACTACGACATCCTCCATTCGTACATGGGATACCGCACCTGCTACTACCGCTGTTTCACGATCGGCTACGCATCGCACGCCATGAACGACGCATACAAACGTTGCCGGGAGTATCTCGACGCCGCTATTGAACTCGTGCGTCCCGGTCGCACCACAGCGGAAATTGCTGCCGTTTGGCCGAAGGCAGAAGAGTTCGGTTTTCCCAACGAGGAAGCATGCTTCGCTCTGCAATATGGGCATGGCATCGGCCTGGCGATCTGGGAAAAGCCGGTCATCAGCCGCCTGGTATCGTTCGAGCACTCGACTGTGATCAAGCCCGGCATGGTATTTGCGCTCGAGACCTTCTGGCCCTCGACCGATGGCTGGAGCGCCGCTCGTATCGAAGAAGAAATCGTAGTCACCGAAACCGGCCACGAGGTGATTACGCGCTTCCCCGCCGAAGAATTGCTGGTTGCCGGAAGGCACTATTTCACCGTGAACGGGCCGTTGCCGGCGGTGCGGGAGACTGAATCCGAACCAAGCCGGCGCGTGCGCGAGATGATCGAAACCAGTTCCAAACAAGAGCGAGTGGGAGTGGGCGACTAAATCGGAGATCGGCTTTCCCCGAATCAAACTATGGCGATCAGTGTGGTCATGCCCGCTCTCGAAATGGCCCAGGAAACTGGGAAGTTAATCTCTTGGCTGAAGAAGGAAGGCGAAACCGTCGCCAAGGGCGAGCCACTTCTCGAGATCGAAACCGACAAAGCGGTGATGGAAATTGAATCGCCCGGCGACGGTGTTCTCGCCGGTGTCAAAGTGCAGCCCGGCGCGGATGTGCCGGTCGGCCAGACAATTGCCTGGATTGTGGGTCCGGGAGAGACTCCGCCAGCGGAGGAGGAGACTCCGGTGGCATCGGGAAGAAAAACTTCGGCCGCGGTTTCGGCCTCCGCTGCAGTTCCTGTGGTAGCGGCAACTCAGCCAGCCTCCGCTGACATTCGGATCTCTCCAAAGGCGCGACGTCTCGCCGCCGAGCGTAGCGTGGATCTTGCCAAGGTGCGCGGATCGGGACCGGGAGGTGAGATTCTCGCTTCCGACGTTCTCGCCGCCGCGGAGTCCAAACCCAGCGCCGCGTCTGCGATTGTGGACAGCGGCAGCCCGATTGCCCGTCTGATGGCGGAGCGAACCACGCAGAGTTGGACCACGGTTCCACATTTCTTCGTCGTTCGCGACGTGGACGCCGGAGCCCTGAACGACGCCCGCCATAAACTGGCTCCCGCGATTGAAAAATCGCGAGGCGTGAAACTTACGCACACCGATTTGCTGGTCGCACTGGTCGCGCGAGTGCTGTTGAAACACCCGCGCATGAACGCGAGCTGGTCGACCGAAGGCGTTCGGGCGCATGCGGATGCAAACATCAGCATTGCCATGGCCGTGAATGACGGCGTCGTGGCGCCCGTCATTCACAGCGCCCACAAAGCCGCCCTCGAGGAAATCGCGGTGCAGCGCCGCGATCTTACGGAGCGGGCACGCACCGGCAAACTGCGTCCGCAAGATATCGCGGGCGGAACCTTTACCATCAGCAACCTCGGCATGTTCGGCGTAGACGCATTCAGCGCCATTATCACTCCGCCCCAAGCCGCGATTCTTGCGATCGGACGCATCGCGGAGCGGGTCGTTCCCGTGGACGGCCGTCCCGGAATTCGTCCAATGATGAGCCTGACCCTTTCGAGCGACCACCGCGTCGTTGATGGAGCGCGGGCGGCGGAATTTCTTCGCGACGTCGCTGAGGCAATCGCCAGCCCCGAGGCATGGCTCAGCTGACCGTTCGCACATCTCTACTCTACACTTTTTCATCCGCGCTTAGTCTCGCTGTTACCTGCCATTCATTTCCCCCTGCTAGTTCTCGAAGAGTAAGTCTCTCGCGTCCCTCGGCGGAGCGATTGTGAGTGTCCGGGCAAAAACAGCGGACGCCCCCGAAGGGGCGTCCACCATCGCTTGAATCGGGCATTTGCGGACGGATTATTGGACCGCCGGAAGAACGCCCGTTCCTTCAATACGAACGGCATCGAGGGCCGAAGGATTGATACCCAAGACTTTGAGGATGGTCGGCGCCACCTGGGCAGTGCCCACAGCGGCTTTGACGGTGTTGGGTTTGAACCTCGGATTGGACAGCAGCAGAACGACATTGGTGTCGTCATGGGAGAACCCGCCGTGCTCGGCGAGCTTCTTGCTGCTGCCCGAGTAAGTAACGCCCACGTTCGGGGTCACGATGATGTCCGGCGTGCGCGGGTCTACGGTTGGATCGTTGTAGTTCAGCGCAAGCGAAGGACCGTAATACATCTGTCCGAGCGCAATTCCGGTGGCGGACGCGTTTTGCTCGAGGATCTGGACGCTGGCGTCAGTCTCGGAGGAGTTGTTCAGCCAGATCAGGGAGACGTCATCTTCCGTCGGCCCAATGCCAACCGGGTTGTTCGTCGATTCCGACAAAGGAATAAAGCCCGCGTTGGAGAGCAGGGTTGCGGGCGAGGTACCGACGTTCAGCTGAGCGACGTATCGCGGGGAATCGTTCGGCGACTGGCCGTGTTTGGAAGTGATCACGATCAGGGTCGAATCGTAGAGGCCCTGTTTCTTCAGCTCGTTGACCCATGCCCCGATCGAGGCGTCGACGAACTTGAATTCGTCCAGCAGCACCGCGCTGGGCGTGCCCGCGGCATCCAGATATCCGCCCGGCGTGCCGATGCTTTTCTCGATGAGCTTCTGGCCCACGCTAACAGCCTGGAAGTTCATACCGAAGATGGTGGGAACCTGGGTCGTCTTGGTACCGAGGTGATTCTTCCCATCGATCTGGTTGAGGATCGCGTCCACCTTCAGCGTGTCGTAGCACTGGATGTTCTGGAAGCTGTTGGTCCAGGCTGTCAGATCCGCTCCTGGATCGCGGACCGTGGCGCAGGAGATGCCGGTGGGCGTGGTAACCGCGGGAAGGCCGATCACGACCGAGTTGATTTCAGGCGAGTAGAAGTCGTCGAGCGCAGAGATGCCAATGCCAGAGGCGACCGAGGAGTAGGCCGGGTGCTTGTCGGACCACGCCGCGTATCCGCCAGCTTGGTGAATGACGCTGAAGATGCTGTTGGCGCGGACAAATTCCCACGGCATAACGGGATTGCAGCCATTCGCCGGGTCACGGGGCAGTCTCCTGGTGTCGATGGAGGTGACGCCGCCATCGGTCAGTGCCGCGCCGGGCGCGCCACCGTTCACCTTGGTCTGGTCGATGTCGATGCCTTCTTCATACTCGGTTGTGGTGCCCGTTGGTGTCCCGAAGGGTTTGCAGGGGCCAGCCGCAACGCCATTTCCGGTGGTTTTCGCGGGGGCGTCCAAACTCCGTGAATACGCGACGTCGTAGTACACGCCGGTGAGGGCCGGGCTTCCGCCGGTAACGATCGCGGTCAGGCCGGGGAAGGAATCCGAGGGTTTTGAGGTGCTGGCGGCGACGTAGTTCACGCCGGTCTGGCCGAGAGCAGCAATCGCCGGGCAGTAGGGCGCTCCATTGTTAACTGTGCTCATGCCGTTGGCGCAGTTCGCGAAATCAACGGCGTGCATACCATCGACGCTAATCAGCAGAACGCGTTTGATGGGGCGGTTGGACTGAGCGGCGGCGGTGCCCAGCGAACAGGCAGCTGCGAGGGAGAGCAAAGCAAGTGTTTTTTTCATTTTTTCTGTGTGACCTCGATCACAGATAGTAAGGAAGGCCGTGTGACAGGAATGTTACGGAGAGTTGAACTGTTCGTGAAAACCGCTGGGCGAAGTTGGAGAGTCGGGGAGTGAGCCTATCCTTATCATCCGAGCCGCAGGGTTCGTGAAGGCCTTCTGCTGGACCCGAACTGCCAATAGATCGACGGCAGCCCATCGCTTCTTCGTTCGACGTGTCCGGGTCGTTCCGCTGGCGCATCTTCGTTTTTTCTTTGCTGCGTGAAGACCGCGGGCCAAGGGCGGCCGCAGGCGCGCGGCCAGCGCAGGGTCCGCGAGTCGGAACAGAACGCCTTTCTCTGCCCATGGCCAACCACCAGGCGTGCGGGCCATCCGCCTTTCTTCATTGCGCCTTTCCTTCCTTTTCTTCTTCCCTTTCCCCCGTCCGCTGTGATAACAGGATAGCGAGCAGACTGTGTTCGCGGTCCTTGCAGGCTGCACCGAATGTCGTGCTATAATCGCGCGCCGTTCCAGCAAGCAGTTTCGGTGGTCTTTTAAATTTCTCGTGCCCGCAGCCAGGGCGCGTTGTAATGCACCCGGCCGCCACTGATCAGGAGGAGCAATGACGTTTTACGATCCCACGCTCTATGGACGTGATGAGGATGACGAATTCGGCGACACCGGCGCTTACAGCGAGTCGCTGGAGGAAGATTTCGAGGAAGAAGAGGAGGAAGAAGCCGGCCTGCCGGAACCGGAAGCGATAACTCCGGCTCCCGCATCTCCTGCGCCTCCTGCACCCAAGCCCGCACCGCCCGTAACTGGCGGTGGAGGCGGTGCGCCCAAGAAGCCCGCAGCCAAGAAAAAAGCGGCCGCCAAGAAGAAACCAGCGAAGAAGGCGGCGAAAAAGCCTGCCAAGAAAAAGGCAGCCAAAAAGCCAGCCAAGAAGAAAGCGGCCAAGAAGCCCGCGAAGAAGAAGGGCAAGAAGCGCCGTTAAGTCGCTGCCTGGCCCCGAGCACCTCCGCTTGGCGTCAAGACCGGACCGCGCCCATAACGGGCGCGGTTCTTTTCTTGCTCCCAAACCGCTCTGGTCATCGCGGACGCCTAGCGATTTCCGAGCTTGAAGACCAGTCCCACCACAGCTCGGAGATTGTTTTGGGGTTGCAATTTGTCAGCGGAATCAACAAATGTGGTGCGTAGGTAGTCAGCCCCGCCGCGGAACGCGAACGAGCGGGACAGGTCATACTCGACGCCGGCTCCGAAAGCATAACCCGGCCGAGTCACCTGTCCGCCCAGGAAAGTCGTTGCGCTGGTGGGAACGGCGCTGTCCACCCGGCTGGCGCCAAACAGGGCATGCGTGAAGATGCGTGCATTTCCGCGATCTGCCAGATAGAACACCGGTCCCGCCAGAAAGTTCAAGACGCTCCCGCCATGCCCGGTGGAAAGCACATTGCCCACTCGGGAGTAGCTGGAATCCAGCGTCGCGCCCCAGCGCTCGGTGATGTTGACCACGATGTTACCGTCAGCCCCGTTGAGGTTCACTCGCGACGCCGAGGGCATGCTCAGGTTGACGTATGCATAGCCGGCGCTGACTTCAAAAATCGGAGCCGTCGCGGCGATTGGAGTTCGCTTGCCTTCCTTCTGATCCTGCGCCAGAACCGGGGCGCTGAGAACGAACAGGCCAAGAACAAGCACGCACCCGAGAATTTTTCTAGAATTTCCCATTCACATTCCCTTTGTTACCTCAGCCACGGCGACGCTGCCGTGGAAATCGAGGATAGCATTGCTGACAGAGTCAGGCGCTTCACCAATTCGAGGCGGGTACCCGGTGTATAATCCCGCCGCCCCCAAGAAAGGCACGTCCATGAGAATCACGCGCCCGCTGCGAATTCTTCTCACCTTCTTCCTGTTTGCCCTCTCCGCTTTCGCGCAAAACTCGTCCATCCCCAAACCGCCGGACACGCCTAAGCACACTGTCACCGACGAATACCAAGGCGTCAAGGTCACCGACGATTACCGCTGGCTGGAGAACTGGGACGACGACGCCGTCAAGCAGTGGAGCGCCGCGGAAAACGCGCGCACGCGCGACTATCTCGATCATCTGCCGGCGCGTCCCGCCATCCGCGCGCGGGTTGCGCAGCTGATCGCGGCCAGTTCTGCCGCCTTCTACGATCTGCAATTCCGCGCCGGAATGCTGTTTGCCGAGGAATACCAACCACCACAGCAGCAGCCGAAACTCGTGGTCATGCGCTCGGCCGATGATCCCGCCAGCGCAAGGGTCATCTTCGATCCCAACACCGCCAGTAACAAGGGATCGGTCGCGGTGGATTTCTACGCGCCTTCGTTCGGCGGCAAGTACGTGGCCGCGGCGCTTTCGGAAAACGGCTCTGAGGACGCCTCGGCCCACATCTTCGAAGTCGCCACGGGAAAAGGATTATCCGACGTGGTGCCCCGTGTGAACTTCGCGACTGCCGCCGGCAGCATTGCCTGGAAGGCCGACAGTTCCGGCTTCTACTACACGCGTTACCCGCAAGGGAACGAGCGGCCGCCGGAAGATGCCAACTTTTACCAGCAGGTCTACTTTCACACCCTCGGCACCGACCCCAAGCAGGACACCTACGTTATCGGCAAAGAGTTTCCCCGCATCGCCGAGATTCAGCTTCTCGCCAGCGACGATGGACGCTGGCTGCTCGCCGCCGTCGGCAATGGCGATGGTGGCCAGTATGCGCACTACCTCATGGATTCAGACGGCAGGTGGACTCAGATCACGCACTTCGAGGACGGGATCGTCTCAGTAAAGTTCGGCGCGGATCAGGCGCTCTACCTGCTGTCCCGCAAAGACGCGCCGCGCGGCCAGATTCTGCGGCTGCCACTGGTACAGCTCGACCTCGCGCAAGCGAAGGTCGTGGTTCCGCAAAGCGCCGGCTCCAGCTCCAGCGCAGACGAAAGTGATCGCGCCTCTATCGAAAACTTCATTCCCACCCGGGGTCGTCTCTACGTGATCGACATTTTGGGCGGCCCGTCGCGAGTTCGCGTTTTCGATAACAAGGGCAAAGCCCTCCTCGCGCCACCTCTGCCACCGATCTCGGCCGTCTACGGCGGAGTTCCCATCGGCGGTGGCGATGTGCTTTTTTACACTACAACTTATCTTGATCCGCCCGCCTGGTACCGCTATGAAGCCGCCAGCGGGAAAGCCGTCCGCACGGCCCTGTTCGAAACTTCCGCGGTGAAATTCGATGACGCCGAAGTTGTCCGCGCCTTTGCGACATCAAAAGACGGCACTCGCGTTCCCCTCAACATCATTCGGCTCAAAGGAACGAAGCTCGACGGCACGCATCCCGCGCTGCTCACTGGATACGGCGGCTACGGCATCAGCACGAAGCCGTTCTTTCAAGGATTCTTCGCACGCCTCTGGCTCGACCAAGGCGGAGTTTTCGTGGACACCAATCTGCGCGGCGGCGCCGAGTACGGCGAAGAATGGCACACCGCCGGAAATCTCACGCATAAGCAGAATGTCTTCGACGACTTCATTGCCTGTGCTCAATACCTGATCGACCAGAAATACACTTCGCCCGCGCATCTGGCGATTCTCGGAGGCAGCAACGGAGGCCTGCTGATGGGCGCGGCGTTCACGCAGCGTCCCGACCTGTTTCGCGCGGTCGTTTCCTTTGTCGGCATCTATGACATGTTGCGTGTCGAACTCGATCCCAACGGCGCTTTCAACGTCACGGAGTTTGGCACGGTGAAGGATCCCGACCAGTTCAAGGCCCTTTACGCCTACTCCCCGTATCATCACGTGAAAGACGGGACAACTTATCCGGCCATTCTGATGCCAACCGGGGAAAACGATCACCGCGTCAATCCCATGGAATCTCGCAAGATGATCGCACGCCTCCAGGCCGCCAACAGTTCGGACCATCCCATCCTGCTGCGGACGACTTCGAGCGCCGGCCACGGCATCGGCACCGCTCTCGACGAACAGATCGAAGAAGAGGCTGACGTGTTCAGCTTTTTGTTCGATCAATTGGGGATCAAATACGCGCCGGGGAAGTGAACGATCCTTAGGAGGTCGAACGTTCACCAGGCCCGGGAACGTTCAATCTGGCCATTGGTGCTGTGGACCTGGTCGATAGACTTCTGAATGACGGTCTTCAGCCGGTTTTGATCATCGTGATCGAGCGCCAGGAAGCGAAAAGGTTGCAAGGTCCAGGAGAGCGGGCTCAGCATTTCCGCGGAACCAAGTACCATCCCGGCTCCGGTCAAGAACATCAATTTGGCATTGCTGCCGGTGTCCACCGGATGAGTCACAGAGAGCAATCCACCGGTCAAGGAAACGACTTTCAATTTGCCCGGGACGCGGCGGCCGTCCTTGAGCCGAAGGACCGCAGTGGTGGGCTCGGCCAAATGCGCTCTCGCGGCCCGCAGAGCGGGCTGAAATGGGGGGAGAGGATTCATTGCATTCAGTATCCGACGTATCGGTCCGCAATGGCAGATTACGGAAGGCCCTGCCTGCCGCCGGTTACGGCTACTTCTTTCCTCCCACCGCGCCCAGGCACTTGCCATACAACTCCAGCAGGTGCGAGGCGTAGTCTTCGGGCTTCGCGGCGGCGCCACCGCCGGAAAAGCCGACGCCGCCGCTGCTGGCAGTTTTGCCGTAGCCGGTGGTCATGGCGATGAACTTCATCAGATCGAGTGCAATGTCTTCATTACGGCGCCCAGCGCCCGAGCCTGTGCCCGCGGCTTCGTCCATGAGTCCCTCTCCTCTTCCGGAAATGACAGGTATTTCGTCGTCTTCGAAGTCTTCGTCGTCAAGATATTCCATGATGCTCACGAACTCCGTCAGCGATGATAGCAGGGTCGGAATGTCTTGGCTCTTCAGATACGCGCAATGAATGTCTGAGGGTATACGTTCGGCGCCTGCGGTGTGCTACCTCGCCACTTCGCTCATCAGCCCCATCAGGTTATTCTCCGAGTCGCGGAAAAACGTCATCCACAGATCGTGATCGGGCATCTTCGCGATCAGGTGGGGCTCGTCTTCGAAGTGGACACCGCTCTCTTTCATCTTGGCATGGGCAGCCTGAATATCGGGCACGGCAAAATACAGGATCGAGCTGGCATGGTCGAACTCGGGCTTCTCCGCTCGCGACAGCATCAAGCGCACTCCGCCGCAGTCGAAAAACGCGAGCCCCGGCGGCGCTTTGAACAGCAACTTCAGCCCCAGTGCATCCTGATAGAAAGCGGCGGCACGCTCCACGTCGTGGGCGTTGATCGCAATCTGCCCGACGCGCGAAATTCCGATTCCTGCGGCAGCGGTATTCATGGGCCTTGACCTCCTCAATTGAATTAGTTAGCATAGCTAACTATAATCCCCCACTGAAAGTCAATGGCAAAATGAAGCCGGAAGATTCGGAGTCCCCCACGATCGAGCCGAAGATCGAGCCCCACGCCGACACGACAGCCATCTCCGACCGCCTGCACTCCGCCGCCATCCACCTGCTGCGCAGGGTACGCAAGCAGGACGTCGATAGCGGCGAAGGACCCGCCCGCCTCTCCGCGCTCTCGGTGCTGGTTTTCGGTGGACCGAAGACACTAGGTGAACTGGCCGCCGCCGAGCAGGTGAAACCGCCCACCATGAGCCGCATCGTCGCTGGCCTGGCCCGCAGCCGCCTGGTTGCAATCACATCCGATCCCCGCGACGCCCGCCGCATGCATATTCGCGCCACGGTCAAAGGCACGCGTCTGCTTCAGAAAGGACGCCAGCTGCGGATCGCATACCTCGCCTCGCATCTTGACACCCTGGCTCCCGAAGAACTCGCCACGCTCGGCGAGGCTGTGGAAATCCTCAAAAGGTTGCTCGAACACTGGTCCTGATTGCCGCCCGTCGGTAATTAGAACCTGAGTACTACGGTCAGGTGAAAATGCCCACGGGAATGCTGGATACTAACGGGTCCTAGGGTTCTCAGTTGAAGTGTGCCGCCCGAGAGGTTAGCGGGTAGCCGAGCCACAGGCAGTCCGGTTCGATCCTCCCTAAATCTTCATCTGTAAATTTTGCTGCTCCGAGGATGATTGCATTGTCGCGTACGCGCATTGTGTTGACGGCTGCCGGCTTGCTGTTGCTGGCGCACATCTGTGTCGTCGCCTTCCTGGGGACCAAGCCGCCCGGGCCTTTCTTGTCGGACCTGGTCCAGTTCACTCTGGGTGTGGTGCTGATCGGCACGGTCGTGGAGGCCGGCCGCCGCTCGGAAGGCTTGGCGCGCTCTTTCTGGCGTCTGACGGCCGCGGCCTATGCCGTGTGGCTGGTCGCACAAGGCCTGAGCGTTTACAACAATTTGGCCGGGTCGCCCGCCGTGACTTGGATCACCAACCTGCTGTTTTGCTTCTGGTTCGTGCCCCTGGCAATGGCCATGTTCCTCGACCCGGAGCACGAATCCGGACGGATCGACGCGCTCGTCGCCCTCGATTTCGTACAGGCAGTGCTGGTCTGTGTGGCTGCGTACTTGTATTTCTTCTATCTGCCCAAAGCAGAGTCGCTCAAGGCTGTGGCACACTCGGTTTGGACGCCTTACTTCGCCGGCTACGCTTTCTTCGCCGGAGCTTTCGTGGTACGCGCCGTGGTCACGCGCTCGCGGGACTCCCGCGCGCTCTTCGGTCGCATCGGAGTTTTCCTCACCCTCTCCGGATGCGTCGACGCTCTCTATTTTTATGGGCCGGGACGCGGACTGAGCACGGGAGCCTGGTTCGACATTCTATGGAGCCTTCTGCTGGTGGCCCCCATGATGATTGCAACCACTTGGAAACAAGCCGAGTTGCCCACACTCTCGCTTGATCGTCCCAGGCGGGAGAAGCGAATCTACACCGAGATCGTCTTTCTGCTCTACCCGCTGCTGGTGCTGTTCATGTCGTTGCGCATTGCGCGCGAGCGCCTGGGATTGGCTGCCGCGGTGGTGTTCCTGTCGTTCGTGTGTTCGAGCACGCGCATGCTCGTCACCCAGCACCGCCTAGTGAAAATGAAAGAGACTCTGCGCCGCGAAGCTGCCCGCGACGGGCTGACCGGCCTGTGGAATCGCAAAGCGATCTTCGAGATTCTCGATCGCGAATTGTTGCGCGCCGAACGGGACCAGGAATCGGTCGGGCTGATCATGATCGACGTCGATCACTTCAAAACCATCAACGACAACCGCGGACACGTTGCCGGAGACGCCGTCCTGCGCATCATCGCCAGCGGCATCGCCTCCGTGGTCCGGCCTTACGACTCGGTCGGACGCTACGGGGGAGAGGAATTTCTGATCGTCGCTCCCGGCTGTGGCCTGGCGGAGGCCGTGGAACTGGCCGAGCGCGTGCGCAGCCACGTCGCCGCGTGCAGCATCGTGGTCGGAGGGTCGAGCGTCAGCGTCAGCCTGAGCCTCGGCGTGGCCACCAGCCAGACGCCTGCCGACAGTGAAAAACTTCTGCACGACGCCGACACCGCGCTCTATCAGGCCAAAAATGCCGGCCGTAACCGCGTCGAGCCCAGCGTGAGCCGCGCCGCCAGCGCAAGCCGAGGTTCTTCGCCCGCGTCGGGCAGCGGCTTCTGGCTGTAGATCGCCGATCCCGTACGCAGGAGCCACGGTGCTGACGTTTGTGCAGTGACGAGAAGGAGTGGCTGGAAGGCTGATTCCTTCGTCCGGAGTTCCACCGATCACGCCCGCGAGCGTTGTGACCAGGATCACACGAAAGAGGGACGCAAACTCACGGTCGGAGGCCTGTGCCCCCGGTCACTGACGTTAACCCGGCAAACAGGTACAAAAGGGAGACTCAAAGACACGGTCACGGAACGACTGAACGGGGAGGAAGAATGGCGACGCAGAGTCTATCGCTGGAAACGATTGAGGACTTCCTGGCTCAAAAGCGCATTGCGATGGTCGGGATCTCGCGCGAGCCCAAGAACTTCAGCGTCATGCTGTTCGAAGAACTCTGCCGCCGCGGGTACGACGTGGTTCCGGTGAATCCCAAGACGCCCGAAGTGCTCGGACGACGCTGCTTCGCCCGCGTGCAGGATATACAGCCTCCGGTCGAAGCGGCGCTTCTGATGACCTCGCCGGAAGTTACGGACGCCGTCGTTGGCGACTGTGCCGAGGCGGGCATCCGGCGGGTTTGGATGTACCGGGCGGCGGGCACGGGCGCAGTCAGCGAGAAGGCCGTCGCATTCTGCAGCGAGCGGGGAATTCAAGTGGTGCCGGGACAATGTCCGTTCATGTTTCTGCCCAATGCCGGAGCCGGACACCGTCTGCACGGTTTCATTCGCAAGATCACCGGCCGTTATCCCCGAAGAAGGGCTGCCTAGCGGCGGGTGGGGTTCAGACGAGGTGGGGCGGCCGAAAAACCGTGAACGCATGCAGCATCGTGGAAGAGCGGCGCTTTTAGCTCCGCGTAAAAAGAGCAGAATCCATACGGGCTTTAGCCCCTGTGGTCGGTTCTTTGGATGTAGATAGAACAACCAGTTGTCCGCACTCTTAACTCTCTCAACTTAGTAGAGCGCAAACCAAAGCAATCATAACCAACCAGGCAATCCTAGGGTGCTCCGATGACAGCGAAACAGATCAGTCTCTCCGAACGGCTAATTCGTTTGGGCTTCGCCCAGGAAAGCCAGATGAGACTGTACGGCCAGGAATTCGAGTTGCTCAGCAACCCCATCGTCGTGGAAGATGACGTGGTTTTTGTGGACGCAATCGAGAAGAAATCAAGACAGTTAAGACGTGTCCGCATTCCGATCACGATCGTCAACATGGCCAGCCGGGATCGTAGTGCGGCCTGAGGCGGGGGATTCCAGTCTTGTTCGTTTTTCGTAACAACTTCCTCCCTACCCTTGACCTCGCCCCCGTCGCGGTCTAAGATTCGCCCGACTTCTTCCCCCCGACAATATCCGTTCGCGAAGGCACGTCTGCGGGCGGCCGGCCCTGTTTCCAATTACTAAATTCAGCACTCTCGTCAAAGGAGACTCTCCCATGGCTGTGAAGAAACTTGACCTGCCGGAAGCGCGGCAAAGCGTCGCGCTGCGATCCGACCCCACGCGCGTCGACACGCGCAAACTTAAACTCGGCAAGCAGGTGGCCCGGCATGATCCGCGCACCTTGCTGCTGGCTTCGTACGCGACGGCGGCCCTACCCACGGCGCCGGCCAGCTTCGACCTCACCTCCAAAGTGCAGGCTTGGGGGATGATGGACAACGACCAGATCGGCGATTGCACCTGCGCCGCCGCCGGACACCTGATCATGGAATGGACGGCGAATGCCAAGAAGAAAATGGTGACGCCCTCCGACAAGCAGATCGTCGCGGCCTACTCGGCCATCACCGGCTACAATCCCACGACCGGAGCCAATGACAACGGCGCGGTCGAGATCGATGTGCTCAACTTCTGGCGGCAGAGCGGCGTCGCCGGGCACAAGATCGGCGCCTACATGGCTCTCGAGCCCGCCAATCACACCCACATCATGGACTCGGTCTACATATTCGAAGGCTGCTACATCGGCCTGCAGTTGCCTATCAGCGCGCAGGATCAGGTCAAGAATCACCAACCGTGGTCCGTGCCTCCGGGAGGCACGACCGGCGACGGCAAGCCCGGTTCCTGGGGAGGACACGCCGTCCCCGTCGTCGCTTACGACGCGCGCGGCGTCACGGTCGTGACCTGGGGAGCGTTGCAGATGATGACGTGGTCCTTCTGGGAAGCGTACTGCGAAGAAGCCTACGCGATCATCAGCACCGACTACCTGACCGGAAAGAAGACGACGCCGCAAGGGTTCGACATGCAGCAGTTGCAGACAGATTTGGCGGACTTGAAGTAGGCCCGTGGTTTCCTCTCTCTTGAGCAGACGCGGGCGCTGAAACGCGATGTCGCGTTAGCGATAAGCCTGCGTCTGCTCAGGCAATTTGGGCATTGATTACCAGGAGGTGCGAAATGGCGGCTCTCGAGGCGCCCCCTACTACGAAGGCTGGACTCGCATGGAAGCTCGTGCGGCAATATCTTCCCAGAACTTTTGCCGCGTTATTGTTGCTGGGCTCAGCTCTTGCCGGGTATTTTTCCCCCGTGACGGCAAGCACGCAACTCACCGTCATCGGCTCCTTGCATTCGGCAGGGGACCATTCGGAGATCAAGGGGCGTGTCGTACAGGACGGCGATGCCGTCGGCAAGGCGCTGGTATGGGTGATTGTGGAGTACGCGAACGGCCAGCGGGATTCGCCTCCTGCAACTCAGACGGATGAAAACGGAGGGTTTTCCGTCACTCCTGTACCGACTACCCTCGGAACCGACAAGAACAGGATTGTCGAAGCCACGATTCACGCCCGGAAGGAAATTCCGGCCCCTCACTTTTACCGGTCGGCGACCACGCTTCGTGGTGAAGACAGAGTACGAGCCGCAGGTACGGTGTCGCAGCAAACCGTCGAATTGTCTCCCCTTAAGCTGCTTCCGTTGCCGGCGATTTTTCTCATCAGCGCAATGTTGCCTTTCATCGGCGACCCTACGCGCTTGAAGCACGTGTTTGCGATCATCTTAGCCTTTTTCTTCACTGGGTTGATGATCGTCTACCTCTCGCTTGGTTTGAAGTACGTGAACACAGCCGGCAAGACGGACGGCATTATTGCTCTAGGGTTTGCGTCGGTCTACCAGGGCACATACGTAAAGGACGTTCAGCCCGAATGGCTGTTCTCGCTTACGGCTCCGCCTCCGAAGCCGTCGGAGCAAGTCCTTGCGGAGACGAAACCTGCCGCCGACACAGCGCCCGTGTCTGCTGCGCCCCAGGCTGGCGCAAAACCGTCTGCCCCCACCGCCCCGAGCTCGGGCGGCAGCACTGCTCCGGCTCAGACAGAAAGCACGCCGGCGCCTAAAATCCAGACCGAGGCCGTTCCGATCGACCACGGTTTTGGTGCGCCGCTATGGGTGCTGCTTGTCTCCGTCCTCGGAGCCGGTGTGTTGACAATGGGATTAATCGTGGGCGAAATCGGCGACCTCCCAGACGCGGATGAAGCCGATAAAATCCGCAAGCGATTACAGGCCATCGTCCAGCATCAGTTCTACATTCTGTTTGCGCCCGTGGGTGTGATTTTCGTTTACCAGATTCTGGTCGTCGGTTCGGCCGCAGCCTCGGACCTTACCGTAGCGATTGCCGCGCTGGGTGCGGGAGCATCTCTGAGCGCGCTCGTGAGCAAGGCGGTTGCATACGCTACCCAAGTGATTAAGGGTTTTGGGAACAATACCAGAGACGCGGACGGGACAACACAACAGGCAGCGACGGACGATTCAGGAAAGCCGAAGGGCTTCAACCTGTGAGCAGCGCTGTTAAGTGAGTCGCTCGATCAGCGAAAATTCAGGCTTCCAATCCTACCTGGCAGACGCGGCCGACCAAGTAATCGGCAGCGCTCTTGCTGTCTTCCATGGTCACGACTTCGATGGGAGACGACTGGTTGTGAGGGCGCAGGATGAGGTGGCTCCCGGCCACTTCGACGTATTTCACCGTGCAAGTATCGTTTTTCAGAACAGCGTACATATTGAACTCACCTTTGCGATAAGGCGTAAGTGAGTTGTAATGACGATCAATCAAGAGCGTTGCCCCGGGCATGAGCCGTGGATACATGCTCATGGCTTCCTTGGCATCGACCTTGACGAGCACGAAGCGCTCCCAGCCAGATCGGTCGCCTTCGGTTTCGGCTTTCAGTTTGCGCAGAAAGCTCTTTTTGAATTTGAGGATCTCTTTCACGTGCATGCTGGTGATAAGAGGCTGGGTGGCAGCGGTGGAGGCATCCGTGAGCAAAACGTTTTCGAATTCGTCGCCGCTGGGAGGCAGGATGGAAGCGCGTTTGTTGACTTCAGCGGGATCGAGCAGGTCGAGCACCGAGAGATGTTGCACGGCGAGCACTTTGTCCATGCCTTCCAGGCTTAAACCACGCTTTTTGTTGAGGAAGTTGGAAATGTGCGCTTGCTTGAATCCGGTCTGCTGCGCGAGCCGAAGGCCGGTCAATTCGCCGGCTTCGATGCGCTCCCAGAGGACCTTGCGAAGATTATCCTGCAGGATTTTGAACTTCATGGCCCGGAGTATAGCACCGCCGTATAGCATGGCGCTAAGCCGGGAAGTTTTCCACAGCCCGCGTTGGTATATCCAACCTTGACTGAGAAAATCCACAGCTATACCATCGCCGCAATGCACAACCACAATGCTCCAGGGTAGAAAGCAATGACCAGTAATCCAGATAACTCGAATGAAGAGAAGAACTTCGGAGAATTCCGCAGGAAAGTGCGGGCCGCCGAAGTGCTATCGGCATCCATGGAGCACCTGCTGTTATCGCTCCGCTTTACAGGACGGGTGAGCGTAGTGATGCAAAACGGGCGCGTGCTCAAGTCGGGCTACGAAGAAGGCTATTTCCGCCAGCGGGAGGGAGCGGGATAGCCGACGAGCGCGCACAAGCTGTAGAAGCGGAGGGAGTTAACGGCAAACATCGGCGATTCAGGCAGGCGATGCGACGATTTTCCTAGAACACACCAGAACTAAATAGCACAAGCAGGTCATCGTAAGAGAAACGAGCCCTGCGTTCGGTTCCCGCAGATTCGCGGAAATCCGGCGCAGGGCTTTTTTTGGCTTGGGCGATTTGCGGAATGGCGCGAGGAGAAAGGCAACCAGAGATTTGGAGTTCAAAACTTGGAGGAGTGATGAAAAGCGATCACAAAGACGGCGAGAACGAATCGGTGCGCGTGGAATTGAAGTACTGCGAGCATTGCGGGGGATTGTGGGTGCGGGAACGAGGTGCGGGAGTAGTTTACTGCGACAACTGCCAGCCCAAAGTGGCGGACTTGCCGATTTCAAAGAAGAGGCCGGGCCGGCTCATCCTGCCGGTTCGTCCGCACACGGTGGTCGAGGACTATGAGTTCGAAATCGAGAACGAAGACGAGACAGACTTTGAGGCGGCGGGAGGGGCGGCATGAGCGACATGATTGGGTGGATCGCGGCTGAGGCGGAGCGTCCGGTAATCGGTGCGGGAGGCGGATTTCCGAAGCGGCGGCGGGAGAAGGACTCGGCGGAGGAGAGGCTATTTGTGCGAAATCTGCCGGCGCATCAGTTTCCGGCGCGAGAGGCCGACGGGGTGCCACAGGCGGCAACTCAAAACCTAGCAGAACAGCGGCAGGTGCTCGATGAACTTCGCGAGCGCGAAAGAGTGCGGCGAGTGTACCGCGGAAGAACGGTGGCGATGTTGAGGCGCTACATGCGGTATTCGATAGAGACCGGGCGGTTGCCATCACTGCTGGGGAAGGAATTCTTTCGCGCGAAAGTGACCGCGTACACCGTAGTGACTTTTGAGGACCGCGTCATCTTCGCGCATGACATGGAGAGGTGCCTGGAGCGGCTAGATGAATTTTCGAGACAGCTGATTGCGCGGCATGTTTTGCAGGAGCACGATCAGGCGGCAACGGGCAAACTTCTGTGCTGCGGCGAGAGGACGGTGCGGACTTATGTTCCGATTGCATTGGACTTGTTGAGTGAGATTCTGCTTGATGTCGGGCTCATGGAGCGAATCGAGTCGATTCGGGAAAATTCTTGTCAAGAGGGGGAAAGTGCCCCAATCATCGTAAGTGATTGTGAACATGGCGAATAAAAAGTTAGAAAACTTGCCGGTTTACCCTTAGCAATTTGATATTCTGGATTTAGAGAGTAAGAAAAAAGAAAACTCCTGAAGAGGGCGCGCTCCAGAGCGCGCCCTCAGCTTTTTGGGGAGAAGTGGAAGAATCCAAGGGAGTCCGGGTGTTGGGCAATGATCAATAAAAAAGCGAAGAGCGGGGCGGCGGCGAAGAAAAGCGCGGCGAAGAAAAGTGCGACGAAGAGCAAGAAAGAGATGAGTCCGGCGGACGTGCGGAAGAAGGTCTCGAAGATGGTCGAGTCCAAGGCTGTGAAGATGACGAAGGCGGTGATTGGCAAGGGAGAGAACGCGGAGTTGGCCGCGGTGAAGTACTTGTTCGAGGTGGCGGCGATCTATCCGCCGCAGACGGACCATGATTCGGCGACCGCGGAAGAAGATTGCCTGGCGAAAACGTTGCTGCACCGGTTGAACATTCCCGACGAACCGATCGTGCACGATGAGGACGACGAAGCGAAAGCGGAGATTCCATCGGCCAAGCCTGCTGCGAAACCAACTGTCGACGGTGAGGCTAAGGGAAAGGACTCTGGTTCCCAGTCGGAGGGCGGCGAAGAGAGCGAAGATTCGGTGTTGGTGTAAGTGCGAGGGAGGATGGACTCTCCCGCGAATCGATGAGGCCCCACTTCTCGCAAAGTACGCGAGAAATGGGGCACCCAGTAGTCCTGCTCACAGGCTAGGACAAGAAATCAGAAACCCGGCTATACCGTAGAATGAGGCGGAGCAGTGCGACGAGAGCAGGCTGTAGCGGTTTGGGTTGGAGTGAAGTCAAAGTATCCCGCCGGTCGCAAAGAGCGCGAAGAATGGGACACCCAGGAAGAACCGCTGGCCGCGATCGCTGCCCTCGCGCGGGCAGGAGTGCATGCCCCGCACAAAATACGGGACAGGACGGGGATGGATATCACTTGGTTGACCGACCGGATTGCGGTCGGAGGCGGGATCTGGACGGCCGACAACATGGCGAAGGTGGCGAGGGCGGGGATCACGCACATCATCGACATGCAGATTGAGTTCGATGACACACCTCTGGCAGCGGATCACGGCATCGAAGTACTGTGGAATCCGACGGATGACGACTTCGAACCGAAGCCGGCTTCGTTGTTGCAGCGCGGGGTGGAGTTCGCGCAGGCAGCGCTGGAAGGGGCGGAAGCGAAGCTGTTCATTCATTGCGCAGCCGGAGTACACCGCGCACCGATGATGGCGCTGGCGGTTTTGGGCTCGATGGGATGGGGCCTGGAAGACGCGATGCAGTTGATTGAGGGAAGGCGTCCGGTGGCGGATTTTGCCGAGGTGTATGTGCTGAGCGTGGAGAAGTTTCTGCGAGAGGAGTCAGAGACTCCGCGATGAGTCGCGGCTGAGGGACGGAAGTGGAGTCAAAAATCCCACCTTAGCACAAAGGACGCGGCTAGAGTGGGGCACGACAAGTGGTGAGAGTGGCGGGCAAGAGTGCCCGCCCCACAAGAAGATTCGATGGAGGAGATCATGCTTGACGCGGGCCGCCGCCCTTTGGGGCGGCTTTGTTATTGGGTACTAGCGGCGGTTGCGGCTTCCGGCTTGGGGCTTTCGGCTTGGGGAGCGGCACCTGTGCCGCAGAACGGGCCGGCTACGACTACTGTGGTGGACACGGTGTATCTGGCGGATGGAACTACAGCACAGGGGAGCCTGATCATCGCGTGGCCGGCGTTTGTGAGCACAACCGGGACAGCGATAGCAGCGGGGACGACTACCGCGACGCTGGGCGCGAACGGCGCACTCAATGTGGCGCTGGTACCGAATGCAGGAGCGAGTCCGGCGGGCGTGTATTACACGGTCGTGTATCAACTCGGCCCGGGACAAGTGAGGACGGAGTATTGGGTGGTGCCGACGACGTCGCCGGCGAACCTGGCGTTGGTGCGGGCGACTCCGGGATCGGGGGTGGCAGGGCAGCCGGTTTCAATGCAGTATGTGAACTCCGCGCTGGCGACGAAGGCGGACGACAGCGCGGTGGTGCACTTGGGCGGGAGTGAGACGATCAGCGGGGCGAAGAGCTTTTCCACGGCGCCGAGCGTGCCGACGCCGACAGGAACGGGACAGGTTGCGAACAAGGGTTATGTAGATCAATCCATATCGAACGTGGGAGCAGGCAACTTCTTGCCGACGGCCGGCGGAACGATGACGGGGCCGATCACGTTGCCAGGGAGTCCTGTGGCGCCGATGCAGGCAACGACGAAACAGTACGTGGACACAGGATTGGCTTCGAAGGGAGATTTGATTGCCGGACTTGTTCCGGTCACTGAACTTGGTTCCGGTCAAGCGAGTGCGGGAAGTTGCCTGCTGGGGAATGGGACTTCTTCAGGCACATGGGGCGCGTGCGCGGGAGGTGGTACGGGAAATCTTTCAACGACTCCAATCGCGAGCCAGACCATTGCACAGCCGGCAGGAACGCAATTCTCCACCAACAATCTGGCGAACATCCGGTATGTCACATCGAGTTGGAACTGGGCGCAAACGCCTGCAGATAATCTTGCGACTCCGGGTAACGTAACGATCCATCTGAGCCCGTGCCCTCTTGGACTGGACACCACGGCGAGTTCCAACTACTACTCCTACAAGGTCTACGTTGCGGGAAATGGAACGCCGGAAGCCGTGCCGGTGACGGGCGGAAGCTGCACTCCAGGGACCAGCAGTGGAACGATCACGGTCACCACAGCGTACGCGCATAGCGCGGGATATACGGTCGGTTCGGCGAGCACAGGGATTCAGGAAGCGTGGAATGACGCCTGGGCCAACGATTTGGGGGTTTCCACCTCGGGGCTGACGGGACCGTACGTAAAGCTGGCTTCGAATCAGCAATACAACGTCTATGCGGCAGTCTACCTGAGAGGCCGCGGTGGGGTTCTGGACGGTGCGGGAGCTTTGATTGCGTGCTCTACGCGCGACCGCTGCATCTACATCGGAACCACGCAAGGACGGCCTTTCGTCAATCATCACAAGATCTACAACCTGTCGGGCAGCTCGACGGTGAACGTGGACGGAGTGCAAGTATCGAGCGTGTCGGCGGCCAGCGGGACCTACACCGTCACGACAGCGAGCGCTCATCCTTTCGTCGTGGGAGATACGGTGGATTGCGAATATCACTCACAGAATTCCGAGGGGCATTGGAGTTCCCCGGTGGTTGGCGTTCCGAACTCCACCAGTTTCACGGCGAACTTTGGAACCAACTCGTTCGGGGCGAGCAGCAACACCTTCGGCTTCTGCAACATCCTGAACACTTTCATCGAAGACAACTCCGATCACGTGGTGGTGCAGGACATCAACATTTTTCAGAGCAGCCCTGGAGGGCTGGGGTATTTCACGTATGGCATCGTGAACGACAACGATCAGCAGTTCATCGTGGAACGAGCGGCGAATCGCTCAAGCCTGGTGCTGAACGCAACCGCGAACTGGCCGATCGGAGCCTTTCTGTATGAACGCAACGATCAAGGGAATGCGGGGATCACGTATCTCCACGATTCTGAATTCACCAACGTGAATTGCGCGACCGGCGGAGGCAACGGACTGGTAGTAACGGACACGGTGTGCCAAGGATTCCCCACGTATGGGATTCGATACTTTGGAAGTTTGCAGCCGGCGACGTTTCAGAATATCTACCAGGAATCGACCGGGGGCGGAGCGAATCCACTGTACGGCTATGCGGCGCAAGCCGGATTTGTGATCCAAGGTGGATTGGGAACGAGGATCCTGGGAACGTTTCCGCTGAGTGGATATTCACCGACGTTTGCAGCTGGAGGAGGAACGGCCGCCGAGCGTACCTACTTTGTGGTGCCGCGGAGTTCCACACAGGGGTATGGCCCGGTGCTGTTCATAGGGTCGGCAGAACCAACGAATGGGAGTGTGAGCATTCCCCTGGCTTGGCCGTCGGTTGAGCTTCAGAACAGCGCTTCGCAGAGTGTGGGTACGCTCACGTGGGACGTGCTGGTGACCACTGGGTTATCGGCCGCGGCTCCGTCAGGTACAGGAACGTATGCGATTGCGACAAACATCTCCGGATCTTGCGGGACGAACGGGATGTGTTCGTTCACCGACACACGGGCGGCTCCGACTTCGTACACGGTGGCGGCTCAGCAGTACGGGCCGGTGTTCTGGTTCTGGCCCAGCAGTTTGGTGATCAACAACAGCACCATCCTTGCCGATCTGGTTGGGACCACTCCTTCTGCGGTGGCGAGCCAAGGAGCGCTCGGGGTTTCGATCATCGCGGAGCAGTGCAAGTCCTATGGAGCTAGCCAGCAAAGAAGTCCGATCTGGGTGAGTTGCATGGCCAGCGAGAATGGCGGGGGCTCGGGGTCAGTGGCAACGGTTTTGCAAGAGCAAGATACGGCGGGTAACGGGCCAGCGGCGAACAACAAGGGGCGGATGAATTTCGGCAAAATCATCAGCAACACTCCGAATGATCTGATTACCCTGCAAGACTCGAATTTTGCGAAGACGATAGCGGCGGCTGGGCAGCGCCCTACGAATGATATTGGGGACATGGCGATTGGACTCGACCAGGCGGGCGGATTGTCGGAGCGGGCAGCGACCTCGGTTTCCACGTACATCAACGCACTGCCGAGCGGGTCGAATTATCAAGAGCGGCTGACGGCGGCGGCGAAGACCTTCAATGTTCCGGTAACGGTCAATGGGAGTCTGGCGGTGACGAGTGGAACCGTCACGCTGCCGGTCACAGGATCCGGCTCGCAGTGCTTGCATGTGAGTTCGACGGGGGCTCTGTCGGGAACGGGATCGGACTGCGGGATTGGATCAGGATCGGGGACGGTGAACACTGGTGTGGCGTCGCAGCTGGCGATGTACTCCGGCAGCGGCGCGGCGGTGAGCGGAGACAGCGGTTTGACGGACAGTGGGACGATTCTTAGTTATTCGGGAAGTGGGGGGATTGCCGCGGCCGCGGGGACGTTCAGCGGAAACCTGACGGTGAACGGGCAGCTGATGGTGGCGGGGCCGTGGATGGTAAGTTCGCCGATTCCAGGAACGGCGATGGCGGCTGCGGGCACGGGGACGTCGTCGCTGGGAATCTCGAACGATGGAAACTTCTATGTTTCCGCGAACGGGGGGACGCCGCAGAAAGTGGCGACGAGCGCGACGAGTTCCTACTTCTCGAACTTGTGGCAGGAAGATGCCAATACTCTGGGTGAACAGAATGGCACGGCTGCGCAAGCGCTGCGTGTTTACGGGACGTACACGAACGCTTCGAACTACGAACGCACGGGGCTGGGTTGGGATGCAACGGACGGATATTTCGTACTGAAGAACGAGAATGCCGGAACCGGATCGCAGAGAGGCATTGGGTTTTGGATCGGATCGGGAGTGAGATGGGCGATCGATACGGTGAGCACCCTGAAGCCTGGGTCTAACAATTCTTTTAACATCGGGACGACGACGTTTGCGCCACAGACGGTGTACGCGGCAACGTCGTTCGACACTCTCGCGCAGGGACGGTTGAACTTCGAGTTGTGCAATGACTCGACGACGGGGACGGCGCTGAATCTTCTGGCGGTGTACAACGGGGCGACGCCGGCGTGCGCGGTGAAGGCAGGGACGTCGAACACGGATGGGGCCATTGGGATTGTGAGCAATGGATCGGGAACTACTGGGAATGCGGTGATCACTTATCGCGGGTATGTTCAGTGTTCGTTTGATGCCTCGACGGTGGCGGGGGACTTTGTAGTGGCAAGCACATCGACTGCCGGCGACTGCCACGATGCGGGAGCAACGCGTCCTGCGGGCGTGCAGGTGTTGGGACGAGTGGAGTCGACGAACGCCAGTGCGGGCACTTACGGCGTGAGGGCGTCGCTGGATTCGCCCGTGAGCCCGACGGCGCTGAATTCGACGGCGGTGCCGTGGATGCCGACGCCGCACTACAGCACGGGGATCAGCTTTTCGACGGCCGCGAACAAGGCGATCTTCACGGGCGTAGTCCTGACGTTCCCGAAGACGACCACGCAAGTGACGTACTTAGTTTCGACGACTGCCGACAACACGGCGAATCTGTATGACATCGGCATTTATTCAGGGACGTCGGGAGGTACGTGCACGCAGATGGCGCATACTGGGCCGACGGCTGGGACGACGTTTTCTCCTACGGCTTCGACATGGAAGACACTGAGTTGGACGGGCGGAGCGGTCACGCTGCAGCCAGGACGGTACTACATGGCATACACCACGAGCTGCACTTCGAGTTGCGCAACGATGGGCGGGGATAGCGCCGGGATGACGTTTGCGGGGAGTTCGGGGAATGCAAATTCGAACGTGAGTGTGACGAGCGGGGGGACACTGCCGGCGACGGTCACGTGCCCGACCGACAGCTACACGACCTCCAGCATGGCGAATTGGGCGATTAACTAAGGGGATCGCATCGCAATGGGAGGAAAGACAAAGCTTTAACCACTACGGACACGAAGGTTCACGAAGGAAGGCAACGACAGGCGGCTCGAGCGCTGTTGTGGTTCCCTAACGGGTGAAGCCAGAGTGTTCTGCGGAAGCAAACGAGGTTATTGAATTGATGCACTGATGCGATTGGCATTGCGAGGCCATCGGCGACGGGCCGGTGGCCTTTTTAGTGCGCGGCCATCCGCCATCTGGCTCCAACCGTAAGGAAAACAGAGACACCTCGGAAGTGGTTTCCGAAGGATTCATTCTAAGGAGAAAAGAAATATGAGCAGTGCGATCAACCCCGAAGCAGCAGAACCATCCACCACACAGGCGTTCGAGCAGAGCGACCGAAATCCGCCGGTGACGAGCGGGGGCGGCGTCGATTCCGAAGGAGGGCAGTTGCCGACGCCGACCGCGTCCGATAGTCGAACGACGCAGCCCGGCCCAGCACCATCTGCGGATGCTGGATTGCGGAACTATGACACTGGGGATAGCGGTACTGGAGCTGGCCGCTGATCTCGTAGAGGAACGCAGATTGTTTGGCGTGGCTTCCGGGCCATCGGCGAAAGCTGGTGGCCTTTTCTGTTGGGCGCGGGAAAGAGCAACAAACCCCACTTCTCGCAAAGGACGCGAGAAATGGGGCACCCGCAGGCGGTGGGTTCTTATGAGCAGTCACAAGGTGGTTCTGGTTTGGGCGGCAGTGCTGCTGCTGGGTGCGACGGGGTGTGCGCGGAGGGCTGGGCGCGTCTTGTTGCCGAACCTGGTCGTTCCGGTGAATTGCGCTTCGAAGATCACGCTGGTGCAATGCGATGCTCGGGTCAGTCCGCCGAAGTGCAGGAGCGTGCGGGTGACGTACCGCAAAGGGTGTGAGCAGATCGTGGCGGTGAAGTGAAGAGCAGTTGGGTGCGGCCTGGGGGGCCATCGGCTGAAGCCGGTGGCCTTTCTTGTTGAGCAAAATTTAGCGAAGGGGAGAACGTCGCAGTGAGAATTCCTGTCCGAGCTGATGGTCCTACAAGCGTGCTAGGGATCCTTCGACTTCGCAGGGCGAATCGCTTCGCGAATCGCGCTGCTTCGCTCAGGATGACAGGACGCTTCGAACACGCTTTTGAACAAATAGGACGGATTATCGCCGCCGCGGTATTGGTTCTTGGTACGTCCGCGTCGGCCACGACGTACTACGTGAGTTCCAGCTTGGGGAACGATGCGAACAATGGAACTGCGGCGGCGACACCGTGGCAGACGATTGCGCACGTGAACGCGCAGACGTTTCAGGCGGGGGACTCGATTCTGTTCCGGCGGGGGGATGTGTGGAATGAGAGCCTGGTGCCGCCTTCTCCGGGCGCTGCGGGCAATCCGATAACGTTTGACGCCTATGGGACGGGGGCGCCGCCGAACCTGACGGGATACTACGCGGTGCCATCGTCGGCTTGGGTGCACGTGACGGGGAATGCGTGGAAGGCTCCGGTGCCGAGTGTTTATTCGACCGTTAATTTTTGTTTGTTTGGGTCGGTGTGGGGACAGAAGGTGGGAGCGTCGACTTCAAACCTCACCGCACAATGGAATTTCTATCTGGCGAACGGGTACCTCTATGTTTTTTCGGTGGGGACTCCGGCGAGCTACTACGCAGGGGCAATAGTACCGATGGCACTGAGCAACCTGCCAGTGATCAACGTCAATGGAAAGTCGTGGCTGACGTTTCAGCATTTGCTGGTGAATTGGTTCGATCAGTACGGCGTGTATGTGCAGCGGACGAGCGATCATCTGGTGTTCGCGAACATGGAAGCGGACTCGATGATTCCGCAGGGGACGCAGCCTCTGGGGTTTTATGTGAATGAGAGTGCGCAGCCCGCGGACATCAGGTTCTACAACGATGAGGCGCACCTGAATTACGACGGCTTCCGCTTTGATGGTTTCACGTTCAACGGTACGGGAACTCCCATCACGATGGTGAATGACAAGGCATACGCGAATCGAGATGGGGCGCTGGTGGACAACACGGCGCAGGTGGATTCAACGTGCACTTCGTCTGGTTGCACTGACGGCGGAGCGTCGATGGGGCCGGGCGCAGTGACTTATTCGTATTGTCACTTCTATGCGTCGAGCCTGGCGGTAGCGGGATCGACCGATGTGGAGTGGCCGCAGTACGCGCTCGGGCCGACAGCAGGAACGGGAAATGTTGCTGCGGACACGCCGCCGGCGGTGCAGGTATGGCGGAGGTATCCGGCGCAGGTGACGCTGACGGTAGACGATGCGGGAATGGCGGCGGGGGCGGACACATACTACGCGAACACGGTGTTGCCGATTGCGGACGCGGCGGGAGTGCCGGTGGGGGCGGCGATTACCGTGGGGTATCCGTTGGCGCAGACGCTGGTGTCGGAATTTCAGGGGTGGGTGAATGCGGGGCGGGATGTAACGTCGCACTCGATATCGCACACCTACTACACGAATACGGACGCACTGGACATTCAATATGTTGGTGGCGGATCGGCGGCGACTTTGAGCATCAGCAATCAGACGCTGACGATCAACGTGACGGGTGCTGCGGACAGCGTCAGTTACAACCTGGCGCAGGGACAGGCGCAGGGAACCATTCAGGGATTGCGGCAGACGCTGCTGGCGACGGGGAAATTCACGGCGACGGAAGCCACGCCGTGCCAGGGACCATACGGGACAGGATGCTCGGCGTACACGGAAGCGGCGCTGCTGGCGCAGGATCTGGCGGATGTGAGCGCACAGGACGTGAAAAGTTCCGCGTATCACATGCAACTGGATGTGACGCGCCTGACCACGGATGAGATTACGTTGTCGCGGCAGTGGATGCAGACAAATCTCACTGGGCTGCCAGCGACGGCGGTGTATGTGTATCCGGGCGGATATGAGACTCCGACGATGCAGGGTATCGCGGCGGCCGTGCCATACGGCGGAGCGCGCGGAGCCCTGAAAGAAGATCTTGGAGTAAAGGATACGTATGCGAGCGGATTCGATGCGCAGAACGTGACCAGTTTTGGAGTGAACCCATCGTGGCAGGGGCTACAGCCGGCGGCGTTGAATCAGAAGATCCGGGCGCTGGTGTGGAAGCAGATGGTTTGGGGCATGCCTTGGGGAATCTTCTGGCACGTGAATGAGCTGACGCCGACGGAAGTCACGAATCTGATTGCGGACTTGAAGAGCAGCGGAGCGACGATCCAGACGAACGCCGGACTGGTGAACTGGCTGATGAGCGGGACGTCGGAAGTGGGGACGGACGGAAACTTCTATTACAAGTTGCCAACTTCGAGCATGGGGCTGGACTTCCGTCCGACGGCGAGTTCTCCGGTGGTGGATGCGGGGCAGAATCTTGGGACGGCGTATCAAATCGATATCAATGGATTGAATCAGAATGGCTATGGGAGCGGGTGGGAAATTGGCGCGCATGCGTATGCGGGCTATTCGGCCTACGGCGGCCAGTCGGGATCGTACTTCAAGATAGGACCGAGTGGAACAGGCGCGGCGAGTTATGCGGTGCGGACAGATACGAGCATCGTGCAACCGCCGGCGACAGCTCCGAATATGGGTGGGTTGCTGGGCGCGGGAAATTGCCAGTGGCCGGGAGATTTTGGTTCCCAAGTGTGCAGGATCACGGACGCGGCGTTTGATCCGAGCAAACCGAATTTTACGTTCGTGACTACAACCAGCGGGTCGGGCGACACGGTTCTGTGGAACAAGGATTCCACGCTGCTGACTGTGCAAAACGAAGGGGCGAGACTTTATCCGCTGGCATTCGATCCGACGACGATGTTGGCGTCGCGACTCTATGCGACGAATTCGAGTTGGACATCGACGGGCGGGTTCTATCTTGCGGGTGCAGCAGTGTCGTGGAGTTATAGCAATCCCATGGTGTTGTACACACTCAGCGGAACACAGCTGCAGTCTTACAACTTCACGGGATACAACGCGGGAGGAAATCCCCCGTCGCCAACGGCGATCTATGACTTCTCCAGTAGTGCGAATTGCCTGGGGTCGTACACGTCAACCTGGAACAGTTTTGGCGAGGGAAGCAAGTTCCCGGCGGACCAAGTGTTTGTGGCAGGGTTGTCGAATGCGGGCGGACAAGGAACGGGCGGCGACGTGGTGGCCTACAAGGTGGGCAGCGGGTGCAGTCATCTGAATACGCTGACCGGAGCGGTGACGGGGGACTGGGGAACAACGGGGACGATAGCGATTCCAGATCGGTTTTATGTTCACAACGTGAAGATTTCCAAAGACGGGCAGTGGGCGATGGTGGCGCAGGCGGCGTGTTTGGTGAATCCGACGATCTCGTCGATCACGCTGAGTTCGAACGTGGTGACAGCGGTCCTGAGCAGCGTGAGCGGACTAACGGTGGGGATGTACATCGACGTGACCGGAGTGACGCCGACTTCATTCAATGTTAGTGAAGTTCCGCTGGCCTCGGTGAATGCGGGAACGAACACCGTAACGTGGGCGCAGACTGGCACAAATGCAACCGGCAGCGGAGGCAAGATCGACAATTGCGAGTCGCAACTGCCTTACTTCTGGCAGATTGGGACGACGAACCTGTACTACTCCTGCACACAGGGAGGCGGTTGCGGTGGGCACTGGACGGAGGGGGCGAGCCATTTGGTCAACGCCAACTACTCACCGTTCTGGCAACAAGACATACGCGCTTACGGCAACAATCCGGCAGGGACGACCGTCATCCCGGGGCTGCCATTGTCTGGGTGTAGTGTCTTGCAGGCGGATCAGCACCAGAACTGGACTAACGTGGATCTGGGGGACATTGCTCCGCTGTTTACTTCGACGGCGGCGGTTGGGAACAACGCGCAAGTTCCTGGCTCCTACAACTGCGCGTGGGTCAACGAGGTCATGGCGATTTCTCCGACGAGTGGAATGACCTATCGCTTCGCCCACACGAACACGACAGGAAAGAACTGGAATTTTGAAGGTGAGTATGCGATCGGAGGCGAGTCGCAGGATGGGCGATTTTATGCGTTCACTTCCGACTGGCAGAGGACGCTGGGGACTGAGGGCGGGGCGAATGGGACATGTACGGATTCGCCGAACAGCTCTACGGCCTGCAGGAACGATGTGTTTGTGGTGGCGACGGCGGCGCATCCGAACCTATATGTGATTCAAGTGCCGTACTCGACCAGCAGTAACTCGTGGTGGACGGACGTGCAGACTTACCTTTACCCGGCGAGTTCCGCTGCGGCCGGAGCTTCGATCGTGGTGCAGTGGGCAGATTTCGACAATGGGTCTTCAGGAACTGTTGCCGTTACGAATGGCAGCACCGCGGCGACCGTGACTTGCTCGGCGGGATGCAGTAACCAATCCGCTTGGACCGGGATGATGATTGCGGGGAAGTGGTACGAGGTCGCATCGATCAGCGGAAACAGCGTGACATTGGCGAGGGCATTTGCGGAGACGACGAACTCCGCGGCGGCGTTCAATGCCTACGACTTCAGCACTGACGATCCCCTCATCGCGGCCTGGAACAATGCGGGCAAGAGAGCAAACATCATCGTATGGGCCGTGCAGGATGGAACGAAGAGTACTAGCTGTTCGAACTACGCGCTGAGCGGAGTCACGGCTTGCGCAACACCGGGATACTTGTGGACGGCTCTGGGGACCTCGAACTACACCACGTGTTGGGAGAACTCGGGAGGCACGTCAACGCAACAGATTCCAAACTTCAACAGTTTGGTGTTTCAGTCGAATTACGAGAATGCGATGGCGGCGCTGGTGGCACATTATCAGACGAATCCGAGGATTGGATACATACGCTTCGGATTAGGGCGCGGCGGGGAGACGTTCCCGGCGTTTGGCTGGGACAGCTCGAGCGATGCAGCGTGCCAGACGGCGTTCCAGAGTTGGGGATTCTCGAATAGAACTCAATGGCAGACGTATCTTGGCACGATGCTGAGCGCGGAGGCGGCGCTGGGATCTCAGAAGCAACTCATGCTTGCATTGAATGGAGTCGACCCGCCCAACACACAAGTTCCCGACTACGTGGCTTCGGTTGCGGCGCCGCTGGGAATCGGGATTGGCAGCCAAGGCTGGCAGGCTGCCGACATCAGCAACTGCTCCGGGGCGCAGGCGGACTGGTGCAACCTGTTTCAAACCTACGAGTACCAGGTTCCGCTGGAATTGCAGACGGCCACGATGAGTTGCGCGGCAGGAACGACGTGTACCACTAACGCGGTGACTGGATCTTTGCCGCCGCTGCTGGTTTGGGCAGCAGCGAATCACACCAACATTTTTGAAATCTATTGGGAAGATTGGCTGATCGCTTACGATGCGGCGTACCAAGCTTCCGTGGGCGTGAGTTCGACGACTGGAGCGAGTTACTTGCAAGCGTTGCAGGCGACCGCAAACGGGTGGTATTCGCAATAGAAGAGGTCGAATCGGCTTGGCCGAGCGGAGAGATCTTCACCGCGAAGGTCGCTAAGCGTTCGCGAAGAAGAGCAAGGAAAAGCGAAATGTTTCAGAAGCGGGGTCGGCAGGGCACGGTGGAATCGTGCCCTTTTGTTTTGGGGTCGTTTTGTTTGCGAGGGGAAATCCAAATCTTCAAGGAGTCGGGAGTGGTGATGAAAAAGATGAATGGTTCTGCGAAGGCGGCAGTGGCTTTGTTGCTGTGCGGGATGATGATGTGGACCGGATGCTCGACGAACTGGGTCGGGCAGGCGGAGCAGATTGTAGCCGCGCTGATTCCGGCGGCGGCCAATATTATCGCGTTGGTGGCGGCGCTTGAGGGCAAGAGCGTTTCGGCGGCCGATCTGCAGATGATCCAGAACGCAGGATCGCAGGCGGGGGCGGACCTGCAGCTCATCGAGTCGTTGATTGTGGCATATCAGAAGGCGGATGACACGGCGAAGCCGGGGATCTTAAACCAGATTCAGAGTGCGATTAACGCGGTGCAGGCAAACCTGCAGGGACTGTTGCCGGCGCTCCATATTAGGGATGCGGCAACGCAGACGAAGGTTACGGCGATGGTGGGCATCCTGCTTGCGGAAGTGCAGTCCTTGGCGGCAGTTGTGCCTCTGGTGAATCCGAATGCCTCGCCGAAGATGGTGGCGGCGGCGAAGGCGCAAGCAAAGACACGGCCTCCATTATCGGCTAGTGAGTTTGTATCTTCGTACAACGCGACGTTGACGGCGAAGACGGGGAACCCGGCGTTGGACCGGGCGACGGCGGGGTTGCGGATTCATGTGCATGGGAGGGTTGCGAGGGTTGTGACGGCGGGGGTGTTGAAGTAATCGCCAGGGTCGGCGAATGGCGAGAAGCCCACGTCTCAAAAGCGAGACGTGGGGCACCCGGCGCAGAAACGCGCGAGAAATGGGGCACCCATGCGATTCAGTTGGCGAACGGATCAAAATCCCCACCCTGTCTCCGCAAAAAGCGCGGAGACAAGGATGGGGCACGCGGATTCGGCTCCCGGAACGGGATCCAGTTAGGAATATTGATGGTGTGGACGGATCTTCGGTTGGTGGAACAATTCGGGCCGTATCTGGATCAGCGGTTGGGGGAGCAGACGGTACGGGACCGACTGATTGCGGGACTGCTGAAAATCCGGCCGAAGAAGGGCAGCGCCAAATATCTGCAGTTGAACCGGGCACAGCGGGAATATTCGCGGCGATGCAGCAAGCGGAACATTGTGTTAAAGGCGCGGCAGGTGGGGGTCACAACCTACATTGCGGCACGCTACTTTCTACAAACGATTACGCGACCGGGGACGTTGACTGTCCAGGTGGCGCACAGCGATGAGTCGGCACAGGCACTGTTTAACATCGTGCATCGCTTCTGGGAGAACCTGCCCAACGAGCGCGTGCAACGGGGAGCGCTGGTGAAATCGCGCTCGAACCTCCGCCAGATTGTGTTTCCTAAACTCGACAGCGAGTACCGGGTGGAAACGGCGGACGACAACGCGGGGCGCGGGATGACCATCCATAACTTGCATTGCTCGGAGGTCTCCCGCTGGCCCCGCGATGGACGGGAAACGCTGGCGTCGCTGCGGGCAGCGGTGGTGCCGGACGGAGAGATTGTGCTGGAGTCGACGGCGAGAGGAGCGTCGGGAATCTTTTACGAGGAGTGGAAGAAGGCGGAGGAGACCGGCTATACGCAACATTTCTTCCCGTGGTGGTATGAGCCGTCCTACAAAGAGGATGTGAAGAAAGGAACGGTGTATCCACTCACGGAGGAAGAGAAAGCATTGGTGGAACGGCACGGGTTGAGCGAGGGACAGATCGCGTGGCGGCGGGCGCACTGGCAAGTTTTGCGCGACCTGGCGGCACAGGAGTACGCGGAAGATCAGGTGTCGTGCTTTCTGGCGTCGGGGGAGTGCGTGTTTGACATGGCTTCGGTGGAGCAGGCCGCGGCGCACGCGGGGCAGCCGACGGAATCGCAGGAGAACGGGCGGCTGCTGGTGTGGTTCCCTCCGAATCGTGGGGGGCAATGGCAGTACATCATCGGAGTCGATGCAGCGGGCGGCGGGTCGGATGGGGATTATGCGTGCGCGCAGGTGATCGAGCGAACGATGGGATTGCAGTGCGCGGAAATGCATGGACATTTTCCTCCGTTTGAGCTGGCGCGGCGGGTGGTGGCGTTGGGTCGAATGTACGAAAACGCCCTGGTGGCAGTGGAACGAAATAATCATGGGTACGGCGTGCTGGCGCATCTGAAAGACTTGTGTTACGAAAACATTTTTCAGCAGGGCGGGCAGGAGGGATGGCTGACGTCGGTGGTGACGCGTCCAGCGATGATCGAGAACCTGGCGGCGGTGCTGATGGCTCAGCCTGAACTGTTTCATAGTCCGCGGCTGTTGGGAGAGTTGAGAACCTTTGTGAGACATGCCGATGGGCATGCGGCGGCGGCCGAGGGAGCGCATGACGATTGCGTGATGGCGATGGCAATTGCGCTGGCGGTTCGGCGGGAGGATGCGGGGCGAGTGCGGAGGCGGCCGGTGGAGATGGCGAGTTTGACGGTGGGGTGAGGGAGGAGTTCTCAGTTCTCAGTCTCGGGCATTGGGCTTCCCGTTGTGGCGAACCATTCGTTGGAAATGTTCATTCGTCACATCGGAAACCGTGCAGGTTGAGATAAGATGTCGGGCTTTGTGGTTTGAGTGGAGAATGGCTGACCGCGAAGAGTCCCCTGCAGTGTCTCGCCTTGGATTCGCTTCGGGGATTGGGCGTCGCGCGTGGACAGAATTCGCGGGCAGGAGTGCCCGCGCCACATTCTCCGTTGCCACACTTGACTGATTGTGGTGGAAGCGGTCCAACACGTTCGGCGGATGCGGGGCGGAGCGCAGGGGCACTTGATGCGCTGCTCCGATGGGAACTTCTACGTGGTGAAGTTTCGGAATAATCCGCAACATCTGCGAGTGCTGGCGAATGAGATGCTGGCGACCCGACTGGCGGAGCAGGCTGGATTGCCGGTGCCAGCGACCGAGGTGGTCGAAGTTGGAGAGTGGCTGGTGGAACACACGCCGGAGTTGAGTATTCAGCTGGCGCACAATACGATTCGGTGCCAAGCGGGGCTACAATTCGGATCGCGTTACGTGGTGAGTCCGCTGGAGGGGCAGGTGTTTGATTACATTCCGGTGGAGATGCTGGGGCTGGTGCGGAATTTGGAGACGTTTCCCGGAATGCTGGTCCTAGATAAATGGACCGGAAACGCGAACGGCCGACAGGCGGCGTTTTGGAAGAAATTGCGCGAGAGGAAGTATACGGCTTCGTTCATCGATCAGGGGTATTGTTTCAACGCAGGGGAGTGGACGTTTCCGGATTATCCGCTGCGCGGGGTGTACGCGCGGAATGAAGTGTATGAGAGCGTGCATGGGTGGCAGTCGTTTGAGCCATGGCTTTCACGGGTGGAGAAGATGGAAGAAGATGTGGTGTGGAGTTTGGCGAGTGAGATTCCTCCGGAGTGGTATGGGGGCGAGTGGGAGGAGTTGGAGAAGCTAGCGCGGATTTTGATTTTACGACGTGGAACGGTGCGGGAGTTGATTGAGGCGTTCCGGATTTCCCCGCGGAGGCCGTTTCCGGGGTGGAGGGAGCAGGCTTAACGACAGAGGAAGAGCTTCAACCACAAAGGACACTAAGGTACACGAAGGAATGGCGGAGCGGCGACAGGTCGAATTCTTCCTGCTGCGGTATGTGCCTCACGCGGTCAGGCAGGAGTTTGTGAACATTGGGGTTTTGATGGTGGAAGCGGGCGCGAACGGATCGGTGTTTGCGGATGTTCGCTTTGCGAAGGATTGGCGGCGGGTGCGGTGCCTGGATCCACAGGCAGATGTGGAAGTGCTTGAAGCACTCCTGCTTGAGATCCGGGCGGAGGTTGGGGAGATCAGGGATCGCGCGATGCTTTTAAGGAGAATGGAAGATTCGTTTTCGAATGTGATTCAGCTTTCTGCACCTATGCAGGTTTTGACAGCGAATGCCGCGGAGGAGATCGGGACCTTGGCTTCGATGTTCGTGGATGAGGCCAAGGTTGCTGCGGCCCGGGTGTTGACGGGGCGAGGGCGAATCCTGGGGGTGATGCGTGATGCTTTCGAGCAGGCGGGGGTGGCGCAGTTTCTGCTTCCCGTGCCTGTGGCTCCTTATACGAAGGCCGGCGATCCGTTCAAGTTTGATTTTGGATATAACACCGGAACTGAGATGAAGCTCTTCCATGCCGTGTCACTTAAAGCGGGCGTGGAAACGGCGGTTACGCTGGCGGCCCGTTATCCGAGGATCGCGCCGGCGATGGCGAGAGTGACGGGAGCAGCGCCTGGGTTGACTGCGGTGGTCGACGACGATCTGAATCGCAACGAGGAGGCGATTCAGTTTGCGTTGAGCATGATGGAAGAGGAAAGGATTCGGATCGCGGTCCCGGCGGAAATGCCGATGATTGCCGAGGAAGCACGTAGGGAGTTGGGGGTGTAAGTGATAACCCGCCAAGGGTTTAGTAGGCGAAGTGCAGCAGCACCAAAGTAATTTGAGGTTCAGGGAGGGATGCCGAAGAATAGTTATGTAGGGCACCTCCTGGCTCGCGCCTGGTATATGATGAGAAGCTATTATCGGGCGGTAATGAGTTGGAGGTTCGGACGGCGGTGCTCGATTCGCAAAACGAAATCGTCCGAGGAGCCGCATCCGTCGTTTGTGGAATATTTGGCGGTGTCTTAAATCGCATTCTTGTGAAGCGCAGCCTGGGCCTTGCCGGGAACTACGACCGTTCGGAGTCATGGGAGAACGGAGTCGTGGGAGATATGTTGATCGGGGCTGGCGCGGGCTTGGCGACGTATTTTTACGGGATGTATGATCTGCCTTTTGGAAAGATTTTATTGCTGGCGTTGCTGGGCGGAGTGAGTGGCGGAAACTTCTTCAGTAATGCTTTGCAGTTGAAAGAGTTCAAGAAAGAGAAAAGCCGAACAAGGGCTTACAGGGAAGCAACGGAGACTGCCCTGACGCCGCCTGTACGGCGACGAGGAAAAGATGCCGGATGAGGTCCAATTCGATGGATCGTGCATGATCTGGACGCAGGTTGCCCAGAACAGACAGCACGATACCAAGGCGCAGAGAAAAGCGACTCTACCCGTATCTTCCGACGCGAACTCGTTGTACGCGGCGGTCGCCGGTTTTGCGGAATTCGTGGCAGAGTCCGGCGGAGATATTCGAACGTCTGTGCTAGCAGCGATTGATGACGTACAGCAGATTGCCACGACTTGGATGACAAAAGTGGACAAGGGTGCGTCGGAGACCGACATTAATCTTGCCGGAGAACAGCTCAAGAAAGTGATAGAGCTGTATAAAGCGCTGGAATCTTACTACGTCACGGAATACGAATACGCGCGCACGGGTACCGGCGGGGACTAGCAAGAGCTTTTAGGAGTGGTGATACCGATCGAGGGGAACGGATTCCAATCCGTTCCCCTCTTGCTTTGAAACACCAACCGATACGGACAAATAATCATGAAAATTACAGAGACGTTGCGCGGCGCCTGGCGCCGGATGGCGGGAGTGTCTTTGAGTTCGATGGCAGGGCTGTTTGGGGCTATGCCCTCGGACGAGCGGCTGGCAAAGAAACGGCGGACTACGGCGCTGCCGTCAATTTTCAATACGTATGGGCCGCTTAACGACGCGATGCCGAAACCAACGCCGTACAACTTGCGGCGGTTTTCGGAGACGCCGATCGCGAGGCGGGCGATCAACTGCATTAAAGATCGCATTGCAGGGATGCGGTGGCGCGTACAGCCACGTCAAGGCTATGCGCTCGAGGCGATTCCCGACGGGGTGCAGCGGGTGCGGCTTCTGACGGACAACTTCGATGCGCCGAATCCCGATGATTCGTTCCGGTCACTGGCGGAGCAGGTGCTGGAAGACATCATCGTGGGCGGGTACGGAGCGATCGAGGTGCAGGCCACGGGCGATTCGGAACGTCCGCTGGTGTTGTGGCCCGTGGACGGAGCGTCGATCCGCATGAACGTGGATTGGGATGGGTCGCCGCAGTCGCAGCGCTACATGCAGGTAACGAACCAGTCGGGGGCGAACGGTCAGATCAAGTTGGATGACGATGAGTTGATTTATATCCGACTGAACCCGCGGACGCATACGCCGTTTGGGTTGGGACGACTGGAGGTGGCATTTGAGACGATCAACGCCTTCATGGGGGCGCACCGGTATGCGTCGCGGCTGGCGTCGAATTCGGTGGTGCAGTACGCGCTGTGGTTGCAGGATCTGACGCCGGAACATCACGAGCGGTTGATCCGGTGGTGGCAGGACGAAATTGAGGGCACGGGGAAGGTGCCCATCCTATCGGCCGAAAGCAAACCGGAGGTGCTGAGGTTCGGTGGAGGCACCGATGCAGACTTACGACTGCAGTGGCAGGAGTTCCTGCTGCGAGTCGTCGCCGATGCTTTCGACCTTCCTCCGTTCTATCTCGGGGTGGAGCGGGACGTGAACCGCTCCACCGCGGAGGAATTCAATGACCTGGCGTTTCGGCAGGCGATTGTGCCGACGGCGCGACTGCTCGCGGAGTCGCTGACGCGCGATGCGATCGCGAAGAAGCTGGGATGGAGCGATCTGGAGTTTGTGTTCGCAGATGTGGATACCACCGATCCGCTGGAAGAGGCGCAGATTCAGCAGATTCTGCTACAGACCGGAGTGCTCACGGTGAATGAGGTGAGGCGGATGCGGGGATTACCGGACGTGGAAGGGTAGCGATCGCAAAACCTAAGGACTTAACCACAGAGGACGCAGGGGACACGGAGGACATTCGGAGAATTTTGGAATCCCCAGCGCTTCGGCTCGTTGCGCTCACTCCGGGCAGGCGGTGTCCACTCTGCAGAAACCGACTGTGCCGGTGAGGTAGGGATCCTTCGACTACGCAAGGCGAGTCGCTTCGCGGCTCGCCTTGCTTCGCTCAGGACGACAAAGCAATTTCAGGATGGGAAGTGAGGAACATGACGATTGCACTGGAGAGCATGGCAGTGGCGATGCCGGAAGTGGAGGGGCATCCGAATCGGGCGGCATTTCGGGGAGTATTGACGGTGGTGGATGCGCCTTCGCAGAGGGCACCGTCGGGATCGAACGGACGTCGGGTGATTCTGACGAAGAGCGCGGCGGAGGCGGCGCTGCCGTCGCTGCTGGGGATGGCCCTGGATTATGCTCCGTCGTTTGACCGGCACGATGTGCGACGCAAGGTGGGAGTGATCACGAGCGCAGAGATCGTGGGAAGGAATCTCGAGGTGGGCGGGTATCTGTACGCGAAAGACTTTCCAGAAATCGTGGAAGAGATTGCGAAGGCGGGGCAACGGCCGGCGAGAGAAACCAACTTCCGCACGGCTTCGACTTCGCCGCGGCCTACGGCGGAGCTGGACTTAGAGCAGGCTCTTGCGCAAGAAGCGCGCAAGGATGGGGCACCGAGCGCAATGGTGATGCAGGCTGCAGTACAGACACCGCGCGTACAGACCGAAGGAGCCAGGCTGAGAGCTACCCTGTCGGCAGCGGTGGAACGGATTCGCAGTCTAACAACGGCGTTGCGAGGAGAGCTGAGAAGCGATGTCGCGGTGCCCGCTTTGCGGGCTGAGGCAGAGGGATCGGCTGCGGCGGGACTTGGAATGTCGTATGAGGTCACGGACGTGATCGTGGCAGACAGGCGAGCACGCGTGTGGGCCTTGATGATGGTGACGTTCACGGGAGCGGCGATTCTGCGGAAGAACAAGGCGGCGTATCAGGATACGTGGATTGAGCTCAGTACCTAGTACCGAGAAATCTTGACCACAGAGGGCACGGGAGATCACCAGAGGTTCTCGAAGGAGGAAAACGCATGCATGAAGAAATGACGCAGCAATTGATGGCGACGGCGGAGCGGCTGGCGACAGCGGCCGAATCGTTGGATCGCGTGTTGGGACGGCTGGATGCACAGCAGGACGCGTTGAACGCAAAGGTGGACCGGATCGTGGCGGCGGTGGATGAGCGAACCTTCAGCGAACCGGAACACAACAACGCGACACGGCAACTGCAGGATCGAGTGGCCGAGTTGGAAAAGTCCAATGCTGACTTGAAAGCGCAGGCGGCGCGGATGGTGCGGAAGACGCTTCCTCCGATGGTGTCAGCGATTCTGGCCAAGAGCGGGACGGATGCTGACGGCGACAAGATCGAGAAGGGAGTGTTGGACAAGACGCTGCAGAGTCTGAGCGTGGAGCAGCGGATTGCGGTGAAGGCGGAACTGGCACGAGCAGGGATGATTGAGTAGGGACTAGGGATCAGGGGTCAGGGATTGGGAAGAGGCGCGACTTTGTCGCGCTTTTTCTTTTGGATGGAGCAGGCGGCGGTCTGCCGCTTGCGCGGCTCTTTTTGGGAACTCCCTTGGAGCCGCGCATGGTGCACGAAGGAAAAGGATCCTTCGACTCCGGAGTTGCTTCACTTTGTGATGCAACTCCTGCGCTCAGGATGACGACGGTTGGGTCTCGGACAACAACGGGCAGAGGTCGGGGAATGGGTCAGAGGTTCGGACAATGCGTTAGGGTTCGGACAACGATGGACAACGGATGTGATTTCGCGCAAGAAGAAAATCAAACTAGGAGAGAACATGACAGGACGATTTGTGGATTTGATGGCGGCGGCGGATTATCTCGGGCCAGGCGCAGTGGAGATCGACCGGTATCAGACGGAGATCTTCGACATCGTGCGGCGGCGTGGAGCATTTGGGCAGCGGATCAAGCAGGTGCCGGCGACCGGGCATCCGTCGCGGTTCTTTGAGGAGACGGCGATCGCGGCCCCGACGGCGGCTCAGGCATTTGTGGACCCACGAAACATGGCTCCAACCAACCAGTCGCCGACGCGCGTCGAGCTGTCGGTGCCGCTGAAGGCGCTGGTGTCGCAGATCAACTACAACCTGTTCGATCTGGAAGTCACGGCACAGCAAAGCCAGTTTGCCTATTTGCAAGCGAAGGACCTGGCGGACGCAGTGGACGGACTGATGCGCACTCACGATGTGGCGCTGTGGAATGGCAGCGACACTTCATTGAGCGCTCCGACTACGCCGCAATATTTCGGCGTGATCGGGCAGATCGAAGCGGGTGGGAACACGACCACGATCGGAACGTCAGCGAGCATTGTGGATGGACTGAAGAGCACGGTGGCACAGATGGTGGCAAGTTCGTCCTACCAGGTGCGGCCAACTGCGATTTATGCCAATCCGGTGCTGCTGGACCTGATCGACCGGGAGATGAAGGCGGAGTTCAACGTCGTACTCAACACCGTGGAAATCACGGGTGGGCTCACAGTGAAGGCGTTGAGCACGCAGGCGGGAGACCTGCCGCTGATCCCGGAGTGGGCGCTGGGGTACACGGGGACGATTGGGTCGGGCAGCGCGGTGCTGCCGGCGTACATCGTCAGCGAGGACCTGATCGAGTATCACTGGCTAACGGACCCGAATCCGCGGGTGTTCCGGCTGGGGCTACCCAGTTCGCTGAGCCAGCAACAGGTGGTGGTGAAGTTTGGGGCTCCGGTAGTGAAGGGGGCGAACTTCGCGCACTACGAGGTGAAGGTGCAACGCTAAAGCTAGTTCTCAGTTCTCGGTTCTCAGTTGGCGGCAGGCCAACGGTTGCGGGTGTTGCTGCGCGTTCGGCTGCTGTGCCAACTGGGAACCGACTGAGAACTGGGAACCGAGAACTGAGAACTTCCTATGAACTATCTGGAAACTACGGAGTATTTAGCTTACGGGCTGGACGCGGCGACCGATCCGTCGTGGGTGACGGCGGCGTCGGCAATTAGTGACGCGCACTGCCGGCGACTGACGCTGGGGGTCAACCAGTACGAAGAGCGGCTGAAGATGCCGCCGGAACTGAACACGGTGCGGTTGAGTAACCTGCCGTTGGTGACCGTGGCACCGGCCACAACACCGATTGTCACGCTACAGGCGCGTTATGGGATTCCCCGGCGGGGAGAATGGCCGTTCGCAGAAGTGAGCCTGGAGTTTGCGCTGGTGTTCGCGTTGCCAGGATCGTGGACGGCCGTGGACCCGACGACGATCGACATTTGGACGAACAGCGGAGAGCTGACGTTTCCGGTGAATGCGTTGGGGCTTGCCTTCAACGAAGTGGATGTGGTGTACAACGCGGGGCTGGCGACGATTCCGACGGGAGTGAAGGTAGCTTGCGCACAGATCGTGAAGAACGCACAGGTGACGCCGGCCTTGAATGTGAAGTCAGGGAAGATCGACCGCATGAGGCTGGAATATTTTGCGGACAAACTGGTCGATGAGACGGTGTGTAGCCTTCTGGAACCGTACGTGGCGCGGAAGGGCGGGTAGAGCGGGCAGTTGTCAGTTGCGGGCTAGCGGGGGAGGGTTTATGGGAAGCGGGATTTGCGGGGCGGCGTTAGTGCGAGCGGCCGATGCATTGTTGAAGGCGTTAGGTGGAGATGCGGTGAGTTTGGTGTTGCCCGCAACTGCGACCGCGAGCGACGCGGCGGGGCAACTGGGTTTGGTCGATCCGGGAGTGCAGGAGGTGCTGATTTCGCCGGTCGTGACGCGGGCTCTGCCTACGGGGAATCTCGGGCCACGCCGGAGAATCGAGTTCACGCTGCCAGGGTCGGCGATTGTGGATCAACTTCCGGGGCTGGGGATGGGCACGGCTGAAGATCTGTTCGGTGCCTTGCTGGGGCTTAAATATGGGACCGATTTGTTTCACATTGAATCGGTGGTGCCGGAGAACTTCGCGGGGGCGGCGTACTTCTACGTGGTGACGGCGGTGGAGTGAGAAGAAGCTCTTGGCTGTTGGCTGTTGGCTGTTGGCTCTTGGCTCTTGGCTTCTTCACTCCTAACCAATGTTTCGAGGCGCGTGCTCACACGAGTAACGCTCGCGCACTTCGTATCCACCGACTCCCGAGGAAAGCGAACTTTCAGGGCTGGATACTCACGGCTAAAGGCCAAGAGCTAACAGCTAAAGGCTGGTTCCTATGCAATTTGCTAAAGACAGTTTCTTTCTTGCGCTGCAGCAGAAGCTGGCGGGATTAAACCCGGCGCGAACGATCACACTGAACGGGGCGACCGCTCCGGCCGTAGTGGTGGTGGAGAATCTGCCGCCGTCGTCTGCGGAGCCGCTACCGAACGCGTTCTATATCGAGTGGGGAGCGGCAAGTGTGGTCGACGGGCACTCGGGCAATGGCGCGCTGATGAGCATGGACTGCGTGATTTCCTACTACACCTTGGGCACGGTGGCCAGCATGGTGGATCGCGGGCGCGTGCTGGGGCAGTTGGATAACGAACTACTCAGCATCTGCCAGCCACCGAACACGGAGAAGCGGGATTACACGCGATCACCGAGCGCAGACCTAGGCACGAGTGTTTTTTGGGGGCAACCCTCGTTCACGGAAGGAAAAGGGGCGGGTCGCTTCTGGGGCAATGTTTCGTTTCCAGAGCGTATGAAGAGCGGCGTAGCCGATGAGGCAGAGAGCCACCAAGATTCGCGCGTCGAACGCAAAGCGCGTCTGACGATCTACTTCTTCTCAGAGGTGACGTTGTCATGAGTACCACTCCATTACGAGCGGCCATGGTTCCTGTGACGCGGCGGATGCGGGCGTACTTCGCGCCGGTGAACCGGACAACCGAAACACCGACGATCTTCGACCCGGGACTGTGCGGAATGTTTCCGCTGGACTCGCCACCGGCGCCGTGGCTGGACCTGGGATGGATTGAGAACTTCGAACGTTGGTATGACACGCCGACAGACGTCGTGCGATCGGGGGCAAAGGCGCTGCCGACAGCGCAGTTTCGCGGTCCACTGGAAGCGCGCGTTGAATTTGATTTTCGTCAGTGGGGCAAGGTGCAAATGGCGCTGGCTGGTGGGTCGGAGCACATGAATGTGTTGGCGACGGCGGGCAGCACGTCACCGGCGCCCTCGGGGGGAACGCCAGCGCCAGGAGCCGCGGTGCTTCCGGGATCGACCGCTAGCGAACTGATTTTTGGCGCAGGTGTGGCGAGCGTGTTCGCGGCGGGTTGCCTGCTCGCGGTGGACCTCGACTACCAGCAACAGACCGGGTACGTGGGATCCGGGATAGCGGCGGCATACGTAAGCGATCCGGTGGCCGTGAAACGGGATCCGAATTACGTAAGGCGAGTGACATTCAATGTGGGACGTGTGGCAGAGATCACGGCAACTTCCGTACTTCTGGAACAGCCGCTTCTGGCGGGAGCACCGGCCACGGGCGCGGCGGCGCAGGTGGTGGTGGCGTTCGTCGACCGGGAAGGCGGGGCGTTCTTCCAGGAATGGTCGGCGCTGTTTGTCGCGGAAGAGGCGTCGGGCGGGCGAGTGTGTTTCTACTATCCGCGCCTGAGTCCTAATCCGGGGGCAGGCGCGCTGAAGGGAGCAAACAATCCGGCGGGGAGGTTTGTGCGGGAGGAGTTTGCGTTGATTGAGAAACCATTGTCGGCGATATCGTTGCGAGCGTCGTTTCTGGCTTTGCCGCACACGGATCCGAATGATAGTCAGACCGTGCTCTGCTATCGGAGTTATTTTCCGGCAGCGATGGCGGCGGCGTACTGAAGCCGAGCTGTCAGCCATTCAGCTTTCGGCCGTCAGGAAGAACTCATCACCACAGAGAACACAGAGTTAGTGGAAGGAACGAGTACTCTAAGAGATTTCTATGAAGCTCACGATTGACAATCTGCAGGGACAGGGGGCGGTGGACTACACGGCGGCGCTCGACGCGACCGTTGCACCTCGTGTCGAGCGAAAGATCAACGAGCCTTCTCAGTTGCGATTCAGCCTGGTGGGAGGCCCGCCGGGATTCGCGGCACCGGTCGAGGGGGCACGGGTCATTCTGGCAAAGGCAAACGGAAGTTTCTTGTTCACCGGCTATCTAATGCAGGCTCCGCAGTTCGAGTACCTTGGCTTAGGCGAAACAGGGCCAGTGTACCGGTACGGTGTTATCGCGTGGAGTGACGAGGTGCTGCTCGATCAGAAGGCGCTACCCAATCGAACTCCTTTTGTGGGGCGCAGCGCGGGGGCGGCGGTGCGTCGGTTAGTCCAGGATTTGCTGCCGGGGCGTTTCGACACAAGCGCGGTACAAGATGTGGACACGCTGGCTTCGTACCAGGTGAATCCACAGAAGAAGTTCTCTTACCATGCGGCTGAAATCACACTGGCGGCGCGGGCCAGCTACCGGGCGATGAACGGGGCGCTAGTGCTGGCGCCGGTGGGAGCAGCGGCATACGCGATCAACGAGAGTGACGCGGACTTCTCGCCGATGGGACTGAACTTGGCCTGTCCGAACCGAGTGGTGAACGACGTGACCGTAATCGGGCTGAATGAACCTCAGGCTTACGTTCGGGACTACTTCGTCGGCGATGGACTAAGCCTGAAGTTTTACTTGTCACAGAAGCCGTTCCAACAAAGCAAACCAGCGTTGATTGATGAGCAATATCTGGGTTCCACGCTGGATGCGAGCACGTGGGCAGTGAGCGATCCGGCATCGGCGGTTTCCGTGGCGGCCCAGACACTCCAAGTAAACGGCGGGACGGGACAGGACGGACAGACCACGGTTGAGTTCATCGAGCAGATTGAACTCGGTGGCGGACTGGAATTGCAGCATGGAGACGTGACTTTTGCAGGAGCTTCGCACGGCGTTCTGGGCGGATTGTATGCAGGAGTGGTTTCTGCCCCCGGGTGCCTGGCGGGGTTTCAGATCACACCTTCTGGCAGCGGATCGAACATTCAGGCGCTGATCAATGGATCGCTAACCGGACCAGTTGTAACGACAACAGCCGCGCACCGGTACGTTCTGACGACGTACATCTACTCGATGGAAGTGTATCGATCAGGGGAGAGGTATCACTCGTCGTTGCACCCGGCAGGCAATGGATGGGGAGGAGCGGCGATACCGGCCGATGCGAGGTTCGTTCTTGAACTGCAAGACATCGACCCAGCGAATCCTGCGACGATCGTTGCGCCCGCGATTGTGTTGTTCGACGGAATGATAGCCGGGGCACCCGGATTTTGCACGTACGCGCTGGTGAACGCGATGAGCATGCAGTGCAGCATTGCCTTTACATATGTGACTCACATTTCGCTGGCCGAAGTGCGGACGGCGCTGCCGAGTTCAAGTTATGTGACGCAACTGGTCGAGTCGCTTTCCGACGGCGGACAGTGTGAGATTTCGAGTTCCACTTCGCTGGACTTTTATCCTCAGTATGTGCCGGCGTTGAATACGCTCATTGTGGTCGGCTATCGAGGCTCTGGGCGCGCGGTGGCGGAAGTGATGAACAACGGGAGCGTGGCGAGTCTGCAGAACGCGACTGACGACGGGCTGCGGGGGATGGTGAGGACGATGAAGATTCCGAGCGCCCGCACGCAGGTGGATTGCGAAAATGCGGCGCTGGCCATGCTTGACGACGCGGGTGGACCTGCATGGTTGGGCACATACCAGAGCTGGAGCGACTTTCTGCCCGGTGCAGCGACCGACATTTTTCCCGGCGATGCGGTCGAGGTAAATGTGAGTTCGCAAAATGCCGAGTTCACTGCGATTGTGCGGAAGGTCAGCATTGACGTGGTGGATCCGGCGGATGATCGAGGAGGGTACACGATCGAGTTCGCCAACGATCTCGCTGCACCGTTGGCGTTGCAAGAACAAGCGAGCGCGGTGGCGATTTCTCTGCAGGACGTACCCGTGCGACTTTCCATGGGGCAGGTGGGAAGTTACTATCTGGCGAATTTGACCGGCGCCCAAATTACGCAGGCGACCTCGACGACGGTGGAGGTGGATGCAGGAATGACGCCGCCGAATGGATGTGGAATTGAAGTCAGATCGCACGACTATGGTTGGGGAGTGTCGAATGACAGAAACCTACTGGGACGATTCACCACTCAGACCTTCAGCCTACCCCGGCTGTCCCGCACTCAGAATTACTTCTTGCGTGTGTACGATAACTCATCGCCGACACGATATTCGAGATACACGGCGGCGTTGCACATCGACTTTGCCCTTGGCTACCTCTTATGAACGAAGACGATGTGTTCGGAAAACAGAGACTAGCGGGCGGTGGGGTCAAGCAGGCGAAAGCGGTAGCCTATACGTCCAAGGATTTTCAACTCGAGGTTCTCGGGCAACTGGGAGAAGTCCAGGCATTGACCGAGGCGTTGCAGGAGGCCGTGAAGAACGACCTGAAGACAACTCGTGACCAGGGCAATCTTCTGCGCTTCGACGGCCGGACGCTCATTGCCATTGGAGCGATCGCGCTCTCTATTACCGGGTACGTCCTACAGGACGCACGCAACACATCGAAGCGCGACGCGGAGATCGAAACGATGAAATCAAGGGTCACACGCCTGGAAGAGATCGCAGCGACCAACACGGAAGGGCGCGTCCGCACTGAGGTGGAACTCGGAGAACTGCGCGAGGGTCAGGCGGAGATCAAGCGCATGATCGAGGCGCACGACAGCGTGAGCAAGAGGGTCCTTGCGCGAAAATAGTTCTTGGGCGGGAGGGTGTGAGAGTGAGTGAGAGAGAGCTTTCAGTATTACGCATGGTCGACCGGGATTTTCAGCACGACGTTTTGGAGAAGTTAAGCCGGGTGGAAGCCAAGATGGACATGCTTGTGGGCAACGGGCAGCCGGGACGAATGACGCTCGCTGAGGACAGGATCGTAGAGTTAGAGCGAAACGACGTGAGACGGACGGTGATAGAACGATTCGTAAACGCGGGAATTGCGGTGCTCATCAGCGTGGCGGTTGCGCTGCATGGACATTGGTGGAAGTAGTTCGCGTCTAGCTGCTAGCTCAGAGTTTGGGTCCGGGGACAGGATTTCCAGGAGGGCATTTGTGAATTTTCTGAGTCAATTGTTGCGAGGGATTGCGTTCGTTCCAGCGCTGGTGAACGGGATCGAGGGGCTGTTTGCCACAAAGTCTGGAGCGCAGAAGAAGGATGCGGCGATGTCATTTCTAGAGAGCGCGCTGGCTACGGTGGATGCGGTCGCGGCGAGGGAGATCGTCGACCCGGCGAAGTTCAAGGACGGGATATCGAAGATTATCGACGGGACGGTGGAATGTTTGAATGCTTCCACTTGGGCGAAAGGGAGTAGTCAGCCACTCGCGGGCAATCATCAACCCTGAAGGGCAGATCGCAATTGGAGAAAATGGAAAGCCCCACTTCTCGCGCAAAGAGCGCGCGAGAAATGGGGCACCCAGCCTAATATTTGCCCGGGTTGGACTATCCGATCTCTTCGCTCCAGGTTTCGAGATTCTTCTTCACCAGCGCCATGAACTGGTCTGCAACGGCGCCGTCGATGAGGCGGTGGTCGTAGCCGAGCGTGAGGTGAACGACAGAGCGGATGGCAATGGAGTCGGTGCCGTCATTGTCGGTGATCACCATGGGCTGCTTGGTAATTCCGCCGGCCCCCATGATGGCGGAGTTCGGTTGGTTGATGATAGGCAGGCCAAAGACAGCGCCGAACTGGCCGGGATTGGTGACGGTGAAAGTGGAACCTTCAACGTCCTCGGGCTTGAGCTTCTTGGTGCGGGCGCGCTCGCCCAGGTCAGTAATACCGCGCTGTAGCCCAAGGAAATTCAGGTCGCCGGCATTCTTAAGGACAGGGACGATGAGTCCCCAGTCGAGCGCGACGGCAATGCCCATGTTGATGTGGCGGTGGTAATGGATGTTATCGCCTTCGAGTGTGGCGTTGATGATCGGCCACTGCTGCAGCGCGATCACGGCAGCGCGGACGAAGAACGGCATGAACGTGAGGCGCGCCCCGTGGCGTTGCTCGAATCCGGCCTTGTGCTTGGCGCGCAGGTTGACGATGCGGGTGAAGTCTACTTCGTACATGCAGTGGACGTGAGCGCTGGTGCGGCGGGACTCAATCATGCGCTGAGCGATGATCTTGCGCATGTTCGTAAGCGGGACTAGGTCGCCGGGGTATGGTGCCGGAGCCGGAGCCGCGGTTGGGCGGGAAGTTGCGGCCGCGGGTGCGCTTGGCGCCTGCGTCGGGGCGGCGTGGGCCGACGATTGGTTCTCGATGAAGGACATGATGTCCTGCTTGGTGATGCGGCCACCGAGTCCAGTGCCGGGAACTTGCGACAGGCTGACGCCGTGCTCGCGGGCGATCTTGCGGACCAGCGGGGAGGAACGAGCTTCTTCGTCTTCTTCGTGTGCGGCGGGCGCTGGGGCGGAGATTTTCTTCTCTTCTTTTTTCTCCGCAGCTGGCTTCTCAGGAGCGGGCGCGGTGGCGGGCTTGGGCGCGGCTTCACCATCGACGGCGATCGTCCCAACGACGGTGTTCACGCCCACGGTCGTGCCTTCGGTGACTTTGATTTCCTGCAAAACACCGGAGGCCGGGGCGGGAATCTCAGCGTCGACCTTGTCGGTCGAGATCTCGAAAAGGGGCTCGTCTCGCTGGACTTTGTCGCCCGGCTTCTTCAACCACTTAGTAATGGTGCCCTCAACGATGGATTCACCCATCTGGGGCATGATGACGTCAGTTGGCATGATTTCCTTCCACGCGGGCCCACGGTTCGAGGCGGGCAAGGCGCAAATAAATATTATAGCCGGTGCAAGATGTTGAGCACGTTGATCGTGCTAGTGTAAAGGTCTTCCTTTTCGCGGCCCAACTGGTATTGACGCCCCAGTCTGGTTCAGGGTTTCTGATGGCATTTACCACCGCGGGACTTGACAGCGCGGCAAAACAGGCGCATTACTTGTTTTGGGTTTTGGTTTCGTCTTAAGAGCTAGTGAAGTTCTTTTAAGGTGAATACCGTGCCGAGACCCACTAGCCGCGTTACCAAACTCGCTGTTCTTCTCCGCGATGTCCAGACGCTCCTCCGCGAAGTTCGATCAACCGTAGTTGAACTCGGCCCTACGCTCGCCGAGTTTGATCACATACTCGTTCGCGCGGCGTTGATTGGCATTCTCTTCAAGGAGCTTTGGAGACGCTAGTGTTTGTGGCCCTCTTTCTTTTCGTCACCTGTGCTGGGAGCGGCGCCGAAGCTGGTCTTCCAGTATTCCTGCACGGCCGGCGGCAACTTGTCGAGATGGGAGAGCAGCATCGTAATCTTCCACATGTCCTGCTCGCTGAGGGTCTTGTCCCACGCCGGCATGCCGGTGTAACGCACGCCGGTGCGGATGGTGTAGAAGATGTGCCACTCGGGATCGTCGGGCGGATCGGAGATGAGGTTCGGTGGGGGCGGATAAAAAGAAGCGGCCAACGAGGACGGTTTGCGGTCGAGGCCTCCGTGGCAGAGGGCGCAGTTCATGGTATAGAGCTTCATGCCGTCTTCCAGATTCAAATCGGTGGGCGTCAGGGGGTTGGTGACACGCGGAGCATGGCGCTCCATGGAGGCGTCGAGAGCGCCCATTGCGATGCGGCGTTCGAGGTGCGGGGGTTCGACGTTGGCGGCCGTGGGGAAGAAACCGAGCGTGGCAAAGCCAAGCCCGCCCAGCACCAGCACAAGAAGGGTTACGACCACACCGAGAGTGAACTTGCCCATGAGACCTCCGGAATTCACTATTGTGGCAGATGGAGCGGTTCACGCGCCAATATCGAGGGACGACCAACTGATGGGGAGCGTACAAGAATTTGACGGGCTGTGAGCAGTCGAGCTTCGCTCGACGGAGAGCCGAAGAGGCTGTCCTAACATTTCTGTCACCGATTCCTTCAATATGCTTTTAGGCGGCGCGCTTCGCGGACCACGTCTTCTACCTTCGGCAGGTAGTGATGTTCCTGCGGCGGAGAGAACGGGATCGCGGAGTCCAACCCAGCGATGCGAACGATGGGGCCGTCGAGATCGTCGAAGGCTTCTTCGTTGATGATGGCGGCGATTTCTCCGGCGAGGCCTCCAGTGCGCGAGTGTTCGTGGAGGATGATGACCTTGTTTGTCTTTTTCACAGTCTGCGCGATGGCTTCGCGATCCAGCGGCGAGACGGTGCGCAGGTCGAGGATTTCGAGATCGATCCCATCGTGCTTCAGAATCTCGGCAGCCTCCAACGCAGTGTGAACCATGGCGGCATAAGTGATGATGCTCAGGTCGCGGCCTTCGCGGGCGATGTTGGCTTTGCCGATGGGGACGATGTAATCGTCCGCTGGCACTTCACCCTTGATGCGGCGATAGAGATATTTATGCTCGAAGAAGATGCAAGGGTTGTTGTCGCGGATGGCGGCTTTGATCAGACCTTTGGCGTCGTAGGGCGTGGCCGGGCAGATCACTTTGAGGCCAGGATTGTGGACGAACCACATCTCGGGATTCTGCGAGTGAAAGGGGCCGCCGTGGACGTATCCGCCGCTGGGCCCGCGCAGGACGAGCGGGGCGGGCGCTCCCCAGAGATAGTGGGTCTTGGCGACCATGTTGGAGATCTGGTTGAAGGCGCAGCCGATGAAATCCATGAACTGGAATTCTGCGACGGGGCGCATGCCGGTGAGCGACGCCCCGAACGCCGCGCCCACGATGGCGGACTCGGCAATGGGCGTGTCGATGACACGCTCGGAGCCGAAGCGGTCGATGAATCCGTCGGTGACTTTGAAGGCGCCACCGTAAATGCCGATGTCTTCGCCCAGGCAGAAGACGGTGGGGTCGCGGTCCATTTCCTCCCAGATTCCCTGGCGGATGGCTTCGAGGTAGGTGAGGAGCATAAGGTCGGTTTCGAAGTTTCAAGGTTTCAAGGTTTCGCTCGACGACTTGCGCGGATGAACTCGGACTAGCCTCGATCAGATCGACGCATTCTTCTTCACCCGATATCCACTTTGACGTCGATCTCGTCCACACACGTCTGAATGGTCGAGTAGTTTGGAGCGGTGTGCCACTCGCCCTCCAATTCTCTAGTGGCGACCTCGGACAACTCGTCAATACGGAGGCATCGCCAATTACTCGGCGAGCCATCGGGCTTCAAGCCTCCACTGCTACCTCCCGCAAACTGATAGAACAAAGCCTGCGCGCGACCGTTCTTCTTGCCGATGACATGAGGGCACATCTCGCGCACATGTCCTCGATAGCTGGCAACAACTACATCTCTGTTTGTGATCGCCTGACGAATCACAGCGTAGACCTCGTCAATCGACTGAAATCCGGCGACCATCGCAGCCTCAACTTCCCGGCGTTTACCGTTACCGGAGATGCACTGCGGCTTCGGTTTGCTTGAAGGCGCCGGTTCCCTTCTTCACTTTGGGCATACCATACTTTGGTTTGATCTCGTGACAGCCGGTTTCACAGAAGACGCCGCCTTCTGCTGACTCCGGCGTCGGCATGGGGGAGTTCACTGCGATTTCGCGCTCTTCTTCAATAGTCTGCTCGACTTCTGCGATCAGCGCTTCATGCTCTTTCGGCGTCAGCCACTTCTTTTCTTTCACCAGATAATTCTCGAAGCGGGCGATCGGGTCGCGCTTTTTCCAGAACTCGAACATCGGCTTGGGCACGTAGCTGGCGGCGTCGTGGATGGCGTGGCCTTTCATGCGCATCATCTTCGCCTCGATCAGAGTCGGGCCTTCGCCGCGGTGGGCGCGTTCGACGGCGTCATGAGCAGCGTCGTAGACCTGGCAGGCGTCGGTGCCGTCGACGATCACGCCGGGGATGCCGTATCCGATGGCGCGTTCCGCAAGATCCTTGCAGCGGTACTGCATTTCGGAAGGCGTGGAGTACGCCCAGAGATTGCTCTCGACGAAGAGCACGAGACCGAGATTCTGCACGGCGGCGAAGTTGATGCCTTCGTAGGTAACTCCGGTGGACTGTCCACCATCGCCGATGTAGGTCATGACCGCGAGGTCGCGTCCCTGCAGGCGCGCGCCGAGCGCGACGCCGGCCATCACGGGAATGAGATCGCCTAGCATGGAGATGGGCGAGACCATGTTGCGCTTTTCGATGTCACCGAAGTGCGAAGTGCCGTCGCGGCCCTTGGTGGGCGAATCGGCCTTGGCCATGTATTGCATCATCGTGTCGCTGGCAGCGAATCCGCGCACCAGCAGCGATCCCTGGTTGCGGATCATGGGCGCGAACCAGTCGTCTTTGTCGAGCGCGTAGGCAGAGGCGCAGGAGCAGGCCTCCTGGCCCAGTCCGAAGTAGACTCCTCCGACGACCTTGCCCTGCTTATATAGATTTTCGAGCGCGACCTCCATCTTGCGGTTGAGCAGCATCCAGCGGTAGATCTCGATGCATTGCTTCTTGTCGAGATACTTGGAGTCGCGGATCGGCGGCACTGGCGTGTTGAGGTCGCCTTCGACTTCGTAATGGACATGCTCGGCGCCGTGGCGATCTTTCTCGATGCGCTGGCGGACCGTGAAGTCGGGATGCTCCAGGCGGTAGTCGGGGATGGAGTAAGTGCGGAGGTCGGCGTTGCTGGCCGACTTCGTGCTAGAGCGAGACGCTCCGTTGCGCGGACGGTTCCCATTGGAGGTCGGCTTGGACTTCGCTTTCTTGATCCCCATGTGACGACAGCGCTAAGAGCGCGATGCATTGATGGTATCGCGAGTGTGGGGGGAAGAGCTAGGGCGGGCGGCGACATCGCATCGCCAAGAGCCAGGCGAGTCTTCGACTCGCCCTGTCCGGGTCAGAGACGCGGACCCACGCGATTTCGGATCACGTCCAACTCGTCTCGTCTTCTTTATGCAGTTGGCGGAGATCGGTCGGCGGCTTCAGGGGCACACCTACCGCACGTCCCAGCAGCGCGTCAAGGGTTTCGACCCAGAGGATCTGCCTCTGGAAGACTAGCCCGAAGTTGCGGGAGATGGATTCGGCGACAGCGTTGATGTCGAGTGCGTGGCCCAGTTGTTGCTGCATCGACGTGACCGACTTCGACATGATGCCGCAGGGGACGATCAGGTCGAAGAAGGTGAGGTCGGTGTTCACGTTGAGTGCGAAGCCGTGCGAGGTGACGAAGCGGGAGATGTGGACGCCGATAGCGGCGAGTTTGGATTCGGAGTTGTTCGTGGAGGGACGGACGCCGTCGTCCGTCCCAGCCGGGCGAAGCGCGGCTGTGCTCGCAGGGCGAGTCTTCGACTCGCCCGGGCGGACGGAGGCGTCTGCCCCTCCTTGAGGGGCGCTGGTCCAGACGCCAGTCAGGCCGGAGATTCGGTTCGTTGCGATAGCAGAGTCAGCGCAGGTACGGATCAGGACCTCTTCGAGCCGGCGGACGAATTCGATCACACCCAGAGTTTTGCGCTTGCCATCGGGCTCCGCGAATCCGCGCAGATCAAAGATGGGATAGCCGACGATCTGGCCGGGACCGTGGAATGTGACGTCGCCGCCGCGGTCGCACTCGAAGAGTTCAACGCCGCGCTGAGTTAAGAGTTCAGGCGAGGCGACCACATTTGCAGCTTTTGCATTGCGGCCAAGCGTGATGACTGGAGAATGTTCCAGCAGAAGGAGAAGGTCTCCGATTTTTTCTTCCTTGCGCAGGGCGACGAGTTGCTGCTGCAGGCGGAGCCCGGTAGCGTAGTCGACGGTGCCGAGTTGAACGACGGAGATCAAGTTAGCGTTGGAGCAAGATCAAAATCTTTCACCACACAGGACGCAGGGAAATACACATAGATCCTTCGCTTCACTCAGGATGACAAGCATTTGGTTCTATCCGTGTTCATACGCGTTGATCTGTGGCCAAGAAGTTCACGCGTTGATCGCGATCCCGTACACGCTGTTCGACGCATCCAGCATGGCTTCGGCCAATGTCGGGTGCGCGTGGATGGTCCACATCAAATCTTCGACGGTGGCCTCGAGTTCCATGGCGGCTACGGCTTCGGCGATCAACTCCGTTGCCTGCGGGCCGATGATGTGGACACCGAGAATCTCGCCGTAGTCGGCGTCGGAGACGATTTTGATGAAACCCTCATGCTGGCCAACGATCGACGCGCGCGAGTTCGCGGTGAAGGAGAACTTGCCGATCTTCACGTTGTATCCGGCTTCCCGGGCTTTGGTTTCGGTTAGGCCCACGCTGCCAATTTCAGGATGGCAATAGGTCGCACCCGGAATGTGCTCGGGATTGATCGGCTTGCCGGGCTTGCCCGCGATTTTAGCGACGGCCACGAGCGCTTCCATGGAGCCGACGTGCGCGAGTTGCGGTGTGCCCAGCACGATATCGCCGACGGCGTAGACGCCGGGCTCCGTGGTCTGCATCCATGAATCGGTTTTGATGAAGCCGCGGTCGGGCTTGATCTTGGTGCGTTCCAGGCCGATGTTCTCCGTGCGCGGCTTGCGGCCGACGGCGATCAAGATTTTTTCCGCTTCGATCTTCTGCTGCTTGCCGTCAACGGTAATCGTGACGGCGATCCCGGCCTTCGTCTTTTCCACTTTGTCGACCTTCGCACTGGTGTGGAAGTTGATGCCGCGCCTGCGGAAGACGCGGGCGAGTTCTTTGGAGACTTCTTCATCTTCGACAGGCACCAACCGCGGCAGCATTTCGATGATCGTCACCTCGGTGTCAAACGACCGGTAGATCGAGGCAAACTCCACACCCACGGCTCCTGCTCCCACAATCACCAACGATTTCGGAATCTCCTTCAGGCTCAGAATCTCAATGTTGGTCAGTACGCGATCATTCGCTTCGAGGCCCGGCAACATGCGGGCTTCAGAGCCAGTCGCGAGAATGACGTTCTTTGCCTTGAGGTGGCTGGCCTTGCTGTCATTGGTGACTTCGACCGAGAACACTCCATTCTGTGCAGGGCCGGTTAGTCTGCCGTAGCCCTTCACCGTCTCCACTTTGTTCTTCTTCATCAGGAACTCAAGGCCCTTCGCGTGTTTGGCGACGATCTTTCCCTTCCGGTCCTGGACCGCAGCCCAGTTCAACTTGCGGGCATCGACGCCTTCGATGCCAAATTCCTTCGCGTCTTTCAAGTGATCCCAGAGTTCGGCGTTGAACAGCAGAGCTTTAGTCGGGATGCAGCCTACATGCAGGCAGGTGCCGCCGAGAAAGCCGTCCTTTTCGATGAGTGCGATCTTCAGACCGAATTGGCCGGCGCGAATCGCGGCGGTGTATCCAGCAGGTCCGCTACCGATGATGGCCACGTCGTAAATGGTTTCGGGCAAAGTGATAATCCTCAGTAAGAAGAGATGCCTAAAGGCAAACGAATGATTCTAGAACAGGGCGGAGGTACGAACCAAGCGCAAGAAGGGGCGCATCGTGGAAACGCCCATGCGAGACGGTATAAGCAGGTAGGGATCCTTCGACTGCGTAGCAGCTTCGCATTCGCGAAGCTGCCACTTCGCTCAGGATGACAGAAGAGTGTTTAGTTATTCTCGTTGCTGGCGCGCTTCCAGGAAATCAGCTCGCCGATGGTCGAACTCGTGCTCGACACCGGCTGCTTGTAGGCTTCCACTTCCGAGCGCGAAGCTTCTTCGCCCACGGCGCGGATGCTGAGACCAACCTTCTTCTCCTCGGGGCTCATCTTGATGATCTTGAACTCGTGCTCGATGCCAGGCTCAAGATGCAAGGGTTGGCCGTTTCCATCCACAGCTTCGGACTTGTGGCACAAGCCCTCCACGCCCTCGGCAATTTCAACAAACGCGCCGAACGCGGCTACGCGCAACACTTTGCCGTGGACCACGTCGCCGATGTGATGCGTCTGGAAGAATGATTCCCACACGTCCGGCTGCAGCTGCTTCATGCCCAGCGATAGGCGGCGCTTGTCGGGCTCAATGGCCAGAACAATCGCCTTCACGCGGTCACCCTTCTTGAGAACTTCCGAAGGGTGCTTCACACGCTTGGTCCAACTCAGGTTGCTGACGTGCACCAGTCCGTCGATGCCGTCTTCGATTTCGATGAAAGCGCCGAAGTCGGTCAGGTTGCGCACACGTCCTTCGACAGTCATGCCGACGGGGAACTTCTCATGCAACGAGTCCCACGGATTGGCCGCCAGCTGCCGCATGCCGAGCGAAATGCGCCGCTCGGTCGGGTTCACGTTGAGCACCACGCACTCCACATGATCGCCGACGTTAACCAACTTCGACGGATGCTTCATGCGCTTCGACCACGTCATCTCGCTCACGTGGACCAAGCCTTCAATTCCCTGCTCCAGCTCAACGAACGCTCCGTAGTCAGTCACGCTGATTACGCGTCCGCCGACGTGCGCGCCCTCCGGATAACGATGCTCGGCATCGAGCCACGGATCTGGCGTGAGCTGTTTGAAGCCCAGCGAAACGCGCTGTTTCTCTTTGTCGTACTTGAGTACCTTGACCTGAATCTGATCGCCGACGTTGACCAGGTCTTTCGGATGAGTCAGCCTTCCCCACGACATATCAGTAATGTGGAGCAAACCGTCCAGCCCGCCCAGATCGACGAACGCGCCGTACTCAGTCAGGTTCTTCACCACGCCCGTGAGCACCGAACCTTCTTCCAGATGTTCCAGGGTCTTGGAGCGCTTTTCGTTCTGCTCGCCTTCGAGCAAATCCTTGCGCGAGACCACAATGTTGCCGCGCTTCTTGTTGAGCTTGATGACGGCGACTTCGACTGTCTGCCCCTTCATGCCGTCCAGATTGCGGATCGGTCGCAGGTCCACCTGCGAGCCCGGCAGGAAGGCATGAGCGCCCAGGATGTCGACCGTGAGGCCGCCTTTGATGCGGTCGATCACCACCGCCTTGATCGGCTTCTTTTCGTTGTATGCCTTCTCGATTTCTTCCCACGCATGAATGCGCTGCGCCTTCTGGTGCGAGAGGTTGATGTAGCCCTCCTCGGCCTCGCCCTTGTCGCGCATCACGTCGATTTCATCGCCGGGCTTGAACTTCGGCTTGCCCTCGTGATCGAGCACTTCCGCCAGCGGCAGCATGCCTTCTGACTTGGCGCCGATATCGACGACCACGTGCGTCCCGGTCAGCTTCAGCACCGTGCCCTTGATGACGCGATCTTCACTCACCGCCTCTTCGGCTTCGGTGGTGAAGTTCTCAAGCACAGAAGCGAAGTCCTCGCCGGCGGCGAACTTGTCGTCGGAAGCGGAGGCCGCGTGCGGCGTCTCGGTCGATACAGCGGTTTCGGCGGCAGCCTGATTCTGTTCGGGCTGGTGCTGGTCGGCCTGCTGTTCTGTCGCCGTCGGTTCGGCTTCAGTTGCGACAGCTGAGTTGGATTCGGAGTTGTGGGCGGTGGTCTCGTCGAACAAGGTTATGCCTCTCTGGTGACGGGATGCGGGGCCTGCTCTGCGGACTGCTGGATGAGCCGTTTGGTTGTGGTGGGCCCACCCTGGCGGGTGAGCTTGGACAATCCCAGCTGTCGGACGTTTTTACAGAGAACCCGCGTCCAATGGGAACTCCTCGACTATAGCAATGGCTCGCGAACAGTGTCAAACGCAAATCTGGCCTATGTTACAGGAAGGTTTCAGTGTTACGGTTTCCGAACAGAGCACCGATCTGCTACCCTGCCCTGCTATGGATTACCTCTGGACCCCGTGGCGCTACGCCTACGTCTCTTCCACGGAAAAGGCCGCTGGATGCGTGTTCTGCGAAGCTCCTAAGGAAAAGGACGACGCCAAGGTGCACATCGTCCATCGCGCCCAGCACTGCTTCGTCATCCTGAATGCCTATCCATACACGCCCGGCCACGTGATGATCGTCCCCTACGCGCATTTGGACGAACTACAGAAGCTGCCAGCCGATGCCGCCCACGAAATGATGGCCCTTTCGCAACGGATGGAGACTGTACTGCGCGAACTCTACAAGCCGGACGGCATCAATCTGGGGATGAACATCGGCAAAGCCGCGGGCGCCGGAATCGCGGGACATATTCATATGCACGTCCTGCCGCGCTGGGTCGCGGACGCGAACTTTGTGTCGGTGGTGGGCGAAACGCGGGTGCTGCCGGAGACGCTGGAGGTGACTTGGGGAAGAATGCGTGCAGCTCTGGGGAAGTAGCCGAAGGCACCCCACCTTTACTCCTGCGCCTTGTGACCTGGGCAGTACAACCTTCCTAAGGCGCAGTCGCCTGCGCGGTGGTCGCCTTCTTATCCTTGGAACTCTTCGTATGGGCGTTGTTGGGGCATTGCGCTGGAACGCCGCCGGCGCCCGTATGCGCCGGATGTGAGCACTCGGTGGCGTTCCGGAGTTTCTCGCCTGTGGCTTCGACGGCAGAATCGTTGCTCCCGGTATGCGTCTCGACCCACTTATCATATGCAATCCATACCTTCGGATCGTTGCTGTTAGCGTCACAACCATTTGCGTCTGTGTTCGCACAGACTTCGAAGGCGTAGACGGGATGAATTTCCCAGAGAGAACTGCGGAACGGAGCGCCATCCTGTGCAGTCCTCTTTAATCCCGCGCAGGGTTTGTGAGCGTTATCGAAAAACAACGGTCCGGTCACGCGAACCACGTTCTTTACTGGCGTTTTCATGTCGAGCTCTGACCACGTAGCGGGACGAAGATGCGGGCTCATTTCCGCCGTGACGCTGGAACATTCATCCTGGGTGCGGTCTCCAGTTGGGTCCAGCAATGGAATGTGAATGTCATTACTTGCGAAACCGGGTGTTTCGCAGTTCACGCTCTCCCCGGAGGGACAATCCGATACGTGCGCATTGAGCACCCATGCCTTCAGGCGGACTACGCTGCCTTCTCCGATCGATTGACGGTTCAGCTTGAAGAAACTGCGTAGAGCATCACGGCTGGCCAAATCCGTGACAACCCAGCCTTTCTGCTTTGAAAGAGCCTGCATCTGGCGAAGGGCGGCAAGATCGACATTTGTGACGACAGAACTGTCGGCGCAGAAGTTGTTTTTTGCTTCACTCTGCAAGACTTTGGCAGCGTTCGATGCGGCCGTCGCCTTGGGATCAGATGAGACCACGCCACAATTTCCGCAGGACCGGGCAGGATCGGGCTTCGTCGCGATCGCATCGAATGGCAATTTGCATGACGCAGGCAGCCTAAAGTTGTCCGTTTGGCCTAAAGCCGGCCAGACGCCCCAGACCACAGAAAGGACGCCTGCAAGAAGAAACAGTCTCCTGCCTTGGAGAGACATAGGACACCCCGCTAGATTGGATTGAGACTTGGGCCCCAGTGCCGGAAATTGTAGGCCGAGGCAGAAAAGTGTCAAGAGCAAAATTGAGCATTGTTACGAAGTCCGGAGGGAAGTGAGATTCTTCTAGCTAGCCAGCCGTTCCATCTCTTCCTCGTTAATCACCCCCACACCGAGTTCCTTCGCCTTGTCGAGCTTTGACCCGGCGTCGGCGCCGGCCACGACGTAGTCCGTCTTCTTGCTGACCGAGCCGGTGACTTTTCCGCCCGCGTCTTCAATCATCTTCTTGGCTTCGTCACGCGTGTGTTTCGCCAACGTGCCCGTAAGAACGAATGTCTTCCCAGCGAGCTTTGTGCCTCGTTCCTTCTTCTTGCCTTTGAACGCAAGCCCCGCCTCGCCGAGTCGCTCGACCAGTTTGCGATTGGCGGCATTGCTGAAGAATTCGACGACGCTCTCGGCGATGCGCGGGCCGACTTCGTTGACGTCCTGCAACTCTTCGACGCTGGCACTCGATAGCGCTTCCATCGATCCGAAATGTTCGGCGAGAAATTGCGCGGTGCGCTCGCCGACCATGCGGATGCCGAGGCCGTAGATCACCCGTTCCAGCGGCAGCTTCTTGGAATTTCCAATTTCGTCGAGAATGTTTTGCGCCGACTTGTCGCCCATGCGCTCCAGGCTGAGCAGGTTGTCTTTTGTCAGCTTGTAGATGTCAGCGACGTTCTTCACTAGTCCGCGCTCGGTGAGTTGCGTGACCAGAGCGTCGCCCATTCCGTCAATGTTCATCACCCCACGCGAAGCGAAATGCAGAATCGTCTCCCGCAGCTTCGCCGGACAATTCGCATTCACGCAACGATAGTCGACCTCCCCTTCAGTGCGCACAACCTTCGTGCCGCACACCGGGCACTTGTCCGGCATCTCAAATTCCCGCGTCCCCCGCGGATGATCCTTGTCGTCGATCACCTTCGCGACCTTGGGGATCACGTCCCCGCCGCGCTCCACCTGCACCCAATCGCCGATCTTCACTCCCAGCCGCTCGATCTCATCCATGTTGTGCAAAGTCGCATTGCGGACTGTCGTCCCACCGATCAACACCGGCGCCAGCATGGCGACGGGCGTGAGTTTTCCCGTCCGCCCGACCTGCACACGAATGTCTTCCAGCTTCGTGATCCCCGCCCGCGCCGCATACTTGTAAGCAATCGCCCATCGCGGAGCCTTGCCGGTGAAACCAAGTTCGTCCTGCAAGGCGGTGCGATCAACTTTCACCACGATGCCGTCAATCTCGTAAGGCAGCGAGTCCCGCTTCCCCTCCCACTCCTGAATGAACGCCCAGACTTCGTCCATCGACCCAACCAGCTTGCGGTTTTGATTGACTTTGAATCCGGCGGCGGCGAGCGCCGCCAGCGTTTTCGAATGCCGATCAAAATAGGTGCGGCCGTTTTCGAGCAGGATGTACGGGAAGAAATCCATGCGCCGCTCTGCTGTAACATTCGCATCCAGCTGGCGAACCGTCCCCGCCGTAAAATTGCGCGGATTGGCAAATGTCGGCAGCCCCTTCCGCTCGCGTTCTTCATTCACCTTCTTGAACGCTGCCGTGGGCATGAGCAATTCGCCACGCACTTCGAAGTCGACCGGAATCCCCGCCTTCTTGAGCCGCTCTTTCTGAATCGACAGCGGCACCGAGCGCACCGTGCGCACGTTGAGTGTGACGTCCTCCCCAACCGATCCATCGCCCCGAGTCACTCCCCGCACCAACCGGCCATCTTCATACACCAAGGCCAGCGACATGCCGTCGAGCTTCAGTTCGCAGACATACTCCACGTCGCTGCGGCCGCTGAGTTCGTGCACGCGCCGTTCCCAGTCGCGCAGCTCTTCTTCGTTATAGGTGTTGTCGAGCGACAGCATGGGCGAGGAATGCGGCGCCTTGACGAATCCCTCGCGCGGCTTGCCTCCCACACGCTGCGTAGGCGAATCCGGCGTCACCAGCGAAGGATCAGCGGCTTCCAAGTCCTTCAACTGCTGCATCAACTTGTCGAAGTCGGCATCGCTGATCTCAGGATTGTCGACAACGTAATACAGGTATTCGTGATGTCGAATCTTCTCGCGGAGCGCTTCAATCCTTCTTCCCACGTCCTTGGTCGGGGCAGGCATCGGCCAGATTATAGTCGTGGATTCGTTTGCGTAAAATCAGGTAGCACTCGGGGAGAAATAGAACGCAATGCAAATCCTTGAGACATCACGACTGATTCTGCGGGAATTCCGTCCAGACGATGCGGATGCTCTGACCCGCGTCCTCTCAGATCCCGAGACCATGCGCTTCTATCCATCTCCCTATGACCGCGACGGAGTCGAGAATTGGATCGCCCGCAACATCCGCCGCTACGCCAATGACGGCCACGGACTCTGGGCCATGATCCTGAAAGCAAGCGGCGAACTGATCGGCGACTGCGGCCTCACCGTGCAAAATGTGGATGGCGCGGGTGAGCTCGAGATCGGCTACCACGTGCGCCGCGATCTCTGGGGACAGGGCCTCGCCACCGAGGCGGCCCGCGCCTGCCGCGACTATGGCTTCGCTCGCCTGCCCGTCGAGCGCATCATTTCGCTCATCCGTCCTGAGAACCAGCCCTCACGCCGGGTTGCAGAGAAAAACGGCATGACCGTCTGGAAGGAAACGATCCGGAAAGATCTGCTGCACCTCGTCTATGCAATTCATCGAGAACAGCTCACGGAAAAGTGAAAGAGCGACTGTTGGTCGCCCGAGAGGTACCGCCTCGCTGCGCTTGGCGGGACGGCCGAGGCGGCCGTCCCCACACGAGTCCAGCCGGGGCTGGCACTCGCCAGCCCCAAAAAGCGCAATCGCCTTTACACCAGATCATCCAGCTTCAGCGCTTGAGCCCCGCCCTTCCACGACGCCTCAAACTGCTTCTGAACAAAGCCCGCGTCGTAGTCGCGCTTCTGCTGCAGCAAAGCCTGACGCAATCCCCACAGCGAGCGAGGATTTCGCGGATTGCGATCCAGATCCTCACGGAAAACCTTCTCCGCGCCCGTTACGTCCCCGGTCATCAGCAAGGCTCCTCCAAGATTTTCGCGTACTGGATAGAACCAGTCGGGTGGCTCGCCGTACTTGAGCGTGTCCTGAATGGCGACGGCATCGCGCAGCATGGCGATCGCGCCGTTGTTGTCTTTCTTGGCCATGGCAATCTTCGCGCCCACGACATCCTTCGCGATCTTCATAATGTCCTTCGCCTTATTGTTGATCGGCATCTGGAAGATGACGTCGGGCGGCGTGGCCTCCTCGGCATCGGACACAATCTTGTACTCCGCCTCGGCTTCCGCCATTTTTCCAGTCCCGGCTAGGGCAAGCCCGCGGCCGAAATGCCAGAAAACCGTCGCCGTCTTCATAGAAGGATCTGGCGCCAGCATTTTCAAAATTTCGCTCCAGTGATGGAAGCGAATCTCCACCGCCACCGGAATGGTCATAAATCCTTCCAGCGGCGGCATGTCTTTCACGTGCGGGCCCACGTTCGCCACCAGCAGGTCGGCATTCTTCCGTGCCTCCGCATAGCGGCCATTCATCGCGCCGCACATGGCGACGAAATGCAGGTTGTGGCTGTAGTACATCATCGGATAGATGCCCTGCGCGCCGGTCGCCTTGATATACGCGCGATCAACCGAAGCCGCCTGCTCGTTCGTCTTAACCGCCGCATCGTAGTCCCCGGTGCGAATGTAAATGTGTGCGGGCATGTGTACGATGTGTCCCGCCCCAGGTGCCAGCGCGGCGAGCTTGTTCGCCTCCGCCAGCGCTCGCTCGGGATTATTCGAGGCCTCCACCGCATGGATGTAGTAGTGGATCGCTCCCAGATGGTTGGGGTCGCGTTTCATCACCGACTCCAGTGTCGCTACGATTTCGTCCGTACCGACCTCCGGCGTGCCATCCTGATGCCAAAGCCCCCAGGGATGCAGGTTCATGCCCGCCTCCGCAAACAGTGTGGCGGCGTCCAAATCGTCGGGAAACTCGGCCGAGACTTGCCGCATGGCGTCGTGATATTCCTCGGCAGCTTTCTTGAGATCGGAATTCGGGTCCGCCGGAAAGCGGCTCGCCATCGCCTGGATGTAGGCTTGCTCACTGGGAGACGCTCCCGCAGACAAATCAACCGCCTTCTGCACCGCGTCATGCGCATGCTTGTAACGGTCGGGATCGGCAGGATCGTTGTAGTTCGGCCCCACCGCCTCAGCGACGCCCCAGTAGGCCATCGCCAGCTTGGGATCGAGTTCCGCGGCGTGCTGAAACGACCGCGCCGCCTCGTCATGGTTAAATGCGTAAACAAGCCGCAGCCCCTGGTCAAAGAACTGCTGCGCCTGCGGGTTATGCGTGGAAACTGGATGATGGAGATCTCCCAACCCCGTCACCAACGTGACCGGGCGGGTCTGCATGTGGGAGGCATGATCTTGCGCCGTCGCGCCCAGGCAGAGCAAAGCACCGCACAGCACTTGCGCCAGAGTTTTCATCTGGTCCACCTCCTGAGTTCAATTGGAATTCGCGAGCCCCAAAACAACGAGAAACTGCTGTGGAAAAAACGCCCCTTGTAAGTGCGGCTAGATTATGCCAAATTAGTCGTCTTGCCAAGTCGTTCGCAAGCAAACCATGGCGAAAGCCCCTGCCCCTGCCTCGTCGGATGCGGCCGGAAAGTACTACGCTGGGCAAGTCCCCCCAGTTGCGCTGCTCAACGCGTTCAACACTAACAACCGCATCAATCATTACCTGATTGACAATCTTCCGCCCGCGGCCTGGAAGGCAAAACCGGCAGACACCAAGGGTCGCACCATTGCCGCGATCATAGCGCACATGCACAACGTGCGCGTGATGTGGCTGAAAGCCACCAAGGCCGAAGAGATCCCCACGCAACTGGATCGCACCACGGTGACTCCAGCGCAGGCTTTGCACGCTCTCGAAAGTAGCCGCCACGCTCTGAGTGTGATCATGAACCGCGCCATGGCCAGCGATGGCCGCATCAAGGGCTTTCGCCCCGATGTAGCCGGATTTCTTGGCTATCTGATCGCACACGACGCCCACCATCGCGGGCAGATCACCATGCTCGCCCGCCAGCTAGGCCATCCCCTCCCTCAGAAAGTCATGTTCGGCATGTGGGAGTGGGGCTCGCGCTGAAGGGTTTCGCTTTGCCGTCTAGCGCCTCAGGTACAATCCACTTTCGATCAGCCTATGCGCAAGGCGGCGTTGCTCTACAACCCGGATTCCGGCGGCAGCAAGCAACGCCGGCGGGAATTGGAATCGGCACTCGCGGTGCTGAGGGGCGGGGGCGTCGAAGCAGATCTCGTTCCCACGCAGTCCCGGGATCACGCTGGCGAAGAGACTAGGCAAGCTGTCGCTTCGGGCTGCGACACCATTTTCGCCTGCGGTGGCGACGGCACCATTCACAACATCGCTCAGGTGCTCGCGACTTCGCCAGTCGCGCTTGCTATTCTGCCGATGGGAACCGCTAATGCCCTGGCACACGACCTCGGCCTTCCTCTCAACGTAATCGCGGCGGCGCGGGCCGCCCTGCATTTCGCACCTCGCCGCGTCGCGCTCGGGTGCGTGAAATACGCGGACCTCCAAGGACATCCCGGCACTCGTTATTTCGTCGCCGCCGCAGGTGTCGGCGTCGACGCCCATCTTTTCTACAAACTCCACAGCGGAGCCAAGCAGCGCATGGGCATGGCCGCGTACTACGCCAAGGCGTGGAACCTGTGGTTCACCTATCCCATGACTCGATTTGCCGCCGCGTACGCTGAAACCGGCTCGGACGAACTCAAGCGCGCTGACGTGACCGAACTGATGGCCGTCCGCATTCGCAATTTCGGCGGAGTAGTGCAGGAACTGGCTCCGGGAGCCTCACTCGACCGTGACGACATGCGTCTGGTCTCCTGCCGCACCGCCAGCCGCCTCGCGTATCTCGCTTATGTAACCCGCTGCCTGCTGCGCGTCCGCTGGACCATCCCCGGCATCGACCTTGCTTACAGCAAGAAAGTGTCGTGTGATTACCAGCCGCCCTCTTCTGCCACGTCGCAAGAGCAGCCTAAGATCTATGTCGAGGCAGACGGCGAACTCCTCGGCACGCTCCCGGCAGAAATCACAGTCGTCCCGGACGCCCTGACCCTGTTGGCGCCATCCCGCTGAGCCGCAGTTCGCCAAGCCGCCTGCTCCCCCGAATTACTTTGCGTCCTCACACGGATTCCCGCGTCAAACTAACTTCGCTGAGTCGGACCGATTCATCGCAGGTGGCGCATATCGGCCCAGTGAAATAGAATTCCTCGAACCAATTGGAACCCATCACTCATTTCCTGACCGGCGCGTGCTTGGGTCGCGCCGGACTCAATCGCAAGACAGCGCTAGCCACGCTCACACTCACGCTTGCGGCGGAGGCTCCTGACCTAGACGTTTTCGCAGGCTTCTGGGGACGGACCTTCGGCTTCGCCCACCATCGCGGCTTCACCCACTCATTTCTCGGGATCTTGCTCGATGCTGCCGTTGTGATCGCCTTCGTCTATCTGATCTGGCGCATGCGTGGCCGCAAGACAAAAGATCCCAACCTGCCGCCGCGCTGGGGCCTGCTCTACTTCTATGCCTGCCTCGCTGGGCTGAGCCACATCCTTCTCGATTTCACCAACAACTACGGCGTGCGCCCGTTCTGGCCGTTTTCGGAAAGATGGTATTCCTGGGACATCGTCTTCATCGTCGAGCCTGTGATGCTCGCGTTCCTGTTTCTCGGACTAGTTGTGTCGGGCTTGTTCGCATTGATCGACAAGGAAATCGGCGCCCGCCACCGTGGCCCTCGCGGTCGCCTCGCCGCCATCCTCGCGCTCGCCGGTGTTGTCCTGATGTGGGGTCTGCGCGACTACGAACACCGCCGCGCCATCAACGCGCTCGAATCGCGCACCTACGACGGCGCCGATCCTTTGCGAGTCTCGGCATATCCCCAGTGGATCGATCCTTTTTACTGGTACGGAGTGGTGGAAACGCCCACCTTCTTCGCCCTCGCCCCGGTAAGTTCTCTGGGACCGGAGGTCGATCCCGAGGGCCGCCTCGAAATTCGCTATAAGCCCGAAGAAACTCCCGTCACTCTGGCCGCGAAAAAGTCTTACGCGGGGCGTGTATTTCTGGATTGGGCGCAATATCCCATCACCGAAACCGAAACGCTCGATCCCCCGCGGGAAGGCTACATCGTGTATTTCCAGGACCTGCGCTTCGTTGGGATCCCGAGTTCTATGGCTGGGCAACGGGGGCGCGGCCCTCTGGGCAGAGCCGTACAACTCGACAAAAACTTGCACGTGGTCGGCGACGTCTTCGGTTCCGGAAAGGACCAGGTAGTCATACCCGAACCCGGCTCGCACGGCAATTGACGGCCGGGTCGAACAACGCAGGCTACTTCTCGGAGTTCCCATGCAACCGGACGAACGCGCTCGACGCAGATTCCTCACGGCCGCGACCGCTGGCCTCGCAGGTGGCGCGCTGGTCGCGCTGCCGGGAAACAGCTTCGCCTTAGAAACCGCAGCCAGCGCCACAAGCCCGGTCTACAACGTCACGGCGTTCGGAGCGCAAGGCGACGGCAAAGGACTCGACAGCCCGGCGATCAACAAAGCCATCGAGACGGCAGCCGCGGCCGGCGGAGGAACCGTCTGCCTTCCCGCCGGAACTTACCGTTGTTACTCCATCCACCTTCAAAGCAAGATCGCTCTCTATCTTGCCCCCGGATCCATCCTGCTAGCCTCGGATCCTCCAGAAGAAGGCGCCACCGGATACGACTTGCCCGAATCCAACCAGCCCTGGGAGAACTACCAGGACTTCGGCCACAATCACTGGCACAACAGCCTGATCTGGGGTGAAAATCTGAACGATGTTTCGATTTCCGGCCCCGGACTCATCTGGGGCAAAGGTCTGAGCCGCGGGTGGGGCGCCGGTCCCAGAGCCGAGCAGCCCGGCGTCGCCAACAAGGCGATCGCTCTCAAGAACTGCCGCAACGTCCTGTTGCGCGATTTCTCCATCCTTCACGGCGGCCACTTCGGCATTCTGGCCACCGGAGTCGACAACCTCACCGTCGACAATCTGAAGATCGACACCAACCGCGACGGCATTGACATCGATTGCTGCCGCAACGTGCGCGTCTCCAACTGCAGCGTCAACTCGCCCTGGGATGACGGAATCTGTCTGAAGAGTTCCTTCGCCCTCGGCTACGCCCGCGCCACCGAAATGGTCACCATCAGCGATTGCCTCGTGACCGGCAGCTACCAGGAAGGCACGCTGCTCGATGCCACCTGCAGGCCGTTTCCCGCAGACGAAAAAGTGTGGCGCACCGGTCGCATTAAGTTCGGAACCGAGTCGAACGGCGGATTCAAGAACATCACCGTCTCCAACTGCGTTTTCGAAGGCTGCCACGGCTTCGCCATCGAAAGCGTCGATGGCGCCGTGATTGAAGACGTCTCCATCACCAACATCACCATGCGCGACATCCTGGCGGCGCCAATCTTCGTGCGTCTCGGCTCTCGCATGCGCGGACCTTCCGGCGTTCCGGTGGGCGTGATTCGCCGCCTTCTCATCAGCAACATCACTTGTTTGAATGCAGCCGCGCCGCCCATCTGCTCCATCATCACCGGGATCCCCGGCCATCCCATCGAAGATCTGAAGCTGAGCGACATCGCCATCCTCCATCAGGGCGGAGGCACCCGCTCCGACGCCACGCTCCAACTTCCGGAGAAAGAGAGCGACTATCCCGAACCCACCATGTTCGGCACCACGCCGGCTCATGGCTTCTTCCTTCGCCATGTGAAGGGAATCGAGATGAGCGGAATCAAGATCGACTACACCAACCCGGACGCTCGCCCCGCATTCGCGCTTCACGACGTGCATGACGCGGACCTCCGCCACATCAAGATGCCGGCCACTCCGGGCGTGCCCGCCTTCGTTCTGAACGACGTGACTAGCTTCAGCGTTTTCCGCAGCAAGCCCGTCCCTGATACAGACCTGAAAGCTGCAGAGCACGAGGAAATCTAGACTATGTGGGGACAGCCGCCCTCGGCTGTCCATCGAGCGAAGCTCGACGGCTGACTCACGATCGAAAACGCTCGTCCCTTGACGTGCACCCTCTCCAGCGCCCAGAATAAGATCTCGTCTCCGAGGTGAATCATGCTGGCATTCGTATTCGTTCTCTTCGCCGTCGCGTTCCGGTTCATCCCCCATCCCATGGGCTTCACGCCGGTCGGCGCAGCTCTTCTGTTCTTCGGCGCGCGTGCACCGCGCAGCCGCATGTGGGTGCCGCTCGCGATCCTCGCCGGATCCGACGTCATCCTCACCACCTTGGTCTATCGCTATCCCTTCACCTGGGACCACTTCGTAACCTGGGCGTGGTATGCCGCTATGCTTTGGCTTGGCACCAACCTCAAGCAGAACGCCGGCGCTTTCCGCATTCTGGGCGCGGCCCTCGCTGGCTCCGTCTCTTTCTTCCTGATTAGCAACTTCGCAGTCTGGGCCGCCTGGGGCGACATGTACCCCCGCACCTTCGCCGGCCTGATGACCTGCTACGATGCCGGCCTGCCCTTTTTCCGCCGCGCCATCGAAGGTGACCTGCTCTTCACTTCCGCTATGTTCAGCGTTCCGGTCCTGCTGCACGCCCTTGCTGGATGGCTGCACAAGTCTGGCGACCACAGCGCAGCCGCTTAAGAACCGCGATGCCCGTGTGGGGATGGATCTTTGACCCGTTCTCGCCGCGACGCCTTCCGTCGCGGCTGCCGGCCTCACCGAGACGCTTGCGAGATATCCAAACGTCCGGAGTTCCTTCGCTTTAGGCTTCTGCTTCCGCCCTGGTCGCGAACCCAACTCGCCCTGCCTCGCCTTTCTGAAGCCTTGAAAGCAGTGCATCGCCAGCGTATTCTTTCGCGTTGGCATTTCAGAAAACACAGTTACTGAAATTCGACGCTTCAAGTAGATACTTACGCTTTTCGTTGCAGTAGCCAACACCGGGGACTAGGGCCGAGTTCGCGAGACGGGGGTGACGTGCGGCGTGCCTGTAGATCTGTCGGCGGATTGGTGCTGCTTTCAGCTGCTCTGTTTCTCGTGCCTGCCTCGAGAGCACAACGTTACACCTTCAAGAATTATGTAGAAGGCCTCGGTAACCTCAGCGTCAAATCCCTTTACCAGGACTCGCAGGGTTTCCTGTGGGTGGGTACGTTTGGTGGACTCTTCCGATACGACGGCCTCCGCTTCGACGAGTTCGGCCCGAAGGACGGACTGACCGTACCCATCATCGAGGATATCAATCAGGACTCGGCAGGCCGGTTGTGGATCGCAAGTACAAACGGCCTGTTCGTCCGAACCGGTCAGCGCTTCCAAGAGGTACTCGTCGACGGCAAACCTTTTTCCATAAGCGTCGGCCTACACTTCGCATCCCTTCCTGACGGCACCTTGATCGTTTCTGAGGTTCGTGGGGTATACACCGTTCGTCCCTCCAAGAACGCCCTGACTTGGCAGGTGAGCACTTTTCTCCCAGCAAACCTGATCGACGAGGATACTTCCGCACCTCACGGTGTTGTCGCGGGACCCGATGGCTCGATCTGGTTCGGCTGCGGCCTCGGCCTTTGCCGGTATCAAAACTCTTCCCTGACAAAATGGAACGACCGGAATGGTTTGCCAAAAGCCATGTGGGAGTACTTGCTATTCGACCACGAAGGCCAGCTGTGGATACGAGGGAAGGGCCACATTGCCGTCCTGAAACAGGGTGCGACTCGGTTTGAGGCGCGTGATATCCCCGGTGCGCCGCCGAGCCTCGAGTTCCGTACGCTCGCGCTTGACGCCCTTGGTCGCATTCTCGCTCCCTGCGATAACAAGCTCGCTCGTTACGAAGGTGGCCAGTGGAAGCTCTTATCGGAAGCGAACGGATTGGGAGGTGAGACCGTCACCACGGCGATAACGGATCGCGAAGGATCCGTATGGATCGGCATCCTCGGCCGCGGACTGCAAAGATGGCTGGGCTACGACGATTGGGAGCACTGGACAAAAGCTGAGGGCCTCCACAGCAATATCGTGTGGGACGTCCTCCGCGACCACACTGGACGGCTCTGGGTTGGGGATGACAAGGGCGTCTCGACAATGATGCCCGGGTCTCGGGAACTCCATCCCTGGAGCGCACCCGGAAACACGATGGAAGGGTTTACGGCCCTCGCTGAGTCGAAGGATGGCTTCGTCTGGCTCGGCTTTCGAAATCGGGGTGTCATCAGCGTCGACACGGTCACGCTTGCAACCCAGCATTTCCCCAGCGCTGACGTCTCACGCATCTTTGTGGATTCACACGACCGCGTTTGGCTCGCTACGATGGGTGGGCTGTTTGTCAGCGATCCGGCTCCTGGTGTGGGAAGAAACCGTACGCCTTTTTACAGAATTCACGACAGTGCCTTGCCGGCGGGTGGCACTGAGGGCAACGTCGAGGATCTTACCGAAACTCCCGACCACAGGTTGTGGGCCGCTTGCGATAACGGGCTGGTCACCTTCGGCCCCGACGGCTGGACGCGCGTCGATCTTGACTGGAAAAGCCTCGCCACGAAAACCCTGTTGGACGTCGGCTCCGATCCTGCGGGCAACGTTTGGCTGGACGGCTACTTTTCTGGTGTAGTACGACTCAGCCTGAAAGGTTCCCAGATTGTCCGTTCCGATCGCTTTCAGAGGCCGACCGTGGTTTCTGACCGCTTCGTCATCCTGGCTTCGGATCACCGCGGTTGGGTGTGGCTCGGAGGAGACCGCGGCGTCGACGTTTTCGACGGGCAACACTGGCGCAGATACACGCAGGACGACGGCCTGGTCTGGAACGATACCGCTGAAAGATCCTTCTGGGCCGACGCGGATGGCGGCGTTTGGATTGGTACCGGCGGCGGCCTTTCCCATTTCACTCCGCACGGATTCGGCGCGCTTCCTCCTCCCGCGCCTGTGCTCGAGTCGACTCGCTTCGGCGCGGTGGATATCGGCAACGGGGCGAGTGTTCCCTGGCGCAACGATCCCCTGACTTTCGAATTGGCTTCGCTTACCTTCCGCAATGAGAACGCCATCCGCTTTCGCTACCGGCTAACAGGCTACGAACAAGAGTGGACCGATACCTCAGAGCATGAGGTGCGTTACCCGCAGCTCCCACCTGGCTCTTACCGATTCGAGGCTCTCAGTATCTCCGGAAGCGATGGTACGGTTTCGCCTGTGTCCACGTTTTCGTTCCGCATCCTGCCACCTTGGTGGAAAACTCGCGCCTTCTACGGCTTGTCCTGCTTGCTCGCGATGGCTTTGTTGGCCGTCGCCTGGCGCTGGAGTCAACGGCGTATCCTTGCGCGCCAGACTGAGGAGCGCACACGCCGGGCCGCTCTCTACGCGCGCAATCTGATCGAAGCCAGCCTGGACCCACTGGTGACCATCAGCCGTGAAGGCAAGATCACCGACGTCAATCAGGCCACCGAGATCATCACCGGCGTCAAGCGCGAGGCGCTGATCGGCAGCGACTTCTCGGAGTACTTCACCGATCCCAACAAGGCCCGCGACGTCTACCAGCAGGTTTTCGCTGCCAGCAAGGTTCGAGACTATCCCCTCGCCCTGCGCAACGCCTCCGGCGGCGTGACGGAAGTGCTCTACAACGCCAGCGTTTTCAGAAATGAAGCCGGAGAAGTGGAGGGCGTGTTCGCCGCTGCGCGCGACATCACCGAACGCAAACAACTCGAGGATCAGCTCCTTCAGTCGCAAAAACTGGAAGCCATCGGCCAACTCGCTGGCGGCGTCGCACACGACTTCAACAACATCATGGGTGTCATCCTCGGGTATGCCGAACTGGCGCAGGGCCGGGTGGTCCCCGAGACCGCAATTGCGATGCATCTTAGCCACATCCGAAGTGCCGCCGAGCGCGCTGCAGCTCTCACCAGGCAGCTATTGGCCTTCAGCCGCAAGCAGTTCTTGCAGCCGGAAGTAATAAATCTAAACAGTATCGTCGTGGAACTGGCCAAGATGCTGGGCCGCTTGGTGGGAGAGAACATCGAGATCATCCTCCAGACCTCCGATGACCTGGGCAGCGTTAAGGCCGATCCGGTACAGATCCAGCAGGTACTGATCAACTTGGCGGTTAATGCCCGCGACGCCATGCCGAACGGCGGGAAACTGGTGATCGCTACTGCCAACGCCGAATTCGACGCCCTTTCCGGTCGTCTTCTCTCGCCCGCCCCGCTCGGCAACTACGTCATGGTCTCTGTCTCCGACACCGGCATTGGCATGAACGAAGAGACTCGCTCCCACATCTTCGAGCCGTTCTTCAGCACAAAAGGACTCGGCAAAGGCACGGGCCTGGGACTATCGATCATCTACGGAATCGTGAAACAGAGTAACGGTTACATCTGGGCACAGAGCGAACCTAATAGGGGATCGACCTTTAAGATCTGCCTGCCGCGAGTGAACCAGCCCTCCGAACCGGCAATTCACGAGCCCCACATCGTTCCGGTCGTGTCAACAGCGACGGGGACCATCCTGCTCGTGGAAGACGAGGTCCTGCTCGCCGACATGGCGCGCGAAGTTCTCGAAGAAAGTGGCTTCCGGATCTTGCACGCTTCCAGCGGAGAAGAAGCGCTCGATTTGGCGGAGGACTTCCAAGGCAAGATCGATCTGCTGCTCACCGATGTCGTCTTGCGCACGGGCATGGACGGAACGATACTCGCCCGACGGTTGCGTGCTTCACGGCCCGACTTGAAGGTGATCTACATGTCCGGCTACAACGACGTCTTGACGTCCTTCAGCGGCAAGCTGGACCCCGGCGCAACTCTGATCGAGAAGCCATTCACCATGGGCACCCTCCGAGCCAGGGTTCGCGAAATTCTCAGCGGTCCCTCGTAACCGCGCGGTCACTGCACGCCAAGGGTCAGATCCCCAGACGTCGAACTTTGCCCGCCCGCCTCGCGGGACACCAATAAGCGACAACTACCGCTTGGGTTGTGGCTGATGATCCTTATGACCGGTGGTCTGATGCCTCTGCACGTCGCCCGTCCCGCCCGCGCCGTCGCCGCAGCGCCACCCACACGCAAACTCCCGCGACCATCACCGCCACTACCCAAATCCAATGCCGCTTGAACACTCCGCCGAGGAGTCCCACGATCTGCGGGCCGAACCAAAGCACCAGCAGCGACAGCACTCCAAACCGTACAAATCTTCCCAGGAAAATTGCCACCAGGAAGTCGCGAAACCGCATCTCAAACACCGCCGCACCCAGCACGAAGATCTTGAATGGCAGGGGCGGCGGCAACATCCCAGGAAACATTAGCGCCCAGAATTCGTGCTGCTCAAACGATTGGTGAATCTTCTGGAAGCGCTCTTCCGATATCCGCTTACGCAGCACCTTCTCCCCGCCGAGGTACCCGACGATGTACAGCGGAATGCTCCCCAATGCCGATCCCAGCGACGCCATCGCGATGTAGAGCAGAAGCCGCCTGCGATCCTGATACACGTACGTCGCGACGACAAAATCCACAGGCATGCCCAACAGTGCACTATCGGCAAAAGTGATCACAAATACGCCCCAGATCCCGAGCACTTTGAGCAGCCCCAGGATCCACGCCGAATAGCGCGCCAGAATGTGTCCAATCGTTTTCAAGGAGACCAGTTAGTGTACGTGATGGAAGAGCCAAGCGTCAGTCGGGATGCATTCGGCCCGATGCCCGTGGAGGGACGGACGCCTCGTCCGTCCAGGCCGCGACGACTTCCGTCGCGGCTGCTGCTCCCGCACTCAATGCCATCACTCCTGCTATCATCGCTACCTCCGGAACCAACCCCATGCGCAAGCTGATTCTCCTCCTCTCTCTGTTCGCGGCAACAACGCTCTCCGCCCAACAATACGATCTCGTCCTCGAAGGCGGTCGCGTCATGGACCCCGAAACCGCCTTCGACGCCGTCCGCAACGTCGGCATCCGCGACGGAAAAATCGCCCGCATTTCCGCCGAACCGCTATCCGGTCGCCGCATCATCCACGCCGCCGGCCTCGTCGTCGCTCCCGGATTCATCGACCTGCACCAGCATGGCCAGGAGCCCGCCAGCCAGCTCGTCAAGGCATTCGACGGAGTCACGACGGCGCTGGAAATGGAAATCGGGGCTCCCGATGTCGCTCAATTTCTGAGAACTAAAGAAGGACACTCGCTGATCCACTACGGAACCACCGCCAGCCACGCCGCGGCGCGAGCGCTGGTCTTCGGCGCGCCCTTGCCCCCCTACGTTTTGGACCCCCACGCCGGTATCCCCGAAATTCTGCCCAAGAGCGGCCCCGCCACCAACCAGCCCGCTACCCCCGAACAGATCAGCCAAATTCAGCGGCGTCTGCGCGATGAACTCGACGCGGGTGCCCTCGGCATCGGCATGGGAATTCAATACACTCCCGGCGCAACCCGGCTTGAGATCATCGACATGTTTCGCGTCGCCGCCGAGCGCAAGCTGCCGGTCTACACCCACATGCGCAGCTTCGGCCGCGTGGAACCCGGCTCCGCCATAGAATCAGTCGAGGAAGTCATCGGTGCTGCGGCTATCACTGGCGCGCCTCTGCATATTGTTCACATCAACAGCACCTGCCTGCTCGACTCACTCGAATGTCTGTCTCTGGTCGAAGGAGCCCGCGCCCGCGGCCTCGACGTAACCACCGAAGCTTATCCCTACATCGCCGGCATGACCGCGATCAATTCCGCCCTGTTCAATCCCGGCTGGCGCGAGAAACTGGGCATCGACTACAGCAATCTAGTCCTTCCCGACACAGGCGAGCACCTCACCAAGGAGCACTTCGAAGAGTTACACAATTCGAGCACACAACAATCGGTATTGGTGTTCGCCAACACGCAGGAAACCGTAGACGCCGTCATCCCCAACCCGCTGATCATGATCGCCAGCGACGGAGCCCCGGGACATCCGCGCAACGCCGGCACCTACTCGCGCGTCCTGGCGCAATACGTCCGTGAGAAAAAAGCGCTCACCTTGATGGAAGCCCTTCGCAAAATGACTCTCATGCCCGCGCAAATGCTGGAGCGCTCCACTCCCGCCGCGCGCCACAAAGGACGCCTACAGGAAGGCGCCGACGCCGATATCGTAGTCTTCGATCCGCAAACCATCACCGACCGCTCCACCTTCGCCAAGCCCATGGAACCCAGCGTAGGCGTGCACTATCTGTTGGTCGGAGGAACGGTGCTCATCGACAACGGCAAGGTAGTCCCCAACGTCTTCCCCGGCCACGCCCTGCTGGGACCAGGAAAAGCTCACTGACTAGGATCGGGCCTGGACAATTCGACACCGTGTCGGAAACGGCTCGAGATTGTGTGGGGACGGGTCTCTGACCCGTCCAGGCCGCGACGGGGTTGGTCGCGGCGTCGTACTCTGTTCGGGCTACCTGCGTTCCGTCATCCCGCGATGCAACTCATGTGAGGGGTCGCGGCGGCCGTGCACAAAAAGAATCTGATCAAGTGGAACCACTCGCGCCGAATGGTCCCCTGCATCGAAGCCATCGAGCAGCGCGTTGTGATGAGCGATAATCTGCTCAAACCGGAGCCCGCCGGAATCGGCCGTCATGTGCCCGTCGGCCACTAGGGTCACGTCGTAGCCTAGGCTAACGGCTCTCCGCACAGAAGTGTCAATGCAGTATTGCGTCATGCAGCCGGCAACAATCAGCCTGCCGATCTTGTGCGATTCAAGTTCGGCGGCCAGCGAAGTCTCGAAGAATGCGTCACAAGCCGTCTTATGAATCACCGGCTCGCCCACCGCGGGTGTGATCTCCGGTCGAAGCTGCCAACCGGACGACCCTCGCTCGAGGCGGTGGTTGCTCGGCCCGTCATGTTGGACAAACAACACAGGAGTCCCGCAGTTCCGAGCCCGCCCGACCAGCATTGCAATTCTGGTAACTACCGCGTCTAGCGCGGCATCAGTCTCAACGCGCCGCGCCATGCTCGGAAAGTTGAGAAGGTCATTTTGGACGTCGATGATAACGACCGCATCGTTGGCCATGCTACGTCCTTCGTCCACTCTAGCTGTGCTCGGTCTTCCCGCTCAGCAACTCAATCGCGTGCGGCACCAGTCCAACTACAGCTTCCAGCGACTCCACTGCCCCCGCCGGACTCCCCGGTAAATTAAGAATCAAAGCCCGCCCCCGGACCCCGCACACTCCCCTGCTGAGCGCAGCAAACGGAGTCTTCTTGCTTCCCTCACTCCGCATCTTTTCCCCCACACCATCCAGCAGCCGATCACACACAGCCAGAGTCGCTTCCGGAGTAACATCGCGCGCAGCAATCCCGGTCCCACCGGTGGTCACCACGAATCGCACCTCGCGCGCCAGCCGAGTCAGCAGGTTCTGAATTTGTATGGGATCATCCGGAACAACTTCGCGCGCCGCGACGGTGAAATGAAGTTTCTGTAGAAGATCCGCCACCGCCGGCCCCGACCGATCTTCACGTTCCCCGCGAGCGCAGGAATCGCTAACCGTCACCACCGCCGCCGTGAGCTCTCGCGTCTCAGCCATCGAGGAGGACATCTTCCTCTTCATCCCTTCGTACCCGGGCGGTCGTCGCGGTCGGCGCGCTCTGCGGCGCAGGCATGGCCGCCTCGCCCGGAGATGGAGCAGTCGCTTCCGGGGCAGCCACAGCCTCCGCCTCCCCGCCGCCCTCGCGCGACGATTCATCGAGCAGCCGCAGCCCTTCCATCAATAGTCCCTGAGTGTTGAGCTGCGTAGTCTCTTTGTCCGTCTTGCCTTCGAAATCGAGCTGGAAATTTCCGCCGGTCCAGCGCAGCACTTTGAATACGGCCTCGTCGCCCACCAACGCTCCGTAAGTCGCGTGCTTCACCTGACCTTCTGCAAAAAAAACTTCGCACTTCTCGCCTTCATTGCTTAGCGAAAGCTGGCAGCTCTTGCGGCCCATTTCCAGCGACTGCATCAGGTCGATCACGTTCATCTGCGCCAGACTCCCGCGCACAACTCCGTCTGACGGCGCGGTCTTCGCCATCTTCTCCAGCGCAATGCGGTCGATCATGCGCTTGATGCGTCGCGTCGCATCCTTCAGGAAAAACGGCTTCTCCAGATAATCGTCGGCGGCGTCGGCGGGCGAGAGCCGCTCCGCGATGTCCGCCTTGCTCGCCATCAGCACACTCGAGAAATTCGCCGTCGCCGGACGGCTCTTCAGTTTCTCGACGAACTGTCGCCCATCCATCCCCGGCATGCGATAGTCGCACACGACCAGGTCCGGAACGTCGTCCACCGCCTTCAACAGCGCGTCCGCAGCATCGGTCCCCGTCGTTACCTGCGCGAGCGGCGCGAGCGCCTGCTGTAACATCGCGAGCACCATCGGATTGTCGTCCACCACCAGCAGCTTGACGTTGTTAGACATGAATTCGTTTACTTCGTCCGCCGGTACTCCCCGCTCTTCCCACCGCTCTTCCGTTCCAACACAATCTCCCGAATCTCAATTCCCTTGTCCATCCCTTTCAGCATGTCATAAGTGGTCAGGGCGGAGACGCTGACTGCCACCAGGGCCTCCATCTCGACGCCGGTTTCGGCGGTGGTGGTGACTTTGGAGGTAATGGCGACGCCATTCTCGCACAGGCGTACATCGACATCAACGTGGGCGAGGGGAAGTGGATGGCACATGGGGATCAGTTCCGACGTACGCTTGGCCGCCATGATGCCGGCGATGCGGGCCACTTCCAGCGGATCGCCTTTGGGGTTTTTCGGCAGAGCAGCGAGCACTTCGGGATTGATCACAACGAAGGCGCTAGCTTCGGCCTCGCGACTAGTTGCCGATTTACCGGAGACATCGACCATCCGGGCGCGCCCCGCGCCGTCATAATGGGAGAGTTTCTTCGGCATGCAGTAGCTCTATCTTACATGGACATGCGATTCGTAGAGACGTTGCTTGCAACGTCTTGCCTGCCCCAGGAATTACCGCATCACCACGGGCACCCACTCGCCTGCGGGAATGCGCTCCTGCTTCGGCAGAATGACGAGATAGCAGTTCGCGCGCGCCGTCGCTGCAATGTCGCCCGAACCCTGCCATGCCACCAGTTCGACCTCAGAGTTTTCAAACTCGCCGGAAAGCGTGGCAGGAAGAAACCTCGTGAGTCCCGTCTTGATACGAATCTCGGCCTTCAGGCGCGCGTGCAGGAATCTGATTTTCGTCGGCAACTGGCCTGCCAAGGCCTCAAGCATTGGCCGTACGAAGAGTTCGAACGTCACCATTGTGGACACGGGATTCCCTGGCAAGCCGAAGAAATAGGTGGCCGGCCCTGCGCCACACTTGCCGAATACCACTGGACGCCCGGGCTGGATTTTCGCACCGGTGAAAAAGAATTCGGCGTGCATTTCTGACAGCACCTGCTCTACCAGATCGTAACGGCCCATGGAGACTCCGCCCGTCAACAACAGCAAGTCCGATCTCAATCCCATCTCGATGAGTTGTCGGAGGGCCTGCGGCTCGTCGGGGGCGACCGGCAGCAGCACGGGCTGACCGCCGGCTCTCAGAATCTGCGCAGCAAGCGAATAGCTGTTCGAGTTGCGGATTTGGGTTGGGCCGGGAGTGGCGTCGACATCCACAATCTCGTCGCCCGTTGTCAGCACAGCGACTCGCGGGCGCTTGTACACTTGCAACCGTGATTTGCCCGCGGATGCGCTCAGGGCAATGGCGGCGTCGGTCAGGCGGAGTCCGCGATCGAGCAGAAGACTTCCCTGTCGCGCTTCAGCGCCGCGGGGAACAATGTTTTCTCCGAGTGAAATTCCCCTCGCAATCTCGACCCGTTCCCCGCGCCGCACTGTGTACTCGACCATCACCACGGCATCCGCGCCTGCGGGAACCGGCGCTCCCGTCATGATGGATGCGGTCTGTCCACTGCCGATGTTGGAAGGGATTCTGTCGAGTCTCTCGCCCGCTCTGATTTCACCAATCACGTCGAGAGTCGCAGGAAGTTGGGACAGGTCTGCGGAGCGCACGGCATAGCCATCGCGAGTCGATCGAGCAAACGGTGGAAAATCGCGATCCGCGAGCACAGATTCGGCCAGCACGCGGCCGGCAGCAGCGACCAGATCGACAGATTCCGTTCCGCCAGCCTGAACCTTGCTGCCCTGGATCAGCGCAGCTTGCTCCTCAACTACGCGGCAGGCGTCCTCAAAGCTCAAGACGGTGGAACTGAAGGGCGCAGCGGACATGCAGAGATGATACGACACGGAAAAAGCAAAGAGATTGCTCGCTTCGGTCGGAATGACAGAGGATGGAAGTAACCTCTCGGACCCGTGGAACGCTACCGCGCCAACTCTTGGCCTAGGACCGCCGGATTGCTGGCGAATGACAAGCCGGTTTCGAGATCGACGATCCGCTCCCGCACCAGTTCTGCGATTTCGCCGTCGAAATGCTGCATCCCTTCAGAAGTGCCAGCCTTCATGGCATCGAGCAGGGTCTTGTCCTCTCGCTCGCCTTTTTCGACGCATTCGCGCGTGCGAGCGTTGGCTTTCAGGATTTCGAATGCCGGAACGCGTCCGCTGCGATCCGCCTTCGCAATGAGCCTCTGGCAGATGATGTAGCGGAATGATTTCGCGAAACGCTCGCGCACCGACTGCTGCTCGGCCGGCGAAAACGAACTGACAATGCGCTCGACCGTCTTCGACGCATCCATCGTGTTCAAGCTGGAAAACACGAGGTGGCCGGTCTCGGCCGCCTCAAGCACGATTTCGATGGTCTCGCGGTCGCGCATTTCGCCCACCAGAATGACCTTGGGCGCTTGCCGCATCGCTGAACGAAGCGCGTGGGCAAAGCTCGGCGTGTCACTGTGGAGTTCTCGCTGATGAATCGTGGAGCACTTGTGGTTATGCAGGAACTCGATCGGATCTTCGATGGTGATGATGTGGTAGTACTTCTCGCGATTGATCAGATCCAGCAACACCGCCAACGTCGACGACTTACCGGAACCGGCGGCTCCGGTCACAAGCACGATCCCGTCTCGTAACTTGCTGACGTCGGACAGCTGTTGCGGCAGACGCAGCGACGCGAAATCCGGAATTGCGGTCGGAATCACCCGCATGACAACTGCGCAACTACCGCGCTGAATGAAAATGTTGACCCGGAACCGGGCCAGTCCCGGCAGCCCGAACGAGATGTCGCAGGCTCCATGTTCCCGCAAAGTCGTAATGGCCTGCTTGTTGTCGCCGATCAAGTCGGCTGCAAGGTGGCGTGTGTCGTCGGGCGTGAGCAGGGTGAATCCCGGCACCTGCACCGGAATCATCTGACCGTAAACCTGCACCTGCGGTGGACGCCCGGGAGAAAAAACCAGGTCGCTGATTTTTTCTGCGGCACGCAACATGGCGCTCAATAGAGCCGGAGTCGCGACTTTCCCGGTTCCAGAAAAGCCTTCTAACGCAACGGAGATTGGTGCAATGGTTGGTGCTGCCATTCGTCCTCGCACTCGGGAATCGCACGCACCACAGAAAGGGAAGAAAACTTCAGATAGTTAACTGTACCGCGCCGCGGGCCCAGCGCGAAGGACAGCAAGTGCATAGCCCTTCGTAACCTCCGAAGGCCCCCAAATAAAGACGAAGGGCGGCTGCTAGAGCCGCCCTTCACGCCGTCGTAAGTGGTTGTATCGGAAAGAGATCTACTTCTTTGGCGTCTTCTTCTTGTTGCCAAAACTGGTCTCGACCGAGCTTCCAATGCTGGTCAGCATCTGCTTGGCCGCGTCCGCAAAAGTGCCTGTAGGCTGCAGTTCCAGATACTTCTGGAACGCCTCAGCCGTTCCCGGGGGCGCGATCATCTTGTCGCCCTGAAGCGTGGCCTTGCCAATCAGGTTCACGCCCTTCCAGTAGTAGGCGTCGGCGCGGTTGGGATCGGCGGCAATCACCTTGTCGAAGGCCACAATCGCCTCGTCCACCTTGCCAGCATTGGTGTAGACCGCCCCGATGTTGAAATAGGACTGTCCCGCCGCAGTGGGATCGACCTGCGCAGCCAGTTCGTAGGTCTTGACCGCGTCATCGGTCTTGTGAGCTTTGTTCAGAGCATCGGCGAGGTTGTTGTAGTAGGCGGCTAGGTTCTTGGCGGCGTTGGGATCTTTGTCGTTGGCTACGCCTTTCTTGATATCCACCGCTTTCTGATAGGCCTCAACGGCCGAGTCCAGCCGCTTCTGCTTTTCCGCAGGATCCGTCTGCTTCGGCGCTGACAGCCGATAGTAGTCGCCCAGCTTGAACCAGATCAGATCGCGGGTCGGATCCATCTGGTTAGCGTCGTTGAGGGCCGCGATGGCGGTATCGAAGTCGCCGGCGTCGGCGGCGGTCTTAGCCGCATTCAATTTGTCGTTCAACGACTTGACAGTATTCGTTTCCTTCGCTTGCTTGGCCTGGGCTTCCTGCATCTGCTTCAACTGCTCGGGAGAAAGTCCCTGGCCCTTGGCGGCACTTTCCTGTTCCTTCTTGATGTCAAAGGGCAGGTCGTTCTCGTCAAGCTGAACCTGGAAGCCGTTGACGTGGTCCATCTCCTTGCCTGCCTTTTGGTCGTCGGCGTTCTTGTACAGCGTAACGTTGTACTTGCCGGCCGAGACCCCCAGCGAGAAATATTCCCCTTTCTTGTTGGTCTTAAGGGAGTATTTCTGACCATTGTCCAGGTTGGCCCAGACCACGATTCCGTCGACAATGGGATTGCCCTGAGCGTCCCTACAAACGCCCTTGACTGTGCCCGAAGCCTGGGCGAAGACCGCAGGGACACACAGCCCGATCGCCAGTATTACGAATAGAAGAATTGCGAAACGCTTTTTCATTTTGCCTCCCGGCAAATACGAGTTCTACAGGCTGACTCTGTCGATTGACAGACTCAACCGTCAAGAAAAATCAACGATCACCAAAATCTCTATCGTGCCGCGTACGGAATCGCGTCCTTGACTCCCGCCGCATCGAAGGCACGCAGGCGCAACGCGCAGCTGTCGCATACTCCGCAGGCCTGATCCTCGCGGCTGTAACATGACCAAGTTAAATCCAACGGCGCACCCAGTTCAAGGCCAAGCCGCACAATCTCACCTTTTCGCATCGCGATCAGCGGCGTGACAATTTCGATGAGGCCTTCCTTGGTGCCCGCCTTCACTACTTCGTTGAAGGCTTTGTAGTACGCGGGCCGGCAATCGGGATACCCGGAACTGTCTGGTTCGACAGCGCCAATGTACACCTTTTCCGCGCCCAGCACCTCTGCCCAACTCACAGCCACAGCAAGAAAATGGGCATTGCGGAATGGGACGTAGGTGACGGGGACACTGTGCCCGACCGCCTCAGCCCTGGGCACCGCAATCGTGTCGTCGGTGAGCGCCGACCCGCCAATGGCGCGCAGAGCGTCATTTCTCACCACGAGTTTCTCGTGAATGTTCAAGCGCTGGCAGATGGCGAAAAACGACTTCCGCTCGCGCTCCTCAGTGCGCTGCCCGTAGCTCACGTGGACCGCGGCTGCGTCATAGTCGCGCGCCGCCAAGGCTGCGCAAACGCAGGAATCCATGCCGCCGCTGAGCAGCACAACCGCGCGCCCTTTGGTTTGATTCGTCAATTCGGAATCAATCATTCCTATGGCGTGGCCGCCGTCACTGGCCAAACGTAGTTGACGGGCGCGTGATCGGCCAGCGCTCGCAAGGCCACGTCTCCGATCCGCCAGGCATACTGCTCGATGTATTTCACTTCCGCCTTCGCCTGATCTTCCCCGATATACGGATCCTCCGGATCGCGCTGCTGGATTGCGCGGTCGAGATCAATATAGTACGGTCGCCCGATATGCGCGTAACCCAGCAGTCCAGCCGGGGGCACGCGGGCTACCAGGTCGCAGCAGTCAACGTAGCGATGGTTGTCCAGTCGCTTCTTTTCCAGCGCTGCCACAAAATCCGCGTCCCCGACGCGCGGAGAACCGAATGTATAGAGCGACGCCGGAGTCCGCAGGCTCCCCGCCAGCGTCGCCATGGCCGCGCCCAGGCTATGCCCCGTGAACAGAAGTCTGTAGCCCCCGACCTGCTTGAGTTCCGCCTCGACTCCCTGCTCCCCGTTCCAAATCTCCAATAGCGCCTCGGCAAAACCGGTGTGCACCTTGCCGCCGGCTTGCCAGTCCTCGGGAATTGCGTTGAGGTCGTCGGAAATGTCGCTGGGATCGTCCGCATCAGTGCCACGAAACGCCAGGACCGCAACCTTTGCGTTTTCGTCAAGCGCCAGAAAGCCGTGCGAGCCGCGGCTGTTGGGACGCGTCGTGCTGTCGAAGAACTTGCAGTCAGTAAACCGGACGCGGCCCAGGATATTGTTGATCCGTGGCTGATCCAAGGCAAAGCTCGATTCCTGCCGGAAGTAGGCCAAGCGAGCCATTTCGACGCAGAGTGCCGCGTCGGACTGAGGCCGGCCATTGGGAAAGAATACGGCGCGCTTCGCAGGAGTATACAGATCATCTTTTTCCGCGCTGTATGGGATGTCCATGGTGACCTCCTGATCGAGCCGTGATTCAGCGCCGGGGTTCGCATCCAACAACCGCTACTCAAACGAAAACTGCCCGTCAGACTCCCTTCACCGCCGGGTCCCAAATGAACTTATGCAACTGCAATCCAAGGCGCGCGGGGACGTTGTCGGCAAGCATCCACTCGGCCAACTCCTGCGGATCGAGCAGGCAATGCGAGCTATCCCGTGCGCCGGTAGCGTCCTTGCGAAACGCTGGTGAAAAAAGAACGGCGTTCACACGCTCCGAGAGATTGTGCCGGTGGGTGAAGTCTCGGGCAAAATCGTAGTCGGCGCGGCTGCTCAGCACAAACTTGACCTCATCGCGAGCAGACAGCGTCTCCAGATTCTCCAGGCAAAACGTGTCCGCTTCGCCCGAGTTCGGGCACTTCACGTCAACGATCTTGATGACATCCGCCGGAACCCGCTCCAATGGCCTCTCTCCGCTGGTCTCAAGCAATACCGTATAACCACCGTTCAGCAGACGCTGCATGAGCGGCACAACTTCCCGCTCCTGCAGCATGGGTTCGCCTCCCGTAATCTCGACCAGGCCCCCGCCGGAACTCAGGCTCGAGACCTCGTCCAGCACTTCTTCGACTGCCATCTTGTGGCCGCCCTGGAACGTATACTCGCTGTCGCACCAGGAGCAACGCAGATTGCATCCCGTCAGCCGGACGAAGACACACGGCAGACCAGAGTGGGTCGACTCGCCCTGCAGCGACTTGTAGATTTCGGTGATCTGCATAAAAAACAGTTGTCGGCCACCAGCTGCCAGTCGCCAGTTTCAGGTTCCCGCTTGTTTCGACACCGACGCCAGAAGTCCGTTGAGAATGCGGCCGACCTCGGCACACGCCTCCAACAGTCTATTTGTGTGTTCCTTCCGCAAATAGCCGAGGTTTTCTGCTATTTGGAGTTGAGTCTCGACTTCCATAAGGAACCCCTTGCCTGACCGAGAAAATATCGGAATTCCCTTTCCGAGAGTCTGCCCTGCCCTTCGGCGATGTTGCTCGGAATGGAAACCGCAGCACGGCGAAGCTGAGAAGTGATACCAAACAGTTCATCTTTCGGGAATGTCGCGGTGGCCCGATAGATTGCGGTCACGAGCTCCATCGACTTCTGCCACGCAACGAGATCCTTGTAAGACCGTCCCAAGTGTCGGTTTCCTTGCCGCTGCCACTGGCAGCCGGCAACTGGCGGCTGGCAACTAGACTACTCGCTGTACTTCGCCGTAGTCGTATCGGTCTCAAACACCGTCACGTCCTTCACCCGCACCCGCCCACCGGTCACCTTCTGCAGCCGCGTATTCGACTCGTCGTAGAAATATTTCGCCAAATTCTCGGCCGAAGGATTAATCACTGTGAAGGGCTCGATGTCATTCATCATCTGGTGATCAAGCCGCTCAATCACGTGTTTCATCACTTCCCGCAGGTCCTTGAAATCGAGCAAGAGACCAGCCTTGTCCAGTTCGGCGCCGGCCAGGGTCACCCGGATCTTGTAGTTGTGCCCGTGCGGATTCTCGCACTTGCCCTTGTAATTGCGCAGGTAGTGGCCCGCGGCGAACGTATCTTCGACAGTAACTTCGAACATGGGTCCTCAACAGCACGGATAGCCAACTCAGGCCCGACCGCGCACTATGCCAAAACATTTATTGTATCGCGTACATGGCAGCGAAGAAGCCCTTGCCTCCATTCCCCGGCTCGCTGATGGCGGGCGACAGCAAATGAACCTCGCCGACGTGCGGGAATGCGGCTTGACGCCCTTCAATATTCCTTGCTATATTGTAAGGATATATATAAATAGTAAGGAGATTCGATGGCATCTGCAACGGTTACATCCAAGGGTCAAATTACCATCCCTGCCAAGGTTCGTGACGCTCTTGGCTTGGACCCGGGCGACCGAGTTGAGTTCGTCGAAATCGGGAAGAGGGAGTTCTCCATCGTGCCAGCCACAGGGTCGGTCCGTGAGCTGAAGGGATTTCTTAAAGGCAGGAGAACAAAACCCGTGTCTCTTGAAGAAATGGATCAGGCGATTGCGAAAGGCGCGTCGCGTTCTCGATGATCGGTTTGGATACAAATATCCTGGTCCGCTACGTTACTCAAGACCATGCGGCGCAATCCGCAGCGGCGGTGAGAGTCATGGAGTCACTGTCTTCTGAGTCGCCCGGATTTCTGTCCCTCGTGGTCATTGCGGAACTGGTTTGGGTGCTGCAGTTCTCCTACCGTTTCAAGAAGCACGAAATTGAGCACGTCGTTGAGAGATTGTTGCGGAGCAAGGAGTTGGTCGTTGAGCGGGCGGACATCGTCTCCCAGGCGTTGCGCACGTTTCGCGTCAGCCGTGCAAATTTCGCCGATTGCCTGATCGAGCGCTGCGGCCGTGCGGCCGAGTGCCAGTATGTTCTCACGTTCGACAAAGATGCTGCAGGCGCCGGTATGAGGCTGTTGGCAAGCTGACATCCGCCGTACACCAAAGCGAATTTTCCGAATTACCCTTCCACCCCGAAGAACTCCTCCACTACTCGCATCTCCGTCGTCTTCCTGTAGTTGGGCAAGCTCTCCACGAACACGCGCCCATACTGCTTCTTCAGGATGCGGTTGTCGAGCAGCACCAGCAGTCCGCGATCATGCAACGACCGGATCAGCCTTCCGAAGCCTTGTTTCAGAGTAATCACGGCGGCCGGCACCTGATATTGAAAGAACGCGTTCCCGCCGTCGGCATCGATCGCCTTCACCCGCGCGGCCACTATGGGATCGCTGGGCACTGCGAAAGGCAACCGGTCAATAATCACGCAACTCAGTTGCTCGCCCTGCACGTCGACCCCCTGCCAGAACGACGACGTCGCAAATAACACGGCATTCGGGGTCAGGCGAAACTCCTCGAGCAGCGCACTTTTCGGCGCGTCCCCCTGGCGCAGCATGGGAAACTCAACTTCGCCCAGCAGACGATGATGAATCTCATTCATCTGGGCATAGCTCGTGAAGAGCACGAATGCCCGGCCGCGCGTGATCTCGAGCAGTTTGCGGATGCGCTCCGCGGCCTTCAGCGTAAATTGCGGCGTGCGCGGATCGGGCAAATCGGGCGGCACGTACAACAACGCCTGGCTCTCGTAGTCGAAGTGCGAGGGCAGCACCGACTCGCGCGCGTGCTCCATCCTCAGCCGCTGCCGGATGTAGTCGAACCCTCCGCCCACAGCCAGCGTCGCCGAAGTCAGCACGGCGCAGTCCAGCTTGGACCACAAACACTCGCGCAGGATGGGCCCCACGTCAATCGGCGTAGCTTGTAGAAAAACATTCTGCCGACCTTGGGCCCCTTCTTTTGCTTTCTCCGTGTCTCGGTGTCTCCGTGGTGAAAACCCTTTCCCCCGCCGCTCAATCCAAAACACTGTATTCCGATCTTCCGACTCGAGCGCAAACTGAAGCCCCACCTGAATCTCCTGCGCCCGCCGGACGAAATTGAATACTTCCTCCGGCTTCAGGGCCAAGCCTTCGAGTTCGCCCGCCAGCCGCGTGAGCGCCTGATTCAGGGCCACAAACTCGTCCCCGTTCTCCTCCAGAAATTCGCGCCGCGTCTCGAAGGCAAACCGCCCCTCGCCGGGCGGCAAAAGCGAGAAGAAGAACTGCGAGCGCTCTCGCAGACTTCCCAATGCCCCTGACAGCGACGCAGAAAGCATACGGTTGTGCTGCAAGGAACTCTCCACATCCCGCGCCAAGTCTTCCACCCGCAGATTGCTGATCGAAATGCCAAAGTAATTTCCGGCTACGTCCTCCAATTCATGCGCCTCATCGAAAATGACCGCACCCGCTTCCGGCAGGATTCCTGCATCGGCCGCACCGTCCGCCTGGAGCTTGATCGCAAGGTCTGCAAAGAACAGGTGATGATTGACGATAACGATGTCGCTCTCCATCGCCCGTCGCCGCATCTCGGTGATGAAGCATCGGTCACACTGGCTGCACTTCTGACCGGCGCAGGCCTCGGCGCGCGCGTCGAGCTTGTGCCAAAGCAGGCTGGCCTCGGGAAGTTCCGCCAGTTCGGCGCGATCCCCGGTTCCGGTCGTTTTCTCCCACGCCGCAATCGCCCGATATTGCTCAATCTCATCCAGGCCGCTCAGCACGGGCTGGTCGGTCAGGTCGTAGAGCTTCTTGCGGCACAAATAATTGTTGCGCCCCTTCATGTAGCAAACCGAGAGCCGGGAACCGGTAGCCGGCTCTCCGTACAGCGCCTGCTCCAGGAAAGGAACGTCTTTGTAGAAAAGCTGTTCCTGCAGATTCTTCGTGCCCGTCGAGATAATGACGCGCTTCCCTGACCGAATCACCGGCATCAGGTACGCCAGAGTCTTCCCCGTGCCCGTCCCCGCTTCCACGATCAAATGCCGCTTTTCCTCCAACGCCTGCTCAACCGCCTGCGCCATTTGCAACTGTCCGCGCCGAAACTCATACGCCGGATGCGTGCGCGAGAGCACTCCCCCAGGGGCGAAGAATTGGTACAAGGAAGCATCCTTGCCGCTGGGCGCCGAGCGATTTGGAGTCGTGGAAGCCACGGAGTCTCTATAATACTCACTGCACTGTCATCCTGAGGCGACACGCTCTTCGTCGCCGAAGGATCGGGGCGCGCCGCGCGAATCGCCCGCGTTTTCTTGCGGACGAACAAATCGCGCGTTTGGCGCGCTTCCTTACAGAAGTCGCCCTTCATCGCGATCAGAAGCATTTTGACCCAACCGACATACAACTCGACCAGCACTCTCGCCACCACCGCCGCCGGAGTTCCCACGCTCGCTATCGTGGGCCGACCCAACGTAGGCAAGTCCACGCTCTTCAATCGGATCGTGGGTTCCCGCCGCGCCATCGTCGGCGACGAGCCCGGCATCACGCGTGACCGTCTCTATGGAGACGCCGAATGGCAAGGTCGCCGGTTGCGCATCGTCGACACCGGCGGCATCCTGCCCGAAGAGAAAGATCTGATCCCGTCAGAAATCTATCGTCAGGCCCGCGTCGCGCTTGACGAGGCGGCCGCCATCATCATGGTCGTCGACGGGCGCACCGAACTCGCCGGTCCCGATCTCGAACTCGTGCGCCTGCTGCGCAAGGCCAACCGGCCGCTCTTTGTCGCCGTCAACAAGGTCGACAGCGAGAAGCAATCGTCCCTCATCGACGATTTTCATCGCCTTGGCGTGAAGCAGATGTTCCCCATCTCCGCCGAACACGGTCGCGGCATCGACGACCTACTGGATGCAGTTGTTGCTACTCTCCCAGACGAGCCTTTAACCACAGAGGCCACTGAGAACACAGAGGGGGGGCAGGAGCCGAACGACGAACGACCAACGACCAACGACGATTCGCCCCGCGAAACCAAGGTCGCCATCATCGGCCATCCGAACGTGGGCAAGTCCACGCTGCTCAATTGCCTTACCGCCTCAGACCGCGCCATCGTGTCGCCCATCCCCGGCACCACGCGCGACGCCGTCGACGAAATTGTCGAGCACGACGGACGCCGCTTCCGCTTCATCGACACCGCCGGCATCCGCCGCAAAGGCAAGACGCACCTGATGGCCGAGAAACTTTCGGTCGTCATGGCGCGCAAGCATCTCGAGGCCGCCGACATCGCGCTGCTGGTCATCGACGCCACCGAAGGCGTCAGCCAACTCGACGCCTCCATCGCCGGATACGCCCACGAGAGCGGACGCTCCATCATCATCGTCGTCAATAAATGGGATCTCGTGATCAGCGGGAAAAAGACCGACGCGCGCCCCACCAAAGCCGAACGCATGCGCGAGAGCAAGCGTCCCGGTGACCGTGACGCCTACGAGCAGCGCCTGCGCTACGAACTCAAATTCCTGAACTACGCGCCCATCGTGTTCATCTCCGCCCAGAGCGGCAAAGGCACGGAGAAAATCTTTCCGCTGCTCGAGGAAGTCGCGACCGAGCGCCGCAAACGCGTAACGACGGGCCAAATGAATCGCTTCATTGAGCGCGTGGATTTCGAACGCGCCTCGGTCCCCATGCGCCAGCGCGTGAAGATTCTCTACATGACGCAAGCGTCGGTCGCTCCGCCGACGTTCGTTCTCTTCACTAACCGCGCCGTGAAGCTGCACTTCTCCTACCAGCGCTTCCTGGAAAATCAAATCCGCGAAGCCTTCGGCTTCGTCGGCACACCGATTTGGATCAAGAACCGAGCGAGGGATTTGTAGAGCGGAGAGGTTCATCTGGAGAAGTTGTGGAAGGTTTTATGTGGGGACAGCCGCCCCGGCTGTCCGCCGGGCGCAGCCCGGCTTTTGCCTAGCGCGAGAGCATTGGCACTCGCTTCTCATCGGCCAGGAATGCAACTCTGATGATTCCTGCGGAGCGCACGCCGTCGAGCACTGGTTTGACTGCTCTCCACCTCGCGCGCCAGTCGGCCTTGATGTAGACCTTCCTCTCCACATTACGATCATTCAGACGCTCGCGAATCTTGTCAGGCAGTGAATCATCATCGTAGACCGGATCAGTCCCGAACCAGACTCGGCCGTCGCGGGTAATTGTAACTAGCATCGCGTCCTTCCGGCTTGCGCCGGGCATGGACGATGGCTGTGACACTTTCGGCAGGTCTATGCCAATACCGCCGTGTGGACGGGTGTACGTCATAATTGGAACCAAGATGACGAACACCGCGATCGCCATCACGCTAGCAAACTGAAGCGAGTTGGAGTCGCTGAAAAGCTTCGCCGATTTGAAAGACTTCCGGAGCATAGCCGCGCTCAATGTGTCTCCATTTCAACACGTTCCTAACTCGACTGAAGATCACTTCAGTAACCACTCGCAGGACCCGCAAGCAAGCACGAGATCACTCCCCCTCCACCATCCGGTCCTGCGTCAGCAACCCGATTCGCTGCACGCCCGCGTGATGCGCGAAGTCAATCACGTCCGCCACATACTGAAAATCCACATCCGCATCGCCGCGCACGAACGCCACTTTCTCCGCACGCGTCAGATAAATCTGCGCCAGCCGCATCTCCAGGTCTTCCCAACGCACGTCGTCTTTGTTGATCTTCACCGTCGGTGGCTGGTCCTTCGTCGTCCACACCACCTGGATGATGATCGTCCGTGACTGCGTCTCCACCGCCGTCTGTTTCTGATCCGGCTGCGGAATCTGCGCCTTCTCCTGATACTCCTTGTCCATCGACACGACCAACATGAACATAATGATCAGCGTCAGCAGCACATCAATCAGCGGCGTGACGTTAATCTGCGGACCGCGCGCACTCCCGCCTGCCATTGAGAACGCCATAGAAGTCGCTCCTCTCGGGCACGCGCGTGTCTGCAACATCAGACACCTGCAAGGTCCTCCAAGTTCCTCATTTGCGCACTGAAAACTCGATCTCGATTCCGGATTGTCATTCTGAGCGAAGCGAAGAACCTCTGCACTTTGCTGGCCCACTCGAGGCGACTCTCTAGCATCGTCCGCCGTTCAAGTTGCGCCTTACGAGGCCAGCCGTGCATCATGGAACTGCGGTCGCGGAGCTAAACGAGCGCACCTACCAGACCATGAACTTTCAATCGCGACCCATCCTCCTCGCACTTCTCGCTGCCGGCATCCTCATCCCCCACGCCTGCGCCCAGGACAACTACGAAATCCAGGTCTACGGCGTGGAAACCGTGGCCCCGCGCTCTACCATGGTCGAGATCCATTCCAATTTCACGGTCGACGGCAGCAAAACCGTCCAAGACGGAGTGCTTCCCACCAACCACGCTATGCATGAAACGCTCGAAATCACGCAAGGAATCAACGACTGGTCCGAACTCGGCTTCTACGTCTTTTCCAGCATCCAGCCGGATGGCGGATGGCAGTGGGTGGGCGATCACATCCGCCCGCGCGTGCGCGTTCCGGAAAAATGGCATTGGCCCGTGGGTGTGAGCCTTTCGACGGAGATTGGCTACCAGCGAGCCGCATTCTCGCCCGACACGTGGACGTGGGAAATCCGTCCCATCATCGACAAAAAAATCGGCCCCTGGTACTTGAGCTTCAATCCAGCGCTCGACCGCTCATTTCACGGACCGAGCGTCAACCAGGGCGTGGCGTTCTCGCCCAACGTAAAGGTCAGTTACGATTTCACCAAGAAAATTGCGGGCGGGCTGGAATACTACGCGGCCTACGGATCACTCGCCGGCTTCGACGCGCTCAGAAATCAGCAGCAGCAATTCTTCCCGTCGATCGACATCGACGTCGCCCCGCAGTGGGAATTCAACTTCGGAGTGGGCATCGGCACCACGCGCTCCACCGACCACCTCATCGTGAAGTGCATTGTGGGCCGCCGCTTCTCCTGGCCTCACGGGAAAAAATAGCCGCTGCCGCTCGCACACAGGAGCACATGTGGGGACAACCGCCTTCGGCTGTCCGCCGAGCGGCAGCGAGGCCATCCACGTCGTGCTATGGAGTCATGGGCAACGGCGGAGGTTCTTGCGGCCCGCCACTCGCCGCGAAGGTCGGAGCCACGGCTGGCGGCGGATACACCACCAGGCTCAACGCCCGATACCGCGCCGCAAAGAAATAAATCGAGTACGCCGGAAAGAACACGGTCACCGGCACCGCGATCAATGCCAGCAAATACAGAAAAGCCGCCAGCAGCACACATCCCACCACCACGGCCACGGTAATCGTGGCAACATTCCACGTGAGCCCAGCACTCTTTCCCGTGAGCACCGCGACAATCGCCAGTCCCACGGTCGGGATCGCTACAATCAAGCCCATAATCAACGAGACCACGCCGATGACGATCCCCGCCCCAATCGCCAGCACGATCTTCATGAGCACGTATACGGCGTAGCCGCCCTTTTCCCCCTGCATCATGGGCCACAACCGCCGCCAACCTTCCATTGCGCCGATGCCCTCCAGCGCCATTTGCGGCACCACAAAATCCTTAGTCAGCACGTGAACTACTGCCGCCGTCACGAAGAAAATCACTATCAGGAAGAACACCACGATCCCGCCCAGCACCAGTGCCAGCACATGTTCACGGGGAGCAGTCAACCATCCCATGGCAAAGGCAAAGCCAGCCGGGATTCCTAACAAGATCACCAATCCTGCCAGCGTCGCCGCAGTGTAACCCAACTGCCAAAGAAAGTACCTCCACCCCGGATACTGTCTGCGGCTCCATCCCTGCCGGATGTGGCACTCCTTGGTCAGCACGCTGTCGAACAGGACGAATCGCATCACACTGCTGATGTACATCATGATGACCGCAAACACCAGCCCGGCCAGAATCAGCACCGCGATCAACCCGGCATACAACGCGGGGTCGATTCCGCCGAACCCCGTGTCCAGCAAGTGCCGCGAATTCCCTGTCTGTTGCGGAAGATTGAAGTTGCTGGGAACGTTGCAGCCGCCAGATCCCATCTCCCCGGCCAGTAATCCGACTGCTGCCAGTCGAGTCCACTGCCAGAAGCGAAACGGTTGCACGAGTTGGCGCTTGGTGTGCTGGAAAGCCAGCGTGATCGTATCCACTGCGGAAATCGGCAAGTTGCACCTCGCGGAAACGCCTCAGCAGCAAGGTACTGCGAAGCGAGTCGCCGAGCAAATCAATTCGTCGGAGGAAGCCCGCAAGTCAGCACGCTTCATTCGTACCGCAACGCTTCCACCGGATCCAGCTTCGATGCCCGCATCGCCGGCACAAGGCCGCTAATCACGCCAACGACAAGCAAGACTGCGCTGGAGAGTACCACGGTCATCATCGAGATTCGCAAATGAATGTCGCCCTGCCCGGAATCGTCCTCAAACAGCGGCCCCATCATGGGCAACGTCCCGACGCTCCAGGCGATCACATAAGAGAGCAGCACGCCGATCGCGCCGCCCAGCATCATGATGAGCAGCGTCTCCGCCAGGAATTGCAGCTTGATGTGCCGCTTGCGCGCTCCCAGTGCGCGCCGCAGCCCGATTTCGCGAATCCGCTCATCCACCGACACCAGCATGATGTTCATCACGCCCACGCCGCCAATCCCGAGTGTTAACGTGCCGATGAACGTCAGCAGCACCTGCAGTCCAATCGTCAGGGCGTCGATCACCGGACGGAATTCATCGCGTCCGAACATCTGGAATGCCTTTGGATCCGTCGGCGAAAAATTCTGCCGCGTGGCCACTGCGGCCAAGACCTGCGCCATCGCCTTTTTCTCAAACTGCGGAGCGATGGGCTCAAACACCATCACCGCCGCGTAGCGCGTGTTCCACAAATCGCCCGCCGCCGAATACGGAATCCATGACGACTCGTCGTCACTCGAAAAATAGTTGCTGAGCTGAATCTTCCGCGCCATGACGCCGACCACGGTGAACCGCACGCCGGAAACTTGCACCGTCTCGCCCACCGCCGGCCGCCCGCTGAAGAGCTGCTCCTTGAGTCGTCCTCCGAGAAAAATCACACGCCGCCGTTCCAGTTCGTCCTCGGCGTCAATCCAGCGCCCTTCCGACGGAACTTCATTCCGCATCTCGCCATACTCCGGACAAACTCCGCGCACCGGCGCCGTCCCCACCATGCGGTCACCGTAGGCAATCCCGGGCCGCCGCACGGTTTCAAGGCACACGTGCTTCACCAGCGGCGCCGTCTGCTTCACCATGTCCAGATCGGCCTGCTCAAGAACAACTTTCTTCCCCGCGCGCTGCCCGCCCGGCTGCTCGCTGGTCTGCTGCGGCCAGCAGATCACCACGCTCTTTCCAAACGCGTCAAATCCATGCACCAAAACGCTGCGGAAGCTGTTCCCATACGCGATCAGAAGCGTCACGGTCGCGATGCCCCACACGATCCCCAGCATGGTGAGGAAGCTGCGGGTCAAGTTCCGCTTCAGCGCGATCCACGCCTCGAGAATGATTTCAATCAGCATTTGAGAAAAGGTTTCAAGGTTTCAAGGTTTCAAAGCTTCAAAGTTGCAAAGGATCAGAGCTTGAACCATCGGGTGTGCGATTTCGAAACCTCGAAACATTGAAACTTTGAAACCTGCCCCCTTATCCTCCTGCCTCATACCGCAACGCTTCAATCGGATCAATCGACGCCGCCCGCCGCGCCGGATACAGTGCTGCTCCCACTGCAATCGCTCCCAGCAGCCCTGCCGCGATCAGCCCCGAACTCCAGCTCGGCAGCAGTCCGGCAAAGAAGTCGGGCATCGGCAACATGTTCACCAGCGCGCAAAATCCGAATGCGACGCCCAGCCCAATCCCTCCACTCAAGAACGCGATGATCAGCGCCTCGATGAAGAACTGCCGCAGAATCGTCCCCGCTGGAGCACCAATCGCTTTCCGCACCCCAATCTCACGCGTCCGCTCCCGCACCGCGACCAGCATCACGTTCATCACGCCGATCCCACCCAGCAGCAGCGTCACGATCCCCACCGCTCCAAGGAAGAACTTCATCCCGTCGGTCATCGTCTTGAAAGCCTGTGCTTCCTGCACTGTATCCCAGATCGGACAAGCCTCCTTGTCCGTCGGATCGTAGCGATGCATGCGCGCCAGTGCTACGCGAACTTCGTGCTTGCACGCCTCATGCTGCTCCACCGATTTCGGCGTCACCAGCAATTGGTCAAAAGTCGAGCTCGTTCCGGGAGGTTTATCGGGAAAATCACGCCGCATCGCGGCGAAAGGCACGAAGACTTTGTTCACATCCCAGCCATCGTAGCTGGAGTCCTGCTTCTTCTTCGCCATCACCCCAATCACGGTGTACGGAAAATCGTTCAAATAGACCGTGTCGCCCACGGGATTGCGTCCGGGAAATAACTGCTTCGCCGCGTCCGACCCGAGAAAGGCCACGCGGCGCGCCTCGCGCATGTCATCCCAGTCGTAGTAACGTCCGGCGCCGACGTCGAGGCTGCGTATATACGCAAACTGCGGATACGACCCCGTCACCGTGAATGCCGCATTGTTGAAATTGGAGTGTGTGCGCACCGTGTCTTGCTCCAGTTCTGGAATTGCATACTCGCAGTCGGGCGACTCAGCCTGAACCACGGGTACATCCGCATCTTCCCAGTGCACCACGCGCCCTGCGTGCGTCCCTCCTGCCTGCAGGCTGGTGCGCCCGTGGAACACAATCATCACGTCCTTGCCCAGATTCCGAGCCTGCTCTTCCTGCCCTTTGCGCAGTCCCTCGCCAGCCGCCACCATGAGCACAATCGACACAATGCCCCAGGCAATTCCAAACATGGTGAGAAACGCCCGCAGCTTGTGCGCCCACAGCGTCCGCAGGACGTCGAAGATGAGATCGCGCACCGTCATAACACTTGGTTGGACGCAGCCAGCAAGAGAAGGTAATCCTCCGGCCTGCTTGTTGTTGGATACGCATCTTGCAAGGTTTTTGTTGCAGGGAAAATAGATAAGACTGATCGACACGTCGGGCAACTCGTGCGACGACGGGCGTCTCGCCGTCTTCCGAAGCAAAGCGAGGCCGCGTCGACGATTGTATGGGTATGGTGCCGATGTTGTGGTGAGCCTCTGTGGGACCGGGTCTCTGACCCGGTCGGGCCGAGCGAAGCTCGGCTGCGCTCTCCACGACTCAGATTCTTACGACCGTCGCCCCAACGCTCTCAATCCACCCGCCGAACTCCCGCAGGGCAAGTTCGCACTGCACGCGATGCCGCTCCTTCCGGTCCCGAATCTTCTTCTCCAGCGGAGGCAGCAAATCAAACGTAATATTCGCCGGTTGAAAGTTCTTCGCATCCGCGTGCGTGACATAGTGCGTGAGCGATCCAAACGCCGAGACCCGTGGCGCAGGCGCCATCTCGCTGCCCGAAGCCAGAGCGGCCGCGTGCATGCCGGCTAACAGCCCGGTGGCAATCGACTCCACATAGCCCTCGACCCCGCAAATCTGTCCCGCGAACAAGACCCGCGGATGCGCCTTCATCTGCAGCGTCTCGCGCAACAGTGTCGGCGCATTGATGTAGGTATTGCGGTGAATCTGCCCATAGCGCAGAAAGCGAGCATTCTCCAACCCCGGAATCAGCCGCAGCACCCGCGCCTGCTCGCCAAACATCAAATGATTTTGAAATCCCACCAGGTTGTACGAATCGGCTCGCAGATTTTCCTGTCGTAACTGCACCACGGCGTACGGCATCTTGCCAGTTCGCGGATCGATCAACCCCACCGGCTTCATCGGCCCAAACCGCAGCGTGTCGCGCCCACGTCGCGCAATCTCCTCAATCGGCAGGCAGCCCTCGAAGTAGTTCAGCTTCTCCCAATCGCGCTCTTCGACCGACTGCGCCGCCAGCAGCGCATCGTAAAACCGGCCATATTCCTCCGGCGTCATCGGGCAGTTGATGTAGTCCGCCGACCCTTTGTCATACCGCGCCGCCATATACACGCGCGCCATATCGATCGAATCGGCTTCCACAATCGGACTTATCGAATCGTAAAAATATAGATGTGGGTTGTGTGGAGCGGGCGCTCCCGCCCGCTCAGGTTTTGATTCTTCCGTCCCCTTACTCAGCCGAGCAATCTCCGAGGCCAGCCCATCCGAAGTCAGAGGCCCAGTCGCGATGATGGTCAAGCCCTCCTCGTCAATCGCAGTGACTTCTTCCCGCCGCACCGTAATCCGCGCTTCCCGCGAAATGGCCTCGGTCACCCGCGCCGCAAACGTCACCCGGTCCACCGCCAGCGCATGTCCCGCCGGAACCGCGCATTCCCGCGCAATCTCCAACAAAGTGATCCCGCCCGCCGCATCTCCTCCTTCAGTAGCCATGGAGCTGTGTTCTCGCTGTCCGACTTCAGCGAATTCGAGCAGACTAACTCTGCAAAATCCGGAGTCTGATGCGCGGGCGTCGTCCGCACCGGACGCATCTCAAGCAGCTCCACCTCCAAGCCCCGCCGCGCACACTGCCACGCCGCCTCCGACCCTGCCAGTCCCGCTCCAACAATGCGAACGCTATTCTTCATCACTATTCTTCCTCATTCGATCATTGCTCAGCGTGCGGCGACGGGACAGGTCTCCGGCAATTGAGCTTGTAGGCAAGAGCCAATCCGCCGGCGGCGCCGGCCACGCCTCCCGCCAACAGTGCTCCTACGTATCCGCCTAACGCCAGCAACCCCGAATGCCAAAACAGTCTCGGCCATTTCCCGGCGACAAGCAGTACCGCTGTCGAGCAGAGAAATGAACAAACGGCAAATCCAGTAGGCGCCAGCAGGACATACAGCGAAAGACTGCGCAGCCGCGTAAAGCAGTACAAGATCGCTCCCGCCAGAAGGCAGAGAATCCACAAGGGAGCGATGAAGAAAAAGGGCATAGGTAGAGGTTATTTCTTCGGCCGATGAGCCTGACGCAGGGCGTAAAACGTCTCGTCCGTCTCCATCATCTCGACAAACTCCCGTTCGGCTCGTCCGCGGTTCCGCTCTTCACCTTCAGAACGCGTGTTCACAATGCTTGTCCCGCCAGCCGCCGCAACGCTTCGCCGCTCAGCAGCACCAGCCGCCACTGATCCCGGAACTCGGCTCCCATCGCCTTGTACATCTCAATTGCTTTCGCATTCCAGTCGAGCACTTCCCAGTGTATTCCGTAACAATGCTCGTCCACCGCAATCCGCGCGACCGCAGCCAGCAATCCCTTGCCGATCCCGCGTCCGCGAAAGTGCTGCCGCACGAACAGATCCTCCAGAAACAATCCGCGTCCCGCCCAAGTCTAATAGTAGTCGAAGAAGAGGGCGTAGCCGGCAGCCTGCCCGTCCCACTCGGCAATCGATGCGCGAAATCTCGGATGCTCCCCAAACCCATCCCTGGCCAAATCCTCTTCGGTGATCGTCACGAGATCAAGCTCGTGCTCAAATTCCGCCAGTTCGCGGATCATGGTGCGCAGTAGCGCCGAATCATGAATAGTCGCAGGACGAATCAGAAGCATTTCAGGGGTGAAGAACTTTCGGCAGGCACCCGCTCTCAGTGTAGAACGGGCGTTGCATCCGTGCGATGCAGACCCGGGTCCCACGCCATTCGCATTGGCGGATGGCACTCGCAAGACTTCCGGCTGCTAGCGCAGAATCGGCGTGGCCTGGGCCGCGACGCACAGCCAGGCTTGGTCTTTGTAGACCCAGGTATCGACAAAACGCCCGCGGCGCAAAAGCGTCCTGCCATCTTTGAATTCTCTGGAGAGGTAGGTCCCCGTTACGATTGCCGTGTCGCCGAACATCTGTACGGTCATTGAATCCGTTACCACCTGCTCCAGGTGTGCCGATTTCACACGCAACAAAAACGTAGCCTTCGTCATCAGCGTGCCGTCGAAGTCGACGTACACCAGTTCATTGTCGAAAAGCGCATCAAGCGCCTTCAGGTCTTTGAACGCCTCCGCCTGGTTCCAGGCGTGCTCAAGGGCCAGGATTCTCGACCTGGCTCCGGATTGCTCTTCGCCTTGCGCCCACAGAGGCGCCAGCGCCAGTCCAACAAGAATCACTAGGCAAACGAACTTCGCCGCATGGGTCTTCATATGCGGAATATCGGCAATCGGCCCGTTCCCTTTAGCTGCCTGCCGCCAAGTCTTCCGCTTCATCTATCATGAGAGGTGCTTTGATCTTTTTGGAGGATTCGATGGCTCGCATTGGTTTGGTTACCCAGGAGAACGCCTCGCCTGAAGTGCGCGAGATCTACGAAAAGACGCTGCGGGGCAAGCCCGGCAACGCGCAGAAAGCGCTCGCCCATCGTCCCGAGATGCTGAAAAACTTCCTTCCCTTTTACGCCAGCGTGGGCCGCTCCCTCGACCGCAAGCTCTATGAACTGATCTACATCCGCGTCTCCCTGATCAACGGATGCCACTACTGCACCCAGCACCATGTCGCATCGTCCAAACGTGTCGGGCTCACCGCGGAAGATTGGTCCGCGCTTAAGGCGGGAAATTATTCGCGCTACAGTGAGAAGGAACGCGTTGCGCTCACCTACACAGAAAAATTGACGCGCACTCCGCACGACGTCAACGATGCCGACTTCGTTTCTTTGAAGAAAGAGTTCTCTGACCCCGAGATCGTCGACCTCCACCTGCTCACCGGCCTGGTTAACCTCACCAACCGTTTCACCGACCCTCTGGGCCTGGAAGTGGAATTCCCTGAAGAAAGAATCTGAAGGATTGGTTGATGGAATTGAGTAATTGGGAACTCAGTAATTGGAGAATTCAGAACTGGAAGCCGTCGTGGGGTTTTCAAGTTCCTCAATTACCAAATTCCCCAATTACTCAATATTGTTAGAGGATCTCCCGCGCATCCCCCACACGCCTGGTAACCCGCTCCCGATCCAGATACTCCAGCAACGGGATCGCATACTTGCGGCTAACCCCAGTCAGTTCTTTGAACCGCGCCACGTCCATCTTGGAAGACTTGGCTTTTTGTGCCGCAATCTGACGCCGCAACTCTTCGAGCGCGCTGCGGTGAAACACCAGTTCATCGGAAATCTTAACCAGCACCTTATCACGCAGCAGCAGAGTAACAATTTTCTGCGCGCGTGCCTTGTCCACCTTCAAGCCCGCAACCACTTCGTGCAACGCGGGCACCTTCAATGCGGCCGCGGCGAACGCGCCTTCGATCGTCTTCTTCGACTCCGCTTCTTCGTCCTTCATCACAACCCCGTGACCCGGAAGCCGCACCAGATCTCCGGCGGTCTCGATTTTCTTTTCGCGGACCAACCCGGCAAGAGCTTCGGAGAACACTTCCGCGGACGCTTTCACCTGCTCGCGAAGCTCCTCCTTAGCGATCCCGCCGACCAGTGAATTCTTCTTGTGAAAGCTCGCCGTGGCATTCACGATGAGTTGCTGGAGCGTGGAGATGGCGGGCGCGTGCGCGAACAGATCACCGATCCGCAGCACCTGCCCGTCTTTCAATGCGGCAGCCAGTTGTGCTTCGATCGAGCGCTTGGTCCACCCGGTTTCGGCGATGAGTCGCGACGCGGAGATTCCGTCGTGACCGCGCCTCGCGATCCGCGCTCGCAGGATCGTTTCCGGACTGCCTCCAGCCAGGATTTGCCGGAAGCTCTCTTGGCCCGGCATACGCGAGATCGGCGTTGCATCCAACACGATGCCTCCACCGAGCGTCACAACTGGCGAGAACTGGCGAATGATGAAGCGGTCTCCGGGCAGCAGGAGCGCCGCCTCGGGGAGCTTCAGTCGCGCGAACGCCTCCGAGCCGGGAGCGAGTTGCTTCACGTCATGAAGACCGATCTCCGCGACGATCTCCATCGTGTTGGAATGGAAGTGAACCCGCGTGCGGTATTTCAGCGGACGCGGCGCAGAATGAAGCAGCCGCAATGACACATCCATCCGGCGCGTCGTCGCAAACGTTGCCGGTGGCGCCAGCATCATCCCGCGCGACAAATCTTCTGTGCTCGCCCCCGCCAGATTCAGCGCCGTGCGTTGTCCCGCCACCGCTGCATCGGCGGCTTCTCCGTGCACTTGCACTCCACGTACCCTCACGCGCCGCCCGGTGGGAAAGACTTCCAACTCTTCTTCGCGGTGAATCGTTCCGGCCACCAGGGTTCCAGTGACCACTGTGCCGAAACCCTTCATCGTGAACACGCGGTCCACCGGCAAGCGCACCAGCGCCTGAGAATCTCGCGGCCGTACTTCCGCGGCAGCCGCCACCATCGCCCGCTTCAGATCATCGAGCCCCGCGCCGGTCAGCGAACTCACAGCGACAATGGGAGACTTTGGGGTTTCCAAGAATGTCTCACGCAGAAACTCTTCCACCTCCAGGCGCACCACGTCGAGCGTTTCGGCATCGACCGTGTCCGATTTCGTGAGCACTGTGATGCCGCGCTGCACGCCGAGCAATTGCAGAATGTCGAAGTGCTCGCGTGTCTGTGGCTTGAAGGACTCATCCGCCGCGATCACCAGCAGAACCAGGTCAATACCGCCTACTCCGGCCAACATGTTGCGCACAAAGCGCTCGTGACCGGGAACGTCGACAAAACCGAGCCTCAGCGTCTCGCCGTTTGGCGACGGCAGCTCCATGTGGGCGAAGCCCAGGTCGATGGTGATGCCGCGCCGCTTCTCTTCCTCGAGCCGGTCCGCATCGATCCCGGTCAGCGCCTTCACCAGCGCCGTCTTCCCGTGGTCAATGTGTCCCGCCGTGCCTACGATGATGGATTTCATCCCGCTGGAAATCATACAGCCCGACGGCGCGCCCAAGGTTTCGAAGGTGCCCCATAGCCTGCCCTGAGCCCGTCGAAGGGTCTCGCGTTCGTTGTGAGACGTGGGACTTTTGCCGGCCGCCCGCGAAAAGCCCGACAGACGCTTCCAATCTTTTCAATAGCTTATGGATAATCGCAATGACTTCCAGACTTTTTCAATCACTTACGGGGATTTTGCGTTTAGAGTCGATTTAAGAGCGCCTGATCCGCGGACGACCTTGGCGTTGGCTCAAACGATCAAACGCGATCCTGGACCGATTCTGTGCACCCCAGAGGCGTCCTGCGTTCGATCCTGCCCGGCTGCGAGGCGCCGCTCCGGCAGGCTGCATTCGTTGCTTTTCAGTAACTTAGGAATTCCCCCAATGAAAACAAAGAACATCTTACCGCCAGGAAGTGCTCTCGGCAAGCAGGTCGGCTTTCTTTTCAATAGCTTACAGATAAGCTATTGAAAACAGACCCTTGTGGGCTCGAACCCCCTCTAGTTGCGTACATTTCTGTACGCACTTATCCTTCCATGCATGGTCATTCCTGCCGCCCTCGGATTCCGCCTGCATACTGGTTGGGCGGTTCTGGTTGCCATTGCCGGAGAGCCCGGAAGGTTCGAGGTCCTGCTGCGTCGCCGCATCGAACTGTTGCCGCCTGCCGACTCCATCCCGCGTTTCGTCTACCATAAAGCTGCCGAACTGCCTTCGTCTCAAGCAGCGGAGTTAATCCGGCGAGCCGAAGCCGCATCGCAAGCGACCGCCCGCATTGCCCTGAAGGAGGTCCTCGACCACCTCGCTTCTCTCTCTCTTGGGTTTACGGTCCGAGCCGCGGGCATTCCGTGCGGCGCGAAGCCAATCTCCAAAGATCTATCGGCAGTACTTCGCTCCCACCCACTCATCCACACTGCCGAAGCCGCATTGTTCCGGCGGGCGATCACTTTGGCGTGCAAGGGTTGCGGACTGGCTGTGGTTTCTGTCCGCGAGCGGGAAGTCTGGCTGAGCGCAGCCAGCGCATGCGGATTGAAGGAGGCCGTACTGCGCAAGCAGATCGACGGCCTGCGGAAGTCTGCAGGCGCGCCGTGGGCGACCGACCAGAAGACGGCCACGGCGTTTGCGTTGCTGGCCCTGCGCTCCGATCATTAATTCGGTCTGCCTGGGCCCAAATTTCCAAATGACAATCGATCGCAATCGTCCTACCCATCCGCGCCCTCAAATGCGACAATAGAGGTTCTTCCCATGGCCACCTCTTTGACTTCTGCCTTTCCTCCGGAGACGCTCCGGCAGCACGGCCTCACTCCTGATGAATACGACAAGATCAAGCAACTTCTTGGCGGTCGCGAACCCACGCTAACCGAACTCGGCATCTTCAGCGTGATGTGGAGCGAACACTGTTCCTACAAATCATCGCGCGTGCACCTGAAGCGCCTGCCCACGCGCAGCAAGCACGTTTTGCAGGGACCGGGCGAGAACGCCGGCATCATCGACATTGGCGACGGATGGGCCTGCGCCTTCAAGATCGAGTCGCACAATCACCCGTCGTTCATTGAGCCGTTTCAAGGCGCGACCACCGGCGTCGGCGGAATCCTGCGCGACATCTTCACCATGGGCGCGAGGCCGGTCGCGGTGATGGATTCGCTGCGCTTTGGGCCGATCACAAATCATGTAGGGACAGCCGCCTCGGCTGTCTTGCCAGGGCGAAGCCCGGCAACCGAGCTGCGCTCGGCCGGACAGCCGGGGGCGGCTGTCCCCACACAAGCTGGTCCAACCCAAGCTGAACTCCACAAGAACCACTCCATCCTCGAAGGCGTGGTCAGCGGGGTCGCTTCTTATGGCAACTGCTTCGGCGTGCCCAACTTGGGCGGCGAGACAAAATTTGAGCCCTGCTACTCGGGCAATCCTTTGGTGAACGCGTTCGCGCTGGGGCTGGTGCGGAAGAATGAAATCTTCTACGCGCGCGCGGCGGGTGAAGGCAACCCGGTGATCTACGTCGGCGCCAAGACCGGACGCGACGGCATTCACGGCGCGACTATGGCCAGCGAAGAGTTCAGCGAAGGTTCGGAGGCGAAGCGTCCGAACGTACAAGTGGGCGACCCCTTCCTGGAAAAACTGTTGCTCGAAGCCTGCCTCGAAGCCATGCGGACAGGCGCAATCGTCGGAATTCAAGACATGGGCGCGGCAGGACTTACGTGCTCGACCTGCGAAATGGGCGGGCGCGGCGGGGTGGGCATCGAAATCGAACTCGACCGCGTGCCGCAACGTGAAACCGGCATGACGCCCTACGAGATCATGCTCAGCGAATCGCAGGAGCGCATGCTGCTGGTCGCGCAAAAAGGCCGCGAGCAGGAAGTATTCCGCGTTTTCGAAAAGTGGGGACTGGATGCGGTCGAAGTGGGCAAGGTCACGACCGACAACAAGTTGCGCGTGCTCGAACACGGCAAAGTCGTGGCGGAGATTCCGAATCCCGCGCTGACCGACGATGCTCCCGTATATAAGCGTCCGCTGGCGCGCTGGGAGCCGCCGGTGCCGCGTGAGATGCCAGAGAGCGTGAAGCTCGGCGGAATCAGCGACTTCACGGCGAATCTGAAGCAGCTTCTGGCCAGCCCGAACATCTGCGGCAAGCGCTGGGTGTGGCAGCAGTATGACCACATGGTGCAGACCAATACCGTGGAAGCTCCGGGAGCGGGCGATGCAGGCGTCATTCGCATCAAGGGCTCGCAGCGCGGGCTTTCGATGGCGCTCGATGGCAATGGCCGCTGGTGCTATCTCGATCCGCGGCTGGGAGCGATGCACGCGGTCGCCGAAGCGGCGCGCAAGGTAGCGTGTTCAGGTGCGACGCCAGTGGGGGCCACTAATTGCCTGAACTTCGGCAATCCCGAAAAGCCGCACATCATGTGGCAGTTTTCGCAAACCATCGACGGCATCACCAAAGCGTGCGAGGAGTTGGAGATTCCCATCACCGGCGGCAACGTCAGCTTCTACAACGAGACGCTCGGTGAAGGAATCTATCCTACGCCCGTTCTTGGAGTCGTTGGAATCCTTGACGACGTGCACAAGACCGCAAAGATGCATTTCGCCGCAGCCGGACGCACGATCGTGCTATTGCGCGCAGGAGAAGCGGGCGATATCACCGATGCGGAGAGTGAGTTCGGGTCGTCGGACTACGCGAAGGAAATTCTGGGCACCCTGTGGGGATATCCGCCGGAGTTGGATCTGGAGAAAGAAGCTGCTCTGCAAAAAGCAGTCATCGAGTTGATTCAGCAGGGACTGGCGGAATCGGTGCACGATTGCGCAGAGGGCGGGGCGGCGGTTGCATTGGCGGAAAAAGCATTTCCGAACAGCGTGGGTGCGCGCGTGAACCTGGCGTCGCAGGGTCTTCCCGCAGAGTTTGCTCTGTTTGGGGAAGACGCAAGCCGCATCGTGATCTCTTGCGACCCGGGGAACCTCCCGCGAATCCAACAGATAGCCGAGAGGCGTGGGATCGCAGCCGATGTGATCGGCGAGACGATCGGGGATCGCCTCGAGATTTCACTGGATGGCAAGTTGGTGGTGTCAGCGGCAGTTTCGGAACTGAGCGAGAAGTACGAAAGAGCGTTGGAATCGGCGCTGCGTACGGATCCTGAGTTGGTAGCTGCGGATTGAGGACGGTGGTGATGCGGGCAAAAAGCCTCGGGCTGCGCCCGAGGGACGGGCGAAGGCGCCCGTCCCCACACGAACTGTGGTCGGGCCGGCAGTTTGGATTGAGCTAGGAGCTAGAAGCTTTTTATGCATTCTTCCGACAAATTTCATGACGAGTGCGGCGTGGTGGCGATCTTCGCCCATCCGGAGGCGGAGAAGCTGGCTTACCTTGGGCTGCATGCGCTGCAGCATCGCGGACAGGAATCGGCGGGGATTGTCACGTCCGACGGTCTGTCTTCCCGGGCGCACAAGGCCATGGGCTCGGTGGCCGACATCTTCACCGAAGATGTGCTCTCGAAGATCCGTGGCACCCTGGCCATCGGTCATACGCGTTACTCCACGGCGGGCGACTCCGCGCTGCTCAACGCCCAGCCTATCCTCGTGCAATCGAATAAAGGTTCGATTGGCGTGGCACACAACGGAAACCTGACCAACGCATTGCAGGTGCGCGCGCGGCTGGAGAGCCAGGGATCGATTTTTCAGACCAACAGCGATACCGAAGTCATCGTTCATCTGATCGCGCTCTCCAAGGAACAGACGCTGCCGGAAGCGATGGCGGATGCGCTCCGCCGCGTGGAGGGAGCGTTTTCGCTCGTGATGATGAGCAACGACCGCATCTTTGCCGTGCGTGACCCGCGCGGCTTCCGGCCGCTCGCCATGGGCCGTATCCCGGCACTGGAGGGTCAGAAGCACGACACGGTTGTCTTTGCCTCGGAGACCTGCGCTTTCGACCTGATCGGCGCCGAGTACGTGCGCGACGTGAAGCCGGGCGAGCTGATCGTGGTGGGTCCGGAGGGAGTCAGTTCCCGCTTCTATTCGACAGCGGCGCCGCAGTCGAGCTGCATTTTCGAGCACGTGTATTTCTCGCGACCCGACAGCGTGGTCTTTGGCCGCGCCGTGCAGACCAGCCGCGAGGAGTTAGGACGGCAACTGGCGCGAGAGGCGGGCGTGGAGGCCGATCTGGTGGTCCCCGTGCCGGATTCGGGCGTGACGGCGGCGGTGGGCTACGCAGCGGAGAGCGGGCTTCCGTTTCGCTTCGCCCTCATCCGAAATCACTACGTAGGACGCACCTTCATCGAGCCTAGCCAGAGTGTGCGCGACTTTGGAGTGAAGCTGAAGCTCAACCCAGTGCGCTCGCTGCTCCAGGGCAAACGCGTGGTGCTGATCGACGATTCGATTGTGCGCGGCACCACCAGCCGGAAGATTGTGCGCATGGTTCGCAGCGCAGGAGCCAAGGAAGTGCACATGCGCATCTCGTGCCCGCCCACGGTTTCTCCTTGCTACTACGGCGTGGACACGCCTTCGAAGAAGCAGCTCATCGCGGCCAACAAGTCAGTGGATCAGATTCGCGACTACATTGGCGCGGATTCGCTGGCCTATCTTTCGCTGGAGGGGTTGAAGAAGGCTTGTGGCGAGGGAGAAAAGATTTCGTATTGTTCGGCGTGCTATACCGGCAAATATCCGACCGAGATCATTGACGTCGAAGAGATTCAGCCGGCGACGGTACGGCGTTAGACATCGGACCTCAAACCTTAACAAGATTTCAGTCCTCTCACCTGGAATTCTCTGGCAAAAGAATCGGGGCGGCCTCGCGGCCGCCCCGAAGTTGTGTGGACAAAGAAACTACTTCATCGAATAGGCTACTGCGTCCGGGTTGCCGCGCGAGGTCTGCGATTCGAACGCTCCGATAAAGCCGGAGGTCGTATTCAGGAAGTCGCTGGTCAACTGGTCGTAGTCGCCCATGTAGATGGAGTTGATGAATACGTCGTTGCCGTGAGTCGGTGCAAAGGGCGTCATGCCGATGTCGAAATCCGTGAAGCGGAACGCACCCGCCGCCAGTTCGCCGCAGTGACGCCGAATGGAAAAGTTCTCGGAGTCTGCCCGGCGGTCATACCAGCAGAGGCCTACTGCGCCAGTGTTGTCGACTGCAATTCCGGACTGGTAGTGGTCGCGGCCACTGCTCAGGCGGGGTTGGATGTCGCTGTTCACTTTGGAGGGAGCAAATCCCCAGGTGGCCCCGCCGTCGAAGGACGCTCGGATGAGAACGTCATCGTAGGCATAAGCCCCCTGAATGGCCAACGGGTCGGGAACGATCTTGTCCCGGCCATCAGCCCAGGAAATGTAGAGAGCGCCGTCCGAGGCGGTTCCGGAATGGTCGATCGCCATGGCCATGTCCAGGAAGTCACGGAATTCGCCCTGCAGGTAGAAGGAATCTCCACCCGGCTGAACCGAGCCCTCCACGGTTACTGGGGCCGATAACGTACCCCCCGCGAAGGAAGAGACCTGGATGGCGCGCGGGCCCAGCGGGAAGTTGCTGCCCAAGTTGACCCAGGAAATGTAGAGCGTGCCAGTGGAACTGACTGCCAGCTGCGATCCCTGGACTCCGGCGTTGCCGCACACTTCGATGACCACGTTAGGAGTGGAGGACCAAGTCATGCCACCGTCATCCGACTCGACAAACTCGATGGCTGTCCGTCCCGGGTAATTCGTTCCGCAGTCATTGGTCTGCGAAGAGTCGAAATCGGTGTAGGAAACAAAGATGCGCTTGTGGTTGGAGGGATCGATGGTCGACCACGGTTTGTCGAGTGTGTGCTCGAACCCACTCTTGGCAATGGCCGGAATCGGATCGCCCCAGCTCTTGCCGCCGTCGGTTGACGTGTTGATGGAGATGGCGGCGAAGGGGTTGAAGTTGCTGTCGTAGTAATCGAAGATCTGGGTGTAGTAGAAGGTGTTGGCATCGGCGCAGTTCACGCCGGGGTCGCCACCCAGGAAGTTGTAGGTGTTAGCTCCAGGATTGATGGGACCAACGTCAATGAACGACTGCCCGCCATTTGTGGAGTAGGACGAGCCACTAAAGCCCTGACCGCCCGTACCGGTATAGAAGTACGGCGTCTCAAATACGCTCCCCGAGTCATTGTAGCCGACCACGACGCTGTTCCCGCAACGTGCCGTGGAGGTCTCGCTCTGGGTGAATCCGCCGAAAGAAGAGTAGGCGACATCAGTCGCGGAATTGGAAACCGGAACAATTCCGCTCGCTGCTGGCGGCATGGCACCGCTCTTCGCCAACTTGGCGCGCGCTACAAAAGTGGGATCGGTCAAGCGCATGCCGTAGGTCTGCCACACTGTTGCCAAGTGATTGATGTTGGCATAACCGTCGAGCATTTTCTGATGAGAAACGGGGAGCTTAGCGATCGTGGCCTTGATTTGCTGCAAAATCTTGTTGGTTGCAGCAACCTTCTCCGGCGACAGTTGCGCTGCCGCAAACGACGAAGCAAGCACAGACGCGGCGAAAGTAACTGCTACAAAGCGTGAGAACCTGGGTGACTTCATCAACTTTGTCTCCTTTGTCCCGCATTGACTGCAATTGGTTGTTTTGGTGAACGAGTTGAACAGCGTAAACGCAAAAGGCTAGTACTAATCGGGATAGTAGTAAGCCACTGTACAGGGCTAGACGTCAAGACAAAACAGCTTCGGGAAACAAAAAAGACACATGTGCGCAGAATCTTGCATACCGGGAAACAGCAAGCTGGACAAGGCTTCCCGGCGGACGGGACTGGGGTTCAGCTCCGTGGCTTTCGGGCCTGCGCAACGCGCGGGATCGACTGCAGATCGGGGATCAGGCGCACGCTGTCCCAGTCGCGCAGAAGATGTTCTGTTTCGACGGCGATGCTGCCGCTGATCTCCGAGATCAGCCAGCCGCCCGGATGCAGGAGGGCACGAGCCTGAGGAATCAGGCGCGCGATGACCTCGACTCCCGTGGCCCCGGCAAAAACGGCGGTCCGCGGCTCGAATTTCCGGACTTCGAGTTGAACCTGATCCTCTTCCGATTCGCCAACATACGGTGGATTGGAGACGACGAAATCGAAACAAGGTTCCAAACCGTCGAGCAGGTCCGTTTGATGGAACTGGATGCGACTCTCGAGTCCATGGCGGGCGGCGTTGGCCCGCGCGATCTCGAGTGCAGCCGGGGAAATGTCGGTCGCGTGGACCTCGGCCTTAGGTAGCTCTTTGGCAAGAGCCAGCGCGATGCAGCCGGAGCCAGTCCCGACATCGACAATGCGGATGTCGGACCTCAAACTTCGGTCTGCCTTGTGAAGTGCGAGCACTGCCTCAATCACATGTTCGGTCTCGGGGCGAGGGATGAGGACGGCTGGAGTGACGATTAGGTCCATGCCCCAGAATTCCTGGTGCCCTGTGATGTATTGCGCGGGGACGCCGCGGGCGCGCTCGGCGAGCGCAGCTTCGTATCTGGATTGCTCACCGCCGGTAAGCTCACGCTCAGGATGGGCATAGAGGTAGGCACGGTCGCAGTTCAGGGTGAACATGAGGAGGATCTCGGCGTTCAGACGCGGGGAGGCGACGTGATCTGCGGTGAGTCGGGCGATGGCCGAGGTAAGGGATTCTCTTAGCTGCACAGAATCTATTTCACCACGGGCCGCTCTTCGGCGCTGCTCAGGGCAGGCTCCGTCTCCGAGCGAGACAAAGCCGGTTAGAATTTCTGACGCCGCCATCGAGAAACTAACGTCCAGTTCGATGGAACGTCCAACCACTCCAACGAATCTGCCGAGAGGGCCTCTCCTATGCGATTTAAGCTCTGCTTGATTCTAGTCGATTTAGTGGCTGTGTTCTGGTCTGCAAGCCTCGCGGCCGAGTCGCCGGCGACTCCGCCGGGAGGGTTCTCTTTCACAGGAACCTGGAACTGCAGCGGGAATTTTGTTCGCAGCGGGAAACCGCATCGATCAACTTACGAGGGCCGAAGCGCAGCGGGTGACGCCTGGATCGAACTGGTCGAGACCGACATCGAGCCCAAGGGTTATGTTGCCCACTATCTGATCGGCTATGACACGAGAAAGAAGCAGATCGTGGAAATCGATGCCAACACTGCGGGGTATGCGATCTACACCAGCCCCGGATGGCAGGACCATTCGCTGACTTTGACCAGCACGGAGACTGTCAGCTATTCCGTCCCCAAGAACCGGTTCGTGTTCGAGACGAAGTCGGCGGATGCATTCGTTGTGACGTGGGAGACGAACAGTGGATCGGCATGGGTGGCCTCAGATCGGTTGAACTGTCAGCGGGCCGGAGATGCCAAGGCAGAAGGCCAAGGCCTGCCCACGCACACGCACTCCCAGGCGCGGGCGCAGAGCGAGAAAGGCGGCCTCGCGCCGATCAGTTCCCGGTAGAGCCTTGCTGCCATTGATAGCCGAGATAGATCATCTGTCCGATGTGGTGCTGCATGTGGGCGGCGCACTGCATGATCATGTCGACGCGAGTCTTGGCATTCGTGCCAGTGCCTGAGTATTCCGCGGACCAGCCTTCAGGCGATTGGGCACGGACGGTTTGCTGCACCATGGTGACTGCCGCATCGAAGCGCTTGAGGGCTTCTTCTTTCGATGGAGGATTCGGATCGTTGAATTCGCGCGGTCGGTCGCGGACGTAGCCCGTCTTCGCGATTTGTGCGCCGATGTAGTAGTTCAAGTTGCCGGTCAGGTGCAGAACCAGGTGTCCGAAGCTGTTTCCGTACGGGAACGGCTTTCGCCAGAATTGGGCGTTTGTGAGCGGCGCGGCCAGCTCGCGGACTCGTGCGGCGTTCTGCGCGTAGCGGTCGGCGAGAACCGAAGCAAGCGTCTCATCGAGCCTGGACATTTTCTCTCCCACTTCGCGGGCAACAGCGCCCACGTTCTCTCCCTAAACCACGCTGGCGGTTTCCTGCTTCAGCTTTTCTGCTTGATAGTGCGTGGTCAACGCTTCAATGAGCGGCTGGAGTTTGCCGTCCATCACCGACTCAAGCTGGTGGATCGTGAAGCCGATGCGGTGGTCGGTGAGGCGGTTCTGCGGGAAGTTGTAGGTGCGGATTTTCTCGCTGCGATCGCCAGAACCCACCATGGCCTTGCGCTCTTTGGCCAACGCTGACTGCTGCTTCTCCATTTCGATTTCGTACAGACGGGAACGCAGCACGCGCATGCCCTTTTCGCGGTTCTTGATCTGCGACTTCTCGTCCTGGCAGCTGACGACCGTGTTGGTCGGAATGTGCGTGATGCGCACAGCCGAGTACGTCGTGTTCACCGACTGGCCGCCGGGCCCGGAGGAGCAGAAAGTATCGATGCGCAGGTCCTTGGCTTCGATCTTGATGTCGACGTCTTCCGCTTCGGGCAGCACGGCGACCGTCACCGCCGAGGTGTGGACGCGCCCCTGCTGCTCAGTGGCGGGCACGCGCTGCACGCGGTGTACCCCGCTTTCATACTTGAGCTGGGAGAAAACGCGGTTGCCTTCGATGATGGCAATGACTTCCTTCAGCCCACCGGCGGACGACTCCGAGGACGACAGCACTTCCACCTTCCAGCGCTGCGTTTCGGCGTACCGCGTGTACATGCGGAAAACCTCGGCGGCGAAAAGCGTGGCTTCGTCTCCCCCAGTACCGGCGCGGATTTCGAGGATGATGTTCTTCTCGTCGTTCGGGTCCTTGGGCAGGAGCAGCACTTTCAGCTCTTCCTCGACGGTACCGACACGCGCTTCGAGCTGGTTGAGTTCGTCCTGCGCGTAAGCGCGCATCTCGGGATCTTTTTCGTCGGCGAGAACGGCCTTGCTCTCGGCGATGCCCTTGGTCAGGTCTTTGTACTCGCGATACTTCTCGACGATGGGCGCGACTTCAGCGTGCGCCTTGGCGGTCTTCTGGTATCTCGCCGAGTCATTGACGATCTCCGGCGAAGCGAGAGCATTGGTGAGCTCTTCGTAACGGGCTTCGATTTGGTCTAAGCGTTCAAACATAGAGTTCTCGGTTCTCAGTTCTCAGCTCTCAGTTGCAGGCTCGGATTCTCAATTCCGATCGCAGTTCCCGCGCGAGAAATTCCGCCATGATTGCGGAATTCATTCTAGGCGTTTTTCGCTGAGAACTGAGAACTGGGAACTGAGAACTAGGTTTCGGGGAGGGCTCCCCTAGGCAATGATCATCTCGCCACCACGCTCTTTTTCAAGCGACATGGCGTGGTCTAGCGCGACGATGGCGCACTGAGCTTGTTCATTGGACGGCGGCTTGGTGGTGATGCGTTGCAGCCACAGGCCGGGAGCGGTTATCAGCGCGAAGAGCGATCCGCGGTGCTTGGCGGCAAAGCGGATGATTTCGTAGGAGACTCCCGCGATCACCGGCAGCAGCACGATGCGCGAGGCAAAGCGCGCCCAGAAAGTTGTGTATGGGACCAGCATGTAGAAGCCGATCGAAATCAGCATCACCGTCATCAGGAAGCTGGTGCCGCACCGCGGATGGTAGGTGGAATACTTCTGCACGGCAGCGGTCTCGAGCGAGTCACCATTCTCGAAGGCAAACACTGTCTTGTGCTCTGCGCCGTGATACTCGTAGACGCGGCGAATATCTTTCCAGAGCGAGACTCCCCAAATGAACAGCAGGAACAGTGCGAGGCGGATGCCACCGTCGATGAGGTTGAAGACGATTCGGCCGCCCAGCGCCGGATCGATCTTCTTGAGTTCCGTCGCCGCCAGCAGCGGAATGTACTTGTACATGAAGATGAAGAAAGCCAGCGAGATGACGATATTGCCGGCGGCCAGCCAGTTGCTGAGGGTGGCGGCCTTTTCGCGGGTTTCGGATTTGGAAGATTCTGCCTCACTTCTCTTCGGCGGGACAGCCGAAACGGCTGTCTCCACATGAGCATCTTTGCTATTTTCTTCCTGCATCATGTCTTCGATGGCGACATTGACCGAGAAGCGCAGAGCGCGGTAGCCCAGGTTCATGGCATAGCCGAGCGTCATCACGCCGCGCACGATCGGCCAAGCCATCCATTTATGCTTCTCCGACGGACGGTCGAGCGGTTCGCTCATGGTGACCACTTCGCCCGAGGGCTTGCGGCACGCGATCGCCCAGGCGTGCGGGGAGCGCATCATCACGCCCTCGAGCACGGCTTGTCCGCCGACCAGAGTTTCCTCCCCGCTTTCGAGCGCAGGCAGAAGCTGCACGGCAGCCAGGAACCGAACGTAATTTCTCAGTGAACGCACAGAGTTTAGATGCTCCAAAACGAGGCACGACACACGCTTTAGGGTAACACAGGCTGGAAGTCATTTAGGATTGCGTTGTGGGAGCGCTATTTAGAAGTAGAGGCGAGAGTTAGGCACGCTCGGACGCGGCGTTAATGACAGCCGCCGATGAATTTCGAGGAGAGTATGCGCCGGTTGGCCACTGCTTGCGAAGAAATTGCCGGAACCACCAAGAAGTTGTTGAAGACCAGCATTGTCGCCGAGTACCTGAAGTCGCGCACGCCGGACGAGGCCGCTGTATCGGCGGTATTCCTTTCGGGCCGGGCATTTCCTGCATGGGAAGAGACGACGCTGCAGGTCGGCGGGCGGTCGCTCTGGCAGATTGTGGCGGAACTGGCGGGGAAAGATGAAGCAGAGCTAACCGCCGCCTACCGCCGCCACGGCGACCTTGGCGCAGTCGCACGAGATGTCCTTCCCGAGCGCTCTGGTCAGGGTCTGGGTGTGTTGGAAGTTGCGGAAGCGTTCCGGGAGATCGCAGCGGCACGCGGTCCGGCAGCCAAAGCGGCGCTCGTACGGGATCTCCTGACTCGCGCCACTCCGCTGGAAGTCAAGTACATCGTGAAGATCATGACCGGTGACCTGCGGATCGGATTGAAAGAGAGTCTAGTCGAGGATGCGATTGCGAGAGCGTATTTCGGTACGCTCGCTGAGGTCCAACGAGCCAACATGCTCTTGGGCGATATAGGAGAAACGGTGCGACTGGCCAGCGAGGGCAAGCTCGCCGAGGCACGCATGCGGATGTTTCATCCGCTGGGATTATGCTGGCGAGTCCGATCGAGTCGCCGGAAGAAGGGCTCAGTTACTTCGCCGAGGCTGCCGTGGAAGATAAGTATGACGGCATCCGCGCACAGGCGCATGTCGCAGGCGGTGAGGTGAAGTTCTTTTCGCGGACGCGGGATGAGATCACCGAATCGTTCCCAGAGTTGCCGGATGCGCTGGCCGGACTTCCGCAGGACGCGATTCTCGACGGCGAGATTGTTGCGTGGAAGCCTGCGGCGCGTCAGGCGCGGCCGTTCAGCGTGTTGCAGCAGCGGCTGGGAAGGAAAAAAGTCAGCGACAAGATGCTGCGCGAGGTTCCGGTCGCGTTCCTGGTGTTCGATGTGTTGTACGCGGGCGGGGAGTTGGTGATCGACCGTACCCTGCGGGAGCGGGCGCGGATTCTGGATGAGCTACTGGCGGCAGAAAGAAAGACTATTCACCACAGAGACGCAGAGACACGGAGAAAAACAGGCCAAGGAAACTTCGTCTTCGAAGATCAAGACGCGGACCACGCGATGGCTGCCGCATCGCTCATCATCCGCGCGCCTGTGTTTCGCGCCGAATCGCCAGACGAGTTAGAAGAACTGTTCGCTGCAGCGCAGGAGCGGGGCAACGAAGGCTTGATGATCAAAGATCTGAACTCGGCTTATACCCCGGGCAAGCGCGGCAAGTCGTGGCTGAAAATGAAGCGCGAACTGGCCACACTCGATGTGGTCGTGACCGCGGTCGAGTACGGCCACGGCAGGCGCGTGGGCGTGCTCAGCGACTACACGTTCGCCGTCTGGGATGGTAACAAACTAGTGAACATCGGCAAGGCCTATTCCGGCTTGACCGACGACGAGATCGCCGAGATGACGCGGTGGTTCCTTGAACACACGACTGAAGATCAGGGATTCCGCCGGGTGGTCGAGCCGAAGATTGTGCTGGAAGTGGCGTTCAACAACATGATGCAGTCCGACCGCCACGAAAGCGGCTACGCGCTGCGCTTTCCGAGGATCGTGCGGCTGCGGCCTGACAAGTCGGCGGAGGAGGCGGACACGATAGAACGCGCACACGAGATATTTGTTGCACAAACCACAGTGCAGGGAAAACCCTAGACCTACAAATTGCCAAGAAATTGCCGAGGGTGGACGGAGACCCTCCAGTTCAATCAATTCTTTGGTCGCTCCGTCACGATCAGGTCTGCGGCGCGAGTACCGGCTGCAAGGTTCCATTCAGGTTTGAGATCCAGGCTCCACCCATCCCCGCTGAAAGGATGGATGCTCGGATCTGAGGGAGCAGCTACTTGCGCTCGAACTAAGCGTCCGTTGGCCCGCGTCATTAGAACGCCCTTTGTCGATTTCAGCATGCCCCATTGGTCGGTAACTTGAACGTTTCCCTCGTACACTGTCGAACTGTCGTCGATGGCGACGACAGCATTGGGATTGAAAGTGTAGTTAACATCGGCGCTCAAGGGAAAGACGAGCAGCGAGCCGTCGATGAAGCGCCTCCGCACTTCGGCCAATTGAGTGCGATGCTGCTCGTCCCAGCGTGTCTCAAGAGCTACGACTTCGTCGCCATCGTACCTTTGCGCCCTTCGCAAGGCTTCCGCCTGGGCTAGGTCTGGCAACTTGATCTTGTAAGCTGCGGCGAGGAGTTGTCCTAAATCCGACCGCGCGGTGAGAGACGGGCGCCACTGCAGATCGGTCGCATCCAGCAGTCCGCCGTATGCCGGACCGGACATATAAGCAAACGACCGCACGAAATTGGGCTTACTTATGGCAGCGCTCCGTAAGCCGGAGGCGGCTACCATGTTGAATTCGGAAAGAGACAAAGTGCTGAGCTTTAATCCCGTGTATTCGGCCAGCCCCTCGTTCAATTCCAGGGCATTCTCGCGGGCTGACGCCTCCGGAAACAGCGAACGGCGATAGGCACGGAAATAGAGCGCGTCCTCCACCGCCCGGCCACGATCCTGTCCCTGCTGCCAGAGCGCGCGTTCAAGCGCGCGCCACTCCAACTGCAACCAGATGCGGCCATCGCGCGAGTCCAAGTGGCTGTTCATCGTGTCAGCCGCGGACAAACCAATTTCTCCCTGTACCCTGTGAAAGCATTCGTGCATCAGCAGACGGACACGATCGCGCCGGTACTGAGGAAGTGGCCACATGACCATGGTCCAGTGGACTCCGCCCCATTTCGTTGCGGTATTGGCGATTCCGACGTCCGCGGGAAGCAATCCAGTAAATAGGCCGTCGCTGGCTTTGAGCTGACCTCCTGTATCGCCTTGGTTGGCGGCGATCGCACGAGTATCAGGATCGACGAATAGCAACGGACCGCAGAGCTGTACTTTCCAGAGAGAACCGTTATCGCGAACGGATGCAGCCTTCGCCTCGGAGAAATATTGCTGTGCCAGTACTCCGTCGATAGCAGAAGTCTGCGCATTAACAAACGGCCAGGCGAATAGAACCATACCTGCGAAGCCGGAAGACAAAAGCAAGGAAAAAATGAGGCCCGAACGCCGTGAGATGAGAAGAAGCATGAATCCTCCTAACCTAAAGGCAACGGCAAAGTATAAGGGGAAATTGCGCTGGGGCTCAATGCTAGTGGCTGTGGTGATGATGCTCTTCTTCGCTCTCCACCACCGGAATCACGCAACCATGCGCCGCTTCGCACACCACGTGCTCGAACTGAATGGTCGTGTGGTCGATGCGAAAGTCGTGCAGCAGCCGCTCCTTCACGTCGCGCAGAATGCGCTCGCTGACCGACGGCGGAATATCGGCAATCGAAATATGACAGGAGAGCGCATGCGTTTCCGATCCGATGCTCCACACATGAAGATCGTGGACATCGTTGACGCCCTCGATCGAACTTATAGCGGCCTCGATCCTTTCGAGTTTCATGCCGCGGGGCGTGCCTTCCAGCAGAATGTTGAGCGTCTCGCGCACGATACCGTAGCCTGACCAGAGAATCAGTGCGCCGATTCCCACGGACAACGCGGAGTCTATCCAGTAATTCCCGGTGACCAAGATCGCCCAGCCTCCCGCAATCACGGCCGCCGTCGAGAGCGTGTCCCCGACTTCGTGCAGCAGCGCGCTGCGAATGTTCACATCGCCGCCCGAACGGTAAAGTAGCAGCGCAATCACGCCGTTCATCAGGACACCGGCGGCGGCCACCCACATCATCACGCTGGCCTGCACGTGTTCCGGGTGCTGCAGGCGCCGGAAGGCCTCATAGAAGATGAAGAACGAAACCGCGACTAGCGAGGTCGCATTGACTAGCGCGGCCAACACTCCGGCGCGATGGTAGCCGTAGGTTTTGGTGGAGTTCGCGGGGCGCGCCTGGAAATAGACCGCCACCAACGACAGCAGCAGCGCGAGAAAGTCGGAAAGATTGTGTCCGGCTTCAGAGAGTAAGGCCAGCGAATGGGCACGGATGCCGGCCACGACCAGCAGCACAATGTAGGCCAGCGTCACCGCAAGCGAGATCTTCAGAACCCGCGTGGGACTGCCCGCACCGTGAACATGCACATGCACCTCTTAAGTTTACGGGCGCGGAGGGCGGGCTTCAAGCCGGGGAGTGGTCAAGCGCCCATCAGCCCTTGGTCAGGCTGTCGAGGTAGCGGTTGTTATAGAACGTGGTTGTCTTCTGTACGAACTCGAGAATCCTAAACATCCGCTCGCGGCCTTCGCGGTTCATTTCCCGGAACTGCACCGCGATGCCGGAGCCGGGATCGAGCCTTGCCACTACCCCTTCGGCCGACAAGCTGGCATCATCCATCGAGAACCCCAGCTTGATTTTGCTGCCCGGCGCCAGAATGGTGCTGGTTTCCACAAAGCAGCCGCCCAGGCTGACGTCGGTAAGATTAGCAAACAGAGGAGGTCCTCCCACCTCCGTTTGCAGCTCGATCGTGACCCGGCACTTCATGCGCGGGTGGGAACGGCGGTCTTTGTAGGCCAGCTGCTTCTGCTTCTCCAGATACATGCGGCGGTCGGCTTCGGCCAGAAGCTGTTCCGCATCCTTGCCGTCTTCCGGATACACCGCGCGTCCAACGCTCAGTGAGAGAATCTCTTCGCCGCAGACCTCGCTCCCCGCCTGCTTGGCCAGGGCCCGCATTTGCTCCGCTTTCTTCCCAGAGGCCTCGGCGGCAAGACCGGGAGCGACGACCACAAACTCGTCCCCACCCATGCGCGCAACATAGTCGTACTCGCGGCAGCTATCTTTGAGGGCCTGGGCAAAAAGGCGCAGCACGCGATTGCCTTCGAGATGGCCGAAGCGGTCGTTAATCTGCTTGAAGCCGTCCATGTCCGAGACCATCACAGTCAGCGACGAATTATCGCGCTTGCAACGCGCCAGTTCGCGGTCCAATTGCAAGAAAAGCGAGCGGGCGTTGGGCAGGCCCGTGAGGTAGTCGGTGGTTGCCGAACTTTCCGCCTGCTGATATTTGAGTGCATTCTCGATCGAGAGCGCCATCTTCCCGCTCACTGCCAGAAGAATCCGCAGGTGATCGGAAGTGAAAGCGTCGCGCTCGCCGCGGTAGAGCGCGAGAACGCCGATCACTCCCGCCACGCCCTCCAGCGGCACGGCCAAGGCCGAGCGCAGCGTGCTGAATTTCGAAGGATCATTCAGGTAGCCCGGTTCCACCGACGGATTGCCGTTGACGATCGGCTTCCGGTTCTGCGCTACCCAGCCGGAGAGCCCCTGCCCCACAGGGATGCGCAGTGACGAGAACAGCCGGTAATTGTCCCCGTTCACATATTCGGGGATCAGTTCAGCATCGCGCCGGATGTAGATGGCGATGGCATCGTACGGCACCATCGGCTTGAGTTTGACGGAAAAAACTGAGAGCGTTTCCCCGAGACTCAGAGAAGCACCCAGATCCTGGCTCAACTCGAACAACGACTGCGCCTCTTGTCGCGCGGCCGCGATGGACGACAAGAACGTGTTCTCGCGCCCGACGTAATCCTGTGCCGTGGCGTTTTCAAATCCGGCCGCCGGCTCGAGGCCACGCTCGATCTTGATGGCGGTGGAGAGCGGGCCGTTTGGATCGGCCGCCGACTTCGCCACGGCAAGCCGTTCCAGCTGCTGATAACGCTTCTGCAAAACGTCAACCACTTTCGGGTCGAACGACTTGCCCCCCTCGGCGGCCAGTTTCTGCATAACGTCTTGCAGTGGCAAAGCGCGCCGGTATTGGCGATCGGACGCCAGCGCATCGAGATAGTCGACAGCCGAGAGGATGCGGGCTCCGATAGGAATCTCCGCTCCCTTCAGTCCGAGCGGATAACCGGAACCATCGAATTTTTCATGGTGGGCACGCACAATGGGCACGACTGGATAAGGGAAGCGCACCCGCTCGAGAATTTCTGCGCCCACCAGCGTGTGAATCTTCATCTTCTCGAATTCTTCCGGCGTGAGACGGCCCGGCTTCGAGATGATGTGTTCGGGTACGGCCAGCTTGCCGATGTCGTGCAAAAGCGCGGCGGCGTGCAGAGCCTCGAGTTCGGCTCCGATCACCCCCAACTCCTTGGCTACTTCGATGGCATAGACGCGCACGCGCTGCAGGTGCTCGTGCGTGGTGTGGTCCTTGGCTTCAATGGCCAGCGCTAACGCCTCGATGGTTCGCAGGTGCAGATTCGCCATTTCCTCGACGTGACGTTTCTCGTCTTCCAATTTGCCCAAGTAGAGGCGATACGAGCGGTAGATGAGGTAAACCGCGGGCACCAGGAGCAGCGACGTTTCCCAGTTGAAATGCTCGTTGAGCCAGACGATGGTACCGGCGATCCCAGCTCCCACCAGGTAGTAGGGGAAGGACCAGAAATAACAGTCCACCAGGATTCGTGTGAGCGGCCGGCGTTCGCTCAGCGAAATCACGGTCGCAATGGATCCCGCGTTGGCGATGAAGTAGACCGTCGCCGCCACCCCCAGCAGTATCGGCCGGTTACCCACCAACAGGAGCGACAGAGGGTGGTGATACACCACGTACGCCAGCGCCGTCGAGACGGCCCCCGCGCACACATTAAACGTTACCTGAATCGCCTGCGGACGCTCCGGATACAGACACTGGGCCAGCATCGAGACCGCGCCCAGAATCAGAGTCTCGGTGAAGCTGAGTTCCAGGACGCCGATCAGGATAAATAGGAAATTCACCGACAGCGTGCCGGTGATGCCCGGCAGGTTGACCTTGAGCCTTGACGCCAGAATGGCGATGCCCAGATAACAGATGAACTCAGCAATGTTCTTGCTGCTCTGGTGGATTCCGCCGTAAATCAGCGTGGCAAGCCCGGCGATAACCATCACCGAGATAAACGCCCTGGCGGGTAGAGACAGACTTCTCCACGAGCGCGAGTGCGTGGGCAGACCTATGGCAACGCTGGTAGCACCAGTCATACGAATGAGCACACTGCGGCCGCGAGAGGGTCAGCCAGCCTTCCATAGATACCAGCTAACACTTTTAGAAACAATGATTTGGACAACCCACAAGAAACTTCGGTAACTTCGGCGGAGGTTCCCAATGGTTGACAAAGGCTGGGATCATTGAGCTGCAGCGGAGGCCGAATCGAATGGAAAATCCGAAGAAGTCGTGCCCCGCGCGGATGGGTGATCCTAAACCTTACGAATTTTCGCGCACGGTCACCCCACTACGGCGGAAACCCATTTCCCTTCAAGCACTTGTGAAACTGCTAGACGGAGTGCGACACATCTTCCTCGGCCACATCGTGATCCGTATTGTTTGTGGCAGAAACTGGAGCCGACGACTTCCCGCGCCGCATGGCCACGATGCCCGTGCGCACCATCTCCAACACGCCGTACGGACGCAGCACCTCTAACAGCCCGTCAATCTTGTCTTCCCCTCCGGTGATTTCGATGGTGAGCGAATCGGGCGCCACGTCGACGACCCGCGCGCGGAACACGCTGGCCAGCTCCAGCACGTGCGAGCGTGCCTCGTGAGTAGCGGCGACTTTGATCATGGCCAGATCGCGAACGATCGCCGGTGCGTTGGTGATGTTCTCGACCAGCAGCACGTTAACGAGCTTATACAGATTGGCCTCAATGCGGCGCGCCTGGTCGCGGTCCGCGTCGACTGTAATCGTCATGCGCGAGACTTCGGGCTTCTCCGTACGCCCGACCGTGAGCGAATCAATATTGAAGGCGCGGCGGCGAAACAGCGACGCCACGCGCGTCAGCACGCCCGGTTTGTTTTCCACGTACACCACGTATGTATTCAGCATGTTTTCTCTATTCGTCGTATCTACTTCGTCATCTCTATTCATCAGCGGCGGTCTCGACGATTTTGCTGGGCCGCCGGATCATCTCATGTAACGAAGCCCCGGCCGAGACCATGGGATAGACCGTGTCCTCTTGTTCCACCCGGAAATTGATGAGCACGGGACCATCATGCTGTCGCGCCGCCTGCACCGAAGGCACCACCTGCGAACGCTCGGTCACGGTCATGCTGCGAATGCCGTAAGCTTCGCCGAGTTTGGCGAAATCCGGATTGAGCAGCGGAGTCGCGGCGTAGTTGCGCTCGTAGAAGAATTCTTGCCATTGCCGCACCATGCCCAAAAAGCCGTTGTTGATGATGGCGATGTTCACCTTCAGCTTCTCCTGCACGATCGTAGCGAGTTCGCAGAGCGTCATCTGAAATCCGCCATCGCCGACGACTACCCAGACCTCGGCCTCAGGCCGCGCAACCTTCGCGCCGATCGCGGCGGGCAAAGCGAACCCCATCGTGCCCAATCCTCCAGAGGTGATCAGGCTGCGCGCCTTCTCGTGTTTGTAATATTGCGCCTCCCACATCTGATGCTGGCCCACGTCGGTCACGACCACGGTCTCCCCGTCCCGAGTCTCGTGCCAAAGGTCGTTGATGACGTGAGCGGCGTAGAGATGACCGCTGTCAGGCAGGTTCTGGATGTCGCGCACCGCAGCATCGCCCTTCAGTTGATCGATGGAGTCCAACCACTCGCTGCGGTCAATCGATTCCACATGCGGCAACAGCTCGTGCAGCACTTCCCGCAAGTCGCCGACAAGAGGAACATCCACCTTCACGTTCTTGTTGATCTCCGCAGGATCGATCTCGATGTGAATCTTTTTCGCGTTGGACGCATACGTTTTCAAATTGCCAGTTACGCGATCGTCGAAGCGCATGCCAAACGCCAGCAACAGGTCGGCTTCCTGAATCGTATGATTCACCCAGGCCTCGCCGTGCATGCCCATCATGCCCAGGTTGAGTGGATGCGACGCCGGGAACGCACCCAAGCCGAGCAACGTGAGCGCCACCGGAATCCCCGCTTTCTCGGCGAACTCGCGCACTTCCGCCATGGCTCCAGAAATGATGATGCCGTGCCCCGCCAGAATCACGGGCCGCTTGGAGTTGTGAATCAATTCCAGCGCTTGCTCATATTCCTTCCGCTCCGGCGACAGATCTGGGCGGTAGCCGGGCAGTTGCGGCTTGGCGGCCTCCCAGTCGAAGTCGCAAGTCGTCTGCTGCGCATCTTTGGTGATGTCCACCAGCACGGGCCCGGGCCGCCCAGACCGCGCTACGTAAAACGCCTCTCGAATCGTCCGCGCGACTTCGCTGGCGTGTGTCACCAGATAGTTGTGCTTGGTGATAGGAAGCGTGACGCCGGTAATGTCGGTCTCCTGAAAAGCGTCCGAGCCGATCAGCTTGCTGCCCACCTGGCCGGTGATACAGACGATCGGCGAAGAATTGAGCATGGCCGTGGCGATTCCCGTCACCATGTTCGTTGCGCCCGGACCAGAGGTGGCGACGGCGACTCCTACTTGCCCGCTGGCGCGCGCGTACCCATCCGCCATGTGCGTCGCTCCCTGCTCGTGACGCACCAGAATGTGATGGATCTTGCTACCCTTCAACGCGTCGTAAGCGGGCAGAATCGCGCCGCCGGGATAACCGAAAACGGTCTTCACCCCTTCGCGCTCCAGGCATTCCCACAGGATGCTCGCGCCGGTCATGCTTTTGGCAGTCGTTGATGTCTTGTCTTTCATGCCAACCTCCCTAACCGCAGGTCTGAACGAGGTTCGTATCAGGGTATGCCTTCAGGCATGCCGTAAGCACCGCCCATTCACGTTCGCCTTTAGGCGCTGCATTCTGCAAATCGACTTTCACCGCCCGCTCCTAAAAAGCAAAACCCACCAAGCCAGCTTCTGGCGGGGCGGGATTCGGGAGCCTTTAGGATTTCTCGTTTCTCAGCTCGCTGTATCCCTCCATACCGCGAAGGGGACAACAACTCGTCCCCCGCGGACTGTAACGCTAATTCGGTGTAGATAGCGGTCATTCATAGCTGATCAGGAGGTGCAGAGATGGTATCGAAGCCAAGGGACGCGGTGCAAGTGGAAAGTCGGGAAAGACTCCGGTGGGAATGCCCCTGCCCTACGGTCACCGTTACAGTCGAAGAATTCGTCTCTCCACATCCTGCGCCGCCTGCGCCACGTTCTCAGGTCGGCCCAGATCCCGCCAATAATATTCGTCCGCTCGAAACGCGGCAATGCTCTCTCCCTGACCCGCAACCCGCAGATAGGAAGTAATGATGGAGAAAACGCCCTGCTCCGTCATCAAAGCCAGCAACCTCGGAGAAATCACGTGGATGCCTGAAAACGCCAGAGGCCGCATCTCCTGCGCAGGCCGGGCTATTTCGGGCACCCCATCGTGTCCCGCTCGGCGTCCACACAGCTGATTCTGCTCGTCAAACAGGAGATATCGCGAAGTCTCACGCTCCTGCACCGCCAGCGTCGCCAGAGCCTGATTCTCGCGGTGAAACTGCACCATGCGCTGGAGGTCAATCGTACTTAGGACATCGACATTGTGCAGAACAAACGGCTCTTCGGCGTCGCTGGAATCTTCGAGAAAAAACCACGCCGCTCTCTTGAGACCGCCGCCAGTGTCGAGCAAAACCTCCTCGCGCGAAATCTCGATCCTCATTCCGAAGCTGTCATTCCTCTTCAGATAATCGACAACCATGTCGGCGAAGTGATGCACGTTGACAATCACTTCGCGAATCCCAAAGCCCCGCAAGCGGCGAAGCGTGATCTCCAGCAGAGTGCGTCCCGCAACTTCCACCAGCGCCTTGGGACGATCATCAGTCAGCGGGCGCAGCCGCGTACCGAGGCCGGCGGCCAGAATCATCGCCTTCATGGCTCGGATTTCTCCGGCTCTGACTTCGCCGTTCCGATTTTCTCCGACTCCATCCTCTCCAGTTCGCGATGCCGCAAGACAACCTCAATCCCACTCCTGCCGCGCAGCCGTTTTGCGAGTTGCTCCGCCAGATACACAGAGCGATGCTGCCCGCCCGTGCACCCAAACGAGACCATCAAATGCTTGAATCCGCGGCGCTGGTAGCTGCTCACACTGGCATCCACGAGCGACATCACACTGGCTAGAAACTGATGCACGCTCTCCTCCTGATTGAGATAGTCGATCACCGGTGCATCTCTGCCCGTGAGAGCCTTGAAGCGCTCTTCCCGCCCAGGATTCGGCAGGCTGCGCCCATCGAAAATGAATCCGCCGCCGTTCCCGCTCTCATCCTTCGGCAAACCGCGGTGAAACGAGAAACTGAAAACCCGCACCACAAGGCTGTCAGCCTCCGATGCCAGCCCCTGCAATTTCTCAGAGGCCAGCATGCTGTTGAACGCGTCCATCAGCGTCGGCAGCGCAATAGGCAGCGTCACGTTGTGCAACAGCCACCGCAGGTTCTTCAGCGCATACGGCACGCTCTGTAGGAAATGTGCCTTGCGCTCATAAAATCCGCGAAACCCGTAAGCTCCCAGCGCCTGCATGATGCGGATATAAACATAAACGTAGTAGTGCTGCAGAAATGCTTCGCGCTTCAGATCGACAAAGCCAGCGAGCGTGTCGAGATAGTGATTGAGCAACTGCTGTCGCAATTCTGGCGGTAGATCAGCCTTGGCGTCGTACAAAAGAGACGCAACGTCATACTGCAACGCGCCTTTGCGTCCGCCTTGATAATCCAGAAAAAACGGTTGCCCTTCGCGCAGCATGATGTTGCGAGACTGGAAATCCCGATAAAGAAAGTAGTCGCGCCCCGCGCTCAGCAAGAACTTTGTCAGGCGGCTGAAGTCGTCCTCCAGCGCCTGCTCGCTGAACGGAATCCCGGCCAGCCGCAAGAAGTAGTACTTGAAATAATTCAGGTCCCAGGCAATCGACTGCCGGTCGAAACTCCCGCGCGGGTAGCACACCTTGTAATTCAAATCCCGCCCAGCCTCGATCTGAAACCGCGGTAACGTGGTGATGACTTTTCGATAGGCCTCGACCACCGCAGGAGCTATGTTTTCGCCCGCACGATTCTGCGAAAGAAACTCGAAGAGCGACGTGTCCCCAAAATCCTCTTCGAGATACGCCCCGTGGCCCAAGTCTTCCGCATAAATCTCCGGCACGGGCAGTCCGTGCTTGCGGAAATGCCGGGAAAACTCAAGGAACGCAGCGCTCTCCTCCCGCACACCGTACAGGATGCCGATGGCGCTGACTTTCTCGCCGACCAGCCGGATGATTTTGCGTCCCGAACCTCCGAGTTCGCCCTGCAACGGGAGAATCTTCGTGACCGGCGATTGAAAATGTTGCTCGAAGAGTTTTTGGAGGACGTCCATGAAATGGGGAATCCGCGCCGCAGACCCGGCGCTTCACCACAAAGATAACACTCAGGCACAGTCGCAGAACGGAAGAGGGATCATCGTGCGAAACAGCACGATCTAAATGAGGGAAGGAGAATCAGAGGCCGGATCGCCGACCCACCAAATCCCAGGAGCATTCGGTGAGAGCTTTTTCTGAGAGTCAAAGCCCAGCCGCGCCAGTTCCGCAAGGATGGCATCAATCGCGCGCCCCACCGACTGACGAACCGCCTCGCTCAACGGCTGTCCTGGCTCGTAGCACGATCCCACAATCCCCACCAGCAGCACGTGCTCCGGGCTGGCGCCCAGCATTTCAGCCGTCATCATGCATTCCGAAAGCGCAGGTGAGTGCGGATCGAGCCGCTCCGCCGGCATCACGCGAAGGATGTCTTCTTTTCGGTAGAGCACAACCGTGCCCGGGCAGCCGTCACTGGCCACTGAATCGACGAGTATGAGCGCGTGCAACCCAACGATCTGATGGGTAAGGTCTAGTGCTGGGGTGCCGAGGTCGGCAACTTCAACGCCTTCCGCGAACGTGTACAACGACTCCAGAAGCCGCACCACATACGGCCCTACGCCGTCGTCCCCGAGCAGAACGTTCCCGATTCCGCCAATGAGCGCACGCTTCACAGAATCTTCGCCACTCCAATCTTTCGTCCCGAAGGATCGAACGCATGACACGCACACGCCATGCACGGATCGAACGAGTGCACCGTCCGCAAAACCTCCAGCGGTTCTTCCGGCCGCGCCAGCGGCGTGTGCAGCAGCGACGCCTCGTAAGGACCATGCGCTCCCGCCCGATCGCGCGGGCTGGCATTCCACGTAGAGGGAACGACTGCCTGGTAGTTCTTGATCTTCTGGTCCTTGATGACGATCCAGTGCGAAAGCGTTCCGCGCGGCGCCTCGTGAGTTCCCACGCCCTCCACTTCGTGCGTCGGCAATACCGAGTGGTTGTGAACCGTGTAGTCGCCCTTCGAAATGTTCTCCACCAGCAACTCCAAATGCTTCTGCGCCAGCTCCGCCAGCATGCAGGCGCGAATCGCGCGTGCGGCGTGGCGCCCGAGCGTGGAATGCAGCGCGGCAGGAGTGGCGCGAGGTCCACCGATGGCCGCGATTTTCTCAATTGCCATGTCGGTGTACTTGCGCGTCAGCGGATGTCCCTGCGCGTAGCCGATCAAGACCTGCGCCAGCGGCCCGACTTGCATAGGTTCACCATTGAAGCGCGGCGCTTTCACCCATGAATACTTCTGTTCCCCATCCCACCCGGTGAAAGCCGGCTCCGTCTCCCCAGCCCACGGATGCAGAGCTTTGTCGCCCTGGTAGTAAGCATGCATCACATCTTCGCTCACCGATTGCCGGAAGATCGGGTCCGACGCCGTCTGGAATCCCTTCACGCCCGCGAGATTGCCATCGCGAATGTAGCCGCCGGGCAGGTCATACGCCGAGCCCCGGCTGTCCAGCGGCAGATCAGGAACCGCAAGATAATTGCGGACGCCGCTGCCGATCTTGAACCACTCCGGATACATCGCCGCCACGGCGCACACATCCACGAAGTACACGTGCTGCACAAACTGCACGACCTCTTCGAGCAGCGTGCGGATCATCTCCAACTGGCTCATGCCCAGCGCAGACGGGCTGTCGAGGTCGATCGCGTTGGCGACGCCGCCCACGTTCAAGTTCTGAATGTGGGGCGTCTTCGATCCCAGAATGCCCACCACCTGCAGTGCCTTCCGCTGATATTCGAGGGCCTGCACGTAGTGCGAAAACGCCAGCAGATTCACTTCGGGCGAAAGCCGCATCGCTGGATGTCCCCAGTACCCGTTGGCGAAGATCCCCAACTGTCCGCTGCTCGCGACGGCGTTCACCCGATCCTGCGCCGCCTTCAGTTCGTTGCGCGAGTTGCGCGTCCAAGGCGAGAGACTCTCGGCCAGCTTCGACGTCGCTGCCGGATCGGCCTTGGGAATCTGCAGAACGTCCACCCAATCGAGTGCTGACAACTGATAGAAATGCACGATGTGGTCATGCAGCGCATGCGCAATCAGAATCAGGTTGCGGATATATTGCGCGTTCAGCGGGATCTCGAGCTTCAGTGCGTCTTCCACCGACCGCACGCTGGCCATGGCGTGCACGGTCGTGCAGACCCCGCAAAAACGCTGCGTGAACAACCACGCATCGCGCGGGTCCCGGCCGCGAAGAATCTTTTCGATCCCCCGCCACATGGTGCACGACGCCCATGCATTGCTGACCGCGTTGTTCTCAACCTCCACGTCAATGCGAAGGTGGCCTTCGATTCTGGTGATGGGATCAATTGTGATTCGCTTTGCCATAAGATCCTGTTATGAATCGGATTCTGTTGCCTCGGTTTCGTTTTCGCCGAAATGTCCGTATTTGAAATAGCCCGTCCACCGGATGTAAGGCCGCCGGAAGCGGAAGTAACTCGCCATGTCGTGCCACTCGTGCAGTGGAGCGGGAAGAATCGCCAGCCGCTTCACCGCAACCAGAAAACCCACGATGCCCAGAGAAATGAAGCCCAGCGAGACCAGGATTTCAATGGTCGCCGGAAAATAGAGTGCCTCCGGATTGGGCCGGAAGGCCAGCGTTGTCGGGCTGAAGCGGTAGATCATGCCGCCCGCCGAACTCAGAATGTAGCCAATGAACATCGGCCGCGGGTCGTGATACCGCAAGGATCGGCGCAGCAGGAACCCGCCAATCGAAACCAAAAATATCTCCAGCCAGAACACACCAGCGAACCGGTCGAAGTGAAATGCAGTCCCCATCGCGCCGCGAAATAGAATGTCGAGCAGGCGCAGCCCCAGCCACCCGAAAATTAGCCACGACGTAATCCGCGCAGCCTCGTCGAGAACTTCCATGTCCATGGCCCGCTTCCACACCAGGCAGCACAGCATGGTCGTTCCCGCCACGCAGCCGAACGACATGAACGTCGCCGCTCCCAGGTACAGCACCGGCAGCCACGGAGTCTGCCACAGCGGGTGGACTCGCTCCCCGGCCAGCAGCATCAACGCTCCGAGCGACGACTGGTGCATCCCCGGCAGCAAATACGCAGCTGCGATGATCCACGGAAAGAAATAGTGAAGCCTTTTTTCAATCAGCTCCACTCCAGGACGCAAACGCGAATCGAAATACCACAGCCGCTCCAACACCGGCGGAATATTTTCCACCGCCAGCGGGATCATCGCGTAAATCGACATGCAGATGGCCACTTCCGCCAGCGGCGAATGCATGTTCCACTTCCACGGAAACACGATCCAATAGAAGTTCCAGGGACGCCCGGCATCGATGCCGAGCAAAAGAAGGCCGCACGCGTAAGCCAGGAAGCTGGTCAGCAAAGCCATCCGCATCAGCGAGTGCATCCGCTTGCGGCGGAACACCCACGCGGCAATTCCAACCGCGAACGCGCCCGAGCCCAATGCAGTCAGCACCATCAGGTTGAACGTCTTCCAGATCCCCCAACCATACGCGTCATTCATCCCGCTGACCGGCCCCAGCCCCGCCAACTCGCGGTAGCCGCTCAAAACGAATGCCACGAGAACGAGCGCCGACAGCCCGAGAAAGAATTTGTTCACCACCGGAAATCCGTACACCGGCACGTTTCGTTCCCAGCGATTGTTGCTTCGATCAACGCTTGCCGCTGCGCTGCTCATAGTTGCGCCCTCAGTCCGGTTTCTTTTTCGCGTTCGTGGGCTTCCTGCTCGTGGCCCTTCAGGCTCTTACGAATCACTTGGACCAACCCCGCATACAGCAACGCCGGCAACGCGAAATACTGATAGAAACGTCTCTGCCAGCGCAGCGTTCTTGCAGGAACTGACTCTGGCCCCAGCTCCGGCAGTCCCAGCTTCTCGAAGGGAACACGCGACAGATACAAAGCCTGCGTACCGCCGTTATCAATCTCCCCGTACACGCGATTCTGGTAGTAGCGGCCGGGACTGTTCTTGATCCGCTCCTTGGCATCCATCAGCAACACCGAGCGTGGCCCGAAGATCACCGCTCCGGTCGGGCATACACTGGTGCATCCCGGCTTCAGCCCTTTCTCCAGGCGATGGCTACACAGTTCACACTTGGTCACGCGCGGATTGAACCCCATCCACTGGAACCGCGGAATGTGATATGGGCACGTGATCGTGCAGTAGCGGCAGCCAATGCATTTCTGGGCGGTCCAACTGACCACGCCGCTTTCCGGATCCTTATGCAGCGCCTGAAACGGACAGCCCGCCGCGCATGCCGGATCCAGGCAGTGCATGCACTGCCGTTTCACAAATGAGAACGCAGATCCGTCTTCCGGTTTGTAGAGCTTAATGACGTTGCGGGTCAGATCGTTCAGATCCGACGGCGCTTGGTGCAGTTCGTCGCCGCGGGTGTCGGGCGCCGTATTGTTCGCCTCGGCACAGGCCGCCACGCAAGCCTTGCATCCAATGCAGATGCTTGCGTCGTAGAGTAATCCGACGGCGGCGCTGGGAACGGGAATGGGCTCGCCCGCCTGCAGCACATCGGTGCCGACCGTGACCGCCACGGCGGCCGGCACTCCAGCTTTGGCGATGCCACTGATCAGTTGACGCCGAGTGATGGCCACGTCAGTCCTCTTTCTTGCCAGTCGGCTTCGCTTTCAGTTTCTCCGCATGCGCGACGTCGGCCGCAACCCGGGCCACTCCCGCTTCCGTGCTGCTCTGGAAGCGCTGCGAGGCCACCCACGCCGCGCCCCCAACCGCTCCCGTAATCGCACCTACCAAGGCGGCCGCGCCAACTTTGAGCTGGCCCGCCGTGCTGAAGATCGGAGGATAGGTGTCCGGAGGAGTCGCCAGATGGATGGGGACCGTCTCAAAAGTTCCCATCTGCCACACCACGCCTTTTTCCGTGCAGCCCACGCAGGGTACACCGGTCCCAATCGGCCACACACCCGGAATCTCATTGAAGTGCCGTGTCGCGCACGCAGCGTGAGTTACCGGTCCCTTGCAGCCGAGCTTGTACAAGCACCAGCCCTTGCGGTGCCCTTCATCGCCGAACGCGGCTGCGAATCGTCCCGCATCAAAGTGAGCTCGCCGCGGGCAGTTCTCGTGGATGACTCGGTCATACGCGAACTTTGGTCGATGGAACTCGTCCAGTTCGGGCAGCCGGCCCATCGTTACGTACTCGAGAACCACGGCCAGCAGGTTGTAAGGATTCGGCGGGCAGCCGGGAAGATTGACGATCGGCTTTCCCGAGATCACGGAATCGACGCCCACCGCGCCCGTTGGATTCGGATCCGCGGACGGCACTCCACCCCAAGAAGCGCAGGAACCAATGGCGATCACTGCGGCTGCCTGCCCCGCGACTTCTTTGACCACTTGAATTGCCGGCCTGCTCCCCAGCTCCATGTAAACCCCGTCGTCCCTGGCCGGAATTGACCCTTCAACGACCAGAACGTACTTCCCGGCGTTGTCTTCGATGGCGGATCGCAGCGCCGCTTCCGCCTGGGCGCCGGCGGCAGCCATCAAAGTCTCGTGATAGTCCAGAGAGATGACATCCAGAATCAGGTGGGCGACGTCGGGAGCGGATGTCCTCAGCAACGTTTCCGTGCATCCCGTACAGTCCTGAAAGTGCAGCCAGATGACGGAGGGTCTCCGTGCTTTCCCCACGATCCGCGCCACCTGCGCGGCGGTCGCGCGGCGCGTCAGACTGAGGCCGACCGGAGCAGCAATGATGATTTTTGAACAGAGTTGTAGAAAATTGCGTCGGGACACACCGCTCTTCTGCAAATGAGCCCCGATTGTTTCTCTCTCGCCTGTCGTCATGGACAGTCTCCCTAGCTGCGTGGCTGTCAGCCAAATCGAGCGTGCCGAGAACAGAAAATGGCCCGTTCACGGCGCGCGTGTAATTCTCGCGCCGCTACAAGCTACACAACTGCTCTCGGGGTTCTTGTTCGACTGCGATGTGGAGAGATCGGTGGGATTGATCTGGGACTGTCTGGTACCAAAATGATAGAAAGAGAATGAAATGACTTACCAGTGCGCTTTCGTGGTCCCGGCTATCCTCCCGACTCCTCCCTCCCGGCTGCCCCAGCGTGGTCTGCTGGTCAGTCCACTCCAAGTCGAATGCAATGTTTATGCTCTATTCCCGAATTGACCTCAGTGATGCAAATCACACTTCGATGTGATACTCATCATCCTGAGGAGATGCGAGCAGAGGCCTGAGGCTCTGATCAGAACTCCGAGCATGGCGAGACAATCTGGATGGGAATTTGGTGGCGGCGGTAGGACTCGAACCTACGACCTACGGATTATGAGTCGCCCCCCGGCTGCTGATTCTACACATCTTCAACGAGATAGCTCGGCAGTTCCCGGCAAAGTCCTGCAAAATCCGCAACCCAACCGCAACCGGAAAAGCGGCGAATGACAGTCGCCCGCTCTCAGCCCTTTCCACTCTCCAGCGCGTCGCGATCTGTCAGGCTTGATCGCCCGCGGCGATCTTATCCGGCGGCGCCGGATGACTGAAACGGATCAGGCGCCGAGCGATCGTTTTCGAGTTCTTGCGCGCCTGGGTTAGAGTTGTGGGGATTCAGTTCGACTCGCTCACGCTGTTCTTCGGGCTGGCTGATCCCAGACCCGCACCCTCCACAGTTCTTTTTCTGACTCACTCCTATTCGGGCCGGAACTTACCGGACCCGCACCATTGCGGAGTTAGAGCTCCGAGCTCGCGGGTTTGCCCGCGGCCGGACAAAATCACAATCGGAGGGATTCCATGCGGACGTACAACGGCGACAGCGGCTTGCTCGCGATCGAGCAATTGCCAGACGAAGTAAGAGACCAACTCCCGGCGTCGATGAGAAACGCGGCGCCGAAATCACAGTTCCGGCTCACAGAAGCGGAAAAGCGGAAATACAACCTCGCGCGCGGCATCCTCACGGCGTCCGAGAATCACGAAGGGACGCTCGAAAGAAACTGCTTCGAGTTGGAAATCAGTCACGAGATCGCGCGATACGCGCCGAAGAATCGCGGCGGGCTCTTCGTCCCCTGGTGCATCGAGATCGATCCGCTAGCTGGAAAGCGCGCGGGTTTGGACTCGAAGACGGCGACGACCGGACAAGAGCTCAAGTTCACGGAGCCCGGAACGTTCATCGAGTTCCTGTACAACCGGATGCGCGTGAAGGAACTCGGCGCTCAGACGGTCGGCGGTCTCCGTTCCAATGTCGCCTATCCGAAGCAGACCGGAAAAGTCAGCGGCGCCTGGGTGGGCGAGAACCCCGGCTCTGATGTCGCCGACTCGAACTTGACGCTCGGACAGGTTCCGACCTCTCCGAAGACGTACCAGAGCTCCAGCTCTTACTCCCGGCAATTGCTCGCGCAAGCCGTGATCGATGTCGACACGCTCGTCCGTGAAGACCTCGCAACTGATATGGCTCTTGCGGCCGATCTCGCGGCGATCGCCGGGACGGGAACACTCCAGCCGACGGGCATCCTGCACACGTCGGGGATCACGTCGTATGTCAACGAAAACGACAGCGGGAACGGCTCGACGCCGACTTACCCCGATGTTATCCACATGATCGAGCAGCTCGAAGACGCAAACGCGGATCAGCTCGGCGATCCCGGTTTCCTCACGACGCCGTCTATGAAGAGCTTTTTCAAGCTCTTGCCTCGGCTCGCAAACCAGATCGCTCTCCCTGCCTGGACCGACGACGACGAGCTCGGCGGATACATGGCGCGGTCGACGAATCAGGTTCCGAAGACGGGCGTCCGCGGCTCGACCTCGAACAATCACGCGCTGATCCTCGGCGTGTGGAACACGCTCGTGCTGTCGACCTGGGGTGACGGATTCGAGCTCATCGTCGATCCTTTCCGCCTCAAGAAACAGGGCATGATCGAACTCACCACGTTCACGCTGATGGATGTTGCGCTGAAATATCCGGCCGCGTTCGTCGTGAGCGAGAATCAGCCGTCGTAAGAGTGCCGACGCGGGAGCTCTGGCTCTGTCTGGAGCTCCCGAAGCTGATTCCCAGGCGAAGGGCGCGCGAACACAGAATCGGCGTGATGCTCGATGCTAAAATCCCCCGAAGTTTTTCAGGCGTACGATCTCAGGGAGGGTTTCCACTTGCCGCGAGTGTTCAGTAGTCGATTTGGTGCATTCATAGCAGGCTTTCGGGTCGACAACCTAGCGACCGAGCTCGATGTCGATCCCGCAACCGTGTACGGATGGTGCCGTGGTGACTGGAAGCCGAAGATCGAGCGAGCGTTTCAGATCATCGAGATCGCGCGTCGTTCGGGCACAGCCTTGACCGTGGAAGACATCTACGGGATCGGCAAAGTGACTTTGCCGCACGAGCGCGAGCGGCAAGGGTGGAACGTTGCGCCTCACAGAGAGTGAGCTCCGATCCCGAGCAATCGGAGCTCTCGCTCTTAATCTCTTCCGGCCGTTTCTCATCGCTGATTCAGGCGACAGATCAGGCAACTCCGCGCATGACGCGCTCGACGAGCTCCAGGTACGGGTTTCGGTTCAGAATGCCGCTACGCTCCAGAACTTCGTCGATCGTGAGCGGCGCCGATCCGCGCTCGGGCTCGACGTTCTCGTCCCCGTCGGCCGGAGTGGAATATTTTTCCTCCGCCTTCTCGACGATCTCGATCAGCGAGTTGATGAGTTCTCCGGTGTAAGCGGAGCTGGAGCTTTGATCGTGACGGGGTGAAGGGGCTGGTAATTTGGAAGTAGCCATGATCCGCCTCCTGGGGCGATCTTGGTCAGACCCGAATGGGCGTTTGCTGCGCTCATTCGGGTCGCGCACATTTGAAGGAAAGAACGCTTCAGCGTGCCGACCTAGATGTCTGATTTTTCGATGGAGAGCGGGTCCAGGGAATCCCGGCCCGAAGAACTCAGAGGCGAAAAGACGCGGCGCCTGATCGCTCGCCGCTTTACTCAGGGGCGAGTATGAAGCGGCGCCCGTCCCGAGTCAAGGTACGAAAGTGACATTCCCCTGTAGCCATGCTATGTTCACCGTGACAAATGTCGAAGGCGATCAATCCACGTGAGTTATCGGAACAACGTGCACGCGCTGGCCGCAAAGGCGGGAAAGCGAGAGCACGATTGCTCACGGCGAAACAACGGCGAGCGTCCGCGCTGAAAGCCTCAAGAGCGGCCGCGCGAGCGCGACGGCTCCGAGCAAGGTCTCGATCATGACGAACGAAACTTCAATTCCAACTCTCACCCCCGAACAAGTTCAACTCGCGCTGGAGCTGGAGAAAATCTTCATGCCCCAGGCACAAAGGCAGCGGGCCGAAATCTACAAGCGGCAGGCGAATCCTGGGGAGGTCGCAGAGCTCCAGCAGTTGAGATTTGTGCATTACACGTCGGCCGAAGCCGCGCTGAGCATCATCAAGAGCAAACGGATGTGGATGCGGAACACAACGTGCATGGCCGACTTCCGCGAGGTCCAGCACGGCTTCGACATTCTCAACAAGTTTTTCTCGGACAAGGTGAAGACTGACGCATTCGTTGCGGCTCTCGACGCCTGTGTTCCCGGCGTCGCGCAGGAGTCGATCGCACTTTTCAATCGTTGGTGGAACGACATTCGATTCAACACTTTCATCACGTCGATTTCTGAGCACGACGACTCAGAAGATCATCACGGACGGCTGTCGATGTGGCGCGCATTCGGCATGAGCACCGCCCGTGTTGCCATCGTTTTCAAGGTCTCCAGGGTTTCGGCGGGTGCATTAGCGCTGCGACTCATGTTTAGTCCGGTTGCGTACCTGACTGAGGAGCAGGCTCACGGCGTCCTTGCGGAAGTTATGGGGAACCTCGCGAAGAGTCGTGATTTTCTCAGATCGGTCGATCGCACGATCGTAGTCGAGACTGTCTTCATGATGCTTCTAGCAGGTGTCACCTGTTTGAAGCACGAAGGCTTCCATGAGGAACGTGAGTGGAGAGCGATCTATTGTCCTAAGTTCAACGCATCGCCTCTGATGGAATCGGCGATCGAGGTCGTCGGTGGAGTGCCACAGCTCGTTTATAAGCTCCCGCTCGACGCGACGCCTTCACCCGCTCTCACAGACCTCGACTTCTCGCGCATGTTTCACCGCCTGATTATCGGTCCATCCCCTTATCCGTGGCCGATGTATGAGGCTTTCAGAGAGGCGCTGACAAAGGCCGGGATCGTTGATGCCGCAGAACGAGTGTGGAACTCGGGCATCCCGATCCGAACAGCCTGAGCTACCGCGATTCGGAGCCCAAGCTCATATCGCCGCAAGAGGCGCACTGATGGACAAATCTCACATCCCGATACTCGCCGAAGTGCTGGAACTCTACTACACGGAAGATGAGCTGATGGAGATGGCCGCGATCTTCGACGTGACGTTCCCCGAAGAAACGGTCGGAAGATTCCCGAGATTCAATTGGCTCCGCGCCGCGCGCCAGCTCGTCGAGAAGATCGATCACGGAAATCACTATCAGATGCTGGAGTCGATCCTCGGCGCTCTGGAGCAACGCAACAAGACTGCGATCGCGCGGACGGACTGGGAACGTCGTGACGCGCATCAGTACGCTTCGCGGAAAATCGAAAAACTGGTCGAGGCGTTTCGGGAGCCTGGAGTCGCTCGCGAGATCGTCGTCGCGGAAGACAAACCGTTCACGGCAAAGTCTGAGGTCCGTGAATTTCTCGAAAGAGCCGATACTCCGACGCTGGTCGTCGATCCGTACATCGGAGTCGGGACACTCGATTGTTTCCGAACGATGAAAGTTCCGATCCGCCTACTCACGGGAGCGCAAAACAACTCGATTGAAAATGGCTTTGAAAATGCGCTCAAGACTTTCCAGGCTGAGGGATTTACGATCGAGGTACGGCGCCATGCCAAGCTCCACGATCGCCACATCGCTTTTAACGATCGGTGTTGGTTGGTAGGCTCGTCGCTGAAAGACGCCGGGAGAAAAGCCTTCCACACGACAGAGATCGTCGACGCCAAGGCCGAAGTCTTGGCCGCATTGGAAGCAAAATGGGGCGCAGGTTCAGCGTACCCGTGATGGGCGTTTTTTCAGTATAAAGAAGAGATCGGAGCCGGAGCTCCATCGCGGAGGGGCCATGACGAACGAGATGAGAGAGCACCTGAAGCAAATCGAGGCCGCGATTCAGAACTCCAAACCGATCCTGGAGAAGCACGCGGCCGACTACAACATGCAGGACAAACGCACGCTCATGGTGCTCTGTTTCATCAGTCAGATGTTCGAGCATCACGAAGCTACGCTCGTGCTGCTCGCGCACGATCAGATCGGTTCGGCGTTTGCCTTGGCGCGTTCCATCGTCGAGGGCGTCTACCGGGGATTGTGGATCAACTCGGGCGCCACGGACGAACAGGTGGAGCGATTTGCGAAGAAGGACGAGATCGATCTCGGCATGACGGCTCTCGCCCAGGCGAACGACAAGACCTACAGGTTGGGCAAGAACGGTGACTTCTTCCAGGACTTCAAAAAGCGGTCATGGGATGCGCTCAACAGCTACACCCACACGGGGATGATGCAACTCGCGCGGCGCTTCTCCGAGCACGAGTTCAAGCCTGACTACACTGAAAAACAGGTGCTCCAGATCACTACCGCCCTGACGACGTTGATCCTGATGCTCGCGATCTATTTCCTCACTGTGCGCGGTCAGAAGTTTATCGATGCTGCGAAGGCGATCGAAGAACTGACGCGCGCCTACGGACCTCTCGCGGCGTCGACGCCGTTCCCGAAGCCCTAGCTCCGAGCACTGGTAGCGACCTGTCGGAGCGATGGCTCCGATTCGCCGCGCGGCACTCTACAATAAGGGCATGACCGCCGTCGACCTCGATTCCTTTCCTCTGTGTCGGTACTTTTTGTCGGAATATCTCGCCAATCGAGAAGACCCAACAAACTTCCCTCCAGATCAGTGTCCCGGCATTCTGGAGCGCTACGAGGAGATTTTTCGCTCGGCTCTGGACACGCTTGGGCTGGACAAACAAGCCCTGAAAAGCCGATCGGAGTTCGACTTCGCTCACGCCACTCCCGCGAATCTCGAAAGCGGCATTGCTGTGCTCCGGGCGGTCACAGCTCTGCGAATGCAGCAGTTCTCCGCTATCAAGCTGCTCGATCCTCCCGGTGCCGATCTCCGCTGCGAAAGGGACGGTCGCACGGTGTGCTGCGAAGTGAAGTCGATAACCAAACAAAGCTCGCCCCGCGAGGGCTTCTTCTTCGCCGACCAGGTGTACGAAAAAATCCTGGAGAACATCGCGCACGCGCGAAAACAGCTTGCGGCAACCGCGGCAAAGCTGGGGAGTGCGGTGAAGATGTTCGTTTGTGTGAGCAACTGGTTCGATCAGGCCATCTACCTCACCGAGCAGGACTACCAGTACATCGTCAATCGCTTGGAGAAGGACAAGCTCGAAGGCGACGACAACTATCAGGAGTCTCTGAAGGGGATCGACGCGCTGTTCTTCGTGACGAAGTTCGGCCAGGTGTTCTGGTTTGTGAGCGATGAGCTCAAAGCATCGGGGTTCGGTGGCGGTATACAGCAAACCGCGCTAGCGAGCGGCGATGGGCAGAAGCAATGAACGTCCAGGAGGAGATCGGCCGCGTCACTCGCTACGGGCAGCAACTCGAAACCCTGCTCGACGGAAAGGTGCTGAAGCCTGCCACGCAATCTCGCGATCCCAAGTTCGGGCGATCCAGAGCGCGATCGCGCTGAGCTCGATGCCGCGTACCTGCATCAGTCCCGGATGGCCGCGAACATCTGTCCCAACGGTTGCGGCCCGATGGTCTGGGATGATCCGCACACGTGCCGCTGTCCAGCGTGCGGGTTCGTGGGATGGTGCAACGCGCCTCACTCCGAGGGCGAAGCATGACAATCACCTGGGAAAAGCTCACCGCGCTCTTCGCGCTCGCTGGTTTTCTGCTCATGGTTTGCAGTCACGAACGCGCGGGCGCCGTCTGCATGATAGCCGTGGCTGTCATCACGATCTTGCGAGCGAGGTCATGACGCCGATGGAAGACTGGACGCGATCGCGAACTCACACCCGGCGAGTCTTCGAGGCAGCATGGCTCGGCAATCCGTTCCTGCCCTGGACGTGGCGCCGCGGTTGGGCCGTCGTGTACACGCGCGTGCGGCAAGGTCACGGCCGGATCGTCGCACGGTTCCGTGGGCCGTTTGCGAACAGGCGCGCGATCGCCCGCGCTGAACGATTGCATCATGCCTGGGTTCGCGATCACATGCCGACGCCGATCCGCGTCCCGATCCCCTCGTCGTCGTCGATCAGCAAGCCGCTCACGTCGGCGTCGTGATCCACACGTCGCGATCCGATCGACTCCCACCTCGTCCCACTCTCGCGGAAATTCTTCGGCTCTCTTCCCACAGACGCAGCGGGTCCTCCCCAGGGGCCGGGTACACCACGGGTGACGGCGAGCCCGAGGGGGGACTAGTGGACAGTTCGCGGCGTCGGAGTTCGCTTCGCTTTGAGAGGGACGCTGATCTCCCACTTCACGCGCGCGAAAGCCGCTGTCGGCGCGTGTTGCGAGACGAACGCTGAAGAGATCGGCGATCAGCGACGCCACGAGATACGAAATGCGAGACGATGGTGAAGGGGAACGACGTAGACGAGGGGATATTCCTGGGAAATTTTTGGGGAGACGGCGTCGACGGACTTCGTTTCGCTCAGGATGCGATCTCGGCCGCGCGGTTCTCACGAAAATCGGCGGATCGCAAAATCGAGTTCCGCTCTCCACGACATGGCCGTTTTTGCGCCCTAGCGTGGCCCAGGATCGCGTTTCTCTCCCTGGGACGGCCCTCAGTACCCCGACACGCTCAAATCGAACGCTAAGGGCCTTGCTGATTTTGTCAAAGTAGAACTTCAGAAAATCGAAGGGTTCGAGAGATCAGGCGGCTTTTCGCGGGCGGCGATTCCGCGCTTGTTCGAGAGGAGTCGCCCATCGGCAGTTCCCCGGTTCGTAGTTGCCGTCGGGATTCGGGAAGCGATCGAGCGTCTTCCCGATCGGACGCTCGCCCATGTCCGCGAGGAAGTTCTCGAACGAGTTCCAGCGCTGGCACACGGTGATCCCGCGGCCGCCGTAGTCGCGGTAACCAGCACGTGCAGAATCGAAGCAACGTTGCCGCATTGCTCTCCAGGATCGGTACGTCGGAGTGTGGTCACCGTGCCGAGTGTGGCCATGTTTGGGGATGTTGTGACTTTGCCCGAGCTCGCGCATCGACCTCATCCGAATCGTCCCGTTCTCCCGCCTCAAACATCCGCACGATCTCGTGCTTCCTGTTCGCAAGCGGCGACGGGAGACCACGACCTCGGCGCCACATTCACACTGGCATAACCAGTACGAACCGCCATCCTCGAAGCCGTCGAGTTCAACGACGGTGAGTCTGCCGAATTTCTGTCCGATGAGGTTTGAAGTCCGTCTGTCCGCAAGCTTGATGACTGCGGCGTCGGAGGGTCTCGTACACATGGCCGGGGATCATAGCATCACAGCTCTCCGGCGAGCCATGCCTGGACGATCCGCGTCTTCTCCGCGAGACTCCAGCTCAGAATCACACGGTCGGCGCGATCTTCCCGGATCGCCGTCGGGATCGGGGCGAGATGATCCGTCGGCCGATCGGCGTCGATGGTCGCTGATCCGTTCACGCTTGCGGTCTCGGATGCCTGTCCGTTGGCGCCGTTGGACCCCGCGGATGCGTGCCTCGCGCCTGGGCTCGACCGCGCCTTGCCCGTTCCCTTCCAGTGGAAATGCTTCGCGCAACGGCCGGAGCGGTTCAGCGGTCCGACCTCGCGGTCGCACTCTGGATGCTCGCAGACCCGCGCGGACCCTGATTCGTGAGCTTGTGTCGTGGTTTCCATCTTTCGCCTCACCTCCGATCTCGATCTCGCCGTTACGTCTCGCAAGCCGTCGCCGCTTTTGCTGGAGCGGACACGGGACGCCGTCGAGACACCAGACACAGAGCAGTTCGTTCTTGTCGCTGGTGTGAGTGGCGGGGCATCCGTCGCGGCAACGATCGCAAGACGGCACGTCGCAATTATGCCGCTCGTCGCGGCCGCCGTGGAAATCTTGTGCAAAGCTCGCGCTCCCGCGGCCGCGGTACTTGACGGAAAATCGAGCGCTCGGTATCTTCGCGCTGAACCGCGCGACGGGCTCCTCGCCACGCTCCAACGGTTTCAACCTCGGAAGCTCGCTGCTTCAGGTCGGGATTGATCCCCTGATCGATTCAGCGAGCGGGGGAGCACTCGACTCCCCCCTCCGAGGTCCGATGTTTTCGAGGAATCACGTCGAGGGTGATTCAGAAAATGCGATCCAACGAACTTGATCCGAAGCTAGAATCCGCAACGACAAAGCTCGCGCGCAACCTGGACGATCAGCTCAGACGCTTGTTTCTCCCCGCGGCTCGCCGATACCTGGAGAAACTCGAAGTGAGCGAAGACGAAAAGTCCTCCCTGTTAGCGAGGCACGGCAAGGAAGAGTTGCGGCTCTTACTTCCCGAGCTCGATGCGTGGCATCCGTCTTCAGTGACCGACCGATTCAAGCTGGAGACCGTCGGCTTTTTCCTCCGCGAGCAGGAACACTTCGACAGCGAGAAGCTCCGTGCTCTCGATCTCCTCCTCAGAAAATTCCACGTTCTCGTTTTGCAGAAGGCAAGGCAGCATCTCGCGAAATACGCAAGGGACGACGGGACGTGTCGGAGCGTAGCGCGGGCTCTTGTCGAGAGTCTTCTCCCAGAGCCCACGGAAGAGTCGAAGGCCGCTCGTCGGGCCATTGAGATCGTAAGACTCGGCAAAGTTCACGGGATCGATCAGGAGCGCGTCGTGTCGTGGATCGCCGACGGACGAACGGACGACGCCGTCTCCCGCGAGATTCTCGACGGAGTCGCGAAACGTGCTCCCCGGCTCTACAGCACGGGGACTCTCGAAGCACGTCACGCTCCCGAGCTCGTCGGTCGCGAAGATCCCGCGAGCACGAGCGACGCCTCTCCGACAACCATCGGGCAAGCGAGCGAGGAGCAATCTTCCGGGCCTGGGCGCCATGCTCGCGAACTTGCCGACGTTGTTCGTCGCGGCATGACCGACGGCGTCGACGCGGATCGGATCGCCGAACGAATCGAGGTTTACTGGAGAGCTGAATTGACTTCCGCCGACGTGCTCTACGGCGATCTGAAACCGCGGGCGAGTGAGGGGACGCCCATGCGCGAGCTCTTTGAGCTCTTCGGGGTCCGCGAGAGAGTCTGGACATGGAGAGCAGAGTTCGAGCCGTGGCTTGTCGGCGAGCTCCAGCAGGGCGACGACGGAGATTTGGCCGCGAGTTCGGGAAGGCGGACGACGGATGAGGGGGTCGTCACGCGAACGCAAGCGCAGACCGGGGCTTCAACTGCCTTCCCGTCTCCCCCAGAGACGCGAGCTCCGGTCGAGAGCGGTCAGGAGCGCGCACTCCATCGCGGGAAAGAATGCGAGGAGCGCGCTCAGGAGATCGCAAAGATCAGACGCATGGTCCAGGCCGACGGGATGACGATCCACAGGGTTCGACACGATCACCCCGAGTTCGGCATCTGGGAGGTCGTGAAGGCATTGCCGAAAGAATGGCAGGACACTTTCGACAGGCCGACCGAGTGGGGTCCGGCGAAGGGCTTCGCGAACAACCTGCTGGCAAAGTTCTACGACAAGGCGCCAAGCACGATCGACGGCTGGCGGAAGGACTGGAGATCGCACGAGCGGAACCGCAAGCCGAACTGAGAATCTCCCACGCGCGGCGCGGTCACCCCGATTTTGGTCGATTTCACCCCGATCTACCCCCACTTTCACCCCGATTTTCGTCGCTCACCCCGTTTTCGGTCACCCTCTTTCACCCTGATTTTCGACAACGCTCACCCCGTTTTCACCCCTGTTTTGCCCTGATTTTCTTTGCGCGAACTGCTCTACAGTGTGCAGCACCGCGAGCAAAGGGGCGCGGCGCCATGACCCACAAACTCGATTGGAAGCTCCGGCGGATCGCTGCTGGCTATCGGCAACAAGACATCGCTCATCGCCTGGGCCTCACCGTCGCGAGGTATGGAGCGATCGAGCGAGGCGAGATCGAACCCAACGATGCGGAACACCGAGCGATCGAGAACGCTCTCCCGCCTCTTCCCGTGATCGAGTCGAAGCCGAATGGGGAACGCGCGATCGCAGAGTTGTCTTCCGCCTAAAAAATTAAGGGCCGCCCCGTGTGAAGGCGGCCCGGAGTGATTCGCGTGACGACAACAGCAAACCCAGGTCACCCGACGAAGAGAACCCAGGAGATGCAAATGCAGCGTACCACAGAAACTCGCCCCTCAGAAATCAGCCCATCCACTCCCGCCGTCCTTGCTGCGAGCAACGTTCGCGCGGCCGCTGTGCACGCCGCCCAGTCGAAGCTGCTACTCCGGCGCGCGGCCGCTGACACGATCGATCCGCGCCAGGTCCGGGCGCTTCACGACTTGAGCGGCATTCTGCAACACGTCCTCAACGCGATCGATCACCTCGCAACATCGCGGACTCCGTCAGCAGAGCTTGAGATCGACGAACTCGGGAGGACCGCATGAACGGCGCCGACAGCTCCCGAGCGACGCAACGCGGCCGCGTTCTCAACTTGCTGATCGCGGCTCGCGGCGCCTGGGTTCCGCTTCCCGAGATCGCAGCATGTGCCGCTCAGTACAACGCGAGAGTGCTGGAGCTCCGGCGCCTGGGTTTTCGGATCGAGAACCGCACGAAGAAAGTCGACGGAGCACGGCATTCATGGTTTCGCTTAATTTCCGGCCCTACTCCGGCCGCTGATTCTCCAACCGCTCCACGCACTCATTCGGCCGATTCTCAAATCGGAGCGGCCGCTCATACACATTCAATCTCGCAGGAGCTCGACGACACGCTCCCGCTCTTCCCAGGAGAACGATCTTGAGATTTTTGTGCGCCATATTTTCTATCGAACTCGCGATCGGAGTGAAAGCTCCGATTCGCACACTCACCCCAAGGAGCCCGCGATGAAAAACGCATCCGAGCTTCAAACCTTTCCAGTTTCCGCGGGACTGCTCGATCCGCGGCACATACAGGCGATCGATCCCAGCAGTCCGGTGTGGGTCTATCTCTGGCTCTTGAATCGCGTGACGAGAGACGAACAACGCGGCGAGGAGTTCGTCGGCATCGTCCTGAACGGTCGGCCGACGAGCATTCGAGAAATCGCCGACGAACTCGGCATCAAAGAGCGCGCGTGTCGCCGACATCTCGCGCGTCTCGTGAAGGGCGGGTACGTACTCCAGAAGCAAAGCGGCGTGGGAACGTGCACCTACACAGTCACGAAATCGAAGAGATGGGCGTGGAAAAGACAGACCCGCACCGATCGCAAGCAACCCTCAAAAGCTCCCGAGTCCCAGGCCAGTTTGTCCTTCCCAATTCAGGACGAATCAGGCGACTCCGCTCGCCAAAAAGTGGTAAGCGGCTCCGGTGAACCCCCTCACCAAAAAGTGGTGAGCGGCTCCCCATCCCCTCACCAGATTTTGGTCAGACCTGACCAAAAAGTGGTGAGCGCAGAAGGAGGAACGCGCGCGCGGTCACACAAACCACAAAAAGAAGCTCACACACAGGGGAGCGAGAGTCCCGCTCTCGATGAATGGGTTCCGAAGATCGCGGCCGAACATCCGGCGCTCGCTCACCTGAAGGGCAGACCGCTCTCCCAGGTCCAGGAGTTCGCGATCGCAGAGGCGATCATTCGGGACGGACCCGAGCTCGTCATGGCGGGAACCTGCAATCTCCGAGACGCTGTCTCGCGATGGCCGCGAGAAGATCATCGCTTCGTCCCGAACCCGGTGAGGTTCTACCAGCAGAGCGAATACCTCAAAGACGCGGCCGTGTGGGAAGGGCGATCGCGGAAACAGCCGGGGCCAACGGGATATGTGCCACTCCCGAGCGACTACGTCCCGGCGAGCGTAGAGGCTAGGCGAGAGCTGGAGCGTCGACGAGCGGCGGTGCTCCAATGAGCGCGGCGATGGATTACACGATCGAGCGATCGTCGCTCCCTGCCAGCGTCGAGGTCGAGCGGAGCGTCCTGGGCGGAATCCTGCTCGACGCGAACGCCTACGAGGAAGCGGCCGCTCACGGGCTGGGCGCCTCGGATTTTGTGCTCGACTCGCATCGGCGAATCTATTCGCGCATGGTCGAGCTGGCCGAGTCGTCACGGCCGATCGACACCGTCACGCTGATCGAGGAGCTGGAGCGACATCGGGAACTCGCGATCGTGGGAGATGCGGGGTACATCTCCAGCCTCATCGACGGAGTCCCGGATCGCCCGAGCATCAAGCACTACGTCAAGATCGTGCGCGAGAAATCCGCTCAGCGAAAAGTCATTCACGCTTGCAATGCGAGTGTCGCAGCGATCGCGGACGGCGCCTCTTCGCAGGAGTCGATCGGCGAGCTCAGTGAACGGCTTCTCCAGATTCAGACCGGGTCCGACGATGCACCAGCAGAGCGGGTTCTCAAGTTCTCCGACGCGGTTTACTGCGAGTGGGAGCGGCTCGCCGATGGCTCCGGCGATGTCGTCGGTTTGACGACGGGGATCGGCGCCGTGGACCTCGCGACGACTGGAATCCGGCCGGGTGAGACCTGGGCGATCGGCGGAAGAACCGGAGACGGCAAGACTTCGCTCGCTTTGCAGATCGCGGCCGCGAATTGTCGGCGCGACGTGTCGGTCGGCTACTTCTCGATCGAGATGAGCAAGTCCGAGCTCTTACAGAGGCTTTGGTCGCACGAGGGGAAAATCCCGTTTCAATATATCCGCAACCCTCGATGCTCCAGCTCCGACGTGAAAGCACAAGTGCGACGCGCGATGACGACTGTCGGTTGCTGGCCGCTCTTCGTTGCGGAGGACGGCTCACTCTCGCTCCAGAAACTCGTAGCGAAGGCGCGACTGCTGATCCGCCAGGAAAGGCTCGGGCTCCTGGTCGTCGATTACGTGCAGCTCGTCTCGGCAACCGCGGCGAACGAGCGCGAGCGGATCACGAAAATCTCAGGACACGTGCGCGCACTCGCGAAGGACACGGGCGTTCCGATCCTCGCTGTGAGTCAACTGAACCGCCCGAGAGACAGAAATCCGAACGAGCGCCCGAACAAGTTCTCGATGAAGGAAAGCGGGAGCCTGGAGAACGACGCGAACACAATTCTGCTGATCTACCGTCCGATGGACGACTCCGGGCGGCCGATCGGCGAGGACGAGATCGTGATCGCGAAACAGCGTCACGGTCCAGTGAGCAACGAGCACGTGTTTTTCGACTCGAAGACCATGACGTTTTTCGAGAGGACGATGCTGAGGTCTTGAAGCGGATTTAGGAGCGAGAGCTTCGATACGAGTTCCCGGCGCGTCCCGCTCAGTTCCGGGCGCGTCGGTGAAGCCCCAAGATTCCCATGTACCACGCGCGTGGGGAGACCGGGGCGCGCGCGGTTCTCGACCAACCGCGCGCGAAAGAGGCGGGACGGTCTACGGACCTCGGGCCGTCCCGCTGGAAAAGTTCTTGAAAAAAGGCAAGGGCAGCTCCGCGCAAGGAAGCTGCCCTTCAGGAGCACTCGAATATGCAGTCAGCGTTGGCAGAAACTAGCTCACAGCAGCACGCCGGGTCAAGCGGGCGCGCAGGCTCGCCGATCCTGGAACTCAAACCCGGACAAAGATTCGGCAGACTCACGGTCATCTCGCGCGTGATAAGCGGGCGATCGAAGCACTGGCTTTGTCGATGCGAATGCGGGCGCGAGCGTTCCCTCGAAGTCCACTATGTCGTCAGGGGCAAGATTCGCTCCTGTGGGTGTCTCGGCGGCGAAACACACGGCCACGCTCGGCACGGAGCCCACACTCGGACGTACCGATCCTGGGCCTCGATGATCCAGCGATGCACGAATCCGAAGGCTACGGGCTTCAGGTACTACGGCGGTCGGGGGATCACGGTTTGTGAGAGCTGGAACTCATTCGCGAACTTCCTCGCCGACATGGGCGATCGCCCGATCGGCAAAACGCTTGACCGTATGGACAACGACGGGAACTACGAGCCTGGGAATTGCCGCTGGGCGACACGTCTCCAGCAAAACCGGAATCAGCGTCCGCGAAAAGCGGCGTGAGTGATGAGTTCCAAGACGGCGGGAGCGGAACGGTGATTATTGAAAGGCGTCGGAGCTAAAGCTCCGATTCGGATAGAATCGCAATGCAAACGGGGAGACGACAACCCGATGCGCCGATCCAGGAATGGCTCGATCTCAGAGCACTTCAGGATTACGCCTGCGTTTCGGAGCGAACGCTTCGCTCGTGGATTCATCGAGCCGAAGACCCGTTACCAGCGTCGCGCGTCGGGTCCAAGATTCTCGTCCGCCGGAGCGTGCTCGATCGTTGGCTCGAAGGGCATCCTCTGAGACCGACGGAGGGCGTTGACGTAGCTGGCATGGTGGACGAGATGGTGCGAGAAATCACGGGGACGAACTGATGGGCGTCAAACTTCGGAAACGCGGCGGCAAATGGTACGTGTTCGTGAACTACCACGGCAAGCGCAAAGCGAAATGCGTCGGCGCGAGTCGAGAGCTCGCGGAACAGGTACGGCGCCAGCTCGAAGCAAAGCTCGCCCTGGGTGACCTCGCGCTCTTTGACGACGTCGAAAAGTCTCAGAGCTTCGGCTCTTACGCGGATAAGTGGCTGAAGGACTATGCCCGAGTGGAGTGCAAAACCTCGACCGCCGACGGATACGAGGGAGTGATCGAGCAGTACCTCCGGCCGCGCTTCGGGACCCGCCCTCTCGATCAGATCAAGCGCGACGACATCAAGGCGATGATTAACGCGCTGATCGAGAAAGAGCTGTCGCGCAACACGGTCAGGAACGCGCTGTGCGTGATCCGCGGGATATTCAACGAAGCCATCGAAGCGGGCATCGTCGAAGTGAATCCCGCTGCGCGCCTAGGCCGTTTCACGCGGACCGCGAAGACGACCGAGGTCAAGGGAATTTCTCTGACGCCGAGCGAGGCCGAGCAATTTCTCCAGGCGGCGAGAGAGATTTGCCCTGAGTATCACCCGCTGTTTCTGATGGCATTGCGGGCGGGCCTTCGTCGCGGAGAGCTCGTCGCGGTGCAGTGGGGAGACATCCAGTTCGGGAAAGACGAGAGGATGGGAATCGCTTCATCGTCGTCCAGCACAACTACGTGCGGCGCGAGCACACCACGACGAAGAGCAAGAAAAGCCGTCGCGTCGACATGTCCCGAGAGCTGAGGCGAGCACTGATCGAGCTCCGTGACAAACGCCTCCTGGAGTCTTTCCTGAAGGGCAAGAACGACATCTCCGACGAGCTTGTGTTCCTATCGCCGGACGGAGCGATTCTCGATCCCGACAACCTCTACCATCGCTACTTTCAGCCAGTGCTCACGAAGGCGGGGCTTCGGAAGATCAGGCTTCACGATCTCCGGCACACGTTCGGCTCGCTGCTGATCCAGAGCGGAGCGTCGATCGTGTACGTGAAAGAGCAAATGGGTCACAGCTCGATCCAGGTCACCGTCGACATCTACGGGCACCTGATCCCCGGAGCGAACGTCTCGTTCGTGGATCGCCTCGATGTGGACGAGAAGAGCGACGAGAAGGCTGAAGAGGGCCAGCAACAAAACGCAACCCAGGCGCAACTGCCATCCGAAGCTGAAACTCCGATTCCTTCGGAACTCGCTGATTTGATTGGTGGCGGCGGTAGGACTCGAACCTACGACCTACGGATTATGAGACCGTCGCTCTAACCACCTGAGCTACACCGCCACGTTTAGAATCAACGAGTTGGACACGGTTACCGAAGATACGTAGAACATTCCTAGAACATTTGCTACCCTGACTGTGGTTGGAGCCACAGGGGGAACACATGGCACAGGACGGTTCGCTCTACGTAGTCGGAGACACATGCTATCTCAAATATTACATCATTGACGCGGAGACGCGAAGCGACAGCAGTGACGCTTCGACCGATGGCAAGCGAGTACATAAGACGATTCAGTTGTGCAAGAAGTCGGAGGATGACGGGCTGACATGGTGGAAGAAGAAGGGCAAGTGGGGATTCTCCAGCGGGGTGCGAGACCTTCAACGTCGGAAGATGGACGAAATCAGGGCGGAAGCGAAGGCCGCTCAAGCTGCACTGGCGAAGTCTGCCGACAGCGAACTCCGCGTCGTAGATTTCTGGGAGCGAATTTACCTGCCCTATTGCGAAACCGGATGGAAGGGCACGGGCATGAAGCCTTCGACCGTGCGTGGCTTCAAACAAATCTGGCGACAGCATCTCAAGAATCATTTCGCTGACGCGACTGTGCTGGGCTACACATCTGACTTTGCGAAACGCTTTCTCTCAAGCCTCAAGACCACACAGGGCAAGAACTCGTTGCGTCATCTCCGAGCACTCGGCAGTGCGATGTTCAGCGAAGCTATAGAACGCGGCCTGCGAACTGGCGACAACCCTTGGCATATCAAACTGCCGAAGGACTGCAAGGCTCCGAGCCGGACGGCTCACTACACTCTGGAAGAAGCCGAGAACATGGTCACCGCTCTTGTGGAACATGTCGATTGCCAGTTGATGATTGCCCTCGCCTGCTTTCTCGGTCTACGACCGGGAGAAATCGCCGCACTCCGTTGGGAAGACTTTGACGCTGCGAATGTCCATATACGCAGGTCCGTGGTCAGGGGCAAGATTGGCACTCCTAAGACTGAGGAATCGTTAGCATCATTGCCGCTGATAAGTCAGGTCAGAATCCCGCTCGAACTCTGGCGTAGAAAATGCGGCAAGCCCGAAGAGGGTTGGGTGTTTGGTAGCTCTGGCGTCCTGCCCGATGAGTACATCGTCTCCCCTGAACTCAAATATCTCGCTGGTGGGCCAGCCCCCGTTGACCTGCACAACGTCATCAGCCGGGTCATCATTCCCCACGTCAACGGACGCAAATGTGTTCCGTGCGACAAAGTACAGAAGAAATCGAAAGTCGTATGGAAGGGACTTTACGCAGGCCGTCGCGGTGCCTGCACTGCCGTCATCGAATCAACCGGAGGAAATTATGCTGTCGCTCAAGCCCTGTTGCGGCACAAGTCGATGACCACGACCCTGAATGTCTACAAGAAGCAGATTACGCCGGATGCGTTCAAGGCTGGGATGAAACTGCTCGAAGCGGCTGCGACTGCGTCGGGAGACGGCGAATAGGTCGGTTGTAAAATGAGTCATGGCCGACGAAGAGAATGCAGCACTGATAATCAAGACTGGTGTCGAACAACTGTTCGTTCCACTACACCAATTACTCGACAAGTTGCTAGGCCCTGCTGCGACCGAGGTTGGGCTGGGTCTCGGTGATTCCGTCAAGGTGTGGCGATTCAAGCGTCAGGTTCGCCTGCTTCAAGAAGTCAAGCGTTTGGTTGAGCAGACCGACAAAGAAATCAGGCCCATCGCTACTCGACTGTTCTTTCCGGCTCTAGATGCCGCATCCGTCGAAGACGACGATGAGATGCAGACGCGATGGGCTGCACTACTTGCCAATGAAGCGACGAGTGTTGGTTCCGTGCATCCGTCATTTATCGACATTCTGAAACAACTCACACCAGTGGACGCAAGACTGCTGGACGATTTGTGTGACTGGTGTGAGCAAAAGAAAACACGCAAACTCATCCTAGGTAATTTCCTCACCAATCCTGAACTGAGGAAACTCTTCGACGCAAACGGCGAATCGTTAGACAATCTGGTTCGACTTGGCTTGCTCCAAACGGATTATGAAATGAGAGAACAGCCCTACGAGTTAGGGCGACCTGCTCAGTTGGAAAGTTGGTATGAAGTCTCGGATTTCACAGTCAGATTCGTGCAAGCGTGCCATGGCCCCAAATGAGCACAACAGTCCCAGAGGTATTCAAAATTTTCAGTCTCCATCGCTACTTCATCTGGAGCATTGAGATGCGGGAGCACTACCTGCAAGTGGGCCAGAAGTTTTCACCAACGCCGTCTTTCTTCGACAACGAGGTCGCAGGCACGGCGTTCATGTACCTGAGCTACTGGTATGCCGGACTATTTGTGGTTTGCGAGGGTTGGCAAGATTTGAAGTTAGCCGATTCAGAGGTTGACGGCCTTCTGGCATCGTCCAATCTAGAATTGCTCAAGCGATTTCGGAACGGTGTCTACCATTTCCAGCCGGACTACTTCGACAAGCGGTTGATAAATCCGTTTGTGCTCGGAAAAGACTTCGACGATTGGGTCGAATCCTTGACACATGCGTTCGCCCGATATTTAGACGCATGGATTAAGAGCCAGACTGCAACTCTAGATTCATCCCCGCCCTAGTCATGATGCACGCTCACCGCCCTTTCTTCGGCGTGCGGGACAATAGCTCTCCTGTCACTGCGTTCTTGAACGTCTCATTGTCCACGCGGTTCAGCGGGGTTCCATTCTGCAATCGGATTGTCTGCATCCCCGGAATCGAGGCGACGCCGTCCATTGACGAAACGTTGATACGTTCCTGATGTACGAAGGCCCGATACTGAGTCCCATCTTCGGCGTAGAGCGTCAAAGTTTCCATGTGTCTCCTACAGGTGATGCACCAGCCACTCCCTCACCAGAGCGACGGCGATAGCGAGAAGAACTGAAACACGGATGACTCCGAACAGTTGATTTCGCCGTGCTCCATGCCCGATAGCAAATGTCGCCAGAGGGAACAGCTTCAGAATCCAATACTCAGCGACAGCAGTACCGATGAGCGTTGCTCCCGACAGATACGAGTGCCAGTCGCTTCCCTTCGGGGAGAAAACTGCTGCTACACGGCCAGCGAGAAAGATAGGCAATGCGAACAAACCGATGACGAGAAGTATTCCGAGGCTTGAAGCGTAGAACGGCGAGTACCACTGAGTGCAGGCCGCAATCCAAGTATCGAGTTTGTCAGCGAAGTAAACGACATCCTGCTGTATCCCGGTCATCGTGTATTCGACCGAAGGCTCCGGGTCGCCCCGCATCGTTAAAGAAATCGACCGACCTTCTCCTGCCACGCTCGTGAGGATGCCGATGATGACCTTGTTCCCTGCGTTGGGTTGGCCGATGATTTCGTCCATGTCGTACTTGATAGTCGTACCGTCATCGAACTTGACTCGATATTCAATCGGCCCATTGAGTTCCCCCAACAGTGCGTGCAAACGTCTTATGCTCTCTGGGTCGAGCAGGAAGGCAACCTTCAACGAGCGAGTCTTTGAGGTTTCGTTCTGCATTACTGATAGTACGTCAACGCAGCATCGACACGAACGTTCTTGCGGGCGAGTAGTCCGAACCTGTTGCTGAACACGAGATAGTAAGTCCCCGCATCGGCGGGAAGGTTGACGTTGAGATTGCCGACGGTTACTTTCCCGCTGTTGTAGAACGTCTTCGAGTCATGCCTGTTTTGCCAGTTGACGAAGTCGCTCTCCGACATCAGAAAGACTTCAACGTCGTTGCCCAGCCCACCGCTAGCCGTGAAGTTTCCGTGGACGAGAACGCTGGTCGCTCCAGCCGGAACGTCGAGTTTGAAGTATGCAAAGTTGAGAGCGTTGACCGCAAGGGCGGGATTTGCCAGTGCTGTAGTGTGCTGCTGTTTGGTGAGACGCTCAATCGGCGTTGCAGCGGGGTTGGGGTTCGCTCTTTGACTGGCGTTGTAAGCGTAAATCAGAAAGAGGAGGAGCAGGACTCCAGCGATTGCGAAGGGTGTGCGGACGAGTTTGCGTTGGGGCTTGGTTTCTGGAATACGAGCCGGGACAACGGCGGCTGCGGTTCCCGTCGATGCAACGGCTAGACCTTGACCGCACTTTCGGCAGAACTGCGAATCGTCGGCTGTTTCAGTGCCACACTTAGGGCAGAACAAGACACTCCTCCTACCCCCTCAGCAATGAAGTTAGTGCGGCTCTTTGTGGCTGTCAACTGACTGTTCAGATTCCCCGGCTGATGAAGGTAACTAGCAGCACTCCCGCCGTTTGCCGTTTCAGACCCCACGCATCAATTCAGAAATAGTCAGGCCGAAACTCTTGGCGATAATATCCTGAGTGTTTAAGCACGGCTCCTGTTGGCCTTGCTCAAGACGGACGAGGAATGACTCATCCAGCCCCGAATGTCCCGCGAGATACACGAACGTCCACTTCTTTTCTTTCCGCAGTGCCCCGAGTCTTTTCCCAAACCTGATGTTGAGTGGACTCCCCGGTTTCCCGCTTGCCATGCAGGGATGATTGCAGGTATCATCTCGGTCGTACTGGACTATAATCCAGTGACCTTGAGACCGTGCTTGTGAGGGGGATGTAAGCAGCCTGTGCGGTCAGGCTGTGCCGAGCACGGTCTCTTCCCCCCGACGTATGACTCTCGTCCCTTGCGTCAATCTCGGCGGCGACCATTGCGACTTCTGCCAAACGTCGCCTGTGTTCACCGTCTATCCATGCTCGAATTTCTTGGTCAACGGCCTTCCAGTCTTCCCCGGTCGCACAGGCTCATGGGCTACATGCCAGAAGTGTGCTGAATTCGTGGACCAGCAGAAGTGGGCCGAGTTGACCGAACGGGCTTACCGGAAATTCCTAAAGCGACATGGAGCCGCACGTCACGAGATGTTTACTGTCAGAACGCAATTCGCAGAATTGAGCCGACTCTTCGCCGCTCACACGTTCAAGGCCGTTTAGCGTTACGACCGTTATCTGGTTCGTGTCACTCCCTTCGGGCATTCTCACCTGAGGAGGGAACGATGAACCAAGAACAAGAATTGCAGCGATACAAAGATTTGATGCAGGAAGCCGAGGCACGAAAAGACGAAGTAGGAATCACGAACCTGAAACAGCAGATAGAGCGTCTTCTGCACGAGACGCGAGATAATCCCGATAAACCGTGAGCATCTCTCGATTGACTTTGTACGGTTGGCTCGGTCGGTCAAAGCCCCACTCTTTCGCTAGTCTGTCCACCGTCTGTTCATCGTGACGACTCTGCTCATGGTTCCAGCACAGAGGCGAGTGCTTCAAAACGACATGAGCAAACTCGTGGTTAACAGTGAAGTTGACCTGTTCCTGCGATTCATGCTCCAAGTCAGGCGACAAGTAGACCATCACTTCCGCAAATGGTGCGTCTGTGTAAAGACCGCCTGTGTCCGTATCTGGGGCGAAAATCGCTGTCCGTGGTGTCTGGTCAAGGACATCAGGAATCGTGCGGTATAAAAGTTCAAGTGCTCGGCACCTTTTCCCCTCTGTGACCCACTTCCGTTTTACAGACGGCAACAAACTTTGTTGAAACCAATTCATCAGTGTCTCCTCACTTCACCCATTCGGAGAAATCACCCCCGCCTGAAATCTCTTCACGCCGTGCCAATGCGTCCAACGTGCTGACGGCGACGGGTGTGATGCGTTCACGAAACCCCATAGCATCGGGTGACCCGACAATCTCTCGCGGCTGACTTCTTATATTTTCTTCTGCCGTTTGGATAGGCGACGGGACGACTCTCAAAGTCCGTCCGGGGTTGACCAGTTCTCTCGCCGCACGGATTTTCGCTTCCGCACTCATGCCAGCGGAACGGTCTGGTGCGGTAATCATCCGCTTTGCAGTTTCGGCGTCACGAACAGCAAGAGCAGCACGAGCGAAGACAACTGCTGGGCCGTCATACTTCGCCTTATCAATGACAGCCTGCAACTCGGCGTCCGTCCGGTAGGTCTGAAGCATCTGGACGTACACATTGAAATCAACACCGACAAGCGAACAGAATATTCTGGCGACCGCTGGCGGACACGACGTGATGACGCGAATCGCGGCTCTGCTCCGTGCGTCGTCAGTTTCGTAGTGACTCACGATGTGCTTGACCAGACCTGTCAACGCTGCGTCCTGTTCGCGGAGAGCAGCGGCTTCAGGGTCAGGAGTGGTCACGGTGACCGTCTTGACTTCGTCGGCTTTCGCTTCGAGTTCTGCGACTCGTTGTTTGAGGGCGACAATCTCAGCCGTGTCCGCCTCATGCTGGGATTTCAAGGTCGCGTTGTCCTCGGTCAGAGCCTTGACGTTCATATCCTGCTCACGCTCTGACATCTTCGACAGCGTTTCGATTCTTGCCGCAATCAACTTCATCTCAGAGATAGTGAGACCCTTCTTCGTCGCGTCATCCAATGCCTGTTGAAGCTGTGTCTTCGCAGAGCGAGGGCGGACGCGGGTCTTCTTCTCTGGGTCCTTCGTCTCGGTGTTCGCTTCAGTGATTTCAGTCGTCAACGATTCGCCCTGTGGGGTTTCTGGTTCCATCGTTTCTCCTCCTTTTTCGATTACTTCCGCCGATTCAAGTCTGGATATGCGGGCGATTCAGCCCGCGTCACTTGGACGGGGATTTTAGTCGCCTTGTTCAATTCGCTCGGCTGGTCCGGCTGTGGTGGAACTCCGGGACGCCCGACGCGTGTGACCCCGCTGCCTAAAGATGTTGGTGTTGTTACGATGCTCATGCGACCTCCGGTTTCTTCGTCAGCCTGTCTATCTCAAATTGAAGTCTCTCGACATCAGCCTCGTTTTTTCTCATGACGAAAATCGGCACTGGCGTGGGTGCGGTCGTCAGACCTGACAACGTCGCTTCGGCTTTCAATCGTGCGGCTCGTGCCTCTACTCCGTCCGTGCTGATTTGTGCCATCAACGCGACAGCAGATTTCTCTCAGCACTTGGCTCGATAACGGGTGCCGGGACTGCTAACTGATTGCTCATTTCGAGCACCACGTCTGACGCATGGCCGTGAGATTGTTGAGCACCAGCCGGATGTCACGCTTCGACAATCCGCTGTGGTCATGAATGAGTGTGACAATCGTCTCGTACTTCAGCCCCGCGTTGAGAATCGCCTTTGCAGCAGCGTCAATGTCGATGATTGCCTTCGCGATGACTTCCGCTGGGATAGGTGCTTCCGGGTCTTGCTTGAGTTCAATCTTGGTTCTTGGTTTGTTCATCTGCTCCTCCGTGTTACTAGACCGACTACTGCGACCCACGCGACAGCGAGAGCCGCGATTATTGCGACGGTCATTCCTTCATCCGTTTCAACTCCGCGATTCGCTCATCGACATGACGGGTGAGTTCTGTCTTCGTTCGTCCGCAGAAAATCTCGATGCGGACTCTTCCCTTGTGGACGAACGAGAGTGTCTGCTGCCAACCATTCGGGTCGGCTGTGATGGTGCTTACTTCAACTTTCAAATTGGGGTCTTTCTAGGTGGGGCCGTCATCCTTCTACAACATAGAATCCGACTCAGGCTGATTTAAGGGCGGCTTTCCGTTCCCTATACGCTCTCTGTTGGTCGGCCCGACTAACGTACTTCCGGCGTCGGGTGCGACCGTCTGGCTTTGCTACGACGGGCAAAAGTATCGTCACAGGCTCGGGATGGGTATCGACTCGTTGTGACGATTCCTCATTGAAATTAGCTAGGTTTCCGCCGTGTTTTAGAGCCTTCTGTTGGACCCGTAGGATGATTGCCCGGACTTCTGCATCCTCTAGGTCCGTCGGGTCAAGGGCATCCATCAGGACGGTGTTCCAAGGCAGTTTGACATCGAACATCATCCCTCCATAGCTATGCCGCTCTCCCGTTGACAGTGACTCGAACGCCAGTCGAAAGACCGTGCTCTCCTGATTCCAGTGAATGTCGAGATTGAAGCGTCCCGACTCGCTACTTCACATGAATCTCGAACTCTCCAAATCGTGCGACGTGGGCATGAGGAAGTATCCGCCGCATCACTTCGACGGCATTGTCGTGTTTGCTGTGGATGACCACAACTCCCTTGAAGCCCGTCTTCGCAAGGTGCATAGCGACTTCTTTTCCCGTGCCTTTGACTATGCTGTTGTCCGCGTGCATCCAATGCAGGTCGTGGTCGAGGAAAACGACCCGAAACTCATGGGCGGACAGTTCGCGTATCGCGTCGTCCGCAGTCGCACAGTAAACGGCTTGCGGAACCCGGTGGCGAAACCACTCGATACGCTCGGGGGTGTCTTCCAACACGAGAACGTCAAAATCTGCGGGGACGTGAAAGACTCTCACCGCTTTTCGCCCTTCGCTGTGTCCCGATTGTCCAACGCTTCCTGCAATAAGACCTGTACCATGTTGACCCGATTCCGAGTCTCGGATTCTGCATGAGCGTCAATCCGCTTCACAAGGCGTTCGGGCAACCGAAAACTCAGAACGACTGTCTTCTCCGGTTTCATGTGTCGATTGTCGCACAGTGTGGCATGACGTTGCAAGGCGTTGTTACTTGTCGATTACCGTCGTGCCATAGACATAATGCGACAACCTGCTACTCTTAACGACATGACGTACAGACGTAGGGATTACGCATTCGAGCAAGCCCTGAGCCGACGTGCTGATGACTTGAAGACTCGAAAATCAGTGACGACGTGCCCACGCACAGGCCGCATTCTCATTCTCATTCTCGAACTGTCAGGATATTCGTTTAGTACGCTGGACGATGCGATTCGATTTCTTCGTCGAGTTGCTTCGACACCACGGCATCAGAATGAACCCGTGACTTCAGGGTTGACCCAAGCCTTGCTTGTAGCAGTGACATCGCTCGAACGGAGGAGCCAATGACATCCTTACTCACTTTGATTGCCGCTCTACTTTTCATCCTTGTCGTCCTGCTTGCCACGCCACAGGAAGACCGTTGGGCTGTTCTCCGCATCGTTGCGGGTTTGTACCTTCTCCGTTTGATTGGTCCTTTCGTCCTATTGTTCGTTTACCACTGTTGGGGTTGGCTCCTCTTTGGAGTTCTCTGCGTCGGCTACATCTACGCTCTGCGTCGTGACGCTGCCAAGACAAAGACCAACCCCGACCACACTACTTCCGTCCGAGAAGTCATAAATCATCCCAGCAGAGCGTTTCAGGTGACGCTATTCGCTCTGCTGGTCGTTGTCGTCGTGGTCATCGTGGGATGCGTCGTTCTTGCAGTCTTGCTGTAGTTACTCAGCCGCCGCTGGAATGAGTGACCACGCACGGTGACCCAGCAAGCCCGCCGCTGCCAGAATTCCGATACTCCAACGCTTGATGGAAAGAGCCGTCTTCGCTCTGTATGCCTCTTTCAACAGTGTGCCAGCACCTTCTTCTCCGAGAGCCTGTTGGAGACGACCGGAGTCATAGAGTTTCTGAACACGGTTGGTAAACATCTTCGGATTGACGACTTCTTTCCCGCTGATACGAGCGTCACCCGTAACCGAACCTTTGACCGCTTTGTCCAAATCTCGGAGGGCCATCGCTTGCTTGTAATGAGCAACAGCATCTTCCGCAATCTTCGGGTCAAGACCCTTCGCTTTCATGTCTTCGAGCATCTGTGCCTGTGAAGTCTCGATGTCATTCCGCTTCGTTTCCAAACGGTCGTAAGCGTCGTCATCAATCCCGTTGACCTCATTCATCTTGTCTTCGAGGTTCTTGATTTGGTCTTCGTAACGCTGCCAACGTCCACCCGATTCTTTATCGAGTTGCTGATAGAGTTTTTGCGATTTCGCTTTGACATCATTCGAGACATCTTCAATCGCCGTGCGAACACCACCTGTCTTCACAGTCGGAGTTGGCTCAGGTTGAGTCGCAGCGGGTTTCACGACGGGTTGACGTGGTTGACCGTTGCCTGTGCGTACAGAACTTTGCTGTGCGTCCGTCGCAGCCAACGATTCTTTGGTGACGCCGAATTTCTCAGCGACAACATTCGGGTCTTGCTGAACGGTCGCAGTCGTTCCGTCACGGAGCGTGACCTGAACCGGGATAGACTCTTTGCCTTCGTCAATCGCCTGAATGACTCGATGACGCCCATCAATGTCTGCAACGTTGCCGTCCTCGTCGTAGACCAACTTGACGGGATAGACATCCTCCGCAGGAGCCTCAACTTGTTTATCGAGAATATCGGGATGTGAACTCAGCAGAGCGGATTTCTCTGCCCCCGTTTGTGCTGCATCGCGGATGGCTGCTTGGAGTTTAGGTTGCCCACCCTTCGCAACGTTCTTGACAGTCTCAGCGGCTCCCTGAACTTTGGGAGCAACTTTGGACACAGCCGCCGTCATGGGTTCAGCGGCAAGAGCCGCACCGCCTGCAACTTGTGCTGCACCTTGAAGGCGTTGCTGCCATGCTTCAGGCGTGTTCTCGGTGCCAGCAGTGTAGATGTCGGATACACCCTTCAGACCAAATGCGGTGCCCGTCAGCACCTTTCCCGCCGTCGCTGCCTTGGCGAGAGCAGTTCCCGCTTTGGCTTCAGGCCCGAAACCAGCGGCAGTTGTTGCGATGCCGACCGGAGACGTAAACCCCGCTGCCATATCGGACGCATCCTTCGCTGACCCAGCGATGAAGGTACGGACGGCGTTCTTGAACGCATGAGACTCAGGGGTAGCGACGTACGGATGGCCGTCTTGCAGTGTCATCTTCGCCGGAGCAGACCAGAAGTGGCTTTCCGCCTTCGTGTCAAAATCGTTGAAGCCGGGGATATACGCTTCTCCGTACATCTTCTCGAACGCAGCGGCCTTGATGATGTCGGCTGTCTTCACACCTTCGGGCAGAAGGCGATGGCCTGCGACCGTGAGGTCCGCGATAGGCGAGTTAATAAAATCCCACGCCCGACGCAGGAGACCGTGTTGAGCGACGGCGTCGTTGCCCGTCTTGTTCTGGCCGTCTTGAGTCGCAGTCTGCACAGGCTGGGCCTGTTTCTCTGTATCTGCCATCTGCTGAAACGTACTCGCCAGTCCGTCTGAAGCTGATTGCGTCCCGGCTGGTTGCGTCGGTTGCTGTTGTGGTTGTGCTTGTTGTGGCTGCTTGCCTTCGTCTGCTAGTTGCTGAAATTGACTTTCCATTCGTATTGTCCTTTGGATGGGAATCTTTATTGACTGAATCTCGCGGCGTCGGCTTCGCGTGCTTGCAGTTCACGGCGATTCAAATCGTTCCGTTGGGCGACCGTCAGTCGCGATGTGTCGATGGCTTCGAGCGAGAGATTAAACTTCTCTGTCTCCATCAAACATGACTCAGGCCAGTACCCGCTTGAAACCAGAAATCTGCGTGCAGCGTCATACGTCTGCGGTGCAAGCCTGTTCAAATTATTCCGCTCAATCCAATCGGAGACTCGCCGCAGGGTGTCCGAGTCGGGAGAGAATCCGTAAAATTTCTGGATTGACTCGACCCAAGCCGTGGCGACGGGAATCATCTCAGTCACATAAAGATTCTCGGCCAGATTTGTTGCCCGCCGACTACCATCCCGCGAGGTCGTGTCAATTGACTCGAAGTCTTCGAGCGATTCACGCGGTTCTTCAACTGGCACAACACGGCGGGGCTGAACTCGTGGAGCGAGTGCTTCGTCGAAGGACGAGTGCCCCTCGAAGATGCCAAGACTGAGGCAACGATTCATCATCACAAGCAGACTCTCAGGAGTGATGACAACATCGTTCAACACCTGACATGCGACATAGAGATTGAAGCGGCGGTGTGACTGGTCGTCCAGACTCCATCCCGTCAGTGACGGAACGTTGTCGAGGAACGCCTGCACAATGTCATAGACGGCATTTGAATCAACGTCCTCAGTCGTCTTTTCGAGGAACAATTCATCGAAGGCTTCCTCATCTTTGAGACATGCTTTCAATTGCCCCAACGGTTTGAGCCAAAACTTTTTCTTGAGAGGGGCACTGACCTCAAGGCATTCCTTCATGATGCGGGAACCCTCGGCCTGTTTCTCCGCAATCGCATTCTGCAATCGGTCGGCGGATTCTTTATTTTCGCGTGCCAACCGTTCGCGATACTGCTTGAGCGTACCGACACTCTCTTCGCGTGCGACTTCAGTGACCGGGATGCGGCCAAGGTCGTAGATGCTCAATTTCTGTTTTCGTTTGCTCATGTGTGTCCTCCTAAAATTTCCTGCGGTTGCGAATCTCTTCCGCGACAATCGCCGCGACTCCGGCATCGAGCATCTTGTCCATCGACGCCAGTTTGTCCCAGAAAATCTGGGCTTCATCCGCATCGAGGTCACTGGCTTCACGGAGCACCAGATTTTCTTGGAACTGAATCTGTGCTTGTCGAGCCTTCCGTTCCCTCGCGGCTTTCTCGTCCGCCTCTTGTTGGCGGCGACGTGCGATTTTGTCGAGCCTCGATTGTTCCTCGCGTGCCTTCGCCGCTTGGCGTCGGTTGTAGTCCGCGAGTCCGGCATCGGCGGCGAGTTCACTCGGTGTCTTTGGTCGCAACGGCTCTGGCTTCATCGCCTCGGTCGCTACTTGCCTATCTCTCACGCGGACCATGTCTCCTGACAGGAATCCAGTGCCGCCTGCACTTCGTGTCGAAGGCAGGACGACTTCGTTCTGGTCAGCGGCAAGTTGTTCACGCTGGCGTGTGCTCATCGTCGGGCCGCTGGCACCCAACGCGATGCGTGGCGTGTCCGCGACTCCTGCGAGTTCTTCCGGCTGCTCACGGAGTGGACGCTCAACTCGGTCACGAACTGAATTCATCTTCCCTCTCCTTCTAATCAGCCCGTGCAGCGGGCCGTGCCTGCGAATCCGTGGCTCAGGCTGGCCTCCGAATCGGCTGCTGTCTGGTGGGTAGGCGTTTTCTTTTCCCCTAATGAACTCCAGATTCCGAATTCATCTTTCTTAGCCAACCGCTGACGGGTATCGAGCGACTTGAGTGCCTGTGTGTAATGCCTGACGCTTGTCACAGGCTGGCCGTCCTCGCTTTCAAATGCTGTCAGCATCTCGTCGTAGCTCCACTGTTCCATCTCGAATAGAAAAATCGACCGCTGGTTCTCATGACGGACTTCCACCAACGGATAGCCGCTGTACAGCAGCAGCCCAGCAAAGTAGTAGTTGTCACACGAAATCAAACTCACGCTGCCTCCCTAATATTTTCAACTGTCGTGACGACGTAGCCGTTCGCTGAGGGGAACCCACGCCCTAGCTGTCTACGGTGTTCTGCTGCATCAAACGCTGCGATGTCCTCAGGCTTGCGGTTGTGGCAGTTTCTCCGACAGCCACAAGCCAGAAGAATGTCACTGTTCGGAAAGAAGTCTCGAATTGTTTGCAGACCGTGCGTCCCGCAAAGGGCTTTCGCTTTACTCCGCAACAGGCGTGTGCGATTCAACCCACGAAGAGACTTCGTCACGAACTGGTAGGTGCTCGAATTGCAACTCAATCGCTCCTCCTCAAAGGGTAGCGAGGCACCCATCGCTGAGTGCCTCACCATGCGGCACGATTCCGTCGTGCCTATCGACGAGGTCACCGCCATGTCAGAACGCTCCGCAGTGGAACGTTGTGGCTATTCGTCGGGTCTCAAGATTCGGGGCGGGCCGTCCGGTGGACGCCGTGTGCCCCTCGACCCCGAAGGGCCGAAAACTGTTCGACTAATCAAAATTGTCCGCACCCTTAGCATTTGGAGGATGCTTAATTCCGAGGGCTGATTTGTGGGTTAAATCTAGGTGAGCGAGAAAGTTACGACGGTTTCTCTCTGTCCGACGCGTCTAGAAAATAAATTTTCAATCCTCAAGAGGGCCATCAAAAGCCGGGACAACGAGGGATTGCTTCCCCGGTTTCTCGGTGAACACATCGCTGCCGGTAGATGTGACAGATACGACTCGGCAGGGTTGTATCGGCTCCCGCTCACCTTCTTTCAGCTTCTTAGGAAATCGAGCGTCTATCGTTGGAATCTTCGTGTCGCAATCGAGCACGGGGTCAACACGGTTCTTGAACCGCTCCGCAAGCAGACCCTCTCGCCAACGGGAGTAGAGATTGCCGGAGGTCCAATCGAGTCGGTCGGCACTGTGAAACGAAATCGCCTTCGCCATCTCATCTCGATTCGCATTCCTGTACTTGCTCCAGAACGCGAGAGTGACGACGTTGAACTCACGGGCACAGCCGTCAATCGGAATCGTCTTAATGATTGTGTCTTCCACTCGCTCCCACGGGTACAGCTTGACGAGTGTTGGGAGGAACTCTCGGTCAATCTTGAGAAATGAGTCGCAGCCTTTTCTTCGGGTCACATCAACAATCGCGTGCTCACAATTCTCGAAAACCTCGAAGGGCATCTTTTCCGTTGGTGAGCAGAATGTGACCGCATCGAGCACGTCACTGAATGACAGGTCTTGACCTTTGTCGAAGAATTGGCTGACGACATTCAACGCGTCGTTACGGCGGGGAGTGTAGCCAACCTTATCGGCTAATCGTCTGCGGGCTACTGCATTGAACTCAGCCTGTGATTTGCAAGCAGTCCAGTGTCCGGCGTTCCGCCAGTACCAACGAATGAAGCCGTCACTCTCAAAACTTCCACAGCGGAAGTCGAACAAGGCTTTCCACAATCCATCGTTGATTCCGAACTCTCGAAGGAACTCATAGTTCGGATTCTTGGGGTCAAGCGTCACCCCACGCTCATTCGATGTCATCACTGTCTTCCCACTCTGTTATCTCGTTCCTGCAATGCGTGTTCAAACTCTCGCAATCGTCTTATCGCGGAGCCATCAGCGTTATCTGCCGTAGCACACTCAATCGCATCAGCCGCACGGCCCGCGATGGCACTCAACTTCCGTTTTCTCGCAGAAGCGATTGCCGCACTGGGGTCGTCGTGCTTGAGTCCGTCACTATCACCGATGACGTTGAAGATTTCTCGAATGAAACCCATCGCCATATCCCTGATGCTGCGTGGGTCAGCCGAATAGATGAACTCATCTGTCACGAAGAAGAGGTACGCAAGCCCGACCTCCGCTGGGTCATTCATGTTCATCCCGTCAAGCAGTTGGTCATTCGTTTCCCGTGGCTTCATTTCGATTGTTGCGTACTGCATAGCCGTCCTCCCTTCGCACCTTCAAACTCTTCGCGGAGCCGCTCTCTGGTCGCAGCGTTCTGTTCTCGCTGGGCCGATAGTGTCAGCATGACCTTGCTGGCAAACCTGACCTTGTGGTCAAGGCTCATGGTCCCGCCCATCGTCTGATTCTTCGTTGCGGTCTTCAAGACCGCTCGACGAACGATGTCCCGTTGATGGGATTCAACCCAGATGATGAACTGCTCATCGGCTGGTGGAGTGCCGAGTGTTCGTTCCCAAAGATTTTTTAGTTCACGCATGGCGTTCCCCCTATTCCGTCAAGCTGGGCTTGATACCTTGCGATGTCTTCCTCAATATCTGGTCGAGGAACACCAGCGTACCGAGTCAACTTATTCCGCAGGTCCCGTAAGTTTCTTTCGATACGTTCCCGCTCAAGCTGCGTCGATGACTTCTCGACAACCTCTGGGGTCTCGACAACGTTCGGCGGAATCGTTCGTTCTGGTCCGACCTTGACAGCACTCGGTGTCCAATCCGGCTTGAGCAGCTTGAGTCGGAGCGGGTTGTCCTTCGCGTGAGGGACGCCGACCATGCTGATGATGCCTGTTTCAATGAGTTCGTCGCGGACTTCATACTTGAGTTGCTTGCGGCCTGCGATGTTGTCGAGGCATTCACCCATCCGGGTTTCGCCGTTGTGCTCTTTGAGCGATGCAACGATGCGGCTCTTGATTGTCAGCCGCGTGTTCCGCTCTTGAGCAGCGGACATGTCTTCGGTGGACTTCGCCAACGTATCCCCGAAGTAAAACTGTTTGACCATCTGGGAATTGCCGACAGCCGCCAACTCCGCATGTATCTCGGTCGCCTCCCACGCGGTGCCCATTCGCGTCTCGCTCTGAATCAACCGCTTGCCGTGGCTGTCGAACAGGGCGATGTTCGTGTCGGCTTCTGCACGGATTTCGACAGAGCCGAGGAAGGCATCGAAGGGGTCTTCGGTGGCGACTTTTTTGCAGTGGGCGAGGGCTTGGATGTGGACGCCCGTCTCACGAGCGAGAAGGTGTAACTGTTCGCAGAGCAGGAGCATCTCGTCGTAATTACCTGAGTCCTTGGCACGCAGAACTTTCGCCAACGTGTCGAGGACGACGAGATTGATGTCCTGATTCTTGCGGATGTAATCGGAGAGGTTGTCAACGGTCTCGGAAACATCGCGGGGCAGTTTCGTCACGATGTGAATGCGTGCATCGTCCGCTTTGGTGTGACCAAGAATGGAGAGGCAGTTATCGACGTGTTGCCGTGGGTCTTCGAGTGAGCAGAGAAGAACTTCGCCCCGCTCGGTCGGCCTGTTGAGGAACGGCTGGCCCTTCGTGACTGCGACGGCTTCAATGCGGCTCATCGACGACTTGCCGTGCTTGGCCTTGCCGCCGAGAACGCTGAACGCGGCCTTCGGCAGTAGCCCGTCGATGACGTAGGGGATGGGTGTAGGCCGGCCTTCGGTGAAGGTGGAATATGGTTCGTGGACTTCGAGTGTGAACTTCTTCGATTGACTCATTGTGTTGCCTTTCGTGTCTTGCTTGCCCGGTGCGTCTTTTGCCTAGACGCTTCTGTGGTTCCGCTCTCAAATAGCCTGTGCGAGAGTGGGAACCGGGAACCGGAACTACATGGGAACTGATGTAACTAGATAGAACTAATGCTCTTTGCAGCTATCTAGTTCCCAGTTCCCCAGTTTTTTCGTGCATAGGGGGTAATTGGGAACGGGTAGGTAAGGGACGCACCGGAACGCAGTCGAGGAACAGTGCTCCCGACTTTCCCTTGAAGGTGCTTGGAACGAACTCGTATCGGCCTGATTGCGTCGAACGCGAAAAGCACGAAGACGAGGGTAGAGCGACGGCTGTGTTCATGGGTCCTCCAATGGAGCGGAACAACGTGTCCCTTGGAGTCCTGCTTTTCGAGTACGCTAGGGTTAGCCTCGCCGTCCTTCTTCGTGTCACGACCTGCGACGGATTCCGCAGACCGAAGTCATCTTGACCTTCTTTCATCATACGCGAAACATCGCGTCATGTCAACGAGAAAGATGCGTTTCGCCCGCTGTTTATGCTGGTCCGACGCATATCGACCCTGTCGTCTACATTGTAGACTGCACCGAGATTCTACAGTGTAGACTCACTACTCGGTCATGGACGACCGAAAAAGTTTCCAAAAATTTTGGAGCCGTTTGCGAAATCGGGCACATTTTTCTCGCGACACGTTCCCGTAGAAACCGGGGAATATGGTACCTACGAATCGTAAGCCGTCGCGTTCTGCCACGCCAAACCGCCGTCACATGTGAACACCCGGCTGGAGTGGGCCGGGTGCCGACTTCGACCTAAGTACCGACCCCCTGTCAGTACCTTCGCCGTTCATTCGCTGACTCACACTCCCCTGATTCGTAAGCTGTCGTCTGCATCCGGCTGAGGCTGGCAGCGGCTCGACGCGGGATGAGTTGCAGACCGTGGGGAATGTAGTCCGGGATGGTCACCAGAGCAGAGTTTCGTGCCAGATAATGGCGTCGAACTGGCGGCTAACGTGGGCCGGACAATGTTCTAAACCATGTTCTATTGCGTCTCTAAACTATTGATTCTACGTCGTGTGACGGCTACCTAGACCGTCGCTCAATGTGCGGCTGGAATTTCTCCACGAACTACGAAATGCTTCGTATCAAAGTGAGACAGGCTCCGGCGTGGTCAACAGCCTACGGGAGCGACTGTGCTGGGCACACGGCGGGAAGCGTTAGCCGTTTACATCGTAAACTGTGACCTGCACCTCGTCAGCGTCGGGAGACTGCATCAGTCTTCTACATCGTAGAACGCGACTACGTCGAAGACACTGCTGACGTTCCCTGTTGTTGGCTCTCTTTGACGCCTGCCTCTTTGGGCCGGATTCGACTATCTTTCTCAGCCTGATTCGTGGGCCGGATGTGGCCGATTTCCTCACGCTGTTGCTGTGTCACCCAAATAGGTCTGGGTCTGGTTCTTCTGGTGGTAGCGGCTCACGTTCTTGGGGCGGTATCTCCAAATCCCGCAACACCTGTGCCAGCGACGCCAGCTTCTTCTTCTCGTCCACCAACATGAACTTCATAGACCGATACATCTCGTCATCCTCACGCTTACCAATCTCGGTCACAGTTTGTCTAAGAACGTCGCTGAGATTCATTCACCCTCCAACGTTGCCCCACTGCCTTCTCCTGCTTGTCGAGCCACACTTGCAGTGATTCCAGTCGATAGCGATAACACTTGCCGATGTGAATCGCTGGGAGCTTGCCCGCTCTCGACTGCCGGATGACTTGGACTCGCGTGATGTTGAGCATCGCGGCGACATCATCAGGTGTCATGAGACGCGGAACTGTCCCGGTTGGTGCTGTGAGTGTGCTGTGCGTCTCCCTTTTCAACCTCGCTTTCATCTGACTGTTATAGATTGCCCGAATCTCAAGAGGCAACCACTCCCGTAGATTCCAACGAGTCGAGCCATCGGAGAACGGATGACCTTTTGAAGCGTAGACCGAGCGGGAGTCGGATGACGGGCAGTGGCGTGTGCTTATACCGCTTCGCCCGCTTGCGGGTCAGGTTGTAGACCGATGATGGTTGACAGCGAAGAATCTGGGCGACATCAGCGACGGTGATTATTTCCGAGTCGATTGACTGGGTTGTTTGGAGTTGCGGCTCTGGCATGTACCCCTGCTTTCTCGGGATACTTGTTGTGCGTCGCCGCGACGCAGAGGGCAGGTTCCGCCTCTTTCGAGACTACTACGTCGAAGGACCAATTTGCTATTGGATTGTTGGCCCGGTTTCGCAGGAAATCGTGCCTGTTTTCTTGGGGCACAATCACAACGGCATCTTGAATCGGGCTGGTGTCGATGCGGTTCCATAATCCCGACCTCGGGGCTCGGGTTTAGAACATTCGTTAGAACATTGTCCGACAGACGCAGCGAAAAACTCTATTTCCCAGTCAACGCAATCTAAATGCCATGTTCTAAGCGATTGAAAACGCAGGATTGACGCGGGTTTTGGGCGATTATGAGACCGTCGCTCTAACCACCTGAGCTACACCGCCACATGTCTGCAAACTGGAAGGATACGCGAAAGGAGCCTTCGCGCCGGTTCGGAACCGGCACTTTCGCTGCATGGAGGCAACGAACCCGTCGGAGCGTCACGTCCAATCTTCAATTTTAAGAGCCACTGCCAAATAGGTCAAACGCTCCGCATCAATCCGGATATACTCTGCGGCATGATTATCGGCGCTCATTTCCTGCTTTACAGCCGAGATCCCGAGGCGGACCGAGCCTTTTTTCGCGATGTTCTTGAACTCCGCTCCATCGACGTTGGGGGCGGCTGGTTGATCTTCGGCATGTCCCCCGCGGAAGCCGCGATTCACCCCTTGGACGGCGAGTTCTCCCAGCAACATGCCGGGCATGAGTTGCTAGGCGCGGTGCTGTACCTTATGTGCGACGATCTTGATGCCTTTATCGCATCGCTGAAAGCGAAGAATGTGCAGTGCACCGAGGTGCAGACGGCGGATTGGGGAGTCGCCACTACGATCCCGTTGCCCAGCGGCGGCAGCATCGGGCTGTACCAACCCACACATCCGACGGCGTTGCACCTCAATTCAAAATAGCCGGAACGTCCATGAAAGCGATCGCTGTCATCCCCGCCCGTTTGGCTTCCACGCGCCTCCCGCGCAAGATGCTGCGGGAAATTGCGGGCAAGCCTCTGATCGGCGTGGTGTACGAAGCGGTGCGCTCTTCGCCGTTGCTTTCAGACGTCATCGTGGCCACGGACTCCGAAGAGATCATGGAGGTCTGTCGCCAGCATCGCTGGAACGCACAGATGACATCCGCGGACCATCGCAGCGGCACCGAGCGGGTCCACGAAGTGTCAGGTCGCGAAATCGCTGACGCCTACATCAACGTCCAGGGAGACGAGCCTCTCACCCGCCCCGAACAGATCGCGACGTTACTGCAAGTCATGGAAAATCCGGCAGCGGAAGTGGGCACAGCCATGACGCCCGCCGCCCCGGTCGATATATCCAACGCGAATGCGGTGAAAGTGGTAACCGATCTCAACGGCCGCGCACTCTACTTCTCCCGCGCAACAATTCCTTTCGACCGCGACGGCACTCGGCCACGTTACTTCAAGCACCTGGGGCTGTACGCCTACCGCAAAGCCGCGCTCGACCGGTTTGTAGCGCTGCCGGAGTCATCGCTCGAGAAAAGCGAGCGCCTGGAGCAGCTCCGTTTTCTTGAAAACGGCATCTCGATCTATGTGGGCGAGACTCCGCACGACAGCGTGGGCGTCGATACGGAAGAAGATTTGCAGCGCGTGATTGAGATCCTGAAGAAACGCTGACTCGTGATGCCTCGATCCTGACTCAGTGCAGTTTGCGGCTTTCCTCGTCCGCGAGCCGCTGGCGCAATTGTTCGCGCCCGCGTTCCGCGAGACGCCGGCAAGCACCAGAATCCACCATCGGATCAGGCGTCACCCTTCGCTCTCGCGCTTCAACCCGATCCCACAGTCCAGAGGCTTCAGGATGCGTGGTAACCAGAACATCGCAAGGCACGGTCTCCAGAAAGGTGAATGATTTTTCAAAATCGTCGAGCGCCCTTGGATATTCGCGACTCTTGGTGAACTGAAATCCGGCGGCCGCGACTGGCGTCAAGCTGTCTGCGTACACCATGTCGCGGCAAATCTGGGCTTCACAGGACTTCCACGTCCAACTCGTCCCACCTGGCGTGTGTCCTGGGGTCAAGTGCGAGGTCATCACAATCGCGCCGACTCGAAAGCTTTCTCCGTCGCGCAGTTCGTGCACGTTCTTGACGGGCGCGATCGGCGTCAACGCCCCAAATTGCGGATCGCCTCGTCCTACGCCGCCCTTCCTCATCACAGCCCCGCTCCACTCGCTGGCGATCACGCGCGCACCGCTCAACTTCTGTAACTCCGCAATGCCGCCCGCGTGGTCAAAATGCACGTGCGAATTCAGAATGAGCTTCACATCCTCGATACGAAAACCCAGCGCCCGGATGTTAGCCACGATTTGCCCCGTCGACTCCGGCAAACCACCATCAATCAAAACGTGCCCAGCGTCTGACGTGATCAGGACCGAACTCAGCCCGTGAGGCCCGACATAGTAAGTATTGCCAAGAATCCGAAACGGCTTCTGCGGTCTGTTCCACTCCGAGCAACTGGAGCAAGGTGGCGCGGCACTCTGCCCAGCCGCCACGCTGATCCAGACCGCAGCCAGCAGGCAAGCCAATCCTCCGCGCATGAGGTTGTCCGAGTTCAAACCTGCGGTGCCGCGTTCTGCGTCCGGCTCCACTCTTCCGCGGCCGCCAGTCGCCTGGAGATGGCTGGGTGCGAGTGGAAAAACCACTCCACCCATTTCGAAGGAGTTCGCTCCGCCAGGTTCTGCTCTGCCAGCTTGTTCATCGAAGAAATAAACGGCTCGACGCTGGCGATGGACTCGAAGGCATACCGGTCAGCCTGGCGCTCGTTGAAGCGCGAATACGCGTTGAGCGCCGGCATCAGCAAAAATGAGAGCACGACGGAAACCAGCGCCAGCAGCGGCAGGTTGGCAAAGTCCGAAAGTTCTTCGAACATGTGCTGGTCCACCGCGTAATGCAAAGTCCAGTTCGCCGCCCAGAAACCAAAAAGCGTAATCGCAGCCTGCACAAAAATGCTCTTCAGAATGTGGCGATGCACATGGTGCCCGAGCTCGTGCGCCAGCACCGCTTCGATCTCTTCCGGCGTGTAGTTATCAAGAAGAGTGTCGGCCAGAATGATGCGCCGCGTCGCCCCCAGTCCAGTCAGGGCCGCGTTCGCCTTTTTGCTCTTTTCCGAGAGTTTCCAGCGGTACACGCCGCGAACGCGCGTCCCGGCTCGCTCGCTCAGGACCACCAAACGCCGCCGCAGGTCTTCATTCTCGAGCGGTTCGAACTTGTAGAAGATGGGGAAGAGCACTACTGGGGCCAGTTGAGCCAACACGATGAACAGTCCCATGAAAAGCGCCCAGGCCAACAACCACCAATGTTGTGGCCATTGCCGGATGGTGAAATACAACAGTTCCACCACCACGGCGCCCATCACCAGGCCAACAAGAAAACCTTTGGCCTCATCCGAAGCCCAGGCCCGGAATCGTTGCGTCGAGAGTTTGAACCTGCGTTCCAGCCGGAATCCGTAGTAGTCGAGCCCAATTCCCAGCGCCTTGCTGATCACGAGCAACAACAGCAGGTACATGAATAGCGACAGCAAGTAGTTCTGAAATCCCATGCGGTAAGCCAGGTCCCGCAGCCAATCTGACCATCGCGTCACCAGCAGAACCACCAAGAACAGGAAACCCACGGCAAAATCGGCGATGCCCAGCCACCGCCGGATGAGGTTGTAACGGCGCGCCTCAGGCGAATCGGCTGGAACCGGAGTTGGATCGTTTGCCATGCTGTCTAATGGATGAGGATGCGTACCTAGAAGTATCGCATTATCGCGGACCAGAATGCTGTCGTTCCGTGGTTCCGGGCAGGACGCGCCTTGCTGTGCCGCCGGAGATCTGAACTCCCCTCACGCCGACCGATCACTGCGAAGGGGGTTCCAGCCATTGATCGCTAGCCACCGTTCCTTACGAAGCTCTCTCCTGCGGCCAGAATTTCGCTGACCAACTCCGGCGACGCGGCCTCGCTGTAGAGTCGCAGCAGCGGCTCCGTCCCCGACGCGCGGAACAAAATCCACGCTTCGGCTCCATTCCCGTTGGTCGGCGCATTGAGAAAGAATTTCACGCCGTCAAGGTGCTCCTTCTTGAGCACTCGATATCGGCCAAGACTCTGCGTACCCTCCGCGCGGGCTCGCTGAATCGCATTCTGCTTCATGCCTTCTGGAATGTGCAGATCACGCCGCCCGTAATAATGCGGACCAAACTCGCGTTGCAGATCTGCCACCAACTGCCCCAGCGGCTTGCCTTCCTCGGCCATCACGTTGGCGAGAAGCAGGCAGTTCAGCACCCCGTCACGCTCGGGCAGAAAGCGCGAATACCCAATGCCCCCCGACTCTTCTCCGCCGATCAGAATCTCGTGTTCCATCATCAAATCGGCAACGTACTTGAATCCGATGGACGTCTCGTGCAGCTTGCGTCCATATTTTGCCGCGATGCGGTCGAGCATGCGCGTAGTGTTGAATG